>Ga0182741_1000002_pt1 | contig 624500 bp, 541 predicted proteins | sample eDN5th37CBELigOP_FD_128874 | JGI IMG/M metagenome (GOLD analysis project Ga0182741, IMG submission 128874) | Enriched Organic Plus compost microbial communities from Emeryville, California, USA - eDNA 5th pass 37_C BE-Lig OP (version 2) (version 2) ...
CCGCCGAGGTCACGCGCGTCGCGCGCGAGGTCGGCACCGAGGGCAAGCTCGGCGGCCAGGCGAAGGTCCCCGGCGTCGCCGGCACGTGGAAGGACCTGACCGACAACGTGAACTCGATGGCCGGGAACCTCACGGCGCAGGTGCGCAACATCGCGGAGGTCACGACGGCCGTCGCACGCGGTGACCTCTCGCGGAAGATCACGGTCGACGTGCAGGGCGAGATCCTCGAGCTCAAGAACACGATCAACACGATGGTCGACCAGCTGAACAGCTTCGCGTCCGAGGTCACGCGCGTCGCGCGCGAGGTCGGCACGGAGGGCAAGCTCGGCGGCCAGGCGGTCGTTCCCGGCGTCGCCGGCACGTGGAAGGGCCTGACCGACAACGTGAACGTCATGGCCGACAACCTGACGAATCAGGTCCGCGGCATCGTCAAGGTCGTCACGGCCGTCGCGAACGGCGACCTCACGCAGAAGCTGACCGTCGAATCGAAGGGCGAAATCGCGGCGCTCGCGAACACGATCAACGGCATGATCGACACGCTCGCGATCTTCGCCGACCAGGTCACGACGGTCGCGCGCGAGGTCGGCGTCGAGGGCCGGCTCGGCGGCCAGGCGTACGTGCCGGGTGCGGCCGGCACGTGGAAGGACCTGACGGCGAACGTGAACCTGCTCGCCGCGAACCTGACGACGCAGGTCCGCGCGATCGCCGAGGTCGCGACCGCCGTGACGAAGGGTGACCTCACCCGCTACATCCAGGTCGAGGCGAAGGGCGAGGTCGCCGATCTCAAGAACTACATCAATGCGATGATCGGCAACCTGCGCCGCACGACCGAGCGCAACAAGGAGCAGGACTGGCTGAAGACGAACCTCGCGAAGTTCAGCCGGATGATGCAGGGTCAGCGGGACCTGTCGACGGTCGCGAACATGCTGCTCTCGGAGCTCGCGCCGCTCGTGCACGCGCAGCAGGGAATCATCTATGTCCTCGTCGACACGCCGAACGGTGCGCGGCTCCGTCAGCTCGCCGCCTACGCGGACGGCATGGGGCCGAACGTCTCGCGCGAGTACGCGTTCAACGAAGGGCTCGTCGGCCAGTGCGCACGCGAGCGGAAGCGGATGATCCTGCGTCACGTTCCGGGCCGCGCGATCCGCATCACGTCGGGCCTCATCGATGCGGAGCCGCACAACGTCGTCGTGATGCCGGTGCTCTTCGAGGGCGAGGTCAAGGCCGTGATCGAGCTCGCGTCGCTCGACGAGTTCTCGGCGTCGCACGTCTCGTTCCTCGAGCAGCTCGCGGACATCGTCGGCGTCGTGCTGAACAACATCGAGGTCACGATGCGCACGGAGCGCCTCCTCGCGCAGTCACAGCAGCTCGCGACCGAGCAGCAGACGCAGCAGCGGGAGCTGCAGAAGACGAACGAGGAGCTCGCGCGGAAGGCACGTCTCCTCGCGGCACAGAACGCCGAGGTCGAGCGGAAGAACCGCGAGATCGAGCAGGCGCGGCGCGCCCTCGAGGAGAAGGCTGCGGAGCTCGCGCTGACGTCACGCTACAAGTCCGAGTTCCTCGCGAACATGTCGCACGAGCTGCGCACGCCGCTGAACAGTATCCTCGTGCTGTCGCAGCAGCTCGTCGAGAACGCGGACAGCAATCTGAGCGAAAGGCAGATCGAGTACGCGGCGACGATCCGTGCGGCCGGAACGGACCTCCTGAACCTGATCAGCGACATCCTGGATCTCTCCAAGATCGAGTCCGGCACGGTGACCGTCGAGTGCGAGGAGCTTCAGCTCTCGCACCTGAAGTCGACGCTCGAGCGCGCGTTCGCGCACGAGGCCGAGTCGAGCGGGCTGCATTTCAGCGCGGAGCTGGACCCGTCGCTAGACGGCTCGATTCACACGGACCCGAAACGCTTGCTGCAGGTCATGAAGAACCTGCTGTCGAACGCGTTCAAGTTCACGGTGGAGGGAAGCGTCAAGCTGCGCGTGCGCCCTGCGCGCGACGGCTGGACTCCCGGTCATCCGGTCCTCGACGCCGCCGACGCGGTCGTCGCGTTCGAGGTGATCGACACGGGGATCGGCATACCGCCTGACAAGCAGAAGATCGTGTTCGAGGCGTTCCAGCAGGCCGACGCCGGCACGGCGCGCAAGCACGGCGGCACCGGGCTCGGCCTCGCGATCAGCCGCGAGCTCGCGCAGCTCCTCGGCGGAGAGCTGAAGCTCCAGAGCAGCCCGGGCTCCGGCAGCACGTTCACGCTTTACTTGCCGTCGTCGTACGCGGGCCCCGCCGCTCCGGCCGACGCGGCACCATCCGCCGCGGTCGCCGTCGGCCGCAGCCCGATGCTCGTCGCGCCGCATCGCACGAACGCGATGCAGGACGATCGCGAGAGCATCGTCGCGGGCGACAGAGTGCTGCTCGCCGTGCAGAGCGACGGCAGGCTCGCGCAGGCGTTGATCGACGCCGCGCACGAGGCAGGGCTCAAAGCGGTCGTCACCGGTCGCGGCGGTGAAGTGTTGAGCTTCGCACAACAGTTCCCCCCGCTCGCGATCAGCATCGATGCGTCGCTGCCGGACATGCACGGATGGACCGTGCTGAGCCGGCTCAAGCACGACTCCGCGCTCCGGCACGTGCCGGTGCAGTGGATCGGCCGCGGCGAGGACCGCGTGACCGCGCGGCGCCGCGGCGCGAAGGCTTCGCTCGCCCGCCCGATCGAGCCCGCCGATCTCCGCGACAGCGTTCGCGCGCTGATCGAAGGCGCGCTCTCTCCGCGGCGGCGGCTCCTCGTCATCGAGGGCAGCGCGGCCTCCGCCGGCCGTCTCGCCGAGCTCGCGGGAGGCGCCGACGTCGAGACGAGCGTGACGGCACTCGGCGACGACGCGCTCGCGCTCCTCGCACGCAACGAATTCGACTGCGTGCTGCTCGATGCGGCGCCGCGCGACCTTTCCGCGGCGGACCTGCTCCGACGCGTGACGAAGGAGCCGGCGCTGCACGCGGTACCCTTCGTCGTCTACGATCCGGACGGACTCCTGACGATCGGCTCCGACATGCGAGAGCTGATCGTGCGGCGCGCGGCGTCCCTCGACAAGGTCCTCGACGAGACCGCGCTGTTCCTCCACCGCGACGTGCGCGAGCTGCCGCAGGATCGGCGCGCGCTGCTCGAGTCGCCGGCAAACGACGTGCTGGCAGGCAAGACAGTGTTGGTGGTCGACGACGATGTGCGTAACATCTTCGCGTTGACTACGCTCCTCGAGCGACATCAGATGCGCGTCGTGGCCGCGAGCTCCGGCGCAGAAGCGCTCGAGCTCCTCGACGGCATCGATTCGCTGTCCCTCGTCCTCCTCGACATCATGATGCCCGAGATGGATGGCTACGAGACGATAAAGCAAATGCGTCAGAATCCTCGCTTCGATCAGCCGATCGTCGCGCTCACGGCGAAAGCGATGGCCGGCGACCGCGAGAAGTGTCTCGAGGCAGGCGCCTCGGACTACATCGCGAAACCCGTCGACGGCGAGCAGTTCCTGTCGCTGCTCCGCGTCTGGTTGGACCGCTGACGGCACCGTGGCCGAGCTCGCGAACATCCTGCTGGTCGACGACAAGCCCGCGCGCCTCCTGACCTACGAGGTCATTCTCGAGCGGCTCGGACAGAACCTCGTGCGCGCCTATTCCGGCGAGGAAGCGCTCGCGCGGCTCGAGGAATGCGAATTCGCCGCGATCCTGCTCGACGTCAGCATGCCGGGCATGGACGGCTTCGAGACGGCGCGGCGCATCCGCGAGAACCCGGTGTTCGGCAACACGCCGATCATCTTCGTGACGGGCGTGCACCTCACCGACCTCGATCGCCTCCGCGGTTACGAGATGGGCGCGGCGGATTACGTCTACGTGCCGGTGGTGCCCGAGATCCTGCGCGGCAAGGTGCAGGTGCTCGTGCAGCTCTTCCAGCAGCGTCGCGAGCTCGCGCGCCTCAACGAGGTGCTGGCCGCGACCAACCGCCAGCTCGCGGCCGCTCACGCGAAGCTGCGCGACGAGAACACGCGCGAGCTGCAGAAGCTGAACCGAACGCTCGAGCTCGCGAACACGCAGCTCGTCTCGGAGATCGCGGAGCGCAAGCGTGCGGAGTCGCTGCTCCGCGAGGCGGCGCGGCGTAAGGACGAGTTCATCTCGATCCTCGCCCACGAGCTCCGCAATCCGCTCGCCGCGATGCAGAGCGGCGTCGATCTCTTGAGCCAGCCGAAGCTGCTCGAGCGGATGCTGCCCTGGGCGAGCGACCTGCTCCGTCGTCAGCTCGAGCACCTGACGCGGCTCATCGACGACCTGCTCGACGTCTCCCGCGTATCGAACGGCCGCGTGCAACTGAAGCGCGAACGGCTCGACCTGCGGCACGTGATCGAGCACTCGTTCGATGCGGCCCGCTCGCTGATCGACGAGAAAGGACACGCCGTCACGGTGGTCGTGCCGGACGAGCCGGTCTATGTCGACGGCGACTCCGTGCGGCTCACTCAGGTGTTCGGCAACCTGCTGACGAACGCGGCGAAGTACACGCCGAACGGCGGCTCGATCCGGCTGACGGTGGACATCGAGGACGACGGATCGACCGTCGTCGTGCGGGTCCGGGACGACGGCGAGGGCATCGCTCCGGACATGCTCGAGCGCGTCTTCGAGCTGTTCACGCAGGCGCACACGCCGGGGTCGCGCACGCAGACGGGCCTCGGCATCGGTCTCGCGCTCGTCCGCGGCCTCGTCGAGATGCACGGCGGACAAGTCAGCGCCGCGAGCGACGGCCCGGGGAAAGGCGCCGAGTTCACCGTTCGGCTGCCGATCGCCGAAGCGCCGGCACCGCGGCAGGTCGAGGAGCGCTGCGTCGCGGAGCCCGTCGCGATCGGTCTGAAGCTCCTGATCATCGACGACAACGCCGATCTCACCCACGGGCTGTCGACCTACTTCGCGAACGAGTGGCACCACGACGTGCGGGTCGCGCATACGGGCATGGCCGGCATCGAGGCTGCCGCGCGTTTCGAGCCGGATGCCGTGCTGCTCGACATCGGTCTGCCCGATCTCGACGGGTTCGAGGTCGCACGGCGGATCCGCGGAGAGCTCGGGCTCGACCGTGTGCCGCTCCTTGCACTGAGCGGCTTCTCGAGCGACGAGGATCGCGAGCGCGCGGCCGCGGTCGGCTTCGACCGCTACTTCGTGAAGCCGGTGCGGTTCGACGTGCTGATGCAAGCGATCGGCGAGCTGTGGCGAAGCCGCGGCGGAGCGATCTCCGCGGCCGCGAGCCCGATCCGCGCCGCTTCGGCGCGCGACGCCTGAAATCGAGGTCAGACGAAATCGGGGTCAGACCCCGTTTCTCGGAAAGCCGCTGCCCCCTTTTCCCTGACGGGCTCCCGCTTCTTCACTTGGAAAACCCGCTGGGCTCTGACCCCAATTTCCTAAGTCATCGATTCGATGAATGCGCTCGCTTCGGCGATCGCCCGCTCCATCTCGTCGATCGACGCCTGGGTCGCCTGCTCGATCGCGTCGAGCTCCGTCTCGAGCGCGCCGATCGCGCGGGCATTCAAGTTATGCCGCAGGAACAGCACCTGATCCTGGAACAGCGTCAACACCGGCGACATGGCGCCCTCGGCACGGCGCATGGCGCCGATCACCTGCTGATACTGCGCGCGTGTCTCGTCGAGCAGGCGCTCGCTCTGCCGACGGAGCCCCGCGTCCGAGTACTCATCGAGCTCGACCTCCCACTCGTCGAAAAGATCGCCGGCGACGCGCTCCACGGCGCCGATCCGATCCGAGACGGCTTGGGCGCGCGACTCGCTGCGTTGGTACGACGCGTTCAGGCGGTCATAGACCTCCTCGAGGTCGCCGCCGTCGAACGAGATCACGCTGCGGTACTGGTCGAGCGCCGACTGGAACTGCTCCTTCGCGTCGTTCTGCGCATCCCGCGCATCTTCGACGCGGTCGACGAGGATGTCGCGCTTCTCGATGCCGATACGTTCGAGGGCCTGGTAGTACGCCGCAGTGCACCCCGCGGCCAGCAGGATCGCCGCGACGGCCGCGGCGCGGAACGGCGACTGGGCGAACCGGAACTCGCTCATTGCAGCTTCCCGAGCTCGAATGATCGAGGCCGGAAGCAAACGGCGTGCCAGCGCCGACGCGAGACGCCGGCGCCGTCGTCGGGACGTTACGTGAATCCCGGTTCAGAACGCTACGCGGATCCCGATCCACGCCGCCCGCGGCGCGCCGGGCGAGAAGAAGCGCGGATCGTCGAAGTCGTCGCCGAGCACCTCGTCCGGCTCACCGAACACCCCGAAGGTCTCGTAGTCGGTATCGAACACGTTGTCGACGGTGCCGAAGATCCGGATGCTGTCGCCGAGCGCGTACTCGCCGCGAAGCGACGCGATCGTGTAGCTATCGACCTTGTCGACGAGGTTGCCTTCGTCGCCGCGCAGGTACATCGAGCCGCTCGAGAAGACGTCGGCGCCCAGAGTGAACCGGGGCGTCACGTTCACCGTCACGCCGGCCTTCAGCAGGCGACTCGGGATCAACGGCAGGCGATCGCCGCGCTCGACCGCGATCTCGCCGTCGACCGCGAGCGGATGATGATGGCTCGGCACGACGAGCGGCGTGCGGAACGTCGCCTCGAGCCACGTATAGCTCGCGAACCAGCTCGCTCGATCGCCGACCGAGCCTTGCGCATCGAGCTCGAGCCCGATGCGACGCGTGCGGCCCACGTTGTCGAAGAATCCCTGGTTCGTCAGCGCGCCGGCGCTGATGAACAGGATGTCGTCGTGGTTCGTCGTGCCGAACACGCCGGCGTGCCAGCGGAACGCGTCGTCGCCGCCGCGCACGCCGGCCTCGATGGTCTTCGCGACGACCTGCTCGAGCGGCGGATCGGCGACGAATGCATTCGGCAGGCGGCACGGATCGTCCTCGTCCGCGCACGTGAGCTCGACCGGCGACGGCGCACGGTTCGACTCGCTGTACCCCGCGTAGAACGTCACGTCGTCCGATAGCGCATAGGTCACGCCGATCGCGGGATTGAAGCGGTCGAACTCGTGCCGCCCGTCGAGCTCCGTGCCGAGCAGATCGCCGAGCTCGATCTCCGTGTCGTTGAAGCGTCCAGAGACCGTCAGGCTCAATCGGTCGCCGAGAGCGAACGTGCCCGATAGGAAAAGGCCGAGATTCTTCGTGTCCGCGTTCATCCTCGTGAACGCCTCCCCGACGAACACGCCGCCCGGCACTGCGAGCCGGGTCTCGTCGAGCGTGCCCAGCTCCGTGCTCGCGCCGAAGCCGATCTCGCTCTCGTCGTATGACAGACCCGCGACGAACAGGCCCGGGCGTCCGCCGACGTCCGCCGACCAGCTCGCCTGCAGCCCGAAACCGGCGCCGTCCTGCTTCGTGCTCGTGCGGTTGACCGTCGCGCCCTCGATGCTCTCGTCCGCTGGGATCAAAGCACCGTTCTCGTCGACGACGAGCTCCTCCTCGTCGTCCTCCTCCTCGCAGATGAAGCCCGGCGTATCCTCGCACTCCTCGAAGTCCGAATCGTCGCCGTTATAGGTCGCGACGTCGCTCGAGCGCAGATATACGTTGCCGGTCAGCGTGAGTCGGCTCGTGACCGCGTGCTCGCCCTCGACGTTGAAAAGGAACAGCTCGTTCTTCGTCTGGTCGGGGCGAGTGAAGATCGCATCCCGGTCGATGTCGAGGAGCTGCACCGGCGCGGCGCCGTTGCCGATCAGATCCGTGTCCGCGTAGGTCAGGCTCGTCTGCACCCGCGAGCGGTCGGTTTGCCACGCGAGATTGCCGAAGAGCTGCGTCGCCTCGGTCGGCGAATAGTCCCGCCAGCCGTCCTCCTCGAGGCGCGCGGCCGTCACGAACCAGCCGAAGCGATCGTCGATCGAGCCTCCCGTCTCGGCCTGCATGCCGATCCTCGAGAACGACCCCGCGAACGCCTCCGCGCGCGTGCCGGGATGCGAGAAGCCGTCCTTCGTCTCGATCGCGATCGCGCCGCCGAGCGCGTTCAAGCCGTACAGCGGGTTCGAGCCCGGCATCAGGTAGACCGTATCGATCGCCGATTCCGGGATCAGCGCCCAGTTGACGGTGTCGCCGAACGGCTCGTTGATCCGCACGGCGTCCTGGTAAACCGCGATACCCTGCGGCAAGCCGAGGAGCGGCGACCCGACGAAGCCGCGGTACTGCAGATCCGGCTGCAACGGATTGTTCTGCGCCTCGTTGACGAAGACGCCGGTGAGGTTGCGGCGCATGAAGTCCGCGAGATCGAGCGCGGCGCTCCGCTGGATCTCCTCGGCCGTCGCGCTCTGCACGTTCGACGCGAGCCTGTCCGCGTCGAGCAGGCCGCCGAGCGGCGTCATGCCGACGACCTCGATCTCTTCCGTCGGCAGACCTTGTTGCTGAGCCGCCAGCGCCTGGGACACGAGCGCGGCGAGCGTGCCGAGAACTCGCGCGGTGCCCTTCGAGTGCATCCCCGTTCCTCGAAAGTGACGTATGCCTGGAAGACTAGCTTACGCCAGACACCGTCGTCCAATAGGGAACGCCCGCCGCTTGGGTCGGCGGCGCGGTCGGGCGATGGGTGGTCTCAGCCTTCCAGCGCTTCCGGCCGCATGCGCCTGTCCCACCGCCGGATCAGGTCCGGCACCTCGCGTGCGGCCACGGGCCGGCCTATATGGTATCCCTGCGCCGAGTCGCAGCCGACGCGGCCGAGAAACGCGAGCGCCTCTTCCGTCTCGACGCCTTCCGCGCACACCGTGAGGTTCAGCTTGTGCGCGAGATCGATCAGCGCCTCGATCATGATACGCGCTTCTTTCGATTGAGGCACGCGGCTCGTCAGCGACTTGTCGATCTTCATCTCGTTGAACGGCATCCGGAAGAGCTGCGTGAGCGACGAATAGCCGATCCCGAAATCGTCGATGGCCAGATTGATTTCCTTGACTCGGAGCCGTGTCAAGATGTCCATCGTCTCGGGCGCGTCGTCGAGCATCGCCGTCTCGGTGATCTCGATCGTCAGCGCGGAAGGATCGATGTCGTGCTGCCCGAGCATCGTCTGCAGGCGGTCCGGGAAACGGAGATCGGCGATCAGCGTCGCCGCGACGTTCACGCGCAAGCCGACGTCGAGCCGTTGCACCTGCCACGCCTTCAGCTGCTCGATGCCGCGCTCGAGCACGAAATCCGTCATCGCGCGCATCAGCCCCTGCTCCTCGCCGAGCGCGATGAATGCGTCGGGAGCGAGCAGCCCGCGCGTCGGATGGTGCCAGCGCAGCAGCGCCTCCATCGTCGCGATGTCCCACGTCCCGTCTGCGAAGCGCCGGACGGTGGGCTGGTAGTAAACGGTCAGCTCGCCGTTCGCGATGGCCCTGCGGAGATCCTCGGCGCCGAGCGGCCGGCGCGCGTCCCGGACGGCCTCGAGCACCTCGTGGAGATCGTCAGGCACGAACGGCTTCTGCAGAGCGCCCCGAACGACCAGCCCACGGATCGCCGCATACTGCTCGGCGGCCGAGATCGTGCGCTCGTCCATGCCGGACACGAGGACCACGTCCGCGGTGCTGCCCATGTCGGCGAGATGACGCAGCATCTCGATGCCGTCCATCTCGGGCATCTGCAGGTCGAGCACGACGACCTCGGGGACGCGGCTCGACACCATCGCAGTGAAGGCTGAAGCGGACGTGGCCGCCGCGACTTCGTATCCGGCCCGGCGGGCAATCGCGGCGACGACGCCGACGATCTCTTCGTCGTCATCCAGCGCCACGAGTAAAGGCTTCGCCTCCGCCATTCGCAGGTTCTCCTCGATCCGTCGACCACGGAATGCGAGGATCCGCCGGGCTACCCTGCACGGAACGGGAATGTCGAACGCGCTCGTCGGGCGCTGCGTCCTCGCGCCGACAAAGGTAGTTAGCACGTCGAACTTATGCGCGAAGTCAGTTCACAAATCGCGTCGGCGAAAGGCGACAGCCAACGCGCTGCGCGTGGAGATTTCAGGGGTTCCCTGAACGAACGGACGGGGCGATCCGGACGGAAGCGTGTGCCGAGGGAGTCTCGGGCCGCGGGCGCAGCGTGAGGAGCGGGTATCGGGCGAAGTGAGGTGCGGGTATCGCGCGAAGAAGGGAACCGCGAGGGCGGCGGGCAGCGGCTGCCGCTCGCCGCCTCCGCGGCGCGCAGCTTACTGCTGCTGCTGCTGCGTGGCCTGCTGGTACTCCTGACGATCCAGCTGACCGTCTTGATTACGGTCGGCCGTCGAGAAGTCCAGCCCCTCGACCTGCTCAGCCTCCTGCTGGCTGATCATGCCGTCGCTGTTCTGATCCACTTCCTCGAACGCCGGAGCTTCCTGCTGCGCAATCGCTGCAGCCGAGAAGCCGAGGGCCAAGAGCGTAGCAGTGACTCGTGCTTTCATCTGTGTTTCTCCATGAAGGGTCTTCTGAACGTTCGGGAAGCTGTCCGGCCTCCCTTCGCGCCCCCCTTTTGCAAGACGTATGCCACGGCCGTGGTATGTGCGTTTCGCCGCTATCGCGACGCGTGACGGCGAATCGAACGGCGTCACGACTCGAACGATGTGTTACCGATGCCCGACATCGCGTCTGCGCTCGCAGCGCCCACTTCCGAGGAAGCGGCCGAGAGCATGCGTCTTGCACGTGATTCGCAGGTGACGCCTATCGGCGACACTTGCGCCGTTCGCGTGCCTCGAACGCGGCTCCTCGACGTCGTGCACGCCGAGAAGCGCGTTCGTTTCTTGCAGATTCCCGCAACTTTTACCCCGTTTCATGACGCGAGTGGCGCATTCGCGGCTGGCATGCCGCTTGCAAAGCGGGGATATGTCATCCGTCTCACGCACGCTCACGACCGGAATCGGCGCACCGCTTGCGGCGACGCTGATCGGTGCGTGCTCGCCGCCTGCCGTCGCCCCCTTCAGCGAGCTCGACCGGGACGGCGACGGGCGCATCTCGCAACAGGAGGCCACGCAAGACGTCGTGTTGGCCGGCATGTTCGCCGACTTCGACATCGACGAAGACGGCGAGCTCACCCCTTTCGAATACCTGCAGGCCGCGAATCGTCGCTGACGCGCGCCGGCTGCCGGCCGCTCCAGATCGGTCGTCTGCAGTGCTGATTCAAGCTCGGAATGGTGCGGTTTCTAGACCGAGCTCACCGGCAGGGAAGCGCCCCTTCCCCGCCGGCTTTTTGTCTTGGCGCCCATCGATCGGCTCTCGTACAGTAGGCCGCGATCGAACCGCGCAGACGAGCAAGAGATCGAGCTTGTACCGCCCGCGCTCCATCATCAGGCTGATCCTCTTCGGCTTCGCCGTCGTGCAGGCGCCGTTGATCGCCGCCGTCGTAACGGCGATCGTCCAGGTGGACCGTCTCGCTCAGGACAACCGTGCGGCGCTGATCGAGGCCGGCGTCAGGCTGCAGCAGAGCAAGTCGCTCGAGGAGACGCTCACCGAGATGCAACGCGCGCTCGGGCTGTTCGTGATCCGAGACGATCCGGACTTCCACACCACGTATCTGCGCGAGCGCGCAAGGTTCCGAAATGCGATCGACAATCTGACGCAGCTCAACCTGACGCCGATCGGGCACGAGAAGCTCAAGGCCCTCGGCGACGGCGAGCAGGCGCTCTTCGGGCGACTGCACGACGCATCCGGGGAGCCGGCTGGATCCTTGACCGATGACAACAACTCGGAGCTCTTCGCCGACGTGTGGAACGAGCTGCGGGAGCAGGCTCGGATCGTTCACTCCGAGAGCAGCAAGCTGATCGAGCAGCAGATCAACTACACGACGACGACCGCCGCGGACGTGCAGCGGACGCTGCTGCTGCAAGCCGCGGCCGTCATTCCGGCAACGATCGTGCTCGCCGGCGTTTTCGTCGTGCTGATCACGCGGCCGATGCGCGAGGTCGGACGGGCGATCCGCCGCCTCGGCGCCCGGGAGCTCGACGAGCCCATCGAGGTCCACGGCCCGCGCGACGTCGAAGGCATCGGCCGGGAGCTCGACTGGCTCAGGCTCCGCATCAAGGAGCTCGAGCATCAGAAACTCACCTTCCTTCGGCACATCTCGCACGAGCTCAAGACGCCGCTCACGACGATCCGCGAGGGCGCGGAGCTCCTCGCGGAAAGCCTCGACGAGAAACTGCCCGAAGAGGCGGAGATCTCGACGATCATCTGCTCGAACAGCGTCTACCTGCAGAAGCTGATCGAGGACCTGCTGCAGTTCGCGAAGACGCAGGAGGTCGTCACGGATCTAAAGGTCGTCGAGTCGGTATCCCTCGACGAGCTGGCCGGCTCGGTCGTCGCCGCGCACCGCATCGCGGCCTCGGCCAAGCAAATCACGGTCGAGCAGAACCTCGCGCCGATACGGGTTCGAGGCGACGCGAATAAGCTTAGAATAGTGCTCGACAATCTGCTTGCCAACGCGATCAAGTACACGCCGGCCGAAGGACGGGTCTCGCTCTCCCTGAGCCAACGGGACGGCTATGCGCTGATCGACGTCAAGGACACCGGTCCGGGCGTCGCGGAGGACGAGAAACAAAAGATCTTCGAGCCGTTCCAACAGGGTCAGGCGCAATACCAGTCGAGCGTGAAAGGCACCGGGCTCGGCCTGGCGATCGCCAAGGAATACGTGGAGGCCCATGATGGGTATATCGAGGTGGTTGCGTCGAGCGAAGGCGCACACTTCCGCGCCGCGATCCCGATCGACGGGCCGGGCCGCGCGGCGCCGAGCTGATGCGGCGCTCCTGTTCGCCGCGGTCTTCGTCGCGGCCGGCTGCCGCAGCAACGAGGTGGTACCGACCGAGGTCGAGCGCACGCCGATCGTCGCTTCGGAGCCGAGCCGCCTGCTCGACCTCGTCCGGTACGGCAACCGCGTGCGCGCCGGGATCGGCACCGATCTCTCCGGGGAGTACCAGCGTCTCGCGCTCGACAGCGACGCCGGCTGGTCCGACGAGGACGCGATCCGTCTGGCGTTGCTCCTGAGCGCGCCGAACACACCGTATCACGACGTCGATCAGGCCATGCGCCTCCTGCGCGACGTCGTCGAGCGCGTGCCCGCGCAGAACGACGAGAACACGGCGCTCGCGACGCTGCTGCTCCACTTGCTCAGCGAGCGCGTCTATGCGGCGGCGCAGGACGAGGCGCTCGCGAGCCGGCTGAGCGAGGCGCGGGACCGCAACGAGCAGCTCATGGAGGAGCTCGCGGCGGTGCGCGACGCGCTCGACGAGGAGCGCGAGCGCCGGCAGGCACTCCAGCGCCAGCTCGACGCGCTGAAGCGCCTCGAGGAGCAACTCTCGCTCGACGCGCTCTAAGAACGACATGCCGGACAACGCGAGAATCCTCCTCGTCGACGACGACCCGGGCCTGCTGAAGGTGCTGTCCGTTCGCCTTCAGCGGCAGGGCTACGACGTGATGACCGCCGAGAGCGGCAAGCGCGCGCTCGCCGTCCTCCCCGCGTACAAGCCGCACGTCGTGATCACCGACATGCGGATGGACGGCATGGACGGCCTCGCGCTCTTCGATGCGATCCGTGCGCGCGAACCGACGCTTCCCGTCATCGTCCTGACGGCGCACGGCACGATCCCGGATGCGGTCGACGCGACGCAGCGCGGCGTCTTCGCGTACCTGACGAAACCTTTCGAGCGCTCGCAGCTCGTCGAGATCATCGAGCGCGCGCTCAGCATGTTCGGCGAGCCGGCCGAGGCGCCGCTCGAGAACGCGGAATGGTGCAGCGAGATCATCACGCGCAGCTCCGCGATGAAGACGCTGCTCAGGGAAGCATGGATGGTCTCGCAGAGCGACGCGAGCGTGCTGATCCGCGGCGAGAGCGGCACCGGCAAGGAGCTCCTCGCACGCGCGATCCACAAGGCGAGCCGGCGCAAAGAGCATCCGCTGATCGCGGTGAACTGCACGGCGATTCCGGAGCAGCTGTTCGAAGCGGAGCTCTTCGGCCACGAGCGCGGCGCGTTCACCGGGGCGACGCACGCGCGCGAAGGCCTGATCCACGCCGCGGACGGCGGGACGCTCTTCCTCGACGAGATCGGCGACATGCCGCTGCCGTTTCAGGCGAAGCTGCTGCGCGTCCTGCAGGAAAAGGAGGTCCGCGCGGTCGGTTCGACGCGCGCGAAGCCGATCGACATCCGCGTGATCTCCGCGACGCATCAGAACCTCGAGGAGGCCGTCGCCGAGAAGACGTTCCGCGAGGATCTCTACTACCGCCTGAACGTCGTGACGCTCGAGATCCCGCCGCTCGCGCAGCGCCGGGAGGACATTCCGCTCCTCGTCGATCACCTGCTCGAGCGCGCCCGCTCGCAGCGGCGGAACTCCGCCGTCGACGTCACCGGCTTCTCGAAGGAGGCGATGGAGCTCCTGATGTCGGCGGCGTGGCCCGGCAACGTCCGCCAGCTCGGCAACGTCGTCGATCAGTGCGTCGTGCTCGCGACGGCGCCTCTGATCCCCGCGAGCCTCGTCGAGCGTGCGCTCCGCCGCAAGGAGAAGGAGTTTCTGCCGTTCGCGAAGGCACGCGACCGCTTCGAGTTCGAGTACCTGACGCATCTGCTCGAGATGACGGAGGGCAACGTCGCGCAGGCCGCGCGGCTCGCGGAGCGGAACCGCTCGGAGTTCTATAAGCTCCTGCACAAGCACGAGCTCAAGCCGGAGCTCTTTCGGCGCAGCGACGGCGACTGACTAAGCCCGGGCTCACCGGGTGCCCGAACGGATGTCGACGGGCCGCGCCGCGGGCATAATCGAGGCTCCGCAGGCACAACCCGACGAGAACGCCATGAACGATCGCTCCCGCGCGTCCGTCCGGACGGCCGTCCGCTCGGCGCTCTTCGCAATGGCTTGCTGCGCGTCCGCCCCCGCGCTCGCCGACGAAGGCATGTGGACGTTCGACGCCTTCCCGATCGACCGCCTCGCACGGGAGCACGGCGTCGAGCTCGATCAGGCCTGGCTCGACCGCGTCCGCGTCGGCACCGTCCGCCTGTCGAACTGCACGGCGTCGTTCGTGTCGCCGGAGGGCCTGATCTTCACGAACCACCACTGCATCGCGAGCTGCCTCGCGGAGCACTCCTCGCGCACCGAAAGCCTTCTCGAGACCGGCTTCCATGCGCGCCGCCGCGAGGACGAGCTTCGCTGCGGCACGCAGGTGGCCGACGTGCTCGTCGACATCGAGGAGATCACACCGCGCGTGCAAGCGGCGACCGAGGGCCTCGACGCGCAAGCCGCGAACGAGGCGCGCAAACGCGAGCTGACGACGATCGCGCAGGAGTGCGAGGACGCGGCGAACGAAGCCGGCACGCCTTTGAAATGCGAGACCGTGACGCTCTACGACGGCGGACAGTATTTCCTCTATCGTTATCGCCGCTACGACGACGTCCGGCTCGTGTTCGCGCCCGAGCAGGCGATCGCCGCATTCGGCGGCGACCCGGACAACTTCCAGTTCCCGCGCTGGTGTCTCGACTTCGGGTTCCTGCGTGCCTACGAGAACAGCGCGCCCGCGCAGACGCCCGATCATCTTTCGATCGACTTCGACGGCCCGTCGCCGGGCGACGTCGTCTTCGTGTCGGGACATCCGGGGTCGACCGATCGGCTCCTGACCGTCGCACAGCTCAAGACGCTGCGCGACGTCGATCTGCCGTCGACGCTGCTCCGCGGGTCGGAGCTCCGCGGCCGCTACATTCAGTTCGCGAAGACGAGCCCCGAGGCCGAGCGCATCGTTCAGGATCCGCTGAGCGGGCTCGAGAACACGATCAAGGTGCGCCGCAAGCAGCTCGATGCGCTGCACGACGACGCGGAGCTCGAGAAGAAGGCGGCCGCGGAAGCCGAGCTGAAGCGCCGCGTGCTCGCCGACGAACGCCTTGTCGCCCTCGTCGGCGGTGATCCGTGGTCCGAGATCGAAGCGGCGCAGGAAACCTATCGCGCGATCGCGCTGCCGTACACGTTTATCGAGCAGGCGGCCGGCTTCAACAGCCGGCTGTTCCGCTACGCCCGCACGCTCGTCCGCGCGGCGACGGAGCGGACCAAGCCGAATGCCGAGCGTCTGCCGGAGTTCGCCGAGACGGAGCTGCCGCGCGTGAAGCAGCAGATCGAGGCCAACGTGCCGGTGTATCCGGAGCTCGAGACGCTGACGCTGTCGTTCTCGCTCGAGCGAATGCGGGAATACTTGGGTCCCGATCATCCGCTCGTGCGCGAGCTCCTCGCGACCGACTCCGCCGATACGCTTGCCGCGTCGCTCGTCGAAGGCTCGCGACTCGGCGATCCGGCCGAGCGCCTCGCCCTGTGGGAAGGCGGGCTCGACGCGATCGAGGCCTCCGACGATCCGATGATCGTGCTGGCCCGCGAGATCGACGACGACGCGCGCGCCGTGCGCAAGCGCTACGAGGACGAGGTCGAGGCGCCGGTCGACCGCGCGACGGAGGCGATCGCCCGCGCCCGCTTCGAGATCTACGGCACGGACGTCTATCCGGATGCGACGTTCACGCTGCGCCTCAACTACGGCACCGTGCAGGGCTGGAACGAAAACGGCGAGTCCGTCGATCCGGTCACGCACCTCGACCGGCTCTACGAGCGCGCGACGGGCCAGCCGCCTTTCGAGATACCGCAGTCGTGGCAGGACGCGCGCCCGCGGCTCGACCCCGCGACGCCGTTCAACGTCGCGACGAACAACGACATCGTCGGCGGCAACTCCGGGAGCCCGTTGATCGACGTCGACGGCAACATCGTCGGCATCATGTTCGACGGCAACATTCATTCGATCTCCGGGGCGTACTGGTTCGACGACGAGCGCAACCGCGCGATCGCCGTCGCGACGCCGATCATCCGCACCGCGCTCGCGGAGGTCTACGGCGCCGACGCGCTGCTCGAGGAGCTCGGCGCCGCCCCCCGCTGACCGACCAAGACGCCTGCCCCCGCGCGCCGGACGCGTTCCTTCGGGCCGCTCAGCGTGTAAACTGTGCGCTCGTTTTTGGGGGGGAGTCCCGACGCGATGCCACCGACGCCGGAGTCCGGCCTCGAGCCGCCGACGTGGAAGCGCCTGGCACTGAGCGCCGCGCTCGCCGCAGCCGCGGCCGCCGTCGCGCTCGTCGCGTTCGTGCTTCCCGCCGAGTACGGCATCGATCCGCTCGGCATCGGCCGCGCCCTCGGCCTCACCGCGCTCTCAGAGACCGCGCAAACCCGAACGATCGAGATCGTCGACGTCGTGGGCGGTAACGAGACCGTCACCACGGTCGAGATTCCGGATGCCGGCGAGCCCGTCCCGCTGCCGAACCCCTCCGTCCATCAGGACGAGTCCGGCCCGCCTCGCTCCGAGACGCTCGAGATCGAGATCCCGCCCGAGGCGGAGACGGAGGTCAAGCTGCTCCTCGGAACCGCGAAGGCCGCGCTCTACTCGTGGCACGTCGACCGCGGCACGATCTACTCCGACTTCCACGGTCATACGCCCGAGGCGGGGCCGAACTTCTTCGTGCGCTACATCGAGCACCAGGAGACCACGGGAGGCAGCGGCTCGCTCGTCGCGCCGTTCGACGGCGAGCACGGCTGGTATTGGCTCAACTACAACGATTTCCCGGTCAAGGTCACGTTGACCGTGTCCGGGTACTACGACGACATCATCGACTACGGGATATTTTGATTTCGTACCTGGACCGGCAGCCGGGGGGCGCGGGTCCAACGTCGCGATTCGAGCGCGGACGGCGGCTCCAGGGAAGAACAAAAACTCGAAGCGGAGAGTGGATTCATGTGGCAGCAAGACTACGTTCCGATCGGAGACAGCCTCGCCTTGTCGGCGCTCGCCGCCGCAGTACCGATTTTCGTGCTTCTGCTGCTCCTCGGCGTCTGGCGTAAGCCCGCATGGATGGCCGCGCTCGCGGGGCTCGGCACGGCGCTGATCATCGCGATCGGCGTCTACGACATGCCTGCGGGGCCGGCGTTCAGCTCGGCCGCGTTCGGCGCCGCGTTCGGCCTCTTCCCGATCGGGTGGATCGTCTACTGGGCGATCGTGCTATACAGAATCACTCTCGAGACCGGAAAATTCGAGATCATCAAGGACTCGATCGGCGGGCTCACGGCGGATCGAAGGCTGCAGGCGATGCTGATCGCGTTCGCGTTCGGCGCGTTCATCGAGGGCGCGGCCGGCTTCGGCACGCCGGTCGCGGTCGCCGCGGCGATGCTGACGGGCTTGGGCTTCTCGCCGTTCTTCGCCGCGGCAATTTGCCTCCTCGCGAACACTGCGCCGGTCGCGTTCGGATCGATCGGCATTCCGGTCGTCACGCTCGCGCAGGTCACCGGCCTCGACGAGGGGCTCTTGAGCGCATGGGTGGGCCGGTTGTGTGCGCCTGTCGCGGTGTTCATCCCGGCCTATCTGATTCTCGTGATGGGAGGCTTCCGCGCGTTGAAGGGCGTGCTGCCCGCCGCGGTCGTATGCGGCGTCGCCTTCGCGTCCGTGCAGTTCACGGTGTCGAATTTCGTCGGCCCGCACCTCGTCGACATCATGGCCGCGCTCGCGGCGATCGTCGCGCTCGTCATCCTGTTCAAGTTCTGGCAGCCGACCGACAACTTCCACCTGCAGGGCGAGTCGCAGGCGGTGCTCGAGATCAGGAAGCACTCGGCCGGGGAGACGCTCCTCGCCTGGTCCCCGTATCTCTTCCTCGTCGGCTTCGTGCTGATCTGGGGCACGCCGTCCGCGGTGCGCGAGATGAACTCGTGGGGCTGGGCGTACACGCAGATTCAGTGGCCCGGGTTGCACAACCTCGTGCAGCGCATGCCGCCGGCGGTCGACGCCGCGGCGCCGTATGCGGCGGTCTTCAACGTGAACTGGCTCTCGGCCGCGGGCACGGCCTGCGCGTTTGCGACGATCGCTGCAGCGACGGTGCTGCGCGTCTCGCCGGGCAGGTACATTCGGCTCCTGGGCGCCGTGTTCAAGCAGCTCTTCTTCTCGCTCTTGACGATCGCCGCCGTGCTCGGGCTCGCGTATCTGATGAACTACTCCGGCGCGACCGTGACGCTCGGGCTCGCGTTCGCGGCGACCGGTGCCCTCTTCCCGTATTTCAGCGCGATGCTCGGGTGGCTCGGCGTCTTCCTGAGCGGCAGCGACACCTCCGCGAACGCGCTGTTCGGCAATCTGCAGGTCGTCACGTCGAATCAGCTGTCGTTCGACCCGGCGATCATGGCGTCGGCGAACTCCGCGGGCGGCGTGATGGGCAAGATGATCTCGCTACAGAGCCTCGCGGTCGCCGTCGCGGCGACGGGCATGGCGAGGGCTCAGGAGGGACAGCTGTTCCGCTTCACCTTCAAGCACAGCGTGTTCCTGGCGAGCATGGTCGGTCTGCTGACCGCGGCCTACGCCTATCTCGTCTGACACGCCGCGTCGTCACGCGACGCGGACGACATCGCCGAGCCGCGGGAGGTGGACCTCGGCCCCTTCCGCGGCGAGGCGCGCGGCGAGCGGTTTTCTCGCGCGATCCTCGCCGTGCACGAGATAAACGGGCGGGCGATTCTTGAGCCCGCGATACCAGTCGACGAGGCCCGCCTGATCGGCGTGCGCGGACAACCCGCCGACCGTATGGATCGTCGCGTTCACGCGGATCTCCTCGTTCCACAGCCGCACGTACTCGGCGCCGTCGACGAGCCTGCGGCCGAGCGTGCCCTCCGCCTGGTAGCCGACGATCACGACGTGGCACTCGGGCCGCCACAGATTGTGCTTCAAGTGATGGCGGATCCTGCCGCCGTTGCACATGCCGCTGCCCGCGATGATGACGAGCCCCGAGGGCACGTCGTTCAGCTGTTTCGATTCCTCGGGCGTCGGCGTCGCGTCGAAGTTCGGCAGCGTCGGCCAGTGCCGCCCGTCCTCGAAGAGCTCCGCGCGGTAGAGATGCCGGTACTGCGAGTACACGGCGGTCGCGCCGATGCCCATCGGCGAGTCGAGCACGACGCGCCAGCGATCGAGCCGCCACTCGCCGTAATGCTCCGCCATCAAATACAGCAGGTCCTGTGTGCGGCCGACGGCGAACGCCGGAATGAGCACGTTGCCGCCGGCATCGGCGGCCGCCTTGAAGATCGACTCGAGCTCCGCAAGCGTTGCCGGGAACGGCCGATGGTTGCGGTCGCCGTACGTGCTCTCGAGCAGCACGAGGTCCGCGGACTCGATCGTCGTCGGGTCGTTCATCACGGGCGCCGCGGCGTAGCCGAGGTCACCGCTGAACGTGAGCTTGCGCCGGACGCCCCGATCCTCGATCCACAGCTCGACGACGGCGGAGCCGAGGATGTGCCCCGCGTCGGACAGCCTGATCTCGATGCCCGGTAGGATCGCGCGGCGCTCGCCGTACTCGAGCGAGCGGAACTGCGGCATCACCCTCTCGGCATCTTCCTGCGTATAGAGCGGCGCGACAGGCGGCTGCCCGTTCCGACGGCGCTTCATGTTCTCCGTTTCGGCGTCCCTCTCGTGCAGGTACGCCGAGTCGCGCAGCAGAATCTCGCAGAGCGCACGCGTCGCTGAGTGCGTGTAGATCGGACCGCGATAGCCTTCGCGGCGCAGCAGCGGCAGGCGCCCCGAGTGATCGATGTGCGCGTGGCTCAGCACGACGGCATCGATCTTGTCCACGGGCACGGGGAAGGGCTCGCGGTTGCGCTCCTCGTCCTCGCGTCGTCCCTGGATCTGGCCGCATTCGAGCAGCAGCGTGTGGCGAGACGTCGTGAGCAGATAGCACGAGCCGGTCACACCGCCTGCCGCGCCGAGAAACTTGAGTTCCATGCCTTCTCCGTCCGTGATATGCGAATAAGTATGCCCTCGCCGGCGTGCCGCCGGGCAGCGCGGCTCGCGGCACGGAGCACCGAGCCTGTAAACTCAAAGGGATGAGGGCGCCGCAGATCAGCACGCTGGTCGATCTTGCCGGCTCGTTCGCCGCACGCGGAGACGCCGTCGCGATTCAGGCGTTCGGCGAGGACGCCGTTCAAGAGGTCTCGTATCGCGCTCTGCACGAGCGCGCCGGTCGCGTCGCGCGCGGCCTCGAGGCACGCGGCGTCGCACGAGGCGACCGCGTGCTTCTCTGCGCGCCGAACAGCCCGGACTGGATCGCTGCCTACTTCGGCATCGTGTCGATCGGTGCGGTCGCCGTTCCGGTCGACGACCAGGCGAGCGTCGACATGCTGCGGGGCGTGATCCGACACGCGGCGCCGCGCTTCGCGTTCACGAGCGCGAGGCACGTCGAGCGCCTCGCCGGCACGCCCGAAGCGCTCGGCGAGCATCACCTGATCGATCCCACCGCATCCCCGTCGTCGCTCGAGACGTTCGCGGACTTCGAGCCGGAACGATCGGTCGACATCGATCCGGATCAGGTCGCATCGCTGCTCTATACGTCGGGCACGACCGGCACGCCGAAGGCCGTGCCGCTGTCGCACCGCAATCTCGCATCGGACGCGTCGGCGCTGATCGCGGCGAAGCTGATCGACGCACGGGACCGCGTGCTGATGCCGCTGCCGCTGCATCACACCTATCCGTTCACCGTCGGGATGCTCACGGTGCTCGGGCTCGGCGCCCGAATCGTGATGCCCGCCGGCGTCACGGGGCCCGAGATCACGGGGGCCGCGAAGGCCGCGAAGGCCACCGCGCTGCTCGGCGTGCCGAGCCTCTACGAAGCCGTGTGGCAAAGCATCGAGGCGCGCGTGAAGGCGAGCGGACGCCGCAGGGAAAAGTTGTTTCGCCGGCTACTTTCCTTCTCCGGCGAGTCGCGGCGGCTCGTCGGCGTGCCGATCGGACGATGGCTGTTCCGATCCGTGCACTCGGCCGTCGGACCGAGCCTCCGCATCCTGGGCTGCGGCGGCGCGAAGCTCGACGAGCGTCTCGCGCAGAATCTCGAGTCGCTCGGCTGGACGGTGCTGACCGGCTACGGGCTCACGGAGACGTCGCCGGTGCTCACGTTCAACGCGCCGCGCCGGCGCCGACTCGGCACCGAAGGCAGACCGATTCCCGGCGTCGAGATCCGCATCGACAAGCGGCCGGACGCGCCGCACGGCGAGATTCAGGCACGCGGCCCGAACGTGTTCTCCGGCTACTTCGAGAATCCCGAAGCGACGCGCGACGCATTCACGCCGGACGGCTGGTTCCGCACCGGAGACCTGGGCTTCGTCGACGCCGACGGCTTTCTGCACATCGTCGGGCGCTCGAAGGAAGTCATCGTCCTCCCCGACGGCAAGAACGTGTTCCCGGAGGACGTCGAGCCTCGCTACGCGACGCCGCTCTTGAAGGAGATCGGCATCTTCGAGCGCAACGGACGGCTCGTCGCCGTCGTCGTGCCCGATGAGGACGAGGTTCGTCGCCGCGGCGGTCTCGCCGTGTTGACGCTCCTGAAGGACGAGCTCGAGCAGCTCGCGTCCGCGTTGCCGCCCTATCAGCGCATCGTGGATTTCCGCGCGGTGCGCGAGCCGCTGCCGCGTACGCGTCTCGGCAAGATCAGGCGTCACGAGCTGCCGGGGATCTTCGACCGCGCCGACAAGCGCGAGCTCGCGGACGTGCCCGTCGAGTTGAGCGACGAGGATCGCGCGCTGATCGAGGCGTCCGACAAGACGCGCGCCGTGTGGCGGTGGCTCGAGGAGCGCTATCCGGATCGCGCGCTCCACGTCGACATGAGCCCGCAGTTCGATCTGCAGATCGATTCGCTCGGCTGGGTATCGATGACGCTCGAGCTCGAGCAGCGCTTCGGCATCGCGCTGCCGGCCGCCGCGGTCAGCCGCGTGCTGTCGCTGCGCGACCTGCTCGTCGAGGTGCGGCGTGCCGAGGAAAACGGCCCCGCGCCGGCGGCCCGCGTCCCGGCCGACGCGCCGAAGCCGCAGGGCAGGTTCTTGCGCGCGGCCGGCGCGCTCCTTTTCGCGCTGAACGACGTGCTGATCAGGCTCCTTTACCGGCTCGACGTCGAAGGCGCCGACAAGTTGCCGCCCGATCGCTGTCTCGCGATCACACCGAATCATGCGAGCTACCTCGACCCGCTCGCGATCGCCGCCGCGCTGCCTCGCCGCGTGCTGAAAGACACGCATTGGGCAGGCTGGGTTGGCGTCATGTACGCGGGCGCGCTCAGCACGTTCGTGAGCCGCGCGACGCGCGTGTTTCCCGTCGATCCGGACCAGGATCTCGCGGGCGCGATCGGCACCGCCCGCGCGCTGCTCGACCGCGGCGCATCGGTCGTGTGGTTCCCGGAAGGCCGCCGCTCGCCGACCGGCGAGCTCTTGCCGTTCAGGCCGGGCGTCGGCGTGCTGTTGAAGGAGAGCCCGTGTCTCGTCGTTCCGACGCACGTCTCCGGCACGTACGAAGCGTGGCCATCGAAGCAATCACGCCCCCGCTTCGGCGGCCGGCTGCGCGTCGCGTTCGGCGAACCCGTCACGGTCGGCGCGCTCGTCGCCGAAGGGCACGGCGAAACGGACGAGCTCAAGATCGTCGATGCGCTCGCGCGGCGCGTCGCCGCGCTCGCCCCGGGCCCGGCGCAAACGACCGCCGCGTCGAGCACCGGCGGCACGTCGGACGAGCGAACGAGAGGCGCCAATTCCGGATGACGTAAATCGGGGTCAGAGCCCTTTGACCAGGTCCAGGGGCTCTGACCCCAACTTCGAGGAGCCTGCCATGAAACCAGGGTCAGAGCCCTTCAGGAATCGCGGTCAGAGGAGTTGGGGTCGGAGCCCTTTAAGGCAGTCTAGGGGCTCTGACTCGAATTGTCGTCGTAAAGGCTCTGACCACAATTTGGTCGTTTGGCTCGCGCTCGTCGTCGCGCTCGGCCCTGCGAGCGCAATCGCGCAGCAGCCGGAATCGGGCGCGCGGCTCTACGCGAACCACTGCGCGGCCTGCCACGGTGAATTCGGCGAAGGAGACGGGCCGGTCGCCGCCGCGTTGCGCGTGACGATGCCGAACCTGCGCACGCTCGCGATGCGAAGCGGCGGGACCTTCCCTGCCGAAGCGGTGCGCGCGTACGTCGACGGACGCGAGATTCCCACTGCACACGGCGACCGCTACATGCCGATCTGGGGAGACGTCTTCGGCTGGGGCCCGGAAGGCGACGTCAGCGAGGCACGCGCCGAGCAGCGGCTCGCCGCGATCGTCGAGCACGTGCGCGTCCTGCAATACGAATAGCGCCGGAGGCGGCGAGCTCGCCGCCCCGGCAAGGGTCCGTCAGTGGACCTTGACCTCGATCGCCCTCGGCTTTTTCGCTTCCGACTTCGGCAGATGCACCCGGAGCACGCCGTCGCGACACTCGGCCGAGATCTTGTCGACGTCGACGTCGTCCGGCAGCGAGAAGCTTCGCGCGAACTTGCCGTAGAACGTCTCGCGCCGATGCTCCTTCTCATCGCCCGCCGATTTCTCGACGCGCCGCTCGCCGGACAGCGTCAGCACGCCGTTCTCGACGCGGATGTCGATGTCCTCCTTCTTCACCTCGGGCAGATCGGCCTTGATCAGGTACTCGTTGTCGTTCTCGACGATGTCGGCGCTCGGCCGCCAATGCATGTGCTCGTCGAGACCGGCCGGACGCCATCGCGCGAGCTCGCGCGTGTAGCGATCGAACAGATCGTCGAGCTCCCTGAACGGACTCCAGCTGATGAGGTTCATTGCGCCTACCTCCTGGTTGCGATACCTACTGCTGCCCTGTCATGTGTGGGCAGCGGCGCAAGCATTCAAGCCGCGTTCCAGGTCGCCGTGACCGGGCGAGGTATGTGGCCGGCGCTCAACGAAAACGGGCGGCGAGCCTCGTAGAGCCCGCCGCCCGTCGGGGCGCCGCCTTGGGACAGGTCAGACCGTAAAGCCTTCCTTCGTCAGCGGCAGCGTGCGCACGCGATGGCCGGTCGCGGCGTAGATCGCGTTGCAGATCGCGGGTGCGGCCGGCGGCAGCGCCGGCTCCCCGACGCCGGTCGGCGGATAGTCGGATTCGATGAAGTGCACCTCGACCTCGGGCGCCTGATGAATCCGAAGCAGCGGATAGCCGTCGAAGTTCCGTTGCTGCACGCGGCCGTTCTCGAACGTGATCTCGAGACCCATTGCGGTGCTGAACCCGTCGACGACTGATCCCTGCGCCTGATTCTCGGCGCCGGACCGGTTCACGATCGGACCGATGTCGCCCGTGACCCAGACCTTGTGCACGGTGACCTTACGGTTCGCGTCGACGCTGACCTCCGCGACCTCGGCGAAGTGGCCTTGATGGCTGAAATGGAATGCAAGCCCGAGGCCGCGGCCCGCGGGCATCGGCCTGCCCCACCCGGCCTTCTCGGCCGCGAGCTTGATCACGGCGGTCGCCCGCTCCGCGTTCAGCCCTCCGAAACCGCCCGGCCCGCCGGGTCCGCCGGCAGGCGGGGCCGGCCTCGCCGGCGGCTCCATCGCCATGACCTCGAGCAGGAACTCGACGTGATCGCGACCGGCCGCGACGGCGCACTCGTGCAGGAAGCACTGGACGGCGAACGCGATCGCGTTCGAGCCCGGCGCACGCCACGGTCCCGACGGGATCTTCGACGGCAGCATCGACTGCGCGATCCGCGCGTTCCGCACACGGTTCGCCGGGAACTCCTGCGGCGACAGGTTCGCCGCAGTGATCGGCATCGGGCCGCCGCGCGTGAACGTGATGAAGTGATCCTGCCAACCGGTGAGCTTGCCGTCGGCGATCGCGGCTTTGAAGGAATGGAAGCCGCCCGGCCGGTAGTAGTCGAACGCGAAGTCGTCCTCGCGCGTCCACTGCACCTTGACCGGCGCACCGACGCGCTTCGAGATCGCCGCCGCCTCGACGACGCTGTCGTTCGCGAGCCGCCGGCCGAAGCCGCCGCCGCCGCGGAGCTGATGCAGCGTGACCTTGTCCTCGGACACGCCGAGCAGCGACGCGACCGCCGTCACCGCGTTCTGCGGCGTCTGCGTCGGCGCCCAGATCTCGACCGAGCCGTCCTCCTTGCACCAGACCGTGCAGTTCTGCGGCTCGAGGTCCGCGTGCGACACGAACGGATATGTGTAGAAGCCTTCGACCGTCTTCTCCGCGCTCTTGAACGCGGCATCGACGTCTCCGGTCTCGCCGAGCGTCTGCTGCGGCGCCGCTCCGGCGAGCCGCTTCGCCTCGGCCACGGCCGTCGACCAGCTGTCCTTCGATGCGCCGCTCTCGTCCCACTCGATCTCGAGCTCGCGCTTCGCCTTCAGCGCCGCCCACGTCGAGTCGGCCACGATCGCGACGCCGGACAGGATCGCATCGGACGCCGGGTTGAACTCGATCGGATTGCCGCGCTGCTCGAGCAGGAACGCGTCCTTGACGCCCGGCAGCGACTTCACGTGGTCGAGATTGGCGCGCACCGCGCGCCCGCCGATCGCCGGCGCCTTCGTGTAGGTCGCATAGAGCATGCCCGGCACGCGCTGATCGATGCCGAACATCGGCTGACCGGTCACGACCTTCAAGTTATCGACGCCGGTGATGCGCTTGCCTAGAAGCTTCCATTCCTTGCGGTCCTTGAGCGGGACCGATGCAGCGTCCGGCACCGGCAGCTTCGCGGCCGCCTCGGCGAGCTCGCCGTAACCGACGCGGCGGCCCGAGGCCTGATGAACGACGTAGCCCGAGCCGGTCGAAAGCTCTTCCGCGGCGACGCCGAGCCGCTCGGCCGCCGCGGCGACGAGCATCGCGCGCGCGACGGCGCCCGCGCGGCGCAGCGTATCGAAGTTCATCGGCACCGACGTCGAGCCGCCGGCGAACTGCGCGCCGTAGAGCGCCATGCTGATCGGCGCCTGCTCGACGCGCACCTTCGACCAATCGGCGTCGAGCTCCTCGGCGACGATCATCGGCAACGCCGTCTTCACGCCCTGCCCGACGTCCGGGTTCTTCGCGTACAGCACGACCGTACCGTCGGTCTTGATCTGCACGTAGGCGTTCGGCGCGAACGCCGCGTCCGCATGCGCGCCGCGGCCGTTCTCCTGTGCGTAGCTGCGGGTCCCGACCGAGAAGCCGAGCACGAGCCCGCCGCCGACGAAGCCCGCGATCTTCATGAACTGACGCCGGCTGACCGGCGTGCGCGCGGATGCGGCGATCGCCTCTCGCATGAACTCCGGAAGGTACGGATTCACGTCCATCTGCTCGTGCTTGCCGCTCATGCTGCGCTCCCGTTCTTCTCGATCCGGCTCGCGGCGACGTGGATCGCCTTCCGGATCCGGTTGTACGTGCCGCACCGGCAGTAATGCCGCGCCATCGCCGCGTCGATGTCCGCGTCGGTCGGCGCGGACGTGCGCTCGAGCAGCGCGACCGCGCTCATGATCTGACCAGCCTGGCAATAGCCGCACTGCGCGACGTCCTCGTCGATCCAGGCCTGCTGCACGGGGTGCAAGGTGCCGTCCTCCGCGGCGATGCCTTCGATCGTCGTGATTGCCATCCCTTCGACGGATTGCACCGGTAACTGGCACGACTGCACCGGGGCGCCGTTGACGTGCACGGTGCACGCGCTGCACTGCCCGATGCCGCAGCCGTACTTCGTGCCGACGAGGCCGAGGGTGTCCCGCAGAACCCAGAGCAACGGCGTCGTCGGGTCGATGTCGCCGAGGTCGTGCGACCGGCCGTTGACGTTCAATTGCATGCGTTATTCTCCAGACGTCGGACGGGGGTTGATCCCGAAGTCTCAGTCAAGCCGCCGCCTCGCGCAAGCCAAGCGCCCGCGGGCTTCAGGAATCTACCGAAGCAGCGCTTCGACGCGGTCCGCGAGCTCCGTCTGGCCGATCCCGTCGATCTCGACGACCTTGCTGCTCGAGCCGTGCCCGGTCGCGACCCGCACGGCGCGCCTCGGCAGGCCGAGCGATTTCGCGAGGAACGCCTCGAGCGCGTCGTTCGCGCGGCCGTCCTGCGGCGGCGCCGCGATCTTGATCTTCAGACGATCGCCGAGCCAGCCGACGATTTCGTCCCGGGACGCCCGCGGGACGACCTTGACCGAGAGCTTCGCGAGAGGAGCGGGATCGGGCGGGGTCATCGCACTAACAGGCGGACGTCGCGAAGGTCGCGCTCACGTTCATGCCGCGACGATACGCCCGCCGGTGCATCCTTTCCAGAATGCGTCGTCCGCCGCGTCGACCACGCTGGGCCGTGATGGCACGCCGCGACGCTCCGTGGTTACACTAGCCGCTCCAACGGAGGGGACGACTATGAAAAGAACGACAAGTACCTGCCTTTCCTTCGCCGTGACCGCCGCGCTGCTCTGGGCTGCCGCCGCCGACGCGCAGGATCTCGTCATCACGAACGCGCGCGTGCTCGACGGCAACGGCACGGCGATCGAGCAGGGACACGTCGTCGTCACCAACGGCCGCATCGCGTCGGTCGGCGCGGGGGCGCCGAACGTCGGTGGCCGCCGCACGATCGATGCCGGCGGGAAGACGGTGATGCCGGGCTTCATCGACGCGCACCGTCACATCATCGAAGGCGACGGCGACCAGTGGCTCGAGAGCCGAGCTGCGGCACAGATGCAGGAGTTTCTCGAGGCCGGCTTCACGACGGTGCTCTCCGCGATCGACGGCCCGCAGCTCCTCGAGGCCCGGCGCCGCATCGAAGCCGGCGAGATGCAGGGCCCGCGCATCTTCGCGGCGGCGTTCCTGCCGCTCTCGGCGCTGCCGTTGGGCGGCGGAGCCGGCGATCCGGCACGCACCGATCCGTCGCGCAACAACCGCCCGACCCAGCCGGCCCCGGCCATCCCGCGCGACGCGACGATCCGCGCCGTGCAGAACGCGGCCGACGCAGGCTACGACTACATCAAGACGCTGATGATCGCGACGCCGAACGGCCCCGAGGTCGAGACGCTCCGGCTGATCGTCGAGGAAGGCGCGAAACACGGGCTGCCGGTGATCACGCACGCCGTGTCGATCATCGATACGCTCGCCGCGGTCGAGGCCGGTCCCGCCGTGCTCGTGCACACGCCGCACATCGGACAGCTCGACCAGGATCCCGAGGCCGTGAAGAAGATCGTCGACGCCGGCATTCCGATGACGTCGACGCTCGCGGTCTTCCTTCCGCACTTCGGCGCGGACAACGAACCGCTGTTCCGCGACGGTCAGCCGTTCCCGTGGGACACCGTCTCGAGCGGCGGCCAGGGGCCGATCAATGCGCGCATCCTGTGGGATGCGGGCATCGTCGCGTACGGCTACGGAACCGACACGACATGGCCGCCGAAGCAGTCGCTCGCCGACGAGCTGCGCGCGCTTCGCCTGATGTTCTCGACGCAGGACGTCGTCACGATCCTGACGAAGCACGCCGCGGCGGCGGCGCTCAAGGGCGACGAGCTCGGCACCCTCGAGCCGGGCAAGCTCGCGGACATCGTCGTCGTCGACGGCGATCCGCTCGAGTCGAGCGCGAGCCTGTTGAACGTCGTGATGACGATCAAGGGCGGCGAGGTCGTCTACGAGAAGCTGTGATCCCGACGGCGATCGCACGACCATCCGTATCACGGAGGCGGACATGAAAGTCGGATTCGTCGGCCTCGGCCGCATGGGACAAGGCATGGCCCGCCGTCTTCTCGACGCGGGTCACGACCTCGTCGTCTTCGACGTCGTCGCGAAGCAAACGGAGGGGCTCGTCGCCGCGGGCGCGCGCGCGGCGCGCTCCGTCGCGGAGCTCGCCGCGGGACGCGACGTCGTCATCAGCATGCTCGTCGAGGATGGGGCGCTCCTCGACGTCGCGCTCGGCCAGGGCGGGCTCAAGGACTCGCTCGACCGGGGCGCGATTCACCTCGTGATGGGCACGCACGGCGTCGCGACGATCCGCGAGCTCGAGGCGCGCCACGCCGAAGCGGGCCAGACGCTCGTCGCCGCGCCGGTGCTCGGGCGCCCCGATCTCGCGGCGTCAGGGCAGCTCGGCATCGTGCCGGGCGGCCCGAACGACGCGGTCGAGCGCTGCCTGCCGCTGCTCGAGACGCTCGGCCGCCGGATTTTCCGCGCCGGGCCGAAGCCCGAATCCGCGACGGCGATCAAGCTGGCGAACAACGCGGTGCTCGGCTGCGCGATGGTTGCAATGGCCGAAGGGTTCTCGCTCGTTCGCAAGTACGGCGTCGACCCGCAGGTCTTCCAGGATGTGATGACCGAGGGTCTCTTCGCGGCGCCCGCTTACAAGGTGTACGGCCAGAAGATGGTCGATCGAAGCTTCGACGAGGTCGGTTCGCCGATCACGGTCGGGCTGAAGGACGCGAAGCTGATCGCGCAGGCCGCGATCCTCGCGAACGTGCCGATGCCGAGCCACAACGTGTATCTCGATCGTCTGCTCGGCGCCGTCGCGCACGGCGACGGGGATCGCGATCAGGCGGTGCTCGGCCGCGAGCAGGCGCGTGCCGCCGGGCTCGAGTAGGCCGCCCCGCGCGCCGCCGGGGCCCGTCGCATCCGGTCGCGATTCCCTACACAATACTCAGACGTCGTTCTCGCGGGAGAAAAAATGGAATACGTCCCCGTCGGCGGGCTCAAGGTCGCGAAGCCCCTTTACGATCTGGTACGCAACGACATCGCGCCAGGCACGGGCATCGAGCCCGATGCCGTCTGGTCACTGCTCGAGGAGATCGTTCGGGACCTCGGCCCGCGCAACCGGGAGCTCCTCGAGAAGCGTGACCGGCTGCAGGCGCAGATCGACGAGTGGCTCATACAGCGCCGCGGTCAGCCGTACGACGTCGCCGCGTCCCGCCGCTTCCTCGAGGAGATCGGCTACATCGTGCCGGAGGGGCCGGCGTTCGAGGTCACGACCGCTAACGTCGATCCCGAGATCGGCGAGCTCGCGGGCCCGCAGCTCGTCGTGCCCGTCGACAAGGCGCGCTACGCGCTCAATGCCGCGAACGCGCGCTGGGGCAGCCTATACGACGCGCTCTACGGAACGAACGTGCTCCCCGAGACGCCGGGCGCCGAGAAAGGCAGCGCGTACAACCCGAAGCGCGGCGAGCTGGTCATTCGCCGCGCGAACGAAATCCTCGACGAGATCGTGCCGCTCGTCGAGATCGACGACGACGAGCCCCTCAGCTGGAACGACGTCGTCAGGATCGACCTCGAGGGCAACGATCTGCGGCTGCGTCCCAAGCACGGCGACGGCCGGCTCAAGAATCCGAGTCTGTTCGCCGGCTACCGCAAGAGCGGCGACGGCGGGCTCTCGAACGTGCTGCTGAAGCACAACGGTCTGCACATCGACATCGAGATCGACCCGTCGCATCCGATCGGCCGTCAGCACCCGGCCGGCGTCAAGGACATCGTCCTCGAGGCGGCCGTGTCGACGATCATGGACTGCGAGGACTCGGTCGCCGCGGTCGACGCCGAAGACAAGGCGCTCGTCTACGCGAACTGGTGCGGGATCATGAAGGGGACGCTGACCACGTCGTTCGACAAGGGCGGACGGCGCGTCGAGCGCGGCTTGAGCCCCGACCGCACGTACACCGCGCCAGACGGCTCGTCGTTCACGCTGCCCGGACGGAGCCTCCTGCTCGTCCGCCACGTCGGCTCGCACATGCTGACGGACGCGGTCACGACCGCGGACGGCCAGCCGATCGTCGAAACGTTCCTCGACTGCGTCGTCACGACGCTCGCCGCGCTGCACGACCTCAAGAGCACGAACGCCGCGAAGCTCCGCAACTCCCGCACAGGCAGCCTCTACGTCGTCAAGCCCAAGCATCACGGCCCCGAGGAGGTCGCGTTGTCCGTCGAGCTCTTCGCGCGCGTCGAGCGCGGCCTCGGGCTGCCGCCGAACACGCTCAAAATCGGCATCATGGACGAGGAGCGGCGCACGACGGTCAACTTGAAGGAGTGCATCCGCGCGGCCCGCGAGCGCGTCATCTTCATCAACACGGGCTTCCTCGACCGGACCGGCGACGAGATCCACACGCACATGGAAGCGGGCCCGATGATGCCGAAGCCCGAGATCAAGAATGCGAAGTGGATGCTCGCGTACGAGGACTGGAACGTCGACATCGGCCTCGAGACGCGGCTGCCGGGCCACGGTCAGATCGGCAAGGGAATGTGGGCGATGCCGGACGAGATGAAGGCGATGCTCGAGACGAAGCAGGCACACCCGGCCGCGGGCGCGAGCTGCGCATGGGTTCCGTCGCCGACCGCCGCGACGCTGCACGCGATCCACTACCATCGCGTCGACGTGAAGGCGCGGCAGCAGGCCCTCGCCGCGCGCGAGCGTGCGAGCCTCGACGCGATCCTGACGCCGCCGCTCCTGACGCGCGAGCTCACCGCCGAGGAGATCCAGCGCGAGCTCGACAACAACGCGCAGGGCATCCTCGGCTACGTCGTGCGTTGGGTCGAGCAAGGCATCGGCTGCTCGAAGGTCCCGGACATCAACGACGTCGCGCTGATGGAGGATCGCGCGACGCTCAGAATCTCGTCGCAGCACATCGCGAACTGGCTGCACCACGGTCTCGTGACCGAGGACCAGGTCCACGAGACGATGCGGCGTATGGCGGAGGTCGTCGATCGGCAGAACGCCGGCGACCCGATGTATCGTCCGATGGCACCGAACTTCGAGTCGAGCGTCGCGTATCAGGCGGCTCTCGACCTCGTGTTCGGCGGAGGTCACGAGCCGAACGGCTACACGGAGCACGTGTTGACGCGCCGCCGGCGAGAATTCAAGGCGAAGATTCGCGCGTAGCAGTCGACATATTGTGTCAGACACGTTTTTTTCCGAGAAACGTGTCTGACACATTTGCGCAACCCCTCGTCCCGCGGCCCCTTTCTGTCTCCCTTTCCGGACAGGTTTGTCCTGGGGAGGGGGTCCTGTAGATTCCCCCGTGCGCGCAGCACGACCAGCGCCGGCTGCGCGCTGCTGAAAAGGGCAAATCCGCCGTGAGGCGGAGACGCAAAACCACCGGTCTTGAGGCAAGAGGGGCCTGAAGACAGCGGGGTTGCCAGCAGAGTCCGCTGAAGCCGGCAACGGCCGAGCACACTCGTCTGCCTCCCGCTCCATTGATGCCCCCTGGTCGACAGACCGCCTGGTTCGCCCGCGCGGCGCTCGAACCAAGCATGGGGGTCATGCGAGATGGGGATCTGCGTACGGAGAGCGAAGCTCTCTCTGCTGTTAAGTGCTTCGATCTTTCTTGCCGCGTGCGGCGGCGACGACGGGGGCAGCGTCACGGACCCGGGTGCAGCGAACCCGCCCGCGGCCGGAAGCCCTCCCTCCTCAGGCGGCTCCACGCTGAACCCGAGCACGGGGAATCCGCCGGCCGTCAAGAACTCGGTGCCTACGATCAAGGGCACGCCGCAAACGGTCGTGCTGCAGGAAACGCCATACGTCTTCGTGCCCGAGGCGTCGGACGGCGACGGCGACATCCTGCACTTCAGCGTGGCGAACCCGCCGAAGTGGGCGAAATTCGAGCCGACGACCGGACGCCTCCACGGCACGCCGTCGGCGGCCGACGTCGGAACGTACGCGAACATCACGATCAGCGTGACCGACGGTGCGGCCGATGCGTCGCTGCAGCCGTTCAGCATCACGGTCACGCCGGTCGCGAGCGGCGCCGTCGAGCTGACCTGGATGGCGCCGACCGAGAACGTCGACGGCTCGCCGCTGACGGATCTCGCCGGCTACAAGATCTACTGGGGCACGCAGCCGGACCAGTACGTGAACTCGGTGACGATCGACAACCCCGCCGTCGTCACGTACGTGCTCGAGAATCTCGTCCCGGCGACCTACTACTTCGTCGCGACCGCGATCAACTCGGAGGGCGCGGAAAGCGACCCGTCCGATGTGACGAGCCTCACGATCTCGTGATCTTGAGCTAAGTGGCCGCGTCGGCCGGGTCGCGGCTCTCGCGACCCGGCAGCCGCTGCTCGAGCTCGCTCTCGTCGAAGTCGTCGATCTCGACCCATTTGCGGCGAGACCCCCGGCCGAGAACGACGCGGACGCGCTCCCGTTCGATGCCGAGCACGTCGGCGAGCAGAGTCTCGACCGCGGCGTCGTCCCGTCCGTTTGCCGGACTCGCGACGACGCGCATCTTCAATACGCCGTGCTCCCATCCGAGCAACTCGTCGCCCGAGGCCAGCCTGCCGACCACGATGGGTATGCGCACGCACGACCTGGGCCTCAACGCACTAACCAAGATCTCGTCCTCTGGTTGGGTAATTCACCGTCCCGATGGGACGGTCCGCGGTCTGGACGCGGGGGCCCGCGCCCAACCCGCATCAGCGAAACCTAACGATCGTCGTCGACGATCGTCACCCGCGCGCTCTCGAGCGCGCCGTTTTGATTGCCGTCGGGCGACAGCACGCCCATCAGGATCTCGAAGTCCTCTTCCCGGGCTTCGACGATCGAATCCGACGTGATCGGTACATACAGCACCGTAACCCTCTCTCCATCGCGAAGCCGTTCCACGCGCCGGCCGAGGTCCGCGTAGTCGTCGCCGCTCGTCGCGGTGCCGTCGCGCGTCCACCAGACGAACGACACGTCGCCGCGCGCGTCGTCCCGCTCGACCTGGATCGCCGCGACGCCGTCGCTCTCCGAGACGACGAGCTCGCGTCTCGAGAACCGGAGCCGCGTGACCGCAGGCGATCCGGCCGCGCCGCGATCCGCTGCCCGGGCCGGCGCGGACGTCGCGGGCTCGGGCCGGGTGCTCGGCTCGTTCGCGCCGGCGACCGCCTCGTTCGCGTCGGCGGCGACCTCGGTCGTCTCATCGGCGGCAGTCTCGGTCTCGTCGACGACACTTTCGGTCTCGTCGGCGACGAGCTCGTTCGCCTCGGTGACGGCGTCCGCGTCGTCCGTTCGCGCGTCGTCCTCCGCGGGTCCTGTCTCGACCGCACGCTCGGCGACGCTCGGCTCCGCGGAACCCGCCGCAGGCCCCGCATCGTCCGACGCGCCCGTCTCGCCCGCAGCCTCGCCGTCGCGCGTCGCGCCGGCGGTACCGTTGAGTTCTTTCTCGTCGAAAAGTTCCGCGTCGGCCAGCGCGCCGTCGTCGATGCCGGAAGCCGACTCGTCGCGGTCCGCGTCGGCCTCGCGCTGCGCGGACGCCGCGTCGATGCGCTTGCCGGCCTCGCCGAAGAACGTGGCGAGCGCCGTGCCTGCTTCCTCGAGCCGCGCCTTCGCGCCGCGCACACCTTCGCGCGTCAGATTGGCCGCGCGGCTCGCACCCGACTCCACGCGTGCCGACAGTGCGCCGAGATCCGGCAGCGAATCCCCACGCTCCGACCAACCGCGAAAGCCGCCCACAGCCAGCACGGCTAGGCCGGCGCCGCATACGGCGGCGATCGCGATGCGCTTGAAGCCGCCGCGCCTCCTCGCGTCGCGCACGCGGTCCGGACGGCTCCCGCGCCGCGGCATGCGCGGCTCGGGCAGATCGAGCGCAGCGAGCAGACGCGTCACGCTCGACATCCTGCCGTCGCGCATCGACAGCGCCGACTTCAGCGCTTTCCAGCGCTTGCGGCTCAACCCGTCGATCGGATCGGGCTCGTCGCCGTCGGCGCGCGGATAGAGTCCAGGGATCGGCGGAGGCGCGCCGGCCATCAGCTCGTACGCGAGCGCCGCGAGGCCGCGCACGTCGTCCCGCGGGCCGAGCGGGAATGGCGCCGTGCTCGCGAGACATGCGGACGTGAACAGAACGCGGACGTCCCCCCGTTCCGTCACGAGCACGTTCTCCGGACGAACGTCGCCGTGCACGACGCCTCTCGCGTGCGCGTACGCGAGCGCGTTGCCGACCGCGCGAACGACGCCGAGCGCGTCCGCCTCGCATACCGTTTCCGGCAGGAGACTCTGGATCACGCTCCGCAGCGACTCGCCGTCGACCCACTCGAGCACGAGGAAGGCGATGTCGCCGTCGCGCTCGAGGCTGAAGATCCGCACGATGTTCGGATGCGACAACATCCGCACTTCTTCGAGCTCGCGCTCGAACGCGGCGAGCTGCGCGGAGTTCTTTGCGATCTCGGCCGGCAGGATCAGAACCGCGACGTGCGTGCGCCCTTCCTTCCCGCGCAGCCGGTCGAGCGCACGGTACATCGTGCCGAGGCGGCCCTGCTCGAGTCTTTCCTCGAGGACGAACCGATCGCACAGGATCGACGGCCTGCGGCTCGGCGCCGCGGACGGCTTGTCCGACAATGCGGTGTTTTCGCCAAGCATGTTGCGATCCCGCCTTTCAACGCGGACCCGGGACCGCGTGAACGGCATCCGTGCCCGCGCGAGCCGGAGCAATTCGCGTGCCATTCGCACGTGCGCGGTCGCAATGCAACGACAGGACCGGCACGCTCATCCGGACGTCGCCTTCGGATAGCCGGGATAGTCGGGCACCCGTGCGGCGGTGCCTGCGTCGACCTCGCTCTTCCGCTCGCCGCGCCGTCCCGGCGCTTCGATGACGTCCGCTACCTTATACTCCTTCAAATCCTTAGCGTGCGTAAAGATGATCAGCTCGCCGAGCAGACCGAGCGCGAAAAGCTGGACGCCGAGCACGAGAAGCAGACAGCTGAGCAACAACGCCGGGCGATCGGCCAGCGGCATCCCGAAGAGCATGCGCTGCACGATCAGGATCGCGACGAACAGCGCGCCCGCGGCGAACGTCGCGCTGCCGAGCATGCCGAAGAAGCGAAGCGGCTTCTTCGTGAATCGCGTGAGGAAGAACACGGTGAAGAGATCGAGCAAACGGTGCACGTACTCGCGGAGACGATAACGGCCGCGGAACTCGTCCTGAGCCGACTGCGCAACCTCGACCTCGCGCACGGTGAAGCCCTGCTGGGCCGCGAGCACCGGCAGGAGCCGGTGCTGGTCGCCGTAGATCGTGATCTCCTTCGCGACGCGCCGCCGCATGATGCGAACGTTGCAGCCGAGGTCGTGGAAGGATTGCCGCGTGATCGCGCGCAGCAGGCCGTGAAAAGCGCGCCTGCGAAGCGCCTCGAAACGGGTGCCGCGCCGCGGCCAGCGGTGCGCGACGACGAGATCCGCGTCCGCGGCGGCGTCGATCAGCTTCGGAAAGTCGCTCGAGTCGACCTGGAAATACGCGGGCAACGTCATCAGCTTCGCGCCGTGCGCGTTCGCGAATCCGACCATCAGCGCAGTCGCTTCCCCGAAGCTCCTGCCGAGCTTGATGATCTCGATCGGCTCACCGCGGGCACGAAGCTCCGCGAGCCGACGCCCGTCCTCGCGCTCGCCGTCGAGCACGTAGATCATCTCATACGTCACACCGCAGCGATCGAGGCCGCGACGATAATCGTGATGGAGCGACTCGATGTCGTCGACGCGCTTGCCGACCGGAATCACGACCGAAAGCTGAACTCTTCTCATGTCTCGCCTCTTTCCGCGTCGGTGACCGCCGCTCCGCTCGATGCCGTGACGCGCTGCGCCGTCAGCATCGAAAGCCTGTCCTCACGGCTGTCGCCCGTCTTGTAAACCAGCTCGCCGATCATCCCGATCATGACCAAGAAGAACGCGAGCGCGCCGAACAGCACGCCGATGCCCGCGATCGGGGTCGAAAACGGCTGCTCGAGCGCGATGAGCCGATAGAAGCTCGCGCCGAGGCTCGCGGCCGAGATCACGAGCGCCGGCAGCGCGATGAGCGCGAACCACCCGGCCGGACGGGATGCGAACCCGATGATCGTCTTCACCGCGACGAGGTCGAGCAGCACACGGTAGACGCGCGAAAGGCCGTACTTCGACGCGCCGTATCGCCGCGCGTGGTGCCGAACCTTGATCTCGGCGAGACGCGGGCCGGCGAGCGACGCCATCGCGGGGATGAAGCGGTGCATCTCCGAGTAGAGCGGAATCCGCTTGATCACGTCCGCCCGATAGGCCTTGAGCGAGCAGCCGTTGTCGCGGATCGGCACGCCCGTGACCTTGCCGATCAGTGCGTTCGCGATGCGCGAAGGGAGCTTTCGCGTCCAGAACTTGTCCTTGCGGTCGTGCCGCCAGCCGACGACGATGTCGTAGCCCTGCTCCATCGTCGCGAGGAAGCGCGGGATGTCGAGCGGATCGTTCTGCAGGTCGCCGTCCATCGTCACGAGCACGCGGCCCCGCGCGTGCTCGATGCCGGCCGCCATCGCGGCCGTCTGTCCGTAGTTGCGCCTGAGCTTCACGACGCGCACCTCGGGATGCACGGCCGGAAGGGCCGCTGCGGCCGCGAGCGTGCCGTCGGAGCTGCCGTCGTCGACGAGGAGCACCTCGTAAGCGATCCCGGTCGGTGCGAGCGCCGAGCGGATCGCGTCCCACAACGGGCGGACGTTCGCCTCCTCGTTGTAGAGCGGCACGATGATCGAGAGCTCGACGTCGTGCCGAGGTTTCACGCCGCGCCTCTCACCGGAAGCTCGCACGCCGCTCACTTCGCGCTCCCGGCCATGCGGGCCGTGCCGACACCGCGTCGCGTCGCCCGGCTCCGATACTCGCGAACGACGGACTCGAAGAGCTCCTCGTAACGGCGCGCGCAGCGGTCGATGTAGAACTCGTGCGCCCGCGCCCGATTCGCACGCCCCATCTCGCGGCGCAGCCGCGCGTCGCCGATCAGCCGCCGACATCGCTCGGTGAAGGTGGCCTCGTCGTCGAGCGGCACGAGGTACCCCGACCGGCCGTCCTGCAGGAAGTCGCGCTGCCCGCCCCGCTCGTAGCAGACGATCGGCACGCCGCTCGCCATCGCCTCGAGGAAGACGAGGCCGAACCCCTCGTGCTCGCTCGTCGATACGTACACGTCTGCGATCGCGAGCAGCTCGAACTTCGTCCGCTCGTCGACCGCTCCGGCGAAGTGCACGCGGTTCGCGACACCCAGTCGCCGCGCCGCATCCCGGAGCGCCTGCTCGCGCGGACCGTCGCCGACGAGCACGAGCCGTGCCCGCTGGTCCTTGAGCTCGGCGAGCACCGCGATCAGGCGGTCGAAGCGCTTTCGGTCGATCAGACGACCGATGCTGATCAGCAATACGTCGTCGTCGACGAAGCCATGAGCCGCGCGGTCGGCCCGAACGGCGAGCGGGGGCGTGATGCCGAGCGGGATCACGTGCGGGTGCAGCTCCGGCGCGAAGTAGCGCCGCAGGTTGTCGCGCGTGTCCGATGACTGCGCGACGACCGCATCGGCGCCGAGCGCGATCCGGCGCACGGCCGCGCGCAGCACCGCGTGGCTGTGCGCCGACGAGCGCTTGCTCGGATCGTATAGATCGCCGCCGTGCACCGACAGCACGTTCGGCACGCCCGCTGCGCGGCTGACCGCGTGGCCGACCGGCCCCGTCGGCAGCGCGAAATGCGTGTTGATCACGTCGAACGTCTCGTTTCGCACGAGCCGGCGTCCCGCGAGCGTGCCGGTCGCGAGATACGCGAGCATCGACGGGAAGTTTGCGACTGCTCGCCGTCGCCGAAACCAGACGGGCACGCGGATGACGCGCACGCGGTCGACGTGCTCGACCGCGGCGAGCCCGTCAGCGCGCGACGTCAGCACGGTTACGTCGTGGCGCGTCGCGAGCACTGCCGCGAGCGCGGCATTCACGACCCCGCCGCCACCGCCTAGCGGCGGATACTCGTAGTTACAGAAAAGGATTCTCATGAAATGCGTTGCGCGGGCACCGCGGCGCGGTCCGTGCCCTTCGGCATCCTGCATCTCCCGCCGTTCATTGCTTCTCCTTGTTGCGCCGGCCTGCCGGCCTCGCATCGGCTTTCTGTTCCGCGTGTCGTGCGCTGCGGATGCGGGAGATCCCAGCTCCGCGTCGCTGTCGTACGCACGACACACGACGGCGGGAATCATTCAATCTGCGTGCCAAGACCGTACGCGCGCGTATCGGGCGGCCGTCGACGCTGCGCGATGCCGGCTCGCGAGCAACCTTTGGAAGCTCGGCCAAAAGTTTGGAACGCCCGGACGGCGCGAAGTGGCTACGCTATCGAAACGCGTGCGAGCGGCGCCCCGCCCCATTTCTTGCATGCCGCGTGCGGACGAGGCGCGCGCGTTGCGAAAGAACGCCTTGCGGAAGAACGAACGGAGGTCAAGCGAGCACATGGCTACGGAAATGCGAGAAGAAGAGCTCATGGCAAAAGCCCCGGCCGCCGCGACGGCGACGCCGATCGGCGACGGGATGCACGAGCGGCGCAGCAAGACGCTCGCAGCGCGACTCGAGCCGTTCGACTCCTACTGGCAGGCGCCCGCCGACGTCGACAAGGGCTACGCGTCGTTTCGGCAGTACTATCGCCACAATTACCTTCCGCACATGCCCGAGGACCGTTCCGCGCGCATCCTCGTCGTGAGCTGCGGCCCGGGCTATCTCGTGAGCGCGCTGCGCGAAGCCGGCTATACGAACGTGACCGGCATCGACTCGGATCCGGAGAAGGTTGCCCACGGAATCAAGCGCAACCTCGACTGCCGCGCCGCGCGCGCTTTCGAGTTCATCGAGTCGAGCACCGAGCCGTACGACGTGATCATCCCGGAGCAGGAGCTGAACCACCTGACGCTCGACGAGCAGATCGAGTTTCTGACGCTGTGCCGCAAGTCCCTCCGCCCGGGCGGATTCGTCTTCGTCTACGGGCTGAACGGCGCCAATCCGCTCGTAGGCTCCGAAAACCTCGCGCACAACATCGATCACTTCAACACGTTCACGGAGCACAGCCTCGAGCAGGTGCTGCGGCTCGCGGGCTTCGAGAACATTCGCACCTTGCCGCTCGCGATCTACGTGTTCTGGAAGAACCCGCTGAACTACGTGGGCCTCGCGTTCACCGGCGCGATGGAGCTCTTCTTCCGGATCGCGTACAAGATGTACGGCAAGAACGTAAGGATCCTGACGAAGAAGATCGCCGCGATCGCGAGCTGAGCGTTACCCGCGGCGCCGGCGACCGCTTCAGAGATAGCCGCGGGCGCGGTACCAGGCGGCCGTCTCGCGTGCGCCGTCGTGAAACGACACGGTGGGCCGGTAGCCGAGCACACGCTCGGCCTTCTCGATGGAGAAGTAGAAGCGCTTCACGAAGAAGTCGAGGCGTCGGCGATGCCACGGCGGCGAGATGCCGAGCGGCCGACAGCCCTTCTCGCACATCACGGCCGCGACGAGAAACGGCCCGAGCGGAAGATTCACGCTGCGCAGCTTCTTGCCGAGCGCGGCGGCGACGCCCTCGATGAACTCGCGCGTCGCGACGATGTCCTTGCCGGCAAGCACGATCGTCTCACCGACCGCTTCGGGCATCGTCGCGGCGAGCTCGAGCCCCGTCACGAGGTCGTCGACGTAGACCGGGTGGTGCTCGTTCGTTCCGCTTCCGATGATCGGCACGATACTGCTGTCGACGAGCCGAAAGAGCTTCGCGAGCCGCCCGTCGCCCGGACCGTACGTCTCGGAAATGCGCACGATGGTCCAACCGAGGCGTTCGCCGCGCCGCGCGACCTCACGCTCGGCCTCGAGCTTCGTGACGCCGTAGATGTTCTCGGGATGCGTCGCCGACGTCTCGTCGAGGCGCCCGTTCCGGGCCGACCCGTACACGCCGATCGTGCTGCCGTACACGAAGCGCTTGACCCCCGCCTCCTCGCACGCGTCGAGCAGGTTCCGTGTGCCGTCGACGTTGACCGCGCGGAAGTAGCCCGCACCGGCGTTCGATTCGTGTTGCGCAGCGGCGAGATGGAATACGGTGTCGACGTCGCTCGCGAGGCGGCAGAGCAGCGGCTTGTCGTCGAGCCTGCCCGTATGCACGCAGATTCCGCGCGACTCGAGCAGCCGGCGACGCTCGGCCTCTTGCGCCGTCCGCTCCGCGCCGAAGCCGATGACGCGATGGCCGCCCAGCGCGAGCCGCTCGGCGAGTCGCGAGCCGATGAACCCCGTCGCTCCCGTCACTAAAGCGTCCATCGCCGCCGTTCTCCCTGCGCGCCAACCGCCCGACCGCGCCGGCGGCCCGCGCCCCTCAAGCGCCCGCGCCCGCGAAAACCTCCGGTCCGTCCTCCGCCTTGAGCTCGGGAGGCGCGAACCCGGCGCCGTTCCCTATGATGAACCGCCGTTCGACCTCCGCGATCTCGTCGCGACGCCGCCCGTCGTCCCAGCCAAGCTCGCGGGCCGCGAGCGATGCGGCCTCCTGCAGCGCGGCGGGACCGGGATGGCCGCCCGTCGCGAGATCGGTGCGTCGAAACACGATGTCGGCGAGACGCATCGCCATCTCCTCGCGAATCGCATGCACGATCTCGGCACGGAACGTCGTCGAGCCCGGCAGGCATCCGCGTCCGACGCCTAACTCCTCCCCGAACGCAACGACACGACGATACTCCGAGCCGTAGTTGTGCGCGAGCGCCGTCGCGGCGTCCCGTCCCGCGTGCGGCGCGATCGTGCGCGCCACGGCGTCGACGAGCGCGCCGAAACGCTCGAAGCGTGCACCGTGCACCGGCACCGACGCGGTTCGCGAGGGACCGAGCTTCTGATCGAGCTTCGCGCAAACCAGATCGACGGCCCGGCTCGCATCCGCGCGCGCCATGGTGTACCGCACGCCGATCAGGCTCACGAGATTGGCGAGGCCGTGCGTCTGGCCATGATCGATCAGATGCGACCGCTTGCCGTAGCGCAGATGCACGGCACCCTCGTCGTTGTCGCCGAAAGGCACTAGGCCCGCGTTCCACATCGTCACGTCGGAAACGTCGAGGCCGAGGCCCGGCATCGCTTCATTCACCTCGCTCACGAAGCTCGCGACTTCGTCGGGCGTGACGCGCACGTCGTCCGGATGGTCGGTCCAGACTCGATGCCAGACCCCGCACAGCGTGTACTGGCGCCACGGCGTCAGGAAGACATGACGGGCCGCGCGGCTCAACAGCGCGTCCGGATCGCGGGTACGTCCCTGCAGCGCGACGGCGTAACCGTGCGGGAACCTTCTCCGCACGACGAAGCACGCATCGCGCGAGTACGTACCCTCGAGAATGCGTCGATCGCGGTCGATTCCGGCGAGCATCCGCGGCACCCACGGTCCCGCAGCGTTCAAGACGGCCCTCGCCCGAACCTCCGTCGTGTCGCCCGACAGATGATCCCGCACCTTCACGCTTTCTACGGCCGTGTCGGAAAGATTGAACTCTTCCGCGCTCGCGTAGTTCACGACGACTGCCCCGTTCTCGTACGCAGAGCGGATGAACGCGAGCACGAGTCGAGTCGGGTTGTACATCTGCCCATCCCAGAACATCGCGCCCCCGGTGAGGTCTTGCGTCGGTATCCCGGGGAAGAGCTCCGCCACTCGATCGCGCCCGAGGAAGCGCGTGAGTGGAATGCGGCGCGAAGAGTCGGAGATCCCCAAATTCCTGTCGAGCGTCAGAGCGTCGTAGACGAGCATTCCGGCACCGAGCAGCGCCTTACCTTGCCGCCGGCGCGCGTACGTCGGAATCACGACGGGCACCGGTTGAACCAGATGCGGCGCGATGCGGAGAAACGCGCTTCGCTCCGCGCACGAATGACGGAGCCGCCAAAGGTCCGCATGTTGCAAGTAGCGGATACCGCCATGCACGAACTTGTACGAATTCGCCGATACGCCCGCCGCGAAATCGGTTCGCTCGACGAGGGCAACCGACAAGCCGCGCAGCGTCGCGTCCCACGCCGCGCACGCACCGAAAATTCCGCCGCCGATGACCAACACGTCGAACACGCGACTTTCTAGAGCCGAAAAGTTCCTGACCATCGTTCTCATTTCCAAAAATCGGAAAGGGTTACATGTTTTTCAAACGGCTGGCGGACTATCACGCTGCGACTTTTGCTTTTGCTAAGCTGACTTCGTCGACGCTCGATCGACTGCAGCGCGACGCCTTATTCGTCGTTTCGTATTTCAAGCCGGACGAAGAACACACCATGAACTGCATGTCTTTTCCAGCAGCAAACTTGAACACTGCAACTGCCGTACCGAAGCGACTCATTCGCGCCGCGACACGTTCGGCCGCGACGCTCGTCGGCGTCGCCGCGCTCGCGTGGTCCCTGTTGGCGAGCGACGTGCGTGCGCAGGAAGATGGCCGCAACACCGTGGACACCCGCGGCTACCTCGTCCAGCCGGGCGACCTCCTGCACATCTCCGTCTGGGGCGAAGAGGGTCTCGATCAGGACGTGCTCGTGCGGCCCGACGGCGGCTTCTCCTTCCCGCTCGCCGGCGACCTGAGCGCGGTCGGCAAGACCGTCGAAGAGCTCCGCCAGGAAGTGACGGACAGGCTCGCCCGGTACATCCCGGGCTCGGTGGTCACCGTCGCCGTCCGCGAGATCAACGGCAACAAGATCTATGTGCTCGGGCAGGTCAACAATCCCGGCGAGTTCGTCATGAACCCGCGGATCGACGTCATGCAGGCGCTCAGCATCGCGGGGGGGACCACCGCCTTCGCGTCGACGAACGATATTTTCGTCCTCCGGCGCGAAGGTGGCAGGCAAGTTGCACTGCCTTTCCGGCTGGACGACGTCGTTCGCAGGCGCAACCTCGATCAGAACATTCTTCTGGAAAGCGGGGACGTCGTCGTGGTGCCTTGAGAACGAAGCGAAAACCGCGACCGGGTACGGCTGCTGACGTAGAGGAAGAAGAACATGGAGGACAGAGTCGATACCGAGCTGAGTTTCAAAGACTATCTCGGAATCCTGAAACGCCGCGGCCTGCTGTTCCTCCTCATCGCCGCTCCAATCCTCACGATCGCGCTCGCCCTCGCCTTTCGGCTCCCGACGCTCTACGAATCGACCGGGATCCTGCTCGTCGAGGAGTCCGAGGTCCCGGAAGACCTCGTTCGCTCGACGATCGCGAACCTGCCCGAGGAGCGCGTTCGGCGCATCACGGAGCGTGTGCTCACCGAGGAGAACCTCACCGCGATCGTGGAGCGGCATGATCCGTTTCCGATGCTCGAGCCCCGGGAGGCCGTCCGCGAGCTCCGCAGCAACATCGTGACCGGCGCCGAGGATCCAGCCCTGCTGACGAGCCTGATCGCCGCAGGACCGAACGTCATCGCTTTTCACGTCGGCTTCCGGCATGGGTCGCCGGAAGTCGCCCATGCGATCGCCGAGGAGCTCGTCGATCTCTACACGAGCGAGAACCAGAGGGCACGGCAGGAGCTCGCGGCCGGCACGCTGTCGTTCCTGCAGGCCGAGGCGAAGCGTCTCGAGGAGCAGATCGCGGAACGCGAGAAAGCGCTCGCCGAGTTCAAGCGTGCGAACGCGGGCCGTCTTCCCGAGCTCGCCGACATGAACATGCAGCTCCTCGAGCAGACGGAGCAGGATCTGCTCGCGGCCGACAACGAGATCAGGAGCCTGCGCGAGCGCATCTCGCTCCTCGAGTCGGAGCTCGCGGGGTTGAGCCCGTATTCCGTCGTCCTCGACGAGAACGGCAACCAGCTGCTGAGCCCGGCCGATCGGCTGAAGATGCTGCAGCGGCAGTACGTCCGCGACTCCGCGATCTACAGCCAGGAGCACCCGAACATCGTGCGCCTGCAAAGGGAGATCGAAGCGTTGAGCGCGCAGACCGGCCTTCCGGGTTTCGACCGCGCGACGCTCGAGTCCGTGCTGTCGACGCGGGAGCAGGAGCTCAGGCAGTTACGCGAGCGCGGCGTCACGGACGAGCATCCCGACGTCGTCCGGCTCGAGCGATCGATCGAGAATCTGCGCGCCTCGCTCGCGAACGCACCGCGGACGCCGCCACGGACAGCCGCCCCGCCGCCCGACAACCCGGCGTACCTCCAGCGTCAGGTGCAGCTCGACGGTGCCCGCGCCGAGCTCGAGGCGGTGATGGCGCGGCGTGAGCGCCTGCGCGAGCGCTACGCGATGCTCGAGGAACGGTTGACGCAGACGCCCGAGGTCGAGCGCGAGTACGCGGCGCTGACGCGCGGCCTCGATCAGCTCCACGCTCAGTACGACGAGCTCTTGAGCAAGCAGCAGGCCGCGACGATGTCCGTGAACCTCGAGTCCGAGAATCGCGGTGACCGCTTCACGGTCCTCGACTCGCCGAACCGGCCGCGCCGGCCCGTGCAGCCGAACCGGATCGCGATCCTGCTGCTCGGGCTCGCGTTCGCGTTCATGGGCGGCGCCGGCGGGGTCGCGATCGCGGAGACGACCGATACGACGGTCCGCAGCCCGCGAGACGTGCACACGCTGCTCGAGATTCCGCCCCTCGTGATGATTCCTTATATCGACAACGAGGCGGATGCGCGCCGCAGGAGATGGAGGCGGCTCGCCCTCGCGGCGAGCTTGACGGCATGGGTCGGAGTCGTGGCGTTTCTCGTCATGACTCCCCCGCAGTGACGGCAGAGGGAGCAGGACGGGATGGCGACTATCGACAAGGGATTCGCGCGAGTCAGGGGCGCGAGGTCCGGCGTGCACGACCCGGACGTCACCGAGCTTGCACCTCGCGTGGCGGGGTACGAGGCGATCGCGACCGAGTCGCTGCCCCGCATCAAGCTGAATCCGCGCACGCTGCAGAACAACCGCGTGTTGACCGACGAGGAGGTTCCGGCAAGCTCCGCGTACAAGATGCTGCGCACGCGCGTGCTGCAGCGGATGCGCCGCAACGGCTGGACCACGCTCGCGGTCACGGGCACGTGCCCGGACGAGGGCAAGACGCTCACGGCGATCAATCTGAGCATCAGCATGGCGCGAGACCTGTCGACGAGCGTCGTGCTCGTCGACCTCGATCTGCGCAAACCGTCCGTCTCGCGATATCTCGGCGTTTATCCGCGCCACGGCATCGGCGACGTGCTGCAAGGCGCCGTCGATCTCGAGCGCGCACTCTTCAACCCGGGCATCGAGCGGCTCGGGCTGCTGCTCAACGAGCGGCCGTTCGCGAACTCGTCGGAGCTGCTCACGTCGCCACAGATGACCGCGCTCGTCGACCAGCTCCGCCAAGGCGAGGGGCGCATCGTCGTCTTCGACCTTCCGCCCCTGCTCGCGACCGACGACATGCTGGCCTTCAGTCCGCTCGTCGATGGGATCCTGCTCGTGCTGTCGCAGGGCAAGACGAAGCAGGCGGATCTCGTCGCTGCGAAAGAGCTCCTTCAGGACGTGAACGTCGTCGGCACCGTCCTCAACAGGTCCTCCGAGAACGTCGCCCCGTACTATTACTACTACGGCACGTAGCCTGCGAGCGGTCGGCACAATGAACCGACGCGGCAAGCTACTCGAGGCGCTGTCGGGCCTGCGGCACGATCCCGCCGAGAGCCTGCGGCTCGTGAGGATGGGGCTTGCGACATTTCGGTTTCGGTACCTGCTGCGCAACGCCGGGCCCGGCTGCGTGTTCGGCACCGGCAATCGGATCATCAACGCGGCCAACGTCCACATAGGCCGCGACTGCCTGTTCCAGGACTCGATCTACATCCGCGCCGGCGTCCACGGCCGAGTCGAGATCGGCGACCGCGTGGCGATCAACAGCTTCGTGCAGATTTACGGCCACGGCGGAGTATCCGTCGGCGACGAGTCGCAGCTCGGACCGGGGACGATCGTGACGACCACCGGCCACGACTACGGCGACGCGGACCTCAAGGCGTTGTTCGCGCCGGTCGTGATCGGCCGCCGCGTATGGATCGGCGCGAACGTCACGATCATCGGCGGGGTGACGATCGGCGACGGCGCGGTGATCGGCGCGGGCGCGGTCGTGATCCGCGACATCCCACCGCACACGCTGGCCGTCGGCGTGCCGGCGCGCACCGTGCGCCGCATCGACCGACGGCGAAACGGCGGCGCAAGAGCCGGCGACGGCAGGATACCTGCATACGTCGACACCACTGCTCCGTCGCGCACGCAATGAACTGGAGAGTCGTCCGATGAGTCGCATCGAGATCGCACCATCGCACGGTCCGGCCTTCGACCGGCTCGATACCGAAACCGTCTCGGCACGCCGGCGCCTCGAACGCCGGCTTCACCGCTCGATGTATCTCGGCGCACAGCACGTCCGCGGCCGCCCGATCGGGAAGCTCATGCGGCAGCTCGCCGAATGGGACTCGCTCGACGCCAAGAGCTACGCGGCGCTGAGCCGCGCGCGGCTCGAGCAGATGCTTTCGTTCGCGGCCGAACGTGTGCCGCTCTATCGTTCGGCCGGATGGAGCGACATTGCGCGAGGGCCGGCCGATCTCGCACGCTGGCCGCTGCTCGAGCGGCGCGTGATCGCCGAGGAACGCGACGCGCTGATTCCCGATGGGACGATCCGCGCGTTCCTGTTCCCACGCCGCAGCTCCGCGTCGACCGGCACGCCGGTCGTCGTCTCGTGGACGCTGCAGGGCGTCGCGTGGAGCTGGGCCGCCGAGTACCACCCGATGGGATGGCACGGCCTCGAGATCGGTGCGCGGACGCTCAGGATGTGGGGCTCGTCGCTCGGCCTCGAGAACTTCGTGCTGAACCGACACTTCGTCCCGGCTCACGACCTGACACCCGAGCGGCTCGGCGAGGCCGTGCATTACATCAAGGCGCGCAAGCCGGACCTCGTCTGGGGCACGCCGTCGGCCGTCCACGAGCTCGCGCGGTACATCGGTCGTACCTGCGGACCGAGCGCCGTTCCACGCGTCCCGTTCGTCAAGGTCGGCGGCGAGCAGCTCTACGCGTTCCAGCGCGACGACATCGCGACCCATCTCGGCGGCCGCGTGATCGAGTCGTACGGCTGCACGGAGATGGGGCCGATCGCGGCCGAGTGTCCCGCCGGATCACTGCACGTGCTGACGGCGAACGTGCGCCTCGAGATCTTCCGCGACGGACAACCGGCCGCGCCGGGCGAGCTCGGCGAGATCGTCGCGACGACGCTCGTGAATCGCGGCATGCCGCTCGTGCGGTGCCGGATCGGCGATCTCGGCGCGCTCTCTCCGGATCCATGCCCGTGCGGACGGCCGCAGCCCGTGCTCGCCGCGCTCGAAGGCCGCGCGGCCGACGTCGTGTTCAAGCCGGACGGCACGCCGATCCACGGCTCGGAGCTCGGGCGTGCGCTCGAGCGCTACGCCCGTCGGCCGCCCCTCGGCGCCGCGCAGAAGGTCCAGTTCGAGCAGCTCGATCGGTGCGCATGGAAGGTCAGAATCGAGCTGCACGAGACGCCCGATCGCGCGGTGCTCGAGCGTCAGGTCGCCGAGCTCCTGCGCACCGTCCTCGGCGCGGATTGCCGCATCGTCGTCGAGATCGTGCCGAGCATCGAGCGGGAGCCGTCCGGAAAATTCCGCTACTACCGCTCGCTGACCGCGCGCGGACAGCCGCCGACCGGCGCACGGCCGTCGCTGCACTGACGTCGGGTCACGACGGCACGACGGGCTTCGGCGGACGGACGCGCTCGCGGTCGAGCGAATAGAGCAGCCACCACGGGGCCCATGCGGCGATTTGAAGCACGCGCCCGGCGAGCGCGACGGACAGCGCTTCCGCCGGTCGGACTCCGCCGAGGCCCATGATCAGCACGAACGTGCCTTCGAAGACGCCGAGCCCGTCGAACGCGATCGGCAGGCGCGCGATCAGCATCGCGACGGGCACGGCCGCAACCATGTACCAGAGCGGCACGTCGACGTCGAGGCCGACGGCGAGGAGCCAGACGCCGACGACCGTGACGCCCTGCTCGAGGATCGTCAGCACGAAGAAGACGAGGAGCGTGCGGCGCTCGGCGCCGTACGCCCGATAGACTACGTGGAAGTCGCGCAAGCGTCGCACGAGCCTCGACGAGCGTAGCCGCGGCGGCGCGATCCGCAGCATCGCGTCGAAGACGTGCCCGCTGAACGACAGCATCACGACCGCGATGGCGGCACCGAGCGTCGCACCGCCTGCCCACCAGACCGGATCGAAGCGCTCGTCGACCGTGCCCGTGCCGCTCAGGATCAGCATACCGACCAGCCCGAACAGCAACGCGCTGACGAAGCCGACCATGCGCTCGACGATGATCGATGCCGTGACCTCGTAGCCGTCGAGCCCGTGACGGGACGTCAGGTAAGCGCGCAGCGCGTCGGCTCCGACGGTCGTCGGCAGGAACATGCCCCAGACCATAGCTGTGCAATAGATCTTGAAGCCGGTGAAGATCGGCAGCGCGAGCCCGCGCGATTCGAGCAGCAGAATCCACTTGAAGGTCATCAGCAGCCGGTCGAGCGTCATCACGACGAGCGCGAGCACGAGGAAATGCGGCGCAGCGTCGCGGACGAGCGCGCCGATCTCGCCGAGCGCGTCCGCGTACCAGAGGATCGCGACGAGCAACGCTACGCCGATCAAGAGCTGCAATGATCTTCTGATGCCGCCCCCTTCTCGGTCGAAATCGTGTCAGACACATTTTCCTCGCGGAAAATGTGTCTGACACGATTTTGTTACGTCACGCGCACCGCGCGAACCTGTGGCGGTGCGATCGCGTCGAATACCGCTAGCGTTCGCTCGGCCGTGGCCTTCCAGCTGTAGCGGCGCACGCGCTCGAAGCCCGCCCGCCGCATCGCCGCCCTGAGCTCGGGCGCGCCGTCGAGCTCGAGCAAACGGGCCGCGATGCCGTCGACGTCGAACGGATCGATCAGGCGAATCGCGTTGCCGCCGATCTCGTGGCATGCGCCCGTCGAGGAAGCGATCACCGGACAGCCGCAGGCCATCGCCTCGACGAGCGGGAACGCGAAGCTCTCGTTCAGCGTCGCGAGCACGAAGAGCTCCGCGAGCTGATACGCGAAGTGCATGCGCTCGTGCGGCACGAAGCCGGTGAACACGACGTCGCGGAGATCGCGATCGTCGAAGCCGCGCGCGCGCAGGTATTCCTCGATCCGGTGGCCGATGACGACGAGCGGCAGGCGCCCTCCCCGCTCTCGGTACACGCGGTACGCGCGGACCAGACGCTCGTTGTTGCCGCCCGGGTACTCCGGCATCCTTCTGTGCCCCGTGTGATATCCGCGCGCGACCGTCAGGATGAACTCCGGCGGCAGGCGGAGCTCGGCCCTGAAGCGCTCGAGCTCCCGATCGTCGCGGCGGGCGCCGAAGTTCGGGCTCGGGGCCGCGTACGAGACGTCGATGCGGCTCGGATCCAGGCGCAAGTACGGCTTCAGGTCGTCGATGACCGTGTACGAGATCGCGAGCAGCCGCTCCGCCTTACGCACGTAGAGCGGCAGCGTCGCGCGAATGTACACGTTGTCCCACCACGGGTAGTTCTGCGGATTCAGGTACCAGTCCGAGCCCTGCAGGACGAACGTGGCGGGCCGCCGCGACAGGAGCGGCACGGAGAACTTCGGATTGAAGATCAGATCCGCATCCTCCCGCGACGCGGCGAGAGGCACGACGACCTGATCCCAGACGATCTTGACCCGCGCGGGCAGCACGCGCACGTCGGCGTTCGGGAAGCGCTCGAACAGGTGCGCGCACTTCCGGGTGCGCAGCAGGATCAAGTAGCGCGATGAGGGGTCGAGCGCGAGGAGGTTCTCGATGAGGTTGCGCGCATAGACATACAACCCATCCTCCTGATCGAGCATTCTCGCCATGACGCAGATGACGCGCTCGCGCATCTCGGCTCCTCCGTCAGTGAGCGAAGTGCTGAGTCCTCAAGAAGCTCGCGACCTTGTGCGGCACGATTCCGACGAGGCGACGCCGCCCGTCGCCCGGCAGGAACCGGAGCCAGTCCGATTTGTAGCGGGCGTATACGGCGATCGGCGACGCCTCTCGGCGGATCCGCCCGAAGTCGAGCGCGACGCCGAACGCGGCCTCGAAGCCGAGGTCCTTCAGGATCCCGAGCGACTCGCTTCCGCCGAGCATCCACGGATAGGCGAAGTAGCGCGGCGCGCGCCCGAGCTCCCGGCGGAACGCCTCGACGCCGAGCGCGAGCTCGGTCTCGATCTCCGCGCGAAGCTCGTCCGGCTGAACGAGGCGGCCCTTCACCCGGCCGGCGACGGCGGCGTACGCGGCCTTGAGCTCAGCGAGCGCGGTCCGCTTCGCGAAGAAGCGTTCGCCTCCTTCGGCCTCGACGAGGCTGCGGCACGTCAGCGCCGGCAACGCCGGCTCGACGTAGCGGACGCGCGCGGACAGGAGCGGCGCGGACTCGTAGATCGGCGTGCCGAGCGGCGGACGCCCGACGCGATCGAGCCCGCGCTCGTGCCGCATCGGCCAGTCGAACAGGTCGTACGACGCGAGCGCGCGCGGCGTCGCGAAGCCCGCGAGCCGAGCGGACGTGAAGACGAGAGTGTGCCTGTGCGCGTGCGACTCGACGTCGATGAGCCCCGAAGCAACGCACTCGCGGAGCTCAGCCCACGTCATGAAGCCCGGCGGAGTCGCTTCGTGCGCGGACACGTGCCGCTCGCCGATCCAATAGGTCGGCACGAACAGCGCGGCCCGAGCGCCGCGGCGTGCGAGCACCGGAAACACGACGTCCCAGAAGTTCCTCCGCGCGTCATCGAACGTCAGCAGCACGCACTTGTCGCGGGCGAGCCTAGGGTTCTGCATCCGCTCGCGATATTCGTCGAGCGATAACGTCCGATAGCGGTTGCGCTCGAGGAACTCGAGGTCGGCGTCGAGCTCGGCGGCATCGATCTCGTGGTACGTGAAGACCGGGATTTCGTCGGTCGGGACCTCGCGACCGAACAGGAATCTCGGGTAACGCGTCCGCGCGAGGCGCGCCGCCGAGCGGCGCAGCCTTCGAATATCCGAAACGTCCGGCAGGAGCGTAGTCATGCCGCCTCCCTGAGCAGTGCGCCCTCGACGGCTTCGGCGCCTTCCCCGCGAAGCCGGATCCGATACCAGACTTCCGCCGCGCAGAGGAGCCACAGCCGCTGGGCGTGATCCTGGCTGCCTTCGACGTGCTCGCGGACGAGCGTCGCGATGCCGTCGGCCGAGAGCCACCCGTCCTCCACGAGCCGCGCATCCTTGAGCAGCGTGTCGTAGAGCCTGCTGTACGCGCCGCGCAGCGCGTAAAAGAGCGGCGACGAGAAGCCCTGCTTCGGCCGGCGAAGCGTCTCCGGCGGCAAATAGCGGCGCGCGAGCTCCTTTTCGATGATGCGCACACGTCCGCCGCGCACCTTGAACCGTCCGGGCAACGATGCGCAGAACTCGGCGAGGCGATGGTCGAGAAACGGGCTGCGGGCCTCGAGACCGTGCGCCATCGTCATCCGATCGAGGATCATCAACGGGTGATCGGGTAGCCGCGTGCGCACGTCGGCGTGGATCATCCGATCGAGCGCCTCGCGCGCGTCGGCCGCTTCGTAAAGCTCCGCGATCGCCCGCTCGGGATCGAACGCCGCGATCCGCGCAGCGAGCGTCGGCGCGTAAAGCCGCTCGCGGTGCTCGTCGCTGACGTAGAAATAGCTCAGGCTCTTCGCGTAACGTCGTCCGCCGTCGAACGACGCGAGCTGCTGCAGCCACTTCAGCCGGTGCCCGGCGCTCCTGTACCAGCTGCCGCCGGAGAGCCGCGCGATCGCCGGCCCGAGCAGGCGGCTGCGCAGCGCGGCCGGCAGGAGCGCATAGACGCCGACGTAACGGTTGCCCCAGTAACGGTCGTAGCCGCCGAAGAGCTCGTCGCCGCCGTCGCCGCCGAGCACGACCTTGACGTGCCGACGCGCGAGCTCGGCCAAATGGAACACGCAGACCGAGAGCGCGTCCGCCGGCTCGTCGAGATGCCGGATCACGACGGGCAGGCTCTTCGTCAACGACGGATCGATCCTGAGCCGGTGGTTCGGCAGCCCGTACCGTACCGCGACGCGCTCCGCATGCTCGAGCTCCGAGCGTGAACCGAAGGCGACGTCCCCGGTGAACGTCTGGAAGCGGCCCGCGCCCGTCTCGTGCATCAGCGCGGTGACGAGGCTCGAGTCCATTCCGCCGCTCAGGAACGCGCCGACCGGAACGTCGCTCACGAGGTGATAGGCGACCGCTTCGCGGAGACGCTCGTCGAGCTCCTCGACGGCGTCTTCGAGCGAGAGCGTCCGCTTCGGCTCGAATTCGAGCCTCCAGTACGGCGCGACGTCGACCCGGCCGTTCTCGAACACGAGGTAATGTCCGGGCGGGACCTTACGGATGCGCTTGAACATCGAGCGCGGCGCCGTGACGACGCGCAACGTAAGGTACTCGTGGAGCGCATCCACATCGAGCTCGGCAAGTCCGGGCTCGAGCGCAAGCAGCGCCTTGATCTCCGAAGCGAACGCGAACCGCTCGCCGTCGTGCCAGTAGTAGAGAGGCTTCTGTCCGAGGTGATCCCGCGCGAGCAGCAGGCGGCGCCTGCGGAAATCGTAGAACCCGAAGGCAAACATTCCGCGCAGACGCGCGAGGGCCTTTTCGCCGTCACGCGCGAGAAGCCGAAGCAGCACCTCGGTATCGCCGTGGGTCGTCAGCGGCTGCTCGGTCGCGAGCTCCCGGGCGAGCTCGCGGTAGTTGTAGATCTCGCCGTTGAACGTGATCCAGCAGCGACCGTCGGCGGTCGCCATCGGCTGCGTGCTCGCGTCGGGATCGATCACGGCGAGCCGCGCATGACCGAAACCAACGCCGTCACGCACGACCGCCCCCTGCCCGTCCGGTCCGCGATGCGCGATCGAGAACACCATCCGGTGGAGGGTCTCGGCCTCGACGGCGTCCGGCCGGACCACTCCCGCTATGCCGCACATCGAGTAGTCGTTCGCCTTTCGTTCTGCTTCCGTTGATGCGTTCTTGCAGTCCGACGCTGCATGCGCGGCGGACGATGCGTGCGAGGGGGTGGAGCAAAACTCATGCCACGGCCATCGCGTACGCAAACGGCGACAGCGTCGCCGCTTACCGACACCTTTCGATCGCGCTCGACCGAATCGAGTGAAGGTGTTGCACGCGCCTCACAATTTCTGAGACGAGGAACGACACCGAGGCAACTGTATTCGCGACATCGCCAGTGGCACGTCGATTGCATACGGGCTCGACACAATAACAAAGCGGAGGCGACGGCTTGGCCGGCGGCTACTACAAGGTCACCGTGGTACTGATCGTGATCGCGGCGCTCGAGGCGCTGTCGGCCCCGCTGATCTCGACCGCCGCACTCGTTGGCTCCACGCAACTTCTCGGCGTCGAGTTCGATCAGAGCTACGCGCTGCTCGCGATCTTCTCCGCGCTTCTCTGCTTCTCGATCGTTCGCCAGGAAACGTCGGACAAGCGTGGGATGTTCGTGAGCGGCTGGACCATGGCGACGCGAGCGGGCATCGGCTGGCTCGTCGTCGTCGCACTGCTGCTCCTGATCGGCTACGCGACGAAGGTTTCCGAGGTCTACTCCCGCCGCGCGCTGTTTCTATGGTTCGTCGCGACACCGCCGCTCCTGATGGCGGCGCCCGTGCTCCTGCGCAAGTGCGTGCGCAGGATCACCGTCGTATCGAACACGATGCGCCGCGTCGTGATCGCCGGCGTCAACGACGTGAGCCGTGAGCTCGCGTCGACGATCACTGAGCGACCTGAGCTCGGCCTCGAGCACTGCGGTTTCTTCGACGACCGTGAGCCGGGCCGCGTCGCCCAGCTTCGTCACGACGAGCTGCTCGGCACGCTCCGCGACCTGCCGGGATACGTGAAGCGGCATCACGTCGACATCATCTTCATCTCGATGCCGTATCACCTCGAGCGCACGAAGCGCCTGTTGCACGATCTGCGAGACACGACCGCGTCCGTGTATCTGATCCCGGAGATCTCCTTCATCGACCTGATCCAGGCCCGTGTGGACGACATCCGCGGCATACCGATCATCGCGCTTTGCGAGACGCCGTTCCACGGCTGGAGCGGCATCAAGAAGCGCGCGCTGGACGTGGTTCTCGCGTCGCTGATGCTCGTCGCCGCTCTGCCCGTGATGCTCGTCATCGCGATCGGCATCCGGCTCACCGCGCCGGGACAGTCGGTGATCTTCAAGCAGCGCCGCTACGGGCTCGACGGCGAGGAGATCATCGTCTACAAGTTCAGGACGATGTCGGTAGCCGAGGACGGCGACATTGTTCGACAGGCGACGCGCAACGATCCGCGGGTGACGCCTTTCGGCCGCTTCCTGCGCCGCTATTCGCTCGACGAGCTGCCCCAGCTGATCAACGTGCTGCAGGGCCGCATGAGCCTCGTCGGCCCCCGCCCGCACGCCGTGGCTCACAACGAGCAGTACCGCAAGCTGATCGATGGCTACATGGTCCGCCACAAGGCGTCGCCCGGCATCACCGGGCTCGCCCAGGTCAACGGCTGCCGCGGCGAGACGGCGGACCTCGCCGAGATGAAACGCCGCATCGACTACGACCTCGACTATCTGCGCCATTGGTCGCTGATGCTCGACCTCAAGATCCTGCTGAAGACCGTCACGGTCCTGTTCAAGAGCGAGAAAGCCTATTAGAGACGAGAGCAAGGGGGGTAAATGAATACGACGACCCGCTACCCGCGAACGGCGAGCGGCGCGTGCCGCGGCTGCGCGCTCGCTGCGTGCGGGCTCACGCTCGGCGCGCTGCCCGGCAGCGTCCTCGCCGACTGGGAGGCGACGCCCGACATACGCATGGAACTCGAGGCGAACGACAACCCACGGCTGGGCCAGCGGCCCGGCGCGCTCGGAGAGGACGAATTCGACGACCACACGGCGACACGCATGCTGATGGACGCGCGCGTGCGCCTGCGCAACGTCGGGCCGCGGGGCGAGTTCACGCTGCAGCCCCGCGTGCGGGCCGACGCGTACTCGGACACCGCCGACGACGAGCTCGAGCGCCAGGACTTCTACTTGAACTCGTACGGCACGTACAACTGGCAGCGGGCGAACGCCTCCGTGGGCGTCAACTTGAGCCGCGAAAGCATCATCAGCTCCGAGATCGAGGATGTGCCGCCGTCCCCCGACGATCCGATCGAGGACCCGATCGACGGCGACACGGGCCTCCTCGTGCTGCTCGACGAGTCGCGCAAGCGCGCAGGTATAGCGCCGTCCGCCGAGTTTCGGATCTCCGAGCGAAGCTCGCTCCTGCTCGAGGCGCGCTGGCTCGACGTCTCGTACACGGGACCGGAGCTGCGCAGCCGAACGGACTTCAACGACACGTCCGTGTCGCTCGGCGTCGGGCGGAACATCGACGACCGCACGAACGCGACCGCGCGCCTCATCGCGTCCCGCTTCGAAGCGGACGCGACCTCGAACGAGACGGATACGGTCGGCGTCGAAGGCAGCTTCGCCCGCGAGCTCAACGAGCTCTGGTCGTTCACGCTGACGACGGGCCTGCAGCGCAGCGACTTCACGTTCATCGACGACAACGGCGAGCTCGTCGACAACGCGGCGACGGACTACACCTTCAGCCTCGAGTTCGCGAAGCGCACGGAGATCTCGTCCGTCGACATCGGCCTCTTCCGCGTGCTGGACCCGAACGCGGTCGGCTTCCTCGTCGAGCGCAACGAGGTGCGGCTGCGCTTCACGCGCCGGCTCTCCGAGCGCCTTCGCGCCGGATTCGGGCTGCGCGCGCTCGAGACGGGCGCCCTCGACCAGGACACGAACGATCGCGAATACATCCGCGGGGACTTCGACCTCGAGTGGGCGTTCACGCCATCGTGGTTCTTCACGGCGCGCTACGGAACGATCGATCAGGAGTTCACCGGCGAGCGAATCGACGGCACGGCCAACATGCTGTCGATCGGCGCCGTGTTCCGCGGGGTGTCACGGCCCGCGACGCGCTGACGCGCGTGCCCTCGGCGCGATCGAAGTCCGCTTGCCGACACCGGCTCGTCCGCGACAAGCCGGCGTCGGCGATCGACCGTCACATCGACGTCGCGCGCGGCTCCACCAGGTCGTACTTCAGCGGCACGGCCGCCTCCGGCGTATAGACGGAGAACGTCATGCTCTCTCTGACGAACAGCTCGACGTGCTGCGCGTCGTGCGAGCGGTAGCCGATCGCGAAGTCCTGCCCTACGGTGAGCTCGAAGTCGCCGCCGCGCAGGCTCAGCACGACGGCACCGTCGACGCCCGGAGCCCAGATGATGCGGTCGTCGAGCTGCTGGCGCACCATGTTGATGACCGGATAGCCGCCCTTGTTCGTCGTCTCGGTGAGACCCTGATAGCAGCGCGGACCCAAAGCAATCGCGTACGGGCCCTCGACGCCTTCGTTCCGTAAGCGCGTGAGCGCGGCCGCAACGACCCGCGGGTAGCGCTCGTAATCGTCGGACAGCGGAAGCGCATGCTCGCCGCAACGCTCGAAGATGCCGGCGATGCCCGCCTCCGGGAAGCCCGCGAAGACCGCCCGGTCCTCGGTCAGCGCCGCGAGCCTCGCCGCATGCACGACGGGACCGAGGTCGGCGTCTTTCGCGCCTCGCTCGATCGCATCGACTTCCGCACGAGGCAGCCGAAACGGAACGTCGATCTCGACGAGCGGCTGCGTTTCCCTGAGCCGCGCCTTGACGCCGTCCCGAGCAGAGATGTCGCGCACACGACCGCGGCCGACCGCGGACACGTCCCAGCCCAATGGACCGGTAAAGTCGACGAGCTTGCGGCCAGCGAGGGTTCGGCGCAGCGTTCGCGCCGCTTCCGCGTCGATCTCGCGCCACGCGGCGGCGCCGATCGGAGCCAGGCCTCGAAGCAGATGGTCCATCGCCTGCCCCCTACCTGACACTGTCGCGAAGACTGCCGATGCCGAGCCCGCGCCCGGTGCCGCCGCTTCCCCGTACGTCGGCGGCGTCGGTCTCCTCGCCCGCGTCGAGGGCTTCCTCGATGCCGACGATCGACCCCTCGGTGAACAGGTACTGCCTCAAATAGCGGTCGAGCACGGGATCCTGCCTTCGTATCCACTCGAGCACCATCGCCGCGTGCTCCTTCTCCTCGTCGCGGTTGTGCGCGAGGATTTCCTTCAGCTCCTGGTCGTTCGCCGCATCGACGCGCTGCGCGTACCAGTCGATCGCCTCGAGCTCTTCCATCAGCGAGCGAATCGCGCGGTGACCGTTCACGACGTCGTCGCTCAACGTGTCCCGCGCCTCGTGCAGTATGTCCGGCTCACTCATGCTCGTGATCCCTTCCTTTCGTTGTTGGTTGTTCGTTTTCTTTCTTCGCCGGCGGTGAGGCCCGGCGAAACGCGCGCTCGCCGATGTCGAGCGCTCAGTCCTCGTGCGCCGCACGACGCCGGCGACGCCACTTGAACTCGATGTTTCCCCGCTTCGCCGCGTTCGCGAACCACAACGCGCCGGCGAAGATCACGACGGCAATGAGCAGGCCGAGGCCCGCGTAGATCGCGATGGCAACGGCTGTTTCGGACATTGCTGCTCCTCGCCGGACGGCACCGCCCACGAGAGGCAAGTATTGTGCCCGGCATCAGCGTGCGCCGAGCCAGTTGGCGAGCAGATCCCGGCCGAACACCCAGTAGTGCAGCGCGGAACCAAGGAGCGCATGGGACACTGCGAGCGGCAGAAGCGCGCGGTAGCGGCGATAGATCAGCGCCCAGACCGTGCCCGCCACGAGCGTGACGGCCATGACCGGCACGCGGGGGAAGTGCACGAGCGAGAACGCGACCCCGGTGATCCCGACCGCGCCCCAGACCGGCAGCAGGACCAGCAGCCTGCCGAGCAGATAGAACTGAAACACGAACTGCTGGAGCAGCGCCCACGGCAGATAGAGCGCGAACGCGCCGAGGATGCGCGGATTCGACAGCCGTTCGATGGCCGTCTGGCCGTCGCCCGGCGCGACGACGAAGGTCAAGCCGAGCAGCGCGGCGAGCGCGGCCATCGTGAATCCGGCCGTCGCCGCGGCGGCACGCTTGAACGTCGGCTCGCCGTCCTCGTCGAGCCGCTGCGTTTCCCACAACCTGCGGCTTCGCCGAAGCCCCGCGAGGATGAACGCGACCGCCGCGACGGCGAGAAGCACGTCCACGTAGCCGGGCCGGGCCCGGAACAGGACGAGAAACGCGGCCGCGAGCACGGCCACGGTCAGGAGCTCGAGCACGATCGCGCGCGGCGCCCTCGCACCGGCAATGCTTCCGTCGATTCGCATTCGCATGGCGCTTTGTAGCGCGCCCGGTCGCCGCGATACAACCGGGCGCCCGAAACCGGCACGAAACGAGTGGCACGGAAACTGCATTGGCTGCGCAAAAGCGGCAACGGAGGCATCTCATGGCACGAACGAAGACCGTAGCGGGCTCGGCCGCCGTCGCGTGGCTCGTGCTCGTCGCGGGCTGCGCCGGCAATCAGCCGATCCCTGCCGCGAGCATCGAGCAGGCCGAGGAGCGGATCGACGAGGCGGAGCGCTCGAACGCCGAGCGGTACGCCAACCGCGAGCTGAACATGGCCCGCGAGAAGCTGCTCCAGGCGCGCGAGGCGCAGGAAGACGGCGACGAGGAGCGTGCCGCACGCCTCGCGGAGCACGCCGAGCTCGACGCCGCGTACGCGATCGCGCTCGCCGACAACGAATCCGTGCAGGAGGCGGTCGAGGAGCTCCGCGCGACGCTCGCGACGCTCGAAAGCGAGATCGAGCGTCAGCAACGGCGCGACTCGCTCGGGGACGAAGGCGACGTCGACGTCTCGCTGCGGAACGACCCGTCGCGCGGCGAGCCCGGGGAACCCGCGGACGTCGCACCCGATCCGCTCCGACCCGACGCGCCCGGCCCGGAGCCGCGGCCCGAAGCCTCGGACGAAACCCTGCCGGGCAGCAGGCTGTGACGCCGCTCGAGGAGACGACCAGGATGAGAAGCAGATCCGGACTCGTGACACTCTCGCTCGCCGCAACGCTCGCCGCGTGCAGTCAGCCGCCCGAGCGCATCGAGACACTGGAGCAGGCCCGCACGGCGGTCCAGGCCATCGAGGAGGATCCGCTCGCACGCGACGTCGCGCAGACGCGCTACGAAGCGGCGCGGGCCGCGCTCTCCCGCGCCGAGGAAGCCTACGACGAGAACGAGGACACCGAGATCATCGAGCACGAGGCGTACACGGCGCTCCGCAATGCGCAGATCGTTCAGGCGCAGGCCGAGGAGCGCCGCGGCCGCGACACGCTCGAGGACAGCGAGGCCGAGCGCAACCGCGTGCTGCTGCAGGCACGCGAGCGCGAGGCCGCGCAGGCGACGGAGCTCGCGGCCCAGCGCGGCGAGGCGCTCGCCGCGCGGGAGCGCGAGCTCGAGCAGCAGGCACGGCAGGCGCAGGAAGCGGAGCAGCGCGCCCAGCAGCTCGCCGAGGAGACCGAGGGCCTCGAGCAACAGCTCGCGGAGCTCCAAGCCGAGGAGACCGAGCGCGGCTGGGTGATGACGCTGAGCGACGTGCTGTTCGATTTCGATCGGGCCGAGCTGAATCCGGGCGCGGCGTCGACGATCGATCGGCTCGCCCGGTTCCTCGAGGAGAATCCGGATCGGATCATCGCGATCGAGGGCCACACGGACTCGTCGGGCTCGGCGACGTACAACCGCGAGCTGTCGAGGCAGCGGGCCGAAGCGGTCCGTCAGGCGCTCGTCGACCGCGGCATCTCGTCGAGCAGGATCGAGATTCGCGCGCTGGGCGAGGAATTCCCGGTCGCGACGAACGACACGGACGCGGGCCGCCAGCTCAATCGCCGTGTCGAGATCGTGCTGTCCGACCCGGGCGGCCGCTTCGAGGGCGAGCAGCGGACCGCCTCCGGGGAGCCGACGGAACAGGAGGGCTGAGCCGGCGCGGCCGGACCGCAGGGTTCAGCGCGGCAGCTCGACGACGGCGGACGCTTCGCGGACCTCAACGCGACCGCCGTGCCTCGCGACGATCTCCGTCGCGACGGTCAGGCGCATGACCGGGCGCCTGCGGTGCGCCGGCGGCGCCTCGGCCGCACCAGCGACGCCGATCTCGAGCCGTACCCGTCCGTCCGCCTCGCCGACGGCGAGCGCGACGCGGGTCCCTTTCGGCGTTTCCGCCGCGACGATCTCGAGCAGCGCACCGATCGCACGGGCGAGCCTTTCCGCGTCCGCGCGAACAGGGCAGCGCGGCGGTTTCGTCACCCACGCGACCTCGGCGCCCGCGGCGGACGCCGCGCTCGCGGCGCGCTGCGCGATCTCGACGAGATCCGCCGCCTCGAGATCGAGCTCGAGCCCTCCTCCGACGATCTGCAGGGCGTCGGCCAGATCGTCGATCAGGAGCGCCTGGCGCTCGAGGTTGCGGCGCAGGACCTCGACCGATTTCAGCACCTCCGCCGGCTGCGACGCCTTGAGCTCTATGAGGCTCAAGGACATAAGGCACGCGTTCAACGGCGCGCGCATGTCGTGCACGACCGCTGCCGCGAAGGCTTCTTTGTCAATCTCCGCCACGTGCTGTACCTTAGTCGGTGACACGCCCGGCGTGCCGTAACGAGGTGGCCGGCTCGCCAATGATATCCAATGCATTCCTCATGCCTAACGCCGTTCGGCGGGCGCTGTTGCCGAATGGTGACAGTGCGGGCGCGGCCGCCACCAACGGAAAGAATACGCGGAGAGATTCTGGTAGATTCATACTCCCGATGAACGCAGAAAGCGGAACGGTGAACTGATGGCAAGCGTATTGTTGGTCGATGACGAGCCGGATTTCGTCGCCAGCGCGTCCGAGATGCTACGGTTGCACGGCCACGAAGTGCGTACGGCCGATACGCTGGCGAACGCGAGAAGAATCCTCGACTCCCAGCCCTCCGACGTGCTGCTGCTCGACCTGATGCTGCCGGACGGCAACGGCCTCGAGCTGCTCGACGAGCTCGCGAAGAACAAGCTGGAGGTCGAACGCGTCGTTCTGATCACGGGGCACCCCGGTATCAAGTCGCAGATCAAGAATCTGAGCGGCCCGACCGTCTCCTACCTGACGAAGCCGATCGACAACCGCGAGCTGATGAGCCTGCTGCGGGACCTCGAGCACAGCACGTACGACGAGGACGACGTCGATCTGCACTTCGGGCTGCTGGTCGGCGAGACGCCGCAGATGCATGAGGTCTACAACCAGATCCGCAAGATCGCGTGCACCGACAGCCCGGTGCTGATCCTCGGCGAGACGGGCACCGGCAAGGAGCTGGTCGCGGAGGCAATCCACAGGGAGAGCCGCCGCCGCGGCGAGTTCGTCGCAGTCAACTGCGGCTCGCTCTCCCGGGAGCTTGCCGGCAGCGAGCTGTTCGGTCACGAGAAAGGCAGCTTCACCGGCGCGACGCGCCAGCATTCCGGGTTCTTCGTCCGCGCGCACAACGGCACGCTCTTCCTCGACGAGCTGACCGAGATGCCTGCGGAGCTCCAGCCGCACTTCCTGCGCGTGCTCGAGACCCGCAAGGTCCTGCCGGTCGGCAGCGAGAAGGAGATTCCCGTCGAGACGCGCGTGATCGCGGCGACGAACCGCGTCCCGAACGAGGCGATCCAGAACAAGGCGCTGCGCAAGGACCTGTACTACCGGCTCAGCGTATTCCCGATCAGCCTTCCGCCGCTCCATCAGCGCCGCGAGGACATCGCGCTGCTCGCGAACCACTTCCTGAACGAGCTCGCGAAGCGCTATGGGCCCCACCGCTGGCTGTCGGACAAGTCGATCAAGCGCCTCGAGGCGTACCACTGGCCCGGCAACGTCCGCGAGCTCCGGCACGTGATTCACAGGGCGTTCATCCTGTCGGACTCGGACGACGGCGAGGTCGTGTTGCCGGAGCGCTTCGAGAGCCCGTTCGGTCAACAGAACCGGCTGGAGGGTCTGCAGGTCGGCCGCTCGATCCGCGAGATCGAGCGCGAGCTGATCATGCGAACGCTCGCGCACTTCGACGGCGACAAGCGTGCGGCCGCCGAGATCCTCGGCATCAGCCTGAACACGCTGTACAACCGGCTGCACGTCTACGAGCAGGAAAAAGCGTCCTGATCGCCTCCGGCCGCGCGTAACTCAAGAGTCCGCCGCTCGCGCGTGGAGCTCTTCGAGACCAACTGGCTTGCGCAGGTCGAGATCGCGATCAAGGTGCTGATCGCCGGGACGTTCGGCGGAATCGTCGGGCTCGAGCGGGAGCTCGCGAATCGTCCGGCGGGGCTTCGCACGCACGCCCTCCTCGCGTCCGCAGCGGCGCTGCTCGTCGGGCTCGGCGATCTGCTCGTCGACCGGTTCGCCGAGGAAACGTTGCCCGAGGCGCTGCGCACCGACCCGTTGCGGATCATCGAGGCCATCGTGACGGGCGTCGCGTTCCTCGGTGCGGGCACGATCTTCCGGCACCGGGAATCCCGAATCATCGAGGGCCTGACGACGGGCGCGTCGCTGCTCATCGTCTCCGCGATCGGGATCGCCGTCGGCCTCGGCGAGCTGCTACTCGCGGCGCTCGTGACGCTCGTAAGTCTCGTGCTGCTCCGCCTCGGGCGGTTCCTCGCGAAACGCGGCTGAGTTGCCGCCGCGCGGCGGCTGCGGCGCAGCATACGGCTCGACGAGCGCGGCCGCGCGTCGCACCTGCGCGTAGATCCTGACGCCTGCGAGCGCCGCGGCGACGAGCTTTGCGAGCCGCCCTCTTTGCTCCGCGCTTCGATCCTCGTCGCCGGACCTCGACGCCGGCGGCTCCGCCCGCCGCAGCCAACCGTAACCGAGGCCGGCCGCGAAGAACGCGAGCAGCACTTTCGGCTTGCGGAGCTCGCGTTCGAGGCCTGTCGCGAGGCTGCGCTTCGCGGCCCCAAGCGCGGTAAGGTCGGCGCGCACGCGCCTGCCGCGCGCGGCAACCCGCCGTTCCTCGGACCGCAACCAGAACGCCATCACTCCTCTTGCGACAGCATGCTCCGCCTGAGCTCGGGCAGCGTCAGCGAACGGCTCAAGCGCACGACCGTTCGCCAAAGCAGATATGCGGCGATGCCGTGCACGGCCGCGATCAGCAGCCCCGCCGCGGGCCACGGCAAACCGAAGCCGACGAGCACGTACACCGCGACCGCGGCGACGAACGTCCACGCGACGACGATCAGCGCCGCGGCGACGATCACGAGCATCAGCATCGTCACGCCGCTCAAGGCCGCGAGCCTGAGCTCGGCGGCCGCGAGGCCGACGACGTCACGCATGAGCTCGAGTGTGCCGGACACGAGCCCGGCCGCGGCAGCGGCAGGTCCGGGCTCTTCGGCCGGGCGCTCGTCTTCGGCCGGCGCCGCGTCCGCTTCGCGCCCGGACGGCGGCATCGAAGGTGAAGCGCTCACCGGCGCAGCAGACTGCTCAGCACGACTCCGGCGGCGAACGCGATCGCTGCGCTCTGGATCGGATTCTTTTCGATGTACTCGCGAACCTTACGAAGGTTCTGCTCGATGGCTTCGGCCAGCTCCGTCTCCGACAGGCCGGCGGTTCGCTCCGTATCGGGGCCGGGCTCGTCGCGCGGAACGTCGAATCCTGCGACGTGCGCGCCCGTCGCATGCGATGTCGTGCTCACCATTCTTCTCCCAGACCGTCTCGGCGGGCGGTGCAGAAAGCGTGCCACGGGGCCTCGCTAGCGGCAACCGCGGGCATGCAACTTGCTGCACCACGTCACGGATTCGAAGGAGACTTCCGATGGGCGGAAGAATGTCGGCCGTGATATCGGCCAGAAGCCTCGAGGACTACCCGGTGCTCGACTCTCGCGGCACGACGCTCGGCAGCGTCGACGACGTGCTGCTCGATGCGAACCTCGGACGGGCCCGCTACTTCGTGTTGTCGTTCGGCTCGGGCGCGCTCGGCATGCACAAGAATCGCTACGTGGTGCCCGCCGAGTCGGTGCGCCTCGACACGGAGAACGAGGCGATCGTCGTCGACATCGTCCCCGAGCGTTTCGAGAACGCCGTTCCGTTCGACGAAGCCCAGAGCGAGGACGCGACTACGGTCTATCGCCTGTAGAGGGCCTGTAGAGGGAATACCGCGCACGCGCGCCACGGTCAGCCCGCGACGACCCGCTTCATGCGCGTGCCGGCCTCGAGCCTCTCGCCGGCCGCGACCTGGTTGATCAGAGCCAGCTCCTCGTTCGAGATTTCGGACGGGAACTCGCGGCTGAACTCCTCGAGCGTCATCGCCCGCGGCAGCTCCACGACCTCGATGCGGTTCGGCTGCACGTTCAGCACGTCGCGATCGCGCACGTCGGAGAAGCTCCCGACGATCTCCCGAAGCGCTCGGGCCCGGGCGCCGAACGCCTGCTCCGGCGCATACGCGACGAGCTGATAGACCGCATCCCCGTGCTGGATGTGCGCGACGTAACCGCGCACGATGCCGCCTTGCGCCTGCGCGCGGAACTCGCTGACGATCGCCGGCTTCCCGTTCACGTCGGTGCGAGCGCTGCCGACGAGCTGCACGTTCTCGCTCGAGAAGAACGCGTTCGCCGCGTCCGACGGCGCGGCGACCGGAGCGATCGTCAGCTCGACGGCCGCATCTCCCTCGGGACTCACGCCGACCACGGCATTCGTCAGATTCTGCCGCTGCCACGTCTCCGGGATGCGGAACCGGAAGATCAGCTCGGGGTGATAGAACCAGTCGTCGCGGAAGAATCCGTGGCGCGGATTCTCGCCGTAGATGACGCCGTCGATCGCGTCGAGGTGGGCGTCGCGGCCGACGTGCGCATCGGCGGGCCGGCTTGCGAGCGACGCGGCGCGCTGCTCCGCCGTCTGGATGCGCTCCGCCTCGGTCGGATGGCTCGACAACCAGCTCGGCAGCGGGCTCGCGCCGGCCTGCTCGCTCGCGGCGAGGAGCGCGCGGAACACGTCGTCCATCTGCTCGACGTCGTAGCCGGTCTCGAGCATGTAGCGGAAGCCGAGCTCGTCGGACTGACGCTCGTCGTCCCGGCCGTACTTCAAGAACAGAAGCTGCAGCCCGCTGCCGAGGAGATCGCCGACCTGCGCGATCTCGGGCGACAAGATGACGCCGAGGCCGAGACCGAGCTGCGCGAGCTGCGCGCGGCTCATCTGCGCGACCGAGTGCCGGGCCGTCACGTGGCCGATCTCGTGACCGAGCACGGCCGCGAGCTGGGCCTCCGACGTCAGCATCGTCGCGAGGCCCCGCGTCACGAGGATATATCCGCCCGGCAACGCGAATGCGTTCGGCGTCGGATCGTCGACGACACGAAACTGCCAAGGCAGGTCCGGCCGCTCGCTGACGGCCGCGAGCCTTCGGCCGACGCTTTCGACGTACTGCTGCAGCGCTTCGTTATCGACGAGTCCGATCTGCTGTGCGACCTGCCCGGCCGCTTCGCCGCCGATCGCGATCTCCTGCTGCTCGGAGATCAGCGAAAGCTGCCGCTCGCCCGTGACCGGATTGACCGAGCATCCGCCCGCGAGCGCGAAAGCGAGGATCACCGCCGCGACGGCTCGGCGACGCCGCTTCGATGCCGGCTTTCGTCGCACCGGGCTCGCGCGTTTCGACCGCATGAGCATGAGCTCCAAGTTCCATGCCACTGCCGACGACGTGCCGTTGCCATGGCACGGTGTTTGCTTCGCTTCTGCGGGGACTCGACCGTTTCCAAGCATCATCTCGCGCGGAAGGTCGGCTCGCGATCGAGGCGTGGACGGCGGCGCCCCGGATGGACGGTCGTCGGTGCGTGCAGCGCGCGGCGCCCGACCGCCGACACGCTCCCATGCGGACGACTCAAAAGATGGGAAAACCCGAGCCGTTTTGCAACGCACCCGCGGCGGGAGCACCGCAAAAGCACGCGCAGGAGGACTCGCTCGCATGGAGAACAGCAGCCGTCCCGTTCCTCGCCGCGAACGCAGCCGCACGCTCGCGCTGATCCTCGCGGGAGGCACCGGAACGAGACTGAAGGGCCTGACGGAATGGCGGGCGAAGCCCGCGGTGCCGTTCGGCGGCCATCATCGGACGATCGATTTCACGCTGTCGAACTGCATCAACTCGGACATCCGCCGCATTGCGCTCCTGACGCAGTACAAGTCCCAGTCGCTGATCCGGCACGTGCAGCAGGCGTGGGGATTCGTGCGACGCGAGCTCGGCGAGTTCATCGAGATCTGGCCCGCGCAGCAGCGCTGCGGCGAGCGCTGGTACATGGGCACGGTCGATGCCGTGCATCAGAACCGCGACCTGATCGAGGCGCTCGACCCCGATCACGTGCTCGTGCTCGCCGGCGACCACGTGTACTCGATGGACTACTCGCGGATGCTCGACGCGCACGTCGCGACCCGCGCGCAGATCACGGTCGGATGCGTCGAGGTCCCGATCGAAGAGGCCCGACGCACGTACGGCATCATCGGCATGGACCGCGACGGCCGCGTGCGCTCCTTCGTCGAGAAGCCGGAGCGGCCGCAGCCGAGTTCCGGGCGAACCGACGTCACGCTCGCGTCGATGGGCATCTACGTCTTCGACCGCGACACGCTGTTCGAGCGGCTCGACGACGATGCCGCGGATCCGGACTCCGCGCACGATTTCGGCTACAGCGTGCTGCCGAAGGCGATCTCGACGGCACGCGTGTACGGCTACTTGTTCCGGGCGCGGAACGGCACCGGCCCCGGCTACTGGCGGGACGTCGGCACCGTCGACGCGTACTGGAGCGCCCACATGGATCTCCTGCGCGAGGACGGCCCGAAGGTCGATCTGTTCGATCCGGCGTGGCCGATCTGGACCCACGTCCGCTCCTCGGCCCCGGCCTTCGTCAGCCACTCGGTCCGCGTCCACGCGTCGATCATCGGCCAGGGTGCCGTCGTCGCCGGGGACGTGATGCACTCCGTCGTCTCGTCCGGCTGCGAGATCGGCGCGCACTCCCGCATCAAGGATTCCGTCCTGCTGCCCGACGTGAAAATCGGGCGTAACTGCTCGCTCGATCGCGTGGTCGTCGACAGCCGCTGCGTGATTCCGGACAACACGGTCCTCGGCGGCGACCTGTTCGACTGCGCGGAGCGCCACGAGCACTACGTTTCGCCGCGCGGCATCGTCCTCGTGACGCGTCGGACGCCGACGTCCGAGAAGGCCGCCGCCGCGCGCAAGGTCGCGTGACGCCCGAGACGCCGGTCTGGCCTGGCAGGCCTTATCCGCTGGGGGCAACGTGGGACGGCGAAGGCGTGAACTTCGCGCTCTTCTCGGAGCATGCGGAGCGGGTCGAGCTCGTCGTGTTCGAGCGCAGCGGCCGCGCGGGACCGATCACGATCCCGTTGCGTGAGCACACCGACCAGGTCTGGCACTGCTACCTGCCGCTCGCGCGCCCGGGCCTGTTATACGGCTATCGGGTCCATGGCCCGTACGCGCCTTCCGAAGGGCACCGGTTCAATGCGAACAAGCTGCTGCTCGATCCGTACGCGAAGTCGATCCGCGGCGAGATCAGGTGGAGCGACGCGCACTTCGGCTACCGGATCGGCCATCCGCGCGAGGATCTCTCCTTCGACCGCCGCAACGACGCGGCCGGCATGCCGCGCTGCGAAGTGATCGATCCCGCGTTCACGTGGGGCGACGACCGAAGGCCGCAGGTCCCGTGGAGCGATACCGTCATCTACGAGCTGCACGTGAAAGGCTTCACCGCCCGTCATCCGGACGTGCCGCCGCATCTGCGGGGCACTTACGGCGCGCTCGGCACGCAGCCCGTCATCGATCATCTGCTGCGGCTCGGCGTCACGACGGTCGAGCTGATGCCGATCCAGAGCTTCGTCGACGACCGGCACCTCGTCGAGAAGGGTCTGCGCAACTACTGGGGCTACAACACGATCGGCTTTTTCGCGCCCGACGCGCGCTACACCGCGGCGGGTCACATCAACGAGTTCCGCACGATGGTGCGGCGGCTGCACTCGGCCGGCATCGAGGTCATCCTCGACGTCGTCTACAACCACACGGCCGAGGGCAATCACCTCGGCCCGACGCTCTGCTTCCGCGGCATCGACAACGCGGCGTACTACCGCCTCTCGCCGACGGATCCGCGCTACTACGTCGACTACACCGGCTGCGGCAACACGCTCAACATGAACCACCCGCGCGTGCTGCAGCTGATCATGGACAGCCTGCGCTACTGGGTCACGGAGATGCACGTCGACGGCTTCCGTTTCGACCTCGCGTCCGCGCTCGCGCGCGAGCTGCACGACGTCGAGCGGCTGGGCACGTTCTTCGACATCATCCACCAGGACCCGACGCTGTCGCAGGTCAAGCTGATCGCGGAGCCGTGGGATCTCGGCGAAGGAGGCTACCAGGTCGGCAACTTCCCGATCGGCTGGGCCGAGTGGAACGACAAGTACCGCCGGACCGTGCGCCGCTACTGGAAGGGCGATCCCGGCGTGCTCGGCGACCTCGCGTACCGCCTCACCGGCTCGAGCGACCTCTACGAAAGCAGCGGCCGTCTGCCGTACGCGAGCGTGAACTTCGTGACCGCGCACGACGGGTTCACGCTCGAGGATCTCGTCAGCTACAACGAGAAGCACAACGACACCAACCTCGACGGCAACCGCGACGGCGAAGCGCACAACGAGAGCTGGAACTGCGGCGTCGAGGGAGCGACTGACGATCTCGAGATCCTGAAGCTCCGCCGCCGTCAGAAGAGGAACTTCCTCGCGACGCTCCTCTTGTCGCACGGCGTCCCGATGCTCCTCGCGGGCGACGAGCTGGGTCGCACACAGCGCGGCAACAACAACACGTACTGCCAGGACAACGAGGTCAGCTGGCTCGACTGGGACGCGGTCGACGATGCGCTCATGAGCTTCACGGCCCGACTCGTGCATCTGCGTCGCGAGCATCCCGCGTTTCGCCGGCGGCGCTTCCTGAGACGCTTGGGCGAGCGGATCGGGCAGTCGATGCTGTGGCTGACCCCGACCGGCAAGGAGATGTCGGAGCACGACTGGCGGAACGCGTTCGCGCGCTGCGTCGGGCTCCTGCTCTATGCGGAGGAGGGTTGCCTCGACGTCGATCCGTACGGCCGGCGCATCCAGGACGAGGAGTTTCTGCTGCTGTTGAACGCACATTACGAGCCGATCGACTTCGCGCTGCCCGACCGCGGCGGCGCCTGGCGCCGCGTCCTCGATACGGCGCTCGATACGCCGGCGACCGCCGAGTCCGCGCCCACGCCGTATCGGCTCGACGGCCGTTCGCTCGCGCTGCTGAAGCTCAGGACGAACGAATGAGGCACATGCATTCGATGCCGTTCGGCGCGGAGCTCGTGACCGGCGGCACACGTTTCAGACTTTGGGCGCCTGCGGCGGAGCGGGTCGAGCTTCGGCTCGGCGGCGGACGCGCCCTCGACCTCGAGCGCCGCCTGGATGGTTTCCACGAGCGAACCGTGCCCGGCGTTGCGCCCGGCGACCGTTACGCGTTCGCGATCGACGGGCTCGCCCACCCCGTCGCAGACCCTGCGTCCCGCTTCAACCCCGACGGGCCCGACGCGCCGAGCGAGCTCGTCGATCCGACCGCGTTCGAGTGGCAAGACGACGATTGGCGCGGCCGGCCGTGGCGCGACGCGGTGCTCTACGAGCTCCACGTCGGCACGTTCACCGCCGAAGGCACGCTCGCGGCCGCAGCGCAGAAGCTGCCGGAGCTCGAACGCCTCGGCGTCACGGCGGTCGAGCTCATGCCCGTCGCCGACGGGCCGGGACGGCGCAGCTGGGGCTACGACGCGGTCCTTCCGTACGCGCTCCGCGCGAGCTACGGGCGCCCGGACGATCTCAAGGCATTCGTGCAGGCCGCGCACCGCTTGGGGCTCATGGTTTTCCTCGATGTCGTCTACAACCACTTCGGGCCGTCGGGGAACTACCTGCCCCACTACGCGCCGCAGTTCTTCACGAAGCGTCATCAGACGCCGTGGGGCGACGCGATCAACTTCGACGGCGAGCTGTCCGCGCCGGTCCGCGCGTTCTTCATAGAGAACGCGCTCTTCTGGCTCGCCGAGTACCGGTTCGACGGCCTGAGGCTCGACGCCGTGCACGCAATCATCGACGACTCCGACCGGCACGTGCTGGCCGAGCTTGCGGAGACGGTGGAGCGCCGCGTCACGGGCCGCGAGGTGCACCTCGTGCTCGAGAACGGCAACAACGAGGCACGGCATCTCGCGCGGCGGCCCGACGGCCGGCCGCGGACATACACGGCACAGTGGAACGACGACTTCCATCACGCGATGCACGTGCTGCTGACGTCCGAGGCGAGCGGTTACTACGAGGACTACGATGAGCCGGCCCGGCGCCTCCTGCGCTGCCTGACCGAAGGCTTCGCGTATCAGGGCGAGCTTTCGAAGCATTGGGAGGGCCGGCCGCGCGGCGAGCCGTCGGCGGACCTGCCGCCGGCCGCGTTCGTGAATTTCCTGCAGAACCACGATCAGATCGGCAATCGCGCGTTCGGTGAGCGCCTGTCGATGCTCGCGGCGCCCGACGCGATGCGCGCGGCCGAAACGCTGCTGTTGCTCCTGCCCGGGCCGATCCTGCTCTTCATGGGCGACGAGCTCCGCGCGCCCAACCCGTTCCCGTTCTTCTGCGACTTCGACGGGGAGCTCGCGGACGCGGTCAGAGAGGGCCGCCGCAACGAGTTCGCGCAGTTCTTTGCGTCGCACGATCTCGCGAGCCTGCCCGATCCGAACGACGAGAAGACGTTCGCGGCCGCGCGCATCGACTGGTCGGCGCGGGCCCGGCCGGAACATGCGGACGCCGCCCAACGCTACGCGGCGCTGCTCGCGCTGCGGCACGACGTCGTCACACCACGTCTTCCGGCGCAACGGCCCTCGGGGCGCATGCTCGGCGAGCGTGCGCTCACGGCGACGTGGCCGCTCGCGGACCGCACGCACCTGACGCTCGTCGCGAATCTCGACGATTCGTCGATCGTCGTCGATACATGGCCCTCGGGCCGGCTCCTCGTGTCGAGTGTACCGCTCGCGTCGCCGCCGCCCGAGCACATTCCCGGCTGGTGCGCCGCGTGGTTTCTCGACGAAGCCGACAGCCCGCCACTCGAGGAGGGACGACGATGAGCACCTCGCAACGCGACGGTTTCCCACCGCAACGCCAAGAGAAGCAGCCCGGCGACGAGCACCGGATGCACCCCGAGCCCGAGATCATCCGCGACGGGTACGTCGGCTCCAAACGGCTCGAGAACAAGCATTGCGTGATCACGGGCGGCGACAGCGGAATCGGCCGCGCGGTCGCCGTGCACTTCGCGGCGGAAAGCGCCGCGAGCGTGGCCGTGCTTTACCGCGAGGAACGGCGTGACGCGGAGAAGACTCGCGAGCTCGTCGAGGGGCGTGGGACCCGCTGCATGCTGATCGAAGGCGACGTCAAGGACCCGGACTTCCCGCGCCGCGCGATCGACGAGGTGGCGAGCGCCGCCGGCGGCAGGATCGACGTGCTCGTGAACAACGCGGCCGTGCAATGGCCGCAATCGGCGGTCGAGGACATCACGCTCGAGCAGCTCGAGAAGACGTTTCGAACGAACATCTACGCGTACTTCCTGTTCACGCAAGCGGCGCTCCGGTACATGCGAGAGGGCGGCGCGATCGTGAACACGACGTCGGTGACGGCGTACCGCGGCAGCGCCGGGCTCGTCGACTACTCGGCGACGAAGGGCGCGATCGTCTCGTTCACGCGCAGCCTCTCGCAGTCGCTCGTGAAGCGCGGCATCCGCGTGAACGGCGTCGCGCCCGGACCGATCTGGACGCCGTTGATCCCGTCGACGTTTGACGAGGAGAAGGTCGCGTCCTTCGGCAAGGACACGCCGATGGGTCGCGCCGGGCAGCCGTCCGAGGTCGCGCCGTGCTACGTGTTCCTCGCGTCCGCCGACGCGTCGTACATGACCGGGCAGGTGCTCCATCCGAACGGCGGAGACTTCATCACGACGTGACAGCGCTGCCGCTCGGCAGCCGTCGCGAATATTCACCCGCTCTTCGCCGGCACATCCCAAGATCGTGAACGAGAATACGCATTAACTTTCTTGTATTACTCGTTGTACTCATGAGTCTTTCAAGCAACTCCCGACCTGATACGAAACGTCCCGTCCGGCGTTCCAAAACCTGGAACACGCTCTTCCACAGCGTTATCCACAGCCATCGGGGCATGCGACTTGCACAACGAAGCTCCCCGAAGCGGAAAGCATCATGAGCAGAAAACCCGAGACCCGGAAGCGCGACGATGCGGCGCGCGGACCGCAGATGGAGCACGAGCCGCAGCAGGAGCACGAGCCCACGGATCGGACGGACGAAGAGCTGGACGAGCAGCTCGACCATGAGCTCGAGGACTCGTTCCCCGCGAGCGATCCGCCGTCGCTGACGCAGGACTCGAGATGAGAGCGTGAGGGAGTGGCGCCGCGAGCCGCTCAGCTCGTCGTGCGCCGGCCCTCGGCGTAGTTCGCCATCGGTTCGCCGAATCGGCCGTGCGGCACGTCGCGCATCAGCGCGCGGAACGCATCGCCCGACACGTGCACGAGCTCGCGGTGGTCGCCCGCCTCGAAATAGACGTCGTCGAGGTCGAGCAGCGCATCGTCGACGGCGACGTCGAGCCCATAGGCCTGCGCGAGGGCCGGCACGGCGCCCGGCGCACAATCCCTGAACAGCGCCTCGACCTCGGGCTCCGTCGCGAGCCCGACCTGACGGCCGAAGCTGCGGTGCAACGCGGTGAAGTCGATCCGGCGAGTCGCCGGGATGACGACGACGATGTAGCGGTCCGCGTCCTCGATCACGACGGGTTTCGCGACGCGATCTCCCGGCACGTGCGCCTCCTCGGCCGTTCGAGCGGTGCTTCTCGTCTCGGTATGCCGCAGAAGCGAGTACTCGATCGAGTGGCGGTCGAGGTAGTCACGCAGGGTCGCCGCGATGCCCATCGCCGTCCCCTCACCCTCCGTTCGTCGTCGCGTTGCCCGCTTCGCTGCCGTGACCGAGCTGCTTCAGCACACCCTCGAGCTGCGCGGGGGCGCATCGGAACGTCGCGTGCTCGTCCGGTCCGCGTATCACCGCGAGCGTCTCGCCGTGCGGGCAGTAGACGAGAAACGGGAAACGGAGCTGCTGTTGCTCGTTGAAGCAGCCCAGGCATATGCCGAGCGGAATCGTTACCTGCTTCTGCCGTGCCAGTTTCATCACGAGTGTCCCCCCTGGCGCTGGTCGTCCCCATTCCGTGTGCGGCATCGAGCAAGCCGCCGTGAACCAGACGCGAAGCAAATCGCATGCCACGCGCGCGTCATCCGCCCGCTTCACGCAGTGCACGAATCAGCTCGTCCTTGTCCATTTTGCTCCGCCCCGGCACGTTCAACGCCTTCGCTCGCTCGTAGAGCTCGCTCTTCGATCGGCTCTCGAGATCGTCGCCGCCGCTGCGACGCTCGTGTGGCCTCGGCCTCTTTCGCCGGCGTCGGCGCCGGCTCGCGCTGCTCCGGCTGCAGCCTGCGCTTCAGCACCTCCATCAGGTCGATGATCTCGGCCTCCTCCTCCGCCTCGTCGGCTTCGGGCGCCTTCTCGACGTCGATGCCGCGAGCGAGCTTGTCGTCGATCAGGGCGCGAAGGCGCTCGACACGGTCGTCTCGCAACAACGCCCGATCGACGCCGTCGGCCGCGAGCGCTTCGATCGCGCGGCGGAATCGCTCGACGTCGCGCGGCTCGGGCTTCGCGTCGATCGGCAGGCCGACGTCCTCGGCGTTACGGATCTCGTCGCTGAAGCGCAGCGTCTCGGCCCGCAAGACGCCGTTCTCCGCAAGCAGCGCTACGAGATACTCCTTGCCCCGCATCACGAAGGTCGCGATGCCGGCCCGGCCGCTGCGCTCCATCGTCTCCGCGAGCAGTCGGTAAGCGCGGTTCGCCTCGTTCTCGGCAGGCGTCAGGAAGTACGAGCGCTTGAAGTACATCGGGTCGATCTCGGCGACGTCGACGAATTTCCTGAGATCGATCGCCCGCGACTTCTCCGGCGCGAGCGACTCGAGCTCCTCGTCCGTCACGACGACGTACTCGCCGTCGTCGAGCTCGTAGCCGCGAACGATCTCGTCGCGGGACAGAAAACGCTCGTGCTCCGGGCACATGTACCGGCGTGTCAGCGGCCGAAGCGACGCGTCGACCAGCTTGAGAGGCAGCGCGTCCGTGCGCACGGCGGGGAAGAGATCGACCGCGAGGCTCAGCAATCCGAATGTGATCGAGCCCGACCAGAGTGACCGCACGCCTCCGCCGTCGAGCTGCTCGAGCTCTTCACCATCCTCGCGTTCGTCAGCCATCGGCGCCCTCCTCGCCGCCCGACCGCGCCTCCGCACAGCGCAGCGTCGCGCGGCTCATGCGCGCTTGCGCTCCGCCTCGAGGCTCTCGCGGAGCGCCTTCGCGAGATCGGGCTCGATGCGCTGCCGGCGCGCGGGCGCGCGCCTGATGGTCTTTCCTTCGGCCTTCGCGCGCACGAGCTCGAGGACGCGCCCGCGGTACTCGTCGTGGTACTGCTCCGCGTCGAACGGCGCTTCCAGGATCGACAGGAGCTGCTGCGCCATCGCGATCTCGCGCTCGTCGAGCGGCTTGCCCTGCGGGGCGCCGAGCTCCGACGCGACGATGACCTCCTCGGCCGAGCGCAGCGTCACGAGCATCGGTACGCCGTCGTCCGCCGCGCGCAGCGCGCCGCGATACGACTTCTTGCGCATGACCCAGCGCGCGATCCCTTCCCGGCCGGTCTCGCGCATCGCCTCGACCAGCGCCGCGAGCTCGCTCGACTTGCCGTTCGGACCGATGAAGTACGGCCGCTCGTACCAGCGATGATCGATCGCGCCGACCGGCACGAAGCGCAGCACCTCGATGTCGCGCGACGGCTCCGGCGCGAGCGCGTCGAGCTCCTCGGGGCGCACGGCGACGAGGTCGTGCTCCGGCGTCAGGAACGCGCGCTGTGCCTCGGAGTACTCGACGATGCGTTCGGACTCGGGCTCGACGAGCCGCTGCTTGACGGGCACATGATCCTCGTCGTGCAGCAGACGGAAATGCACCGAGCGATCCTGCACCGCTGAGTAGAGCTTCACGGGCACCCGCTCGTCCCCCACCCGGAGCACGCCTTTCCACATCGCGCGCGCCGCCATGTCCGCTCCTCAAGCCCGCGCCGCGGCGTCGAGCGTCTCGTCGGTGATCGGACGCCGGGCACGATCGAAATCGGCCCACGGATCCTTGCGCAGCGCGGCCAAGCGCCTTTTCACCGTGTCGATGCCGTAGCGATCCGAGCGCGACGCGGGGTCGAGCTCCTCCCAGCCGATCGGCACCGCGACGGGCGCGCCGACGCGCGCGCGCGTCGAGTACGAGCAGATCGCGGTCGCGCCGCGCCCGTTGCGCAGATAGTCGATGAAGATGCGCCCGTGCCGGCGGGACTTCGCCATATTCGCCGTGAGGCGCTCGGGCTGGTCGCGCGCGGCGCGCTCGGCGACCGTGCGTGCGAACTCCTTCGCCCGATCCCAGTCCGCGCGCGGCTCGAGCGGGACGACGAGATGCAACCCCTTCCCGCCCGTCAGCTTCGGAAAGCTCCTGAAACCGATCTCCTCGAGGCGCTCGCGGAGCAAGAGCGCCGCGTCGATCAGACGCGGCCACGTCACCCCGGGCCCGGGGTCGAGATCGAAGATGAGCATGTCGGGCGTCTCGAGCGCATCCACGATGCTGCCCCAGACGTGCAGCTCCAGCGTGCCGATCTGGACGAGCGACACGATGCCTGCGACCGAGTCGACGTACATGTACTCGGAGGGACCATCGCTCTCTTCGATCATCACGCGCCGGACCGCATCATTGAGCCCGTCGGGCGGATGCTTCTGATAGAAGCACGACTTCTCCTGCCCGTCGGGACAGCGCAGCAGCGTCAGCGGCCGATTCGCGATGTGCGGCAGGATGTGCTCGGCGATCTGCTCGTAATACCGCGCGAGATGCGCCTTGGTGACGCCCTGGTCCGGATACAGGATCCGGTCGGGATGCGTGAGCCGGACGCCGGCGACGCGATCGTCGGGGTTCGGCGGCCTCGCGGGTTTCGTCATCCTCGCTCCTCGCGTCGGGGGCTCGATCCGCAGCTCCGCCGGCGCGGACTCGGCACCTAGCACGATCTCGCTCGGATCGCGATCCTCGCGCAGGCCACGGAACACCGGGTGACGCAGCACGCCGTCGCGCGTCCACTCCGTGAACTCGACGTCCGCGACGAGCTCGGGCTTCACCCAGTGCGCGGCGCGGACCGACGCCAGCAGCGAGTTGTAAGCGAACGGCGACCAGTCGACCTCGAGCTCGCGCAGCTGCTGATACAGCGTGCGCAGGCGCTGCGCCGAGAAGCCCGTGCCGACGCTGCCGATGTAGACGAGCTCGCCCCGGTCGTTGTACGCGCCGAGCAGCAGAGCGCCGAAGCCGATGCGGGCGTTGCTCGGATCGGTGAAGCCGCCGACGACGAATTCGCCCTGCTGCACGCACTTGATCTTCAACCAATCCGTGGACCGACCGCTCCGATACGCGGAGGTTCGGCGCTTCGACATGATGCCTTCGAGGCCGAGCTGGCAGACCTCGTCGAACAGCGCCTCGCCCTTGCCCTCGAAGTGCTGCACGTAGCGGATCGGACCGCGATGATTCAGCAGCCCGCGGCTCGCGAGCAGCTCCTTGAGCACGCGCTTGCGCGTCTCGAGCTCGACCTGAGTCAGGTCGTGACCGCTCAGGTACGGCAGGTCGAACACCTCGTAGATCAGCCCGTCGGTACGATTCGCGGCCAGGGCTTCCTGCAACTGGCGGAAGCTGCTCGTGCCGTCCGCCTGCAGAGCGACGAGCTCGCCGTCGAGCAGCGCCTGATCGATGTCGAGATCGGCAAGCGCGTCGACGAGCGCCGGGAAGCGCGCGGTCCAGTCCTTGCCGTTGCGGCTGAAGAGCCGCACGCCGCGGCCCTCGATTCGTGCGATCAGCCGATAGCCGTCGAACTTGATCTCGTGCAGCCAGCCGTCGCCGCTCGGCGCCGTGCTCGAGCGCGTCGCGAGCTCGGGCTCGAGCCTGCGCGGGATCGGCGCGGCGCGCGCGCCCGGCAGCGACGAGACGTCGAGCGACCATCGCTGTCCGCTCCCGCGGGGCGCGCCGAGGCGGTCGTATCCTTCGCGCGGGAGCGGCCGCGCTCCGGTTCTGCGACGGTCGGCGCGACGCTTCTCGGACTGCGGTGTCGAGCGCAGGTTCGGCATCGAACGGCGACCATGAAAGCGAGGTAACCCGCAAGGTGCACGTTCTGTGCCACGACGAACCGCACGGCACACTCACAATCTCTGTGGAGGCAACTGCCGTTTTGAGAAAGCGCACGGTGGCGAGCCGGGTCCTCTGACGGCTCGTCGCCCGTGCCGCATTCAGACTCGACATGAAGACTTTTAGATAATTATTTGAAATGTCTTAGTATCCACATCTGCACATCCGCGCACCGCGCAATGCGGCCCCGCGAACGTTCCCGTTGGCACGAAGGTTGCTTTAACGGCGTCATACGACGTGCGAGGCTGTAAGCCCCCCCATGCTCAGCCTGCCGTCGTCCTTCCGCCCGGCGCGCTGGCCGGGCTTTTTTTTGCCCTATCGAAGCTTCTCTCGGTGGCGGCCTCAAAAAGAACGCGAGCCACGCCGGCGTCCTTCGACGCCGTGCGCGGCTCGCGAGTCACCGGCGAGTGTGCGCGGTCAGTTGAGACCGTCGCCCGCGTCGTCGATCGCGTCGTCGATTTCCTCTCCGGCCTCTTCGACCGGGCCTTCTTCGCAGCCGGCAAGGATCGCGCCGGTCGAGAAAAGCAGCCCGAGCATCAGGAATCCTGTCGAACGGGTAAGGATGTTTTTCATTCTCGAATGCTCCACGATTTGGTGCCTTCGCCGAGAGCAAGAAGCATGCCACGCCCGTGGCATGCTTCTTGCTCCCTCGTGCGCCAATCACGAAGCCCGCGACGCGCACGATTGATTCAGGACCCGCGACGTCAACGTCCACCGCGCCGACCGATGCCGGTGTGCGGCGCATGCGTCGCGGCGAAGATCTTGCGTCCCGGGATTCTGGTCGTGGCCGGCCTATCGGCCTTCGTGCTCGACCTCTTCACGTGGTCCTCGCCGGCCCTCGCGGACGTGATCTTCACGAGCACGCCGCCGCTCGAGGCCGACGTCGGCGTGCCGTACACGTACACCGTCACTGCGCGCTTCGAGGACAGCGCCCCCGGCGACGACGACGATGAAGGCGATGGCGACGATGAAGGCGATGGCGACGATGACGAAGACGGCGGCAGCGATGGCAGCGACGGCCCGCCCGACCCGGTCGCCGTCCGATTCATCGTGCCGACTCGGCCTGCGTGGCTCGCGTTCGACGGCGTCGCGACGATGTCGGGCACACCCGGTCCGGCCGACGTCGGCAGCCATCCCGTCGTCATTCGCGCGATCGCGATCGGCGAGCCGGCGGAGCAAAGCTTCTCGATCACCGTCGGCGCGCCGCCACCGCCACCGCCACCGCCGCCACCGCCACCGCCACCGAATGAGCCGCCGGTCTTCGAAGGCGCGCCGCAGCATTCCGTGGACGAAGGCGAACGGGTCGACATCGACGTCACCGGGTACTTCTCCGATCCGGACGACGATCGTCTGACATTCGGCACGCGCGGCATGCCGGGCTGGCTCGCGCTGTCGAACGGCCGCATCACGGGGATCCCGCCGACCGACGTCGTCGGCACCACGGTCTCGTTCGTCGTGATCGCGACCGACCCGGACCAGGCCTCGGCGGAGGGCGTGCTTTCGATTGCGATCGTGGCCGTGAACGCGGCACCGCGCGTCGAGCAGCCGATCGCGCCCGATCCGCAGAGCGTGACCGCCGGCGAGCCGTACCGCTTCGACGCAGGCGTCTTTTTCGCCGACCCGGACGGCGACGCGCTCGCGTTCAGCGCGGCCGGCCTGCCCGCGAGCCTGTCGATCGACCGCTCGACGGGCGTCATCGCGGGCGTTCCGACCGACGCCGACGAGGGCGCGCATTCGATCCGCGTGACCGCTTCTGACGGCACGGCCACGGCCTCCGATGTGTACGCGCTGACGGTCATCGTCATCGACGAGCCGCCCGTGCTGCCCGATCCCCCTCCGCCGCTCAGCACCGCCGAAGACACGCCGCTCGAGATCACGCCGCAGCTCCTCGGTGCACGCGACGAAGACCCGAGCGCGCTTCGCGTCGTGCTGACGGCGCCGAGCCGCGATGCGAACTTCACGCTGTCGAACGGCGGACGCGTCGTCGTGCCGGCGCGCGACTTCAACGGCACGCTGACCGTCGAAGCGGCCGTCAGGGACGCGCGCTCGACGAGCAATCGCGTGACGGTCACGATCACGGTGACGCCCGTCAACGATGCGCCGCGTTTCGCGACACTGTCCGCACAAGGCGCGAGCGAAGGCATGCCGTTCGAGCTCGCACTCCACGACTTCGTCACCGACCCCGACGGCGGCGCGATGACGTTCAGCGCGAGCGGACTGCCGGCGGGGCTCGGGCTCGACGCGGCGAGCGGCACGATCGCCGGCACGCCCGAGATCGGCGTGGCCGGCATTCACACGATTCGCGTCACCGCGAACGATGGAACAGCGTCGGCGTCCGCAGAGTTCGAGCTCCGCGTCAGCGCGGCCGGCCGCGCCGACCTGTCCGTGTCGGCCGCCGTCTCGCCGAATCCCGTGCTCGCCGGATCGCCCGCGACCTTCACGTTCGTCGTGACGCATTCGTCCGGCGTCGACGTCGGCCGCGCGTCGCTCGATGTCATGTTCACCGCCGATGCGCCGTTCACGATCGATAGCGTCAGCGATCCGGGCTGCGCGATCGAGCGCGGCACGGCCGACGTCGCGGTCCGCTGCGCGTTCGCACCGCTCGCCGCGGGCACGGCGCACACGGTCGACGTGACCGGCCGCGGCGAGCAGGCCGTCGAGATTCGCGTGGACGCCCGCACCGCGATCGCGGACGCCGTGCCGATCGACGGGATGCCCGACAACGACAACGCGGCGGCGACGCTCGTCGTCGCGCAGAGCCTCGGCACGGGTGCGGCGCGCACGCTCGACGTTCCCGCTGCACACGCGCTCGCGATCGGCGACTTCGACGGCGACGGGCGCGGCGATCTCGTGGCCGCGACGGGGCCGGGGCAGCCTCTCGTCGTCTTCTTCAATGGCGCGGAAGCGGAGAATGCCGCGCGGCTCGCGCTCGATCCCACGCCGGTTCCGATCGGCGAGCCGCTCGATGCCGTCGATGTCGTCGCCGCCGATCTCGACGGGGACGGCGACATCGATCTCGTCGCCGCGGACCGAGGCGGCGCGCACGCGCTGCTGCTGAACGACGGTGCCGGCGGCTTCGCGACGACGCGGATGCAAGGCGGCCCGGAGACCGCCGCGGTCGAGGTCGCCGATCTCGACGGCGACGGGCTGCCGGAGGTCGCGTTCGCCGGAAGAGGCGCCGGCGCGAACGTGGTCTTGCGCAACGCGGGATCCGGCCGCTTCACGCCAGAAAGCGCACAGCCCTTCGGTCCCGCGAGCGACGTGATCGCGGCCGACGTGCTCGGCGGCCCGCCGGCCGAGCTCGTGTTCGCGCGCGACGACGGCGGCTTGACCGTCGCGAGCCCCGCGAGCGGCTCGCCGCCCGCGGACATCGCACTCGAGCCCGCAGCGTCACTCGCGTCGGACGACTTCGACGGCGACGGGCGCGCCGATCTCGTGCTCGCGCAGCGCGTCACCGGTACGGACGCGGTCTTCGTGAATGCTTCCAGCGGCTCGCCGTCGTTCGTCCGCGCCGCGGAGCTCGGCCACGCGCCGGCCGTCGCGCTCCTCGCAGGAGACTTCGACGGCGACGGCCGCGCGGACATCGTCTCGATCCACGAGGCGGGCGGCCATCGCCTCTACTCGAACGGCGGTGCGGCGAGTCTCGAATTCGTGCTGCATCCGGAACAGTTCGCGACGGCCGGTGCGACGGCCGCGACCGCCGGGCATCTGAACGGAGACGGGCGTCTCGACGTCGCGGTCGCCGGCAACGACGCGATCGCCGTATTTCTGAACGACGGCCGCGGCGGCCTCGGTCGCGGGGACGAAAATCCGCCCGTCCTGTCGCTGATCGGCCCGCCGTCGATGACGGTCACCGTCGGCGAGAGCTACGTCGATCCGGGCGCGACCGCGACCGACGACGCGGACGGCGACTTGACGGATCGAATCGTCGTCGGCAATCCGGTCGACGTCGGCATCATCGGCACGTACACGGTGACGTACGACGTGACGGACCTGTCCGGCAACGCCGCGCCGACGCTGACGCGCAGCGTGCAGGTGACCGCGCGCGAGGCAGGCGGCGGCGGAGGCGGAGGCGGCGCAGTGGGCCTCGCCGCGCTCGTGTTCCTCTGCGCGGCACTCTGCGCGCGCTGCCTGCGCGCGAGCGATCCGCGCACCGAGCCGCTGCGTGGCGCATCGACGAAATCGCAAAGAAGAGCCCCGCGAGGGGCGACGCTATGGGAGGACCCATGTCACATCGACACGTCGTCATTTTCGGAGCCGCGCTCGCGATGCCTGCTGCGGCATCGGCCTCGGAGCTGAGCTACACCTATGTCGACTTCAGGGTGCTGTCGACGAGTGTCGACGCGACGGGTACGCAGTCGACGACGCCCGGACAGGACGTGACGGCCGAAGCGCGCGACGGCGACGGCATTTCCGTCGCGGGCGCGGTCGCGTTGCCGGGCCGCTTCTACCTCGTCGGCGCATACAACAGCTCGATCATCGACGTGCGCGCGCACATCGAAAGCCCGCTCGCGCAGGTCGATGTCGACGACGAGTTCGATCTGATCACGTCGCGTTTCGGGCTCGGCTACCAGCGCGAGCTCGCGCCGAACCTCGATCTCACGCTCGAGGTCACCTACGACACCGGAGAGCTCGACTTCGGCAGCCTCGCCGGCGAGGATTTCGACGTCGACACGTCGGGGGCTGGCGCGCGCGTCGGTTTCCGCTGGAACCCGCGCGAGCCGTTCGAGCTCTTCGCCGCGGCGGGAACGGTCCCTTACGGCAAGTTGTCGCTCGACGAACGGCGCTTCGATTCCGACACCGTGTTCAACGCGGGGCTGCGCTGGTACTTGTTCCCGGACCTCGGCGTCGGCGTCGATTACCAGAGCGGCGACCTCTCGAGCGTCACGCTGTCGATGCGCTTCAGCTTCGGCCGCCTGCCGTGGTGAGCGGACGCGACGAGGGCGCGGCGACGGTCCCGCCTGGCTTCACGAGCCACGCGAGCAACAATACGCCCGCGATCGTATAGATCACGGCCGCGCCCGCGAGGATCAGCAGCGCACCGAGCCGGCGATCGTCGAACGACGCCGCCATCTCCGCGCCGAAGGACGGCGACCGGCCGATCAACGACAGCCCGCCGAGGAGCGTCATGCTGATCGACGTCATCAGCAACGCGATGATCCCGGCGCCCGCCCGCTCGTAGCGCGCAGACCGATCGCCTCCGAGCACGGAGACCCACAGAAACAACCCGGCGAGCAGTAACGAGGCCTGCTGCAGCCAGAGCAGCGACGGCTCCGCGCGTAAGGCGAGCTGCGCGATCGGCATCTGCCATGCCCACACGACGCCCGCCTGCAGCAGCGACAGGCCGAGCGGTGAAAAGCCGTTCGGCCGGCGGCGCACGGGGTCGACACGCGAGCCAGCGATGCACGCGGCGAGCAGCGGCCCGGCGATCGACACGAGCACGACGTGCAACGCGGCCTGCGCAGCGAACCGCTCGAGCGCGAGCCCGGGCAAGGGCCCCAGCCACGCGATGGCAACGACGCCGGTCGCCGCAAGCGATGCGCCCGTCCTGAAGGCGCCCGAGCCGGTGCTCATTTCGTGAACGGAAGCGGATCCACCGCTTCCCCGTCTTGCAGAACCTCGAAATGCAAATTGGGCCCGGTCGCACGGCCCGTTGCGCCGAGACGCGCAATAGGTTGACCACGAGTCACGACGTCCCCCACCTCGACCAGATTTTCGGTGTTATGCGCGTAGCGCGTGACGAGCCCGTTGCCGTGATCGATCTCGACCATCTCGCCGTAGCCTGCGAGCGGACCAGACCACGTCACGATGCCGGCTCCGACCGCGACGATCGGCGTGCCGGGCAAACCCGCGAAATCGATTCCTTTGTGCAGTGCGCGGCGCCCCGAGAAAGGATCGATGCGCGGCCCGAACCGCGACGAGACGTAGGCCGCTTGCACGGGGCGGCCTTCGGGGCTGACCGCGGCGCGAAGCTCCCGCCACTTCAGCATCTCATCGAGAATGCTCATTTGCCGTCGTCGATCGTCGATCTGCGTCGACAAGCTCGACACGGCAACGTCCCATTGCTCGGCAGCCATGCGCCCGAGCGGCGCCTCCTCGGGGCCGCCGATGCCGGGCTCCGCGCGAAAGTCGAACTCGAGCCTATCGATCGCGGTGCGCTCGACCAGGCGCTCCGCGAGCGACTCGAGTTGCACGATATCGGCTTGAATCCGGCTCAATTCCCCGGCGGCGTTCGCGATCCACCGCTCGGCCGCGGCACGTTCGGCCGCCACGCGGCGGACGTCATCCGCGAAGCGCAGCCGCCATGATTCGAGCGCGGGCTCCGCCGCGGCCATCCGCTCGATCCGCTGTGCGTGACCGTGCCTGTAGCCGAGGCCCGCGCAGGCGATCGCCGCCGCTGTGGCTGCGCTCGCCCACGCAAGGCTGCGAAAGCGCGTCACGGTCGGCACACCTGTCGGTGGTCCGCCGTGCGGCTCTTCAGTTCCTTTGCCCGGAGTCGGAGCCGCCCTGACCCGGTTGCCCCGGCAGACCAGGCTGACCCGGCTGGCCCGGTTGACCCGGCTGGCCCGGTTGACCCGGCTGGCCCGGTTGACCCGGCTGCCCGGGTTGCCCCGGCTGACCCGACCTGCCGCCCTGCCCTTGCGAGCTCGCCGCCGCCATGTACTCGGTGCGATTCAGCGAGCCGTTCTGATCGGCGTCGGCCGTCTCGAATGTGAGACCTTCGACGGCGGCCGCCTCGGTGCGGCTGATCTGCCCGTCCTGGTTCGAGTCGACTTCCTCGAACGGCGGAAGCGGTTCTTGAGCGAGCGCGACGCCGGCAAACCCGACGGCGATTAGCGTGATGAAAGTTTTCATTCGAATACCTCTCGAATGGATGTCATGTATCGCGGATGGAAGATCCCCTTGGACGCGCACCAGGGAAGGCGGCGCCGTCGGCGTCGGTGGGTGCAAGACGCATGCCACGCCTTGCAGCAACTTCGCGCGCTCACTAAACCACGTAGAGCGCCGGCGCACGCGCGCGTCACGAAATTTCAGGCGACTCCCGGCGCTGCGAGAGCCTGGGGCGATAGCGACGCGCACGCCCGCAACAGCCGGATCAAGCCTTACTGCGAGTTGAGCACGCTTGGGTGATCTGCCTCCTCACGCGCGCCGCGCCGAAAGCGATGGCATGCTCCTTGCAGTCGTCCGTTGTCGCTTCGCGAACTGTATGTAGTTTCGAAGTAAAAGAAGGCAAGCAAGGAGCATCGGCAGATGAACATCGCATACGACGTTGAGTTCGACCTTGACGCGTTCCTGCAATCTATGGACGACCCGGAAAGGCCCGCATGGCGCCGGATCGAAGATCACATGGAGCGCCGCAGACTGCGCGAAGAGCTCTCGGCGTACGACGATCTCGACGGATATTCGGACGAGTGACGTTCTCCTGAACGTCGACAACGAGGCGCAGCGCCGGTCTTGCCCGGCGCACGCCTTCGAGGAGGCAACATGCTGTACTGGGCTCTGATCTTTCTCGTCGTGGCGATCGTCGCGGGCGTTCTGGGCTTCTCCGGAATTGCCGGCACCGCCGCGAACATCGCCTGGATCCTTTTCGTCGTCGGATTGATCCTCGCGATCGTTTTCTTCATTCGCGGACGAAGACCCACCATTTAGCTTGTCGATAGCCTGAGACCGACCGGCCGCGCATGAGCACGCCACCTTCCACGAGCGACACACACGCCAAGGAAGGCACGTGCGCGCACCCCGGCTGCTCCTGCTCGGCCACCGACGCATCGCGGCGCGGACGCCACTACTGCAGCGACGGCTGCGCCGCGGGAACGGGCTGCTCGCATCCGGATTGCAATTGCGCCGCGTTCGAGACGCGGATGCGCGGCGAGTGAGCCGCGACGTTCACGCTCCTCGTACGCGGCGGGTTGCTATGTCGAACTTCGCCGCGGGCGCGGCTCTCCTTAGGAGATTCCGACCATGACGCTACGAACGTTCCATGCCGACGGACCGAGTGCCCCGACAACCCGCCGCTCGACGGCGGCCTGGGTTGCCGTGCTCGCCCTCTTCCCTATCGCCGCCCTTGCCCAGCAGGACACGCAAAGCCGTGCCCAGGTCGTGGAGGCTTACCTCAGCGAGAACGCGATGCAGATCCTGTACGGGCGCGAGGTCGACGTTGGCGAGCTCGGTCGTAACCAGGCCCGCGTCGGAGTCTTCCTGAACGAGGACCGCGATCTGATCGGAATCGCGGACATGCTGTTCGACGTCGGCGAGCCAAACCGGCGACCCTATTGGGCGCTGCAGGTCGGTCCGCGCGCGTACGGCGCGCTGATGGCGATAGAAAATCAGGACGTATTCTCGATCGGCCTCGGCGGGCGGCTCAGCTACTTCCTCGGCCGTAATCGGGCGTCGTCGATCGCGGTGACCGCATTCTATGCGCCGGACATCGTCACGTTCGGTAACGCCGACAACATCAAGGACCTCGCGGTGACCATCGAGACGCGCCTCAGCGAGTCGACGAACGTGTTCATCGGCTATCGCATCTTCGAGTTCGACCTCGACGTGGACCGCGAGGTCGATGACAACATGCACCTCGGGGTGCGACACCGCTTCTGACTCGGCGCTCGGCTCCCATTCTTGCCGCACCGGACACGCGCCGTGATCCGCGCGTGTTTCGTGGCATGGCGATTGCATCTTCGCGACTCCAGCGGCATCGGCAAGGAAGGGTAAGCGCAATGTCTACGACACCACACTCAGGCTCGGATCGCGAGATCCAGCAAGAGCTCGAGCGGGCCAAAAGCGAGGCCTCGCAGCTCGCTTCGAGCGCCGCACAGGCCGCGAAGCAGCGCGGACAGGAAGCCGCGGATCGCATGAAGGACACCGCCGCCGAACGCGCGGACGAATTTGCATCGGCACTCGAAAGCACGGCGGAGGACCTCGAGACGTCCGACGGCGGCGAGATGATCGCGGGTTACGGCCGCAGTCTGGCGGAGCTGATGCGGCGGTTCGCCGGCGGCCTGCGCGAGAGCGAGATCGAGGAGTTCGCGGGCCAGCTTGCGACCTTCGCTCGACGTAATCCCGCGAGCTTCCTCGCCGGCAGCGTCGCGCTCGGATTCGGCATGTCCCGTTTCCTGAAGGCGACGAGCACCCGCTCGCTCGAGTCGTACGGCTACGACGATGACGAGTACCTCCTCGACGAGGAGGACGAGTTCGAGGTCGAGCTCGACGATGCGGACGACACGATGTCGTCCGAACCGCGCTACGCGAGCGGAGAAAGCGAGAGCGCCAGCGGCACGGACACGTGGCCGGAGGATCGCGGTCGGGAGCGTCCGGGCTCGGCATCGCCGACGGACCATTGGTCCCCGTCGATTTCGGACGACGCCTCGGAAGAGACCAGGAGGAACGAGCCGTGAGCAGACCAGCCTACGACTACGAGCGCGTGGGCGCGGGCGTAGAGGACGTCACGACGATTCCCGAATCGCGGCAGGCGACCGACGCGCGCGTTTTCACGCTGATCCGCCGGCTGGCCGACGAGGTCACCACGCTGTTCACGAAGGAGATCGCGCTGCTCAAGGTCGAGACGACCACTGCGATCCGTGACGCTCAATCCGGCGTCGGATCGATGGCGGCCGGCGGCGCGGTTCTTTACGCGGGATTCTTGTTCTTGCTCGTGTCGGCCTTTCTCGGGCTCTCCCTCGTCGTCGAGGGTTGGCTCGCCGCGCTGATCGTCGGCGCGGTCGTTTCGATCATCGGCGCGATCATGCTGTCGAGCGGCAAGAAGAAGCTCGAGGCGTCGTCGTTCAAGCCCGAGCACACCCAGGCGGCAATGCAGAAAGACCGCGAAATGCTGAAGAGGAACATCCATGAATCGCATGACCGATGACTTTCGCCTGGACTCGCAGAAGAGCCCTCATCAGCTCGAGCGGGAAATCGACGCGACGAGGACCGAGCTGCTCGCCACGCTCGAGGAGCTCGAGCATCGCCTGTCGCCGACCGATCTCGTCAATCAGCTCTGGTCGCAGCTGCGCCACCACGGCGGAGAGTACGGCGGCAATCTGGGCCGCACGTTGAAGGACAATCCGTTGCCCGCGCTGCTGACGTCGATCGGCATCGCATGGATGATGATGGCGTCCACCCGTCACCATAACGTCGAGTCGATGTACGGCGCCCGTCACGGCAACGGCAACGGCAACGGCTCGGGCCGGATCCGAGAAACCGGCGCGAAGCTGCGCGAGAGCGGCGAGCACATCGGCGAGCGCGTACGCGAGCGCATGCACGGCGTCCGACAGCGGATGCACGGGATGCGCGAATCGATGCGGCAGCGCTCGGACGACGCGCGCAGCGGCATGGTGAAGGCCCGCGAACGGATGACGAGCTCAGGCGAGCATCTGCAAGAGCGCGCGCACTCGATGTCGTCGTCGGCTCGGCATGGTCTCGAGCGCGCACGTGGCGGGTTCGGTTATCTCCTCGAGGAGCAGCCGCTTCTGCTCGGAGCGATCGGCCTCGCCGCAGGCGTGATCGCCGGTGCGGCCCTGCCGCCGACCGAGCACGAGGACAGGGCCTTCGGCCGCATGCGCGACCGCGCGCTCGATCGTGCGAAGCGGGCGAGCGCCGAAGGCGCACGCCGCGTGCGAGAGCGTGCCGAGTCGGCAGCCGAGTCGACGAAGACGGCGATGCGCGAGGACACCGGGACGACGCCCGCCGAACGTACGAGCACGGGCGGAACCAACGAGCCCTCTCCCGGCACGCCTCCGTCGTCCCCGGGCACGGGCCTCGGCTACTGACCGACGCGGCGATACGGCTACGCACGGCGCCGAGCGGCTTGCCGCTCGGCGCGGCGGCGTCATGCTCCGCGGAGTCCTGAGCCACCGAGCCCGAGTCTCCTGTCGCCGTAGATCGAGAGCCAGCGCAGCACGTCCTCGCGCCTGACGATGCCGACGACTCGCCCGTTGTCGACGACGGGCACCTGATTGACGTTGCGCCGGTTCAGCGCATTCAGCGCGTCGACGCCGTCGTCTTCGGGGGACAACGTCGCAAGCTCCGCCGCCGCGGTCATGATGTCGGCGACGAGTCGCGCGTCCCACTCCTCCCGCGGCAAACGATGCACGTCCTTCAAGCAGACGAGCCCCACGAGCCGATCGTTGTCGACGACCGGAAACGCGCGCTGTTCGCCGCGCAGCAGGTGCTCGTCGACGAATCGCCGGACCGTCAGCCCCGGCGGCACCGTCCTGTGCTCCGTGGCCATCAGGCGGCCGACGGGGACGTCGAGCAGCGACTCGCGCACGAGGAGCTGCCGATACCCGGCCACCGCGGCGTTGTGCAGGAACCAGCCGATCAACGCGAGCCACAAGCCTCCGCCGAGGCCGGTGCCGAAGAACGGCACGCGCACGCCGAGCGCCATCGCGAATCCGGTCGCGATCAGCAGCCACGCAACGCCCCGCCCCGCATTCGACGCCCAGCGGGTCGCGCGGACCATGTCGCCGGTCGCGCCCCAGAGCGCGGCCCGGAGCACGCGGCCGCCGTCGAGCGGGAAGCCCGGCACGAGATTGAAGAGACCGAGGATCACGTTGATTGGACCGAGCCAGAAGAACAGCGTCGCCACAGGACTCAGCGCGCTCAGGAATTCTTCGGGATCGGTCGTGTCCGGCAACGGGCCGGTGAGCGTGCTGCCGAGCCAGATGAAAAACCCGCCGAGCAACAGGCTCGTGATCGGCCCCGCAATCGCCATCAGGAGCTCCGGCCGCCATGCGTGCGGCTCCTCGCGCATCTGCGCCATGCCGCCGAAGACGAAAAGGGTGATCGACGGCACGTCGATGCCGAATCGGCGGCCGACGAGCGCGTGCGCCAGCTCGTGAGTCAGCACGGAGGCGAAGAACAGCACGGCCGCGGCGACTGCAGTCAACCAGGCGGTGCCCGGCCCCCATTGCGGATGCCACGCCGGAAACGCCACTGCGCCGAGACTGAACGTTACGAGCATGAAGATGATGGCGAGGCTCCAGTCGAGGTAGACGTCGATCCCCGCGATCCGCGCCAGATGAAAGCCTCTTGGCATGCCGAGCTCCCGATGCTGTCCTGCGAGCGCGCCGCCCGCTTTCGATAAGCAAAGCCGAAATACAAAAATCGGTCAAACGGCGCCCGTTCGATTGGTTCGTTGCAACCTCCATCCGTCGTCCCCGATGCACCTTGCCATTAAACGCGTTCTGCCGCAGTGCCGAGATTCCGCAGCGATTGGCGCGATCGAACCGATCTTGCCGATCCATTGGGAGACTCGTTTGGCATAAGACTTGCACCCATGCGTACCGACACCAATCGGAGCCGTACCGGGACATGGAACAAACCGTCGTACGCGATCGAGAGCTGATCGGCACGCTGCAGCGGTACGCGGATCTCTTCACGTTCGGCCCCGTCGGCGCGCTCGTGCTGACGGAAGACAGCCGAGTCGAGGAGATCAATCGCGCCGCGGCCTCGATGCTCGGATTGCCGCGCGCCTGGATCGCCGGGCAGCTCTTCTCGCGATGGATCGCAAAGGGTGACGCGAAGCGGTTCCTGCAGCATCTGCGCAACGCGTGCCGCGCGGACCAGCCGTTGAGCGACGAGTTTCGCATCAACGATCGCCGCGGCCGCACGCGCGACGTGCGCTTCGACAGCGTTGCGATGATCGCCCGAGGCGACACCGCGACGTCGAAGCTCGGCCGCTGTCAGATCACGATGACCGACGTGACCGAGCAGCGCTGGTTCGCGCGCGACGGGCTCAAGGATCTCGCCCACGTCGCTCGTCTGAACTCATGCGGCGAGATGGCCGCGGCGCTCGCCCACGAGCTGAGCCAACCGCTCGGCGCGATCGCCCTCTACTGCAACGCCGCGAAGAAGGGTCTGGCCGCGGGCGCCGACGAGGAACAGTTGGCGACGCTCGTCGCGAAGATCGCGGACGCCGCGTCCCACGCGAATGCGACGGTGCAAGGCTTGCGCGCCTATCTCAGCAAGCGCGAGGCGTCGGTCGAGGAGCTCGACGTCAACGCCGTCGTGCGCGATGCGGTGCGCCTCGCGAGTGCCTATGCGAAGGAGCGCGCCACGCGCGTCGAGCTCCGGCTCGGCGAGAGCGTGCCGACGGTGCGCGCGAACCGCGTGCACATCCAGCAGGTGCTGCTGAATCTGCTGCAGAACAGCGTCGACGCGATGCAGCAGATGCCGCCGTCGGAACGACGCGTGGTCGTCTTCAGCGATCGGCCCGAGCCCGGCCTCGCGCGGGTAACCGTCGCGGACTCGGGCCCTGGAATGACCGACGAGCAACGGATACGGGCTTTCGAGCCGTTCTACACGACGAAGAAGAACGGCATGGGGATGGGACTATCGATCAGCCGCTCCATCATCGAATCCTATGGCGGCCGCCTTTGGGCGCCAAAGGCGCGCCGGGGCGCGACCTTCACCTTCACACTACCGGCCAATGAATCACACTAGCACGACCTCACTCGAAGGGACGGCCTACGCCGTCGACGACGATCCGATGTTTCTCGATGCGCTCGCGCTGACGCTGCAGAACGCTGGGCTCGACGTCCGGGCATATCGATCCGGGAAGGAGTTCCTGCGCAACTACCGCACCGACGGCGCGACGTGCTGCCTCGTGCTCGACGTGAGCCTGCCCGACTTGAGCGGGCTCGACATCCAGCAGGAGCTTGCCGCGCGCGGGGATACGGTCCCGATCGTGTTCCTGACGGGCCACGGCGACGTGTCGACGTCGGTCGCCGCGCTGAAGAAGGGCGCGTTCCACTTCCTCGAGAAGCCGGTCGACGACGACGCGCTCTTGAAGAGCGTCGGCGAGGCGCTCCGCTGGCATCGGCAACGGCGCGAGAACGAGCTGCAGCACGCGGGCGTTCTGCAGAAGTTCGAGACGCTCACCGCGCGCGAGCGACAGATCATGTCGATGGTCGTGCGGGACAACTCGAGTAAGCAGATCGCTCGCGAGCTCGGCATCAGCCCGCGAACGGTCGAGCATCACCGCGCGCACATCATGAAGAAGATGGATGCGACGTCGCTGAACGAGCTCGTGATCATGTCCGTGATTTGCGGGGTACGCGAGCTTCGGTTGTAGCTTGGTCGAGCGTCGGCGGTGGTCGGGCGCTGCGTGATATGCGCGTCTTGGGGACCGCCGCGAATACTTCCCTGTAGGCTCCGTGCGCGCCATCCCTGGCGCGCACGGTCCCCAAGACGCGCATATCACGCAGCGCCCTCCTTTGGCGTCGTGGTGTGCTTGGGCAACTTTTGATGCCGCGGCTCGAGGCCCTTAGTTTCGCAGGCTCATACCACGGCGCCGAGCGCGTTCAGCGGCACGGCAAGCCAATCAGGCCGATTGCGCAGCTCGTAGCGCACCTCGTATAGCAGCTTCTCGATCGTGCCGAGCTCTAGGAGCGTCGCGACGTCCTGCGGGTCCTGGGGGTAGGCTGTGCAGCCTTCCATCGCGAACCGGTACTCGTCGAGGAACGCGTCGCGTGTCGCAGTGAGCCAGTCCTCGAGCATCACGTCGAGCTCTGCGCGATCGATCTGCCGCTCGGCGCCGGCGCTTCGCGCGGCGACGCGGCGCGCGTAGTCGAACGAGCGCAGCATCCCGGCGACGTCCTTGAGCGGCGGCACCTTCTCCCTCCGCTCGTCGAAATCGCGGCCGGGCTCGCCTTCGAGATCGACGATCACGAAGTCACCGGCGGTCAGCAATACCTGCCCGAGGTGATAGTCCCCGTGGTATCGAGTGCTCGTCGCGGTGACGGACCGCTTCGCGAGCGCGGCGAGCCGGGCACGGAGCGCCGTCTCGAGCTCGTCGAGGCGCTGCCGGTCGACGGTGACGTTCTCGGGAAGCGGTTCGGTCGGCTCGCGCAGCATCTCGATCGTCTCGCCGAGCTCCTGCTCGATCCGCGCGACCCAGGCGGCGAGCGCGTCCGGCCCAAACGGCTCGGGCTCGAACGCGGGATTTCCCGTCGACACCGCGAGCGCGCGGTGCAGGTCGGCGGTGCGCCGCGCAAGCGTGCGGATCAGCGCGAGATACTCGGCGTGGCTCACCGGCTCGGGCGTGTCCCCGGCCGCGCGGGTCAGCGAGTCGTCGACGAAGCGATCGAGGTAGCCCAGCGTGTAGCTCCAGCCGTCGCCCTGATTCTTCGTCGCCGCCTGCAGCAACGCGAGCGTCGAAACCTCGCCGTCCGGAGCGTGATACTCGATCGCCCCCGCGACCGGCACGACGGCGCGGCACGGCGAGTCCTCCGTCAGGAAGCGTCCCATCTCCCATTCCGGATTCACGCCCCTGCGGATACGCCGATACGCTTTGAAGAACAGCGCGTCGCCGATCAGGAACGTCGAGTTCGTGCCCTCGGTCGCCGGCCGACGCACGTCGAGCTCGTCGAGATTCGGCGGCGCGAGCGATTCGAGCGCCGAGGTCGCGACGAAACGCAGCGTCCCGCGTCCGCAGCCGACCGGCTCGTCGTCGCGGCGCATGATGCGCTCGATCAGATCGCGGCAGAAATCCTCCCGTGCGAACGCGTCGAACAGAAGCCCCGTCGCGGACTTCTGCCGGACGCGTGCGAGCGCGGCCGCCTGCTCCGGACCTGCGCGCTCGGCACCCCATTCGATCGCGAGCGGCAGAAAGTACGTCTGCGAGCCGCCGCCCTCGAGGCGCGCGTCGACGCTCGCCATGAGCCAACGGCCGCGCGACGTGATCCACTCGCAGCGATCCTTGAGCGACGCGGTCTCGATGCGTTGATTCTTCGCGGCGAACCAGCGCTGCTGGCGGAGATACCGCGGCAGCACGTCCGTCTCGAGCTGGCGGATCAGCCGGTTCACGAGCGCCTGGCGCTCGCCGTCGCCGCTCGCGGTGAAGCTCGCGAGCGAGTCGAACAGGACGAGCCAAGGCGGCGGTTCCGGCGCGAGGAACTCCTCGTGCCAGCTCGGCGCGGCGGCGCCGGCCGCGAGCTTGAACCAATAGAAGCCGTGCCCGGCGAGCGTCAGCAGGTACGGCAAGTCGCCGATCGGCGGGAACGGCGAGCCGCCCATCAGCTCGACCGGCACGCATCCCTTGAAGCGGCGCAGATCGAGCTCGACCGCCTGCGCCGAGCGCTTCAAATTCGCGACGCAGAGCAGCGTCTCGTCCTTGTACTGACGGATGTACGCGAGAATCTTCCGGTTGCCGGGATGCAGGAACTCGAGCGTGCCCCGTCCGAACGCTTTGTGCGCCTGGCGCACCGCGAGGATGCGGCGCGTCCAGTTCAGGAGCGACGACGGCTCGCGGTTCTGCGCCTCGACGTTCACCGCCTCGTAGCCGTACACCGGATCCATGATCGGCGGCAGGTACAGGCTCTGCGGATCCGCCCGCGAGAACCCGCCGTTCCGGTCGGGGCTCCACTGCATCGGCGTGCGCACGCCGTTGCGATCGCCGAGATAGAAGTTGTCGCCCATTCCGAGCTCGTCGCCGTAATAGACGATCGGCGATCCGGGCATCGAGAACAGAAGGCTGTTCATGAGCTCGATCTTCGGGCGGTCGTTCTCCAGGAGCGGCGCGAGCCTGCGCCTGATGCCGACGTTGACGCGCATGCGCGGATCCGTCGCGTACGTCCGGTACATGTAGTCGCGCTCGCGGTCCGTCACCATCTCGAGCGTCAGCTCGTCATGGTTGCGCAGGAAGATCGCCCATTGGCAGTTCTCCGGGATCTCCGGCGTCTGGTCCATGATCTCGACGATCGGATAGCGGTCTTCCTGCGCGATCGCCATGTACATGCGCGGCATCAGCGGGAAGTGGTACGCCATGTGGCACTCGTCGCCGTTGCCGAAGTACTCGCAGACGTCCTCGGGCCACTGATTCGCCTCCGCGAGCAACATCCGGTTCGGGTAATCGCGATCCACCGCCGCGCGGATCTGCCGGATGACGGCGTGCGTCTCCGGCAGGTTCTCGTTGTTCGTCCCCTCGCGGACGCAGAGATACGGAATCGCATCGAGCCGCAGTCCGTCGACGCCCATGTCGAGCCAGAACTTCATCACGCGGATCACGGCCGCGACGACCGCCGGATTGTTGTGATTCAGGTCCGGCTGATGGGAGAAGAAGCGATGCCAATAGTATTGCTTCGCGACCGGATCCCACGCCCAGTTCGACGTCTCGGTGTCGGTGAAGATGATGCGGGTTTCCGGAAACTTTTTGTCCGTATCGCTCCACACGTAGAAGTTGCGCTTCGCGGAGCCGCGCGGCGCCCTGCGCGCCGCCTGGAACCACGGATGCTGGTCCGACGTGTGGTTCACGACGAGCTCTGTGATGACCTTGAGCCCGCGGCGATGGGCTTCGCGAACGAAGCGCTTGAAATCGCGCAGCGTGCCGTATACCGGATTGATGTTGCGGTAGTCCGCGATGTCGTAGCCGTCGTCGCGCATCGGCGACGGATAGAACGGCAGAAGCCACAGCGCGTTCACGCCGAGGCGCTGGATGTAGTCGAGCTTCTCGGTGAGCCCCCTGAAGTCGCCGACGCCGTCGTTGTTCGAGTCGAAGAACGAGCGAACGTGGAGCTGGTAGATGATCGCGTCCTTGTACCAGAGCGGATCGTTCTCCCAGTCGAACTCCTCGGCCGCTTCCGACAGCAGCAGGCTGGTCGCGGGATTCGCGTCGTCCATCACATGAAGTAGTCGAAGTCCCGTTCGGTGGCGACGTGGCGGCGCAGCCGGAACACGTGCGCGGGGGCGCGCTGCGGATCGAGCGCCACGTAGTTGCGCGGCCCGTGCCACAGGTAGCGGGCGCCGGACAGGAGGTCGTGGAGCTGATAGGGCCGCGACGGCTCGAGCCCGAACCGCGCGAGCGGCAGCTCGACGTAGCCGCTCTGCACGTGGTGCGGATCGAGATTGACGACGACGAGCACGATGTTCGACAGATCCTCGGTCCGCTTCGAATAGCAGACGAGCTGGTCGTTGTCGATCGGGTGGAACTCGAGGCTCCAGTCGGAATGCAGCGCCGGATTCTCGCGCCGGATGCGGTTGATGCGTGCGATCAGGTCCGCGAGGCTGCGAGGATCACGCAGGTTCCAGTGCCGCACCTGATACTTCTCGGAGTCGAGGTACTCCTCGCTGCCCGGCTCCCGCGCCCGATCCTCGAGCAGCTCGAACGCGGGCCCGTAGATGCCATAGCTCGCGGCGCACGTCGCGGCGAGCACGAGCCGGCAGATGAACGCGGGCCGGCCGCCGTACTGCAGGTACTCGTGCAGGATGTCCGGCGTGTTCGGCCAGAGGCTCGGGCGGAAATGCTCGCGCGACTCGTGCTGCGCGAGCTCGGTCAGGTACTCGACGAGCTCGTGCTTCGTGTTGCGCCACGTGAAGTACGTGTAGGACTGGCTGAAGCCGAGCTTCGCGAGGCGGTGCATCACACGCGGGCGGCTGAACGCCTCCGACAGGAAGATCGTGTCGGGATGCTTCGCCTTGATCTCGCCGATCACCCACTCCCAGAACACGAACGCCTTCGTATGCGGATTGTCGACGCGGAAGATTTTGACACCCCGCTCGATCCAGAACTCGAAGATGCTCGCGAGCTCGGCCCACAGCGCGCGCCAGTCGTCGCATTCGAAATCGAACGGATAGATGTCCTCGTACTTCTTCGGCGGATTCTCCGCGTACTGCACGCTGCCGTCCGGCCGCCGGCGGAACCACTCCGGATGCTCGCGCACGTACGGGTGATCCGGCGAGCACTGGAACGCGATGTCGAGGGCGATCTCGAGCCCTTGCCGGCGCGCGTCCTCGACGAGCACGCGGAAATCTTCGAGCGTGCCGAGTGCCGGGTGCACGCTCTTGTGACCGCCCTCCGCGGAGCCTATCGCCCACGGCGAGCCCGGATCGTCCGGGCCCGCGTCGAGCCGGTTGTTCGGCCCCTTGCGATGCGTCGTCCCGATCGGGTGGATCGGCGGCAGGTAGACGATGTCGAATCCGAGCTTCGCGATGTACGGCAGGCGAGCACGCGCCGTCTCGAACGTGCCGTGTGCGCCCTCCTCGCCGGCGAGCGAGCGCGGAAAGAACTCGTACCACGCCGAGAAGCGTGCCCTCTCCCGCTCGACGATGATCCGCAGCACGCGGGGATAGACCGTCTCGAAGCGCCGGTCGGGATACGCCATCATCGCGTCGCGCAGCTCCGGCGACAGCGCGAGCGCGCGCCGCGACTCGATGGGCTCGGTGCTGCGGAGCCTCCGCACCGCATCGGCGAGGCGCGCCGCGTCGGCGCCTCGGGCCCGATTCGCAGCGGCCGCGACGAGCCCGGCGCCGACCGCGAGCGCGAGCTCGATGTCCGCGGGATCCTCGCGCCGCGCGAGGTCGTGCCGGAACGACAGGAAGCGGTCGGTCCACGCGGCAACCGTGTACTCGTAGCGGCCGAGCGTGTCGACGCGGAACCGTCCGCGCCAACGGTCGTTCACGAGCGGCTCCATCGGCGTCTCGCGCCATTCGCTTTCCCCCGGCCCGCGATACCTCAGCCGGCACGCGATCCGGTCGTGACCGTCGGTGAAAACGTCCGCCTCGACGACGACGTCCTCACCGACGACGCGCTTCGCCGCGAAGCGCCCGCAGTCGACCTCGGGACGGACGGATTCGATGACGACGCGGCGCCGCCCGTCCTCGACGCCGATCACGTCGATTCCCCGGACTGCTTGAACACGACGACCCCGAGCGGCGGCAGCGTGATCGTCAGCGAGTGATAGCGGCCGTGCGCGGCGACCGGCGCCGCGTCGACGCCGCCGAGATTGCCCTGCCCCGACCCGCCGTAGAGATCGGCGTCGCTGTTCAGGACCTCGTGCCAATGGCCGCCGCTCGGCACGCCGACCTGGTAGTTGTGCCGAGGCACCGGCGTGAAGTTCACGACCGCGAGGATCACGGGATCGCCGGCGTCGCCCTTGCGGATGAAGCTGAGCACGCTCTCCTCGCTGTCGTTGCAGTCGATCCACTCGAAGCCGTCGCCGGTGAAGTCGTGCTTGTAGAGCGCGGGCTCGCCGCGGTACAGCGTGTTCAGATCGCGGACCCAGCGCTTCAAACCCGCGTGCAGCGGCCAGTCCAGCAACGCGAAATCGACGGCGCCCTCGTGGCTCCACTCGCTCCACTGGCCGATCTCGCCGCCCATGAAGAGCAGCTTCTTCCCGGGATGCAGCCACATGTAGCCGAAGAGCGCGCGCAGATTCGCGAACTTCTGCCACTCGTCGCCCGGCATCTTGCCGATCAACGAGCCCTTGCCGTACACGACCTCGTCGTGCGAGAGCGGCAACACGAAGTTCTCCGTGAACGCGTAGACGAGGCTGAACGTCAGCTTGTGGTGGTGGTACTTGCGGAACAGCGGGTCGGTAGACATGTACGACAGCGTGTCGTGCATCCAGCCCATGTTCCACTTCATGCCGAAGCCGAGGCCGCCGACGTGGACGGGGCGCGAGACCATCGGCCACGCGGTCGACTCCTCCGCGATCGTCTGCACGTCGGGGTAATGCTCGTAGACGACCGTGTTCAGCTTGCGCAGGAAGCTCATCGCATCGAGGTTCTCGCGGCCGCCGAAAGCATTCGGGATCCACTCGCCTTCCTTGCGCGCATAGTCGAGATAGAGCATCGACGCGACCGCGTCGACCCTGAGCGCATCGACGTGGTAGTGGTCGAGCCAGAACATCGCGCTCGACAGCAGGAACGACCGGACCTCGTTCCTGCCGTAGTTGAAGATGTAGCTGTGCCACTCGGGGTGGTAGCCCTGGCGCCGGTCGCGATGCTCGAACACGTGCGTCCCGTCGAAATATGCGAGGCCGTGCTCGTCCGCCGGAAAATGCGACGGCACCCAGTCGAGGATCACGCCGATCCCGCGCTGATGCAGCGTGTCGATCAGGTGCATGAAGTCCTGCGGCGTGCCGTAGCGTGACGTCGGTGCGAAGTAGCCGACGACCTGATAGCCCCACGAGCCGTAGAACGGATGCTCCATCACCGGCAGGAGCTCGACGTGCGTGAAACCCATCTCGGCGGCGTAGTCGGCGAGCGGCTCCGCAATCTCGCGATACGACAGCGAGCGTCCGTCGGGCGCCCGGCGCCAGGAGCCGAGATGCACCTCGTAGATCGACCACGGCGCGCCGAGCGAATTCGCCTCTTTGCGGCGCGCCATCCATTCGCCGTCGCCCCAAACGTAATCGAGGGTCCAGACGCGCGACGCCGTCCGCGGCGGCGTCTCGGCGAAGAACGCGAACGGATCGGCCTTGTCGACGGTATAGCCGTCGTAGCGCGAGCGGATGTGATATTTGTAGGCCGCGCCGGGCTCGACACCGGGCACGAAACCCTGCCAGATGCCCGACCAGTCGCCCCGCACGGCGAGTGGATGCGCGTCCTTGTTCCAGCCGTTGAAGTCGCCGATCACGGCGACGTGCTCGGCGTTCGGCGCCCAGACCGCGAAGCGAACCCCCGGCGTGCCGTCGACGACGGCAGGATGTGCGCCCAACACTCGGTAGAGTCGAGCGTGCGTCCCCTCGCGGAAGTAGTAGACGTCGCCTTCGTCGATCTCGCCGTATCCATCCGGCGCCGTCCGGCCGCCGGCCTTCTCTACTGCCAATGCCGCCTCCGTTCGGTCACGGTCGCGCCCAGCAAGTTCCGTGCCTGCACCGGACTACCCTGCCGCAGATCCAGTCCGTTTCAAGGGAGCCAAGAATCGTACCGCCGCGCGGGGCGGGGGCTGAACCTGACGACCTGCCGGACTCTCAAGTCGCAATCAACGATAGAAAGTCCCAATACTTGTCTGCCCACGGAAGAGCGCGCTTCTCGATCATCGCAGACAATATGTCCGCGAGGGCGATCGCGTTCGTTCGCGGGTTACTTTCGGCACATCGACGCGGCAATGTCCGCTAGTCTCCGTTGCACATCGTCACGCAACTCGAACGCGTTCGGTGGTGCCAACGTTAGACACTTCTGGAAGTGCTCCTTCGCTTCCGCCAGGCGTCCGGTATTCAGGCAGACCATCCCTTTGAACCATTGATCATGGGCCGGGTACACCTCGAAATACACCCGCGACAAGTCGATGGTTCTTACCTCCTGAGTTTCCCCAGTCGTCCAGAGACAAAGGCGCTCCAGTGCCTCCGCTTCTGATTCCTGCAGGACGCGTCTTGCAAGGAGTTGCCCGAGTGACCGTTGCGCGATCTGTAGCTCCCCAAATATGAGCGTTGCCTCGAAGATACGCCTAATGCCCGACGGTGACATACGTTCCCACGGAAGCTCGTCCTCGTATCTTTTGATCACCCGAATGCTCTCGAATACGCATGCCTGAGAGCAGCCGATACGACGAATCCCAGCATGAGGGGCCGCATTCTCGGCGAGAATTCGTTCTTTTCGGCACGTTGACACTGCCGGGCCGAGGGCTGCGCGCTCAGTTGAGCTCTCGAGCGAGAATCACTCAAAAATCCCTCCGCGGAAGCGCCGGCCGCTGCGCCTCGCCAACGGGACGCGACGCCCGAATCGTTCGTGTTTGGCCGCCGTGCCATCGGCGCCTCGATACCACCCACCCTCGCTCGAAATACCACGCTCGTTCCGACGGGCATTGCCACGGATGGCGGCTAGCGTATCTCGAGCGAACGATACACGAAGAGCGAGCGGTGGCCCCCTACGGACACATCCCGGAGCCGATCACCCTCCTGAACGAGCCGGAGTTTGGCGCCGTCGCCCGACTAACGTTCCCATGCTCGACGAAGGAGACCATGCCATGACCGCTACGTACACGGGTAGCTGCTTTTGCGGAGCCGTCACACTCGAAGTTTCGGGCGAGCCGGAAGCGATGGGCTATTGTCATTGCAGCTCGTGCCGCGCCTGGTCGGCCGGACCCGTCAATGCGTTCACGCTGTGGAAGCCCGAGAACGTAAAGGTGACAAAGGGGGCCGAGCTCATCGGCCGCTTTCGGAAGAGCGACAACAGCGAACGGGTGTGGTGCACGCGGTGCGGCGGACACCTGCTCACCCACCATCCGCTGTGGGCGCTGACCGACGTTTATGCGGCAACGATCCCAAGCCTTCAGTTCAAACCGGCGGTGCACGTGAACTATGCCGAGACGGTGCTGCCGATGAAGGATGGGTTGCCCAAGCTCAGAGACTTCCCGGCGGAGCTCGGCGGGTCGGGCACTATGGTCGCCGAGTAGCGCAAGGGTGTCGCCGGAGCGGCGCGATGCCGCTCCGGCGCGGACACACCGTCAGCTAACGCCAGGCGACGAGACCGGCGTAATCGAAGCGATCGGATCCGGCAACCTGCTCGAGATCGATCCCCGTCCGGTCCGTGACCTGCGCGAGCGCACTGTTCACCGCTTCATCGAAGCAACGCTGCGCGTTACGCACTTCTGCGGCTCGGGCAAGGCCCCTGTGGTCCGTGACGTTGCGCCAGCAGATCCTTTTCGCCGTCACGGCGATCTCTCGGTAAAGCCGTTCCGCACCGACCTGCGACGAGAGATCCAAGCCGCTGATGTCGATCGTGCGACTGACGGACTCGACGTTGATCTCCTGCGTAGCCGGATCGGCGAGCACAGCCTGTGACAGCCCGAGTCCCGCGATGAGCGCCATCGCACAGACGCGCAATCCGTTCCTTCGTCCGGCATTCATGTGTCGTCTCCTTCTGATGGGTCCTCTATCTCGGCGTTGGGTCGCCGCGGAGACGTCATAGCAACGTCTATGCCATACCTGGAAACAGTTTATTCTCAATACTTTATGAACGACTGCGTGGCGGACAGCCCGACCGTAGTGTTCGGTTCAGAACAACGTTTGGTCGAAAGCGGGACGGAATTGGTGCTTTGCGCTAAGCGTCCAGTGTGTGCTGCAGGCGCCATGCGGCACTGTGGCCGCGGGAGCACGCGCTGTCGCCCACTCGGGACGTCGTCGGGGAAGGGCTCTTCGCGGCGCGCTTACTTCCGCCCGCCAAGCAAGGAGCCCAGCAATCCGCGCATCAGCGAGCGCCCGACCTGGGTTCCCATCGAGCGCGCCGCGCTCTTCGCCATCGCCTCGATCACTCCCTGCGACCGTCGCCCGCCGCGCGGCCCGCGCCGGCCGAACAGGATCTCGGACGCGAGGCTCCCCGGGTCGTTGCTCCCGGCGCGGTCCTGCCCGCTCCGCCGTTGCGCGGCATCGCCGGCCGCGCGCCCGCGTGCCGACCCTCGCGTCGAGCCCTCGGCCTCGGCTCGCGCGCGCAGCGTCTCGTACGCCGACTCCCGGTCGACGGCTTCGTCGTAGCGTGCGGCCAGGCCCGACGCGGCCATGAGCTGAGTCCGCTCGGCCGCCTCGATCGGTCCGAGCCGGCTCATCGGCGGCACGATCAGCGCGCGCTCCGTGACACCCGGCCGGCCCTTCGCATCGAGCAGCGACACGAGCGCCTCGCCGACACCGAGCTCCGTGATCGCCGTTTCGATGTCGAGCGCGGGATTGACGCGCATCGTCTGCGCGGCCGCCCTCACCGCTTTCTGATCGCGCGGCGTGAACGCACGCAGCGCGTGCTGCACGCGATTGCCGAGCTGCCCGAGCACGCTGTCGGGAATGTCGAGCGGGTTCTGCGTGACGAAGTACACGCCGACGCCCTTCGAGCGGATCAGCCGCACGACTTGCTCGATCTTCTCGACGAGCGCCTTCGGCGCGTCGTCGAAAAGAAGATGCGCCTCATCGAAAAAGAACACGAGCCGCGGCTTCTCAGGGTCCCCAACCTCGGGCAGGCGCTCGAAGAGCTCCGCGAGAAGCCACAGCAGGAACATGCCGTAGACCTGCGGCGAGTGGAGGAGCTTCTCCGCCGCGAGGATGTTCACGACGCCGCGGCCGCCGTCGGTCCGCAGAAGATCGTCGACGTCGAGCATCGGCTCGCCGAAGAACAGATCGCCGCCCTGCGACTCGAGCGCGAGCAGGCCGCGCTGAATCGCGCCGACGGAGGCCGCAGAGACATTGCCGTACTCCGCGCGGAGCTCCGCCGCGTTCTCCGCCACGAACTGGAGCATCGCGCGCAAGTCCTTGAGATCGAGCAGCAACAGTCCCGCGTCGTCGGCCACCTTGAAGACGAGGTTCAGCACGCCCTCTTGCGTGTCGTTGAGCCCGAGCATGCGCGCGAGCAAGAGCGGCCCCATGTCCGAGATCGTCGCGCGCACCGGGTGACCGCTCGCGCCGAAGACGTCCCAAAAGACTACCGGGCAGCCCGCGTACGCGGGCTCGATGCCGAGCAGCGCCAACCGCTCCTCGACCTTGGCATTGCCGCCGCCGGCCGCGGCGATACCCGCGAGGTCGCCCTTCACGTCGGCCATGAACACCGGCACGCCGATCGACGAGAAGCGCTCGGCAAAGGTTTGCAGCGTGACGGTCTTGCCCGTGCCCGTCGCGCCGGCGATGAGACCGTGCCGATTCGCGAGCGCCGGCAACAGCTCGAGGCTCGTGTCGCCTGCCTTCGCGATGAGTAGTGGTGGTGCGCTCATGTCCTCAGGCGATCCTCCGTGCCGGCGCCGGCTGACGAAGAGGCAGGTCGCGCCCGTACGCGGGCAGTGTGCCATGCGTCGGACGGCCTGTGTACGCGGCTCGAATTCCTAGTGGGCGCGACGCCTGGGCAGGCGGCGATCAGTGGAGCGCGGGGCTTCAGGTGCCGAAGGCGAGCATGAGCATCTTGATGTCGACGTCACCCGCCTTGAGCAGCCAGCCGAACGTGTCCTCGTCGAGCGTCAACGCCCCGAGCGGCGGACAGTCGGCGAGGCTCGCGCCGTCACGGGCAGCCACGTGCTCGGCCAGGAAGTTCGCGACCGCGACGAGCGCCGTCATGGTGACGGGCTCCGTCACCGCGAGCGGCTCGGTCTCGTGTCCCGCAACGGCAGCCGCGAGCTCGGGCGCGAGCCCCCACGTCTCGATCACGACCCGGCCCACACGCCCGTGCCACTGCGCGACCACGCCTTGGAAGGCTTCCGACGCGACGAGCTCGGGGCGGTCCTTGCACTGCATGAAGATGTACAGCTTTCCGACCTCGTGCAGGAGGCCGGCGAGGAATGCCTCCTCGGGATTCACGTCGGTCTTGAGCCGCGCGAGCCTGTGCGCGAGCGCCGCGACGTGCACGGAGTGCTTCCAGACGATCGACAGCGGTTCGTGAATGGCGCGCGTCTCGTAGCCGATGAATATCTGCTGCGCCGCCAGCGACAACGCCACGTTGCGCACCATGCGGAACCCGAGCCGCGCCACGGCCATGTGCAGCGTCGTCACCGGGCCGTTGCCGCGGAAGAACAGCGCGCTGTTCGCAGTCTGCATCAGCCGCGCCGAGAGCGCCGGATCCGTGCCCACGAGCTCCACGATCTCGCCCAGCGGCACGTTCTCGTCGGTCAGCTGGTCGCGGATCCTCAGCACGACGTCCGGCAGGGACGGGAGCTTCAGCTCCTTGCTCGCGACGCTGCGCTCGAGCTCCGCCATCAACGATAGCGCCTCCTCGCGCGACTCCGCGCAGCAACCGTCGAGTACCACAGTGTCCGTATCCTGCATCTCCCCGCCCCGTTTGCCGGCGGCCGAACGGGCGATCCCCCGGGCCGCGGTGTCGCACTGTATCGGCGCGGGGCGGAGAAATCTTTAGTGGATGCACGCCCGGCTGCGCCGGACCGGGCAATGGCGCTAGGATATGCGCCATTCACGTAGGGGGTTCGATGCAATGAAAAAACAACACCGCCCGTCCCTTTTGTCAGTCCTCCCCTCGGCATTCCTCGTCGTGGGCGCATCCGCAGTCGTTCAGGCGCAGGAAGCAGGGTCACCCGCGGCCAGGCCGTCGCTTTGGTCCGATCCTGCCACGTGGCCGAACGCCAAGGTGCCGGCCGCAGGCGACAAGGTCGTCATTCCGAGAGACAAGGAAGTCGTGCTCGACGTGAGTCCCCCTCCTCTGGGCGGTCTGTCGATCGACGGCAAGCTGACCTTCTCGAACGAGACCGATCTCGAGCTCACCACCGAGTGGATCATGTTGCACGGTGAGCTCGCCATCGGCAGCGAAGCCAGGCCCCACACGCGCAAGGCGACGATCACCTTTAGCGACGAGGTCAAGGGTGAGGACGTCATGGCCGGGATGGGTGACCGCGGCATCATGATCTCGGGCGGAACGCTGAACCTGCACGGCGATCGGACGCACACCTGGACGAAGCTCGCCAAGACGGCCCAGGCGGGCAGCAACACGATCGAGGTCCTCGATGCCACCGACTGGCGGGTCGGCGACGAGATCGTCCTCGCGTCGACCGACTACGATCCGCGACTAGCGGAGCGGCGAACGATCACCGCGGTCGACGGCAACCGGATCACGCTCGATCGAGCCCTCGAGTACATGCACTTCGGCGAGATCACGTTCGGCGTCGACGAGCGCGGCGAGGTCGGCCTGCTCACGCGGAACATCGTGATCCAGGCGTCGGACGACGCCGAGGAGTCGTTCTTCGGCGGACACATCATGGCGATGCCGTCGAGCAAGATGTACGTCTCGGGCGTCGAGCTCCGGCGGATGGGTCAGAACCTGACGCTCGCGCGGTATCCGATCCATTGGCACCTGGTCGGCGACGCGGACGGACAGTACATCAAGAACTCCGCGATCCACGACACCTACAACCGCTGCGTGACCGTGCACGGCACGAACAACTTGCAGATCGAGAACAACGTGACCTACAACACCGTCGGTCACTGCTTCTTCCTCGAGGACGGCATCGAGACCGGCAACAGGTTCGTCCGCAACCTCGGCATCCAGACGAAGTGCCACACGAGCAAGCCGTGCGTGCCGACGATCCTCGCCGCGGCCGGCGAGATGGCGAACTACGACGATCGCCAGGCCGTCAGGCAGAACGGCCAGCGATCACCGGACGTCCTGATTCCCTCGGACAACACGGTCACGACGTTCTGGATCACGAATCCGGCGAACGATTTCATCGACAACGTTGCCGCGGGTTCCGACGTGAACGGTTTCTGGATGTCGCTGCCGGAGCACCCGGTCGGTCAGTTCGAGGGCACGGAGATCAGCAAGAAGATCTGGCCGCGTCGGACGCCGATCGGCGTGTTCAAGGGCAACGTCGCTCACTCGAACTACGACGGCTTCATGTTCGACCGGAACATCAACCCCGACGGCACGTTCGGCGTCACGGGCAACGCGCACATGCCGAAGGAGAACCCCGAGGTTCCGAACAGCCGCACGCTCGAGTCGGTCTTCGAGGACCTCACGTCCTACAAGAACCGCAACGGAGGCATCTGGGGCCGCGGCGAGATGCACACGTTCAAGAACGTGAAGCTCGCCGACAACGCGATGGGCTTTACCCACGCGTCCGGCTCGTTCGGCAGTGACCCCTTCACGTCGAAGGTCGTCGACTCGCTGTTCGTCGGCGAAACCGACAACGTCGGCAACCCGAGGACGCCGGAGGAGATCGCCTACGGCCGCAGCCTGCCGAAGCCGCAAATCCCCGACTTCCCGATCCGCGGCTACGAGTACTACGACTACCGCCAGGACGTCGAGAACGTCACGTTCGTGAACTACGAGGACAACGACCTCCGCAAGACGGGAGCGATCTCCTACCTGATGTTCACGAGCGCTGGCGTCAGCACGGAGAACGCCATCTGGGGCGCGAAGTTCGTCAACGCGAAGCCGGTGTACTTCCCGCCGATGGAGCGTAAGTGGGGCAACGACAACCTGAACGGCGTCGCGTGGAAGGCCGCGGTGTTCCACGACAAGGACGGCTCGGTCGGCGGTATCGCTGATTCGTACGTCATCATCCATGACGGCGTGAACGACAACATCGCGACCGACGAGGAAGCGTGCGTGATCAAGCACGACTGGAACGCGGCCGTGTGCAAGGGCGATATCGGACGCCTGACGTTTGGCGGCGGCGGCTTCAGGGGCTTCGGCGGCGGTCCGGGTGCCGCGGGCGGCCCCGGCGCAGCCGCAGGCGGTCCCGGCGGGCCCGGCGCTGCTCCCGCGGGAGCCGGAGCCGCTCGTCCGGCTGGTGTCCCGCTCGGCGGCGCCCGCCCGGCTCCTCAACCTCCGGTCATCCTGAGCCGCAACGGCAGGGACTACGACGTGACCAGCACCAACGTGCGAGCCGGCACCGAGATCAAGGTGACCACCGAAAGGCCCACCCTGGACCTCACCCTGACGGAGCTGGATCTCGGCTCGTGGGTGATCTTCGAGCTGCCGGGATTCACGACCGCTGCCTCGGGCCGAGCGGTGGACAGCCTGGATGCGCTCCGCGAGGCCAGCGACACCGCGTACTACAAGGGCGCGGATGCGCTCTGGGTCAAGGTCGTCTCCAACGGTGCCAGCGCCCGCGGCACGAGCGGCCGCGGACTTGGCGGTGCGACCGTCGCCCAGGTCAGCCGGTAAGCATCAAGCTGATTGCAACCGCTGAGAGCCCCCGACTTCAGGTCGGGGGCTCTTTTTTCTGTTTCGCGCGCTGGCGGCGGCGTTACTCCTTCAGCGTGTGCAAGTAGGCGATCACGTCGGCGCGCTGCTGCGGATCGACCAGCCGCCCCGCCATTGGCGTGCCCGGCACCTTCGCGTTCGGGTCGGCGAGGAACTCGTCCAACGTCTCGGCGCTCCAGATCACGCCGTAGTTCTTCAGCTTCTCGGTGGCGCCCAAGAGGCTCGGCGCGGTACCCGCCTTGCGCCCCACGACGCCGAAGAGACTGGGGCCCACCTTAGAACTGTCTCCCGGCGTCACGCTATGGCAGGCCACGCAGCCGTTGGCTTCGAACAGTGCCTTGCCGTTGGCGGCATCACCTTGGGGCTCGCTGGCGGAAGCGGCGGACGTGATCAGCACGGCGGCCAGTGCGGACAGATGGATGCGTCGGATCGCGGACATGAACACACGCTCTCTAGAGAATGGGTCTGAAAGCCCCGGCAAGGGGTGATTTTAGCAAGCCACGCGAAGGCTTACCGAGCGGGGCGCCGCGGGCCCTTCGGCTCGAATGCGGCTTGTCGAAGAACAACACGAGCCACGATCGCGCGGATCACGCAAAATTCGTGAGCCGCTCGAAGAAGAGCGCGGGAGCGCCCGTGCGCCCTATTCCTTCTACTGGCCCGTCGGCATGTTGTGCCAGCCGCCGGGGCCGGGACCGTACCAGCGCGTGTCCCACCCGGTCGGCTCCGAGTCGTCCAGATTGAACAAGAGCGCCTGAACCTCCTGGATCTTCCCGGACTTCACCGTGAAGAACTCGGCCACGAGACGGTCGAAGGCGGTGACCGAGCTCGCGTTCTCGATCGGGCCGTCGAGCCGTCCGAAGCGGAGGATCGTGAGGACGATCCCGCGCTCCTCGTCCACGACGGCGTACCGACGGTCCCAAAGGTTGCGCCCCCTGAAGCGGCCCTGGTGGAACCCTTGCGCGGCGACGGCATAGGCGCCGTTACGATAGTTGCCGGTGAACTGAGCGCCGTTCTCGAAGCGCCGCGTATCGGGCAAAAGATCGGCGCGATGGTAATCGGGCGTGCCGTTCGTCTGGAACGCCCTGAAATACCCGTCCGCGACGGCGACGAGCTTGTAGTACGAATCGCGCTCCGACGGCGGGATCGGCAGCTTCAGGAATTCGGAAGGCTCCGGATCGAGCTGCTCCGGTCCCCACCACGCCTCGCCCGCGTCGCCGCGGAAGACGCGGACGATCTCCATCTCGGTGATCGCGCCCTGCTCGACCTTGAGGCGCACGATGTCCATCGTGTCCGAGCCGTCCTCGTTGACGACCACGGCCTGCGAGCCGGTATCGCCGAGCCGCTCGTTCACGATGTCGAACCGCCAACGCACGGACTTCGCCTCGTCCCAGAAGGCATCCGCCAACGCGACTTCCTTGCCGTTCAGCGTGACGCGTGCGTTCGCCGCTTGCGGCAACGCCGCGGCGTCGTTCGCGACGAGCGCCGCGTAGTAAGCATCGATAAAGCGTGTCAAACACGTGCGATCGCACGTGATCGGCGCCCAGCCGCCGCGCGTGGGACCGTAGTCCGGCTGCCAGGCGCTCGGCAGGGCCTCGGCGCGGCTCACCGTTACGCCCTGCATGTCCCAGATCAGGCCTTTGCGAATCGCGAAGAAGTTTGCCACCAGTCGCTCGGCCACGTGCTCCGGGCGCAACGGCCGCGCTCCCGTCTTCAGGCCCAAACGCGCGACGCTCAGGACGACGCCATATTCCTCGTCGACGACCGGATAGCGCAGGTCCCAGGCGTTGCGCCCCGCATGGAGGCCCAGGTCGAACTGCTCCGCGACGGTCATCGGCGGGTCGTCTCCGCTCGAGACGTTCGCGGTCTCGACGCCGTTCTCGACGCGCGAAACGTGGGGCCACAAATCGGCCGGGTGATATTCGTCCGTCCCGTTGGTGTTGAAGGCGCGCCAGTAGCTTTCGACCGCGGCGACCAGGTCGTAATAGGAATCCTGCTCCGCAGGGCGAATCGGGATGTTGAAGTTCGGATTCGCCGTCTGCAGCGCGGAAGGGTCGAACAGCCCGCCCTCCTCCGCGTTGCGGACGAGTATCGATTCGGCCTCCGTGATCGCGCGATCCTTCACCTTCAGGCGAAGCACGTAGAGGTATCGAGAGCCGTCCTCGTTATTGATGACGGCCTGGGTGCCCGTATCCCCCCAACGCGGATTGGCGATATCGATGCGCGCCTGCACGGACGCCGCGTCGCTCCAGAACGCGTTCCGCACATCGACGACGTCGTCGTTCAGCGTGATCTTCGCAGTCGGCGCAAGCGGAACGGCGGAGGGATCGTTCGCGAGCAGCGCGTTCATCCAGGCGTCCACGAACCGGGTCAGGCAAGCGCGGTCGCAGTCGTAGGTGATCCCGGTTTGGTTCTGCGGGAAAGCCGGCGCGGCCAACATGCCGACGCCTGCTGCCAGGAAGATGCCAGCAAGCTTGCGCACCGTGTCCCCCGTGCGTATCCGTTGAGACAGCCGTTCGCACGGAGCGGCGCCGTGCGCGGATTCTTGGTCGGCCAAAGTGTGCGGCGACGACGCGAGCAAGGCAAGTTGCGACGTTGCGATGCGCAGGCGTTGTCGTCGTCTGGAGAAGCTCGCCGACGGTAAAATCTCCGCAGTCGGATCTAAGAGGGCTCTCCATGCGTTCCTTCCATTCGGCGGCTGCGCCCATCATTGCCCTATCCCTATGCGCCTGCACACCTGATGCCGCCGACGAAGCCGCGACTTCATCGAGCACACGCGAGTGGGCCGCCCTCGACGAGGCGCGACTCCTCGCCGCGGCCGACGAGCCCGGCCAGTGGCTCACCTACGGGCGAACGTACGACGAGCAGCGCTATAGCCCGCTAGCGCAAATCAACACCGAGAACATCGGCCAGCTCGGCCTCGCGTGGTTCGCAGACATTCCCCTCAACCGCGGCCAGGAAGCGACGCCCATCGTCGTGGACGGCGTGATGTACTTCAGTTCCGCGTGGAGCAACGTGTTCGCCTTCGACGCCGTTACCGGCGAGCAACTCTGGCGCTACGACCCCGAGGTGCCGCGCGAGTGGGCCGTCAACGTCTGCTGCGGCGTGGTCAACCGGGGCGTCGCAGCGTGGAAAGGCAAGATCTTCGTCGGCACATTGGATGGCCGGCTGATCGCGCTCGATGCGGCAACCGGCCGACCGGTCTGGGAGGTCTATACGATCGACCGGACGCAGCGCTACTCCATCACCGGCGCGGTGCGCGTCGTCAAAGGCCGCGTGCTGGTCGGTAACTCGGGCGGCGAGTTCGGCGTGCGCGGCTACGTCTCGGCGTACGATGCGGAGACGGGCGAGCTCGCGTGGCGTTTCTACACCGTGCCCGGCAATCCCGCCGACGGCTTCGAGAACGAGGCGATGGAGATGGCCGCGCGCACGTGGAACGGCGAGTGGTGGAAGCTCGGCGGCGGCGGCACCGTGTGGGATGCGATCGTCTACGACCCGGTCACCGATCTCGTGTTCGTCGGCGTCGGCAACGGGAGCCCGTGGAACCGGTCGATCAGAAGCCCCGGCGGCGGTGACAACCTGTTCCTCGCATCGATCGTCGCGCTCGATCCGGACGACGGCGCGTACGTCTGGCATTACCAGACGACGCCCGGCGAGACGTGGGACTTCACGGCGACGCAACCGATCATCGTCGCCGACCTCGACTACCCGGAGGGCCGCCGCCGCGTCGTGATGCAGGCGCCGAAGAACGGTTTCTTCTACGTGCTCGACGCCGCCACCGGCGAGCTGCTTTCGGCCGATCCGTTCGTGCCGGTGAATTGGGCGACGCACGTCGATCTTGCGACCGGACGGCCCGTCGAAGATCCGACCGCCCGCTATGACGACACCGGCGAGCCTGCGATCGTGACGCCGACCGGCCGGGGCGCTCACAACTGGCAGCCGATGTCGTTCAGCCCGAGGACCGGGCTCGTCTACTTCGGCAGCCGCCACAACGCGCAGCTCTATGCGAGCGACCCGAATTTCACGCCGACGCCGGTCGGCACGAACACCGGCATCATCCGCGCGTCGACACGCGCCGACGACGCGGCGGTCGCGGCGTTCGAGGCGGAGCGCTTCGCGGACCGGGGCGCCCTCCTCGGCTGGGATCCGGTGGCGCGCGCGCCGCACTGGCGCTTCGTCGACCCGGGCAATAGCGCCCACGGCGGCACGCTCGCGACCGCGGGCGACCTCGTGTTCGCCGGCGGCGGCGAGGGCGAGTTCTTCGCGTATCATGCGGCCACGGGCGAGCGGCTATGGCGCTTCGATGCGCATACCGGCGTCGCGGCGGGGCCGATCAGCTATTCCGTCGACGGCGTGCAGTACATCGCCGTTGCGGCCGGCCGTGGGCTGCAGCCTTACTACCAGCCGAACTACTCGCGGGTGCTCGCGTTCAAGCTCGGCGGCACGGCCGAGCTGCCTCCGGCCGTCGAGTACGTGCCACCCGTGCTCGACCCGCCGCCGAGCACGGCGCCGCCGGAAGTGATCGCGCGCGGCGCCGAGCTCTACGGCCGAAACTGCGTGCAGTGCCACGGCAATCGGATCGGGGACTTTCCCGATCTGCGCTACTCGCCCGCGCTGCGCGATCAGGCGTTGTTCGACGCGATCGTGCTGGACGGCGTGCGCACGGTGAACGGCATGGCGTCGTTCGCAGCGGTATTGACGCGCGAGGACGCGGCGGCCGTGCGGGAGTACGTCATCACGCTCGCGCTCGCGGCAAAAGCCGACGAAGAGGCGCGCAGCGGCACGCAAGACGATTCCGACGATGACCCGCATGCGCTGTGACGGCTCCGCCGCCGAGCCGATCCGCTCTCCCCGCCCGCCGCGGCAGCTCTTCGCTTGGCAGATCGATCGGGCCTATGGACGCCTCCGCGGAGGGATTTGCGGAACGATTCTCGATTGACAAATCCCTCCGCGCAGGCGTCGGAGATCGCTGACGCCCCTGTACTGCTAGTCCCCACGCTCGATGTGGTAGATCAGGTCACCGCCGCTCGCCGCCGTCGACGATTCGGTCACGAGCCGCCAGCGGCGCGAGATCGTGTAACGCAGCCGCAACGTGTTCACCGGCTCGAACAGCCCGACGCCGTAGCTGACGTACAGGCTCGGCGTCAAATACTTACCGATCACGAACGACGCCGAGTTCGCCTGCGCCGGCTGCGACTGAATACCGAACTCGTCGAAGCCGAGCGCCTGGTTCAAGCGCTCCGACACGAAGTTGCCGCCGCGCAGCCCGAGCGCCATCGCGGCCTGCGACAGCGCCGACGTCTCGGAGCCCGAGGCACTCTCGAGCGGTCGGCCGAGCAGCAGATAAGAAAGCTGCTCCGAGCGCTGCATCGGCGGCTCCGAGAACACCGAGAGCTCCGGCCGATCGAGCGTGCCGCGCACGCGCGCGCCGACGAGGATGTCCTCGGTCGGCCTGCGCACCGCCTCGATGTCGAGGCCCGGCCGCGAGACGGGACCGCCGGCGAACAGCAGCCGCCCGGTGCGCACCTCGAGCTCCTGCCCGTAAGCCTCGTACGTCCCGGACTCGACGCGCAGCTCGCCGCTGCCGGTGACAGGCTCGGCCGGCACCTCGACGACCTCGAGCCCGCCAGCGAGCTTCCCCGTGAGACCGAAGCCGTCGAAGGTAACGTCGTCGCCGAGAGACAGCGTGACGCGCGCATAGAACGGCCGCGACAGCCGCTGGGTCGGCGGCGCCTCCGCATCGACGATGACCTGATCGCTCGACGCCGTCACGGCACCCTCGATCGCATCGCGCGGCGTGAAACGCGCGCGCGGAATCAGCACGCGCCCGGTCAGGTCGATGCGCTCGGATGAGAGCTCGACGGCAAGATCCGGCGACGCCCAGAGCCGCGCGTCCGGCGTATTCACGAGCTCGAACGCGTCGCCGCGCACTGCGATTCGACCGATCGCGATCGAATCCGCAAAGCGCAGCTCGCCGTCGGCCTCGAGCGTGCCACTGCCCGACACGGCCGAGACATCGATCGTGAGCTGCCCGCTTCCGTCGCCCTCGACGACGGCCTCGACCTGCTCGACGACGATGCCGGGCTCGCGAAGCCGCGCACTGCCGCCGGTCAGCACGGCGCTGCCTGCGATGCGCGGCGAGCCGACCGTGCCGGAGAGCGCGACGTCCACGGACAGCGCGCCGGCCGTGCTGTCGATGCCGCGGACGAGCTCCGACAGGAACGCGAGATTCGCGAGCTCGACCTGAAGCCCGCCGTCGACGCTGCCCGCGCCGATCGGCTCGCCGTCAGGCAGCGTGACGACCGCGCGCCCGTAAAGGCCGCCCTCCTCGCGCGCGAGCGGCAAATCGACCTCGGCGTCGACGCGCCCGCCGTCGAGCTCGAGCGACGCGCGGCCCGCGGCGAACGCGAGCCCGGGCACCGCCGTGCCGGCCCGCGTGGGAGCGAGCCTCGCCGGAGTCGTCGCGAGCGTCAGCGTCGCGCGAGGTGCGAGACCCGGTGCAAGCTCGATGCGCCCCTCGCCCGATACCGTGCCCGTGACGCGCGTGTCCTGCGGCAGGAACGCGGCGAAGTGCGCGAACGGCAGCTCCGTGAGCTCGACCTGCACATCGGTCCGCGAGTCGCGCTGCGCGGCGCCGAGGCAGAGCGACGCAGAGCCGCTCGTGAAACAGGAGCGCTCGAGCTCGGCGCCGTCCGCCGTCAACGCGCCGGTGGCGGGCGCGTCGAGCGTCCACTCCGGGAGCGACGAATGCGCGATCCGGCCTTCGTCGAGCTCGAAGCGCCACGCGTAGTCCTGCTCCCACGGCCGCTCCACTGCACCATGCAGCGCAAGCGCGGCCTGGATGCCGTCCACGGAGACATCGGCCGCGAGCCGATGTCGGGCCGCGGTGCCGTCGCCGCGGACGACGAGCCGTTCGATGCGGCGCCCGGCGAGGTGCGCATCTGCAACGTCGAGCGCAACGTTCGACTCCGCCGCACCGGCGACGTCGAGCCGCGCCTCGAGCGACAACGTTCCGACCTCGATCCCGTTGACGACGACCGATTCGCCGCGCGCGTCGGCTTCGACGACCGGACGCGTGACCGGGCCGCTCGCGCGTCCGGACGTCGACAGCCTGCCGGCGAGCCCGGGCCAGAAGTCCTCGAGGTTCCCGCTGTCGAGCCGCCATTCGACGTCGATCCGCTCGTTGATCCGACCGCTCGCGACGAGCGTCGACGCGCCGGAGCTGAGCGCGAGCGCATCGATCGCCGCTCCATTCGACGCGTCGTAGCGGCCGCGCGCGTCGAGATCGATCGGCCGGCCGCGCAGCGTGCCCGATACGTCGAGCGTTGCGACGTCGGCCGAGATGCCCGCGTCGCCGAGCGCGGCTCGCGCTTCGATGATGCCGTCGACGCGTCCAGCCCACTCGGGCACGAGGAGACCGGGATCGAGCCTCGCGAACGTGGCGTCGAGCGTGGCCGCGAACGACGGCGCCCATTCGATCCGCGCGCTGCCGGCGAGCTCTCCGTCGAGCACGGCGACGTCGATGCGCCCGAGATCGAGGCCGTTGCGATCGCCGCGGCCTTCGGCGCGTACGTGCCCAGCCGCCCCGCTCGCCTGCACACCCCGAACGGCCTGCTCGTCCGCGGCGAGCGCCGCATCGACGGTGACGACGTACTCGCCGAGCGTGCCCGAAACTTCGAGCGTGCCGCTGCGGCTCTCGAGCCTCGGGGTGCGCGGCGGCCAGCTCACGTCGCGCCATTCGAGCTCGGCGGCGATCCGCTCGCCGTCGCGACGGACGACGCCGGTGATGCGCCCGTCCGCATCCCATCCGGCGTCGAGACGGCCCTCGAGCCGCGCCGGCGTGCCCCGCAGCTCGACGGTGCCGCGCGGGCTCGCGGCGACCGGCTCGCCGGCCAGCGGCCAGCGCAATCCCGCCCACTCGCCGTCGAGCGCGGCGGTCAGCGTCGGATCGATGTCGACGCGCCCCGCGAGCCGAAGCGCGCCGGGCCCGCCCCGCTCCGTGATCTCGAGCGTGTCGACTTCAACGGCCCCGTCGAGCCACCGGCCGACGAGCTCGATCTCGGCATCCGCGAATACCGGCAGCGACGCGTCCGCGCGGGCCGAGATCTCCAATGCGCCGATCGGTCCCGCGAACGTGACGTCGATGCTCGTCTCGGCGACCGCCACGTCGAGACCGAGCTCGGCCGTGACGAGTCGCGCGCGCAGCGTGCCGTCGAGCAATGCGTTCTCGAGCACGTCGGCCGCGACGAGCTCGGCCTCGAGCGCATACGGCGGCTCGACCGTCACGCGCGCCGTCAGCTCGTCCAGCGTGCCGGCCGCGCGGATCGCCGCATTGGCCTCGGGCCGCTCCGGCGGACGGACGATCGCGTCGAGCGCGAGCTCGGCCGCATAGCGGCCGCCCGCCTCGACCTCGGCGGCGCCGCTCACGTCGAACAGCGGCGCACGCACGTCGAGCCCGTCGACGGCGAGCGTCCGGTCGCGGAAGCGGAAGCCGAAGCGCACGTCGTCGATGACGAGCGGCTCGGCGTCCGCGCCCGTGCGCACATGCACGTCCTCGACGGTCACGAGCGCAACCTCGATCGCTATCGGCGCCGAGAGCTCGTCGGGCAAACTGAACGGCTCGTCGTCGTCGGGCTCGGCCGCAGCCGGCAAGCGCACGATATCGATACCCGCGGCATGCAAGCGATCGACTGCCAATGCCCGACGCAGGAGCGCCGTCGGCCGCCACTCGAGCTCGATGCGCTCGACGTGCGCACGCAGATCCGGCCGTTCGTAGGTCACGCCCTCGAGGACCAGCGGACCCGCGAGGCGGCCGCGAACCGTGCGGATTTCGACGTCGCTCGGCACGAAGCCCGATCCGACCCGCCATGCGACTCGGAGCCCGCTTTCGGTGCCGACGAGCCACGCGCCGGCCGCGGTGATCGTGGCAAGCGCGATGAGCGCAACCGCCGCAGTACGCTTCGCCGCACGCTTCACAGGTCGGATCCCACGCTCAAGTGCACGCGGAAGTCGGTGTCCGGATCATCGAGCGGATGCGCGATGTCCAGACCGACGACGCCGACCGGCGAACGCCAGCGCGCACCGATACCGACGCCGCGCGACAGATCGGGCCGTGCCGAATCGCTCGCGTTGCCCGCGTCGAAGAAGAGCGCCGCGCCGTAGTCGCCGACGATTCGGAACTCGAGCTCGGCGCTCGCGACGAGCAGATAGCGGCCGCCGATGCTTGCGCCGTTCACATCCTTGGGCCCGAGGGACTGATAGGCGTAGCCGCGCACGCTGCCGTCGCCGCCCGCATAGAAGCGCTGCGACGGCGGCAGCTGTCCGAACTCCGTTGCGGTGATCGCGCCGTACTCGCCGCGGAGCAGCACGCGCACGCGCTCGCCCAGCGAGCGGACGACGTTCGCGCTCGCATGCAGACGAGCGAACGACGTGCCGGACCCGAACGCATCACTGCCGCCGCGCAGATCCGCGGACCACGAGTACCCGCGCCTCGGGACGAGCGGGTCGTCCGCGACCTTACGCGTGAGCTGCGCACCGCCGAAAAGGATGGCCTCCGTGGCCGACGGCGTGAGCTCGGTCCAGAACTCCTCGCGTTGTAGACCGACGTAGAGACGCCGCTGGAAATTGCGCCACGCATCGTGCCACGACGCGCCGAGCGACTGCTGGCGCGTCTCCCAATCGCCGACCTCCTGATTGCCGAGCGAGCCGCGCAGCGCGAGGAAATCCGTGGCCGGATTGCGCTCGCGCGGAATGCGGTACTCGGCGGCGATCGCCTGCTCGATGCTCGAGAGACGCAGATCGGACGTGAAGCGGTGGCCGCGCGGGTTGATCCGACGCAGCTCGACGCCGAGGCTGATGCGGGGTCCCGTGTCGGTGCCGTAGCCGAGGCCGACCGTGTACTCCTGGGTACGCCGCGGCGTCGTGCGCACGACGACCGGAATGTAGCGGTCCTCGGCGCGCTCGCGCTCGATGTCGATCACGACGTCGCTGAAGTAGCCGCTGTCGTTCAGCGCGATCTGGAGCTGCAGCAGCCGATCCGTATCGAACGGCTCGCCGCGGCGAATCGGCACGAAGCGCTCGATGAAGCTCTCGTACAAGATGTCCTGCTCGACCGTGATGTCGCCGAAGTAGTAGCGCGGACCGGTATCGAGCTCGAGGTAGACGGACGCCTCGCGCCGCGCGCGATGCACGCGGAGCTCCGAGCGCCGGTACGTGACGTCGATGTAGCCCGCGTTGTACGCCGCATCGAACAGCGACTGCTTCGCGGCCTCGTAGCGCGCATGCCGCAACACCTGCCCGGGCGCGAGCGAGATCGTCTCCCGCGCGGCGCGCACCGCCGGGTCGTCCGCGCCTTCGCCGACGACTTGAATCTCGACCTCCGCGATCGTCGTCGGCGCGCCCGGATCGACGACATAACGTGCGATCCAGTCTTCGCCGTTGCGCTCGAGCGTCGCCGTCACGGTCGGCTCGTAGTAGCCGAAAGGCTGGAGCGCCGCCGCGATCTCGCCGTCGGCTGCGGCGTGCAGCCGGCGAATCCTCGCCTCCGTCGCATCCTCCTCGTCGTCCGGTCGCGCGTCGTCCTCCTCGGACCTGGACGACGACGCGTCGTTCCCCTCGTCCTCGAGCTCGGCAATCGACAGGAACGCCCGCACGTTCCGTTCGAGCTCGTCGGCGAGACCCTCGATCCGCACCTCGACGGCCGCGCGCGCGGGCGCGCAAAGGCCGACGACGAGCAGCCACGCGAGCGTCGGCCGGCGGCGACAGATGTGTCTCCTCGTGCTCATGATTCGGCGCTAATGATGACATGCGCCGGGCAGCTAAAGGCGCGACGCGGCAGGAAGATCGCGCGTCCGTGCGGGGATTTTTCTTGCTGGCACGGGGCTTGCATCGCGACGACTCCCGCAGGAAGGGATTCGTTGATGATGGCCAGTGAAGACGCAAGAGCAGTCGAAGGGATACTGCTCGGAGCGGGGATAGGAGCGATCTTTTGGACGATCGTCGCGGCGATGGCCGTCTCCGCGTGACTCGGTTCGGCAGCCGTTCAGGTGCCGCGCAAGGGGACAGCATGGAGTGGCCGGCGTCCTGCTAACAGCATGGTCAGATCCGCCCGCAACTTCGAAGCTCTCGATGCGACCGAGCCGTACGATGTCTGCATCGCCGGCGCCGGCATCGCGGGAACCGTGCTCGGCCTGAAGCTCGTGCGGGCGGGTCTGCGCGTGCTGCTCGTCGATGCGGGCTCGTCGCCGGGCGCGGACGACCATCGCCCTCTGCACGCGACCGCCGCTCGTGCGCGGCGTCGCATGCTGCTTTCTGCGCTCGGGAGCGGATCGCACGCCTGGCACGACATCTGCGAGCGCCTCGATCCGGGTGATTTCCGCGTGCACCCGTACAACCGGCGGTCGAATCCTTGGCCGATCGGTCACGCGGATCTCGAGCCTCACTACCGCGCGGCGGAGCGCCTGCTTCGGGTGCGGCAAACGCCTTCGGCACCCGGCCGGCACCTGCCCCAGTGCGAGCGTGAGGATTCCGATCCCGCGTTCGCGGCGCTGCTCCGACGCCACGGCATCGATGCGAAAGGCGCGGCGCGTGCGACTCCGGGCCGCGGACGCAAAAGATTCACCGTATCGACGGAGCTATTGCCCGAGTTCATCGAATCGCGCACGGGCACGCTCGTTTCCGGCGTGAGCGTCACTCGCCTTCGCACGGACGGCAACGGGCGCGTGATCGGCGCCGTGTGCCGCACGGCCGACGGGACGAGCAAGATCGCGCGCGCCGACACGTTCGTCGTCGCAGCAGGCGCCGTCGAGACGCCGCGGCTGCTGCTGCTGTCGCGATCGCAGCGTTTCCCCCGCGGCCTCGGCAACGACCTGGATCGCGTCGGGCGCGGCTTTACCGACCAGGCGATCATCTGCGCACACGGCCGTATCGACCGGCTCGGCCGCCGGCCGCGGGTGCCCGCACCGTTGCACACCGAGCAATTCCATCAAATGTTCCGACGGGACGGGCTCGGCGCCGTGCATCCGTTCTTCGAGCGTGCCGTCGGGCTCGCCGGCGCGTGGCGCGCCGCCTCGGACGATTGGCGCGCACGCGTCGCGGACGCGGTGCTCCGGCGAGAGGCTCTCACGCTCGCGTGCCGCATCGAGACGGCCCCGGCGGACGACAACCGCGTGCTGCTGTCGCCGACGTCGCTCGACGCGTTCGGGGATCCGCGCGCGCGGCTCGTGTTCGACTACTCGGCCGAGGACATCGAGCTGATCACGCGGACACGAGACTGGGTCGAACGCTGGCTCGAGCGGCTCGGTGCGACCGCGCGCTCCCAGGACGACATCGAATGGGCCAACTGCCCTGGCGGGACATGCCGCATCGGCGCCGATCCGCGCACGAGCGTCTGCGACTCGACGCTCCGCGTGCACTCGAGCCCGAACCTGTACGTGTGCGGCGCGGCGACGTTCCCGCGCGCCGGCGCGGTGCCGCCTGCCCTGACGGTCGCCGCGCTCGCGCATCGTCTCGGCGAGCACATCGCGGCCCGTGCGCGCTGGTGCGCGCGGGCGAAGCCGAAGCCGCTGCGCACGCCGGCCGCCGCGACGATGGCGGCACCGATCCCGCTCGTGCGGCGCCGTCCGCAGCCGTAGCCTAGACCGCCGCGGCGAGCAGCCGCTCGACCTGATCGCGCCGGACGGGCTTCTGCAGGAACTCGTCGAACACGTCCGCGTCGGCGGACGCCGCGCGACCCGTCAACGCGACGATCCGCGGCGCATGCGCGCCGAGCTGGCGGCGGATCCGCTCCGCGATCTCCTCGCCGCCGACGTCCGGCAGCCCGATGTCGACGATCACGAGATCGAACTCGTGCTCGTCGACCTCGTGCAGCGCGCTCTCTCCGTCGTAGGCGACGCTCACGTCGTGGCCGAGCGATCGCAGGAGCACGGCGAGGGCATCCGCGCTGTCGGCGTCGTCCTCGACCACGAGGAGTTGCAGCGCGTGCCGGAGCGCCTGCGGCGGCTCGCGCTCCGCGGTCCGCGCCTCCGCGAGCGGCAGGCATACCTCGAACTCCGCGCCATGACCGACGCCGTCGCTGCGCACGCTGATGCGTCCCCCGTGCAGCCGCGTCAGGTTGTCGGCCATCGCGAGCCCGAGGCCGAGGCCGCGCGAGCCGGCGACGTGCGGCGCCGCGTGCTGGAAGAACGGCTCGAACACGTACGGCGCGATCGACGGCTTGATGCCATAGCCGTCGTCCGTCACGGTCAGTCGCGCCTCGCTGCCGGAGCAGATCACGAGCCTTATCCTTCCGCCCTCCTCCGTGTACTTGAATGCGTTGTCCAGCAGGCTCTCGACGATCTGCATGAGACGCAGCGGATCGCCGCGCACGAGCACCGGCTCCTTCGGCGTGAGCAGCGCGAAGTCGCGCCGCTTCGCCTCGGGATCGAACATCTCGGCGCTGCGGCGCGCGATCGCTCGCAGATCGACCGCGACCGCTTCGAGCCGAATCTTGCCGCGCTGCACGCGTGCGACGTCGAGCAGCTGGTCGAGCAGCCTCGATAGATGGCGCAGCTGCCTGCCGATCACGTCGGCACCCCACCGCGTCTGCTCGGGCGTGAGCGCATCGCCTGACATCGAGAAGATTTCGGCGACGTAGCCGATCGAGTTGAGCGGATTGCGCAGCTCGTGCCCGAGCATCGCGAGATACTGATCACGGAGCCGGACGTCCTTGTTCAGCCGCGCGAGGAGGTCGCGTACCTCGTACTGCCGCCGGCGCGACTTCAACGCGGAGCGCATCGCGCTCGCCAGAGAGATCGCCGGGACGGGGCGGTGCAGCAGCACGAGCTTCACGCGCGTGTGCAGCTCGAACTCTTCGAGCACCGCATGCGGCGCGTTCGACGCACCCTCCGAGAAGAGCACGATGACGGGGAGCTCGGACCACTTGCGTTGACGATCGAGCACGCGGCGGAGCTCCGCGAGCTCCGTGCCGAGCACTGCGTCGGACAGAAGCGCCGCGCCCGCTCCCGCAGCGATCGACCGCGCCAGCTCCGGGACGTCGCGCACGAAACGAACCTCGACGTGCGCCTTGTCCGCCGCAGCACGCACGAGCTTCTCGTCTTCGTCGGTGACGAGCACGAGAACACGGTGATCGGCGTCGCTTCGCCTCCGCCTGGCCCGCGCGCGCCGATCCGTCGTCTGCGTGGAGGCGGCGATCGGATCGGCGTCGTTCACGATTGATCGCTCCATCGGTGGATGCGGGGACGGCGGCAGCGCGGCCGTTGCGGTGCCGGCGATCGGAGATCGCGCATTACGCCAAACCCGGTGCACCGTGTGCAAGAGTGACGGGGAAGCCTCGCGGTCGCACGCGGCGGTGCACGGCGGACGCGCCCGATGTTGCGCGGCGACCGCGTCGCCGACCGGCGACCTCGCAACCGGTGCGCTCCGCCGGCGAGTCCGAGCCGCGGCGCCGCTCGCTCGTTCTGCTTACGTTTCGTTCGGCTCAGTGTTCCGCGCTCTCGGCCGGCACCGTGTAGCGGCGGCGGACTGCCTCCGCGATCTTTTGTCGGCTCTCACGCGCATCGAGCGCGTCGTTCAACTCGATTGCGGCAGCCTCGGAGGCGAGCGCCTCGTCCTTGATCGCTTCGCGGAACCACGCGGAGTAGTCGCCGGCCCGCCGATGATGCTCCCACGTCTCATCGTCGACGCCCTCGGCGAGCTCGACGAACAGCATCAAATTGTGCGCGCGCAGGTTCAACCGCCCGTCCGGCCCGCGGAAGTAGAAGCTGCGGTCCTCGCCGAGCCGACCCTCCGCGTATTTCCGCGTGTGCCGGCGATGCGCTTGCCGGGGCGCCGCGGCCTTCACGACGCGCGGCGCGGCGCCGCGTCGTACGTCGTGCACGACGATCTCGTCGGGCCCGGGCACCGGCACGCTCGAGGGCGCGGCGCAACCAGCGGCCGCGCAGAACGCGCGGACGACGGCGTCCGCATGCTCGCCGACCGCGATGAGCGTGCCGACGGTCTCGAGCACGGCCGTCGACACGGCCTCCGGATGCACCGTGATCAGCACGACGGCCGGCAGCGCGTCCGGAAGCACGACCGGAAAGTCGGCCCGGTTCGCCGGCAGAAGATGATGGGCTTCGTCGATCAGGAGCCAGTGCGGACGTCCCGTTCGCGCGCGCAGCGCCGCGATCTTGGGCAGCAGCGCGGCGAAGTACGCGGGCCGCTCCGCCATCGCGAAGCACTGCGTGTTGATCACGACGCTCGTGCCGCCCTGCTCGAGCAGCTTCAGGGCTTCGTCGCTCTGCGGCGCCGTTTGGGCGTCGCCGATCATCACCGCATGCTCGAGCTCGTCGTAGTCGCCTTCCGGATCGAGCACGCAGAACTCGAAGCCCTGCTCGGCCATCCGCTCGGTCAGCGCGGTGGCAAGGGTCGATTTGCCGACGCCCGACGTTCCCGCGATCAGCACGCTGCCGCCGTGCGGCGCGAGCACGATATCCTCGCCGTCGGCGGCGGTTCCGACGACGATCGCGTGGCGCTCGGGCACGAGCGTCGAGTCGTCCGCGATCATGCGCTCGATGAGCTCGATGACGCCCGCGCCCTGTGCGCCCTCGAGCACGTGGTCCGCCTCCGCCTTCAACATGGGCAGGGCGTTCGCGACCGCGGCGGATGCCCCGCAGGCCCGCATGAACGCGTGATCGTTCTCGGCATCGCCGACGCCGATCACGTTGTGCGGCGAGATGCCGAGATCGTCGAGCGCGGCGGCGAGACCGGTCGCCTTGTTGACGCCGGCCGGCAGGACCATGACCGCCCCCTTGTTGAAGATGATCTGCAGCTCGAGCCCGAGCTCGCGGATGACGTCGAGCACCGTCTTCTCCTCGGGCTCCCACGTCGCGACGATGACGCGCCCGACGGACAGCGGCTCGACCCGCCGCGCACGCAATCGCTCGACGAAGAGCTCCGGCGGAGGCTCGGCGAGCAGGCGCTCCGCGCCGGTCGCCGGATCGAGCAGCAGGGCGCCGTTCTCGGCGACGACACGGTCGAACACGTCGACGTGGCGGCAGACGCGCCGCAGGTCATCGAGCTCGCGCCCGGTCACGAGGATCAGCCTTCTGCCCGTTTCCTTCAGCCGGTGGAGCGCCGCGACGGCTTCCGCCGACACGACGCCTCCGTGCGCGAGCGTTCCGTCGTAGTCGGTGGCGAGCGCGAGAAAGTACACGCCGCCGCGCCCTCCCAACCTGGAACCCTGGCTCAGAACTCCTGCTCGAGCTCCTGCTTGCGCTCCGCCATCCGTTCGCCGAGCTCCTCGAGCTCCTCCTTGCTGAGCGCCTTCTTGGCCTTCGGAAATATCTCCTGCTCCTCTTCCTCGGCGTGGTGCTCGATCATGTCCTTGAGCACCTTGATCCGGCCGGCGAACTCCTCGCTCGCGGGCTCCGTGTTCTCCACGTCGGGGAGCACGAGCTCGTCGACGGCGCGATGCTCCTCCTTCGCCTCGTAGAAGAGCTTCTTGCTCTCGTCGGCCTGCGAGTCGCGGAACGCAGGGTAAAAGATCTCTTCCTCGATCTGCGTATGGATCAGCAGCTCTTTCTTGACCTTCTGCAGCAAATCGCTGCGCTTCTTCGCCGCGCGATTCGTCGTGCTCGAGAGTTGCGACAGCAACTCGCGCACCTTCTCGTGATCCTCGCGCAGCATGTCGATCGCGTTCACCGCGGCCATCCTCGACTCCTCAGGTATCGGCGCTTCGGCGCCGGACGCAGCCGAAGCAAAAGCCATGCCATAAGAAGGAGCCGAGGTACCGGGAGACGCTCTCGCGTCAGCGCTCGATCTGACGTCGAAGCGTCGCGAAGCTGACCGGTTTCGTCAGATGCAGATTGAACCCGGCATCGTGCGCGGCGGCCCTATCTTTATCGCGTCCGTAGCCGGTCAACGCGATGAGCCGCACGCCGCGCAGCTCCGGCACGCGGCGGGCCCGCCTCGCGATCTCGTAGCCGCTCATGCCCGGCAGGTCGATGTCGACGATCGCGGTATCGGGCTTCTCGGCGACGAGCTTCTCGAGCCCGTCCGGCCCGGTCGCTGCCGTGTCGACCCGATGCCCCGACGCCTCGAGCAGCATTCGCAGCCCCTCACGCGAATCGTCGTCGTCCTCTACGACCAATATCCTCATCGGGGCGCCGTGCATCGAAGCGGTTGAAGGAGCCGAAGCGAAGCGAGGTTGCCGCGGATGGCACGCGCGATTCTACACGCATTGCGCTTCGCGCGCCGCAACGCGACGTGCGTACCGGACGTGGAACGGTCAACGTACGCGAGCGACCGCTGCGCGAGGCCGTCGTCCGCCGCGCGTCAACCCCGCGCGGCGCGATCGACCTTCGCCGCGAAATAGAAGTCGCTCTCGGTCAGCCCGTCGATCTTGTGTGTCCACACTTCGACGGTGCACCGTCCCCACGCGACGTGCAAGTCCGGATGGTGCTGCTCGGCCTCGGCGATCTCGCCGACTCGATTGGCGAAGTCGAGGGCTTGCTTGAAGTTCTTGAACTCGAATGTGCGCTCGAGATGACCTGCCTCGTTCAATCGCCATGCGTCGTCGAGCTGCTCGAGAAGCGCCTCTGCTCGGCTACGCTCGAGCGGAGGCACTCCGCCGCGACACGGCACGCATTGCTGATCCGCCAGGCTCATGATCGACCTCCTGCCGAAGCTCGACGGCGCGTGCACCGGCGCCGTTGCGATCTGCCGCTGCGATCTATCGTACCCGAGTCGGCACCCCTCTCGCATCGCCGCAAGTTCTGCGCCTCGGGTTGCAGATTCTGAGCGTGGTCGCACGCGAAGCCCATAAGCCGCTGACGGGCTTCGCATGCGTCGATGGCATGCATCTTGCTCCGCCCTGCCATTCCCCGACAACGAGATCCAAGGGCGTTCGAAATGAAACCGATCGGCTGGGCCGTAGGGACAGGGCTCCTCGCCGTCGCCGTCGCCGCCACGTATACCGTGGCGGGCGAATGGCCGTTCGTGGACGAAGACGACAATCCGACCTTTGCGCCGCTGCTCGAACGCGTGACGCCGGCGGTCGTCAACGTCGCCGTGGCATCGGCGGCGCCGCAAACTCCGCAAAACCCGCTGCTCGAGGATCCGTTCTTCCGCCGGTTCTTCGATTTGCCCGAGGAGTTCCAGATGCCGCCGGTCCCGCAGCAGGGCGTCGGCTCGGGCGTTATCATCGACGCGGAGCAAGGGCTCATCGTCTCGAACAGCCACGTCGTGCAGAACGCGGATTCGATCGTCGTGACCTTGACCGATCGGCGCCAGTTCGACGCCGAGGTGATCGGTAGCGACCCGCCGACCGATGTCGCGCTGCTCAAGATCGAGGCGGAGAACTTGAGCGAGCTCGAGCTCGGCAACTCCGACGATCTCGACGTCGGCGATTTCGTCATCGCGATCGGCAATCCGTTCGGCCTCGGTCAGACCGCGACGGCCGGAATCGTCAGCGCGCTCGGCCGCAGCGGCATCAACGTCGAAGGCTACGAGGACTTCATCCAGACCGACGCGTCGATCAATCCCGGCAACTCGGGCGGTGCGCTGGTCGGCCTCGACGGCACGCTGAAGGGTATCAACAGCGCGATCCTGTCGCCCGCGGGCGGGAACATCGGCATCGGCTTCGCGATACCGAGCAACATGGTCCGCGAGGTCGTCGAGCAGCTTCTCGAGTACGGCGAGGTGCAGCGCGGCCGCGTCGGCATCGGCATCCAGGACGTGCTGCCGGGGCTCTCCGAGGCGCTCGGCCTCGGCGTCGACCGCGGCGCGCTCGTCAGCGAGGTCGAGCCGGGCTCGCCGGCCGAGGAGGCCGGCATCCAGGTCGGCGACGTCATCACCGCCGTGAACGGTCAGGAGGTCGCGAATGCATCGCAGCTGCGAAATGCGATCGGCCTCGTCCGGCTCGGCGAGACCGTGACGCTCACGTACGTGCGAGACGGGCAGACGATGGAGGTCGACGTCCGCGTCGCCCCGGCCGAGGAGACCACGGCCGCGCCGCGGCCGGGCGGCGACGAGCAGCCGGCGGGCGCGCGCGGCCTCGACGGCGCGGAGCTCGTGACGCTCGATCCGAGCGATCCACGCTTCGAAGGCCAGAGCGGCGTGCTGATCGCGAGCGTGCGCCCGAACAGCGCCGCCGCCCGCAACGGTCTGCGGCCGAACGACATCATCACCGCCGTCAACCGGACGGACGTGACCACGGTCGGCGAGCTGACCGCGGCGCTCGAGCAGGCGACGGGCCCCGTTGCATTGCGGATTGAGCGGATGGGACGACAGCTATTCGTGTTGATTCAATAGGACCTCGAAGCGCTGAGCGTTAAGGAGTGAGTGGAATGCACTGGTCCCCCGACGTGCTGACGGCGATGACGCTACGCGGCAGGCGACCGTACGACGAGAAGAAGACGCAGAGCCAGCCTCCGCAACGCCCGACGCCGCCCCGGACCGTCCGCGCGGCGGCTCCGGACGAGCCCGGACCGCCGGAGCACGGCTGCGTCGACTGGTTCGTGTACGACGAAGAGCCCGCCGCGGAGGACCGCGTCGTATGAGAGCGGCGCCTCGCGCCGACAACGTAGCGTAACGACGCGGCGCCGTCGGCGGTGGTGTCGTCAGGCGTCTCCGGAGGGCGTTGGCGAGAGCTCCTCCGCTGGACGGTCGCGCGCGAGCGCGGCGTGCTCGTCGCGCTCCTCGTCGTGCTCGGGGGCGCTTGGGTTTTCGCCGAGATTGCCGACAACGTCCTCGAAGGCGAGACGCGCGCGATCGACGAGCGCCTCCTGCTCCTCTTTCGCACCGCCGACGACCCGACCGATCCGCTCGGCCCGCGCTGGGCCGAGGAGATCGCTCGCGACGTCACGGGGCTCGGCGGCATCGGCATCCTGACGTTCATCACGCTCGCCTCGGCGGGCTTCCTCGCGCTGCAGGGGAAGGCGCACCTAGCGGGTTACGTGCTCGTCGCGGTCGCGAGCGGAATGGTGCTCAGCATGCTGCTCAAGGCCGGCTTCGATCGACCGCGGCCCGACCTCGTCCCGCACGGCCAGTTCGTCTACACGAGCAGCTTCCCCAGCGGCCACTCGATGATGTCGGCGGTCACGTATTTGACGCTCGGCGCGCTCCTCGCCGGCGCTCAGGCGAGCGCGCTTCTACGCGCGTACCTGCTCGTCCTCGCAATGTTGCTCACGATCGCGGTCGGCCTCTCGAGGATCTATCTCGGCGTGCACTGGCCGACCGACGTGCTCGGCGGCTGGACCGCAGGCGGCGCCTGGGCACTCGCTTGCTTCTGCTTTGCCCGTTATCTTCGCCGCCGAGGCAAAGTGGAATGAGGGCCGAGGCGCGATGCGCGGACTCGACGTCGACCCGGCCGGCGGCCGCGGCCGCCGGCCCGCATCGTCGGTGACGTCAACGGGAGGGCTTCGTGTAGTCGCGCTCGACGGCGGGATCGTCTTCCTTCGCGCGGCTCAAGCCCTCCTTCTCGGCACGCTCGAGCTCCGCGCGCTCCGCGTCGGACAACGCTTCCGGCTTCTCGCGTACGCCGCGCTCCGCGGTCTTACGGGCGCCCTCGTTGTATCGGCGCGCGGCCGTGCGGCTTCCTTCGCCTTCGTTGCGGTTCGGCATCGTGGTTCCCTCCTCGTGGGACCTTCGGTCGGATCCGCTCTGTCAGCAAGATCCATACCACGGTGCTGCGTGTGCTGCCGCTGAGCGCCGCCCTGACCGCCGTCGCGACCGCCCTGGGCTTCCTCGCCGCGGTGCATGCGCTGCTCAACAAGCGCCGCCCGCAGTCCGCGCTCGCATGGATCGCCGTCAGCCTCGCGCTGCCGTTCGTCGGCCCGCTGCTCTACTACCTGTTCGGCATCAATCGCGTCGAGAACCGCGCGCGAATCCTACGCGGAACGAACGTGGCGTCGGCACCGCTCGCGTATGCGGCCGAGTTTCCCCTCGTCGGCGGCAATCGCGTCGACGCGCTGCGCAACGGCGAGGACGCGTATCCCGCGATGCTCGCGGCGATCCGCGGCGCGGAACGCTCGATCCGGCTGTCGACGTACATCTTCGGCACGCGCGGCGTCGGCGCGGAGCTCGTCGACGCGCTAGCCGACGCGCGACGGCGCGGCGTCGACGTACGCGTGCTGCTCGACGGCGTCGGTGAGCTCTACACGAGGCCGCGGGCGGGCGCCGAGCTCAAAAAGCGCGGTGTCCGGGTCGCGCGCTTCCTCCCGCCGCGTCTGATCCCGCCGACGCTGCACGTGAACCTGCGCAACCACCGCAAGATCCTCATCGTCGACGGGACGGTCGGCTTCACGGGAGGCATGAACATCGATGCGCGGCATCTCGTTGCCGATCCTGCGTCGAAGCGCCCCGTCGCCGATCTGCACTTCCGGCTCGCCGGCCCGGTCGTGCCGCTCCTCGACGCCGTGTTCGCAACCGACTGGCGCTTCGCGACCGGCGAAACGCTGCCGGCTGCGCCGCCCGGCGAGCCGTGCGGCGATGCATCATGCAGGGTCGTCGCGGATGGCCCCGACGAGAACCGCGACCCGCTCGTCGCGCTTCTCCTCGAGGCCGTCGCGAGCGCGCGCACGCGCGTCGCGATCATGACGCCGTATTTCCTGCCGCCGCCGGAGCTCGTCGGCGTGCTGCAGGCCACGGCGCTCCGCGGAGTCGACGTCGCCGTCGTGCTGCCGGCGACGAACAACCTGCCGTACGTGCACTGGGCGACGCGACACATGCTGTGGGAGCTCCTGCTGTTCGGCGTGCGTATCTACTACCAGCCCGGACCGTTCGTGCACACGAAGCTGCTCGTCGTCGACGACGAGCGCGCCGTCGTCGGCTCGTGGAACCTCGATCCCCGCAGCTTGAGGCTCAACTTCGAGCTGGCCGTCGAGATCCGGGACACGCGTCTCGTCGAGGATCTCGTCGCTCACTTCAGCGAGTGCCGCGCGCGCTCGACAGAGGTCACGCTGCGGGACGTCGACGGCAGGCCGCTGCCCGAACGGATCCGCGACGGCGCGGCATGGCTCTTCACGCCGTATCTCTGATGGGAGACGTGCCCCGCAGGTTCGCCGCCGCGCTCTGTGGTAGCCTTTGTTCGTTCCTCAAAGCGGCGAGCAAGGCATGAAAGGCAACGACGACGTAGTGGCGATGCTGAACAAGGTGCTCTACAACGAGCTCACCGCCATCAACCAGTACTTCCTGCACTCCCGCATGCTGCGGAACTGGGGCGTCACGAAGCTCGCGAAGTACGAGTACGAGGAGTCGCTCGACGAGATGCGCCACGCCGACAAGCTGGTCGAGCGCATCCTGTTCCTCGACGGCCTGCCGAACCTACAGGACCTCGGCAAGCTCTTCATCGGCGAGGACGTCGAGGAAATCCTGAAGTGCGACCTGCGCCAGGAGCAGCTCGCGATTCCGCTGCTCAGGGAAGGAATCGCGCTATGCGAGCGTGCGAACGACTACGTCTCCCGCCGCCTGCTCGAGGAGATCCTCGCTAACGAAGAGGAGCACGTGGATAAGCTCGAGGCTCAGTTCGAGCTGATAAAGCGCGTGGGTCTTCAGAACTACATTCAGCTGCAGAGCGACTCGGCGGAGTAGGCGCGGACTTTCGTGCCGGCAGGAGCCCGGCATGCTCGAGCACGGCGAGCACGGTGCCCGGGCGGAGTCCTCGCCAGCTATGCAACGTCCGAGACCTCCGCGACGCCGTCGTTCGTCGTCGCGTGCACTTCCTCGATGATCTGAGTCGCGACTTCGAGGCAGCGCCCGCAGCGGACCGGCTTGCCGAGGCGCCGATAGATTTGGGGGGCGGAACGGAGCCCCTCGCGAGCCGCATCGCGGATGTCGCTCTCGCGGTGGCCGTTGCAGATGCAGATGTACATGGGCGCCTAGGATGGGCGCGTTGCGAACGATTGTCAATTGCGTTTTAGCCGGCGCGTGGCCGGCGGCGCTTCCGCGGGGCCGGATCAGCCCCGGACGGTCGCGGCGAGGTACTCGAGCGCGCGACCGACGCCGCCCGCCCTGTGCGGGACGCCGGCGAGCGTAAGGCCCATCTCGACCCCGGCCAGGGTTCCGGCGAGCATCAGGTCGTTGAAGCTGCCGAGGTGCCCGATCCGGAACACCTTGCCGGCGATCTTGCCGAGGCCCGCGCCGAGCGACATGTCGAACGCGGCGAGCGTCTTGCGCCTGAGCTCGTCCGCATCGTGCCCGTCCGGCATCAGCACGGCGGTCAGCGAGTTGCTGCGGTCGTCGGGCACGGCGCACCAGAGCTCGAGCCCCCACCCGTCCACCGCGCGGCGCGTCGCTTCGGCATGGCGCGCGTGCCGCGCGAACACGGCATCGAGGCCCTCTTCGAGCAGCATCGCGATCGCCTCGCGCAGACCGAACAGCAGGTTCGTCGACGGCGTGTACGGGAAGAAGCCGTTCGCGTTCGCGGCGAGCATCTCGTGCCAGTCCCAGTACGTGCTCCGGCAACGAAGCGCCTTCGAGGCCGCGAGCGCCTTGTCCGACACGGCGTTGAACGCGAGCCCCGGCGGCAGCATCAGACCCTTCTGAGAGCCCGCGACGGTCACGTCGACGCCCCACTCGTCCATGCGGAAATCGATCGAGCCGAGCGACGAGATCGTGTCGACGAGGAGAAGCGCCGGATGGTTCGCGGCGTCGAGCGCTTGTCGCACGCGGTCGATCCGCGTGAAGGCGCCGGTCGACGTCTCGTTGTGCACGATGCAGACCGCCTTGATCCGGCGGGCACGGTCCTCGGCGAGGCGCGCCTCGATCGCCGCGACGTCGGCGCCGCGCCGCCAATCGGTCTCGATCGAGACGATCTCGAGACCGAGACGGGCCGCGAGCTTCGCCCACGTGGCCGCGAAATGGCCCGTCTCGCACATCAGCACCGTGTCGCCCGGCGCGACGACGTTCACGAGCGCCGCTTCCCACGCGCCCGTGCCGGACGCGGAATAGATCACGACCGGGTGACGGGTCTTGAAGATCGTTCGGATCTCGGCGAGCACCTCGCGCGCGAGCGCGGCGAACTCGGGCCCGCGGTGGTCGATCGTCGGTCGATCGATCGCACGCAGAATCCGGTCCGGCACGTTCGTCGGACCGGGGATCTGCAGGAAGTGCCGCCCGCTGCGCACGCTCACCGCTCGGGCAACGCGAAGACGTTGATCGAGTTGCCGCGATGCTCGGGCAGCGTGAACTCCGCCGGGTTCGCAAGGATTCCCGCGCCGATCAGCTGCTCGCCGTTCACGACCGCGATGTACTGCTTTCCGTCGACGGCATACGTGATCGTGCTGTTCTGCACGCTCGCGCCGAGCGGCTCGGACTCCCACAGGATCTCGCCGGTCTCGGCGTCGAACGCGCGGAGGACCTGACCGATGTCGCCCCAGAACACGAGGTCGCCGGCCGTCGCGAGCACGGCGCCGACGCCGGCCGCCCTGCCCTCGTAAAGCCGGTGGATCTCGCCGGTCGTCATGTCGATGCGCGCGAGCCCGGCGAACTTCGCGGGGTCCCCGCCCGGCCGCAGCGTGCCCGTCCGCCGCTCCCCCGGGCCGTCCGGCACGGCGCGCGTCATGTCGAGGCAGTGGTCCACGTACGGCACGTACAACGAGTTCGTGCCGGGGTGATAGGCCGTCGGCCAGTAGCTGCGCGTGTTCCAGTAGCAGATCACGCTGTTCGCGCCCGGCTCCTTCAGCACGAGGTCCCAGTTGATGTAGGTCGCGCCGGTCTTCACATCGATGTCCGACAGAATGAAATGCGGCGTGTCGTACGGGAACGGCGTCGCCCACAGGAACTCTCCCGTGCGCCGGTCGTTAACCCAGATGCCGCCGCCTTCGCCGACCGTGACGACGATGTCGCGCTCCACGCCACGCTCGAGGTTCGCGCTGATCCACTTGACGTGCTCGGGGTCGGGGTCGACGACGGTCCGGATCAGCACCTTCTCCTGGTTGATGTCCATGTCCCAGTCGTCGCCCGGCAGATGCTGGTAGTACCAGACGAGCTCGCCGGTATCGACGTCGAGCGCGACGGTCGAGTTGCTGTAGAGGTCCGCAGGCGCGTGACGCGGGATCGCCTCGTGGTCGCCGCCGTGCCGGTCCGCGCGCGTGTTCGGCATCGGGTTCGAGATGCCCCAGTACACGATGCCGAGCTCGGGGTCGTACGTGCCCGGCAACCCCCACGTCGACGCGCGCCGCTCGCTCGGCGGCGTGCCGCCCCACGACTCGTCGCCCGGCTCGCCGGCGCCCGGCGCCGTATAGAAGCGCCACACCTCCTCGCCGGTCTTCGCGTCGTGCGCAACGATGTAGCACTGCTCTCGCGAGCTGTTGCACGTGCGGCCCGAGATCACCTTGCCGTCCGCGACGATCGCGCCCGACGTATGTGCCTCGACGGTGACCTCGGTCTGCCAGCGGACGGCGCCCGTCGAGGCGTCGAGCGCGACGATCGAGTTAGGCGCGTTGCGGGCCGCGGCGGGCGCCGTGAAGTAGATCATGCCGTCGTAGATCGCGAGCGCCTTCACGCGCGACGACGCCCGCCCCTCGGGCGTATACCGCCAGAGCTCGTCGCCCGTCGCGGCGTCGAGCGCGAGCACCTCGCTCGGTCCCTCGCGTCCGCCCGGCGTCACGAGATACATCACGCCGCTGTACACGAGCGGAATGATCTCGATGTTTCCCGGCGCGAGCGGCTTCGTCCACACCTTCTCGAGGCTCGCGACGTTATTGCGGTTGATCTGATCGAGCGGGCTGTAGCGCTGCGCGTCGTACGTGCGGCTGTACATCAGCCAGTCGGCGGGATCGGGCCGCTCGAGCACGTCGTCGGTCACGGGCGCCGCCGCGACGGCTGCGAGCGGCCCGGCGGGCGCCGAGCTCTGGGCGGCCGCGAGCGCGGACGCGAGCGTCGAAAGGCATCCGATGACGATCAAATCGAGGCGCTTCGTGCTCATGCCGATTTCCTTGCTTTGCTTCTTATCGTTCGAGGACGCCGAACCCGGTCCGACGCGCATGATCCGCACGAAAGATTATATGAACGCGGCGACCGGCGCTCGACGGGCGACGAACGCGCCCGTTCGGAACCGGTCGCGGCGTGGCGTCCCGGCCGTCAGCGGCCGCTCCACCCTCCGCCGAGAGCGAGGAACAGCGCGACCTCGAGCCGGGCGGCCTGCGCCGCCGAGCGCGCGACCGCGCTCTCGGCCTCGGCCAGCGCGAGATCGGCCTGCAGCACGTCGAGGAAGCTGATCTGGCCGGCGTCGAAACGCGCGCGCGCGAGCCGCACCGCGTCCGCCGCATGCCGGTGGGCCGCCTCGAGCGCGCCGCGCCGCTCGAGCTCCTTCGCGTAGTCCGAAAGGGCGCTCTCGACCTCACGGAGCGCGTTCAGCCATGTGCCGTCGAACGTCGCGAGCGCGGCCTGCGCGTCGGCCTCGGCCTGCGCGAGCCGCGCGCGCGAGAGGGTCCGGTTCGGGAAGCTGAACCGGAGCAGCGGACCAAAGCTCCAGCGCGACGCGTCCCCGCTGTCGAGATCCCCCGCCGTGAGCGCGACGGCGCCCGCCGACCCGGCGAGGCTCACGCTCGGATAGAGATCCGCGGTCGCGACGCCGATCCGCGCCGTTGCGGCTGCGAGCCGGCGCTCGGCCTCGCGAATGTCCGGCCGCCGTGCGAGGAGCGCCGCACCGTCGCCGACCGCGATCGGCGCGTCGAGCGTCGGCGGCGTCCGACACTCCGCGGCCTCGAGCGGAAAGTCCGTGGGCGCGCGGCCCATCAGCACCGCGAGCCGATAGAGCGCGCTCTTGTGGGCAGCCTCGAGGGTCGGGATCGTCGCGCGCGTCTGCTCCGCCGCGGCGGACGCGCGCGCGACGTCGAGCGCCGTGCCGCGCCCGGCCGCGTAGAGGCGCTCGGTCAGCGCGAGCGTCTCGCGCTGCAGCGCGAGACTCCTCTCGGCCGCGGCGAGCTCGAGCCGGGCCGCACAGGCCTCGACGTACGCACGGGCCGTCTCTGCCGCGACGGTGATCTGGACGGTGTGATAGACCGCCTCGACCGCTTCCGCGTCCGCCGTCGCCGCCTGCACGGCGCGGCGCACGCGACCGAAGAGATCGACCTGATACGACACGTCGAAGCCGACATCGTAGATCGTGTCCTCGAACGCGAAGCCCTGCTGCAGGAAGTTCTGCCGGCCGCTCGTCGAGCCCGCGCCGAAGGTCGTCGTCGGCAGCCGACCGCCGCGCGCCTCGCGCAGCAGCGCGTCCGCACGCGCGAGATTCGCGGCGGCCCGGCGCAGGTCCGTGTTCGCGTCGAGCGCCTCGCCGATCGCGGCGTCGAGGAACGGGTCGTCGTAGAGCCGCCACCAGTCGTGCTCCGGCGCGTCCTGCCGAAACGCGTCAACGTCGGCGCCCGCGAAGGGCGCGACCGCGGCCGGCGCGGGCTCGGGCGCGCGGTAGTCCGGACCGACCGCGCAGCCCGCGCACGCGAGCGCGACGGCGAGCGCCATATGACGAAGGCCGCTCATGCCGCCGCCCTCCCTTTCAGGCCGAGCTTGCGGCAGACGACGTAGAAGACCGGCGTGAAGATCAAACCGAACACGGTCACGCCGATCATGCCGAAGAACACGGCCGTGCCAAGCGCCTGACGCATCTCCTTGCCCGGCCCCTCCGCGATCGCGAGCGGCAGCACGCCGAGGATGAACGCGAACGACGTCATCAGGATCGGGCGAAGCCGCGTGCGCGCCGCCGCGATGGCCGCGTCGAACCGAGACATGCCGTCGCGCTCCTCGTACTGGCGCGCGAACTCGACGATCAGGATCGCGTTCTTCGCCGCGAGCGCGATCAGCACGACGAGGCCGATCTGCGTCAGGATGTTCACGTCCATGCCGCGCAGGTTCACGCCGAGGATCGCTGCGAGGAGGCACATCGGCACGATCAGGATCACGGACAGCGGCAGCATGAACGCCTCGTACTGCGCCGCGAGCACGAGGAACGCGAACACGACGGCGAGCCCGAACACGAGGATGCCCGTGTTGCCGGCGAGCCGCTCCTGGAACGCGATGTCGGTCCATTCGAAGCTCATGCCCGGCGGCAGCCGCTCGGCGGCGAGCTCCTCCATCGCGTCGAGCGCCTGCGCGGACGAATAGCCCGGCGCCGGCTGCCCGCGGATGTCCGCGGTCGGGAACAGGTTGTGGCGAATCACGCGCGTCGCGCCGGAGTCCTCCTGAAGATCGATGACCGACGCGAGCGGCACCATCTCGCCCGACACGGAGCGCACGCGAAGGTTGAGGATGTCGTTGCGGTCGTTCCGGTACGTCGGCTCGGCCTGCGCGATCACCTGATACGTCCGGCCGAACAGGTTCAAGTCGTTCACGTAGAGCGAGCCCAGGTACACGTTCATCGTGCTGTAGACGTCGGCGGGATGGACGCCCAGGAGCTGCGCCTTGTCGCGGTCGAGCTCGGCGAAGAGCCGCGGCGCGCCGGTGCTGAACTGGCTGAACGTGCCGACGACCTCGGGCCGCTGCGCGGCCGCAGCGACGAGATCGTTCGCGGCCGCCTCGAGCGCGGCGTAGTTGGCACCGGTGCGGTCCTGGATCATCATGCGCCACCCGCCGCCGTTGCCCATGCCCTGCACGGTCGGCGGCGGAATCACGACGATCGATGCGCCCTGGATCGCGGCGAGCCGCTGCGTCAGCACCTGGCTCAGCTGCACGGCCGTCACGCCGTTTCGCTCGCGCTCCTCGAACGACGCGAGCCGCGCGAACAGCGCGCCCGAGTTCGACTCGAGCGACGAGCTCGCCGCGTTGTAGCCCGAGAACGCGACGACCTCCTCGATGCCGGGCAGGTCTTCGACGATCGCCATCGCCTGCTGCATGATCTCGTTCGTGCGCGCCGATGCCGCGCCCGGCGGCAGCGTGATCACGCCGATCAGCGCGCCCTGGTCCTGCTCGGGGATGAAGCCGCTCGGCGTCGCGACGAAGCGCCAGCCGGTGATCGCGAGGAGCCCCGCGTAGAGCACGAGCATCATCGCGGCATGGCGGACCGTTCTCGCGGTCAGCCATCCGTACCGATCGCCTAGCTTGTCGAAATAATGGTTGAACGCGGCGCCGGCGCGGCGCAGCGGCGCGAGCCACCGCGGACCGTGCGCCTCGTGCGCGTCGCCCGCGGCGTGCGGACGGAGCAGCACGGCCGCCATCGCCGGCGTCAGCGTCAGCGACAGGAGCAGCGAGATCACCGCCGCCGCGGAGATCGTCACGGCGAACTGGCGGTAGAAGAGCCCCGGGATGCCGGAGACGAACGCGGTAGGGATGAACACCGAGAGCAGCACGAGACCGATGGCGATCAGCGCGCCCGACACCTCGTCCATCGTCCGATGCGCGGCCTCGCGCGGAGTCATCCCCGCGCGGATGTTCCGCTCGACGTTCTCGACGACGACGATCGCGTCGTCGACGACGATGCCGACCGCGAGCACGAGCGCGAAGAGCGCGAGCGAGTTCAGCGAGTAGCCGAGCACGAGCAGCGCGGTCATCGCGCCGATCAGCGCGACTGGAATCACGACGATCGGAATGATCGCGGCACGCCACGTCTGGAGGAACACGACGATCACGACGACGACGAGCAGCACGGCCTCGAAGAGCGTCTGCTGCACGGCGCCGATCGACGCCTCGACGAACTCCGTCGGGTTGTACGGAACGCTGTAGGTCACGCCCGGCGGGAACTCGGGCAGCATCGCCTCGAGCTCGGCGAGCACCGCATTCGCGGCCGCGAGCTCGTTCGACTCGGGCTGCGCGATGATCGCCATGCCGATCGTCGGCAACCCGCCGCTCGAGTACGCGCTGACCGAGAAGTCCTGGCGCGTCAGCTCCGCGCGGCCGATGTCCTTGACGCGCGTGGCGGCGCCGTTCGCGTCGACCTTGATGATCAAGTCCTCGAACTCGGCCGGATCCTCGAGACGCCCCCGCATCTGGATCGGCAGCAGGAACGCGGCCGCGTGCTTGTCCATCGGCGCCTGACCGATCGAGCCGGCCGCGACCTGCACGTTCTGCGTCCTGAGCGCCTGCACGATCTCCGTCGCGGTCAGATTGCGCGCGGCCGCGCGGTCCGGATCGATCCAGATCCGCATCGCGTAGTCGCCGCCCCCGAACACGCGCACGTCGCCGACACCGTCGATGCGGAGCAGTCGGTCGCGCACGACCGTGTTCGCCCAGTTACCCATGTAGTCGAGGGTGACGTCCGGGTCCGACGACTTCATCGTCACGAGCATCAGGAAACCCGGCGCCTGCTTCGAGACGACGACGCCGAGCGCGCGCACCTGCTCGGGCAGGCGCGGCTCCGCGACCGCGACGCGGTTCTGGACCTGCACCTGCGCCGTGTCGAGGTCGGTCCCCTGCTCGAACGCGATCAGGATCTGCGACTGGCCGTTCGCGACCGCGGTCGACGTCATGTAAAGCATGTTCTCGACGCCGTTGATCTGCTGCTCGAGCGGCGCGAGCACGGTCTCGGACACGACCTCGGCGGACGCGCCTGGATAAGTCACGGCGACGCTGATCGTCGGCGGCGCGATCTGCGGAAACTGCGCGACCGGCAACAACGGATAGGAAAACGCGCCGACGAGCGTGATCACGATCGCGATCACGGTCGCGAAGATCGGGCGATCGACGAAGAAGTGCGCTAGACGCATGGGCGACGAACCCTTGCTGACGTGTCAGCGGTTCGGAGAGAAGAAGCCGGCGCGCTTCAGCGCGCGTCGGCCGCGGTGACCTCGGGCGCGGCGTCCATCGGCACGATCGCGACGGGCGCACCGTCCGGGCCGGGCGCCTCGAGCCGCGCGAGCGTGACGGCGGCGCTCTGCCCGGGCCGCACGCGCTGCTGCCCGTCGACGACGACGCGGTCGCGCCCGGTGAGACCCGAGCGGATCACGCGCAGCCCCTCGTGCAGACCGCCGAGCTCGATCTTCCGCGCGGAAACGAGGCCCTCGTCGTCGACGACGTAGACGATCCGGTCCGCGCCGCGCGTCGCGATCGCGCTGTCCGGCAGCAGCACGCCCGAGTATTCCGTCGACGCCTGAAGCAGCATGTGTCCGAACATGCCGGGCGTCAGGAAGCCGTCCGCGTTCGGCACGACCGCACGGCCTCGGATCGTCCCGGAGCCCGTGTCGATCGAGTTGTCGAGGAAGTCGAGCTCGCCGACCCAGTGATAGTCGCGCTCGTCCTGCAGCCTGATCCTCGCGATGCGCGGCCCTTCGATCTCGGCGCGTTTGTACTTGAGATAGAGCGCCTCGGATCCCTGGAACACGAAATGAATCGGGTCGACCGACACGACCGTCGTCAGCACGGTGTCGTCGGCCTTCACGGCGTTGCCGGGATCGACGCGACGGTACGAGACCCTGCCCGAGATCGGTGCAACGACCTTCGTGAACTCGACGTCGAGCTCGGCGGCGCGGACGGCCGCCCGCGCCGCGGTGAGCTCCGCCTCGGCCGTGCGGACGGCCGCCTCGAGCGCCTCGAGCTCCTCCTTGCTAACCGCGCCGATGTCTACCAGACCGCGCGCCCGCTCGAGCTCCGTGCGCGCGTTCTCGACGCGCGCGCTCGCCGCCGCCGCACGTCCCCTCGCCTCGTCGCGACGCGCCTCCAACGGCCGCGGATCGATCGTGAAGAGCAGCTGGCCTCGCTCGACGCGCTGTCCCTCTTCGAAGTGCGCTTCGACGAGATAGCCCGACACGCGCGGCCTCACCTCGACATGCTCGACCGGCTCGAAGCGGCCGACGAACTCGTCCCAGTCTACGATGGTGCGGACGAGCGGCTCGGCCGCGGTGACCTGCGGCAGCACGACGGCCTGCGCGGACGGAGCGTCGTCGCAGCCGGACAGCATGCCGGCAGCGGCCAGCGCCGGTAGGAAGCGGAGAAAGCGCATGGATCGTTGTCCTTGCTAACGGAACGAGAAACGCGACCCGCGGCGAGCGCCGAGAGTCGCGTGTCAACAGATGGTGACTTATTAGAGCCGCACTGCTAGCCTCTGTCAACGCAGCGCACGTGCCGGTATCCGAACCGTCCGGTATCGTGTGTCCCGGAGACGCCTATGTCCCTTCCGTTCAAACAGCGCAACGCCGCGAACACGCGCGAAGCGATCCTTGCCGCCGCGCGGCAGCGCTTCACGCTCGACGGCTACGATCACGCGGGCCTGCGCGCGATCGCTGCCGATGCCGGCGTCGACCCCGCGCTGATCTGCCGATACTTCGGCGGCAAGGAGCGTCTGTTCGCCGAGGTGCTCGCGACGACGGGACGCGATCCGATGGAGATCATCGCCGGCGACCGCGCGAGCTTCGGCCGCCGCGTCGCCGAAGCGTTGCTGCGTCCCACCGACTGCCGTCCGGACCGCCTCGCATTCGTGCAGCTCGCGATCCGCTCGAGCACTTCGCCCGTTGCGAGCAAGCTCGTGCGCGAGCGGATCGAGAGTCAGTTCGTCGTGCCGTTCACCGCGTGGGTCGGCGGCGAGTGCGCGGCGCAGAAGGCGTGGCTCGCCGGATCCATATTGATGGGCGCTGCAACAATGCTGGCGATAGGCTGCACGCCGTCGAGCGCAGCGCCGGACGACCGGTTGGTCGATCACCTCGCGCGCACCTTGCAACGGATCGTCGACGACGATTGAGCCTCGCGCCTGCGCATCGGCGGTTGAGCCGAAGCGCTGGCTACCGTAAGGTTCCGGGTTCACAAGAGTGCGGTCGCTCCCGGATGAATATCTCTCTCGTGTCCCCGAGCTAGCGGGCCCGCCTCGATGTTCGCGCTCATCAATCGTTCGGTCCGATTCAAGCTGATCGCCGTCATCCTCGCGACGACGCTCGCCGCGCTGCTCGTCGCGAGCGCGGCGCTCTTGAGCTACGACATCCGCCGCTATCGGCAGAGCGTGATCGCGGACATTCGAACGCAGGCGGCGTTCCTCGCCGACGCGAACATCGTCGCGTTGCAATACGACGACCGCGAGCTCGCGCAGGAGAGCCTTTCACCGCTGACGATCCGTCCGGACATCCTCGCCGGCGCGATCTACACGGCCGACGGCGAGCTTTTTGCAGCCTACGAAAGGGACGGCCACGGCGACCTCGGCAGACCGCCCCCCGAGCCTCCGCGCGAGCTGCGCGGCGCAGGAAGCCTCGTGCGTTTCGGCAGCGGTATGACCGAGCTGCTCGTCCCGGTGATCTCCGAGAACGAGGAGATCGGCATGGTGTTCCTGCGCGCGAGCTACGACCTCGGCGGCCGCGTCGAGGACTATCTGCTGATCCTCGGCGCCGTGATGCTGCTGAGCCTCATCGTCGCGGGCTTCATCTCGGTGCAGCTCCAGCGCAGCATCACCGCGCCCGTGCGCGCCGTCAGCGCAGTCGCGCGCAAGGTCATCGAGCAACGTGACTTCGCGCATCGCGCGCAGAAGTCGACCGACGACGAGATCGGCGTTCTCGTCGACTCCTTCAATGCGATGCTCGGCGAGGTCGGCCAGATGACCGAGGCCCTCGAGGCGACCAACCGCCGCCTCCGCGAGGAGACCGAGGAGCGGCGCAGCGCGGAGGCCGCGCTCAGGCTCGCCGACCGGCGCAAGGACGAGTTCCTCGCAACCCTCGCTCACGAGCTGCGCAATCCTCTCGCGCCGATGGTCAACGCGCTCGGCATGATCGACGTGTCGAAGCTCGGACCGGCCGCGCAGCAAGCGCGCGACATCATCGAGCGGCAGCTCGGCCACATGGTGCGTCTCGTCGACGACCTGCTCGACGTGTCGAGGATCACGCGCGGCAAGCTCACCGTGCACATGACCGAGGTCGATCTCGCCGGGATCATCCGCAGCGCGGTGGACACCGTGAGGCCGGTCGTCGAGGCACGCGGCCATCGGCTCGACGTTTCGCTGCCCCAGCGTCCGGTGTACCTCGACGGCGACGCCGTGCGCCTGTCGCAAGTGTTCTCTAACCTTCTCAACAATTCCGCGAAGTACACGCACGAGGGTGGACGGATCGCGCTGTCCGCCGAACTCGGCGGCGACGAGGTCGAGGTCACGATCACCGACAACGGCATCGGCATGTCTCAGGAGACGCTCGGCACGATCTTCGAGATGTTCACGCAGGCGCCGGGGGACAAGACGAGCCGACGGCAGTCCGGCCTCGGCGTCGGCCTCGCCCTCGCCCGCCGCCTCGTCGAGCTGCACGGCGGCACGATCACGGCATCGAGCCCGGGCCCGGGTCTTGGCAGCACTTTCGTGGTCCGGCTGCCGGCGCGTCCGGAGTCGAAGCGTGCGCGAGAGTCGTCGAGCGCCGACGCCGACGATCGGGCGGAATCGGGCGCCGCGGCACGGCGGCGCCGCATCCTGCTCGTCGACGATAACGTCGACTTCGCGACGAGCCTCGCGATCCTGCTCGAGACGCTCGGCCACGAGGTGAAGGTCGCGCACGAGGCGCAAGGCGCGATCGAGGCCGCGGCGAAGCTCGCGCCGGACGTCGCGTTCCTCGACATCGGCCTGCCGGACGTGAGCGGCTACGAGATCGCGACGCGGCTCCGGGCGATGCCGGAATGCGCGAACACGACGATGATCGCGCTGAGCGGCTGGGGACAAATCGAGGATCGCAAGCGCTCGTACGAAGCGGGCTTCGCGCAGCACCTCGTCAAGCCGGTCGATCTGAAGACGATCGAGAACGTGCTCGCGGGTCTGGCGAGCGCCAGTTGAGTGTGCTCTACTGGCAGACGATGACGCGGCGCGGCTCGAGCATCGGACTCAAGCGGCGGCTGCACTCGCTGTGCGCCGCAACCATCCTGCTGATCGGCGTGTCCTCGCCGACGCTCGAAGCGCAACCTTCGACCGCCGCGGCTACGTCCGCGTACTCCGACGTCGAGGTCAAGGCCGCGTTTCTGTACAACTTCGGCGGCTACGTGCAATGGCCGCAGCAAGCGGACGAGACGGATCCCATTACGTTCGCCGTCCTCAATGACGACGAGGTCGAGCAGGCGCTCGAACGCCTCGTGCACGGGCGGACACTGCAGAACCGGCCCGTCCAAGTCCGCAAGCTGCGGTCGATCGACGAGCTGAACGACGAGGAGATCCTGTTCATCGGCCCCGCCGAGAATTGGCGGCTACCGCAGCTCGTCGCCGAGATCGAAGGCCCGACGTTGGTCGTCACGGATGCGCCGGACGGGCTCGCCGCGGGCGCGATGATCAACTTCCAGATCGTCGACAGGCGGGTGCGCTTCGAGGTCGGGCTCCCGGCGGCCGAAGCGGCCGGGCTCGTGCTGAGCGCCAGGCTCTTGTCCGCGGCGCTGCGGGTCGAGACGACGCGCTGCAGCACCGCGTGCAGGGGACCCGGCGACGACCGCCCTGGCCAGGTCGCGCTCGAGCGCCCGTCCGGATCGCGGACGAGCATCAGGGCGCCGGGCTCTGCGAAGCCCCTTCGTCCGGCTTCCCGTGATCGGACGGATCGATACGTTGGCCCCGATAGCGAGCGACGGTGCGCGTGATCTCCGCGCCGAAGAAAAAGATCAGAGCCGCGTAGTAGACCCAGACCATGAAGACGACGACGGAGCCCGCGGCGCCGAACACGGAACCGATGCTCGCCTGCCCGAGATACAGCCCGATCACGTAGCGGCCCGCGAGCAGCAGGAGCGACGTGATCAGAGCGCCGAGCCAGACGTTCGGCCAGCCGATCACGGCGTCCGGCAGGTACTTGAAGATCATTGCGATCAGCAGCGTCGCGATCGCGAACGACACGGCCGCGTTCACGAAGCGCCACCAGCCGATCGTCGCGAAACCGAGCGTATCGAGATAACCCTGCAGCGCCGCGAGGATCGCGCTCGCGATCAGCGAGACGATCAGCAGAAAGCCCAAGCTCACGATCAGCGCGAACGACAACAGCCGATGGCGCAGAAATCCGAGCACCGCGTTCTCGGGCGCGGCCTTCACCTGCCAGACCTGATTGAGCGCGCCTTGAAGCTGTGCGAACACCGTCGTCGCTCCGAACAGCATCAGACCGCCGCCGAGCAGGATCGAGTAGACGTCCTGCTCCAGCCGCTCGGCGTTGTCGATCACCGTTCGCACGAGCGCGGCGCCCTCGCTCCCCGTCAACGTGCCGACCTGCTCGATCAGCTCCTCGCGGACGACGCCTTCGCCGAAGAAGAAGCCTGCGGTCCCGATCACGATGAGGAGCAGCGGCGCCATCGACAAGAGCGAGTAATACGACAGCGCGGCGGCGAGCCTGAACGGCTCGTGGGCGATGAACGACATGAACGCGTCCGCGAAGATGCCGTAGACCGCTCTTATCGGGCCGTCCGCCCGCCCGTTCGACGCCATCCCAGATCCTCCGCGGAAAGGCGAGATTTTCGAGTGCCGGCGTCAGCATAGCGTGCGCGGGCGGATCGGCACGACCCTCCTGCTCCGCCTCGGTGAGGCAACGCAGGCCGGATTTGCCTACACTTTCGGTCTGGCGAGAGGAGTTTCTCATGAAGCAGAACGACGACCCGATCACGGATCTGCTGAGCCGCATCGGCCAGCGTCCGAAGCGCAGAGGCACGCCCGGGCCGCGACCACCGAAGCCGATGTATCTGCTGCTCGGCCTCGCGGCCGCGATCGTCGCGATCGGCATTCTGACGTCGTTCTTCACGGTGCAGCCGGAGGAACGGGGAATCCTGAAGCGCTTCGGCCGCGTGTACGACATCGCCGAGCCCGGGCTGCACTTCAAGCTGCCGTTCGGCATCGACACAGTGCAGAAGGTCGCAACCGAGCGCGTGCTGAAGCAGGAGTTCGGCTTCCGCACGGCCGACAGCGCCGCGTTCGACCGCAGCCAGTTCACCGGGCCGATCCCCGATGAGTCGCTGATGCTGACGGGCGACCTGAACATCATCCAGGTCGAATGGGTCGTCCAGTACCGCATCGCGGACCCGATCAAATTCCTCTACTCGATGCGTGACCCGACGCGGGCGCTGCGCGACCTGTCGGAATCGGTGATGCGCCGAGTCGTCGGCAACCGCGTCGGCAGCGAGGTGCTGACGACGGCCCGCGTCGACATCGCGAACACCGCCCGCGAGGAGATCCAGCAGGCGATGGATCGATACGATAACGGGATCCGCGTGATCAACGTCGAGTTGCAGGACGTCGTGCCGCCGGAGCGCGTTCAGCCGGCCTTCAACGAGGTCAACGAGGCGCGCCAGGAGCGCGAGCGGATGATCAACGAGGCGAATCGTCAGGTGAATCAGCAGATCCCCCTCGCGCAGGGCACGGCGCAGCGCACGATCGCCGAGGCAGAAGGCTACGCGACGGAGCGCGTGAACCGCGCGCTCGGCGAAGCGGCACGCTTCAGCGCCGTGCTCGCGGAGTACCGCAACGCGCCCGAGGTGACGCGTGCCCGCCTCTACCTCGAAGCGCTGAACGAGATCCTGCCGCAGATCGGCTCGGTCGTCGTCGTGCGGAGCGAAGGACAGATACCCCCGCTGCCGCTGCTCAATCTGCGCGATGCGGACGCGCAGAGGCCGCGGCCGCAACAGGAGGCGACGACGCGCAGCGCGCCGCCCGCACCGACGCAGCCGCCCGAGCCCGAGCGCTCGCCTCGCAACACGGGGAGGTCCCGATGAAAAACCTGACGATTCCGGCGCTCGCCGCAATCGCCGTCGCGTTCGTCGTGATGAACTCCGCGTTCATCATCGATCAGGCCGAGCAAGGCATCATCGTGCAGTTCGGCGAGCCGATCGGCGGCGTGATCGACGAGCCCGGCCTGCACTTCCGCGTGCCGTTCATCCAGGAAGTGCGCCGCTTCGACAAACGACTGCTCGACTGGGACGGCGACGTCAGTCAGATTCCGACGCTCGGCCGCGAGTTCATCATCGTCGACACGACGGCCCGCTGGCGCATCACCGATCCGCTGCAATTCCTGCGCTCCGTGCGCGACGAGCTGGGCGCACGCACGCGGCTCGACGACATACTCGACTCCGTCGTCCGCGACATCGTCTCCGGCACCGAGCTCGAGGAGATCGTCCGCTCCGCCGACTGGCAGGTGGACGTGTCGGCGCTTGCGGAGGAAGAGATCGACGCGCTCGCCGAGACGGACCTCGACCGGCCGACCAAGGGGCGCGCGCAGCTCGAGCAGGAGATGCTCCAGGCCGCATCGCGCCAGATGCCGGATCTCGGCATCGAGCTCGTCGACGTCCGGATCAAGCGCATCAACTACATCGATTCGGTGCGTCAGCGGGTCGAGGCGCGGATGATTTCCGAGCGGCAGAGCATCGCCGAGCGCTTTCGCTCCGAGGGCCAAGGCAGGAGCCAGGAGATCCTCGGCGAGATGGAACGGGAGCTTCGAAGGATCCGCTCGGAGGCCGAGCGGCGCGCGCAAGAGATCATCGGCGAGGCGGACGCCGAGGCGACGCGAATCTATGGCGAAGCGTTCGGTGCGGATCCCGAGTTCTACAACTTCTTCAAGACGCTCGAGAGCTACCGTGCGCTCGGCGATAACACGACGCTGATGATCGACGCCGAGTCCGACTTCTTCCGCTACCTGCAGTCGATCGGGAACCGGCAGTAACGCCAGTGGCTCGATCCTCGAGTGCGCCGATTCGCGGCGTGTTCCGCGCGCGCGTGCCGATCTTCGGCGCCGCGGGGACCCCGCCGGCCCGCTGACACCGTTACACGAAACGACCGTGCCGACGCCGCCGAGCCTGCATGCCGCATTCGCGATCGCGTTCACCGTGTTCGCGATCTTTCTCTATACGCGCGAGCGCTACCTGCTCGAGGCGTCGAGCCTCTTCATCGTCTGCGTCGTCATGCTCTGGTTCGAGCTCTTTCCGATCGACCCACATCGCGAGCTGGGCGCGGAGACCGTGCTCGCCGGCTTCGGCAACGAGGCGCTAATCAGCATCTGCGGGTTGATGATCCTCGCGAAAGCGCTCGAGACGACCGGCGCGCTTCAGCCGATCTCGCAGTCGCTCGCGGGGATGTGGGCGGAGCGTCCGCAGGCCGCGTTCCTTGCAACGATACTGCTCTGCGCGTTCATCAGCATGTTCCTGAACAACACGCCGGTCGTCGCCGCCGTGCTTCCGCTCCTGGTCGCCGTGTCGCTGCGCGCGAAGGTCTCGCCCGCCGGCATCCTAATGCCGGTCGGCTTCGCGACCGTGATCGGCGGCACGGCGACGACGATCGGCACGTCGACGAACCTGCTCGTCGTTGCGATCGCGGCCGATCTCGGCATGCGCGAGCTCAAGATGTTCGATTTCGCGCTGCCGGTCTTCATCGTCGGCTCGATCGCGATCCTGTACCTGTGGCTCATCGCGCCGAGGCTGATCCCGGAGCGAAAGCCGCCGTTGACCGACGTCTCGCCGCGCGTATTCGACGCGAAGCTCCGCGTGAACGAGGACAGCGTCGCGAACGGCCGCACACTGGCCGATGTCCTCGCGCTGACGCGGGGGCGCATGAAGGTTTCGCGGATCGCGCGGGGGAACCTCTTGCTCGTGAAGCTGCCGTCCGTCGTCATCACGGCCGGCGACCGGCTGCACGTGCGCGATACGGCCGAGAACCTGAAGGAGTTCGAGCGGCTCCTCGGTGCGACGCTGCTCGCGGGCGACGCGGACGAAAGCGTAAGCGCCGAGCATCCGCTCACGAGCGACCAGCACCTCGCCGAGGTCGTCGTCACGCCGGGGTCCGCGCTCGACGGCGCGTCGCTCGACTCGAGCCGGGTGCTCTCCGCGTACGACCTCGTCCCGCTCGCGCTGCATCGCTCCGGCGCAGCGCCGGGCGAGACCGTCGAGCCCGCGATCCGCGAGCCGCTGCACGTCGGCGACATCGTTCTCGTGCAGGGCAGCACGGAGGCGCTCGAGCGCCTGAAGCGCTCGGGCCAGGTGCTCGTGCTCGACGGACGCATCACCGTTCCGCGCACCGAGCGGGCGTCCGCGGCGCTCGCGATCATGGCGGGCGTCGTCGCGTTCGCGGCCGTCGGCGTGCTGCGAATCTCGGTCGCCGCGATCCTCGGCGTCGCGCTGCTGCTCGCGACACGGTGCCTCACGTGGCGCGACGCGCTCGCCGCGCTCGACCGCCGGATCATCTTCGTGATCGTCGCGAGCCTCGCGCTCGGCCTCGCGCTGACCGAGACCGGCGCCGCGGCGTACGTCGCGTCGCTCTACGTCGCGGTGATCGGCGACGTGCCGGTGCCGATCGCGCTCGCCGGGTTCCTTGCGATCATGTGGCTTCTGACGGAGGTCGTGACGAACAACGCCGTCGCCGTGATCGGCACGCCGATCGCGTTCAGCGTCGCCGAGCAGCTCGGCGCCCCGGTCGAGCCCTTCGTCCTCGCCGTGCTGTTCGGCGCGAACATGAGCTACGTGATCCCGGTCGGCTACCAGACGAACCTGCTCGTGATGAGCGCGGGCGGCTATCAGTTCAACGACTTCATTCGCGTCGGACTACCGCTGTCGCTGATCATGCTGATCGGGCTGTCGCTCGTGATGCCGCTCCTGTACGACCTGTGACCGGCGCCGCAGGCGCGCTAGCGGACATTCCGGGACGGTTCCTTTAGTATCTGGTGGCCGGCCATCCGGCCCGATAAACCCGAAAAGAGCAAATCCAAATGAAGCGCAGACGACCCACTCTTCGCCCTGCCTTCGCGTCCGCGAGCCGCCTCGCGTGCGTCACGGCGGGCAGCCTGGCCATGGGGGTGCTGGCCGCCGCGATCGCGCAGGCGCAGACGGCGCAGGGATCCGGCGAGCCGGACTATCGCGTGTGGAACCAGTATCTCGGCGGCGTCGACTCGTCGCAGTACTCCGCGCTCGATCAGATCGACCGGAGCAACGTCACGCAGCTCGAGCCGGTCTGGACCTACGAGACCGGGGACAACCCTCTGTTCAATCCGATCGTCGTCGACGGCGTGATGTACGTGCGCGCGCAGGGCGGTCTCGTCGCGCTCGACGCGGCCACCGGCCGGGAGATCTGGCGGAACGACATTGCCCCGGGCACGCGCGGCGTCAGCTACTGGGAGAGCGAGGACCGCTCCGATCGGCGGCTCCTCTACCTGAACCGCGGCTTCCTCACGGCGGTCGACGCGCGCACCGGCAAGGTCATCGAGTCGTTCGGCGACGGCGGCCGCGTCGACCTGCGCGTCGGCCTCGTCGACGACGTCAACAGCGTCCGGCCGCTGCAGACGAACAACCCCGGCCGCGTCTTCGAGAACCTGATCATCATGTCGCTGCCCGCAGGCGGCGCGAGCTACAACTCGACGCCGGCGGACATCCACGCGTACGACGTGCGAACGGGCGAGCTCGTCTGGGTCTTCCATACGGTGCCCCGTCCCGGCGAGTTCGGCGCGGACACTTGGCCGGACAACGCGGCGCACGCTTTCGGCGGCGTGCACAACTGGAGCGAGTCGACGGTCGACGTCGAGCGCGGCATCGTCTTCATCCCGACCGGTACCGCGCGTTACGACTTCTACGGCGGCAACCGTCACGGCGACAACCTGTTCGGCAACAGCCTGGTCGCGCTCGATGCCCGCACCGGGAAGCGGCTCTGGCATTTCCAGACGATCCACCACGATCTCTGGGACTACGACATTCCGCAGGCGCCGAAGCTCTTGACCGTGCGGCACGCCGGCGAGGAGATCGACGTCGTCGCGCAGGCGACGAAGCAAGGGTTCCTGTTCGTGTTCGAGCGCGACACCGGCGAGCCGCTCTGGCCGATCGAGGAGCGGCCGGTGCCGCAATCGAATGCGCCGGGCGAGCAGTCGTCGCCGACGCAGCCGTTCCCGACGGCGCCGCCGCCGTTCGCGCGGCAGTCGTTCACCGAGGCCGACATCAATCCGTACATTCCGGAGGAGGATCAGGAGCGCCTCCGGGAAATCCTCAGAACCTACCGGAACGAAGGCCTGTACACGCCGCCGAGCCTGCAAGGCACGATCATGATGCCGGGCCACAACGGCGGCGCGAACTGGGGCAGCGCGGCCGTCGATCCCGTCAACGGGAAGCTGTACATCGTCTCGAAGGAGCTCCCGACGACGGCGAACCTGCAGCTGCGTCAGGGCGGAGGCGGCCCCGGCGGACCGCAAGGCGGCGGCGGCCCGGTGCCGAACGAGGGCGAGGATTTCATCCCCTACTCGGTGCCGGTCGATTTCATGCTGCAGAGCAACGGCCTCTCCGCGATCGGCCCTCCGTGGTCCCGGCTCACCGCGTACGACCTGAACGAGGGCGTGATCGAGTGGCAGGTGCCGAACGGCGAGGTCGCATACCTCGCAGCACAGGGCATCACGGACACCGGCAGCCATGCGCCGCGCGGCGGCCCGGTCGTCACGGCCGGCGGCCTGCTCTTCGTCGGCACGTCGTCCGATCGCGCGTTCCGCGCGTACGACGTCGACACGGGCGAGGTGCTGTGGACGTACCGGCTCGACGCGGCCTCGGAAGGCGTGCCCGCCGTCTACGAGGTGAACGGCCGCCAGTACATCACGATCGCGAGCGGCGGCTGGGGCCTCTTCGGCGTCCGCGAAGGGCTGCCGGAGCCGGGACCGGGCAAGTACATCACGTTCGCGCTGCCCGACTCGGAAAGCTGACCTTCCACGTTCCTCGAAAACGCAGCGGGCCGGCGATCACTCGCCGGCCCGCTTGCGTTTGGCGCGTAGATCCGCGCGTCAGTTCTGATTCCGTGCCTGCTGCTCGCGCTCGTAGCGCGATGTCTCGATGTACGTACGAACCTGGATGTTGCCCTCGTGGCACGCGTACTCGAAGATCTTGTAATCGTTGTTCAGCACCCACGTGTACGCTGCCGTCCACGGACGCGTCTGCATGACGGGATCCGCGACGGTGATCTCGTACTCGAGCCGATCGTCGGCGACGCGCGTGAAGCGCTCCGTGATGTGCAGCTCTTCGCTCGTCGGCGTGTTGTAGCCCGGCGATCCGCTCGTGCCGATGTTCGTCATGTGCGGGATGCCGTTGAAGTTCGTCGTCTCGACGACGAGCGTGTTGCCTTCCCAGCGCCCGCGCGACTCGCCCATCCACTGCTTGATCGAGGGATCGAGCGGCCCTCGGCCGTCGACCGGAATGATTCGCGCCTCGTGAATCATCTCGAGTCGCAGCACGACGTATCCCGGAGTCTGGATGATCTCGATTCCGTTGTTGTACTGCATCGGGAACATCGACGCGGGCAGACCGCGCGTGATGCAGCGATCCCAGACGTCGAAGTCCTCGGGGCGATCCCACGTGTCGCGGAACCAGCTCGTGCCCATCGTCGGCGAGATCCGCTTGCCGAGCTCGGTCAGCTCGGGAAATTGCCCATCCGGCGGATCGACGATCAGCGACGCGACGCGCGTCGGGATCTGCCCGGCCTCGGCCCAATGGCCCATGCCCATCCGGCCCGATTGAATCTCGCGGTCGTAGGCTTCGTTGCGGTTCGCGAGCTGTGTCTCGCGCTGCCTGTACTCTTCCTCGGTCAGCACGTTTCGCGTGCCGAACTGAGGCGGACGAACGAGCGGAACGCCGGTCATGTGATTCACCGGCCACATGCCCTGCAGGTCGGGATCGCCCCACGGCGTCCTCGGGTGCTCCCAGCTCGAGTCCTGTGCGAAGCTCGGCGCAGTGGTGCCGAGCAGGGCCGCGGCGACGCCCGCCGCCATCACTCCGAGTCGCAAGATCCGCTCCTTCATCCAAGACCTCCGTTGAATCGAACGTTCGGCTCGAGCCCGAAGCGCTTTTCAATCCGGACTCGCGAGTTCGCCGAGTATAAGCGTTCGTCCGCAGCAGGGTCGAACGCGGCGTTCTTGGGCTCGAGCGTGTCCAGCGTGTATCTTTAGCGCGATTCTGCCCGTCGGGCGGCATTGGGGAGATCAAGAATAATGAAGCGGATTCCGGCCCTCGTTGCCGCAGGCACCGCGGCCTTCGTCGGGGCGACCGGTCCCGAAGCAATCGCTCAGGACGCCGAGCACCGATGGAGCAACAGTCACATGCCCGCCGGTGACTGGCGCACGATCAACCGCGATCTTGCTGCGACGCGCTACTCGCCGCTCGATCAGATCAACGTGCACAACGTCGCGAGCCTCGAGCGCGTGTGGACGTATCGCCTGAACGGCAACTCGACCGCGGTGCCGCTCGTCGTCGAAGGCGTGATGTACGTGCCGAGCGGCGACCGCGTCGTCGCGCTCGATGCGAGCACGGGCGACGAGAAATGGGCTTATGTCGTGCCCCGACCGCAAGGTCAGGGCGGCCCGGGCGGCGTATCGACCCGCGGCGTCGGATATTGGGAAGGCGACGAGAGCACGCCGCCGCGCGTCCTCTTCATGGCCGGCTCGCGGCTCTATGCGGTCGACGCGGCGACCGGCACGCCGTCCGCCGGCTTCGGCGAGAACGGCAGCGTCGACGTCGGCGTGCCGTACCGCGGCACGCCGACGATCTACGGCAACGTCGCCGTGATCGGCGCGAACGTCAACGAAGTGCCGCAGGGTCCAGCCGGCAACCCGCGCGCGTTCGACGTGCGCACCGGCAGGAAGCTCTGGGAGTTCCAGACGGTGCCGCGACCCGGCGAGCCCTTCAACGAGACGTGGGGCGACGGCTGGCAGAACCGCTCCGGAACGAACATGTGGGCGTTCGCTGCGCCCGTCGATGCGGCGCGCGGCATCGTCTACCTGCCGATCGCCGGGCCCGCGGCGAACTACTACGGCGGCGACCGCCCGGGCGCGAACGTGTTCGCGAACTCGATCGTCGCGGTCAGGGCCGAAACCGGCGAGTACCTGTGGCATTTCCAGACGGTCCATCACGACCTCTGGGACTCCGACATGCCGTCCGCCGGCGCACTGCTCGACACGATCGTCGGCGGTCGGCGCGTGCCGTCGCTCGTGCACGTCGGCAAGACGAGCTATCTCTTCGTGTTGAACCGCGAGACCGGCGAGCCCGTGATCGACGTCGAGGAGCGGCCCGTGCCGAAGGGCGACGTGCCGGGCGAGTGGTACTCGCCGACGCAGCCGTTCCCGGTGAAGCCGCCCCCGCTCGCCCGCGTAAGCTTCACGCGCGCGGACATCGTGACGCCGGAGGACACGACGCCCGAGCACTCGGCCGCGTGCCACCGGTTCTGGGAGATGAGCGGCGGCTTCTACAACGCGGGCCCGTTCACGCCGTTCCTCTATCACGAGAAGGGGACGCCGCCCGCTTCGACGATCCAGTTCCCGGGCGGCACCGGCGGCATCAACTGGGGCGGCGTCGCGGCGGATCCGACGACGGGCATCGTCTACGTGAACTCGCACGACACGTCCCTCGTCGGCTGGGTCGAGGACAAGGATCCGAACGTAACGTACAGCTTCGAGGCCGTCGGCTCGCCGCAGCCGTACGATCGCGCGAGCATCCTCGGAGTCGGCCCGTTCTTCAGCTTCAACGCGCCGGTCAGCGGCGAGTTCGACGAGAACGGGCGCCCCGTCGGCCCGACCTTGCCGTGTCACCGGCCGCCGTGGGCACGGCTGATCGCGGTCGACACGAACAAGGGCGAGATCCTCTGGGAGTCCGTGCTCGGGCTGAACGAGCTCCTGCCCGAGGGCAAGCAGCTCGTCGGCAACTCGGGCAGCGCGGGGCCGACGGTCACCGGCGGCGATCTCGTGTTCGTCGGTGCAACGAACGACCGACGCTTCCGCGCATTCGACGCGCGCACCGGCGAGGAGCTGTGGCAGGCGCAGCTCGACAACAACGCGAACGCGAATCCGATGAGCTACGCGGACGCGCGCGGCAAGCAACACGTCGCGATCGTCGCCGGAGACACGGTCAACGTGTTTGCGTTACCCTGAGCGCCCTTAGAGAAAATTAAGATCGCCGGGGAGCTGGAACGGAGTACTGTCACTCGCGTTCCTGCGGACCTCGGGCGTTTCCAAAACAGGTCCCGGTAACTATGGCAGAGGAGACTTTTCAGATGCGAAATCGATTGGCAGGCGCTATCGCGACGGCCCTGGCGGTGGCCGTCACCGCGGGTACCGCGCAAGCGCAGCAACAAGAGCGACCGGAGCGCCTGTTGGGTAAGCCCAACCTGAACGGGATTTGGCAGGCAATGAACACTGCCTACTGGAACCTCGAGGCGCACTCGGCCGAGCAGATCGAGCAGTTCTGGCAGATGGGCGCCTTCGCCGCGATCCCGGCAGGTCAGAGCGTCGTCCGCGAAGGCAAGATTCCGTACAAGCCCGAAGCCCTCGCGCAGCGCGACGAGAACCGCAAGAACTGGCCCGAGGCCGACCCCGCCGCAAAGTGCTACATGCCGGGCATTCCCCGAGCCACGTATCAGCCGTTCCCCTTCCAGATCTTCCAGGGCGACGGCGACATCCTGATGGTGTACCCGTTCGCGTCGACGAATCGTGTCATCAACATGGTCGAGCACCAGCCCGCCGTCGTCGACACGTGGATGGGCTACTCGAACGGCCGCTGGGAAGGCGACACGCTAGTCGTAGAAACCGAAGGGTTCAACGGCAAGACGTGGCTCGACCGCGCGGGCAACTACGCGAGCCGCACGCTGAAGGTTACCGAGCGATTCACGCTGCGCGACTCGGATCACCTCTGGTACGAGGCGACGCTCGAGGATCCGGCGGTCTACACGGCGCCGTGGACGATCGAGATGATGCTCTATCGCAACGTCGAGCCGAACGCGCAGCTCCTCGAGTTCAAGTGCGTGCCGTTCGCCGACATGCTGCTGTACCACGACCTGCTGCTCCCGCAAGATCAGCAGCCACAGCAAGATTGAGAAAGCAGTCGGAACAAACCCAAGGGAACTGGTCTAAAATGTCAGCCGACGAGCACGCACCGAGACGAATTTGACAGATACCCGGACGAAGTGCGAAGCGGTCAGCTGAAACAGGAGTAAGAGGTTATGCGAAAGACGTTCTTGAGCATCGCGGCCGGGGCCGGATTCATGCTCTCCGCGGGATCCGCACTCGCCCATCATTCGTTCGCGGCGGAATTCGACCGTAACAAGCCCGTGTCTCTCGAGGGCGTGGTCGTGGAGTTCGAGTGGGTCAACCCGCACTCGTGGCTGCACATCGACGTCACGAAGCCGGACGGCACGGTCGAGCGCTGGGCGATCGAGGGTGGCGCGCCGAGCGCACTGCTCCGCCGCGGCTGGACGCGCGATACGCTCCCGCCGGGCACGAAGGTCCAGGTCACGGGCTTCCAGGCGAAGGACGGCTCGCTCCGAGCGAACTCGACGGGCGTCGTCTTCCCGGACGGCACGAGCCTCGACCTCGGCGGCACTCGCGTCGACGAGTAAACGCCGACGGTCCCTCGCGCCGCGAGGGCCAGCACGGATGAACGAACGGGGTCCCTCGGGGCCCCGTTCTTGTTTCATGCCCCTGCCCTTCGGGTTTCGCGGACCCGCCCTTCGGGACAATGCCGCGTCGATCAAGTATATTGTTGGGCTGTTCCCACACTTTTTTGCCCGCGCGGCGAAGGAGAAAGAAAGATGCCGCTCGTCAATCTGAAGCCGGTTTTGGCCGAAGCGAAATCGCAGGGATACGCGGTCGCGGCCTTCAATCCGGTCGACTATGCGTCGATGAAAGCGATGGTGGCCGCAGCCGAGGAGCTGAACGCACCGGTCATCGTTCAGACGTCCGCGAAGACGATCAAGTACTACGGACATCGCGCGCTCGTCGAATGGATGCGTGAGATCGCCGGCGAATCCCCGGTGCCGGTCGTGCTGCACCTCGACCACGGCAAAGACTTCGAGATGATCAAGAAGTGCGTCGAGATGGGCTGGACCTCGGTCATGATCGACGCGTCCGAGCACCCGTTCGAGAAGAACCTCGAGCTGTCGCGCCGCGTCGTCGATCTCGCGACGGCGAAGAGCGTCGGCGTCGAGGCGGAGATCGGCCAGATCATGGGCGTCGAGGACGACATGGTCGTCGACGAGAAGGACTCGCATTACACCGATCCGAACGAGGCCGAGAAGTTCTGCCGCGAGCTCGATCTCGCCGCGTTCGCCGCCGCGATCGGCACGGCGCACGGCTACTACAAGGGCGAGCCGAACGTCCGTTTCGACCTGATCGAAGAGATCAACAAGCGCACGGGCGTGCCGATGGCGCTGCACGGCGGCACGGGTCTCTCGGACGAGGTGATCCAGCGCTGCATCAAGCTCGGCTGCGCGAAGATCAACATCTCCACGAACCTGAAGCACGTCTTCATCGACAGCTTCGTCGGGTATCACGAGCAGAACCCGAAGGACTACGAGCCTCTGCGGGTCCTCGGCGCCCAGTTCGAAGCGATGAAGGCGCTCTTCAAGGAGAAGATTCAGCAGTTCGGCGGCGCGAACCGCGCGCCCGAGCTCCTCGCGAAGGTCGCGTGAGCCCGCAATGGCGATGCAAGCGTTGATCTTCGACTGCGACGGTGTGCTCGTCGACACGGAGCGCGACGGTCATCGCGTCGCGTTCAACCGGGCGTTCGCGGAGATGGGGCTCGACGTCACGTGGGACGTCGAGCTCTACGGCGAGCTTCTGAAGGTCGCCGGCGGTAAAGAGCGGATGACGGCGTACTTCGAGAAAGCCGGCTGGCCGGCCGAAGCGAAGGATAAGACCGCGTTCATCGCCGAGCTGCACAAGCGCAAGACGGCGATCTTCAAGGACATGATCGCGACGGGCCAGCTCCCGCTCCGCTCCGGCATCAACCGCATCATCGACGAGGCCTCGGCCGCAGGCATCCGCCTCGGGGTCTGCACGACGTCGAATCCGATCTCCGTGGACGGCGTGCTCGATCTGATGGGCCCCGAGCGCAAGCGCAAGTTCGAGTTCGTCCTTGCCGGCGACGTCGTCTCGAAGAAGAAGCCCGATCCCGAGATCTACAATCTCGCGAAGGAGCGGCTCGGCCTGCCCGGCTCGGCGTGCATGGTCATCGAGGATAGTCGCAATGGCCTGCTCGCTGCGCACGGTGCCGGCATGCCGTGCCTGATCACGACGAGCACGTACACGATCAACGAGAACTTCGATCACGCGGTCAAGGTCGTGCCCGAGCTGGGCGATCCGCCCAACGTCCTCGTGACGCTGGCCGACCTGAAGGCGCTCGCGGCCGAACGCGCCGCCTGAGCGGCAGCTTACGAGAGGAACGACAACATGAGGGAGATCACGCTCGCGGACTTCGAAACCGCGATCAAGTCGATCGCAGAGACGGCGCTGCGCAACGAAAAGTATTTCTCGGAGCTCGATTCGGCTGCCGGCGACGCCGACTTCGGCGTCTCTCTGGCGTCCGGCTTTCGCGTCGTGCAGAAGGACTGGGACCAGCTCGACCGCAGCTCGATCGGCGCGTTCCTGCTGAAGATCAGCATGATCATCAGCCGGAACGTCGGCGGCTGCTCCGGGCCGATCTGGGGCACCGGCTTCATGCGGGCTGCCGCGCTGTCGCGCGACAAGCAGAGCATTACGCTCGAGGAGCTCGAGAAAATGCTGACGGCCGCGATCGAGGGCATTCAGCAGCGCGGCGGCGCCCAGGCCGGTGACAAGACCCTGCTCGACGCGCTGATCCCGGTGCGCGACAAGATCAAGGAGTACGTCGGCCGCGACGACGCCGATCCCGGCGAGGTGCTGCGCGAGGCGACGGCGGTCGCGACCGAGGCGATCGAGCGCACGCGCGACTGGGTCGCGAAGCGCGGACGTCAGTCGTTCACGGGCGAGCGCAGCATCGGCAGTCCGGACCCCGGTATCGTCGCGATCGCGACGATGCTGAACGACCTCTGCAAGACGGTCGGCGTCGAGCCGGTGAGCAAGGCGAGCTGATCCATCCGCATCACTGACAATACAAACAACCCGTGGGGGCCAGGTCATGAAGAAATTCGTCAACGATCCTGCCAATTTCGTACCGGAGATGCTCGAGGGCATCGCGCTCGCGAATCCCGAGCTGCTGCGCTACAAGCCCGAGTACAACATCATTTATCGCGCCGACCGGCCGCGCGACGACAAGGTGTCGATCGTGCAGGGCTCGGGCAGCGGTCACGAGCCGGCGCACGTCATGGCCGTCGGCCCCGGCATGCTCGACGCCGCTTCGCCGGGCAACGTGTTCTCGGCGCCGCCGATGGAGTACTGCTACGAGTGCATCAAGCTGATGAACTCGCCCAAGGGCGTCCTCGTGTTGATCAACAACTACCAGGGCGACCGGATGAATTGGGACATGGCGGTCGAGATGGCGCAGGCCGAGGGCATCAACGTCAAGAGCTTCGTCATCGACGACGACGTCGCCGTGCAGGATTCGACGCACACGGTCGGCCGTCGCGGCGTCGCGGGCAACTTCTTCGTGATCAAGGCATGCGGCGCGGCCGCCGAGAAAGGCGCGAGCCTCGACGACTTGCTGAAGCTCGCGACGAAGGTCAACAGCCAGGTGCGCACGATGGGCATCGCGCTCACGTCGTGCACGCCGCCCGCGAAGGGCACGCCGATCTTCGAGATCGGGCCGGACGAGATGGAAGTCGGCGTCGGCATTCACGGCGAGCCGGGCCGTCGACGCGACAAGCTGAAGAACGCCGACGCGATCGTCGACGAGCTGTTCGATGCAGTCTACAACGACCTGCCGTTCAAGTCGGGCGACCGCGTCGCCGTCATGATCAACGGCCTCGGCGGTACGCCGATCAGCGAGCTCTACATCCTCTATCGCCGCGCGGCACAGCGCTGCAAGGAGAAGGGCCTGACGATCGTGCGCAACTACATTGGCGAGTACTGCACGTCGCTCGAGATGGCGGGTGCGTCGCTCACGCTGCTCCGCCTCGACAGCGAGCTCGAGCAGCTTCTCGCGGCGCCGGCCGAGATCGCGGTCCGCGTATTTTGATCCCTGCATCCTCGAAGGCCAGCATCGAGGTGCTGGCCTTCGATCTCGACGGCACCCTCGTCGACTCCGTCCCCGACCTGAACTACTGCCTCGGCGAAGCGTTCGAGTCGCTCGGGCTCGCGCGCTCGACCGAGGGCGACACGCGCGACTGGGTCGGCGACGGCGTCGAGGAGCTCGTGCGCCGCGGACTCGAGCGCTCCGTTCCGCCCGCCGAAGCGGACGCGCTGCTCTCGACCGCGATCGAGCGTTTCTCGGACTGCTACGGGCGTAACCTCTTCGTCCGGAGCCGCCTCTATCCGGGCGTCGTCGAGACGCTCGACGCGCTCCGTGCGCGCGGCCTGCGTCTCGCGTGCTTGACGAACAAGCGGCTCCGCTACGCGGAGGCGCTGCTCGATCAGGCCGGCCTCCTCGGCCGCTTCGAGCTCGTGCTCGGCGGCGACAGCGTTCCGAAGAAGAAGCCGAGCCCGATGCTGCTCGACACGGCCGCCGTCCGGCTCGACATCACGCCCGACGTTGCCGTTTACGTCGGCGACTCGTACCACGACATGCACGCGGCGCACGCCGCGCGCTGGCGTTTCGTCTGGGCAAGCTACGGCTATCGGCAGATCCCGCGCGACGAGCTCGTCGCCGCGTTCTCGATCGATGCGATGCCGGAGCTCGCGGCGCGGCTCGGCGAGCTGACGGCTGAGTCTCGGTCGCCTACCGGCGCCGGCTACTAGTCGGTAGCCACCGAATCGCGACTCGGCGCCGCCATGAGCCGCCTCAGCCGCCGACGAGGCAGCTCGCAGGATTGGCGCGCCGGGCGCCGGCCCCGCCTACCCGCTCCAGCTACTTCATTTCGAGATATCGGATTCTCGGAGCTGCAGTCGTAACCGAGCTCGCACGCCGCCAGAAACCACGCAGACCCCTAAAACCAACTCTCCTTCCCCGACGGTCGACCAAACGACGCGCCCGCTGCCGCAATCGCTCCCGGCTCCTTCGAAGCGACCGCCACACGCACAGCCAACAACGCTTGCGTCTTGATGAGCTGGGCGGTCTCCGGATCCGGATTGCCAGTGACGAGCGCAACTGCGGCGAACCGCCGTGCCGCTGCCGTCGATGCGGAGCCGCCCCCCGGAGTCAGCGACGCTCATAAGCAGACGAGAGTAGCGCTTGTCCCACTTACGGAACCGCATGTCCGATACCGGCATCGCGCTCGCGGGCTTTCGGCGCCCGTGCGCTTGACATTGCATTGGGAAACAGGCGCTTCGGCCCTTCGGCTGCGCTGGCACGCCGAACGCATAGCGATAGCAGGCCGCGCGCATCGAGGCGTCGGGCGGCCCCGCTGCGGAGCTTCGCCACGACAACGAGCAACACGAACGGACGAAAATGATTGCCAACATCCTCGCCGATCTCCGGCACGGCGCGCGCGCCGTCCTCGGCCGACCAACGTTCGCCTGCGTCGTCATGCTGACCCTCGCGCTCGGCATCGGCGCGAACGTTGCGATCTTCTCTCTGGCGCAGCACGTCCTGCTGCGGCCACTCCCCGTTCCGGAGCCGGACCGGCTCGTGAATCTGAACGACTCGCAGCGGCCGCGGATCCAGATGTACTCGGATCTGCTCTCGATCTTTCGCACGTCCGCGGGCGGCGGGCCGGAAACGCTCTTCAGCTATCCGATGTTTCGCGATCTCGAACGCGAACAGGAACCCTTCGTCGGGCTTGCGGCGCACACGTTCTTCGAAGCGCGTCTCTCGACCGGCGAGGAGTCACGCTTCGCAACCGGTGCGCTCGTCTCGGGAAGCTACTTCTCGGTGCTTGGTCTCCGACCCTCCCTCGGCCGACTGCTCGGCCCCGAGGACGATCGAGTCGACGGTCGTGCCGACGCCGTCGTGCTGAGCCACTCGTATTGGCAGAGCGAGTTCGGCGGAGATCCCGGGGTTCTCGGTCGGACGCTCACCGTCAACAATGTGCCGTTGACGATCGTCGGCGTGGCACCTCCCGGGTTCCACGGCACGACCGTCAGCGCCCGCGCAAACGTATTCGTGCCGATCACGATCTCGTTCCCGTTCTCGAGCAGCGGCGTCTCCGACATCTCGGCAGCGAGCGCGATTCCGAATCACGACCGCCGCGACTACTTCTGGGTCCACGTCTTCGGGCGCCTGAAGCCGGGCGTCACGCGTGAGGGCGCTGCCGTCGCGATGAACACCCTCTTTCGTGCGATCCTGAGCGACGTCGAGGCACCGCTCGCGATCGACGCCACCGAGCAGGAGATCGAGGCATTTCGCACGAGAGCACTCTTGCTCGCGCCCGGCGCACGAGGGCAGACCAACGGGCAGATACTGTTCCCGGCGCGGATCAGCGTCGTGCTGCTCCTGGCCGCCAGCGCGTTCGTGCTGCTGCTTTGCTGCGCCAACGTCGCAGGGCTCATTCTGCTTCGAGCCGCGACTCGAAGCGGTGAGATCGCGGTGCGTGCGTCGCTCGGCGCGACCCGCACACGGCTCGCCTCGCTGCTCTTCGCCGAGTCGCTCTTGCTCGCGCTGCCTGCGGCCGTGCTGAGTGTGCCGATCGCGTCGCTGTTGCTCGTCGTTGCGAGCCGAGTGCCCGGCATGCCCGAGACGGCGTCCGATGCAAGCCCGAGCGTTGCTGCGGCACTGTTGGCGATCGTGGTCGCGGTAGGCTCGGCGATCGCCGTCGGGCTCCTCCCGGTTCGGCGCCTGATACGGACCGAGCCGGCCAAGACGCTGCAGTCACACGCCGGAAGGCAGACGCTGCCGAAGGGCGTCGCTCGCTTCCGAGCCGCCGTCGCGACAGTGCAGGTCGCGCTGTCGATGGCGTTGCTCACGATGGTGGGCGTCTTCGCGCAAAGCCTCGCGAACGTTGCGCGCGTCGATCTCGGTGCCGATATCGACTCGGTCGTCATGTTCACGCTCTCACCCGCGAACAATGCGGTGAGCACCGATGTAGCCTCCCTCTTGCCGATCGCGGAGGCGCTCGAGAGGATCCCGGGTGTGTCCTCCGTCGCGTGGACGAATTCGCGTCCCGTGCTGTCGCTCCAGGGCGGCGTCATCTATCAGGCGACCGTCGACGGCGCAGAGGCTGAGGTTCCGACGTCCATCGAGATGGTCAGCGCAGGCTTCTTCCGTACGTTCGGGATCGATCTGCTCGCAGGTCGCGATTTCAACGACTCGGCCACTCCTCGAGGGGGCATCGTCAATCGGCGATTCGCGGAGCGCTTCGGCTTCGCCCCCGAGGAGCTGGTCGGGCGAACCGTGGCGGCCGGCTTTCAGTTCGAGGTCGTCGGCGTCGTCGACGACATGAGGTTCGGCAGCGTGACAGGAGGCGTCGAGCCGCAACTCTTCATGCCGTCGGTCCCCGGCTTCGTGTGGGCAGGCCCTGCGACCTTTTATGTTCGCGGCGCCCGTCCGACGGGAGAGCTCGTAAACGCCGTTCGTGATGCCGTCACCCGCGTCGATCCGACGCGACCGATCACGAATCTGCAGACGATGGAGGAGCAGTTCCGCGAGAGCACTGCCCTCGTGCGCTTCTTCACGGGAACCTCGTCGGCGTTCGCGCTGCTCGCTACGGCTCTCGCGGCTCTCGGCCTCTACGGCGTGCTTGCGTATTCCGTCGCTCAGCGGTCGAGAGAGATCGGCCTGCGCTTCGCGCTCGGCGCGCCGGCCGGCCGCATCCGCGGGATGGTGCTGCGGCAGGTCGCCGGCATCGGGGTCGTCGGCGTCGTGCTGGGAACCGTCTCAGCGGTTGCGCTCGGGTACGCTGCGCGGAGCATCCTGTTCGGCGTCGCGGCTGCGGACCCCGCCGCGCTCGCAGGAGCCGCCGGTACTCTCGCAGCGGTCATTTTCCTCGCGGCTTACATCCCGGCGCGGCGCGCGGCCGGCGTCGATCCGATGGCCGTTCTGAGGTACGAATAGGGTGATCGGACGAGGCGCCTGTGTTTCGTCTCGAGTAGCTGCACGAGGCCGACGTGTCCATTCGACTCGAATCCCCTGATCAGGACGACGTCTGACGACTGATCGAAGCCCTGGATGACTATCAGAAGCCGCTTTATCCGCCAGAAAGCCATTACGGTGTCGACATACCGACGCTGATGGAGAGCAATGTTCTGTTTGCCGTCGCCCGGACGGACGACGGCACGGCCATCGGATGCGGAGCCGTAGTGCTGGGCCCAGAGTACGGCGAGATCAAGCGAATGTACGTAGACCCGACGGCACGCGGGCAGGGATGGGGTAAGCGACTGCTCGCCTTCCTCGAGGAGCGTGCGAAGGAGCGCGAGTGCACCCGTTTCGTTCTGGAAACGGGGTATTTGCCAGACTGTTCCACAGCGCAATGAAGACGCACAAACGGACGGTAGAAACGGCTGCGAGCTCCCTGCCCTGCCGGGCCGCGTCTGCGCGGAACGCCTACTTCCGCATCAGCTCCGTCGCGAATATCAACGCCATCGCGCCGGCACGTGGATCAGGCCCGAGAATCGCTTCGCGTTCGAGGTATCCCTGAAGGGACTCGATCCGCGCGGTCGACTCACAGACGTCGATGAACGTGCCGCCCGGGCCGGTGCGTGCGTTGACGGCGTCCCATGCCCGTTCGACGGCCGAACGATACGCACCCTCGTCCTCGAGCCAGCCTCTCGTCAATCCACGCTGCATCGCGAAGCCGATCATCGCGGTGCCGGTGAACTCTGGGTACGCGCCCGGGACGTCGACGACGTTGCGCCACAGGCCGTCTCGATTCTGATAAGGCAGGAGCGCCTTCATGTGCGAGCGGTAGCTGTCGAGCACGAAACCGTACCTCGGATGATCGGTCGGCAGCTCCGAGAGCAGGAGCGTGAGCCCGAGCGCCGCGAAGCCGTTGCCGCGTCCCCACGCCGCGTCCGTAGCCGGTTGATGACGATAGAGTCCGTCCGGCCGGAGCACGAGACGCTGCATGAACTCGAGGTGCCGCACCGCCATGTCGAAGTACTTGCGCTCGCCGGTCAATGCGCCCGCCTGCGCGAGGCTGACGGTGCCCATGAACACCGAGTCGCTGTATTCGCCGTGATACGGCACCGACTCGAGCATCGCGCCGCTCTCGTCGAAACCGAGATCCGCCACCTTGCGGACGAGCGCGACGTAACGCTCGTCGCCCGTCGTCTCCGCGAGATCGCCGAAGATCAGGTGCCCCGCCATCACGAGCGCATTCGGGCGCTCGAGGCTATCCCGTTCGCCGTTGACATAGGGCTCGGCGAGCTCGCGGACGAGATCCAGGCGGCCGAGCGCGAGCTGCGCGCGTAGCGCGAGCGCCTCGATGTACCACGGCCTGTCGAACTCGAGGCCGTAGTGCCCCGTGAGCTCGAGCGCGAGCTCGCGCGGCGTTCGGGCGCGACGGCGGTCGAGCTCGCGGCCGGCTTCCGAGCGCGGCACGTTGCCGGCATCGAGCGCGGCGAGATCGTCCGCGCTCGACCAGCCGCGGCTCGGGATCCGCCCGACCAGCGCAACCGGCTCGTTCGCGAGCGCGTCGCCCAGTCCGGACGCGTCCTCGTCCCCGGCGATCAGCACGAGATCCGGCCCCTGCGCGCCGATGAAGCGCCACAGCGCGTTCGCCTCCGCGTTCTCGCGATAGGCCCTGCCCGACGGCGGGAACGCGAGCGGCACGCCAGCGGGGTTCGCAACCGGTATCGCGATCACGTTCACGCCGCGCTCGGCCTGCGGAAGCGCATCGAAACGCTCGACGGCCGCGCGCACGGCGCCGCTGTCGTCGCCGTGGCCCATGAGGCCACCGACGAGGATTACGAGCGGTGCGTCGTCGCTCGCGCCCTGCACGAAGACCGCATCGATCCGAGTGCCATCGGACGCGAGACCGATGTCGAACGACTCGGCCCCGCCAGCGGTAAGCGCGCCACAGGCCCCGAGCAGAATCCCCAGGAGCTGCATGCCGCGTTTCGCGACCGGGCGCAGCGACACAGAGTCCGGTTTCTCGATGTCGAGCATGGTCCCCTCTACGAAGCTACTCGAGCGCCCCCATCAACAGCAGCATCGTCACGAAAATCGCGAGCACGATGGCGGCGGAAATCAGCACGAAGAAGAGCCTCACGAGCGCGGAGGCTCTCGACAATCGATACGCTCCGCGCAAGTGGCTGTAGAGATGCAGCGGCGGAGCCAGCATCAGTAGCAGAGTGGAAGTGAGCGGGCCGGCTCCCGCCATCGACGCAAGCGTGCCCAGTATCATCAGAATCATCATGAAGCTGATCGAGTACGTAACGAACACCGCGTGATCGTACAGATTGAACTCGCGCCGCCAGAAGAAGAGCAGCCAGATGAAAGGAATGCTGAGCGGCACGAGGAGCCAGGACCATTTGTATCCGTTGGCCTTCATCTTGTAGAACACGAGGTCCGGATCGTCCTCGAGCTTCTGCAGGGCTCGCCTGAATACGTTACTGCCCTGCCCGTCTGCTGCGTCGGCCGACGTAGCCTCCGCCGGATCGATACGTTCCGCGTCGGTGGCTTCCGCGCGCTCCTCCACGGCCCGAAGCTCTGCTCCAAGCTGCTGGTATCGCTCCCAATCCGCGGACGCCGCCGCCTCCGCCATCTCGATGACGATCTCGAGGGTGGCAAGCTGCTGCTCGATTGCGGCACGCTGTTCAGCGGTGATCCCCGGTGTTTCGAGTTGGCGTCGCAGCGCCTCGGCGTCCGCCTGCATCGCATCGGCGGCATCGGCCGCAAAGGGCGGCGGGTTGTTCCACTCGACCCCGGGCGCGAACGCGAAGACCGCGTACATCGCAAACACCGTGAAGAGGAAGAGCGCCATAGGGGAGACGAACTTCGCGCGCTCGCCCTCGACGTATCTGCGCGTGAGTCGTCCCGGATGGAACGCGAGCTCCGGCATCGTTCGCCAGAACTTGCCGTCGAAATGGAATACCGAATGAAGGACATCGTGACCGATGGACAGGAAGTCGCGATGAATGTGCGCGGACTGGCCGCACATCGCGCAATAACGGCCCGTCAGCGTCGCGCCGCAATTGAGACAGGAGCGCGGGCGGCTCCCGCGCTCGGCCCTGCCCCGTCCGGTCTCGGGCTCGATCGTGCTCGCGGCCACGGCCCCTGTCAGAGCGTCTGCCGCCGCTTCGCCGCCTTCGATTGTCACCGTCTCGAGACCGACGCTTGATCGCGATGATGAGATGGTATCGACAACGCCGACGGCCTGTCCAAGGCGGAGCTACGACGCCGCGCGGACAGTCGGCTCGAGCCCCGTCGGCACCGGCCCGCCGAGCGCCCAATCGAGCAGCTGCACCGTGTGCACGACCGGGATCCGCTCCGCGGACGCGAGCTGCACGATGCAGCCGATGTTGCCGGTCGCGACGACGTCGGCGTTCGTCCGCGCAATATGCTCGATCTTGCGGTCGCGCAGGCGATCCGCGATCTCGGGCTGAAGCAGGTTGTACGTCCCGGCCGAGCCGCAGCACAGATGCCCTTCCGGGATCGCTCTGACGTCGAAGCCTGCCTGCGCGAGCAGCTCGCGCGGCTGCGCGTCGACCATCTGGCCGTGCTGCATCGAGCACGCGGAGTGATACGCGACACTGAGCCCGAGCCGACGCCGAGGCTCGGGCAGGCCTATCTCATGAAGATACTCGCTGACGTCGCGCACACGCCCGGCGACCGATGCCGCCTTCGCGGCGAGCGACGGATCGTTCCGGAACAGAAAGCCGTAGTCCTTCGCGTGCGTGCCGCAGCCCGACGCCGTCGACAGGATCGCATCGAGCCCGCTGCCTTCGATCTCGCGCTGCAGGGAATCGATCAGTGCGCCCGCGAGGCGCCGGTTATCCCGCTCGCGGCCGAGATGATGCACGATCGATCCGCAGCAGCCCGGGACGGAGACGACGTCGACTCCGGCCGCGGCGAGCACGCGCTTCGCGGACGCGTGGATCTCCGGCGCGAGCACCGACTCGACGCAGCCTTCGAGCAGCGCGACACGCCTCGTCGGCCGAGCCGCCGCGGTGGCGATGCCCGTCGACGGCCGATCGATAGACGACGGTGAAGGGACTCGCCGAGCGGCGTCGCGCGGATCGAACCGCTGTTGCAGCAGGTCGCGGAGCCGCGACACGCGAGCCGGCATCCACGCGAGCACGGGCCGTGCCAGCATCCCGAGCCGCATCGCAACGGCGAAACGCTTCGGATACGGCATCACCGCGGCGAGCACGTCGCGAATCCATCGCTCGCGCCACGGCCGGCGGTACGTGCGCTCGACGTGGACGCGCGCATGGTCGATCAGGTGCTGATAGTGAACGCCCGACGGACACGTCGTCATGCATGCGAGGCACGAGAGGCATCGGTCGATGTGCCGAACGACGTCCGCGGTCGCGGGCCGGCCGTTCTCGAGCATGTCCTTGATCAGATAGATCCGGCCGCGCGGGCTGTCGAGCTCGTCGCCGAGCAGCACGTAGGTCGGACACGTCGCCGTGCAGAAGCCGCAGTGCACGCACTTCCGAAGGACCTGCTCGGCGTCCCGGACCTCGGGATCGGCGAGCTGCTCGGGTTTGAATCGGGTCTGCATCAGTGACGTGTCTCGAGGGCCCGATGACCGAGCGCGATCTGCCGGCCCATGCGGCCCGGATTGAGCCGACCGTTCGGATCGAACGCCGCCTTGAGCTTCGCCGCGAGCGCCGCGACGGCCGCAGGCAGCGGCGGAAACACATCGACGGATTCGCGCAGACGACGCGGCGCCTTCCACAACGTCGCATGCCCTTCGTGGATCACGGAACGAATGCGCTGGATGTCCGGGTCGGCGAACGCCGCCCAGACCAAGCCGCCGCCCCAGTCGAGCAGATAGCGCTCGGGCTCGATCGCGTCGAGCACGCGCGGCGCGTGCGACGGCGGCACGCTGATCCTGACGACGCACGGCGCGTCGCCGAGGTCGGCCGCGGAGCCTAGCCGACGCCAGAACCCGCGCGACTCCGCATCACCGATCGCCTCCGCGTCGTCCCGCCCGAGCCACTCGAGGAGCCCTTCGACGCGCGCTGCGACCGAGGCGCCGAAGCCCTCGAGCCTGAGCGCAGCGCCCCGATCCGGCACGAACGCAGCCGCCGACACGTCGTGCGGCGATCCGAGCCCGTGCGCGAGGACGTCCACCGCCGTCCGGGGATCGCGGACCGGCACGACGATCGTCGTCTCGGTCTCCGGCATCGGCGCGACGCGCACCGTGACCGAGACGAGCACGGCAAGCGTGCCCCACGAGCCCGCGAGGAGCTTCGGCAGATCGTAGCCCGTCACGTTCTTCACGACGCGACCGCCGGCCTTGAACGGCACACCGTCACCGCTGACCGCGTCGAAGCCGAGAAAGTGATCGCGTGCGGCCCCGGCCGACACGCGCCGGGAGCCCGCGAGATTCGCGGCGAGGACGCCACCGATCGTCTGCGCGCCGCACGGCGCCGCGCCGAGCAGCGCGCCGAAGTCGGGCGGCTCGAACGCGAGCCGCTGGCCGTGCCGCGCGAGCTCGGCCTCGATCGTCGCGAGCGGCGTCGCCGCGCGGGCGGTCAGCACGAGCTCCTCCGGCTCGTACGCGACGATGCCGGCGAACGCGGAAAGCTCGAGCGGATCGGCGTCGACCGGTGCGCCGATCCCACGCTTCGATCCGCTGCCGATCGGCTCGAGCGGACGCGGATGCGTCCGCAGGATCTCGACGAGATCCGCGCGATCGCGCGGCCGCAGGACGTTCTCGACGGGAGCGTGAGCCATCAGAATCGCGGCAGATTCGGGAAGCGCTCCGCGCCGGCATGCACGTGCTCGCGTCCGAGCTCCGCGCATCGATGTAGCGTCGGATACACCTTTCCGGGGTTGAACCTGAGCTCCGGATCGAACGCGCGCTTCACGCGGTGCTGGATCTCGAGATCGCGCTCGTCGAACTGATACGTCATCAGGTCACGCTTCTCGAGACCGACGCCGTGCTCGCCGGTCAGCACACCGCCGACGTCGACGCAGAGCTTCAATATCTCGTTGCCGAACTCCTCCGCGCGCTCGAGCTCGCCCGGTGCGTTCGCGTCGTACAGGATCAGCGGGTGCAGGTTGCCGTCGCCCGCGTGGAACACGTTCGCGACGCGGAGCCCGTATCGCGCGGACATCTCGCTCATCTCGCGCAGCACGCGCGGCAGCTCGCGGCGCGGGATCGTGCCGTCCATGCAGTAGTAGTCCGGGGACAGGCGGCCGACCGCGGGAAACGCGGACTTGCGTCCTGCCCAGAACGCGAGCCTTTCCGCTTCGCTCGTCGAGACGCGGCAGCTCGTCGAGCCGAGCGACGTCGCAATGCGCTGCACGCGGTCGATCAAGAGATCGACCTCGGCGGCCGGACCGTCGAGCTCGACGATCAGGAGCGCCTCGACGTCGAGCGGATAGCCGACGTTGACAAACGCCTCGGCCGCGTGGATCGCCGGCCGATCCATCATCTCCATGCCGGCCGGCACGATGCCTTCGCCGATGACTCGCGCGACGCACGCGCCCGCGTCCTCGACCGACGCGAACCCGATCAAGAGCGCGCGCGCCGTCTCCGGTCGTTTCAGGATTCGCACGGTGACCTCGGTCACGACGCCGATCAGCCCCTCAGAGCCGATCGTGAGGCCGAGGAGATCATAGTGGCCGCTATCGAGGTGGCGGCCGCCGAGCCGCACGATCTCGCCTTCCGGCGTGACGAGCTCGACGCCGAGCACGTTGTTCGTCGTGAGGCCGTACTTCAGGCAATGCACGCCGCCCGAGTTCTCCGCGACGTTGCCGCCGATCGTGCACGCGATCTGGCTCGACGGATCCGGCGCGTAGTAGAAGCCGCGGTCCGCGACCGCGTGGCTGATCGCGAGATTCGTCACGCCGCTCTGCGCGACGACGCAGCGATTCGCGTAGTCGATGTCGAGGATCCGGTTGAACTTGCCGAGCCCGACGACGATCGCGTCCGCCGCCGGGATCGCGCCGCCCGAGAGCGACGTGCCGGCGCCGCGCGGCACGATCTTGACGCCTTCGCGATGCGCGTAGCGCAGGATCGCGGCGACCTCCTCCGTCGTCTCCGGAAGCGCGACCGCGAGCGGGCGCTGCCGATACGCGGTCAGCGCGTCCGTCTCGTACGCCGCAAGACGCAGCGGCTCGTCGATGACGCGGTCGCGGCCGAGGATCGCCCGCAGCGCACGGACGATCTCGTCCCGGCGCGCGACGAGGCCGGGATCCGGTTCGGGGAGGCAAATCATGGTCGGCCATTTAACACGATCGGGTTCCGCGTAGCGAGCGGCCAGGCGGGTGGGACGTGGGCAAAACGTCAGCGTGTACCGGGCGACTGCGGCCCGGACGCGTCGGGCGGCTCGACGAGCGCGAAGACCTCGAGCGGCACGTCGATGCGCGGCTCGGAAGCGTCGGCCGACGCGTCGTCCCCGTCAACGTCCGCCGCCCCATCGTTACCCGCATCGATCTCGGCCGCGTCGACGTCGGCCGCGTCGACGGCCGAGTCACCTTCGGCCCTGCGATCGCCGTCCGCGGCGGACCGCACGACGGCCGGCGCGATCTCGATGCGTGTGTCCGCGACGCCTCGCCTGGTCAGCGCATCGGCGATCGCGCGAGCGCGATACCGGGCCAGGCGCTCGATGCCGCTCTCCGGGATCGCCTCGTTCTCGACGAGCGCGTCGAAGAGCGCGCGGGCGTACGCGCTTCGCTCCGCCTCGACGATGCGGCCGTCGTCGCCGCGCGTGAAATACGACGCGATCGTCTCCCGCTTTTCCGTGCTCAGGCGCTCGGCGGCGAACTCTTCGAGCAGGTCCTGATGGCGCGGCGATGCGAAGTCGACGGGCTGCGGGCGCGAAACCAGCGTCGGACCGGCCGTTTCGAGCGTCACGTGGAGCTCGATCTGCTGCGCTGCAAGCGCGTCACGATCGACGACGCGGTCCGCGACACCGTGGACGCGCACGCCGACCCGCGGCCGGGCGGCGAGCGCGTCGGCCCATGCATCGAGCGTCTCGGGCGCGACGGGCACCGCCTCGCCGGGCCGGAACGACACCGACGCGAGCGTCGCTGCGCCGACGTCCGTGGCCGCCGCAAGCGCATCGAGCGGCGCGGTCGTGATCGCGTCGAGCTGCTCGACGAGGCTCGCGGCGAGCACGCGGCCGATTCCGCTGCCGTCGTTCGCCGCGCGGAACGTGTACGCCGTTTCGACCATCCCGCGGGAGTCCTCGAGCAGTGCGAGCGCAAGCTCGATGTTCGGGCCGTCGGGGTCCGTTCCGGTCTGCTCGACCGTGAGCCCTCTGCCGCCGACGCGAACGTTGCCTTCGATGTCGTCCGCGTCGACGCGATACTCGATCCGCGCATCGATCGCTTCGCCGTCGAGCACGTGCCCCGCAAGCCGCGACGTCGGACGCACCAGATCGAGCTCTGCGGCAAGCCGCCACTCGCCGTCGGTCAATCGTGCCTCTCCCGTAGCCTCGAGGCTCGCTGCCGAAAGCGAATCGCCATCCGACGACCCGATCTCGGCACGAAGCGCGCGGAGCGTCACCGCGCTGAGCTCGAGCGTCTGCTCGCTCCCGCGCCATGCGAAATCGGCCGCGCCGCTCGACATTCCGGCGACCGACGGCGATCCGAGGAAGCGCGCGGCAATCGGCGCGACGTCGACGTTCTCGAACAGCACGTGTCCGTCCGCGGCGAGCGTGTCGACGTCGACTTCGCCCGACAGCCGCAGGACGCCGCCGACCGCGTTCCGCGCGTCCAGCTCGACGCGCGCACGCGTCGCGGACGGGCGGGCGACGTCGAACGCGCGCACCGATACGCCGTCGACGACGAGCGGCGGGCTCGCGTCGGCGTGCCATTCGAGGCGCCCTCCGTCGATCGTCGCACGTGCGATCGCGAACGATCCGGTCGGCGCGAGAGCGCGCCAGCCGTCTTCGGACCGGCCCGCGCCGCCGTTGATCGACACGCGCGGCGCGTCGATCTCGAGCGCGTCGAGCGACCACCCTCGGCCGAGGAGCGCCGCGACGTCGAAATCGAGCGTGATGCGGCGCGCGTCCAGCGATACGCCGGGCGCCGCGAGCGCGGCATCGTGCAGCCTGACCGTCAACGTGAACGGGTTCACATTGACACGCCGCACCGCGGCACGCCTGCCCGGCGCCGCCTCGGCCCAGCCGTCGAGAAGCGCACCGACCGCGAGCGGCGCAACGACGAAGGTGCCGATCGCGAAAGCGACGCCGAAGACCACGACGCCCGCAGCGGCGATGTGGGCCCGGCGGCTTCGGCGAAAACGCCGACCGATGCGCCGCCATCTGACGTACAGACGGGACGCGGGCGTGCCTCTATGCAAAGCTCCGGTCATCGCTTCGGCCGATCATACTCCCGAATGGGCACGGTTTTGCTTTAACCCGGTCAAAGGTATATCGTGGAACGTGATGATGCCGTTCGACTTTCCGCGCGGGATATGCATCCTGTCGCACGTTACGGCATTCGGAGTGAGTTCATGCGGAGTCAGCCCATGAGCCGTCCAATCGTTGCGGCCATCGTGGTCGCCACCGCGGTCGTCCTCGCCGCCGTCCTCTACTACGTGTTCTTTCCGACGACGGATTCACCGGGCGGGCGCCGCGTGACCGATGCGGACCGCGGCGAGCAGGCGCGCGAGACGATCGCCGAGCTGCGCGAGCGGAGCGAAGCCGGCCGCCCGAATCTCGACGAGGCGTTCGCGCAGGCCGAGGCGCATCGCGAGGCAGGCGAGCTGGCCGACGCGCAGATCCTCTATTTCTTCGCGGCCCGCAACGGCCATGCGCAGGCGGCGTTCCGTCTCGCGACGTCGTACGACCCGCTGCATCACGATCCCCAAACCAGCCTGCTCGAGAAGCCGGACCCGTTCCAGGCGTTCAAGTACTACATGCAGGCCCTCGAAGGCGGCGTCGCGGAGGCGCAGACCCGGCTCGATGCGCTGCGCAAGTGGGCCGAACAGCAGGCCCCCACGAACGCGGAAGCCGAGCGGCTACTGTTGCAGTGGAATTGACGATGATGCGCGCAATCACATTCGGTAACGCGATGCGGCTCCTGCTCGCCGCCGTCGCTGCGCTCGCCCTCACGGCGCACGCGCAGCAGAACCGTCCGCTGACCGTGGAGGGCAAGCGGGCGCTCTATCAACGCGTCATCGCGGTGCCTGGCGCGCAGCTGCTCGATGCGCCCGGCGCGTCCCGCGCGTTCGCGCAGCCCGTGACGCCGTTCACGGTGTTCTACGTCTACGACCGGCAAACGCACGACGGCCGCGGCTACGTGCAGGTCGGCCTCGACAGCAACGGCACGATCGACGGCTGGCTGCCGGCCGAGCAGGCGATCGACTGGCAGCAGACCTTGACCGTCGGCTTCAAGGATCCCGCGCAGCAGCCGCGCGTGCTGCTCTTCCATGAGCGCGATGCGCTCCGCGAGATCATCGACAGAAACGACGCGGCGCGCTACGAGGCGCTGCGCGAGCAGGCGATCGCGGGCGACGTCAGCAATTCCCCCGTCGCGGCGATCCAGCCGGACGGGTTCATCGACATCCGCCGCAACTTCTATCTCGTGCCGATCCTGAGCCACGAGGACGTGCTGATCGGCAACTATCAAGGCCGGCTGCTGCACGTCGCGAGCGTGCCCCTCCGCGACCCGGCCCCCGAGGAAGATCCGTACCGTGCGGGCATCGTCTTCGTGATCGACACGACGCAGTCGATGCGTCCGTACATCGAAAGGACGCGCGAGATCATGCGCGACGTCTACGCGCAGATCGAGGAAGCGGGGCTCGCGGACAAAGTCGCGTACGGGCTCGTCGGCTTCCGCGACAGCACGAAGGCCGTGCCCGGGCTCCAGTACGAAGCCCGCGTCTTCGCCGACCTGACGAGCAGCGGAGACGAGTTTCTCGCGCAGGTCGCCGACGTCGATGCGTCCAACGTGTCGAGCCAGGGCTTCAACGAGGACGCGTATGCGGGCGTTGTGAAGGCTCTAGAATCAATAAATTGGAGCAACTTCTTCGCGCGTTACATCATCTTGATCACCGACGCCGGACCGCGCCTCGCCGACGATCCGCTGTCGTCGACGGGCCTCGATACCGCCGAGCTCGCGGCGCGCCTCGCGGATCGCGGCATCGCGCTCTGGGCGATCCACCTGAAGACCGAGGTCGGCCGCGACGATCACGCGTTCGCCGAGCGCGAGTACCGTGCGCTGTCGACCGTGCAGGACATCGGCTCGTTCTACTATCCGATCGAGGCTGGGAACGTCGACGATTTCGGTGCGGCGCTGTCCGCGATGATGCGCCAGCTGACGGCGCAGGTCGCCGCGGCCGCTCAAGGGTTCCAACCGTTGCAGAGCCAGCCGACCATCGACATCACCGACGACGGCAGCGAGCTCGCCGCGTTCCAGCAGAAGGTCGCGCGGCTCGGCTATGCGCTCCGGATGGACTACCTGCAGCAGGCCGGCGACGACGGCCGCGTGCCCGCGCTGTTCGATGCGTGGATGATCGACCGCGACTTCTCGAATCCCGCGGAGCTCGCGATCGACGTGCGCGTGCTCCTGACCCGCGACCAGCTCTCCGATCTGCACGACGTGCTGCGGCGCGTCGTCGAGCGCGCCGAGGAAGGCGCGATCGCGCCCCAGGGCTTCCTGGACGAGCTGCGCAGCCTCGCCGCGATCATCAGCCGGGATCCCGAGGCCGTTGAAGCCGCCACGGCAGAGGGCGTCACGCTGGCAGAGCTCGGCTACATGCGCGAGTACATCGAAGGCCTGCCGTACCAGAGCGAGGTGATGCACATCGACCTGTCCGACTGGCAGCAGTGGTCCGCGCAGCAGCAGTTCGAGTTCATCAACCGGCTCGACGGCAAGGTCGCGTACTATCGCGCGCTGCACGACAACGTCGACCTGTGGGTGTCGCTCGACGGCGGCCCGGTCGACGGCGATTCCGTCTATCCGATGCCGCTGGAGGCCCTGCCCTGACCGTCGACGCCGTCTTCGCTCTGCGGGACGTCACGAAGACCTACAGTGCCGGAGGCGTCGAGTTCCGCCTCCGCGTCCCGCGGCTCGAGGTGCCGCGCGGCGCGAAGATCGCGCTGATCGGCGAGAGCGGCTCCGGCAAGAGCACGCTGCTCGAGCTCCTCGCGATGATCCTGAGGCCGACGAGCGCGGGCAGCTTCCTGTTCACGCCGCGTGCCGGCGAGACGATCGACGTCGACAAGGCGTGGCGCACCGGCGATTCCGACGCGATGAGCCGCTGGCGAAGCCGGCACATCGGCTACGTTCTGCAGCACGGCGGGCTCCTTCCGTATCTCACCGTTCGCCGCAACATCGAGCTGCCGCGCCGGCTCCTCGACCTTCCCGTCGCCGACGCCGCGGACGATCTCGCGGCTCGGCTCGGCATCCGGCAGCAGCTCGACAAGCTGCCCGCGGCCCTCTCGGTCGGGCAGCGTCAGCGCGCGGCGATCGCGCGCGCGCTCGCGCACGAGCCGCCCGTCGTGATCGCCGACGAGCCGACCGCCGCGATCGATCCGTTGAACGCGGAGCGCATCACGGCGCTCCTCGCGAAGCTCGCGGACGAGCTCGCCGTCACGCTGATCGTCGCAAGCCACGCGCAGGATCTCGTGCGAAGCGCGGGCTTCACGCTGATCTCGCACGAGATCGACGCTGCGGACGAGGAATCGATGACGGTGACCGTGTGCTCGGCCGAGCCGACGGCCGCTTGAGATGTCGATGCGATCGCCGAACGGAAGCAGGATGCGACTCGTCGGCCGCCTCGCGCTCGACGACTATCGTCACGAGTGGGTGCTGTCGGGCTGCTCGGTGCTCGCGCTCGCGGCCGTGCTGATCCCGCTGCTCGTCCTGTTCGGCCTGCGCTACGGCATCATCACGAACCTGCTCGATCCGCTGATCGAGAACCCGCGCTATCGGGAAATTTCGCCGGTCACGAGCGGCCGCTTCACGCCCGAATGGTTCGACACGATGCGCGCCCGCGACGACGTCGAGTTCGTCGTGCCCAGGACGCGCTCGCTCGCCGCGACGATCCGTCTCCGCGTGCCGGACAGCGCGGTCGGCCGCATCGTCGACGTCGAGCTGATCCCGTCGGGCCCCGGAGATCCCGTGCTCGCCGAGAACCTCGAGCCGCCGAAGGGGTACGGGCGGGTTCTCTTGTCGACGACCGTCGCCGAGCGGCTCGGCGCGACGGCCGGCACGCGCGTCGAAGGCATCGTGTCGCGCACGCGGCAGGGGGAGGTCGAGACGAAGCTCCTGCCCCTCGACGTCGCCGGCATCACACCGCCGGCGGCGTTCGGCCGGGACGGCATGTTCGTCTCGCCGGAGCTCCTGGTCGCGATCGAGGATTTTCTCGACGGACGCGCGGTCCCCGATCTCGAGTGGGATGGCACCGAGCCGAGGTCCGCGGACCGCGCGTTCGCGGGCTTTCGGATGTACGCGCGAGGGCTCGACGACGTCGCGACGCTCCGCGCCGAGCTCCTTTCGCAGAACGTCGACGTGCGGACGAGCATCGCGGACATCTCGCTCGTGCAGACGCTCGACCGCAATCTCGGCATCGTCTACTGGATCATCGCGACGATGGCGATCGCGGGCTACTGCCTGTCGTTCGCGACGAGCGTCTGGGCGAACGTCGATCGCAAGCGGCGCGAGTTCAGCGTGCTCAGGCTCACCGGCTTTCGCACGCGCGACATCGTCTGGTTCCCGATCCTGCAGGCCGCGTTCACGGCCGTGCTCGCGTGGCTTCTCGCGTGCATCGCGTATTTCATCGTGCAAGGCATCTTGAACGGGCTCTTCGCCGAGAGCATCGGCGGCGGCGAGCCGGTCTGCCGGATCCGCGCGTGGCACCTCGCGCTCGCGCTGCTCCTGACGCTCGCCGCATCGTCCGTCGCGGCCGCGGCCGGCGGGCGGCGCGTCGCGCAGCTCGAGCCGTCGCTCGGACTGCGCTGATCCCCTCCCCCCTGGCACGCTCCTTGCTCCGAGTCGGCATCCACATCGACTGGAGGCGGACGTGCGCTTGGGACTCATCGGGCTCGGCCGCATGGGCGGCAACATGGCGAGGCGGCTGCGGCGCGCGTCGATCGAGGTCGTCGGCTTCAATCGCGACCGCGGTGCCGTCGACGCGCTCGCGCGCGAGTCCGGGTTGATTCCGGCCGAGTCGCTCGACGCACTCGTCGACGCCCTCCCTGCTCCGCGCATCGTCTGGCTGATGCTGCCCGCAGGGAGCGTGACGCACGAGTACGTCGTCGCGCTCGGCGAGCGGCTCGAGGCCGGCGACATCGTCGTCGACGGCGCGAACTCGTATTACCGCGACTCGATCGCACACGGCACGTATTTGGGCGAGCGCGACATCGCGTTCGTCGATGCGGGCGTGTCGGGCGGGATCTGGGGACTCGACGAAGGCTACGCGCTGATGGTCGGCGGACCCACGGACGCGATCAAAGCGATCGAGCCCGCATTACGGGCGCTCGCGCCGCACCCCGACCGCGGGTGGCTCCACTGCGGGCTCACCGGCAGCGGGCACTTCGTGAAGATGGTTCACAACGGCATCGAGTACGGCATGATGCAGGCGTACGCCGAAGGCTTCGCGCTGCTCGCATCGCGCGAGGACTTCGACCTCGATCTCGCGGCGATCGCCGAGATGTGGCGCCACGGCAGCGTCGTCCGGAGCTGGCTGCTCGACCTCGCCGCGGACGTGCTCCGCGACGACGCGGGGCTCGAGCGCATCGCGCCGTACGTCGCCGATTCCGGCGAGGGCCGCTGGGCCGCGATCGAGTCGATCGAGCGCGGCGTGCCGGCGCCCGTCATCGGCACCGCGCTGATGATGCGCTTCGCGAGCCAGGGCGGGCTCGACTTCGGCTCGAGGCTGCTCGCGATGCTGCGGAATCGCTTCGGCGGACACGCGGTCCGCCGCGAGGACCGCCGATGAGCTGCCAGGATGCGCCGTGCCGTTTCGTGATCTTCGGCGTGACCGGCGACCTCGCGCGCCGCAAGCTCCTGCCGTCGCTGTACGACCTCGACTGCCGCGGATTGCTCGACGACGCGCTCGTCTTCGTCGGCGTCGGACGCCGCGAATGGGACGACGACGGGTTCCGCGGGCACCTGCGCGACGAGCTCTCGCAGACCCGTCCGGAAAGGGCGCCCGACGCCCTCGCGCGTTTCACGGCACGCTTCAGGTTCGTGCGCGGCGACTACGGCGACGACGAAACGTACTCGCGGCTCACGCGCACGCTGCGCGCCGGCGACCGTTGCGAGAACGTCGCGTTCTACCTCGCCGTGCCGCCCGACGAGTTCGGGATGATCGTCCGCAAGCTCGACGACGCGGAGCTGACGCGTACGTCGGCCGGTAACCGGATCGTCGTCGAGAAGCCGTTCGGCCACGACCTCGCGAGCGCGCGCGCATTGAACGACGAGCTGCACCGGTACTTCCCCGAGGAGCGGATCTATCGCATCGATCATTTCCTCGGCAAGGAGACCGTGCAGAATCTGCTCGTCTTCCGCTTCGCGAACGCGGTCATCGAGCCGATCTGGAACCGGCATCACGTCGATCACGTGCAGATTACGTTCGCGGAGACGCTCGGCATCGGCGGCCGCGCCGGCTATTTCGATCGGGCGGGCACGTTGCGCGACATGGTGCAGAACCATCTGCTGCAGGTGCTCGCGGTCGTCGGCATGGAGCCGCCCGCGACGCTCGGCGCGGACGACATGCGCACCGAGAAGGAGAAGGTCCTGCGATCGATCCGGCCGCTCGCGGTCGAGTCCGTCGATGCGCACGCGGTGCGCGCACGCTACACGGCCGGCGAGATCGACGGCGAGGCCGTGCCGGGCTATCTCGACGAGGAAGGCGTGCCTCCCGACTCGACGACCGAGACCTACGTCGCGATGAAGGTCTTCGTCGACAACTGGCGCTGGCGCGGCGTCCCGTTCTATCTCCAGACGGGCAAACGCCTCGCGGCCGACGTATCGCACGTCGCGATCCGCTTCCGCGACGTGCCCGTGCAGCTCTTTCGCTCCGCCGAGTGCGGCGAACCTGCGCCGAACTGGCTGACGCTCGGGCTCGAGCCCGAGGACACGCTCGGGTTCGAGCTCGAGACGCGCGCGCCGGGCTTCAAGATGACGCCGCACACGATGCATTTCGACACGCGGCCGCGCGACGCGCGCGACGACCGGCTCGGGCCGTACGCGACGCTGCTGCTCGACGTGATCGCGGGCGACCGGACGCTCTTCATCCGGTTCGACGAGGTCGAGACCTCGTGGCGCATCGTCGAGCCCGTGCTCGAGCGCTGGCGGATGCCGGACGCGCCGCTCGCCGAGTACGCGGCCGGGACGTGGGGCCCGAGTGAAGCGAACGCGCTCTTCGAGCGTCCGCATCAGGCGTGGCGGAGACGCACATGAGCCTCGACCCGCTGCGCTGGCATCTCTATCCCGACGCGGAGCGGCTCGCGGAAGGTCTCGCGGCCGCGCTCGCGATCCGCGCCGAGGAATGTCTCGCGATGCGCGGCCAGTATCTGATCGTGCTGACCGGCGGCGAGACGCCGCGCCTCCTGTATCGACGGCTCGCGGCGATCGACACGGACTGGTCGCGCTGGCACGTGTACTTCGGCGACGAGCGCTGTGTGCCGGCCCGGCATCCCGACCGGATCGATGCGATGGCCCGCGCCGAGTGGCTCGACCGCGTGCCGATCCCGCCGGGCAACGTTCACCCGATCCCCGGCGAGCTCGGTCCCGAGCGGGCCGCGGACGCCTATTGCCGCGTGCTCGATGGCGTCGGCCCGTTCGACACGACCCTGCTCGGGCTCGGCGAGGACGGGCACACGGCGAGCCTGTTCCCGGGCCGGGCCGACGGGCTCGCCGCGGACGCGCCGGATGCGATCCCCGTGCATGCGTCGCCGAAGCCGCCGCCCGAACGAGTCAGCCTGAGCGCACGGCGCCTCAAGGCTTCGGGCGAGGTCGTGTTCCTCGTGACGGGCGCAAGGAAGCACGACGCGGTCAATCGGCTCGCTCGGCTCGACCCGGCGATCCCGGCGAGCGCCGTCGTGCCGCCGATCGGCGCGGACGTCTGGCTCGACGACGCGGCGGCAGCGGACATACGATCGGATATCCGATCCGACGTACGCTCGCACTGACGGAATCCAGGTACTCGCCATGTCCGAGCCGAAGCGCCGCCCGGCGCCGCGCGGAGCCCCGTGCCGCACACACGTCGCATGCGTCGCGGCCGCCATGGCCGCACTGTGTGCGCCGGCGACCGCGCCGTTCGCGCAGGCGCTCGAGCCGGTCGTCAGCGGCTACGTCACGCTCGCGAGCGACTATCGCCACCGCGGCTTGAGCGAGAGCCGCGGCAAGGCGTCGTTCCAGGTCGGCGCCGATTATCAGCACGCGAGCGGATTCTTCGCGGGCGCGTGGGCGGCGCGGATCGATTACGCGCAACCCGTGCACGACTCGTCGACGCGCTTCAAGGTCGGCTACTACGTCGGCGTCAGCAAGCGCGTCTCGCGCTGGTCGTGGACGGCGAGCGCCATCCGCTACACGTATCCCGGTATCGCATACGACTACGACTACAACGAGCTCTCCGCGACCGCGGGCTTCAGGGATCGGGTGTTCGTCACGGCGGCGTACATCGACGATCTCTACGCGCGCGACGAGTCGGCGTTTTACAGCGAGGTCGGCGCCGCGCTGCCGCTGCGGCACGGCCTCGAGCTCGGCGCGACGCTCGGGCGCATGACGTCGTCGGCGTCGGAGCTCGAATATACGCACTGGAACATCGGGCTCTCGAAAACGTTCGCGCGGCGGCTCGGCGTCGACGTGCGCTACCACGACGGCAGCCGCTACGTATCGAACGCGATCGCGACGACGAACGCAGACGCGTGGGTCGTCAGCGCGTCCTACGGTTTCCGCTCCCGCTGAAGCGACGCGACCGGGACGCCGCAGACGCGCACGTCCGCGAGCGCCTCGACCGCGTAGCACGCGTTCACGGTCATCCCGTCCGCCCGCCGCACCACGGATTGCTGCAGCACCTCGGCGACGCGCGGCGTCTCGATGCCCGGCGAGCGCTCGCGGAGCAAGGCGACGATTCCCGATAGATGCGCGGCCGCGAGGCTCGTACCGGAAAAGATCGCGTAGCCGCCGCCGGGCGTCGTCGTCAGGATTTCGTCGGCCGGCGCCGGCAGGCCGAGCGGCCGCTTCGGCCCCGCGGCGCTCGGCGGATGCGCGACGAGGACACCGGGTGCCGACGCGGGGAACGCCGCATCCCCCGCCCCCTCGGGCGGCTCCGCGGCCACCACGACCGCGCCGCGGGCCGCCGCCTCGGCGACGAGCCGCTCGAGCAGCGGGTCGGCCGGCCCCGCGAGGCTCAAGTTGATCACGTCCGCACCTGCGTCGATCGCGATCTCGAGCGCTTGCGCGAGCGTGAAGCTCGAGCAGAGCGCGCGTGCCGGCTCCGTCGGCGCGCTCCAGCACGCGCGGAGCGCGACGATCTCGACGTCGGGCGCGACGCCGAAGATGCCCTGCCGGTTGTTCGCGGCCGATGCGATCACGCCGGCGACGGCGGTGCCGTGCACCTCGGCCGCTGCCGAGCGGCGGCGACGCGCATCGACGACGTCCCGAGTGAGGCCGACGCGGCCCTCGAGCTCCGGATGCTTCGCGTCGACGCCCGAGTCGATCACGGCGACCCGCACCCCTTTGCCGGTCGCGAGCGTATGCGCATCCTCGACGCCGAGCTCGCGCGCAGCAGACAGCAGGTCCGCGTACGGATCGTCGTAGCGGCTGCCGAGCGTTCGGAAAAGCTGCATCGGCTGCGCAAGCTCGACGCGCGGATCGGCCCTCAACCGGTCGAGGACCTCGTCGACGTCGCGATCCTCCGGCACTTCGAAGACCTCGCAATAGACGTCGAGCGAGCGGATCGACCACCCGTCCTTGCGCCGGATGCCGTGCTCCCGCGCGAGCTGATCGAGAACGCGATCGACGTCGGGCGGCGGCGCGCCGTAGGCGCGTCTCCGCAGGAAGCGCGAGTCGAGCGGCCCCGTCAGGCCGATCGTGCTCTCCTGCGGCTGCGCGACCGTCAGGAGCACCTCGCGCGCGAAGGCGTCGCTCGACGTCACGGGCGCATCGACCGTCGCGCAGCCCGCCGCGACGAGCAAAGCGACTACCGCGAGGACGCGCATCATCGGTCGGCCTCCCGATCGTCGGTCGGCGGCGCGAACGAAGGCCCCGCGAAGCGAATGCGCGAATCGTCGAGCAGCCGACGCACGACGCTGCCCGTATCGACCGACGCCGGGAGCCGCAGCGTGTAGCGGCCGAGCGTCCGGCTCGGTCCCGCGACGATCTCGGCATCGAGCTCGTCGAGCAGCGCGCGCAGCTCGGCCTCGCGCACGCCGTCGGCGAAGATCACGTCGATCAGCGGCCCGCGCGCGGCCGCGTCCGACAGCGTTCGGTACGCTCCGTCGCCGCGATCGCTTTCCGTGCCGACGAGCCCCAGCGTGATGGGCAGACCGATCGCAACGACGGCCAACGCGGCCGCGATGGCCCAAATCGTCCGGCGCGTCGTGCCGGACGGCGATGCCCGGTCGAGGCGGCTCCGCAGCCGCTCGAAATTCGCGTCCGGGACGAGCGGCACGACGGGCTGACGCCGCACGAGCGACGCGAGCCGCGTCTGCTCCGCGAGCTCGGTCCGGCACGCGACGCACTGCCTCACGTGGCGCTCGACGCGCTCGCGCTCGTCGCCCGCGAGCGTGCCGTTGACGAGCCACGGCAGGAGCGCGGCGGCATGCTCGTGATCGGATGCGCGCCGCGTCATCGGAGCTCGTCCCTGCCGAGCCTCGGCAAGAGCGCGCGGAGCTTCCCGCGCGCGTGGAACATCCGCGTCTTCACCGTGTTCACCGGACAGTCCACGATGCTCGCGATCTCCTCGTACGAGCAGCCGAAGTAGTACGTCAGCTCGACGACGGCACGCTGCTCGGCCGGCAGTGCGCGCAGCCCCTGCTCCAGCAGATCCTCGAGCTCGGCCCGCTCCGTGAGTTCCGCGCCGCGCTCGGTGCGTTCAATCGACGCGTCGAAATCCGCGGCGGCGAACCGGCTGTACCAGCGCCTTGCACGCTGCGCCAGCTTCATCGACTTGCGGTACGCGATGCCCATGATCCACGTCCCGACGCGCGAGCGCGCCTCGAACGCGCCCGCGTCCCGCCACACGACGAGCATGACGTCGTTGACCGTCTCTTCCGCGAGATCGAGCCGGCCGGTGAGACGGTACGTGAAGCGCAACAACGGCTGGTAGTACTTGCGGTAGAGCTGCTGCAGCGCGTCGCGGTCGCCGCCGCGGATGCGCTCGAGCAGCGCGACGTCTGCGACGTCGTCCTCGGGCGCCGAGATCGGACTCGCGGGCGGATGCGTTTGCCGGTCCAGGGTCATCTGCAACGAAAGCCGATCGAAACGCGATTACTCAAGTCTACGGCCGCCCCGTCCATACCGCCATTGAACCTTGCGAGCCCGCGCCGGCACTCAACGCTGCCACCGAGAACGATCCACCGAAAAAGGGAGGCCGTCGCGATGAGTCCTTCGAACGCTCGAAACTCGCGAAATCGTCTCGTGCTCGGGCTCGAAGCCGCACTGCTCGCCGTCGTGCTCGCCGCGGCTGCCGGCTGCGGATCGGGCAGCGGAGGCAGCTCGCCGCCGCCGAGCAGCGGTGGTGGCGGCGGAGGTGGAGGCGGCGGCGGAGGTGGCGGAGGCGGTTCGGTCCTCGAGCCCACGTTCGCGTCGATCCAGCAGAACGTGTTCACGCCGATCTGCACGACGTGCCACGCGGGCGCCGCCGCGCCGCAGGGGCTCAGGCTCGACGAAGCGAACAGCTACGGCCTCCTCGTCGGCGTGCCGAGCGCCGAGGTGCCGTCGATCCTGCGCGTCGCGCCGGGCGACCCGAACAACAGCTACCTGATCCAGAAGCTCGAGGGCACGGCGGCCGTCGGCGGGCGAATGCCGTTGAACGCGACGCCGCTGCCGCAGGCGGACATCGCCGTGATTCGTCAGTGGATCACGGAAGGCGCGCAACCGACGCCGCCGCCGCAGCCGCCGAGCGCGCCGTTGCGCGTGACGTCGCTGTCCCCGCTCCCGGATTCGACGCTCGACGCGTTGCCGACGTCGATCATCGCGACGTTCGACCGCGAGCTCGACGCGACGTCGATCACCGCGCAGTCGTTCACGCTGACGGCGAGCGGCGGTGACGGGACGTTCGAAGACGGCAACGAGATCGTCGTGACGCCCGCGTCCGTCGGCGCTTCGCAGATGAATCCCGCGTCGGCCGTGATGGACCTGACCGGCGTCGCGTCCGCCGACGACACGTACCGCATCCGGCTTGCGGGCGACGCCCCGGCGCCGGTCCTCGACCTCGACAGCAACGCGCTCGACGGCGAGTTCGCGGGCACGTTCCCGTCCGGCGACGGGACGCAGGGCGGCGACTTCATCGCCGACTTCACGGTCGCGGCGCCGCCGCAAGGCATCCAGCCGACGCTCGACTCCATCCAGGAGAACGTGTTCACGCCGATCTGCTCCGCGTGCCACACGGGCCCGGCCTCGGACACGCTGCCGACGGGGCTCGATCTGTCGGACGCCGACGCGAGCTTCGCGGGCCTCGTCGGCGTCGCGAGTCTCGAGCAGCCGTCCGTTCAGCGCGTCGCGCCGAACGATCCCGACGCGAGCTATCTCGTGCACAAGATCGAAGGCACGGCCGCCGTCGGCGGGCGCATGCCGCTCTTCCAGGACCCGCTCGAGCCCGACGCGATCGCCGCGATTCGCGGCTGGATCGAAGCCGGCGCGGCACGCTGAGCGGAGCCCGCATGCGGACGCGCAGGAAGACGCGCATGAAAACGATCGGGAAGACGACGATCCGGACCGCGCTCGCCGCGGCCGCGCTGTCGCTCGCGGCTGCGCTGCTCGCGACGAGTGCACGAGCGGAGCCCTATCTCGCCGTAAGGACCGGGCTCAAGTGCGTCAGCTGCCACGTCAATCCGTCGGGCGGCGGCATGCGCAACGCGTTCGGGAACGCGTGGGCGCGCAACGAGCTTGCCGCGCGCATCGTCACGCCGCCCGGCACCGACGCGACCGATGCGGGCTGGCTCGGCGAGGTGAACCGCTACCTCGCGGTCGGCGGCGACGTGCGCACGGGCCTCGTCTACGAGGACGTCCCGGGGCTCGATTCCGAGTCCGAGTTCGCGATCTCACGCGCGACGGTGTACGCGGCGCTTCGCGCGATTCCGAATCTGCTGACCGTCTATCTGGACGAGCAGGTCGCGCCGGGCGGCGCCGTCGCGCGGGAAGCGTATGCGCTCCTCACGCCCGAGAACGGGCGCTACACGATCAAGGCGGGCAAGTTCTTCCTGCCGCACGGGCTGCGGCTGCAGGACGACACGGCGTTCGTGCGCCAGATCCCCGGCATCAACTTCGACACGCCCGATCGCGGCGTCGAGCTCGGGCTCGAGCTGCCGCGCTGGTCCGCGCAGCTCGGCATCACGAACGGCACGGCAGGCGGCGGCGAGAACGACTCGGGGAAGCAGACGTCGCTGAACGCGACCTACGTGCTGCCCCGCTTCAGGATCGGCGCGAGCTACAACTACAACAACGCCGACCTCGGCGATCGCGAGATCTCCGCGGCGTACGTCGGCTGGCGCACCGGGCCGATCGCGTGGCTCGCGGAAGCGGCCTTCGTGACCGACGACACGCCGACCGGCGAGCGAGACGCGTACGTCAGCCTGCTCGAGGGCAACTGGCAGCTGCGCCGCGGCCACAACCTGAAGGTCACGTACGAGTACTACGACCCGGACGACGATCTCGACGAGGACGAGCGGGAGCGATACAGCGTCGTCTGGGAGCTCTCGCCGGTGCAGCACGTGCAGTCACGGATCGGCATGCGCTTCTACAACGGCGTGCCCGAAGACGCCGCGAGCAATCGCGACGTCTTCTTCGCGGAGCTGCACGTGTACTTCTGACGTGCCCGGCGGAACGCGTCTAGAAGCGATACGTCACGCCGACCCGAAACGTCCTCGGCTCCTCCGCGCGGCTCATGCGGCAGTTCACGACGTCGCAGTCGATGTCCTCCGACGTGAGCCCCGGAGGATCGAGCCCTTCGACGTACGCTTCGTACCAGTACACGATGTCCTTGCCGTTCTCGTCGAGCGCGTTCAGGAGCTCGCCGTAGATCGTCGTGCGGCCCATCGTGTACGCGGCACGGATGTTCAGATGCGTCTCGCTGCCCGCGCGCCGCGAATTATCCGGCACGAGCGCGTACGGACCGAGATAGCGGAGCCGCACGCTCGCCTCCCACGGCCCCGTCACGGCCGACACGCCGAGCTGTCCCGCGTGCTCGACGGCCCCTTCGATCCTGCGGCCGCCGTCGACCTCCTCCGCGTACCGCGCGCGGCTGCCCGTGTAGACGGCGTCGACGCCGAGCCAGTCGATCGGCCGCCAGAACGCGACGATCTCGTAGCCGCGCCGCTCGGACGCGCTCGCGGGCTCGACGGAGTTCGAATCGCCGACGAACTTGAGCTCGCTGTCGAGGTCGAGCCACCAGTACGCCGTCGTGAGCTTCAGGTTGCCGACCTCGAAGCGCGCACCCGCCTCGTACCCGGTCCCCTTGACGAGGCCCGGCACGGGCTCGAGCTCGTTCACGACGCCCCGCGCGTCGTTCGAATGGAAGCCGCGGCCCCAGTTCGCATAGAGCTCGACCCGGTCGCTCAATGCGTACGCCGCGCCGAGCTTCGGCGACACGCGGCTGTCGCGCTCGCTGCCGGCGAAGCTGTCTGCCGTCCGCGCCGCGACGTCGAACGCGTACACGTCGCCGCGAAGCCCGGCCATCAGGCGCACGCGCTCGGCCGGCGACCACATCGCCTCCGCGTACACGCCGAGCGACGTCTCGTCGATCGAGTTGTTCGCGAGGTGCTCGAGGAGCTCGCCGTCCTCGGTGAGGTCGAGGCCGACCTTGCCGATGTCGTCGTGCCTGAGCTCGGCGCCGACGTCGACGTCGAGGCTCGCGCGCGACACGATGGTGCGCTCGATCCGGCCGCCGATCGTCCAGCGGCGATCGAACTGGTTAATTTGCGCGTCGTACGTCGGGTTCGACGACATCTCCCAGTCGTAGTACTGGAGATAGCCGCTCGCGCTCCACGCGTCGCCGCCGAGCTCGGCGGTCGCGATCCAGCGGGACGTCTCGCCGGTCGCCGTCGGGTCGAGCACGCAGAACTCGTCCGCGCAGACCGGCGTGCCGATCGCCCGCTCGGGAATCTGCTCGGTCGGGCGCCACGTCGCGTGATAGCCGCTCAGCGTGAGCTCGAGCGAGCCGAAGTCAGTATCGCGGCCGTACTTGGTCCACAGCGAAGCGTGGTCGAGATCCTCCTCGAGCTGCCACGGCCCGTCGTAGCGCTTCCACTGCGCGGCGCCGCTCAGGCGGCCACCGCCGAAATCCCTCGTGCCGCCGACGGCGACGCGGGCCCAATCGTACTCGCCGGTCTCGAGGGACACGAACGGCCGGTCCCAGCCGTCGACCGTCTCGATGTGCGCGGAGCCCGCCATCGAGAAGTCGCCGACGCTCGCGCGGTACGGGCCCTTCCGGTACTCGATGCTGTCGATGACCTCCGGCATCAGGCCGTTCACGTCAAGGTAGCCTTGGCCGTGCCCGTGGCTGCGGAGGTTCCAAGGCATACCGTCGACGTACGTCGTGAAGTCCGTGCCGTGATCGAGGTTAAAACCTCGCAGGAAGTACTGGTTCGCCTTGCCGCTGCCCGAATGCTGGGCGGCGATCAGCCCGGGCACGGACTCGAGGACCTCCGCGACCTTGAGCAGCGGCCGAACCGCGAGGTCTGCCCCGGAAACCTGCCCTTCGCTCGCGGCGCCGGCGGCACCGATCAGCGCGGTGCCTCGGCCGAACACGAGGACCTCTTCCATGGGCCCTGCGGCGCTCGGCTGCGCGACTGCGACGGCCGGGACGGCCATGCTCGCGGCCGTGACGAGCAACGCGGCGCCTACCGGCGACGCCGCGCGGAGCGCAGCGGCGAGACGCGACGGTCGGAACGACGGGGAATCGAATCGGAAACTGGTTTGTCGATGCATTGATGAGCTCGCTCGTGGGGAACGGGCCCCCGCGAACCTAGGGCACGGGGTCGCGGCGGAAGTTTCCGCCTCGGCCCCGGCATGTCACGCAATTAACGGTTGTTAAACGGTGGGCGGGCACGGATTAACGCTTGAGAAACAACGGGCTGGAGCCAGGCGGCCACGGTCCCCGCCCGGCCTGCCGGTCTCGTTCGGCGGCCGCCGCGAAATTAGAAATGGGACGCGAATCCGTGGACAATGAACGCCCTCGGTCACCGGACACCCGGTGGGCCGTTCCCGATTCGAGCACAGGAGGACCCCGGTCGCGGGCGGCGACGGCGGGGACGAGATCGAGCATGTCCACGACTCCGATCATCGAGATCCGCGGCCTCTCGAAGAGGTACGCGTCGGGGTTCGAGGCCCTGAAGAACGTGAACCTGTCGATCCGGCGGGGCGAGATCTTCGCGCTGCTCGGGCCGAACGGGGCCGGCAAGACGACGCTGATCAGCATCGTCTGCGGCATCGTGACGCCGACGTCGGGCACGGTGACGGTCGACGGTCACGACATCTTGCGGGACTACCGGGCCGCCCGCGCGAAGATCGGCCTCGTGCCGCAGGAGCTGACGACCGACGCGTTCGAGACCGTCTGGGCGACCGTGACCTTCAGCCGCGGCCTCTTCGGCAAGCCCCCGAACCCGGCGCACATCGAGCGCGTGCTGAAGGCGCTGTCGCTGTGGGACAAGAAGGATACGAAGATCCTCGCGCTGTCCGGCGGCATGAAGCGGCGCGTGATGATCGCGAAGGCGCTGTCGCACGAGCCGGAGGTCCTGTTCCTCGACGAGCCGACCGCCGGCGTCGACGTCGAGCTCCGGCAGGACATGTGGAACATGGTGCGGGATCTGCGCGCGTCGGGCGTGACGATCATCCTGACGACGCACTACATCGAGGAGGCCGAGGAGATGGCCGACCGGGTCGGCGTGATCAACCGCGGCGAGCTCGCGCTTGTGGAGGACAAGGCGGTGCTGATGCGCCAGCTCGGCAAGAAGCAGCTGACGCTCGAGCTCGCCGAGCGGATCGACGCGCTGCCGACGGAGCTCACGCGGTACGGCCTCGAGCTCAACGCCGACGGCTCCGAGCTGATCTACACGTACGACACGCAAGCCGAGCGTACCGGCATCACGGCGCTCTTGGGCGACCTGCAGCAGGCCGGAATCAAGTTCCGCGACCTGCACACGACGCAGAGCTCGCTCGAGGAGATCTTCGTCAGCCTCGTGAAGAGATCCGCATGAACTTCTACGCGGTCAAGGCCATTTATCTCTTCGAGATGGCGCGCACGTGGCGCACGATCCTGCAGAGCATCGTGTCGCCCGTGCTGTCGACGTCGCTCTACTTCGTCGTGTTCGGCGCGGCGATCGGCTCGCGGATCGACGAGGTCGAGGGCGTGAATTACGGCTCGTTCCTCGTGCCGGGGCTGATCATGCTGTCGCTCTTGACGCAGAGCCTGTCGAACGCGTCGTTCGGAATCTACTTCCCGCGCTTCACGGGCACGATCTACGAGGTGCTGTCGGCGCCGGTCTCGTACGTCGAGATCCTCTTGGGCTACGTCGGCGCGGCGGCGACGAAGTCCGCGATGCTCGGGCTCATCATCCTCGCGACCGCGGCGTTCCTCGTGCCGGTGCACATCGCGCATCCGGTCTGGATGCTCACGTTCCTCGTGCTGACGTGCGTGACGTTCAGCCTGTTCGGCTTCATCATCGGCATCTGGGCGCAGAGCTTCGAGCAGCTGCAGCTCGTGCCGCTCCTGATCGTGATGCCGCTCGCGTTCCTCGGCGGCACGTTCTACTCGATCGACATGCTGCCCGAGATCTGGCAGAAGATCACGCTGTTCAATCCGGTCGTCTATCTGATCAGCGGCTTCCGCTGGAGCTTCTTCGAGATCTCCGACGTGCACGTCGGCGTCAGCGTCGCGATGACGCTCGGGTTCCTTACGATCTGCCTCGTGATCGTCGCGTGGATCTTCAGGACCGGGTACCGGCTGAAGGCCTAGGGGCGGCCGGCGCCCGGATCGCGAGCGCCGAATCTGGCCGTTTTGTGATCAAGCTAACGGAAGTCCAGCAGCCGCGCAGGGTCGTCGGGGAAATGAGCGGCATTTCCACAACCTTATCCACAGATTTTGTGGATATTGGAATTCACCAGACGACCGGGGGCACGCCCGGCCGCGGCGCCCCCCTGCCGACCCGAAAACGTTCAAAACTCGTACGTGAACCCCGCCGTGTAGCGCCGGCCGAGCACGTCGTACAGGGCCTCGTTGACCTGGGTCGACCCGAAGAAGTTGAAGAAGCCCGCGACGATCGGCGGATCCTCGTCGAAAACGTTCGTCACGTTCGCGAAGACGGCCCAGCTCGCGCCGCTCGGCCGGTCGAACCTGTACGAGAACTGAAGATCCGTGTAGAGCGCCGACGACACCGTGTTGTCGCTGATCGTCGAGCCCGTGATGTCCGGCGGCGGCGGCACGTTGCCCTCGAGGTCGTCGTTGTTGCGCTTGCCGCTGCCGATATAGCGCTCCTGAACGAACAGAGAGAACGGTCCCCGTGACCACGTCCCCTGCACGGTCGCCTTCCAGCGCGGCAGCCCCGCGAGGATGTCGTCCGCCTCGTCGTCGGGCGGCACGCCGACGTTCGTGATCGAGTTCTCGTCGAGGTAGCTCACGAGCCCGCGCAACGACAACGCACCCGCGCCGACGTCGCGCGTGTACGTCGTCTCCAGGTCGACGCCGCTGACCTTCGCCGCCGCGACGTTCAGGAACACGTTCCGGACCTGCGTGATGCGGCCGATCGGCTCGCCGGGCAGGATCTCATCGGACCGCGTGATCAAGTTGCAGAGCTCCACGGCGCCGCGGAAGCAGTCGTCGATGATCCGCTGCGTGCCGAGCTGGTCGATCGCGCCCGCGATGTCGATCTCGAACCAGTCGGCCGACACGGAGACGCCGGGCGCCGCGTTCGGCTGATAGACGAAGCCGATGGTTACGGTATCCGCCTCCTCGGGATCGACCTCCGGGTTGCCGCCGATGATCTGCCCGAACGCGTAGTTGATGTTGCCGAGGAACGGATCATCCGCGGACGAGCCCTGCCCCTGCGCGTCGAACCGCTCGGACAGCGTCGCCGCGCGGACGTCGCGCGAGAACGTGCCGCGGAGCCTGAGCGGCTCGACGATCTGCCAGTCGAGGCCCGCCTTGTACGACCAGACGCTGCCGCTCCCGGAATAATCCGCGAGGCGCGCGGCGAGATTGAGGTCGAGCCGCTCCGCGGCGCTCGCGCCGGACACGATCGGGAACAGCATCTCGCCGAAGACCTCGCGGACCTGAAAGCCGCCGTCGATGTTCGGTGACGTCGAGAACTGGAAGCCCGTCGCGGTGCCCTGGAACGCGAGCGGAATGCCCTGGATGCCGCGCGCCGGGTCGTTGAGCGGCACGGCGTCGAAGTCCGGATCGTTCGTCGGGTTCGTGATATCGTCGACGACCTGCTCGATCGTGTCCTCGCGGAACGATGCGCCGAACGCGATCGACGTCACGCCTGCCTGCCGTCCTTCGAGAACCTCGCCGTTCATCACGAGCTCCGCGAACGTCTGCTCGAGGTCGGCCAGCACGCGCTTCGTGCCTTCCGTCGCCCACGCGATCGCCTCGGGCGACGCGCGTCCCTCGCCGAGCAGGTTCAGCGGGATGCAGTCGCCGTACGTCACGGGATCGAACAGCGCGGCCCGGCAAGTGATCGTGCCGTCGGGCGCGGTGACCGCGTCCATCGCGATGAAGATCCGATCGACGCGCGCGAAGTTGAACTCGCGGATCCGGTTGTCGTTCCGGCCGAGCTGGTAGTAACCGTCGAGCGACCAGCCGTCGAACAGGCCTTCGCCGGCGAACTCCTTCGTGAAGCCGACCGTGCCGGACAGCGTGGTGTTCTCCTGCTCGAAACGCGCGACGCCGAGGTCCGCCGTGCTCGCGAGCCGCGAGAAGCCGACCGACGCGAGGCCCTCCGCCTCCATCAGCGCGCGCACGGACTCGGGCAGGAACGCGTTGTCGGAGAAGAGCGTCGCGCGCCACGGCCCGAACATCAGCGACGTGAACGCCGGGGCGTTCGTCTCGCTCCGCCCGTAGATCAGCTGCCCGAACACGTCGAGGCTCGGCGATAGCTCGTGGCCGTAGCGCACGAACGCGCTCTCGCGCGCGATGCTCGGCACGAGGCCGCCTTCGCCGCCGCGGTCCGCCTCGATGTTGTCACCGCTGCCGCCGCCATACTCGGGCGCGATCGACTGCGACTGCGTGCCGGTGTCGTAGACCGAGAGTTGGCTCTGCACGAAAGGCGCGACGGATCCGTCCGGCAGGAACATCAGCCGGTCGAGCGGCGTGCCGGGCGCGCGGATCAGCCCGCCGAACGTGTACTCGGTCGAGACGACGTTCGGCGCGATGATCAGCTCGGGTCCGATCGCGCCGTTCGACGCAACCCACTCGGGATTCGTGACGGTGCCCCAGCCCTGATACCAGTCGCGGTCCTCGTACCCGTCGACGCCGCGCTGATCGAATACGTCCGCGGAGACGATCAGATGGCCCGCGTCGCCGAGCTCGGTGCCGAACGTGAACGCGCCTTCGAAGTTCTCCGCGTCGCCGCGGTCGGTGATGCCGCCCTGCACGCGCGTGTCGATGCCGGTGAACTCGGTGTTCAGAATGAAGTTCACGACGCCCGCGACCGCATCCGAGCCGTATGCGGCGGACGCGCCGCCCGTGACGACCTCGACGCGCTGCAGGATCGCCTCCGGGAACACGTTGATGTCCGTCGTCCCGAGCCGGTTCGACGACACGATGCGGCGACCGTCGAGCAGCACGAGCGTCCGATTCGCGCCGAGGCCGCGGACGTTCAGATTGCTCGCACCCGCGGAGCCCGCGAAATTGAACTGCGTCTGCGGGCTGTCGTTGTTGAAGAACTGCGGCAGCTGATTCATCGACTCGACGAGGTTGCCGGGCGCCATCGCGGAGAGATCGTCCGCCTCGACCGATGTCACCGGCGTCGGCGTGACCATGCCGGTCCGCTGGATCCTCGATCCGGTGACGAGGACTTCCTCGACGGGCTGCGCGCCTTCCTGCTGGGCGTGCGCGATGCCGGCGAAAGCGCCGATCGCAAGCGGCGCGGCGCACGTGCCCCTCTTCAGCAATACCAAAACGGTTTCGGCGAGGCGGCGCGGCCGCAGCGAATGCGCCGGGCATGAAATGCGAACGTTCATGTCGACCCCCTCCTCCTACCCTCGTGAGCGAACCGGGGGTTGCGCGCGTTCGTCAGGCAGGACGCTCCATGGGACGGCCTCGAGAAACGTAGCGAGCGCGCAACACAGGGCGCGAGTATCAACGGAAGGGAGCAACATTCATGCCACGCGCCGAAGCGCCCGACGCGCGGCAATGGCGTCGCGAGCACTGACGACGACGGACAGGCAACGCTGCGGTCTACGTCAGCTGAGCCTTCTGCCGACGAACGCGAGCGCGCTGCCGAGCGTCACGGCCGCGATCGCGGCGAGCGGCCACACATGGGCGAGGACGGCTTCAGCCGGCAGCGCCTTCAGGAAGATGCCGTGCACGATCACGAGAAAGTGCCGTAACGGGTCTGCTTCCGCGACGATCTGCAGCGCGCGCGGCATGTTGTCGACCGGCGTCGCGAAGCCCGACAGCACGACGAGCGGCACGCCGACCGCGAACGCGCCGAGAATCGCCTGCTGCTGGCTTCGGCTCACGGACGAGATCATGAGGCCGACGCCGACGACGGACAGCATGAAGAGCACCAGCGAACCGTAGAGGAGCGCAAGCGAGCCCGTGAACGGAATCCTGTAAACGAATACGCCGGCCCCGATCATCACGGACGCGAGCAGGGTGCCGACGATCAGCGGCGGCACGCACTTGCCGACGATGATCTCGACGGAGGACGCGGGCGACACGAGCAGCTGCTCGAACGTACCGAGCTCGCGCTCGCGTGCGATCGACAGCGACGTCAGAATCAGCGCCGAGAACATCGACAGGATGCCGACGAGCGCGGGCACCGTGAACCACAGATACTCGAGGTTCGCGTTGAACAGGTGGCGCGGAATCACGTCGATCGCGCGCGCGGCGTCGCGGCCGTGCATCCGCGCGAGGTCGGCATTGACGTCGGCGACGATCGAGTTGACGTAGCCGAGCGCGATCTGCGCGGAGTTGCCGCGCCGGCCGTCGAGCACGACCTGCATCGGCGCACCGGTGCCTGCCTCGATCCGCCGCGAGAAGTCGGACTGGAACGCGATACCGAGCAGAACGTCCCGCCGGTCGAGGACCTCGGCGAGCGCCGCGTGCGACTCGACCGGGATCACGTCGCGCGCCATCCGGGTCGCGCGGATCCGCTCGACGATCTCGTACGACCAGCGGCCCGCGTCCCGATCGAGCACCGCGACCGCGACGTTCTCGACCTCGAGCGTCGCCGCGAATGCGAACACGAAGAGCTGCAGCAGCGGCGGGCCGATCAGCACGGCGCGGCTCCGTGGATCGCGCAGCACGCTGAGCAACTCCTTCCTGATCTGTGCGACGAGCCTGACGAGCATCGCGCGCCCCTTCCGTCACTCGAGCCGCTTGCGCGTGTTCAGCGCCGCGAGCGCGAAGAAGCCCGCGCCGAGGCCGAGCATCGGTCCGATCGAGCGCACGAGCTCGGGCCACACGTCGCCCGTCAGGAACAGCGTCTGCAGTCCCGCGACGTAGTACCGCGCCGCGACGATCCGCGTGAGCCACTGGATCGGCTCCGGCATGCTGTCGATCTCGAACAGGAAGCCGGACAGCAGAAACGCCGGGAGGAAGCCGGAGAAGAGCGCGAGCTGCGACGCGACGAACTGGTTCTTCGTCGCCGCGGAGATCAACAGGCCGAGCCCGAGCGCGGGCATCAGGAACGCCGCAGACAGCGCGAGGAGCGCCGGCACCGAGCCGCGCAACGGCACGTCGAGCCACGCCTCGGCCGCGATCGCGCAGAGGAGCGTCGCGCCGAGCCCGAGGACGAAGTACGGTAAGAGCTTGCCGATCAGGAACTCGCCGATGCCGACCGGCGTCGCCATCATCGCCTCCATCGTGCCCCGCTCCCATTCGCGGGCGACGACGAGCGCCGTCAGCATCGTGCCGATCATCGTCATCACGATCGCGATCGCGCCGGGCGCGATGAAGGCGCGGCTCTCGAGGTCCGGGTTGTACCAGAACCGGGGCTCCACCGAGACCGGGCCCGAGCTCGACGCGGCGTCGTTGCGGCCCGCAGCGAAGGCCGTCGCCACGACGCCGCGCGCGTAGTTCGCGACGAAGCTCGCCGTGTTCGGCGACGAGCCGTCCGTCAGCACCTGCACGCTCGCGGGCCGGCCCGATGCGAGCCGCTCGGCGAAGTCCTGCGGGATCACGACGATGCCGCGCAGCTCACCTGCGACGAGGAGCGGCTCGAGCTCGCGCCGGTCGTGCGCGAATTGCGCGTCGAAGTAGCGGGTCGCTGCGAACGCGGCCGCGAGCTCGCGCGCCGCCGCGCCGTCGCTCTCGACGACGACGCCGACCCTGACACCGCGAACGTCGAGCGACAGCGCGAACGCGAACAGGAAGAGCAGCACGACCGGGAGCACGAACGCGATGACGACGTTCGACGGATCGCGGACGACCTGGAGGCTCTCCTTCTTCATGATCGCGGCGAGCCGCGGCAGGCTGAAGCCGACCCGGGGCCGCTCCGCTCGCCCGCTCACGCCGCGCGCTCCTCGGGCAGAGCGTGCGCCTCGACCATCGCGACGAACGCGTCCTCCATCGTCGGCGAAGGCAGCTCGGGAGTGACTGCGCGCCCCTTCAGCTCGTCGGGCGTCGCGACGGCGATCACGCGCGCGCGATCGATCATCGCGACGCGATCGCAATACTCGGCCTCGTCCATGAAATGCGTCGTGACCATGATCGTCACGCCCTTGCGGACGAGCCCGTTGATGTGCGTCCAGAACTCGCGGCGCGTGATCGGATCGACGCCGGACGTCGGCTCGTCGAGGAACAGCACGGCCGGCCGGTGCATCAGCGCGCACGCGAGCGCGAGCCGCTGCTTGAAGCCGAGCGGCAGATCGTTCGGCGAGCTCGAGAGATACCGTTCGAGCTCGAACGTCTCGATCATCTCGTCGATCCGCTCCCGGCGCATGCGCCCGCTGAGCTCGTAGATGCCGGCGAAGAACTCGAGGTTCTGGCGCACGGACAGAAGCCCGTACAGCGAGAACTTCTGCGCCATGTAGCCGACACGCTGCTTCGCCGCGGCGCCGGCGCGCGCGAGGTCGAGGCCGACGACCTCGGCCGTGCCGGACGTCGGCTCGAGAAGCCCGCACAGCATCTTGAACGTCGTCGACTTGCCGGCGCCGTTCGGGCCGAGCAGGCCGAAGATCTCGCCCTGGCGCACGTCGAACGTCACGCGATCGGCCGCCGTGAAGTTGCCGAAGCGCTTCGTGAGCTCGCGGCACGACACCGCGATCTCGGTGCCGAGCTCGACCGGCGCGACACGCTCCGCGAGCGGAGAGCGGCCGCCCGGCCCGCCGCCGAGGAGATCGATGAACGCATCCTCGAAGCGCGGCTCCACTGGCACGAGCCGTCCGCCCGCGGCCGTCGCGACGCGCTCGAGATCGGCGACGGCCGCGGAGTCCGGGCGTGCGTGGTCGTCGCCGGCCGCCGCGACGACGACGCGCACCGCGTCGCCCTGGATGACGCCGTCGCGAACGCGAGGATCGTCGAGCGCCCGCGCGAGGAGCGCGCGGCGATCGTCGGCCGCGCCGCGGATCTGGAACGAGCGCGCAACGACGCGATCGCGGAGCTCGTCGGGACGGCCGGCGAACCATACGCGGCCGCCGTTCAGGAGCAGCACGTCGTCGCATCGCTCCGCCTCGTCGAGGTACGACGTCGACCAGACGATCGCCATGCCCGCCTCCGCGAGCCGCCGGACGATCTGCCACAGATCCCGCCTCGACAGCGGATCGACGCCGACGCTCGGCTCGTCGAGCAGCAGCACCGACGGACGTGCGAGCAGCGCGCATGCGAGCCCGAGCTTCTGCTTCATGCCGCCCGAAAGCCGCCCGGCGAGGCGGCCCGTGAATGGCCCGAGCCGCGTGAACTCGAGCGCGTCGTCGAACGCTCGCCGGCGCTCGGCGCCGGTCAGCCGGCGCAGCGTCGCGTGGAGCTCGAGGTTCTCGGAGACCGTGAGGTCCTCGTAGAGACCGAAGCGCTGCGGCATGTAGCCGGTCAGCGTGTGGATCTCGTCCGCTTGCCGGGAAGTGTCGCGACCCGCGACCTCGATGCGGCCCTCGGTCGGGCGGAGGAGCCCGGCCATCAGCCGCATCAGCGTCGTCTTGCCGCTGCCGTCCGGGCCGACGAGCCCGGTGAGCCGGCCGGCGTAGAAGCGCCCGTCGACGGCGGACAGCGCGGGCGTCGCTCCGAAGCGCTTCGTGACGCCGTCGAGCACGATCGCCGGTGCGGAGCGCGTGTCGCCGCCCATGCGGCTACTCGTCCCGATCGCGCGTCTCCGCCGCCGGGGCGGGCACGCCATCCGCATCGAAGACGACGGTGACCGGCATGCCCTGCCGCAATCCGGTCGGGTCGTCTTCGACGATGATCCGGACGCGATAGACGAGGTCAGCGCGCGCGTCCACGGTCTCGACGTTCTTCGGCGTGAACTCGGCGCGCGGCGAGATGAAGCCGACGCGTGCGCGGTAGCGGCGCGGCGAGCCGTCGGTCACCACATATGCCGTCATGCCCGGCGCGATCCTGCCGAGATCCGGCTCCTCGACGTATGCGCGGATCCAGACGGGCTCGTCGAGCGACAGCGTGTAGACCGGCGCGCCGGCCGCGAGGATCGAGCCCGGCTCGCGGATCCGCGTGATGATCGTGCCGTCGGCCGGCGCCGTGAGGCGCGTGTCCTCGAGCTCGGTCTCGAGACGCGCGGCCTCGGCGCGCGCGAGCTCGAGCTCGGCTTCCGCCGCGGCGATCTCCTCGTCGCGAAAGCCTTCCTGTGCGAGCGCGAGCGCTTCCTCGGCGGCGCGCAGGCGCGCGGCGGCCTCGTCGCGGCGCGCCTCGGCCTGATCGACGCTGCTCTGCGACGTCAATCCGCGCGCATCGAGGCCGCGCACACGCTCGAGCTCCTGCTCGGCGTTGCGAAGCGCCGCACGTGCCTCGCGCGCGTTTGCCTCGGCGCGCTCGATCTCCTGCGGACGGCTGCCGCTGCGGTAGAGCGCGACGCGTGCCTCCGCGATGCCGACCTGTGCACGGGCCGCGCGCAGAGACTGCCGGTACGGCTCGTCGTCGAGCTCGGCCAGTAAATCGCCGGCCGCGACCCGGTCGCCCTCCTCGCGGTGCATCGCACGCAGGCGACCGGCGACGCGGAAGCCGAGGTCGACCTCGCGAATATCGACGTTGCCGTAGAGCGTGAGCGGGCCGTGCTCGCCGCGATCCGACCAGAGATACCAGGCCGCACCGCCCGAGACGACGAGCACGACGAGCACGACGACGAGGATTCGTTTATGCATCCGTTCACTCCGCCGAGACGCCGAGCATCGCGCCGAGGTTGCGGCGCAACGCCTTCTTGATCCGCGCAATCTCTTTCGGGCCGAGCGTGTCCCAGCCGAGGAAGCGGGTCGCGGTCGCGCGCGCGACCCGGAACACGAGGACGTTGCCGACGATCTCGAGCGTCGTCAGACGATCCGCCGTCGTCGGCGACCGCCTGCCGTCGATGCCCGCGACGAGCGACGCGACGAGCGCAAGCACGCGCCCGTGCAGCCCCGTATAGAAGAGGTCGAACGCCGGCGACGGCTCCTGTTGCTCGCGGACGATGATCTTCGCCCACGGCGTCGACTCCTCGGCGGTCAGCACGTCGACGAAGCGATCGACGATGCGGAGGAGCAGATCGAAATACGCGGCGGGGGAAGCGAGCCCTTCGCGCGCGGCGCCTTCGAGCGCGCGCCGCTCGGCCTCGACCTCGAGCGCGATCGGGCCGATGCGGGCGGCCATCGAGTCGACGATGTGCTCGACGACGGCGACGTAGAGCCCCTCCTTGCCGCCGAAGTGATAGGAAATGAGCGCCGGGTTCGCGCCGGCCTCGCGTGCGATCGCCTTCGTCGTCGCGGCGTGAAAGCCGTCGCGGCCGAAAACGCGGGTCGCCGCGTCGATCAGCGCGGCGCGCGTGCCCTCGCGTCGCACCGGCGTTCGGGAGGAAGCCGCCATGCCGCGATTCTTAATCGCTCGATTAAATTTGTCAATCGCTCGATTAAGAGCGGCAGGCAGCGCGCGACTCGGCAAGCACGAGCACGCGCTGCCCGTCCCAGAGCGCACGGAAGCGGCCGCTGCGGTGCGCGATGAACTGAACGAACGTGCGGCTTCCCAAGGCCCGCTCGAGAAAGAAGATCTCGTCGGCCGCCGGCAGCAGCCGAGCCCGGCCCTGATCGCTTGCGAGCACGAGGCCGCTCGAGTCGGCGTCGACGTCCATGCTCTCGGCGGCCGACGCGTAACGGCCGCGGTACGGCGTCGGATCGACGCGCGCCGCGGACGTCGATCGCTTCGGCAGGCGCGGCACGAGCAGCTCCGGCAGCTCGTCGCCGAGCGCGCGCGCCGCGACGACCGCAGCGTGGTGGCCTTCGGACGCCACGACGAGCGCCGCGGCGTCGCGCGGCCGAGCGCAAAGGAGCAGCGACGCGCCGGGCCAAATCGACTGATGGCCGAGCCAGCCCCCCGCGTAGCACTTCCAGCCGAGCCGGACACCCCGCTCGAGCGGGTGCCAACCCGGCAACGGCGTCACCGGCCGATCGGCACGGGGCGAGCACGCCTCGAGGAACGTCAGGATCTCGCCGATCGTCAGCTCGAGCGCGCCGCCGGCCGCCGGGCAGATCCTCGGCGGGCGCGGGCTCGAAGCGGACTCGTGGGCGAGCCGCACCTCGATGCCGAGCGGCGCGAGCAGGCGTTCGCGGAGCAGCGCTTCGAACGGACGCTGCTCGAGCGCCTCGAGCACGGCCGCGGCGAGCACGGCGCCGACGTGCGAGTAGCTGTAACGCGCGCCGGGCGGCGCGGCGCGACGGCATCGAAGGCGCTCGAGCACACGCTCGACGTCGATCGAGCCGTCCGCGCGAAGCGGCGCTTCGCCCGTGGCCGAATCGTCGAGGCCGTGCGTGTGCTCGAGCAAATGACGCAGGCTTGCATCCGCGAGGGTTGCCGCGCTCGCGCCGCCGAGCACGTGACGCACGGGCCGATCGTACGCGAGGCGGTGCACGTCGAGCGTACGCTCGACGAGCGCGGCGACGAGGAGCTTCGTCGCGCAGCCCGTGCGAAAGATTTCGCGCTCCGGGTCGGCGGCGGCGACCGCGGCGCACGTTCGGCGGCCGCCCGCGCTCCACGCGATGACCGTGCGCTTCTGCACGGCGCCTGCGACGGCAAGCTCGAGCCGACGCTCGAGCTCGTCACGTTCGGCCGCGCGCATCGGCTCGCGTTCGCGCGTCGATCAGCGCGGCGAGCGCGTCCGCGAGCGCGCGCACGTCTGCCGCCTCGAGCAACGCGAGCGTCTCGTCCGCGTCGAGCTCGATGCCGTGCTCCGCCTCGATCAGCGACAGCACCGAAGCGAGCGTCAGCGAATCGGCTCCGAGGTCGAGCAGGCTGCTCTCGTCGGTGACGCTCGACGGATCGACCTGGCAGGCGCGCGCGATCGCCGGACGGAGCCATGTGCGAAGCTCGTCGGCCGAGACATGCGGTGCGGGACGCATCGGCGGTCAGCAGCCGGTCGACGCGAGCACGCGGAGGCGCTCGTCGTCGAGCTCATCGCGCATGGCGAGCTCGAGCTCCGCTCGGCCCGATTCATCGACCGCCGGCATCTCATCGGAATCGTGCGGAGCAGACGCTCCGGCCGCCCTGGCCGCGTCAGTTGGCCTCCTGCGTGGCTCTCGATCCATGTCGCCCTCCTTTGGCTTCACGGACGAGACTAACGCGGAACGAAGACGGCGAGCGGCGCGCATATCTCGTGCGTCCGCGAAAAAACAGGAGGGGCCGAAGCCCGCCCGCAGTCGCGGTTGGCCTTCGGCCCCTATTCGCTCCTCCCCTAGCAAACCGTTCGCTCGCTCCGCTTCGGAGCGGCGAGCGATGTGATCGAGGCTAGCCCACGGAAGGGTCAGCGTCAACGAATATTCGACGGGCGGTACATGCCCCGGACGGGAAGCTCAAGCGTCGACGATCGAGCCGTCGCGCAGCGCGATCCGCGCGTGAAAACGGCCGGCGTCGAGGACGGCATTCGGGTACCCGCCGCAGCCTCGAGCCGTTCGTCGGGGATGACGAGAAGCAAGCGGCGGCCGTGGCCCGATCCGCGCACCGGCGCGTCACTCGAGCGCAACGCCGCGCACGCTCTTGGAGCATTCCCGTCCCCGCCCACCCCCGACGAGGTGCAACGACCCGCCGCGATAGACGGCATCGATCGCACACCGCCTGCGGCACGCGGCGTTGCAGAACGTGTGGCGGGTCACAAAGCTCGGGCGAGACTCGCCATTACACGGCGCGCGGCGGAATAAGCGTGATCGAACGTGCGTCACGATACTCGAACGATGGAGCTAAAAGATTCTAGAGAATGTGAACGGAGCCTGAATAAAACGCTTGACTTCACGTCGTAAACCCGCGACAAAAAACTTGCGTGTCACCCACTTGCCATTTTTTTCTCGAAGTCGCAGAGTCTTGATGTGAGCGCTGCGCGACGAACCTCGATCCGACGACTTTATGCGAGCAATGAGTGAACAATCGCGCGCTGCGATCGTCTCAATAGATGACGACGCACGGGTAAGAAGCGGCACGCCTCGTGCAACGCGTTTGGGGGCTTACGTGTGAACAGTCCGCAGTAGAACAGGCCGGCAGCTCCCCTCGCGGGAGCTCGGGCGCGCCGGAGGAAAAGGAGATGCCTATCTCTAGTGAAGAGGAAACGAACCGCTCGAACGATTTCATCGAATCTTTGAGCTCCTTCAGCCGCCTCCACCGCGCACAGCGCTGGGAAGGCACCTTCGGTGAGTTCCTCACCGACATCCTGCCGGCCAATCCGGCCGCCCTGGCCCGGTCTAGCCACGAATACATCTGGGACATGCTGCGGTGGCACGACCGAGCCGCCGATCCCGAGAACCCCGACAGCGCCAAGGGTCGGGAATTATTCCGCCGCGAGCTGTTCGGCATCGACGAAGCGCTTTCCCGCGTCGCCGATTATTTCAAGGCAGCCGCCGCGGGCTCCGATGTTGGCAGACGGTTGCTGCTGCTGCTTGGCCCGCCGTCGGGCGGCAAATCGACGCTCGCGATCCTGCTGAAGCGGGGCCTCGAGGAGTACAGCCGCACCGACGAAGGCGCGCTCTACGCAATCAAGGGCTCGCCGCTGCACGAGAATCCGCTGAATCTGATCCCGGCGAGCCTGCGCGCCGAGTTCCGCGAGCGCTACGGCATCGAGGTGACCGGCGAGCTGTCGCCTTGGGCACGTGACTTCGTCGAGCGCGAGTTCGAGGGCGACTTCATCAGGGTCCCCGTCGAGCGCATCTTCCTGTCGGAGGCGTCGCGCATCGGCATCGGCACGTACGCCCCGCACGACCCGACGACGGCGGACATCGCGGATCTCGTCGGATCGGTGGATCTCGCGAAGGTCGCGCAGATCGGCGACGAGGGCGACCCGCGCGCATGGTCGTGGTCGGGCGCGGTGTACGCGGCGAGCCGCGGCATGCTCGAGATGATCGAGATCCTGAAGGTCAAGCGCGAGTTCCTGTATCTCCTGCTGACGATGACGCAGGAGAAGAACGTCAAGGTGTCGCGCTTCCCGCTGATCTACCTCGACGAGACGATCGTCGCGCACACGAACCTCGCCGAGTTTCACAAGTTCCTTCAGGAAAAAGAGAACGAGGCGCTCCTCGACCGCATGGTCATCATCAAGGTGCCGTACGCGCTCTCTTACAAGGATGAGGCTCGGATCTACCACAAGCTCGTCTCCGGCGCGCCGGCGTTCCGCAACGTGCACCTCGACCCGCACGTGCTGAACCTCGCGGCGGTGTTCGCGATCCTGACCCGGCTCCACCCGACGGAGCGCGAGGGGCTGGACCTGACGAAGAAGCTTCGGATCTACGCCGGCGAGGCGGTCGAAGGCGTCTCCGAGACCGAGGTGACGAAGCTCAGGAACGAGTCGCCCGACGAGGGCATGACGGGCGTGAGCCCCCGCTTCGTGATCAATGCGATCTCGAACGCGATCACGCGCAGCAACGCGCAGAGCCTGACGAGCATGGAGCTGCTCCTGGCGCTCAAGGACGCGATCGAGCACGACGCGCGCATCGACGCGAAGCAGAAGAAGGCCTGGATCGACCATCTCGTGACGGCGCGCAAGGACTTCTACAACCGCTGGGTCAAGGAGGACGTGCATCGCGCGATGTTCGCGTCGTTCGAGGAAGAGGCCCAGCAGCTGCTCGAGAAGTACCTCGACGAGGTCGAGGCGTCGCTCGATCACCGCGAGGTCACGGATCCGATCACCGGCGAGACGCGCCCGGCCGACGAGCGCTTCCTGCGCTCGGTCGAGGAGAAGATCAAGGTGTCCGACTCGGGCAAGCTGTCGTTCCGGCAGGAAGTCGTCCGCAAGGCGATGGTCGCGTTCAAGGCCGGCGAGAAGTTCAAGTTGTCGAGCCACGCGCGCATGCGCGAGGCGATCGAGCAGTATCTATTCGAGGAGCGGAGAGACGTGCTGCGGCTCGTCACCTCGACGGCGCGGCCGGACGAGGAAGCCAAGCAGAAGATCTCCGTCGTCCAGGAGCGGCTGGTGAAGGATTACGGCTACGACGAGCATAGCGCGAAGGAAGCGTTGAGCTACGTCACGACCTTGCTGGCCCAGGAGTAATGCTAGACCCGAGCGTGAGCTCGGACGGGCGGTAAGCGATGACCGAAAGCGGCAACGAACGGGGCCCGGTCGGCTTCAGCAGCTGGTACGACCTTTTCTCGCGCGGCGCCCGAGACTGGCTCCGGCACGACGAGAAAGTCCGCGACTCGGTCCGCGAGCACCTGCCGCAGATCATCGCCGGCGGGGACGTGATCAACGAGGGCTCGCGGACGGTCCGTGTCCCCGTGCGGATCCTGGAGCACTACCACTTCCGGCTCCGGCGCACGAGCGAATCCCAGGGCGTCGGCCAGGGCGACGTCAAGCCGGGCGACGTGCTCGGCACGCCGTCCCGCGACCAGGGCACGGGCAAGGGTCCGGGCGGCCGCGAGGACGGCGAGCTGCAGCTCGTGCTCGAGATCAAGGTCGACGACATCGTCGACTGGCTCTGGGAGGAGATGCGGCTGCCGAACCTGAAGCCGCGCGTCGGCGCGTCCGAGGAGACGGACTGGACGCGCGAGGGCTGGGACCGGCGCGGAGCGCGCTCGCGCCTCGACCGCCGCCGCTCCTTCAAGGAGCTCGTGAAGCGGCGCGGCGCGGAAGGCGCGATCCCGACGTTCACCGACGAGGACCTGCGCTTCCGCCAGCTCGCGAAGCGCCGCCAGCCGGCCGTGCACGCCGTCGTGTTCTTCCTGCTCGACGTCTCGGGCAGCATGTCCGAGCGCGACCGCAAGCTCGCGAAGACGTTCTTCTTCTGGGTCGTGCAGGGCCTGCGCCGCGAGTACCGCTCGCTCGAGACCGTGTTCGTCGCGCACACGACGGACGCGTGGGAGTTCACGGAGCCCGAGTTCTTCCAGGTCGCCGGCACCGGCGGCACGGTCGCGTCGACCGGCTTCGCGAAGGTCCGCGAAATCATCGACGCGCGCTTCTCGCCGTCCCGGCACAACATTTATCTCTTCTACGCATCCGACGGCGACAACTCGGTCAGCGACCGCGCGGAGGCACGCACGCTGCTGACGGGGCTTGCGAGCGACGCGTGCTTCAGCGGCTATATCGAGGTCGGCTCGGCCCCTGCGAGGCGGCTCACGACGGAGACCGGGCGGCTGTTCGCGGAGATCGCGGCCGCGGGGCTCCCGGTCGGCAGCTACGCGGTCGACGATTTCGACGCGATCTGGGATGCGCTGCGCCACTTCTTCTCCGCGGAGCAGCAGGCCGTCGAGGGCGTATGACATGAGCGCGGAAGCGAGGGACGGCTGGCGCAGCTATGTGAAGCCGCTCGAGGAGCTCGCGGAGCGGTCGGGCCTCACGTTCTATCCGGTCGACTTCGAGGCGGTCCCGGACAGCTTCATGATGGAGATCGCGGTCTACGGGCTGCCGGTCCGGATGCCGCACTGGTCGTTCGGCGTCCGCTACATCTACCAGCTGATCCAGCACCGGATGGGGCACTCGAAGATCTTCGAGGTCGTCTTTCCGGGCAATCCGGGCCATGCGTATCTCGCGACGAGCAACGGCCTCGCGGACAACATCCTCGTGACCGCGCACGTGCTCGGCCACGCGGATTTCTCGCGCAACAACCTGCTCTTCCGGCGCTGCCAGGAGCAGGTCAGCGAGCGGATCGTCGAGCACGCCGCGAGCCACGCGCGACAGATCCAGCAGGCGATCGAGTCCTACGGCGCGGAGCGCGTCGAGACGGTGCTCGACGCTGCGCTCGCGCTCGAGCAGCACATCGATATCGACAAGCCGCTGCGCCGCGACAAGTACCCCGAGTACATCCAGGAGCCGAAGATCGTCGACGACGAGTTCCGCAAGCGGTTCGCCGCGCTCGATCCCGACGGCTTCGATGTCCCCGCCGAGCGGCGCAAGCGCGCGCCCGTGCCGCCGCATCCCGAGCGGGACCTGCTCTGGTTCATCGCGCACTACGCGCCGGAGCTCGAGAGCTGGGAGCGGGATATCTTCCTCGCGGTGCGCGAGGAATCGTTCTATTTCTATCCGCTCTTCGCGACGCAGATCATGAACGAAGGCTGGGCGTCGTACTGGCATGCCCGGCTGCTGCGCGAGGCGGATTTCGTGCCGCAGCAGATCTACGTCGACGCGATCAAGTGCCACTCCGACGTCGTGCGGCCGATCGCCGCCGGCCAGCAGGTCGCGCTCGCGATCAACCCGTATCACTTGGGCTTCTCGATGTGGGAGAAGATCGTCGAGAGCGAAGGCCTCGAGGCCGCGCGGCGGATCATGCAGCAGGACGACGACTTCAGCTTCATCCGCAATCATCTGACGCGGGAGATCGCCGAGGAGCTGCAGCTCTTCCGGTACACCGCGAAGGACGGCCAGATCCGGGTGCTCGAGATGGAGCTCGATCAGCTGCACGAGAATCTTCTGGCACCCAAGTACGGGTTCGGCGCCCCGTCGGTCTCGGTGCGGCACATGCACGTCGACGGCACGCTCGAGCTCGAGCACGACTACAAGACCGACGGCCGGGGGCTCGATCTCGAGCGGAGCCGGAAGGTCCTCGAGTACGTGCGACGGATCTGGCGCCGGCCGGTCGTGATGCACACGATCGATTCTGACGGCGCGCCGCACAAGATCGCGGTCTAGCCGTCCCGCCCGTAAGCCCCGCCCGCGATCGTCGTTAACGGCTTTGCAGCGGACTTAACGGGATTTCATCGACCACCCAAGGTCGTTTCATCGTCGCAAAGGTAGCGTCCCTCGGAATCCGGTCGGCCGACCGGAGCGGATTCCCCGAGGAGGACAACGATGACGCACCTCAAGTGTACGATGAACGTGCTGGCGCTCGCGGTCTGCACGCTGACCGGGGCCGGTCTCGCCGCCGACGAGCCGCGTTACGACGACCCGCTCCCTGCCCTCTCGAGCCTCGACTGCCGCGGGCACGCCTGCGACGCCGTCGTGCGCGGCCTCTTCGCGTTCTTCGACCGGAGACTCAAGGGGCTCGACGGCAACGGCCGCGCGTGCTCCGACTGCCACACGCCGGCCGACTCGTTTCAGCTATCCCCGGCCGTCGTCGAGACACGCTGGCAAATCCTTCAGTTCCGCCGCCGCTTCGACCGGAGAGCGGACGACCCGCTGTTCCGGCCGATCGACGCCGACGACTTCCGCGAGAACGGCGCGAACGCCAGCGACTACGGGAATCTGCGCAAGCACGCGCTCGTGCGGATCACGTTCCCGCTGCCCGCGAACATCCGGCTGATCGACCCGAAGACCCAGACGCCCTCGTCGGAGACGTTCGTCGACGTGTGGCGATCGGTGCCGCCCGCCCGGGACGTCGCGCTGACGGGGCCCGACGGCGTGACCGCGTGGCTACGACCGCCGAATGCAAGCGGCGGCTACCAGCTCGACGCCCGCTTCGAGACGTTGCAGGAGCAGGCGAATGCCGCGCTCGAGGCGCATGCCGAGATTCGCAGGCCTGCGCCGCAGCGTCTGTTGGACGATCTCGCGGCATTCCAGCGGAGCCTCTTCACGAACGCGCGCGTCCGCAAGCTCGCGCACGCGGTCGAGACCGGAACGTTCCCGTTGCCCGACGCCGACCCGCCGCTCAATCGTCTGGAGCAGGAAGGCAAGGCCGTCTTCGATCGTGCGTGCCGCCAATGTCACGGCGGACCGGGCCTGTCGACGCCGCAGCCGCCCGTCTCGCTGCGCTTTCACGACATCCTGACGCAGTGTCCGAGGCCCGTGGATACGGTCAGTCCGCCGCGTTTCGTGTTCAAGCCGTGCCCCGAGCGTCTCGCGCGGAACGCGCGGACGTACGAGATCACGCTTCCGGACGGCACGAAGGCACGCCGCACGAGCTCCGATCCGGGACGCGCGCTCCTGACCGGCTTCGTCGGCGGCCCGCCCCCGCTCGACGACTGGAACAAGCTCGACACGCCGGGCCTGCGCGGGCTGCGCGACACGGCCCCGTACTTCCATAACAACAGCGCGGCGACGCTCGAGGAAGTCGTCGATCACTACATCGCGTTCTTCGCGTTCGTCCGCGCGAACCTTCCGCCGGACGCGCCGCCGCCGCCGATTGCGACGACCGACGGCGTCAACTTCGATCGGGCACCGAAGCCGGAGGAGCGCAAAGCGCTGCTCGCATACCTCCGAAAGCTGTAACGCCCGAACGAGGACACGGAGCCGCGACGCTCGTCGCGTCGCGGCTCCGTCGTCACTGCGACACCCGTGTAACGAACGATGCGTTACGCGGGTCGACATCTTCCAGATCGGACGGGACAATGCGCGGGACCGGCGCGCCCGCGCCATAGCAACGACAGCCGTCCATATCGGGATGCATGCTTTGAGATTCGCCGTCGCTCTGCTCGCGACGGCACCGGTTCCGCTTGTCTGCGCGGCGCAATCCGCGGCGTCGCAGGACCATGGTCCCGAGGAGCACGTGCCGATCGACGTCGACGCCGGGCTCGACTGGCATACCGTGCTCGAACGTGCCGTACGCCGCTATCCGAGCTTCGTCGAGCTCGAAGCCAGGGGGCGCGAGGCCGATGCATGGGCGCAGCGCTCGCGCAGCCTCGTCGCCGGCAGACCCTCGTTGACGCTCGGCTACCGCTCGGACGATCCGCTCGACGACTACGGGCTCGCGGAGTACGAGACCGCGCTCACGATGCCGCTCTGGCGCTTCGGCGAGCGCCGTGCGGCGGGACGCATCGCGGCGAGCGCACGCGCGGAATCGGCCGCGGCCGAAGAGGCGCTTGTCTGGGAAGTCGCGGGTGCGCTCCGAGACGTGCTGTGGGACATCGAGGACGCGGCGAACGGCGTCGAGCTCGCGGCCGATGCACTCGTGCTCGCGGAGGACATCGAGCGCATCGTCACGCGCCGGCACGCGCTCGGCGATCTGCCGCTCGAAGACACGTTGCTCGCCGAAAGCACCGTGCTCGAGCGTCGCGCCGAGCTGATCGAGCGGCGCGCGGCGCTCGTCGATGCGGAGTTCGCGTACGAGCTGCTGACGGGCATGCGTGCGCGTCCACCTGCCCTCGTCGAGACACCGATCGAGCGACGCGACTTCTCGGCTCACCCGTTGCTGTCCCTCGCCCGCGCCGAAGCAGAGCGCGCGAGTGCGGCGCTCGAGCTCTCGGCGCGCTCGGCCAAGGGCAGCCCGACGCTCACGATCGGCCCGCGCCGCCAGCGCGACGCGCTCACGGACTACTACACCGATAGCGTCGGAGCCGAGGTCAGCATCCCCGTCGGCGGCGGCGCCCATGCAGATGTGGACATGGCCGCGGCCCGCAGGCAACTCGCCGCAGCCGAGGCGGCGCTCGCGTCGCTCGAGCGCCGCCTGCACGCGAACCTTCACGATGCGCTGCACACGCTCGAGACCGCGGAGAGCGCTCTCGCGCTCGCGCAGCGCCGCGCGGAGATTGCCGCCCGGCATCGCGACATGGGACGCACCGCGTTCGAGCAAGGCGAAATCTCGCTGCTCGAGCTGCTGCGACGGGACGAGGCGGCGCGGGCGGCCGCACGCTCTGCCCGGGCGCTCGAGGTGCAACGGGGCCGCGCGATCGCGGCGGTGAACCAGGCGGTCGGGGTACTGCCATGAGGCGATTCGCAGCACGAATACTTGCGGCACGAAGACTTTCGACCCAGGAACTTTCGACCCGAAGTCTGTTGACGATCGGCACCCTGCTCTCGCTGAGCGCCGGCACGTGCGCCCTATGCGCAGACGTCTCGGCGCAAGAGCCGCCGATGCTGATCGAGATGGGCGAGGCAGAGATCGAGCGGCTCGGCATCGAGTGGATCCGTCCCGAGCGCGCCGGCGGCCTCGTCGTGCTCGAGGCGCCCGCCGTCGCGACGGTTCCGCCGGCCCGCGAGACGGTCGTGAGCGCCCCGGTCGGCGGGCTCGTCACACGTTTGCACGTCGCCGAAGGAAGCGAGGTCGATGCCGGCGACGCGCTCGTCGAGCTGCGCAGCATCGAGCTCCTCGAAGCGCAGCGCGAGTACGTGAACGCCGCGTCGAACGCGCGGCTCGCGGACGCGCAGCTCGAGCGCGATCGGATGCTGCACGACGAAGGCATCATCGCGCGGCGACGTCTGGACGAGTCGGAGGCGGCGGCGCTCGCGGCCCGCGTGCACGCCGAGCAGGCGCGTCAACAGCTGCGCCTCGTCGGCGCGGACGATGGCGCGCTCGAGCGGCTCGCTTCGACCGGCGCGATCTCGGCGGAGCTCACGCTGCGCGCGCCGGCGGCAGGCGTCGTCGTCGACCGGCACGTCGCGGTCGGCGAGCAGGTCGATGCGCTCGAGCCGATCGCACGCATCGCGGATCTGCGCGAGCTGTGGCTCGAGGCGCGCGTGCCCGAGCAGCGCGCGGACGCGGTCGCGAAGGGCATGCATCTCGCGGTCGACGTGCGCGGCCGGACACTGCGCGGTGAGATCTTCCAGATCGGCCGCACGGTCGACGCCGGCACGCAGACCGTTCTCGTCCGTGCACGCGTCGACAATACGGGCCTCGAGCTCCGCGCGGGCCAGCTGATCCCGGCACGCGTCGTCGCCGCGAACGGCAACGGCACGCTGTCCGTGCCACGCTCCGCGGTGACGCGGATCGACGGCGACGCGCTCGTCTTCGTCCGGGCGCCGGCGGGCATCCGTGCGGTGCCGGTCACGATCGTCGGCGAAGCCGACGGCCGCGTGCAGATCGAGGCCGACGGCGTCGATGACGGCACCGAGATCGCCGGTCGCGGCGTCAGCGCGCTGAAGGCGCTCCTGACCGGCGGCGAAGAGTAGCCGATGGATCGGCTGATCGCGTTCGCGCTGAATCAGCGCCTTCTGGTCCTGATGCTGACCGTGCTGGTCGCCGCGGCCGGCTTCGCGGCGTTCCGGCAGCTGCCGATCGATGCGTTCCCGGACGTCTCGCCGACGCAGGTCAAAGTCATCGTCAAGGCGCCCGGCATGACGCCCGAGGAGGTCGAAACGCGCATCACCGCGCCGATCGAGGTCGAGCTGCTCGGCTTGCCGCGGCAGGCGATGCTTCGCTCGATCACGAAGTACGCCCTCACCGACATCACGATCGACTTCGAGGAAGGCGTCGACGTCTATTGGGCCCGTCAGCAGGTCGCGGAGCGCCTGAACGCCGTCTGGGACGATCTGCCCGAAGGCATCGAGGGCGGCATCGCGCCGATGACGACGCCGCTCGGCGAGATGTTCATGTTCACGGTCGACGGCGACGCGAGCCTCGCCGAGCGGCGCACGCTGCTCGAGTGGGTCATCCGCCCGGCGCTCCGCACCGTGCCGGGCGTTGCCGACGTGAACGTGCTCGGCGGCTATGTCAGGGCGTTCGAGGTCGTGCCGGATCCGGTGCGAATGGCCGCGCGCGGCATCGACGTGCTAGCCCTCGAGGACGCGATCGCGCGCAACAACCGCAACGACGGCGCCGGGCGCCTCGGCGAGGGCGAGGAAACCCTGCTCGTACGCGCCGAAGGCCGGATCGAATCGCTCGAGGACCTCGCGCGAATCGTCGTCGGCGAGCAGAACGGCGTGCCGATTCGGGTTGCCGACGTCGCGGACGTCCGCGTCGGCGCGATCACGCGCTATGGCGCGGTCACGCAGAACGGCGCATCCGAGGCCGTGCAGGGTCTCGTCCTCGGCCTGCGCGGCGCAAACGCCCGCGCCGTCGTCGATGGCGTGCGCGCGAAGCTCGACGAGATCGCGACGGCGCTGCCCGACGGCGTCGACGTCAACATCTTCTACGATCGCGGCGGTCTCGTGTCGCGCGCGGTCGGCACGGTCGCGAAGGCGCTCGTCGAGGCGGTCGTGCTCGTGCTGATCCTGCTCGTGCTCTTCCTCGGCAACGCGCGGGCCGCGCTGACCGTCGCGCTCGTGCTGCCGCTCGCCGCGCTCGCGACGTTCCTGCTGATGCGGACCTTCGGCATGTCCGCGAACCTGATGAGCCTGGGCGGCCTCGCGATCGCGATAGGCATGCTCGTCGATGCGGCGGTCGTCGTCGTCGAGAACATCGAGACGCGGCTCGCGCGCGGGGACACGGCCGGCAGGCTCCCGCTGCTGCACGTGATCTATCGGGCCGTGCGCGAAGTCTCCGTGCCCGTCGCGTCCGGCGTCGGCATCATCGTGATCGTGTTCCTGCCGCTCCTGTCGCTGCAAGGGCTCGAGGGGAAGCTCTTCTCGCCGGTCGCGCTCACGATCAGCTTTGCGCTCGGCGCGTCGCTCGTGCTGTCGCTGACCGTGATACCCGTGCTCGCGTCGTTTCTGCTCACGCGCACATCGCACGGCGAGCCGTGGCTGCCGCGCAAGCTCGAAGCGCTGTACGAGCCCGCTCTCCGCTATAGCCTCGCGCACGGTCAACGCGTGGTTGCGGCGGCGATCGTCGCGCTCGCCGCGACGGCCGTCGCCTATCCGTTCATCGGCAAGACCTTCATGCCGACGATGGACGAAGGCGACATCATCGTGCAGGTCGAGAAGCTGCCGTCGATCACGCTCGCCGAGTCCGTCGCAATGGATATGAGAATCGAGCGAGCGATCCTCGACCAGGTCCCCGAGGTCGAGCGCATCGTCGCCCGCGTCGGCACCGACGAGATCGGGCTCGATCCGATGGGGCTCAACGAGTCCGACATGTTCTTCGTGCTGAAGCCGCGCAGCGAATGGCGGATGCGCAGCAAGGAAGCGCTGATCGACGCGATCCGGGACGTGCTCGACGGATTCCCCGGCCTCGCCTACGGGTTCACGCAGCCGATCGAGATGCGCACGTCCGAGATGCTGACGGGCGTGCGCGGCGACGTCGCCGTGAAGCTCTTCGGCCCCGACCTCGACGAGCTCAACAGGCTCGCGACCGAGATCGAGACGGTGCTCCGCTCGATCGAAGGCAGCGAGGACGTCTTCGTCGCGCGCAACAGCGGCATGCAGTATCTGACGCTCGACATCGATCGGGAGATGGCGGGACGGCTCGGCCTCGCAGGCGACGACCTGCAGCGGCTCCTGCGCGCGCAGATCGAAGGGCTCTCGGTCGGCATCGTGCAGGAAGGCGTGCAGCGCACGCCGCTCGTGATTCGCGCCGAAGCCGAGCTCGGCTCCGTCATGGGCCTTGCGAGCCTGCCCCTCTACGTCGACGGCAAGGGGCTCGCGCCGGTCGAGTCGGTCGCGAAGCTCGACCGCATCGACGGCATCGTCTCCGTCGCGCGCGAGCGCGGCCAACGTTTCGCGGTCGTGCGCACGAATGTCGCGGGGCGCGACCTCGTCGGCTTCGTCGACGAGGCGCGGCGCCGGGTGGCGGAGGACGTCGAGCTTCCGCCCGGCTACTACGTCGAGTGGGGCGGCGAGTTCGAGAACCAGCAGCGGGCCGCCGCCCGCCTCGCGATCGTCGTGCCGGTCTCGATCGGGCTGATCTTTTTGCTCCTCTTCTCGACGTTCCGCTCGCTGCGGCAGGCGCTGCTCGTGCTGACGAACGTCCCGTTCGCGCTGATCGGCGGCGTGTTCGCGCTGCTCGTGACGGGCGAATACCTGTCGGTGCCCGCGTCCGTCGGCTTCATCGCGCTGCTCGGCATCGCGGTGCTGAATGGCGTCGTCATGGTCAGCTACTTCAATCAGCTGCGCGAGGGCGGCCTCGGCATCGACGAGACCGTCGTCGAGGGCGCGAAGCGGCGCCTTCGGCCCGTCATGATGACGGCGAGCATCGCGGCGTTCGGTCTCGTGCCGCTGCTCTTCGCGACCGGCCCGGGCTCCGAGATCCAGCGGCCGCTCGCGATCGTCGTCATCGGCGGGCTGATCTCGGCGACGGCGCTGACGTTGATCCTGCTGCCGGTGCTCTATCGGCGCTTCGGAGTGGAGCGGCGATGACGACGAACGAGTTGCAGGCGACGGCGCCGGAACGGGCGGTGCTTCTGCTCGTCTCCGTGCCTCGCGCGGTCGAGGAACGCGTGATCGACTGGCTCCTCGCCCGCCGCGACGTCACGACGTTCTCGAGCGTCGCCGTCGACGTGCACGGCGTCGATCCCTCCGACCTCGTCGGGGCGGAGCGAGTCAGCGCCCGCCGGCGCGCGACCGAGTTCCGCGTGCGGGTTGCCGCGTCGCTCGTCGACGAGATGATCGCGGCGCTCGAGTCGGAACTCCGCGGAGTCGAGCTCGACTGGGTCGCCGTGCCGATCGAAGCGGAGGCCAGGTTCCGCTGAGCCGCGCGTCCGCCGCGCGGCGGAGTGCTCAGCGCGCGGCGCCGACCAGCGCGTCGAGCTGCTCGCGGATCTGCCCCGCCCAGAGCTCCGCGACCTGCCGCCCCGCCGGGAGATCGGTCCATGCACGCCGCCACGCGACGACGCCGTCGCCGCCGACGATCATGAGGCCCGGGAGGTACTCGACGTCGTAGGCGCTCGCGATCGCGTCGCCGTCCTGCACGGCGATCAGCGGGAAGCCGAGGCTCCTGACGTACGCGCTCGGATCCTCCTTGCCGTCCTCCTTCGCGTTGATCGCGATGATCTTGACGCCCGCTTCGGCATAATCCGCCTGAATCCCCTCGAGGTACGGCATCAGCGCCTTGCAGTACGGGCACCACGTCGCCCAGAACACGACGACCGCGGGGCGGCCCCCGAGGACGCCCGGGAACATCACGGGGCGGTCATCGAAGTCGGTGCGCATCCACGCCGGCGCGCGATCCCCCTGCTCCACGGCATGCACCGACGTCGCTGCGGCGAGCGCGGCGGCCGTGAGCGCGATGGCTCCCACGATCTTTCCGATTGCCCGAGCTCTCATTCGATCTCCCTCTGCAAGCTGCGCCGCTGGCCGGCTGACGGCGAAACGAAGCGTGCCATAAACCCCTGGGCCCATGCCAGTTGAGGAGCGATCCCCGGGCAGCCGCGCGACCTCGAGACTCGAGCAATCGTGAAATTTCCGCTGGGATCCGTATCGTCTCGACTGCGGGACTCCACTACAATCGATCCGAACACCGCAACACTTGTCTGCGACGCAGGATCCTTCCATGAGCATCTCATCGAAGCAAACGACCGCGATCCTTCTGCTCGCGAACACTCTCGCCGTGGCCGGTTGCTCCGACGGCTCGCCGTCGGGCTCGTCGAGCAGCGCGGGTCTCGACCTCACGACCGTGCGCGCGTGCGACCTGCTCACGCCGTCGGAAATCGAAAGCGCCACGGGGCTCGCCGCGAGAGCCGGCGACGACGCGACGCAGCTCGACGGCCGCCTGCCGATGTGCAACTGGGCATCCGAAGGCGGCGGCTTCCGTCCGGCCGCAAGCCTTCTCGTGACGGTCTCGTCCTACAGTGACTACGACCAGTTCGTGAGGATGGCAAACGACAACGCTTTCGGTGTCGAGCTCGGCGAGCTCGAGCGCGTCGACGGCGTCGGCCGGTTCGGCGTGTGGCTCGCGGACCTCGGGATGCTGCAAGTCTTCACTGACGACGTCATGGTTCAGGTCGGCGTCGAGGTCGCGCCGGATCGAGATCCGGTCGAAGCGGCAAAGACGCTCGCGGAGGGCGTGCTCCGGCGCCTGCAGTAGCGCCGGGCGGCATTTTCGGACGCGGGCCCGCCCTCCTCGAAGCCCTCGCGGCGCGGCGGCGGAACCGGGTGCGGCCGTCGCGGCGATTTCGTTTCCGCGGTGGTGATGCCATGCCGTTGCACCGTTATACTCGCAACGAGTTCCGGGGGGAGACTCCACTTGAGCGACGACGCAACGCGCCGCGGCATCGAGATCCGGCGCGAGATCTTCGGCAAGGAAGTCACTGATCGGCAGATCGAGCAGGCGAACCGCTTTCTCCGGCCGATGCAGGACGTCGTCAGCCGCTACTGCTTCGGCGAGACCTGGTCGCGCGAAGGACTGACGCGCCGCGAGCGCAGCATGATCACGCTCGCCGCGCTCTGCGCGATGGGGCGCGCGCACGAGCTTCGGATCCACGTCAAAGGCGCGCTCGAGAACGGCGTGACGCCGCTCGAGATCCGGGAGCTCCTGCTGCACACGATGGTCTACGCCGGCATTCCGCTCGGCGTCGACGCGTTCCGCAATGCCGCGGAGTCGCTGGCCGAGGAAGGCGTCGATCTCGACGCCATTTGAGCGGCCGATGACGAACGCGCTCACCGTCGGCTTCATCGGCGTCGGCCGGATGGGCTGGCCGATGGCGCGGAACATCGCGGCCGCCGGCTTTACGACCTGGGTCTACGACGCGGACCGCGCACGCGCCGAGCGCTTCGCCGCCGAGTGCGGCGGGCACGCCGCCGCAAGGCTCGACGCGCTCGGCCGCATCGCCGACGTCGTCGTCACGATGCTGCCGACCGGCCACGACGTCCGCGCGGTGGTCCTCGGCGACGGGGCAGACGGCCGCGGCGTCGCGGCGACGCTCCGCGAGGGCGCCGTCGTCGTCGACATGAGCTCGTCCGATCCGCTCGGCACGCGCGCGCTCGGCGCGACGCTTCGTGAGCGCGGCGTCGCGCTGATCGACGCGCCGGTCTCGGGGCTCGTCGCGAAGGCGGAAACGGGCACGCTAACGATCATGATCGGCGCGGACGACGAGGCCGCGCTCGCGCGCGCGGAGCCCGTGCTCCGCGTGCTCGGCGAGCGCCTCGTCCGCGTGGGCTCGCTCGGCTGCGGCCATGCGATGAAGGCACTGAACAACGTCGTCGCCGCGACGGCGTTCACGATCACGGCCGAGGCGCTGATCGTCGGCAAGCGCTTCGGGCTCGATCCGGCCGTGATGATCGACGTGATGAGCACCTCGACGGGCCGCAACTTCCATACCGAAGTCAGCTTCCCCGGGCACGTGCTGACGCGCCGCTTCGCGACCGGGTTCGCGCTCGGGCTGCTTGCCAAGGACGTCGCGACCGCTGCGGATCTCTCCGCCGCGCTCGGCGCCGAGGCACCGGTCATCGATCTCGTGAACCGCCTCGCCGCCGAAGGCCGCGACGAGGTCGGCCCCGACGAGGACAACACCGCGATCGTCAAACGCTGGGAACGCCTGAACGGCGTGCAACTCTCGAGCAAGGAACGCGACACATGAGCGCCACCGACGCGGTCGCGGACGTCGTCGCCCCCCCTGCGAACGAGACCCGCAAGCTCCGCCGCGTCGTTTTTGGCACGTCCGCAGGGACGATCTTCGAGGCGTACGACTTCATCCTGTTCGGGTCGCTCGCGCCGCTGATCTCGCGGCAGTTCTTCTCGGGCGTCAACGAGACGGCCGCGTTCATCTTCGCGCTCCTGACGTTCGCGGCCGGCTTCGCCGTGCGTCCGCTCGGCGCGCTCGTGTTCGGGCGGATCGGCGACCGCACGGGCCGTAAGAAGGCGTTCCTGATCACGATCACGATGATGGGGCTCGCGACGTTCGGCATCGGCATGCTGCCGACGTACGCGACGGCAGGCATCCTCGCGCCGATCCTGCTGATCGCGCTCCGCATCGTGCAGGGGCTCGCGTATGGCGGCGAGTACGGCGGCGCCGTCGTCTATACGGCCGAGCATGCGCCGCAGCATCGGCGCGGACTCTATGTCGGCTGGATCCAGACCGCGGCGGGGTTCGCGCTCTTCATGTCGTTCCTCGTGATCTACGTGACGCGCACGATCGTCGGCGAGGACGCGTTCGAGGCGTGGGGCTGGCGGGTGCCATTCCTGATCTCGATCGGGCTCCTCGTGATCTCGCTGTGGATTCGCCTGACGCTCGAAGAGTCGCCGATGTTCCGCAAGATGATCGAGGAAGGCCGGCAGTCGAAGGCGCCGCTTCGCGAGGCGTTCCTCGAGTGGCGGCACCTGAAGCTCGTGCTGATCGTGCTGTTCGCCCTGATGGCGGTTCAGGGCGTGCTCTTCTACACGGCACACTTCTACTCGCAGTTCTTCCTGACGCAGGTCCTGAAGGTCGAAGGCCAGGTCGTCACGTTCGTGATGATGGTCGTGACCGCGATCAGCGTGTTTTTGTATCTGCTCTTCAGCTGGCTGTCGGACCGTATCGGGCGCAAGCCCGTGATCCTCGCGGGCGGCATCCTGTCGGTGCTGACCGCGTTCCCGATGTTCCATGCGCTGACCGATGCGGCGAATCCGGCGTTCGCCGCGGCACGGCAGAGCGCGCCGGTCACGGTCGTCGCCGATCCGGCCGAATGCTCGGTGCAGTTCGATCCCGTCGGTCAGGCGGACTTCGTCTCGTCGTGCGACATCGCGAAGAGCGCCCTCGCGTCGCGCGGCGTGAGCTACGTGAACGAGGCCGCGCCGGCCGGCGCGCGCGCCGTGATCCTCGTCGGCGGCGAGCGCCTCGAAAGCGTCGACGGGCTCGCGCTCGGCGCGGCAGAGCTCGAGCGCGCTCGCGCGGAGTTCGATGCGAGGCTCGGAACGCTGCTCGAGGGGGCCGGCTATCCGTCCGCTGCGGACCCGGCCGCGGTGAACGTGCCGCTCGTGACGCTCCTGATCCTGCTGATGGTCACGTTCGCCGTGATGGTCTACGCGCCGATGGCCGCGATGGCGATCGAGGTCTTTCCGACGCGGATCCGCTACTCGGCGTTGTCGCTGCCGTATCACATCGGCTCCGGCTGGTTCGGCGGCTTCCTGCCCGCGATCGCGTTCGCGATGGTCGCCGCGACCGGCGACATCTACTTCGGCCTCTGGTATCCGGTCGTCGTCACCGCCTTCGGCGTGCTCGTGCTCGCGTTCCTGCTGCCGGAGACGCGCCACCGCGACATCCACCGCCTGTAATCGGGGTCAGAGCCCTTTGACCAGGTCTAAGGGCTCTGACCCCAATTTTCTCGTTGGTGTCGATCTTGCATTCCGACTGACAAGTCACGGTCGGAGGACGAGATCATGCCGACGAAGCAGCGAGCCGAAGAGACGGAGATTCCCAGCACGATCCTGCGCTCGGAGCAGCACGCTCAACGTTTGTGGAAGAAGGCGCACGACAGCGCCGTCGAGACGTACGGCGAAGGCGGCCGCGCGCATCGCGTCGCGTACGCGGCGTTGAAGCACCAGTACGAGAAGCGCGGGGACAAGTGGGTCAGGAAGGACCACAAGGGGCCGTCCGACCCGCAGGCCGCACGCGGACCGACGACGAAGCACAAGTCGACGGACGAGCCCGCCGCGCCGACCGCGCGCGGCAAGGTCGCCAAGGGCGCCGCGGACGCGGGGAAGAAGGCGAAGGAGGCGCGCCGCGAAGACGCGAAGGCGCGCCGCAAGCACTGAGCGGAAGGATCGCCGCTAGCCTGCCCTCTCGAACCGGCCGTCGATGTAGCGCGCGTGCCGGCCGGCGTCGGCCGGCAGCACGTGGTCGTCGCTCGGCCACGGCCAGCCGCCGAACCCGGTCGCCTGGTAGTCGAAGAAGGCCTGCTGCAGCTCCGCTTGCGTGTTCATCACGAACGGGCCGTACTGCGCGACCGGCTCGCCGATCGGCCGTCCCTGCAGCAGCAGGAGCTCGCCTTCGGCCGCGCCGTTGACGAGCGTGACCTCGCGGTCGGCGAGCAGTTGCACGACGGTGCTCACCGGGACCGGATCGCCGTCGACGTGCATCGCCGAGCCGACGAAGAAGTAGAGCAGCCGCGTCGAGCCCGACGCGGCCGCGGGAAGCGTCCATTGCGCGTCCGGCGCCATCTTGATCGTCCAGATCGCGACGTCGTTCGCCGGATCCGCGGCCCACGACTTCGGCGGCGGCGCGGGCGGCTCCGCGTCGCCGAGGCGGCCCGCCGCGATCATGACCTCGGTGCGCCGCCCCTTCGCGTCCTCGAATGTCCGCCGCGGCACGGACTCGCTCCAGAACATCGAGAAGTGCGGGTCCGCGAGCTTGTCGCGGCTCGGCAGGTTCAGCCAGATCTGGAACAGCTCGAGCGGGTTCGGATTGTTCCGGTCGAGCAGCGGGAACATCTCCGCGTGCACGATGCCTTTGCCTGCGGTGATCCACTGCACGTCGCCGGGCCCGAACCGCGCAGCCGCGCCGAGCGAGTCGGAGTGATCCGTGAAGCCGCGCCGCATGATCGTCACGGTCTCGAAGCCGCGATGCGGATGGCGCGGGAAGCCGGGCACGACCTCGCCGTGGTACATCCGCCAGCCGTCGAGCCCTTCGAAATCCTGGCCGATGTTGCGGCCCGCGAGCGATGCCGCGGGGCCCAACCGCTCGTTACCGGCGGGATACGCATCGTTGTGATAGGCGCAGAACAGGAACGGGTCGAGGCACGGCCAAGGGAACCCGAGCCTCGCCGAAGCCAGGATCGCATCGCTCATTTCGAAACCTCCGGAACGCGAGACCGCGCAGGTCCCGCCCGACGGCGCGTATCGTACGGCGAAAAGCCGCGCCAGACACGCTTTTCGCCGAAAGCCGGCTCGGACACACTTTCCGGCAAGGACGGTGTCTGACGTTTCCATGAGCATTGCCGACCTCGAGCGCTTCGTCGCGGACCACCCTCGCCTGTTCGTGCTGACCGGCGCCGGCTGCAGCACCGATTCCGGCATCCCGGATTACCGGGACGCGGACGGTGCATGGAAGCGCGCCGGCCCCATGACGTTTCAGACCTTCATGGGCGACGCACGCGCGCGGCAGCGCTACTGGGCGCGCAGCATCGTCGGCTGGCCGCGCTTTCGCCGCGCACGGCCGAACGCCGCGCATGCCGCGCTCGCGCGCCTCGAAGCCGACGGCCGCATCGAGCTCCTCGTCACGCAGAACGTCGACGGGCTGCATCAGGCGGCGGGCCAGCGACGCGTGGTCGACCTGCACGGGCGGCTCGACGTCGTCCGCTGCATGAGCTGCGCGGACACGCTGCCGCGCGACGTCCTGCAGCGGGAGCTCGTCGAGCGCAATCCGGAATTCGCGGATCTCGCCGCGGGCGACGCGCCAGACGGCGACGCGGACCTCGAGACCGTCGACTTCTCCGCGTTCGACGTGCCGAGCTGCTCGTGCGGCGGGATCCTGAAGCCCGACGTCGTGTTCTTCGGCGAGAGCGTGCCTCGCGAGCGCGTCGCAACCGCCATGGATGCGCTCGCCCGCGCCGACGCGATGCTCGTGATCGGCTCGTCGCTGATGGTCTTCTCGGGCTTCCGTTTCGCCCGAGCAGCCGCCGAGGCCGGAAAGCCGATCGCGGCGCTGAACCTCGGGCGCACGCGCGCGGATCATTTGCTGTCGCTGAAGGTCGCGGCGCCCTGCGCGCAAGCGCTCGCGTTCGTCCTCGGCGCGGAGCCGTCGCCCGCCTGAGCGTCGGTCCGCTCGGGCGGCGGTCTCCGCGTGCCCTACTTCTTCGAGCGCTTCTCCGGCGTGACGATCTCGTCGTAGCCCGAGACGAGGCGGAATGCCCGCGTCAGGTTGTCGACGAACTCCTGCTGCCCCATGAAGATCGGCCCCGGCCGATTGATGATCGTGTTGTTGATGATGCCGAGCGCGATCTGCACGGCGAAGCGCACGTTCATCTCCTCGGGCTTCGTCAGCGAGCGCCCCGCGTCCTTCTCGATCTGCCTGACGCACAACGTCGCGAACTCGTGCCCCTGCTCGCGGATGGGCTGCCAGAAGTCAGAGTCGTGGATGCTGCGCATCAGCGCGGCGCGCCAGAAACGGCGCCGCCGCCAGTAGTAGCTCACCGCCTCGCCGATCACCGCGCGGATCCACTCGTCGCCTTCGACGTTCGCGAAGAGCCGCTCTCGCGTGCGCCGGCGGTCGACGAGGTGGTGGGCGATCAGCGCATCGAAGAACTCGTCCTTGCTCTTGAAGCGCGCGTAGAACGCACCGACCGAGTAACCTGCCTCCTGCGCGAGCTCGGCGACGGTGATCGCCTCGAACTCGCGCTGCGCGAGCAGCTTGAAGCCGGTCGCGATCAACGCGTCATAAGTTCTTTGCCCCCGCTTCTGCTTGATTCGATCCCGTCCAGGGGCCGCGCTCGCTTGACTCATGAATAAGAACTCATATTCTGTTTCGACGTTGGCGCCGCCCCCAGACGAAATCGTGCCGGCATTGTATACCCGGCGGCACCGCGGCGAAGCGCCCGGCCGAGCGCAACGATCGAGCGAGGTACAGCGTGATCCCGATCCGATGGTTTCTGATCCCGCTCGCGGCGCTGCTCGCGACGGGCTGCACGGGCGGCGACCCGGCCGCGAGCTCCGCGTCGAATGCGGAAGGATCGGGAGCCGCGTCGCGCCCGAGCGAGCAAACCGGCGATACGCGGCCGAACATCGTGCTGATCGTCGCGGACGATCTCGGCTACTCCGACCTCGGCGCCTTCGGCGGCGAGATCCCGACGCCGAATCTCGATGCGCTCGCGAACGCGGGGCTGATGCTCACGCAGTTCTACGCGAACATGACGTGCTCGCCGACCCGCGCGATGCTCTTCTCCGGCACGGACAGCCACGTCGCCGGCCTCGGCGTGATGGGCACGCCGAGGAACCCCGCGCAGCGCGGCCAGCCCGGCTACGAGGGGTATCTCAACTTCCGCGTCGCGAGCCTCGCGGAGCTTTTGCGCGACGCGGGCTACCGCACCTACATGACCGGCAAGTGGCATCTCGGCACGGAAGTCGAGACGGGCCCGGCCGCGCGCGGCTTCGCCCGCTCGTTCGTGTCGCTCGACGGCGCCGCGCATCTCGGCGGGCTTTCGTGGAACGGACCGGGCCTCGCGCCGTATCGTGACGGCGAGGACCTCGTGAACGTCGGCGACGACTTCTACACGACCCGCTTCTACACGGAGCGGATGATCGAGTACATCGAGAGCGACCGCGGCGACGACGCGCCGTTCTTCGCTTACCTCGCGTACACCGCTCCGCACTGGCCGCTGCAGGCGCCGCGCGAATCGATCGAGAAGTTCGCCGGATGGTACGACGAAGGCTACGAGGCGCTCTATCGGAAGCGACTCGAGCGCGCACGTGCCCTCGGGCTCGTGCCGCCCGACTTTACCGGCATCCCGCCGATCGGCGGGCAGCCGCGCTGGGAGGAGCTTTCGGACGAGGAGCGCCGCGTCGAAGCACGCAAGATGGAGATCTATGCCGCGATGGTCAGCGACCTCGACGAGCACGTCGGCCGCTTCATCGCGTACCTCGACTCGATCGGCGAGCTCGACGACACGTTCATCTTCTTCATGTCCGACAACGGCCCGGAGGGCCTGCGACGAGACCTGAACCCGCCGCTCAGCGACTGGGTCGCGACGTGCTGCGACAACTCGTACGAGAATTTGGGCGACGGTGACTCCTACGTGATGTACGGTCCCAACTGGGCACGCGCGGGCTCGGCTCCGTTCCGCGACATGAAGGCCTCGGCGTTCGAGGGCGGCATCCGCGTGCCCGCGTTCGCGGTCTGGCCGGGCGTCGTGCCGGAAGGTACGCGCAGCAACGCGTTCGGCACCGTGATGGATCTCTTGCCGACGTTCCTCGAGCTCGCCGGCACGTCGCACCCGGGCACGACGTATCGCGGCAAGCCCGTCGCCCCGCCGCGCGGCGCATCGCTGCTGCCGCTTCTCCGCGGCGACGCCGACGCGGTGCACGGTCCGGATTACTGGGTCGGCTGGGAGCTCTACGGCCATCGCGCCATCCGCCGCGGCGACTGGAAGATCGTCTGGGATCCGCGCGAAGGCGACCGCGCCGCATGGAAGCTGTTCAACATTGCCGAGGATCCGGGCGAGCAGCGCGACCTCGCCGCCGCCGAGCCCGAGCGCCTGCGCGAGCTCGAGGCCCTGTGGGAGCGGTACGTCAGCGAGAACGGCGTGATCCTCGTCGAATGAGGGCGTAGCCCCTCGCCACCTTTCGTCATTTTTCGGCCTCTACGCCGCCTCGCGGACGACGTATGCTGTGCTCATCGAGCATGACGCGAGGTGACAGATGCCGGAGGGAGTTACGGCCACGGCCCGTCCGACGGGCCGACGATCGATCGTCCGCCGACGCGCGGTCGCATGCGCCGCGCTGCTCGGCCTCGCCACTTTCACGAGCAACGCGCTCGCGCAGCCCGCAGGACCGCTCCGCGTCACGCGGATCACGCCCGCGGGCACGAACGTGCCGGAAAGCCGGGAGATCGTCATCGAGTTCGATCGCGCGGTCGTACCGCTCGGCAGGATGGACCGCGACGCGGACGAGATCCCGATCGAGATCTCCCCGCAAGCCGCCTGCCGCTGGCGGTGGCTCGACACGCGCACGCTCGCGTGCCGGCTGGGCGACGGCGATGCGCTCTCGCTCGCGACCCGTTACCGCGTCGTCGTGAATCCCGGCCTCGTCGCGCTCGACGGTGCGACGCTCGCGGCACCCGTCGAGCACACGTTCGACACCGAGCGGCCGCGCATCGAGTATGCATGGTTCGCGACGTGGCGCGGACCGGGCTCGCCGGTCGTGCGCACCGTGTTCAACCAGCCGGTCACCGCGACGTCCGTCCGCGAGCACGTTTACTTCGTGAACGAGCGTATGGCACGAAGCTCCGTCGCCGTCGAGCCCGACCCGGACGACTACGGCGCGCCCGTGCAAACGGCAGACGGCGAAGCACGCCGCATCTGGCTCGTGAGCCCGGAGGCGCCGCTCTCTTCCGATGCGCGCGCGAGCCTCGCCCTCGAGCCCGGGCTCGCGTCGAGCGCGGGCGATCTCCGCGGCGACGAGCAGAGAGTGGTCGTCCAGTTCGACACGTTCCCGGACTTCCGTTTCGTCGGCGTAACCTGCGTCGCGAACGACGGCCGGGAGCTGCTGCTTCGGTCCGCCGCGGCGGCGAGCGAAGGATGCAATCCGCTCGGCCGCATCGGGCTCACGTTCTCGACGCCCGTCGTCGGCAGCCAGGTGGCGGAGCGCGTCACGTTCTCGCCCGATCTCGCGGGCGGGCGCGACGACTTCGATCCTTGGGCGAACCGGCGCGACTTCTCGCAGCTCTTTCAGCCGCACCAGCGCGGCCGCGGGTATACCGTGTGGCTGCCGACGCGGCTCCAGGCGGCACAAACGTACCGGGTCACATCGAGCGCGGACTCGCCGCCCGAGGACGAGTTCGGCCGCGCCCTCCCCGCGCCGATCGATTTCACGTTCCGCACGGACCATCGTCCGCCCGACTTCACGCTCGTGCATCCGGTCGGCGTGCTCGAGGCCGGCATCGACTCGGACGTGCCGCTCTACGTGACGAATCTCGACGAGATCACGCTCGAGTACCGCACGCTGACGAGCGAAGGCGCCGAGCAGGCGGCTTCGCGCATGATCGCGGTGCCGGACGTCGAGGACGTGTCGTTCGCGGTGCCGCTCGACGTGCGCGGGCTCCTCGGCGCGCCGTCCGGCGCACTGCACGCGCGGATCGCATCGCGGCCGTACGTCGAGAAGGGCCGCTGGGAGACGCAGCTCTTCGCGCAGGTCACGCCGTATCAGCTGCACGTCAAGATCGGACACTTCAACACGCTCGTCTGGGTCGTCGATCTCGCGACCGGCGAGCCCGTCGCCGGCGCGCGCGTTTCGGTCTACACGGACCGGATCGCGGACCTGACGCCGTCGGTCGCACCGATCGCCGAAGCGGAGACCGACGCGAACGGCGTCGCCGTGCTCGCCGGCAGCTCCGCGCTCGATCCCGCGCTCGACCTGCTCGGCTACGGCTGCGGCGCGCTTCACCCCGACGACTGCCCGCGGCTCTTCGTCCGCGTCGACGGCCCGGACGGCCTCGCGCTTCTGCCGCTCGACGACCGCTTCGAGGCGAGCGTGTTTCGCGCATCGAACTACGCGTTCGGATCGGAGCCCGCGCCGGCGTTCGGGCATCTCGCCGCGTGGGGCACGACCCCGCAGGGCGTGTATCGCGCGGGCGAGACGATGGCGTTCAAGCTCTACGTGCGCGACCAGAGCAACAGGCGCTTCGTCGCGCCGCCGGCCGGGCCGTACACGCTCGAGATCCTCGACCCGACGGGGCGCGTCGTGCACACGATCGAGGAAGTCACGCTCTCCGCGTTCGGCGCGTTCGACGGCGAATGGCGGATCCCGGAGACGGCAGCGGTCGGCTGGTATCAATTCAGGCTGACGGCAGGCTTCGATGCGCGCACGCAGCCGGGCGACGCATCGAGCGGGCGCCTGCGCAACGCCGATGAATGGGACCCGATCCGGATCGTCCGCTACCCGATGCGCGTGCTCGTCAGCGACTTCACGCCGTCCCCGTTCGGCGTGACGACGCGGCTCGACGGTGATCTCTTCGAGACGGGCAAGGCGATCGGCGTCGAGACGCGCGCCGCGCTCCACTCGGGCGGCGCGTACGCCGACGCCGAGGCGCGGATCACCGCGCGGCTCTCCGCGCGCGCGTTCGAGCCCGCGGATCCCGTCGCGGCCAGGTTCCGCTTCGACGCCGTCGACGGCACTGACGGCACGCCGCCGAACGTCACCGTCGCGCAGCACGTCGGCACCGTCGATGCGGACGGCCGCCTCCGCTACACGTTCTCCGTGCCCGCGGACGCGGCGCCGCGGATCTTTCACGGCCGGCTGTCCGTCGAGGGCGCGGTCCGCGACGACCGCGGCCGCTACGTCGCATCGACCGCCGCTGCCGCCTTCGTCGCGGTCGACCGCTTCGTCGGGCTCAGGGCCGACCGGTGGGTCTACGCTCAAGGCGACCCGGCCGAGATCGACTACCTCGTCGTCGACTCGCGCGGGGTTCCGGTCGCGGACACCGACGTCCGCATCGCGATCGAGCGGCTCGAGACGCGCGCGTCGCGCGTCAAGGGCGCGGGCGACGCGTACTTGACGCGCTACGTCGACGAATGGGTCGCGGCCGGCGAATGCACGGGCCGACCGCTTGCTGCGCCCGAGCCGTGCGTGTTCACGCCGGAGGCACCGGGCGCGTACCGTCTGATCGCGTCGATCGAGGACACCGCGGGCCGCTTGCATCGGACGACGCTCAGGACCTGGGTCACTGGCCGCGGCGACGTCGTCTGGCACGCCGGCAACGACGACGCGCTCGAGATCGTGCCCGAGCGGTCCGAGTACGCGATCGGCGAGACGGCGCGTTACCTGATTCAGAACCCCTACCCCGGCGCGCGTGCGCTCGTGACGATCGAGCGCTTCGGTGTGCTCGAGCAGTGGGTCGAGACGCTCGAAGGCTCGACGCCGATCGTCGAGTTCGAGGTGAAGCCTGACTACATGCCGGGCTTCTATCTCTCCGTGCTCGTAATGTCTCCGCGCGTCGACGCGCCGCCGCCCGAGGTCGGCGAGGTCGACCTCGGGAAGCCGGCGTTCAAGCTCGGCTACGTGTCCGTGCCCGTCAACGATCCGTACAAGACGCTCGACGTCACGATCGAGACGGACGCCGAAACGTACAAGCCGGGCGATCTCGTCAGCGCACGCATCCATGCGACACCGCGGCAGCCTGCGCAGCGCGAGCCGATCGAGGTCGCGGTCGTCGTGCTCGACGAAGCCGTGCTCGATCTGATCCAGGGCGGCACGTCGTACTTCGATCCGTATGCGGGCTTCTATTCGCACGCGGCGCTCGACGTGCGGAACTTCAGCCTGCTGACGCGGCTCGTCGGCCGGCAAGCGATCGAGCTCAAGGGCGCGAATCCCGGCGGCGACGGCGGCGCCGCGTTCGCGATGCGCTCGTCGTTCGACTACGTCGGCTACTTCGATCCGTCGATCGAGCTCGACGACGACGGCCGCGCCGAGATCGAGTTCCGCTTGCCGGATAACCTCACCGGCTGGCGGGTGCTCGCGCTCGCGGTCACGCCGACGGACCGGATGGGACTCGGCCAGCATCGCTTCACGGCGAATCTGCCGACCGAGATCCGCCCGGCGATGCCGAACCAGGTCACCGAGGGCGACCGGTTCACGGCCGCGTTCACCGTGATGAACCGCACCGACACGCCGCGCGAGCTTCGCGTGTCGATCCGTGCGGAAGGCGACACCGCGTCGGCCGTCGCGCACGACGAGACGATCACGCTCGCGCCGTACGCGCGGACGACGGTGCAGACACGGGTCGACGTCGGCCGCGTGCCGTTCGACGTCGCTTCAGGCCGGATCCGCTTCACGGTCACCGCGGAGGACGACGTCGACGGCGACGGCCTCGTGCACGAGTTGCCGGTGCGGAAGCAGATCGCGCCCGAGGTCGCGGCGCTCTACGGCGCGCTCGACGCCGACTCGGCGACCGAGCCTCTGGAGCTCCCGAGTGACGCGCGCCCGGACGTCGGCGAGATCGCGGTCGTGCTGTCGCCGACCGTCGTCGGCAATCTCGACGGCGCGTTCCGCGCGGCGCGCACCGTAGACCACCCGTCCTGGGAGCATCGACTGACGCGCGCAGTGATGGCGTCGCTCGCGCTTCGCCTCGCGCCGCGACTGCCCGCCGAGCTCGAGTGGCCCGATGCCGCCGCAACCGTCGACGCGATGCTCGCGCGCGCCGCCGATCATCAGGCGCCGAACGGCGGCATGGCGCATTTCGTGCCGAGCGACGCGTACGTCGATCCGTACTTGAGCGCGTACACGGCGCTCGCGTTCGGCTGGCTGCGGGCCGCAGGTCACGCGATCCCGCAGGCCGTCGAGGACCGCCTGCTCGACTATCTCGACGAGTTGTTGCGGCGCGACGTCGCGCCCGACTTCTACTCGCAAGGCATGACGGCGACCGTGCGCGCGGTCGCGCTCGCCGCGCTCGCCGATCGCGGACGGCTCGGCGTCGCGGACCTCGAGCGCTATCGCCCGCACGTCGAGCGGATGAGCCTTTTCGGCAAGGCGCACTACCTCGCGGCCGCGCTCGACGTCGCGGGCGCCGAGTCGATCGCGGAGGAAACGGTCGAGCGGCTCCTCGCCGCGTCCGACCGCACGTCCGGGTCGATCGCGTTCAACGAGCGGCTCGACGCGAGCTACGCGCGGATCCTGTCGACGCCGGTCCGCTCGAACTGCGCGATCCTCGCGGTGTTCTCGAAAGCGGGGCCGTTGGGCGAGCGGCTCGGTCTGCCCGACTTGGCCTCCGATCTCGCTCGCTACGTGTCGCGGGCACGCGGCGCGCGTGACCGGTGGTACAACTCGCAGGAGAACGTGTTCTGCACGACCGCGCTCGCGGACTACGCGGCCGCATTCGAGTCCGCGCCGATCGATGCCGCGGTCGACGTCGCGATCGGCGGCGAGTCGCTCGGCCGCGCTCGGTTCGCGTCGCCGACCGATGCCGCCGCCGAGGTCGCGAGACCGCTCCGTGCCGACGACCTCGGCGTCCGGCACGACCTCGAGCTCCGCCGCGAAGGCTCGGGGCGCGTGTACTACACGGCGCGCGTCGAGTACGCGCCCGCTGGCGTCGCCGCGCGGCCGACCGACGCCGGCGTCGACCTCCGCAAGGAGGTGCGCGTGCAGCGCGACGGCGCATGGGTGCTGCTCGACGATCCGCTGCGCATCGCGCGCGGCGAGCTCGTCCGCGTCGACCTCTACGTATCGCTTCCCGCGGCGAGGAACTTCCTCGTCGTCGAGGATCCCGTGCCGGGCGGTCTCGAGCCCGTCAGCCGCGATCTCGCGACGGCCTCGACGGTCGATGCGGACGCGGCCCGCGGCGCGCCGGACGGCACGCGCGAGTTCGTCGCGTACGGCGCGTCGCGCTGGAGCTTCCATCATCAGGAGCTCAAGCACGACGTCGTGCGCTTCTATTCAGATCATCTGCCGCCCGGCAACTATCGACTGTCGTACACGGCGCAGGCCGTCGCCGAGGGCGAGTTCGCGAGCATGTCGCCGCGTGCTCACGAGATGTACGACCCCGACGTGTACGGCACGGGGCCGGCGCGGACGCTGATCGTGGAGGCGCCGTGAGATTCGCATTGCCGCGCGGAGCCGTCTGGCGCCGCGTCGCGGCCGCGCTCGCGGCCGCAGCGGTCGTCGGCGCGGCGGCACTCGGGGTCGCGACGCGCGCGTCGCTAGAGCCGCTGCCCGCTTCGCTCGACGACGTCGTCGCGGCCGGCGTCGACCGACACGACGGTCTTCGCCGGCAGGTGCTCGACCGGGACGCGCTGCCGCTGACCGTGACGTTCACGACCGAATGGAACGTCTACGATCGCGTCGCGCTGCACGACGTGCCGAGGTTCCTGCGCGACGCGTTCGTCGTTGCCGAGGATCGGAGATTTTGGGAGCACGCCGGCGTCGACTGGCCCGCGCGCATGGCCGCGGTCGCGACGAACGTCCGGCACGGCGGCCCGATCCGCGGCGCGAGCACGATCAGCGAGCAGGTCGTGCGCATGCTCCACCCTCGCCCGCGCACGCTGTGGAGCCGCTGGGTCGAAGGCTTCGAGGCGCGCCGCCTCGAGCGCACGTTCGGCAAGCACGAGATCCTCGAGTTCTATCTGAACCAGGTGCCGTACGCGTCGAACCGGCGCGGGATCCGGCAGGCGGCGCGACACTATTTCGCGCGCGATCTCGGCACGCTGAGCCGTAAGGAGATGCTCGCGCTCGCGGTGCTCGTGCGCGCGCCGTCGCGCCTCGATCCGCGGCGGGCGCCGGGCGCGGCCGATGCGGCGATCGCGCGCCTCGCCGATGCGCTCGTCGACCGCGGCGTGCTCGACGGCGACGACCGCGACGCCGTGCTCGCGGAGCCGCTCGAGCTCGCCGAGCCGCGCCTCGCGGTGCATGCGCCGCACTTCGTCCGGCACGCGCGTCGCGAGGCGGAGCACGCGACCCCGCATGCCGCGCGGATCGTCACGACGCTCGACGGCACGGTGCAGGGGAAGGTCCAGTCGATGCTCGACGAGCGGGTCGCGGCGCTCGCGCGCCAAGGCGTTCACGACGGCGCCGTGCTCGTCGCGGACCACGCGACCGGCGAGATCCTCGCGTGGGCGGTCGCGGGCGGCGCGAATCCCGAGGGCCCCGCTACGCACATCGACGCCGTCACGACGCGGCGCCAGCCCGGCTCCACGCTGAAGCCGTTCGTCTACGCGCTCGCGCTCGATTCCGGTTGGACGGCTGCGGAGATCATCGTCGACGCGCCGCTCGTCGAGTCGACGTCGTTCGGCCTGCACAGCTATCGCAACTACAGCAGGCGCCACTACGGGCCGGTCACGCTGCGCGACGCGCTCGGCAACTCGCTGAACGTGCCCGCGGTGAAGGCGCTGCAGTTCGTCGGCGCAGCGCGGTTCCTCGAGACGCTGCACGCGCTCGGCTTCGACGGCCTCGACGCGCATCCCGACCACTACGGCGACGGCATCGCGCTCGGCACGGGCGAGGTCTCGCTCCTCGAGCTCGTGCAGGCGTATGCGGCGCTCGCGAACGGCGGCGTGTTCCGTCCGCTGACCGCGTTGCTGCACGAAGGCCGATCGCGCCCGTCGCGGCGCGTGTTCTCGCCGGAGGCCGCGTCGCTCGTCGCGGATATCCTCTCCGACCCCGAAGCGCGCGCCCTCGAGTTCGGGCACGACAGCGTGCTGCGCCTCCCCGTGCAGACGGCGGTCAAGACCGGCACGTCGAGCGACTTCCGCGACGCGTGGGCCGTGGGCTTCGACCACCGTCACGTCGTCGGCGTCTGGATCGGCAACCTCGACCGGACGCCGTCGACGGGGGTCAGCGGCTCGACGGGACCCGCGCTGCTGCTCCGTGCGATCTTCGCGGAGCTGAACCGCGGGCGGACGACGCGCCCGCTGCCGCTCGCGGCCGCGCTCGAGCGTCACACGGTCTGCGTGCCGGTGCCGCATACGAGCGGCGCGGTGCGCGACACGTCGGGCTGCGTCGAGCGGGACGAGTGGTTCATGCCGGGCACCGCGCTCGCCGAGCCGCAGCGAGTGGCCACCGTGTCGCAAGCGCCGCTCAGGCTTCGGCAGCCGACCGCCGGTCTTCGCCTTGCGTACGATCCGCGCATTCCGGCCGACGCGCAGGCGTTCGAGTTCGTGATCGCGGGGGCCCTGCCCGACGACGGCGTGCGCTGGATCGTCGACGGCCGCGAGCATCGCTCGCATGGGCCGACGTGGCTCTGGCCCGTGACCCGCGGCGAGCATCGCGTCTCGGCCGCCGTCTATCGCGGCGGCGTGCTGCTCGGGACGCTCGGCGAAGTCGAGTTCGTCGTCAAGTAATCCACTCGAAGTGCGACGGAGATAGGTAAAACTGCTCCGCGGATGAGGCTCGTCGGCGCCGCGTACGGTTCTCGCGACCTCCATCGACGCGAGATGGTCTGCAATTTGCTTCGCAAGGTCCCGCGAGGATCCGTCTGGGAACGGCTCACCGAACGGCTTCTCGGCATCTCCGAGCACGCGATCGAGTTCTACACGGGAACCTACGACGCCAACCGGTTCCCCGGCCCCGAGCACGAGGCACTCTTCGCGGCGTTCCTGCAGGGGAAGTACGCCGACACTCCGATCGACCTCGTGATCGCCCTTGGCCCCACCTCGCTCACGTTCGCGGAGGCGCGAGGAAGGGAGCTGTTTCCGCACGCCCCCCGTCGTCTGTAGCGCCATTCGAGAATCGAATCCGGCGCTCGCTTCCCTATCGTCCAATACGACGGGCGTCGTCAGTTCCTTCGACGTCCACAATACGCTCGAGCTCGCGCTGGCATTGCAGCCGGACGCACGGCGCATCGTGTTCGTATCCGGGATCGCGCCCCTCGATGAGCGCTGGCGTGCCCTCGCAGAAGAGCAGGTCGAGCCGTTTCGGAATCGGCTCGCTCCGAGTCACTTGAGCGATTTGCCCCTCGGCGAGGTGCTCGAACGGCTCGGCCGACTCCCGCCCCGGCTTCGACGATGGGGTCTCGACCCGTCCCGCTTCCCGCTTGCCCGAAGGCACGATCGTGCAGTTCCAAGAGCCGTCCTTATGGCGTCAGCACCGGAACCAGATCCTGGGCGTGCTAGCGCTCGTCGCCCTGCAAACGCTGCTGCTCGTGGCGCTCGGCCTTCGGGTCCGAAAACGTCGGCTCGAGCTCGCTCTTCGGGAAAGCGAGGAACGGTATCGAAACGTCGTCGAAAGCCAAACCGATCTCATCTGCCGTTACCTGCCCGATACGACGCTGACCTTCGTCAACGATGCCTATTGCCGCTACTTCGGGCGCTCGCGGGAGCAGCTTCTCGGTACCCGATTCATCGACCTGATCGCGGAACGCGATCGTGAGAAGGCGCTTGCGCAGGTAAGCTCGGTGCTCTCCAATCGGACGACCGTGCGCTACGACCACCGCCTCGGCCTCTCGATCTGCCGTTCGATCATCGCCGCGCACGGTGGACGTCTCTCTGCCCGCAACAACAGGAGCCGCGGTATGACATTCGAGTTCACGATTCCCGCGAGCGTCCCATCGGTCGAGAGCAGACGGTCAGACGACGATCCCGCGAGCACGCATGCCCGTCAAGCCGGCATCGCATAGTTGCAAGCCTCTGCGTTCCACGGAATGCGGCGCACCTCGGCGTTCGTCGACACTCGTAGGAAGAGCGACCGCCTTCGGAAGGTGCATGCGATGTGTGCAGTTCGGCCGCTACAATCCCTTGCCGAACGTGACACCCACGACCCAGGTCTCCTCGCCGTCCACCAGATCGACGTCGAGTTGGGGTGCAATCTCCCATTCGCCGATCTCGAAGCCGTATTCCCCGCCCAGCCGAAGCAGCGACTCGCTGCCCTCTTCGCCGTCCTCGATGCCGGGACCCGCGTAGAGCTTCCATGCTCCGGTGTGGTAGGTGAACGGAATCGCGAGCACCCACGTGTCGATGTCGCCGAAGGTGTGCTCCAGCGAGATCCCGATCCCGAACCGCCCGCTCCGCCGATGCTCGTATTCGATTCCAATCGCCACGCCGTCGTCCCGACCTCCCTCCTGGGCCCCGCCCACGAAGAATGCGACGACGTGCTGGTCGTACGGGGGTTCTCCCGACTCGACGCTTTGCGGCTCTGCGGCGCCCGCGAATGCCGAAGTGAGCAGGGTCGCGAGCACGGAGAGCCGCAGCACGGCACGCAGCATCGTCTGCCTCGCGGTCCTCTCCACAGTGGCATCGTTCAAAAGCCGAGGCATTGATTCGACGCGCTCCACGTCGGGGTTGCCCACGCAAGGGTCGCACTTCGCTTTTCCGAATCCAATACCGCTTTGGTCGTATCGTGCGTTACTGCCCTTGCCCGAAAGTCCAATGTCGAGTCTCGAGAGATGCCATTAGTCTGCACGCATGAGCTGAGTCGGGTTTCGTACGACCCCTTAACTATTGAGGTTTAGAGATGCAATTGGACAACGCACTGCTACGCTTGTCGCTTCTCACAGCATTTGCGACCGTCCTTCCGTCCTCCGCGCTGTTGCAGGACGAGCTGGCGGCACTATCGCCCGGTCAGGATCAGCGGAATGACGCCACGGACGCAACGAGAGCGGCGAACGCCGAGCTCTTGGACATGCTGCCGTTCGGCGACACCACGGATTTCGACGACGCCAAGCGCGGTCTGATCGCCCCGCTGCCGACCACGATGATCCAGGGCGAAGACGGCAACTTGATCTGGAACCCGCAGCAGTACGCTTTCATCACGGAGGGGGCCGATCCGCCCGACACGGTCAACCCGAGTCTCTGGAGGCAGTCTCAGCTCACGAACATTTCCGGGCTCTTCCAAGTCACCGATGGCATCTACCAGGTCCGCAATCAGGACTTGTCGAACATGACCATCATCGAGGGCGCGGAAGGCATCACCGTCGTCGATCCGCTCGTCTCCGCCGAGACGGCCCAGGTCGCGATAGACCTTTATTACGCGAACCGCGGAGAGAAACCGGTCAAGGCCGTCATCTACACCCATAGTCACGTGGATCACTATGGCGGCGTGCGGGGCGTAGTGAACGAAGCGGATGTGGAATCGGGCTCGGTCAAGATCTATGCCCCGGAGGGGTTCCTCGAGGCAGCGGTTGCCGAGAACGTCATGGCCGGCACCGCGATGAGCCGGCGCGCAAGCTACATGTACGGCAACCTTCTGCAGCCGGACCCGAAGGGCCAGGTCGGTGCCGGCCTGGGCACGACGACTTCCGCCGGTACCGTCACGCTGATCCCGCCGACGGACATCATCTCCGAGACAGGGCACCGGGAAACCATCGACGGGCTCACCTACGAGTTTCTCATGGCGCCCGGCTCCGAGGCGCCCGCGGAGATGCTTTGGTACATCGAGGGAAAGAAGGCCATTTCCGCAGCCGAGGACGCCACGCACACGCTGCACAACACCTACTCACTGCGCGGGGCCAAGATTCGTGAGCCGCTCCCGTGGTCGAAGTATCTGAATCAAGCGCTCGTGATGTGGGGCGATGAGGCCGAGGTCATCTTCGCGCAGCACCATTGGCCGACATGGGGCAATGAGAACGTCGTCGAGTTGCTCGAAATGCAACGCGATCTCTACCGCTACATCAACGACGAAACCTTGCGCATGGTGAACGAGGGCATGACGATGCGCGAGATCGCCGAGGAGTTCGCGCTGCCGGACGAGCTCGCCAACTTCTGGGCCAACCGCGGCTACTACGGGTCCATTTATCACGACGTAGCCGCCACCTATGTGCTCTATCTCGGCTGGTTCGACGGGAACCCCTCCACGCTGCACGAATTGCCGCCCGCCGAGAGCGCCGCGAAATTCGTGGAGTACATGGGAGGCGCGGATGCGGTGATCGAGAAAGCGCGACGGGATTACGACGCGGGCAACTATCGCTGGGTCGCGGAGGTGATGAACAAGGTCGTCTTCGCGGATCCAAGCAATCAGGCGGCGAAGAACCTCACGGCGGACGCGCTCGAGCAGCTCGGCTATCAGGCCGAGTCGGGTCCATGGCGCAACTTCTACCTCTCGGGTGCGCAGGAGCTGCGCAACGGTGTGGCCGAGCTGCCGACACCGCAAACCGCGAGCCCCGACACCGTGCGCGCAATGTCGCTGAACCTGTTCTTCGACTACCTGGGCGTACGGCTCAATAGCGAAGCCGCTGCCGACTCGAGCATCGCGCTGAACTTCGATTTCGGTGACGGAGAGGACGGCTATCTCCTCGAGCTCGAAAACGGCGTCCTCAACCATACAGCCGGCCAGGTGGCCGACGACGCGGACGCGACGATCACGCTGACCCGCGCGACGCTGAACGATATCGTTCTTGGCCAAACGACACTGGACCAGGCGATGACGAACGGCGACGTGACGGTCGAGGGCAACTCCGAAAGTCTCGCCGAGCTAGTGTCCTACTTGGATACATTCGAGTTCTGGTTCGACATCGTCACGCCGTGAAGCCGGCCGCCTGCGTGTGAACCGAGCAGCCTAGAACGTGCGGCGTGGTCGACTACTTCACGGCCGCGTTCACATGGGATCAAAGGCCAATAGGCGCCGGCATCATGTCGTCCTAACCTCGATACTCTGCGCCCGCCGGAGCGCGTATTCGCCGACAGGAGATCAGCTATGGCCACCAAACCGAACATCCTCGTCATCTGGGGCGACGACATCGGCATCGCAAACCTCAGCTGTTACAGCCACGGCTTGATGGGCTACCGCACGCCGAACATCGACCGCCTCGCGAAGGAAGGGATGCTCTTCACGGACTCCTACGGGGAGCAATCCTGCACGGCAGGCCGCGCCGCCTTCATCACGGGACAGAGCGTGTTTCGCACCGGCTTGAGCAAGGTCGGCATTCCCGGCTCGAAGGTCGGCATCCAGGCCGAGGACCCGACGATCGCCGAGCTCCTCAAGCCGCTCGGGTATGCCACCGGTCAGTTCGGCAAGAACCACTTCGGCGATCGCAACGAGTTCCTGCCGACCGTGCACGGGTTCGACGAGTTCTTCGGCAACCTCTACCACTTGAACGCCGAGGAGGAGCCCGAGCTGCCGGATTACCCGCCGGAGAAGGACTTTCCGAAATTCAAGGAGCGCTTCGGGCCGCGCGGCGTGATCCACTCGTGGGCGACCGATAAGGACGACCCCACCGAGCACATGCGCTGGGGGCGCGTCGGCAAGCAACGGATCGAGGATACCGGCCCGCTGACGGCCAAGCGGATGGAGACGTGCGACGACGAGTTCGTGACGGCCGCGAAGGATTTCATCAAGCGGCAGCACGATGCGAAGAAGCCGTTCTTCTGCTGGGTGAACATGACCCACATGCACCTGCGCACGCATACCAAGCCGGAGAGCCTGGGTCAGGCGGGACGATGGCAGTCGCCGTACCACGACACGATGATCGATCACGACAAGAACGTCGGCGAGTTGCTCGACTTCGTGGACGAGCTCGGCATCACGGACGATACGATCGTCATCTACAGCACCGACAACGGGCCGCACATGAACACGTGGCCCGACGGCGCGATGACGCCGTTCCGAAGCGAGAAGAACACGAACTGGGAAGGCGCGTTCCGCATTCCGGAGCTCATCCGCTGGCCGGGCAAGATTCCGGCGGGCGCCGTGTCGAACGAGATCGTCCAGCACCATGACTGGCTGCCGACGCTGCTCGCAGCGGCCGGCGAGCCGGACATCGTCAACAAGCTGCGCAAGGGGCATAAGGCGGACGGCAAGACGTTCAAGGTGCATATCGACGGTTACAACCTCCTGCCGTACCTGACGGGCAAGGAGGAGCACAGCCCGCGCAAGGGCTTCATCTACTTCAGCGACGACGGCGACATCGTGGCGCTGCGCTTCGACAACTGGAAGATCGTGTTCATGGAGCAGCGGCTTCAGGGGACGCTCGGCCTCTGGGCCGAGCCGTTCGTTCCACTGCGTCTACCGAAGCTGTACAACCTGCGCACGGATCCCTTCGAGCGCGCGGACGTGACGTCGAATACCTACTACGACTGGCTCCTCAACAACGACTTCATCGTGCTCGCGGCTCAATCGATCGTCACGGAGTTCCTCGCGACGTTCAAGGAGTTCCCGCCGCGGCAGCGAGCGGCGTCGTTCACGATCGATCAGGCGGTCGAGAAGATGGAGGCAGCGATGGTCGCGAGCAACTAGCTCGCGTCCGATCGAGGCTGGACACCTCGGTCGCACTGCATACGAAGGACGCTCATGGCAAGCTCCATCGGTTTCGTTCTCCCCGACGACGAGATCGGCGCGCCCGCCCACGATCCCTCCGCCGGCATCGGCAAACGTCAGGGCATGGTCTGGGTACCTGGTCGGACGTTCCTGATGGGCTCCGACAACCACTATCCCGAGGAAGCCCCGGCGCATCGGGTGAGGGTGTCAGGGTTCTGGATGGACGAGACGGCCGTCACGAACGCGCAATTCGCCCGCTTCGTGGCCTCCACGGGCTACGTGACCGTCGCCGAGCGGCCGCTCGACCCTGCCCAGTATCCGGGCGCCGATCCGAGCATGCTCGTTCCCGGCGGGCTCGTCTTTCGCAAGCGCCGCGGGCCCGTCGATCTGCGCGACTTTCGCAACTGGTGGGCTTACGTGCCGGGCACCTGCTGGCGCTCCCCGCAAGGCCCGGGAAGCTCGATCGAGGGTCTGGACGACTGTCCCGTCGTCCAGGTCGCCCTCGAGGACGCGGAAGCCTATGCCCGATGGGCAGGCAAGGCGTTGCCGACCGAGGCGGAATGGGAGCTCGCGGCACGTGGCGGACTCGAAGGTGCGGAGTTCGCCTGGGGAGACGAGCTCGCTCCGGAAGGAAAGCATCTTGCCAACACCTGGCAAGGCGAATTTCCGTGGCAGAACCTGCGTGCCGACGGGTTCGAAGGCATTGCCCCCGTGAAGTCCTATCCGCCGAACGGCTACGGCCTCTACGAGATGGCGGGAAACGTTTGGGAATGGACGACGGACTGGTACCGCGACCGGCACAAGAAGCCTCACCCGACGAAGTCTTGCTGCGTTCCGCAGAACCCGCGCGGACCGTCGATGGAGCACAGCTACGACGCCTGCATGCCAAAGGTGCAAATCCCTCGGAAAGTGTTGAAGGGAGGCTCCTTCCTCTGCGCACCGAACTACTGCCGGCGCTATCGGCCCGCGGCGCGGTATCCGCAGATGATCGACACGGCGACGTGTCACATCGGCTTCCGATGCGTGTCGAGAGCTCCCTAGGCATGGCGACGGAAGGACACATTGCCGAGCGAGTGCCGTCCCTGGAGGTGTACTGCGATGAGCCATCGTGACGCCCATGCCGCCGCGCGTCCTTTCTCGATTCGATTCTGGGTGTCCTGCGCCCCTGCTCTGGTGACCGCTACGCTATCGGCTCCACTCGCCGCACAAAGCGTCGAGGAAGTCTGCGGCGGCAAGCTCGAGGCCTTTCAGCAACCGCCCTTCGAGGCATTCGATACGAATCGCGACGAGCACATCGCGATGACGGAGAGCGAAAGCTGTCACTCGCTCCACACCCTCTTCCCCGAGCTCGATGTGGACGATGACAAAAGGCTGACTCGAATCGAGTACGCGGCCTTCGCGACCATCTGGGCCGAGCGAGCGCGGAGCCTGGGACTCGGCCCCTGACTCACGCTACGCGAACTCTTGATCCGAGCACCGTCCGCGGCACTGAAAGGAGGATTGTCATGTCAGGTCCTACTCCTCGGTTTCCACACTACGCTGTCGCTGCCGCTTCGAGCCTGGCGCTGATCGGCTCATCCGCCTTCGCGGGCGGCCGTCCGAGCGAGACGGAGCGGAACTGGTTCCCGGAGTTCTCGGGCGGCTGGGCATTCGCGCAGAGCGACACCGGCGACGTCCTCGACGACGACTTCACTTTGAGCGGCGGCGCGCTGTTCTGGCCCCGAGATTGGCCCGCCGGCATCGAGCTGAAGCTCACCTATGCAGCCTTCGACATCACGGACGAATCCATCGACGCAATCAATGCCGCGATCGCTCAGGACGCGTCGAACTCGGGACGGATCGACGATGGCGACCTCGATACTTGGCAATTCACGATCAACGGCGTCTGGGGACCCGGCTCCAACGAGAACGGGTTCTATCTGACCGGCGGCGTCGGAGCCTATTTCCTCGATGCCGAGCTCACGAACACGCAGCTGGTCTACTACCCGCCGTTCTGCGATCCCTGGTACTGGTGGTGGTGCGTGCCGGGCGGATTCGGCCCGGGCTCCGTCGTTCAGGCGAGCGATTCGTCCACCGAGTTCGGCTTGAACTTCGGCATCGGGTACCACCTCGAGGCAGGAGACGGCCAGTTCTTCGTCGAGGCGAAATACCATCGAATCGAGACCGACGCTCGTGACCTCGAGTTCGTGCCGATAAACTTCGGCTTTCGTTGGTAGCGGTCCATGCGGTGGCGGCTCGCCGGACCGCCCTGATCCGACGCGCGGCTTCGCTTCTCCGCTCGCGCGCGTGGATCTTCGTGCTCGGGATGTGGGCTGGCACGACGGCTCCGCGCGAAGGCTCGTCTCAGGAAATTCGCACGGGGCAGGCGGAAGCCTCATCGGACGCGGCGCGCAGGACACGGACGCATGCCGAGCTCTCCCGTGAGATCGACCTCCGACGGCGCGACCTCGAGGAGCTGGACGTCGACATCGGCGACAGGAGAATGACTCCGACCGAGCTCGATCGGAGGCGCGCATTGACGCTCGAAATCCGCGAGCTCGAGGCGGAGCGCGCCCGACTCGAGCAAAGCGAGGCCGTCTCCGCGAACGACGACTCTGCCGGCGCCCGATGGAGCCGATTTCGTGCGGCGTTCCGAGACATCACGAGCTGGGATCTCCGCGACGGAATGTTTCGCTTCCAGATCGGCGTCCGCGCGCAGCTCGACGCCACCTACGGCGTAGAGGACGACGCCATCGAGGACGTTCGCGGATCGATCGACGACGGCATGATGCTGCGGCGAGGCCGCGTGTTCGCGAAGGGCCGCCTACTTCGCGCGATGGACTTCTGGGTCGAGCTCGACGTCGGCGAGGACGGCGGCCTCAAGCAGGCCTACATCGACGGCGTCCAGGCCACCGACTGGGTGTCGAACCGCTTTCGCTGGCGGATCGGCAAGTTCCAGGAACCTTTCAGCATCGGCCGGATGACCAGCTCGAACTATGCCGCGTTCATGGAAAGAGGATCGCCTGCGGACACGTTTGCACCCGGTCGCAATGTCGGACTCATGTTGCGTCACCCCGAGAACAACGATCGGCTGACCTGGGCGGCTTCGCTGACGACCGACGGCGGGAGCACCGCGGACAATCCGAACAACTCCGAGCTGACGTTCACCGCGCGCGTGACCGGCTTACCCCTGCTCTTCGATGATGGCAGCGGCTTCGTGCACGTCGGCATCGGCCTCAGTGATCGTCGGCCGACGGACGACGACATTCGATACCGGGCCCGGCCCGAAGCACGCTCCGCTCCGGTTTACGCGGACACGGGCTGTATCGCGTCCGACAGGGCGAGACTGCTCGGGGTCGAGCTGGCCGTCGTAAGGGGTGGCTACTGGTTGCAAAGCGAATGGATAAGGGCCGCCGTGGACGCTCCGGCCGTCGGCGATCCGGAGTTCACGGGCGGCTATCTGGAGGTCGGACGATTCCTGACTGGAGAGCAGCGGGCCTACGACCGCGCCGAAGGCAAGTTCGACCGGGTCGTGCCCAACGCCGTCTATCGGGGCGGCAATCCGTTCCGACCCGGCGCTCGACACGGCGCCTTCGAAGTCACCGCACGGTACTCGACCGCCGATCTGACCGATGCTTCGATCTCGGGAGGAACCTTGCGCAACGTTGCCCTCGGGCTCAACTGGTATCTCAACTCCGAGAGCCGCGTGATGCTGAACTACGTGCACTCGAAGCTGCAGGGCGCAGGCTCTGCCGACATCGTGCTTCTGCGGTTTCAGTACAACCCTTGAGCTGGCGGCGATGACGCCCGCGGAGCCCGCCGAATCGTTCGAGAAGCGCCCCGGGGATAAGGAGCTGATTCATGATGAAGAGCACGATCACCAGGAACGGCTCCGCCCAGGACCCTTCCACCGAGCTCGCCTCGCGGCGCACCGGCATGTCGTTTCAGCGCACTCGCATGGCGGCCGATCGCACGCTGATGGCCGTCATCCGCACATCGCTCGCGCTGATCAGCTTCGGGTTCACGATCGCCGAAGCGTTCCACAAGCTTCAGCAGGCGAACATTCTGACCCGCTCCGAATCGGCCATGAACTTCGGTATGGCGCTCGTCGCGCTCGGCATTGCCGTGCTGGCCATCGGCATCGTCTATCACATTCGTTTCATGCTGGAACTGCGGGCCGAGCGCGAGAGCATGGTCGCGGCCGAGCTGATCCATGGCGAGAGCCGTTTTCCAGCTTCTCAGACCCTGATCGCGGCGCTGCTCCTGCAGCTGATCGGCGTCGTGGCCATCATCAGCATGGTGATCCGCTTCGCGCCACCCTTCGCTTGAGGGGCGGCGGACGTTCGAGCGGAGGGCTTTCCGGCGACCGGCGTGCCCCCGAGCCATACGATGACGAGCGCTGCGAGCCTCGCCGAACCGCTGCCTAGTCGGAAATCTTCTGCCAACGTCTGGCCATGGCCTCGATCGCGGCGTCGACTTGCTTCTCGGCCTTCTCCGGGTCGTCGGAGAAGACCTTCGAGTACGAAGCGCGCCAGACCAGCTCCTGCCGATCCGCATCCCAGATGTCGACCACGAGCGTGCCGGTATCGTAGGTGACGACGTCCGTCGTCACCGAAGTGGGACCGTTGTAGGCGTAGCCCCACGCGCCCCACGCGCCGGTACCGTAACCGCCGAAACCGTAGCCCCAGGCGTCGGATTCGAGGCGGACGTTCTGCTCCGTCGATGTGTGATACGTGACGTACACGTCAGGGTCCTGCTCGACTTCCATGAGCCCGGCCATCGAGAGCTGGCGCTCGATGTCCTCGACCACCCTGGAATGCATCAGCGGACTGCTGGTCGCGAGCGGGGAGTCCGTGTCCCGCCATTGGAAGGTCTTCACTGCCGAGAAGTCGTAGCTCTTGTCCCACTCGATCTTCGGCTTTGCGGCATGCGCCGTCGTCAGAGCGGCTCCGAGAAGCGGCACTGCAATCCATCGGGCATTCATGATGGTCCCTCTTGTCATTCTGCCGGAGTCAGCGAGACGGCCAGCGCCTCACCGTATGTCACTTGCACGGTGTCGCCCTCTTCGAGGCCGGCCAGGAATTGCTGCAGCTCGGGGCGCTCCACGGTCACCTCGCGAGGCTCGCCCTCGGGTGTCGTGAAGGCCACCGTATGGGTCTCCGTGTCCACATCGTCGATCGTGACGATCGCCGTGTAGATCACACCGACGGCACCTCCGGGCTGGCCGATCGGCGCTTTGCTCGAGGCAATGACGACGGGTTCCCGCCCGGGCGGCGCCGTCGTCACCTCGGCCGCGAGCGCCCGGTAGTACACGACATCGACGGTGTCACCCTCTCCGATGTTCGCGAGGTCGACGTCGTCCCCCGCTTGCACCGGAAACTCTTCACCGTCGTCGGTCCGAAGTGACACCATCCGCGTGTCGGGATCGACTTCCATGACGGTCGCGCGAACCTCCGCGGTCTCCTCCACGAACGCCGGCCGGTCGAGAAGCGCGACCTCCTGCTCCTGCTGCTGGCCTTGCTGCGCTTGCGGTTGGCCTTGCTGCGTTTGCTGCTGTGCCTGCGGCGCCCGCTGTGGGTCCTGCGGCTGTCCTTGCGGTTCCTGCGCGAACGAGCCGGCCGCGAGCAACGCGCTGCCCGCCGCGGCGACGACCGATACACTTCGGCTCGAGACGGGCGATCGCATGCTGGTCGTGGGTCGGTGCTTCATGAAGTTCTCCCTTCTAGCGACGTTCCGTCGCGACTGCGACAGCGTTGACCGAAAGCCAAAGGTCGCCCTGATCACCGGTCTCGGGCAATGCGACTTTCGTCCTACTCCGGCCTACTCGGAGGGCTTTCCTGACGCCGAGCACGGGATGAGGCGAACGCCTCGGCATCTCGCGTCCCTTGCATACCAGGCATATTGGACTTTCGGCGGATGGCCGCACGGCCCCGTGGGGAATACTCTGCTCCGCTGATGGCGTCCTCGCTCGAGAAGGACCGAGCAGCGATTCGAGCTCGCAGGAGGTTTCGCGATGAAGAGCAGCGTAGTGGCAGGAATGGCCGCACTGATGACGTCGATTCCAATCCAAGCAATCGCTCAGACTCGGTCGCTGGCGTCGACTATGGATGTCTACGTCTTTCCGACCGAGGGTCAGGACGGGAAACAGCAGTCCACCGACGAGGCAGCTTGCTACGAGTGGGCAGTGAGCAACACCGGCAGCGATCCGTTCGACCTTGCCAAGCGGGAGCGGGCTAACGAGCAGCAGTCCCAGGCGGAGCTCGAAGCGGCACGAGAGGTAGGCCGCGGAGCTGGCGCTGGCGGCTTCGTCGGAGGCGCGGCGGCAGGCGCCTTGATCGGCGAGATCGCGAATGACGACGCCGCCGAAGGGGCGGCATGGGGCGCCGGGCTCGGCGCCATCGCCAGCCGGCGGGGTGCGAGGCGTGCGCGCGAGCAGGCCACCGCGGAAACCACAAGGCAAGCCGAAAGCCGCGAGACATCCACTGCGGAGCAAGTAGAGAACTTCAAGAAGGCAGTCAGCGTATGCCTCGAGGCCAAGAAATACTTGGTCAAGTATTGAGACGGCACTACGCGCCAGCGGGAGATCCCTCATGAAGAGATTCGGATTGATGTGGCTTGCGATGGCCATCCCCGTATGCACTTTGGGCGATGACGTTTCCGCGTCGGACGAGCTATTGTGCTCCGTGTCCCGCGTCAAGCTGTGCGTCGAGACCGGCGAGTGCTACGCGCCGGAGCCCTGGGAAGCGGACGTGCCGCGGTTCGTCGTCGTCGATACTCAACAAATGACGATTTCCACGACGCGGGCAAGCGCCGAACGGCGCTCGACTCCGATCGCAAGCTTTAGCAGAGAGGACGGGCTGATGTATTTGCAGGGCTTCGAGGCGGGCCGCGCTTTCAGCTTCGTCATCGACGAAGCGAGCGGGCTCCTCACCGTTTCCGTGGTGCGAGACGGATTGTCAGTGAACGTCTTTGGAGCATGCACGGACGCAGGCGTCGAACCAGCTTGATTGAGAGCACGTCCGATCGAGGAAGTCATTCGGTGAGAACGAGGACTTCGAAGCAGCTCGTCATGCTGACGTGCGCCTACGCGATGTTCGCATCCACGGGCATCGCACAGGACGACGCCCTCCCTTCCTGGAACGAGGGCTCCACGAAGGAGGCGATTCTCGACTTCGTCGCACGCGTGACGACCGAAGGCTCCGAAGACTTCGTTCCCTCCGACCAGCGCATCGCCACCTTCGACAACGACGGGACGTTGTGGTCGGAGCAGCCGATCTACGTGCAACTTGCGTTCACCCTCGATCGCGTCAAGGCGCTTGCGCCGGAGCACCCGGAGTGGAGCCGGCAGGAGCCGTTCAAGTCGATCCTGGCCGGCGACGTCGAGGGCGCGCTGGCCGGCGGAGAGCAGGCGATCGTCGAGATTCTCGCGGCAACGCATGCCGGGATGACGACGGACGAGTTCGAGCAGATCGTCACCGACTGGATCGTCACGGCCCGGCACCCGCAGACGGGCAGGCTCTATACCGAGATGGTCTATCAGCCGATGCTCGAGCTCCTCGAGTACCTGCGCACGAACGGCTTCAAGACGTACATCGTCTCCGGCGGAGGCGTCGAGTTCATGCGCCCGTGGACGGAGCGTGTCTACGGCATTCCTCCCGAGCAGGTCGTCGGCAGCCGGGCGAAGCTCGAGCTCGCCACGCGGAACGGCACGCCGGTGCTGATCAAGGAGCCGGACGTCGACTTCGTCGACGATGGTCCGGGCAAACCTGTCGGCATCGAGCAGATGATCGGCCGCCGCCCGCTGATGGCCGTCGGCAACTCGGACGGCGACCAGGAGATGCTCGAATGGGCGACCGTCGGCGACGGACCCGGATTCGCTCTGCTCGTCCACCATACGGACGGCGAACGCGAGGTCGCCTACGATCGCGAGTCGCCGATCGGTACCCTCGACGAGGCGCTCGACGCGGCCGTTGAAAAGGGCTGGACGGTCGTCAGCGTCGAGCGCGACTGGAGCACCGTCTTCCCGCCGACGCGAATTACCGATGCGCGATGATCCCGCGGCTCTCCAGGACGCCTCGACATTCGACAGGGCGTCGGCCCGCGCAGCTTCGAGAACCGGAAGATCGTGAGCACGTGACTCAGAGCACAAGCGTCTTGTTGACGAGCGGTCTGGGTGCACTGCTCTTCTGCGCAGCCTTTCTCTTCGGCGACAAGATTCGCCCGATGCAAGCGGTCATCCACGATCCGCGCAGCGTCGCGTCCTTCGGGGCGGGCGTCTCGACGGCGTACGTCTTCGTGCACCTGATGCCGGAGCTTGCCGAGGCGCGGGAAGCCATCGCCGCTTCGGCGTCGCGCACGCTTCCCTACGAGGGAATGGTGATTTATGTCGTGGCCCTTGCTGGATTCCTGGCCTTCTACGGACTCTTGCACTTTCGCAAGCGTGTGCGGGCGAAGGGCGCGGAAGGCGGCGAGGCCGCTTTCCGAGTCGACATGGCTGGATGGGCCTGCTACGTGGCGATCGCCGCTTACCTCCTGTCGCACACGCTCGACGGCACGGCGACCTCCACTCTCGCCTACGCGGTGGCCATCGCTTGTCATCTCGTCGCCGCAGATCACGTATTTCGCCGGGAGCACGGCGCCGCTTACGCGCACGATGGCCGGCGCGTTCTCGCGGCCGCCGCGCTCGCCGGTTGGTTGCTCGGGGTGCTCGTTGCGCTGCCGTTAACCATGACCTCTGCCGCCGTCGCTTTCGTCTCCGGCGCAGTGATCGTCAACAGTGCCATCATGGAGTTGCCCGCGGAGAAGGATGGCCGTTTCGCCGCTTTCGCGCTCGGCAGCGCGGCCTATACGGTCATCCTGACGGCTCTCTGACCGAATCCCACGCCGGCGGTCGGGCCGGTGAAGTTGGACCAGAGTCCAATGGTCGCCCGTGTCGACGATCGCTTAGGATGGCGGCTCATCTCGACCGATCGCACGCCGTGGCAGGCACCCCTTCCAGAAATCAGGTCTTGCTCGCAAAGACAGCGGTGGCGCTCATCGTCGCCGGCATCGTTGCGGGCTCGCTATGGTACGGCTTCTCGTCGGACGTCGAGCAACGAATCTGGCGGGATCTGAGCGAGCGCCCCGGCGGACCGATGACCTTCCGTTTGATCCTCCAGCCCACGATGGCCGCGTTGGTCGCGATGCGCGACGGCACGGAGGACGCCAGGATCGGCCGTTCGCCCTATCTTTGGACACTGATCGCCAATCGACGGGAGCGTGGTCCTCGCTTGCAAGAAGGCCTCATCGCCACTTCCAGAATCATTCTCCTCGGTCTCATCATGGACGCCGTCTATCAGCTGGCGGTTCTCGACACGTTCTACCCCGGCGAGGCCGTCGTCGTTGCGCTCCTGCTCGCCTTCATACCGTACGTGCTCCTTCGCGGACCCTTCGCCCGCATCTCGACGTGGTGGCACGCACGCCATTCCCATTGACCCGATTTCGAGACCGTTCAGAAGATCGAGTTCAGGAAGAAGCGAATGCCCTCGCTTTGCTGCGAGAACCGATATCCGACCCCGACGCCCTCGAACCTGAACCACAGCAGCTTGAAGCGCCCCTCTCGCCTCGCAACGAGGCCGACTTGCCACTCCGTCGCGGTATGCTCGAATTTCTCGTCGCCGAGCGCGATCTCGGACGGCGGTGTGTAATACCAGTCGGCAAGCACGTGCGGCTTGAGATGCATCGTCCGACCCCTGAACTTCCAGCGCGGCACGGCAACGTCGAACTCGATGCCCTGTGACAGCCGCAGCAGCGATTGGCGCTCGCCCGCCTCCGGGACGACGCCCCCCCACAGCAACCCGTTGATCAGCGCGGGCTGCCCGGGCGCATCCGGCCACGCGAAGCGGCTCCTGACGCTGATCCCGTAAAAGCGCGCGGACGCCTCGACGCCCTCGAGCTCGGTGCCCCAACCCGCTTGCGCACGTACCCGCAGCGCGACGCGCTCGCCCGGGAACTCGAACTCCACGCCCGGCATGGCGGCCGCAAACTCGATCTCGTCGCTCGGCCGCTCGGGCGGCAAATCGACGTCATCGAGATTTTGCACGCCGACTGCAAACGGTAATACGAGGCGAACGCCGAAGTTCGGCCCCCTCCGCACGGCCGCATCCCTCAGCGGGATCGATGGAGAAATGCGCAGCGACCGCGCCTCGGTTCCGTCGCTCAGGCGGTACGCCCCGGTCCCGAACACGAGGGCGTAGCCCCAGAAGAACGGCTCGTCGTCGCCCGGCTCCTGCGCGGACACGGGCACGAGCGGCATTACGAACGCGAGCGCGGCCGCTATTGCGCTTCCGCCGCGCCGTGCGCGATCCGCTCGCATGGTCTGCTCCTCGCGTCGACCGATGAGTGATGCAGATGCAGCCTTCGGGCCAGAAGCGACCCGCACGCCCGATGTCGACCGCGCGGTTTTCGACTAGACTGCCGCCCTTTGCAAGCGCACTACCGATACCGGCTCCTGCGGCCGCGCGCGCCGACAACGCAGCGGACTGCCCGAATAACGCACGAGACGGCATCGGCGAAGTGCCCGTTCGCATCTGCACGCGACCAGGACTCGAATGAGCAGCGAGCTTCCAATCGAACCTTCACCGCGCCCCGCAGAGGGCCGCTGGCGGAACGGCTGGTCGCTGCTGCGCGCGTCGCTCGGAGGGGCCGAGCGCGACTACACGCAGGGCCACGTCGGCCGCGCGGTCGTGCTGCTCGCGATCCCGATGATGCTCGAGATGGCGATGGAGTCGATCTTCGCGATCGTCGACATCTTCTTCGTCGCCCGTCTCGGCGCGGCTGCGGTCGCCGCAGTCGGCCTGACCGAGGCCGTGCTCACGCTCCTCTACGCGTTTGCCGTGGGCTTGAGCCTCGGCGTCACGGCGCTCGTCGCGCGCCGCATCGGGGAGCGCGACCCCGAGGCCGCCGCGACGACGGCGGGCCAGACGATCTGGCTCGGCGTCGCGACGAGCGCGATCGTCGGCGGCCTCGGCATCGCCTACGCGCCGGAGCTGCTCGCCGTGATGGGCGCGACCTCGGACGTCGTGACCGACGGCGCGGGCTACATGGCCTGGATGCTCGGCGGCTCGGCGACGATCCTGCTGATCTTTCTCGTGACCGCAATCTTCCGCGGCGCGGGCAATGCCGCGATCGCGCTGCGCGTCCTCGTCGTCGCGAACGCGATCAACATCGTCCTCGACCCGTGCTTGATCTACGGGTGGGGCCCGTTCCCCGAGCTCGGCGTGACCGGCGCCGCGATCGCGACGAACATCGGCCGCGGGATCGGCGCCGCGTACGGCTTCTACCTGCTCGCGGCGGGCCACGGCCGCTTCCCGCTCCGCGTCCGGCACCTCGCGCTCGTGCCGGGCGTGATGCTCCGGCTCCTCCGCGTGTCCGCAGGCGGCGTCTTCCAGATGATCATCGCGACGTCGAGCTACATCGTGCTGATGCGGATCGTCGCCGACTACGGCAGCACCGCGGTCGCGGGCTACACGATCGCGCTCCGCATCGTGCTCTTCACGCTGATGCCGAGCTGGGGGCTTTCGAACGCGACCGCGACGCTCGTCGGCCAGAACCTGGGGGCCGCGCAGCCCGACCGCGCCGAGCGCTCGGTCTGGTGGGCCGCGCGCTGCAATCTGCTCTTCCTCGTCGGCATCGCGATCGTGTTCGTCGCGTTCGCGCGGCCGATCGTCGGTCTTTTCACGACCGAACCCGACGTGCTCGACTACGGCGCCGCATGCCTGCGCATCGTGAGCTACGGATACGGCTTCTACGCGCTCGGCATGATCGTCGTGCAGGCGTTCAACGGCGCCGGCGACACGGACACGCCGACGTGGGTCAACTTCGTGTTCTTCTGGCTCCTGCAGCTCCCGCTCGCGTACGCCCTCGCGCACACGGCCGAGATGGGACCGCACGGCGTGTTCTGGGCGATCGCGATCGCCGAGTCGCTGATGGCGATCGCGAGCGTCGCGCTGTTCCGCCGCGGCCGCTGGAAGCAGAAGGTCGTCTGATCTTTCGCGCGCCGGCGCCCGGCCGGACGCGTTGGCACAAGACTTGCTCCGGACGCTACGTCAGCGATCCGACACGAGGAGTCCGCCATGGCCATCGCGAAGGTCATCGAGCTTTCGTCCGCCTCCCCGCAGAGCTTCGAGGATGCGATCCGCAAAGGGCTCGAGCGCGCAGCGAAGACCGTCGAGAACATCCAAGGCATGTGGGTGAACGAGCAGCACGTGAAGGTCGACAACAACAAGATCACGGAGTGGCGCGTGAACATGAAGATCACGTTCGTGCTGAACGACTGAACGAGACGGGCGGTACCGATGGGAGCCGGATTCGGGCGGCCCGCGCCCGGGCTCCCTGCCGCCCCTTCCGGCGGTCCCGTTTTCGGCTAGAATCGAGCCGGGGGAAATTGCAGAGCTTTCGGCGATTCTCAAGACATATTCGACAAAGGATGCTCCGCACGTCGCGAAGGCCGCCTACTGGAAAGAGCTGCTGACGAAGTACGTCACGCCGCTCGAGTTCACGCCGACCGAGACGTTGCGCTTCGATGCGCAATTCCGCATCGACTCGATCGGCCCGTTGTCGATCCGTCGGACCATGTCGATGCCGGCGCGGATCGACGTGACGGAGCGGCACGTCGCGGACGTCGCCGAGCAGCGCTTCTTCCTGATGATGCCGGTCGAAGGCCGCGTGCGCTTCTCGCACTACGGCCGCGAGGACGAGCTCGAGCCGGGAGACTTCGTGCTGTTCGACGGCATCGCGACCGGGCGCATCGAGTTCGACGAGCCGAACACGTCCCTTCATCTCGTGCTGTCGCCTGAAGAGCTGCGGGCACGGCTGCCCAATCCCGAGAACGTCTGCGGCGTGAAGGCGTCGGGCAGCCGCGAGTTCGGCCCGGTCGTCCGCAGCATCCTCGAGGACGTCTGGCGACAGGTCGAGCGCGGCTTCGCCCAGGAGCACGGTCCGACGATCGCGAAGAACATGCTCGATGTGATCGCGACCGCGTACTCGCTGCAGCACGGCAAGCGATTCTGCGAATCGGCTTCGGTCAGCGAGCGCCGCGCGCACATCAAGCGCTTCATCGAGGCGCGGCTGCGCGACCCGAACCTGAGCGCGGCCTTCGTTGCCGACTATTTCGGCGTGTCGACGCGCTACGTCAGCATGCTGTTCGAGAAGGAATACGAGCCGGTGTCCGCTTACATCCAGCGGCGCCGTCTCGAGGAATGTGCTCATCAGCTCGCGAGCCCGGAATGGGAAACCTACAGCGTGACCGAGATCGCGCGTGAGTGGCGCTTCGTGAACCGGGCGCACTTCTCGCGCGTCTTCAAGAAACGCTTCGGCGTGAGCCCGCGGGAGTATCGAAGGCTTCGCCGTGCACGAGGGCCGGACTAGAGTCGGGCCGCGACTTCGATAAACGCGATTTCGATAAACGATAGAACAACGATGATCCCGCGCGTGCCGCGCACGGCCGCGCGCCTTGCGATGGAGAGAATGATGACCCGTCCCTACTTCGCCGCCTGCCTGCTTGCCGCCGCCGCGCCTTGCGCGGTCTTCGCTCAGACGACCGACGACTTCGTGCCGGTCACGGACGAGATGCTAAAGAACCCGGATCCCGCGGACTGGCTGATGTGGCGCCGCACGCTCGACAACTGGGGCTACAGCCCGCTCGACCAGATCAATCGCGACAACGTGCATCGGCTGCAGCTCGCGTGGTCGCGCAGGCTCGCGGACGGCGACCAGGAAGGTACGGCCCTCGTCTACGACGGCGTGATGTACTTCCCGAACCCGTTCGACATCACGCAAGCGATCGACGCCGCGACCGGCGATCTGATCTGGGAGTATCGGCGACGTGTGCCCGACGACGTCGGCGAGTATTTCCCGGCGCCCGGCACGAACCGCAACATCGCGATCTACGACACGCTGATCCTCGACAACGGCGCCGACGGCTACGCGTATGCGATCGACGCGCGGACGGGCCAGCTCGTATGGGAGAGCCTGATCCTCGACTATCGGATGGGCGCCAAGAACAGCTCGGGCCCGATCATCGTGAACGGCAAGGTCATCTCGGGCCGCAGCTGCGAGCCCGAGGGCGGCCCGGAGGCGTGCGTGATCACCGCGTTCGACGCGAAGACCGGCAAGGAGCTCTGGCGCACGCGCACGATCCCGAAGCCCGGCGAGCCCGGCGACGAGACGTGGGGCGGCGTCCCGTACGAAGAGCGCGTGCACGTCGGCATGTGGATGGTGCCGAGCTTCGATCCGGAGCTGAACCGCATCTACGTCGGCACGTCGGTCACCGCGCCCGCGCCGAAGTTCATGCTCGGCGGCAACGACGAGCAGTATCTCTATCACAACTCGACGCTCGCGCTCGACGCCGACACCGGCGAGATCGTCTGGTACTTCCAGCACGTCGTCGACCACTGGGATCTCGATCATCCGTTCGAGCGGCTCCTGATCGAGACCGAGGTCGCACCGGATCCGGACTCGGTTCGCTGGATCAGCCCGCGCGTGCGTCCCGGCGAGCGGCGCAAGGTCATCACCGGGATCCCGGGCAAGCCCGGGCTCGTCTACACGCTCGACCGCGAGACCGGCGAGTTTCTGTGGGCCCGCGAGACAATCGAGCAGAACGTGATCGCGGACATCAACGTCGAGTCCGGCGCGGCGACCGTGAACCCCGACTCGATCTTCACGGCGCCGAACCAGGAGAAGCTGATCTGCCCGAGCACGAACGGCGGCAAGAACTATCCTGCCGGCACGTACAGCCCGCTCACGGGCCTGATGTACTTCCCGCTGCAGAACACGTGCATGCGGTCGGTGTCGATGACCGACGAGCAGAGCATCGAGTCGCTGTACGCGATCAGCAACCGCGTCGAGATCACGCCGGGCGCGGAGAACGTCGGCACGATCGAGGCGATCTCCGTGTCGACCGGCGAAACGGCGTGGAAGCACGAGCAGCGCGCGGGCACGTTGTCGCTGATGTCGACCGCGGGCGGCGTTCTCTTCGGCGGCGACGTCAACGGGCGGTTTCGTGCCTACGATCAGCGGACCGGCGAGATTCTGTGGGAGGTGAATCTCGGTGCGCCGGTCAACGGGTATCCGGTCACGTACGCGGTCGACGGCAAGCAGTACGTCGCGGTCAGCACGGGCGGATCGGGCCTCGCGTTCGGGCTCGCTCGGCTCGCACCGGAGATCCGGCCGGGCAGCGGCAATCAGCTCTACGTCTTCAAGCTGCCGGACTGACGAGATTGCTCCCGGACGTGGTGTAGTTTCGTCCGCGCGGTCAGCCCGGCTCTCGGGCGGCCGCGCGGCCGCAGCTTTCTTGAGCCTCGTGCCGTGACGGCCGCCGGGACCTTCACTTATCATTCGGCGGACGGCGACGAACGCGCGAAGACGCGGGGGAGATGAACATGCGATTCACGACGTTGCCCGCCGCGCTCGCGGCGGCCGCACTCGGCATCGCGTGCGCGTCGGCGGAGGCCCAGAGCGGCCGCCCGGAGCGCATCAACGGGCGGCCGAACCTGAACGGCATCTGGCAGGCCTTGAACACCGCCGACTGGAACCTCGAGGCGCATTCGGCCGAGGCGCTTCCGGACTTCTGGCGTCTCGGCGCGTTCGGCGCGGTCCCCGCGGGCCAGAGCGTCGTCGTCGGCGGCAAGATTCCTTATCGGCCCGAGATGCTCGAGCGGCGTGACGCGAACCGGGCCGGCTGGCCGAAGACGGACCCTGCCGCAGCGTGCTACATGCCGGGCATCCCGCGCGCCAACTACATGCCGTTCCCGTTCCAGATCATTCAGGGCGACGGCGACATCCTGTTCGTCTATTCGTTCGCTAAGGCGAATCGCGCCGTTCACATGAGCGACCATGTCGAGATGGCGCCGGTCGACCAGTGGATGGGCTGGTCGAACGGCCGCTGGGAAGGCGACACGCTCGTCGTGACGGTGAATTCGCTCGACGACCGCACGTGGCTCGACCGTGCCGGCAACTTTCACAGCAACCAGATGGTCGTGACCGAGCGGTTCACGCCGATGGGCCCGAGCCACCTGCGGTACGAGGCGACGATCGACGATCCCGCCGTGTTCACCGAGCCGTGGACGATACGGATGACGCTCTACAGGAACGTCGAGCCGAACGCGGAGCTTCTCGAATACAACTGCGTCGAGTACTCGGAGCTCCTCCTGTACGGCGAGTTCCTGAAGGATCCGGTCAAGTAGCCGCCCCGGCCCGAATGACCTGCGGACAGCAACGAGGAGTAGACCCGATGCGAATGACACTCTCGAGCGCCGTCGCGGGCGCTCTGTTCGCTGCCGCCGCGCCCGCCCTCGCCCATCACTCGTTCGCGGCGGAGTTCGACATCAATCGGCCGATCGTGCTCGAAGGCGTCGTCACGAGAATGGAGTTCAGCAACCCGCACTCGTGGCTGCACATCGAAGTCACGCTCGAGAGCGGCGAGAAGGAGCAGTGGGCCGTCGAAGGCGGCGCGCCGAACGCGCTCATCCGCCGCGGCTGGAATCGCAACTCGATCCCGGCGGGCACACGGGTGCGCGTGGAAGGTTACCAGGCGCGCGACCGCGCGAACCGGGCGAGCGGCCGCGAGATCTACCTGCCGGACGGCTCGAGCCTGTTCATGGGCTCGGAAGGCGCCGGCGCGCCGAGCGCGGAATAGAATCGCTCGGCGCGATCGCCGCGGCCGGGCGGTCACGCCCGGCCGAAGGCTTCCAGTGAAGCTTCCCGTTCCGCACCGTCACAGCACGATGAAGAGCCGCTGATCGCCGCGCTGCACGCGCAGCGCGACGGCCTCGCGCTGACCGACCGAGCGCAGGGTCCGCGACAGCTCGTCGATCGACCGGACCGCGACACGATTCACGCCGATGATCACGTCGCCCGGCAGGAGCCCCGCCCTCGCGGCGCGGCTCGTCGGATCGACGTTCACGACGAGCACGCCTTCGACGTTGCGGTAGCGCGGATCCGAGCGATCGATGTTACGCAGCTCGACGCCCTGCAGCCGGTCGAATCCGCCCGGCCCCTGGCCGCCGCGCGCGGTCGTCTGCGCGCCCGGCATGGCGCCGACCGTCGTCTCGACCGTGCGGCGTGTGCCGTCGCGGACGTAGCCGATCCGGACCGGGGTGCCGACGCGCATCAGGCCGATCCTGACGCTCAGGTCGTCGGCGTCGCGGATATCCTTGCCGTCGACCGCGATGATCACGTCGCCCGGCTCGAGGCCCGCCTTCTCGGCGGACGACCCGGGCTCGACCTGCGTGATCAGCGCGCCGTGATCGACGCCGAGATCGAGCGCCTGCGCGAGCGCGGGCGTCACGGTCTGGATCCGCACGCCGAGCCTGCCGCGGCTGACCTCGCCGTATTCGATCAGCTGATCCATGATGCTGCGTGCCATGTTCGACGGCACCGCGAAGCCGATGCCGACATTGCCGCCCGCCGGCGAGACGATCGCCGTGTTGATGCCGACGAGCAGGCCGTCCATCGTGATCAGCGCGCCGCCCGAGTTGCCGGGATTGATCGACGCGTCGGTCTGGATGAAGTCCTCGTAGCCTTCCGCGATGATGTTCGTGCGGCGGCCGAGCGCGCTGACGATGCCGGACGTGACCGTCTGCCCCAGCCCGAACGGATTGCCGATCGCGACGACGAAGTCACCGACCTCGAGCTGGCTCGAATCGCCCATCGGCACGTCGGTGAGGCCGTCCGCCTCGATCCGCAGCAACGCGATGTCGGTCGCCTCGTCGCTGCCGATCAGCTCCGCCTCGAACTGACGCTGATCGTGCAGCGTGACGACGATCGTCGTCGCGTTTGCGATCACGTGATGGTTCGTCAGGATGTAGCCGTTCTCCGCGTCGACGATGACGCCCGAGCCGACGCTCTGCCGCCGCTGCGTGTCGGGAATATCGGGGATGCCGAAGAAGCGCCGGAAGAACGGATCCTCGAGCAGCGGATTCGTGCGGACCGGCACCCGCGACTCGACCTGGATGTTGACGACGGCCGGCGTGACCTCCTTCAGCATCGGCGCGATCGTCCATTCGCCGTTCTTGCGCGCGCCGAGCGGTACCTGTCCGAACGCAGCCGGCGCCGCCGCCACAAGCGACAAGACGACCAGCGTCAGAACCCGGATCGATTGCATGCCACTGCCCTCTGCTGCCGAGCGAAACGACGAGAGATTTATGAGGAGCCCGATAGGATTTCAAGACCGAGGCGGTTCGGGCGTCACGTCGCGTCCGGCGGCGCTTGCGGCCTGAACCGGCACGCACGACCGCCGCGCACCATGCACTCGACGTGCTCGATGTCGGTCCCGAGCAGCGCGCCGAGGAGCGCGAGGTCGAGGCGACACACCTCCGGATGCTCCGCGGCGAGATCGTGGTAGACGCAATTGCGTGCGTCGATCTCTAGCCTCCCGTCGACGCTTTGCGCTCGCGCCGCATAGCCGAGCTCGTGCAGCACTTCCGCCACGATCCGCATGCGCTCGGCGTCGTCGGCCGCGGCTTCGACGCGCGACGCGTAGCGCCTCGCGAGGTCCGCGCCGAGCTCCTCGAGCACGCGCACGAGCCCGTCGCTGCCGAGCGACCGCTTCATGCCGCGGATCATGAGCTCCGAGAAGAACGCGTACTGCTTCGGGAAGAGATGCACGCCCTTGTTCGTCAGGCGCCACGCATACCCCGGCCGTCCGCCCTGCGACGGCCGGATCAGCTTCTCGAGGTAGCCGTCGCGCTCGAGCGCGCTCAGGTGCTGATGCACGGCGCTGCGCGAGATGCCGAGGGATTCGGCGAGCTCGTCTGCGCTCCGCCCCTCCTTCCACTCGAGGAGCGACGTCAGGAGCGCCCGCTGCCGGGCGCCAAGGGCCTCGATCGGGCTGTGCATGCCGCTGATTATCCGCGGCTTTCGCCGATATGCAACTTTGTCAATGTTTTTCTGGATTAAGTAGAACCTTCCTCGGAATCGGCGGCACTCACTCACGTGTCGGCGTGCTCGCCGACGACCTTCACCCGTTTGGAGAGATCCGCCATGGTCAGAACACCTCGCGTCATCCGTCACTCCGTGCTCGCCGTCGCCGCCGCGTGCCTCGCTGTCACGGCCGCCGAATCGCAGCGCCCGCCGAACGATTGGCGGCCGCCGCAGTCCGAGCGCGGCGGCCCGCCCGACTTCGCGTCGCCCCGCTTCGCGCGGAGCGACGACATGAACGTCCTGCTCGGCGCGTGGGCCACGCTCGAGGAAGGCCGGCGCACGTTTCGCTACGACAATTTCGGCAACGAGGTCTTCTGGGGCGATCAGCTTCGGCTGCACGAGGCGATCGCCGGCGCCGCGAACGGCGGCGTCGGTCCCGGCGTGAGCCCGGCCGCGGCGCTCGAGCTCGGGCTCAAGGTGGACGTCGAGGCGCTGCCCGAGTCGCTGGTTCGGGATCTGCGCCGCGGCAAGGTCGACCTCGAAGATCCGGCCATCACCGTCGCGCTCTTGTCGCTCGACGCGGTCGTCGGCGTGCGCGGGTTCGTCGAGGACGGCCGCCTCACGTCGATCGGCATCACATGCGCGCTTTGCCACAGCACGGTGGACGACTCGTTCGCGCCTGGGATCGGCCGCCGGCTCGACGGCTGGGCAAACCGCGATCTCGACGTCGGCGCGATCATCGCGAGCTCGCCGAGCCTCGAGCCGTTCGTCCGTCTCCTCGGCCGCGACGAGAGCTCGATCCGGAAGGACCTCGAAGGCTGGGGACCCGGCAAGTTCGACGCGCATTTCATCCTCGACGGGCAATCGGCGCCCGTGCTGATCCCGCCCGCGTTCGGGCTCGCCGGCGTCAATCTGCACACGTCGCTCGGCTGGGGCTCGGTCACGCACTGGAACGCGTTCGTCGCGGTCCTCGAGATGCAGGGTCAGGGCACGTTCTACGATCCGCGGCTGAACGACCCGGTGAAGTATCCGATCGCGGCGCTCAACGGCTTGTTCGACGTGCGTCCGGACGAGGACCTCGTGACCACGAAGCTCGGCCCGCTGCATCTCTATCAGCTCGCGATCCCGGCGCCGAAGCCGCCGAAGAAGTCGTTCGATGCCGCCGCAGCCGAGCGCGGCGAGGCGATCTTCAACGAGAAGGCGGACTGCGCGCGGTGTCACGTCCCGCCGCTCTTCACGGAGCCCGGCTGGAACATGCACCGCTTCGACGAGATCGGCATCGAGGGCGCGCACGCGGCGCGCGGACCCGAGGACGAGTACTACCGGACGACGCCGCTGCGCGGCCTCTGGACGCGGATGCGCGGCGGCTTCTATCACGACGGGCGCTTCGCGACGCTCGAGGACGTCGTCGCGCACTACGACGGCCTGTTCGGCCTAGGGCTCTCCGCGGCGGAAAAGGCGGACCTGGTCGAGTACCTGAAGTCGCTGTAGCGAAAGTGGCTTCAGCGAGCAACGCGGCGTCGAGCGGCGGTCACGGGCCGCCGCTCGCGCTCGCCTTCGCGGCATCCGCGCCGACGACGCCGGTGCGCAGCAGGAAGTCGCCGAACGGCTCGCCGGCCTTGCGGTTCTTTGCGTAATCCGCGAGCAGCCGGTCGAGCGTCGCGAGGATCTCGGCTTCCGGCAGGTTCTGCGCATAGAGCTCGTTCAGCCGCTCGCCCGTCAGCCCGCCGCCGAGAAACAGGTTGTAGCGGCCGGGCGCCTTGCCGACGAGCGCGATCTCGGCGAGGTACGGCCGCGCACAGCCGTTCGGGCAGCCGGTGATCCTGAGCAGGATGTCGTCGTCGGCGAGCCCGTGCTTCTCGAGCACGGGCTCGAGCTTCGCGAGGAATTCGGGCAGGTAGCGCTCGGACTCGGCCATCGCGAGACCGCACGTCGGCAGCGCGACGCACGACATCGCGTTCCGCCGCAGCGGCTTGAGCGTCGCATAGAGATCCAACCCGTGCTCCGCGACGATGCGGTCGATCTCGTCGACCCGCTCGGGCGAGACGCCGGCGATGATCAGGTTCTGGTTCGCCGTGAGCCGGATGTCGCCGTCGTGGACCTTCGCGAGCGCGTTGATGCCGGTACGAAACCTGTGCTCGCCCGCGTCGACGACCCGGCCCGACGGCACGAAGAGCGTCAGATGCATCCGCCCGTCCTCGCCGCGAACCCAGCCGAGCCGGTCCCCCGTCGTCGTGAGCTTGAACGGCTTCGGCGGCGCGAGCGGGAAGCCGAGCCGGCGCGCGAGCTCTTCCTTGATCCAGTCGATGCCGCGGTCGTCGATCGTGTACTTGAAGCGTGCATGCATGCGATCGCTGCGGTCGCCGAAGTCGCGCTGAATGCCGACGACGTGCTCGGCGACGGCGACGACGTCCTGCGCCTTGCAGTACCCGATCGTCGTCGCGAGCCGCGGATACGTCTTCGGATCGCCGTGCGTCATGCCGAGCCCGCCGCCGACCGCGACGTTGTAACCGGCAATCGTCTTGCCCCGTGCGATCGCGATGAAACCGAGATCCTGCGCGAAGACGTCGATGTCGTTCAGCGGCGGCACGACGAAGCCGACCTTGAACTTGCGAGGCAAATAGGCCTTGCCGTAGAGCGGCTCCTCGTCATCGCGGGGCGGGCCCTCGGGCGCGCCGCGCCAGATCTCGCCGTACGCGCCCGTCTTCGGCGTCAGATGCTCGACGACCTCGAGCGCCTTCTCGTAGGCGATCCGATGGAGCGCCGACTGCTCGGGCAGCGGCGTGATCACGACGTTGCGGTTCACGTCGCCGCACGCCGCGATCGTCGTGAGCGCCGCGTCCGCGATCGCACGCATCGCGGGCTTCACGTTCTTCTTGACGACGCCGTGCAGCTGGATCGACTGGCGCGTCGTCAGCCGCACGCTGCCGTTGCCGAACCGGTTCGCGATCTCGTCGACGGCGAGCCACTGCGCGGGCGTCATCACGCCGCCCGGCACGCGGACCCGGATCATGAAGATGTACGCCGGCTCGAGCCTCTGCTCCGCGCGCTCGTGACGGATGTCGCGATCGTCCTGCTGGTACATCCCGTGGAACTTGAGGAGCTGGCGGTCCTCCTCGGGCACGGCACCCGTCACGGGATCCGCGAGCGACGCGTCGATCGTGCCGCGCAGGAACCGGCTGTTGCGCTTGATGTGCTCGACCTCGGAAAGGGGCTTTTCCGTGCTCACTCGCTTCCCCGTGTCACTGCATCGGCCGCCGGAGCGGTCGAGCGATCAATAGACGTCGCGCTGATAGCGCTTCGCGGTCTTCAGCGCCTCTATGTACTCCTCGGCCGCGTCGGCCGATTTGCCGCCGATCTCGCGCACGACGTTCACGAGCGCCGCATGCACGGCCGGCGCCATGTTCTCGGCTTCGCCGCAGACGTAGACGTGAGCGCCGCGCTCGAGCCACTCGTAGAGCGTCCTCGCCTCCTCGGCAATCCGGTTCTGCACATAGATCTTCTGCGCCTGATCGCGTGAGAACGCGACGGTCAGGCGCGTCAGCAAGCCTTCCTTGCGATAGCGCAGCCACTCGATCTGGTAAAGAAAATCCGAGCGCATCGTGCGATCGCCGAAGATCAGCCAGTTCGGCCCGCGCGCGCCGTGCACGGCGCGGTGCTGCAGGAACGCGCGATACGGCGCGACGCCGGTGCCGGCGCCGATCATGATCACCGGCACGTCGCCGTCGGCCGGCAACCGGAAGTGATCGTTCGGCTCGACGTATGCGAGCACCTCGGTCGTCGGGCCCGCCAGAAACCCGGACGCGGCGCCCCAATGCGCGCGACCGAACCGCTCGTAGGCAACGACACCTACGGTGAGATGCGCTTCGTCCGGATTCGCGTCGAGGCTCGACGCGACGGAGTAGAGGCGCGGCGTCAGCTTACGCAGCGTGTCGACGAGCTGTTGCGCGGTGAGCTTCGCCGGATGCTCGGCGACGACGTCGACGACCTGGCGGACCTTGAGATAGGCCGCCGCGTCCGGCGTATCGAGGAGATCGGCGAGCGCCGCAGCGTTGGCGACCTCCGCATACGCCTTCGCGAACCCGCGGCTCGCGCTCGTGATCTCGAAGCGCCGCGTCAGCGCGTCGCGCAACGTCAGCGTATCGCCGCCGACACTGATCTCGGCGCCGCCGTCGAGCGCGAGCGCTTCGAGGAGCGCGTCGACCGATTCGGCGCGGTTCTCGGGCCAGATGCCGATCGCGTCGCCCGGCTGATAGACCAGTCCCGAGCCCTCGAGCGACAGCTCGATGTGGCGCACGTCCTTCGTCGAGCCGCGGCCCGTGATCTTCTGGTTCACGAGCACCTCGGCGCGGAACGGGTTCGCGCGCGAATGCACCGGCGCCGCCGTGCCGCCGCGCACGACCTCGAGCTGCGCGACACGGCGCGTCTCGGCCGCACCGCGCTCGACCTCGACCTTCGCGACGAACGCGTCGCGCCATGCGTCGGCGGCGTCCTCGAAATCGACGTCGCAGTCGACGCGGTCGTGAACGCGCTTCGCGCCGAGGGCCTCGAGGCGTGCGTCGAGCGCGCGGCCGACCGAGCAGAAGTCCTCGTAGCTCGAATCACCGAGCGCGAGCACCGAGTACCGGAGCTGCTCGAGCTTCGGCGCGCGGTCGCTCATCCAGAACTTGAAGAACGCCTCGGTGCCTTCGGGCGGATCGCCGAGCCCGTGCGTCGCGACGATGAACGTCGCCTGCTCGATACGCCGCAACGCCTTCGGGTCGAAGTCGCGCAGGTCGACGAGCTCGGTACCGACACCGATATGCCGCAGGCGTTCCTTGACGGATTGTGCGATGCGTCGGCTGTTGCCGGTTTCAGTCGCGTAGAAGATGGTCCACCGCGACGCCGGCACCTCGCGTTGCCGAGGTGCGGGTTGCACGTCGTCCGCAGCGGCGGCGCGGCCTGCCGCGAGCCCGGCGAGATATCCGCTCGTCCAGATCAGCTGCTCGCGATCGAGGTGGCCGACGACCTCGTCGAGCTGCTTGATCGTCTCTGCGGGAATGGAGGGCGGAACGGCGTCCGCGCGAACTGCCGACATGAGATCGATTCTTCGCTGGGAGTGGCCGGGCATAGTATTTTCGCCACCGCAGCGCGTGAACGTTTAAAGAGGCATCGCGGTATATCGAAAGCGAATTTACGTGAAAAGCGTGCGTTTGCTGGCGAAATGAGCGACGCTGCGACATTCGTATCGACGGTCTCGATGCAATCCTTCGGCCGCATCGATGAGCCACGCGCTCTCGTGCGCAAACGCATCCTGGTCGTGCGAAGTTGACTTGGAGCTTCGAACTGCCGAATCTGCGCCGCTCGACGTTGCACTTTTCACAATGGACACCGAGCTCGCTCGCACTTTCCTCTCCGTCGTCGCCGCCGGCAACTTCGTGAAGGCCGCGGAGAAACTCTGCGTGACGCAATCGACGGTCAGCGCGCGGATTCAATCTCTCGAGCAGCAGCTCGGCTGCCGTCTGTTCGAGCGCAACAAGGCGGGCACGACGCTCACTCCTGCGGGACGCATGTTCCAGAAGCATGCGGCCGCGCTGCTGCGCACGGTCGAGCGGGCGCGCCAAGACGTGGGGATCGCACAAGGCTTCCGCGCGTCGCTGACGCTCGGCGGCCGCATCGGCGTGTGGGAAGCGCTGCTCCTCCCGTGTCTCGCGGAGCTGCGCGACACGGCCCCGGACATCGCGATCCGTGCGGAGATCGGCTTCGAGGAGGACCTGATGCAGGGGCTCGTCGAGGGACGCGTCGACATCGCGGTGCTCTACTCTCCGCAGAGCCGCCCGGGGCTCGTCGTCGAAAGGCTGACGGACGAGGAGCTCTTGCTCGTGTCGACGCGCGCGGACGTCTCTGGACCAGGCGAGCCCGACTACGTCTACGTCGACTGGGGACCGGAGTTCTACGCGCGTCATCAGGCGAGCTTCCCCGAGTTCATCGCGTCGGGGCTGACCGTGAACGTCGGCTGGCTCGGCCTGCAGCACGTGCGCGCGGCCGGCGGCTCGGGCTATTTCCCGCGGCGCCTCGTCGCCACGGACCTCGCCGCGGGGCGGCTGCACGCGTCGCGCGACGCTCCGCAGCTTCGTCTGCCCGTCTACGTCGTCTATCCGGAGGAGCGCGAGCGCGGCGTGTTCGACCCGGTCTTGGCCCGCATTCGGACGGCGGCGCAGGCACAACTGTAACGACGAACGGCGCCGCGCACGCGACGTCACTCTCCCCTGCTGCATCGACCGAACGCTCTGAACGGGTCGTAACCGACCGCACGAGCTCGTCGAGCGGGAGAACCGGCTCCTGGCCGCCCGTTTCCGCCCTTGAAAAACGCAGAGCCGTCCCCAAAGGGCCGAGATCGGCGGCCGCGGCCGAGCCCGGCCGGCGAAAAATCAAGAAACGGCTAATCCGTCAACCACCTGTGACAGGAGGTAGCGCATGAGAACGCAACACTCGACGCTGAACGCTGTCAGGGCCGGATCCGTGCTCGGCTTCGGCCTTCTCGCCCTCGCCACCGCGGGCTTCGCGACAGCGGATACGTCGGAAAAGGGCCCCGACACGTACACCTGGTCGGCCGAGCTCGTCGAGTTCGACGAGGCGAGCCGTACCGCGACCGTCAAGGCCCGCGTCGTCGGCGAGGCCGAAGACGTGAAGACCGACTCGTTGAAGGAAGGCGACCGCGCGATGCTGACCTGGTCGGGCATCACGTACGGAGCGGGGATCCGCGCGCTCGAGCCGGGCGACAAGTCGAGCTACGACCGGATGAGCATGCCGGTCGAGTTCGTCGCGGAGGACAACGGACACCTCGTGTTCCGCGTGCAGATCCCGGCCGATGACGTCGCCGCAATCGCCGCGCTCGAGGCCGGGAAGTGGGTCACGGCGGAGTCGGCCCATCAGGCAAACGCCGGCGCGGAGGCGGTCCTCTCGATGAGGCCGTACGGTCATGTGGAGTAGCGCCGCGGTGATTCGGGCGGCGCTCGCCGCCGGCGCGCTCGCGGCCGCGAGCGTCGCGTTCGGGCAGAACCGGCTGCCGGAGGTCGACCGCTTCACGGCGAAGACGGTCGCGATGACGCCCGAGATCGAGCTCAGGATCGACGTCCGGGAATGGTCCGACGAGGACGCCCGATCCGCGGTCGTCGCCGCGCTCGCCGACGGCTCCGACGTGGCGGGCGCGCTCCGCGCGCTACCGACGGTCGGCTATGTCTGGCGCAGCGACTCCGGCGTCGGCTACTCGCTCAAGTACGCTCACCGGATCGAGACGCCGGACGGCGACCGAATCACGTTCGTGACCGACAAGCGCCTCGGCGCCTACGACTTCAAGCCGTGGACGGCCGACGGCGTCACCGAGAGCTCCGAGCTCGAATACTCGGTAATCGAGCTGAGGCTCCCCGAGAACGGGACCGGAGACGGCACGCTGTCGCTCGCCGCGGAGGTGAAGCTCGATCAGGAGAACGGCCTCGTGCTGCTCGAGGCGCCGGCGAACGCACCGCGTCTCTTGAGCGGCGTGCAGCTCGAGCCGAAGCCGTACTGGGCGAAGGGCTCGTGACGGCGGGCGGGACGGCCGGCGAACGTGTTCGCCGGCCGCCCTCCCTCAGCGTGCGAGCCCGCTCAAAGCGCCTCGTCTCCCGTTTCGCCGGTACGAATGCGCACGGCGTGCTCGAGATTGGAGACGAAGACCTTGCCGTCTCCGATCGAGCCGGTCGCCGCGGCCGAGATGATCGCCTCGACCGCCTGCTCGACGAGGTCGTCGGGAACCGCCGCCTCGATCTTCGTCTTCGGCACGAAGTCGACGGAGTATTCCGCTCCTCGATAGAGCTCGGTGTGCCCCTTCTGGCGGCCGAAACCTTTGACTTCCGTGACCGTCAATCCCTGGACGCCGGCCTCGCCCAACGCTTGACGCACGTCTTCGAGCTTGAACGGCTTGATGATTGCCGTGACCCACTTCATTTGCTGCTACTCCTACCGGGCCGGGCGCCGTCGGGCGGCCCGTTGCGTTGAGATCAAAAGACGACGCGCCTTGTGCAGCCTTTGTGCCATGGCCGGGAATGGTTTGGATTCAATGAGTTAGCAGAAACGGACGCGGCCCCGCGCTCCGCATTGGTGCGTGTCGCGCACCAACGAGGAGCAGCGGGGCCGCTTCGGACCGCGTCGATCCGCGAGAATCAGCGCGCGGGCTTGCGGAACAGAAACACCGCGCGATCGGTCCCGCCGCGCGTGCCGGGCGCGAACACCATCGTGGACCGGTCGTCCTCCGGATGCGCGAGCAGGTCGCTGTCGACCTCGAGCTCGAAGCCCGCCGCCGTGACCTCCTCGATGATCGTCTCGACGCCCATGCGATGGATCGTCGCGGCGTCGCGCCAGCCCGAGCCGTCCTCGGCCTTGTGGTCGATGATGAGGTACGCGCCGCCCGGCTTCAGCGCGTCGAAGAGCTTCGCGTTCAGCTTCGCCGTGTCGATGTTCTGCGGCCTGAGGTCGTGGTAGTAGAGCACGTTCATCACGACGTCGACGCCGTCGGGGAACTCGGCCTCGTTGTAGTCCTGAAGGTAGTACGTCGCGTTGTCGTGCTCGGCGTCGAACGCGCGCGCCGCTTCGCCGGCGAATTGCTCCGTGTACGGCAGGTCGTACATGTAGACGTGGCCTTCGGGCCCGACGGCCTCGACGAGCATCCTCGTGTAGTAGTGGCCGAACGACGCGAACTCGATGACGCGATCGCCCTCCTCGAGGCCGACGAGCGTCAGCACCTCCGCGGGCTTGCGAGCGGCGTCGCGCTCGCGATCCGCGGCGGGACGGGCAGCCGACTCGACGGCCCTGCGGATGTGCGCGGGCGTATCCGGCGGGATCTGGTAGCCGTCCTGCGCGGCCACGCGGCCGCCGACGGAGAGCGCGGCCGCCGCCGCGACGAGGACGGATGCCGAGCGCATCCGCGCAACGAGGGATTCCGAACGCATGGTCGTCTCCGGTGGAATGCCGCAGACGTTATAAGCGCAAAGCCGTGCCGGTGGCTACAGCTCGTAGGTCACGGCCTTCGTCTGCAGGAATGCCTCGAGCCCCTCGACGCCGTGCAGCCGACCGATCCCGCTCTCGCGATACCCACCCGTCTCGATCTCCGGGAAGAGCCGCGTGTGCGCGTTGATCCACACGCTGCCGCTCCGGATCGCTCCCGCGGCACGCTGCGCGCGCGCGAGGTCGCGGGACCAGACGCTCGCCGCGAGGCCGAACCGGCTCGCGTTCGCCTTCGCGATCGCCTCCGCGTCGTCGTCGAACGTCTGCACGGAAAGCACCGGGCCGAACACCTCGTCCGCGAGGAGCCGCGAGCGCGGGTCGCGCACGCGCACGAGGCTCGGCGTGACGAACGCGCCCGCGGCGAGTGCGCCGTCGGCCGGCTGCCCTTCGAGCAGCACCTCGTCGCTGCTCCCCGCGTCGGCGACGAGACGGCGAATGCGCTCGCGGCTCGGCACGTCGATCAGCGGCCCGAGCTCGGTCGCGGGATCGTCCGCGAGGCCGAGCCGCACGGCGCGGAGGCGCTCCGCGAGCTTCGTCTCGAACGCCTCCGCGACACGTCGATGCACGATCACGCGGCTCGCGGCGACGCAGACCTGTCCGGCATGGCTCAACGCCGCGCGCACGATGCCTTCCGCGGCACGGTCGAGATCCGCATCGTCGAAGACGACGCACGGCGCGCTGCCGCCGAGCTCGAGGTTCAGCCGCTTCAACGTCGCGGACGCCGCCGCCATGATCCGCTTGCCGACGTCGGTGCTCCCCGTGTAGCTCACCATGTCGACGTCGGGCGACGCGACGAGGTGCTTGCCGACCGCGTCGCCGGTCTCGACGAGCATGTTCACCGCGCCATGCGGCAGCTCTTCGATCGCGGCGATGCGCTCGAACACCTTCGCGTTCACGAGCGCGGTCTGCGCCGCGGCCTTGACGACGGCCGTGCAGCCGGCCGCGATCACCGGCGCGAGCGAGCGGATCAGGAGCGCGATCGGCGCGTTCCACGGCACGATGATCGCGACGACGCCGACGGGCTCGCGGCGCAGCAGCGTATGGAGATTCGGCTCGAGCTCGATCGTGCGGCCGAACACGTTGCGCGCGAGCCCCGCGTAGTAACGGAGCTCGGAGACCGCGCCCGCGACCTCGTGCATCGCGTCGCGGATCAGCTTGCCGTTCTCGCGCGCGAGGTCCCAGGCGAGCTCGGGCTTCGCGGCTTCGATGCGGTCGGCGAGCGCGAGCAGCACGTGCGCACGCACGCGCGGTTGGCGTGCCCATGTCCCCGTGTCGAAGACGCGCCGCGCGGCCGCGATCGCCGCTTCCGCGTCGTCGGGGCCCGCGTCCGCGAATTCGCCCAGCGTCTCGCCGGTGCCCGGGTTCACGCTCGACGCCGTCGCGCCGCTCGCCGAAGACCGCCACTCGCCGTCGATCCAATGCTTCGCCGTTTCGCTCACTGCTTTCCTCCTGTGCCCTCCGTGGCGCTACCGACACGCGGCAGGGCCTTTGGACAGCATACGGCCTTCTTCGGGCGCCGGGTCGAAGCGCGCGGCCGCACCGCCGAGTTCAAGTCCGCCGAGGCTTGTGCGAACATCGTTTTAGCCAGACGAGTCAAGCACTTCACGGAGGGGAAGAAGATGGGATTCGCACTGTCGCCGCTCGAGCTCAAGAGCTCGGCGTTCCTGCAGAACGGCGCCATTCCCCGCAAGCACACCGGCGAGGGCGAGGACGTCTCGCCGCCGCTCGCGTGGTCGCATCTGCCCGACGGCACGAAGTCGCTCGCGTTGATTTGCCATGATCCGGACGCGCCGCTCGTGAGCCCGGGCTCGTACGGCTTCGTGCATTGGGTGCTCTACAACATCCCGGCGTCCGTCTCCGAGCTGCCCGAAGGCGTGCAGGGCTATACGAGCGGCCGCAACGATTTCGGCAAGACGCGCTATGGCGGGCCGATGCCGCCGGAGGGCCACGGCGTGCACCACTACTATTTCTGGCTGCTCGCGCTCGATAAGGAGCTCGATCTTCCGGCCGGCCTGTCGATGTGGCAGCTCCTCGAGCGCATCGAGCCGCACGTGATCGGCATGAATCGCCTCGTCGGCACGTACTCGCGCGGCTGAAGTCGTGGTCACTCGACGCGATCTCTTCGCCGGCGGCCTTGCCGCCGTCGCTTGGGCCGGAACGAGCCGAGTGCTCGCGCAGGCCACGGATCCGGTGGACCTCACGCTCGCGGAAGCGTCGCGCATGATTCGCGCGCGGCAGCTCTCGCCCGTCGAGCTCACCGAGGCGTACCTCGCGGCGATCGAGCGCTACGAGCCCGCCGTCAACGCGTACATCACGATCACGCGCGAGCGCGCGCTCGAGCAGGCGCACGCGCTCGAGGCGGAGCTCGCGAACGGCACATGGCGCGGTCCGCTGCATGGCATACCGATCGCGCTCAAGGACAACATCGACACCGCCGGCATTCGGACGACGGCCGCAGGCGCGGTATTTGCCGATCGTGTTCCGAGCGAGGACGCCGAGGTCGTGCGCCGACTCGACGCGGCGGGCGCCGTGCTGCTCGGCAAGCTCAACATGCACGAGTACGCGTACGGCGGCACGTCGTCGATCACTCACTTCGGTCCGGTGCACAATCCTTGGAACCTCGCGCACATTCCCGGCGGGTCCTCCGGCGGCTCCGCGGCCGCGGTCGCCGCGCGAATGTGCGCCGGCGCGCTCGGCACCGACACGCTCGCTTCGATTCGCTTGCCCGCCGCGTACTGCGGCGTCGTCGGTTTCAAGCCGACGCACGGCCTCGCGAGCATCCGCGGGATCATTCCCGTGTCCGAGTCGCTCGATCACGTCGGCCCGCTGGCGCGCACCGTCGCCGATGCGGCGCTGATGCTCGGCGCAATCGCGGGCTTCGATCCGCTCGACCCCGTCAGCATTCGCGCGCCAATCCCGGATTATTCGGCGGCGCTCTACCGCAGCGCGGCGACGCTCAGGATCGGCCTGCCAGGCGATCGTTATTTCGCGGCGCTCGAGCCCGACGTCGAGGCGGCGATCGACGACGCGCTCGCGATGCTGCGGAGGCTCACGGCCCAGACGCGCGACGTCACGATGCCCGAGCCGCCGGACTTTTCGGTGCTGCTCGCCGAGGCGTACGCGTATCACAAGCCCTGGCTCGATGATCCCGCGACGCGGCGCCTTTACGATCCGGTCACGCTCGAGCGCCTGCTCGCCGCGGGCGCGTTCTCGACCGTCGAGTACTACGCGGCGCGGCGCGAGCTCGAGCTCGCGCGCAACGCGATCGATAGCGTATTCGCCGACGTCGATCTCGTCGTCACGCCGACCGCGCCGGGTTTGCCCGAGACGATCGCGAACGCGCAGAACCCTGCCGAAGCGTCCGGCGCCGAGCCGTCGGTACGGAACACGTACCCGTTCAACTTATTCGGCATCCCGACGATCAGCGTGCCGTGCGGCTTCAGCAGCACGGGGCTGCCGGTCGGTCTGCAGATCAGCGGCCCGCGTCTCGGCGAGCTCGCGGTGCTCACGCTCGCGCATGCGTACGAGCAGGCGACGGATTGGCACCGCCGCAGGCCACCGCTGCTCGACGGTTGAAACGCTCGGAATGGAACTTGCATTTCGCCACGATCCAGCACATGCCAAGGAGGAGACTGGATCATGGAAAGGATCGAGAAAACAGTCGAGGTGAACTGCCCGCTGCACACCGTCTACAACCAGTGGACGCAGTTCGAATCGTTCCCGAAGTTCATGTCCGGCGTGAGAGACGTCCGCCAGATCGACGACACGCACACGCACTGGCGCGCGGAGCTCTGGGGCAAGGAGAAGGAGTGGGACGCGGAGATCACGGAGCAGATCCCGGACAAGATCATCGCGTGGCGCAGCATCTCGGGCGACGCGCCGAACGCGGGGAGCGTTCGCTTCGAGCCGTTAACGGGTGAGCGCACTCGCGTGTACCTGACGATGGAATACGAGCCGCAAGGGATCACGGAGAAAGTCGGCGACTCGCTCGGCGCGATGGGCATGAGCGTTCAACGCTCGGTCGACGGCTTCAAGCAGTTCATCGAGAGCCGCGGCCGCGAGGAAGGCGGGTGGCGCGGCGAGGTGCACGGCGGCGACCGCGAGCTTTGAGCGGCCCTTTCGCCGATCGGCGGGGCCTCGCGCTTCGTCGGTCGGCGGAGTCGATTGCGCGGGCTAGCTAGTTGCGCGGCGCGCCGAGCGCCGGAGAGTCGAGCAGCGCGCGGGCCGCCTCCCCTACGGTGTCGAGGTGCTCGGTGCTTGCGAATACGCAACGCGCCGAGAAGGCCCCTACTACGAGCAGCGTCAGCGCATCGCCGAGCGCGTCCGGTTGTCGCGCGCCCATCTCTTTGCAGAGTGCGCGGAAGCGTCGCGCGATCTCGTCGTGGTGCTCGCGGATGATGCGCGCAGCGGGGTGATCGGGATCGACCTCGACCGCGGTATTCGCGATCGGGCATCCCCTGTCCGCAGTCTTGTGGCAGAGCCGATTCTCGAGCAGCTGGAACAGCGCCTCGACCTGCGCGCGCGCGTTGCCCGCATGAGGCTTGATCGTCGCGTCCCACCACTCCCAGAAGCGCCGCGTCTGATCTTCGAGGCACGCGGCGACGAGCGCGTCCTTCGACTCGTACAGCCGATACAGCGTGACCTTCGTCGTCTCGGCCTCGGCCGCGATCGCATCGACGCTCACTGCGCGAATGCCGTGTCGATAGAACAGATTCTGGGCGGCGCGGAGGATGCGGTCCTTCGTGCACTGAGGCGGGCACGAGCACTCGCTGGGGCTCGCGAACGGCGGGGCCGTATCGGAAATGACGTCGAAGGGTGTTGACATGAAACTTACCGGTTAGTTAACCTGCGATGTAACTAGACGGTATAGTAACAGAAGCGTCACACCCCGCCCATAGTGTCGAGATTCGGCTTCCCGAAACGACCACTCGGAGCCCGACGCTTTTCTTACTGGCCCGTCGTTGCGCATCAAACCGGATTGTAACTCCCAATACGAACAAAGGATTACCGATGAGATCGCATTCCATCGCGTCCCTCGCCCCGTCGCTGCTCGCCGTTGCGATCCTCGCCGGCTGCACGAGCGGTGAAGCCCAGGACCAGGCTTCCGCGCCGCCGCCGCCCGCGGTCAGCGCCGCGGAGGTCACGATCCGGGAGCTCCGCGACTGGGCGGACTTCACCGGCCGACTCGAAGCCGCGAGCCACGTCGAGGTACGCCCGCGGGTCGGCGGCTACATCGAGTCCGTGCATTTCGACGAGGGCGGCAGAGTCTCACGAGGCGATCTGCTGTTCACGATCGATGCGCGCCCGTACGAGGCCGAGGTCGCGCGCCTCGAGGCCGAGCTCGCGCGCGCGAAGGCGCAGCTCGAGCTCGCGCGAACGTATCGCGACCGCGCGGAGCGCCTGCTCGCCGAGAAGGCGACGTCCCGCGAGGAGTACGAGCAGCTCGCCGCGGACGCCGAGGTCGCCGAGGCCACGGTCCGCTCCGTCGAGGCCGCGCTTGCCGCGGCGAAGCTCGACCTGTCGTTCACGCGCGTCACGGCGCCGATCGACGGTCGCGTGTCGCGTGCCGTCGTGACCGCGGGCAACCTCGTCGACAGCACGACGCTCTTGACGACGGTCGTCGCGGACGACCCGATCCACGCGTACTTCGACGTCGACGAGCACACGTATCTCGAGCTGATGCAAGGTGCCGTGGCGAGGACGGCCGGATCGCAAGCGCAGGAGTCGACGAGCTCGAAGGCGCATCCGCATCACCGCGACGGGCTCGTCGTGTTCGTCGGTCTCGCGAACGAGCAAGGCTACCCGCACGTCGCGCAGCTCGACTTCGTCGACAACGAGGTCGATCCCGAGCAAGGCACGATCCGCGCGCGCGCGGTTCTGCACAATGCGGACGGACGCTTCACGCCCGGCCTCTTCGCACGGCTTCGCGTCGTCGGCGAGCGCACCTATCGCGCCGCGCTCGTCGACGAGAAGGCGATCGGCACCGATCTCGATCGCAAGTACGTGCTCGTCGTCGACGAGAACGGCGTCGCGCAGTACCGCGCGGTCGAGCTCGGACGAAGCGTCGACGGTCTTCGCATCGTGAAGAACGGGTTGCACGAAGGCGACCTGGTGATCGTGAACGGCCTGCAGCGGGTGCGTCCGGGGATGCCGGTCGTCGCGAACGAGGTGCCGATGCCGATCGAGTCGCCGCAGGTCGAACGGCTCGTCGCGGCCGACGAGTTCGACTTTGCCGTAGCGGCCTCGCAGGAGGGATCGCGGAATGACGGCTTCTAGCCGCTAACGGCCCGGCCGGCGGGACTCCCGCCGGCCCTCCCCGCCTTTCGGGTTCATAGCCTCGCGCGGCGAGGCCGGGGAGCTTTTTTTCGCCAGGTTCCGGGATTGTCGAGGGACGGACCATGAACTTCTCGCAGTACTTCATACAGCGGCCGATCTTCGCCGGGGTGCTCTCGGCGCTCATTTTCATCGCGGGCGCGCTGTCGCTGCGCCTCTTGCCGATCAGCGAGTACCCGGAGGTCGTGCCGCCGACGGTCATCGTCACGGCACGTTATCCGGGCGCGAACCCCGAGGTCATCGCCGAGACGGTCGCGTCGCCGCTCGAGCAGGCGATCAACGGCGTCGAGAACATGCTGTACATGTCGTCGCAGTCGACCGCGGACGGCGTCATGCAGCTCACGGTGACGTTCGCGCTCGGCACCGACCTCGACAAGGCGCAGGTGCTCGTGCAAAACCGCGTCGCGCAGACGCTCGCGAAGCTGCCCGAGGAGACCCAGCGGATCGGCGTCGTGACCGAGAAGTCGTCGCCGAACATCACGCTGCTCGTGCACCTCATCGCGACGGACGACCGGTACGACATGCTGTACCTGTCGAACTATGCGACGCTCAGGATTCGCGACGAGCTCGCGCGCATTCCCGGCGTCGGTCAGGCGCAGGTGTTCGGCGCCGGCGACTACTCGATGCGCGTGTGGCTCGACCCGGAGAAGATCGCGGCGCTGAACCTGACCGCGGGCGACGTCGTGCGCGCGATCCGCGAGCAGAACATCCAGGTCGCGGCCGGCCAGCTCGGCGCGCCGCCGGCAGCGAGCGCCGCGCAGTTCCAGCTCCTGATCAACACGCAGGGACGGCTCGCGAGCACGGAAGAGTTCGAGAACATCGTGATCAAGACGGGCGACCGGGGCCAGATCACGCGGCTCCGCGACGTCGCGCGCGTCGAGCTCGGCGCGAGCACGTACGCGCTCCGCGCCCTCCTCGACAACGAGGAAGCGACCGCGGTCGTGATCTTCCAGCAGCCCGGCAGCAACGCGATCGAGATCTCGAACCGCGTGCGCGAGCGCATGGCAGAGCTCGCGAAGGACTTCCCGGAGGGGATCGAATACAAGATCGTCTGGGACCCGACGATGTTCGTCCGCGACTCGATCAAGGCGGTCGTGAAGACGCTGGTCGAAGCGATCTTCCTCGTCGTGCTCGTCGTCGTGCTGTTCCTGCAGACTTGGCGCGCGTCGATCATCCCGCTCGTCGCCGTGCCGGTCTCGCTCGTCGGCACGCTCGCGGTGATGCACGCGCTCGGCTTCTCGTTGAACACGCTGTCGCTGTTCGGCCTCGTGCTCGCGATCGGCATCGTCGTCGACGACGCGATCGTCGTCGTCGAGAACGTCGAGCGCAACATCGAGAAGGGGCTCAAGCCGCTCGAGGCGGCGCGCCAGGCGATGCGCGAGGTCACGAGCCCGATCATCGCGATCTCCGCGGTGCTCGTCGCCGTGTTCGTGCCGACCGCGTTCATCAGCGGGCTCTCGGGCGAGTTCTACAGCCAGTTCGCGCTGACGATCGCGATCAGCACCGTGATCTCGGCGTTCAACTCACTGACGCTCTCCCCTGCACTGTCGGCCGTGCTGCTGAAGCCGCACGGCGCGCCGCCGGACCGGCTGCAGCGCGGGATCGATCTCGCGTTCGGGTGGCTGCTCAGGCCGTTCAACCGGATCTTCGAGTGGTCGTCGCTGCGCTACGTCGGCCTGACCGGTCGGCTGCTGCGCCGTGCGAGCATCGCGGTCGTCGTCTACGTCGGCCTGATCGGGCTCACGTGGCTCGGCTTCTCGAGCGTGCCGCGCGGATTCATCCCGCAGCAGGACAAGGAGTATCTCGTCGCGTACGCGCAGCTGCCCGAGGCCGCGACGCTCGACCGCACGGACGCCGTAATCCGCCGCATGGGCGAGATCGCGCTCGCGACGCCGGGCGTCGCGCACTCGGTCGCGTTCCCCGGGCTCTCGATCAACGGCTTCGTGAACAGCCCGAATACCGGCATCGCGTTCATCGCGCTGAAGGACTTCGAGGATCCGGACCGGGTCGAGAAGCGCTCGGCGTGGGAAGTCCTCGCGGAGCTCAACGCGAAGTTCGCCGAGATCCAGGACGCGTACATCGCGGTGTTTCCGCCGCCCGCGGTCGAGGGCATGGGCGCGATCGGCGGCTTCAAGCTGCAGATCGAGGACCGCGCGGGCTTGGGATTCGAGGCGCTCTACAACGAGACGCAGAGCATCCTCGCGCAGGCGTATCAGACGCCGGGGCTCGCGGACGTGTTCTCTGGCTTCCAGGTGAACGTGCCGCAGGTCCGCGCGAAGGTCGACCGCGACAAGGCGAAGGCGCAGGGGGTGCCGCTGACCGAGATCTTCGACACGATGCAGGTCTATCTCGGTTCACTTTATGTCAATGACTTCAATCAGTTCGGAAGAACTTATCAAGTCAATGCTCAAGCGGACATGCGCTTCCGCCTGACGCCGGACGACATTCTCAGGCTCAAGGTGCGGAACTCGGCCGGCGAGATGGTGCCGCTCGGCGCGTTCGTGACGCTCGAGGAGATCGCGGGACCGGATCGCGTGATGCACTACAACGGCTACGTGACCGCCGAGATCAACGGCGCGCCGGCGCCGGGCTACTCGTCGGGCCAGGCCGAGGCGCTGATCGCGGACATCGTCAGCCGCTCGCTGCCGAACGGCATGGACTTCGAGTGGACCGAGCTCACGTACCAGCAGATCCTCGCCGGCAACACCGGCATCTGGGTCTTCCCGCTCGTCGTGCTGCTCGCGTTCCTCGTGCTCGCGGCGCTCTACGAGAGTCTCGCTCTTCCCCTGGTCGTCATCTTGATCGTGCCGATGTGCTTGCTCTCGGCGATCACCGGTGTGTGGCTCACGAACGGCGACAACAACATCTTCACGCAGATCGGCTTCATCGTGCTCGTCGGTCTCGCGTGCAAGAACGCGATCCTGATCGTCGAGTTCGCGCGGACACGCGAGGCGACCGGCGTGAGCACGTGGGACGCGATCCTCGAGGCGTGCCGGCTCAGGCTGCGCCCGATCCTGATGACGTCGATCGCGTTCACCGCGGGCGTCGTGCCGCTCGTGTTCTCGCACGGATCGGGCGCCGAGATGCGGCACGCGATGGGCGTCGCGGTGTTCGCCGGGATGATCGGCGTGACGGTGTTCGGGCTGCTGCTGACGCCGGTGTTCTACTGGGTCGTGCGGCGGCTGACCGCGCGGACCCGGCACGCGCACGACGCCGAAGGCGCGTCGCCGTCCCACGCCCCGGCGGAGCCGGCCACGTCCGGCGGCTACGCGTAAGCATCGCGATACCACTTTATAAACATTGCGTAAGTGTTTGAGGCAACGATGAACGCAAAGACACTGGGACCTGGCCTCGGCGCCCCTCGCAGCAATGGCGAGCCCCACGGAACGGGGATCAAGGCGAACGGACTCGCCTTCGCCGCCCTGCTGTCGCTCGCCGGCTGCGCGGTCGGTCCGGACTACGTGGCACCGACGACGCCGCCCGCGACGTTCGCCGCCGCGGAAACGGACCTGCTCGTCACGCGGCCGTTCGAGGCCGCATGGTGGGAGCAGTTCGGCGATCCGGTCCTCGACGATTTGATCGAGCGAGCGCTCACGGCCGATCTCGACCTGCGCATCGCGGCCGCGCGCATCGACGAGTCGCGCGCGCTCTTGAGCCGCGCGCGGCGCGAGCAGTGGCCGAGCTCGCGCTACGAGGCGGCCCGCGAGGAGACCAAGGCGCAGCAGCCGATGTTCACGAGCGAGCGTATCGAGGTCGAGAGCTATCGAACGGGTCTCCAGACCGCGTGGGAGATCGACGTCTTCGGGCGGCTCCGCCGCAGCACCGAAGCGGCCGTCGCCGACGCGCAAGCCGCGGAGGCCACCCTGCGCGACGTGCAGGTGCTCGTCGCCGCCGAGGTCGCGAGCACGTATCTCGATCTGCGCGCGGCGCAGAAGCGGCTGCGCGTCGCCGAGGAGAACCTCGCGAACCAGCGCGAGACGCTGCGGCTGACCGAGGTCCGATACTCGCTCGGCCGCGGCAGCGAGCTCGACGTCGCGAGCGCACGCGCTGCGCTGTCGGCGACCGAGGCGCAGATCCCCGCGCTCGTGACGGCGGAACGCGTCGCCGCGCATCGCCTCGCCGTGCTGCTCGGGCTTCGGCCGGGAGACCTCGACGTCGAGCTCGCGTATCGCGAGATGCCGCCGCATCTGACGACGCTCGCGATCGGGGAGGCTGCGGACCTGCTGCGACGAAGGCCGGACGTGCGCGCCGCGGAGCGGCGGCTCGCCGCTGCGACGGCCCGCATCGGCGTCGAGAGGGCCGACCTCTTCCCGCGCGTGTCACTCAGCGGATTCCTCGGATTCATCAGCGGCGATTCGAGCGAGCTCGGCGAGTCGTCGAGCCGCGCGTGGAGCGCGACGCCGGTGATCAGCTGGAGCGCTTTCGATCTCTCCGCCGCGCGAGCGCAGGTGCGCGGCGCCGAGGCACGCACGGCCGCGGCGCTCGCCGAGTACGAGCAGACCGTGCTGCGCGCGCTCGAGGAGACGGAGAATGCGTTCGTGAGCTACGCGCAGCAGCGGGAGCGGCTCGCCGCCGTGATCGAGCAGGCGGAAGCATCGCGCCGAGCCGCGGAGCTCGCGCGGATCCGCTACCGCGAAGGCGCGCTCGACTTCCTGCGGCTGCTCGACGCCGAGCGCACCGTGCTCGAGGCCGAGGACGCGGTCGCGGTCGCCGAGGCCGAGCTCAACAACGCGGTCGTCGCGATCTACAAGGCGCTGGGCGGTGGCTGGGAAGCGGCGCCGACCGTCGCGCAGCGCTGACCGAGCGCGGCATCACCGCGCAAGCAGCACGAACGGCAGCGCGAGCACCGCGATGACGAACGCGATGCCGAGCGTCGTCGCGAGCGCCCGGAGCGGATCGTTGCGGATCGACGTCCATAGCGTCGGAGCCGCACCCGCTTCGCGCGCCGCGCGGTACTCGGCTTGCGCCGCAGCCCGACGCCGGGCCTGGTACTCCGCGAGCAACCGCACCGCCTCGGCGACATCGCCGCGCTCGCGAATCCAGATGCCGCCGGCTGAGATGCCGAAGCGGCTCGGCGGCGTCTCGTAGAACGCGATCTCGCGCGCTTCGAGCAACGCGCGTATATCGTCCGCCTCGTCGTCGGGGACGCCCCTCAAGTTCAAGAGCAGCTTCGCCACTACCGCATCATAGCGTCGCCGTTCCCGTGTCGGACGACGGGAACGACACGGGCGTCAGCGAGCCGGCACGATCGCGATCCGATCGCCCCTGAACGAGCCGACCCAGAGATCGTCGCCGACCTCGACCGCAACGGTGCCGGCCGCGAACGCGTCGTTGTTTCGTACGCTCGTCACTTCGCGCACGTCGAGCGTGTCGGGGTCGATCTTCACGACCTGCCAGACCTGCGCGTTCTCGCCGGTCCCCTGCCCGACCGCGAGCAGGGATCCGTCGCGTGCCCAGCGGATGTTGTCGACGCGGAAGCCGAGCGGAATCTCGTCGCGCTTCACGTCCGTTCCGCCGCGCGAGATCCGCGCGAACGACTGGCTGCCCCACGCGGCCATGTAGATCGTGCCGCCGCCGTCGGAGAGCTCGACACCGTTCGCGCCCGCGGCCTCGCTGCCCGGCACCTTCTGCCAGCCGGAGTCGGTGTGCCACTCCCAGAGCTCGCCGTTCGTCTCGCCCTGCATCATCCGCATCATCGCGGCGCGCTCGCCGCCGCGCGGCAGGAAATTCGTCGTGACGAAACCGCCGTCGTCGAGACCGCGAACGGAGTTGAGGCCGATCGGATCGGGCGCGATCGCGCAGCCGATCCATGCGACGCGAGGCGTCTCGGACGCGGTGTCGACCTCCAGGATCTCGATCGACTCCCGATCGCCGTGGCCGACGACGAACAGCTTGTGCACGGAGCCTTCGCCGGGAAGAACCGAGAGCCCGTGCGTCATGAACGTGCCGCGCGGCGGTCCCGGGCAATCGGGATACGTTTCGGCATCGAGCGTCTCCTCGGCCGTCGCAGCGGGATAGGCCATGAACGATGTGCCGTCCTCGACTCGCACGAGACGTATCCCGCCGGCGCCCGAGTACGCCGAAGCGACGACCCACTGCTCGCCCGGCAGCACGACGAGATCTTCCGGCGCCTCCTGTCCGCACACGAAGCGCATGTCGTCGACGGCGCCGCAGTCGGCCGTCGAGGGCTGCGCGAGCAACGGTGTCGCTCCGAGAGACGCGAGCAGGGCCACGGACGGAATTCGGGCTTTCATTGTTGTTGTCTCCCCCAACGAGCAGCGAGTGTCGTTCGACGATCCGCCGCCCGACTATATGCGAGTCGTCTCGACGTGACCAGATCACACCGCGGCTCGGGAACGTCGCCCGCTCTGGCCGCTCACGCTATGCTACACGTCGAACGGCAACGAGGCGGCGGCGATGACGGCAGGTGCCGGAGCTTCCCGCGCTTCAGGAGGCACTCCTTGTGACCAGCGGATGGGTCGACCCTGTCTCTTACGAGATCGCGAAAGAAAAGGCCGGCACGCTCGGGCGGACGGGACGGCGGCTCGAGAAGACGCTCGCCGCGCTTCGCGCCTGCGAGCACGCCGACGACGCGCGACGCGAAAAGCTCATCTGGGATGCGACCGAGCTCGTCACGTCGATCATCGTGCAGCGCGAAGCCTGCGGCCTCCGCAACCCGAGCTTCGTCTTCGACTTCTATCGCGTGCCGCGTGAGGTCATCGCGCGCATCGGCGTGAGACGCGCAGTCTGAACAAGCGCGGCGAATCGAGCCAGCCGCAGACTAGCGACACATAAACAGGCTTACGGCAGCACCATCACCCAGCCGTACATCTCGTCTGCGAAGTGCACGTTCACGGCGCAGATGACGAGATGAAGGCCTCGGCGGTCGAATTGCACGACCTCGACGCGGTCCTGCGGCAGCTCGGCCGGACTCGGCCCCCTGTAGACACGCTTGTCCGAATCGTCGATCAGCGCGACCTCGGGGGGTATCGGCGGAGGAAGCGGCAGCAGCAGGCTGGTGTCGACGTCTCTCGGCTTCTTTCCGGGTGCGTAGACGACGATCTGATGAAAGCCCGCGACGATGAAGTTCACGGTGCCGCCCGCGCGAATCGTCACCGTATTCGGAATGAGCGCGTGAGCGTTCGGAGCCTGCGGCGCGTTCGGCGTCTCCATCCGGTCGAGCGGCTCGCTACGGCTCACGGGCCACGCGCCGAAGCTCACGGTCGCGGATGCGAGCGGACCGTCGAGAGGACCGTGCTGGTGCTGCGCTCGACCGATGTTCTGCGCCGCAGGATACGCCCCCGGGATCGCGCCGGCCGCGATGGCCGCGGAGCCCATGCCGATCCCCTTCAGGAACTGACGCCTCTTCAGCTCGTTCATCGGAAGCTCCTCGGTTGAAAGGGCCACGCAATCCGTCCCGGACCCGCGATCGTCTACCCCGCGAGTTCGAGGCGTCAATTCGGGTAGAACACCGAGCACTCGCGCCCTTCCGTCACTCGCCGCCGCGGGCCCGCCCGGTCGCGCGATGAGCGGCCCGGAAGCCCGAGCCTCACGCGTAGGCTAGACTGACGCTGTTTTCGCTTCCGAGAAAACTGATGAAGAAGCGAGTACTCGTCTATGTGCTCCTCGCGATCCCCGTCGCCGCGCTCGCGTACGGCGCTTGGGTATGGGGCCGCATTGCAAGAGAGTTCGACGACCGACATTGGAACCTTCCCGCGGAGGTGTTCGCTTCGCCTCTCGAGCTTTACGAAGGCCGCAGGCTTACGGCGGACGATTTGACCCGCGAGCTGCGACGTCTCGGCTACGGACCCGTCTCCGGTCGCATCGCACCCGGCCTCTTTCGCCGAACCGACGACACGATCGACGTTCACCGGCGCGCGTTCACGTACGACGGCCGCTCGTTCCCCGAGCAGGTGCTGCACGTCGAGCTCGCGGGCGGGCGTGTCTCCGCGCTCGAGGACGGCGCTGGCAACCGGCTCGCGCTCGCCGAGCTCGAGCCGATGCTGATCGGTCATCTCTTCCCGAGTCACGGCGAGGACCGGATCATCCTCGGCCCCGACGAGGTGCCGAAACTGTTGACCGAATCGCTGAAGGTGGTCGAGGACCGGCGCTTCGATCGTCACTGGGGCATCGACGCGAGAGCGATGCTGCGTGCCGCGCTCGCGAACGTGCGCGCGGGCGGCATCACGCAGGGCGGCAGCACGCTGACGATGCAGCTCGTCCGCAGTTACTTCCTTTCGAACCGTCAGACGTACACGCGAAAGATCCGCGAAGCGCTGATGGCGCTCGTGCTCGAGCTTCGGCACAGCAAGGACGAGATCATGCTCGCGTACGTCAACGAAATCTATCTCGGCCAGAACGGCGCGCGAGCCGTGCACGGGTTCGGGCTCGCGAGCCGGTTCTATTTCGGCAAGCCTCTCGCGGAGCTCGACGTGCACGAGATCGCGCTGCTCGTCGCGATCGTGCGCGGCCCTTCGTTCTACGATCCGCGCAGAAATCCCGAGCGCGCGCTCGCGCGACGCACGCTCGTGCTCGAGCTGATGCGCGACGCCGGGCTGATCGATGCGGCGACGTTCGCGGACGCCAAGGACCGCGAGCTCGGCGTCGTCACCGTCGAGAGCCGGCGCGGCGCGTACTACCCTGCGTTCATGGACCTCGTCCGCCGTCAGCTGCGGCGGGATTACGACGACGAGGATCTCGAGCAGCGCGGCCTGAAGATCTACACGACGCTCGAGCCGCTGACGCAAGCCGCAGCCGAGCAGGCGCTCGTCGGCGAGCTCGAGCGGCTCCAGCGCGCGGTGCCGGGCCGGCCGGAGCTCGAAGGAGCCGTCGTCGTCACGAACCCGCACACGGCCGAGGTCCGCGCGCTCGTCGGCGGCAGGCGAACGGGCTTCGACGGCTTCAACCGCGCGCTCGACGCGCGTCGTCAGATCGGCTCGCTCGTGAAGCCCGTCGTTCACCTGGCGGCGCTCGAGCGGGGGCGCTACTCGCTCGCGACGCAGATCGACGACGTCCCCGTCACGCTCGAGCTCGACGGCGGCCGAACGTGGTCGCCGAAGAACTTCGAGGACGTGGCCAACGGACAGGTGACGGCGGTTCGCGCCCTCGCCGAGTCGTTGAACCTCGCGACGGTGAATCTCGGGCTCGAGATCGGCCTCGACCGCGTCGCCGCGACGCTCGAGCGCCTCGGTGTCGAGCCGCGCCGGCCGCTCTACCCGTCGCTGCTCCTCGGCGCGATCGAGCTCACGCCGTACCAGGTCGCGGAGGTCTACACGACGATCGCGAACGGCGGCTTCCGTACGCCTTTGAAAGCGGTGCGCGCAGTCGTCGACGGCGGCGGCCGCACGCTCCGGCGCTATTCGCTCGAGATCGAGCAGGTCGCTTCGGCGCAGTCGATCTACGCGCTGAACCAGGGCCTCGTGCAGGTCATGCGGCGCGGCACGGGCGCGCCGGCGCAGCGGCTGCTGCCCGCCGGTCTCGTCACCGCCGGCAAGACGGGGACGTCGGACGGGTTCCGCGACAGCTGGTTCGCGGGCTTCAGCGCCGATCATCTCGTCGTCGCATGGATCGGCAACGACGGGAACGCGAGCACGGGTCTCACGGGCGGTGCGGGTGCGCTGCAGGTCTGGGCGCGGATCATCGGAGCCGTCGAGACGAGCTCGTACGAGCTGCCGCCGCCCGCGGGCGTCGAAAGCGTCTACATCGATTACCGCACGGGCCTCTCCACCGACGCGACCTGCCCCGACGCTATCGCGCTCGCGATGCCCGCCTCCGCCGTGCCGCCGAAGGCGGTAACATGCGGCAGCACGAATACCCGAATCGGCTCGAGGATTCGCGAGTGGATCAGGAACCGGCTGCAATGACGTCAACGCAACGCGGCGTGCGCCGCGCGGCTCGCCGCTTCGTTCCAACGCTCGTCTTGTTGACGTGCGCGGCCGCCGCGGGCTGCACGACGGCGCCGTTCGGATATCCGTCGCCGCAGCCCGGCCCGTCGACGCGCGCGCCGAGCGGCAGCGCGCGCCCGCCCGAAGCCGAGCCCGCGCCCCGCTCGACTGCGAGCACGGCGCTTCTCGAGCAGGGCCGAGAGGCGCGCGCAGCCGGGCGTTATGCGGAAGCGACGGCGTCGCTCGAGCGCGCGCTGCGCATCGATCCGAACAATCCGCTGCTTTGGATCGAGCTGGCGGAGGTCAAGGCCGCGGACGGCGATCGCGCGCAGGCTCGCGAGATGGCGCGCAAGGCGCTGACGCTCGCCGGCGGCGATCCCGCCATCGAATCGCGTGCCCGGCGACTCCTCTAGCCGCGTGCTCCGGCCGCGGCAGCGGCATTATTCATGAACGGTTGAGCGTCGGTGGTGGTCGGGCGGTGCGCACGATGCGCGTCTTGGGGACCGCCGTGAAGCCATCCATGGCGGCTGCGGGCGCGCCATCCCTGGCGCGCACGCTCCCCAAGACGCGCATCGTGCACACCGCCCTCCTTTGGCGGCGTGCCGTTCATGAATAATGCCGGTCAAGGGCAGCGAGACATCGAGCACAAAGACGCGCCTGTTTAGGGCCGCGCTGAACGCACCGCGTCGCTCAAGGAGGGCGTTGCGTGATATGGGCGTCTTGCGGAGCGTGCGCGCCAGGGATGGCGCGCCCGCAGCCGCCATGGATGGCTTCACGGCGGTCCGCAAGACGCCCATATCACGCAACGCCCGACCACCGCCGACGCTAAACGTGACGAGAAGCACGCTGCGACGCCGCTAATCGGCGATCTTCACCCAAGTCGGCGCGTGATCGCTCGGCTTCGGCTGACCGCGGACCCAGCGGTCGACGTTCGCGTCGACGAGGCGCGGTGCGAGCTCGCGGTTCAGCAACAGATGATCGATGCGGAGCCCCGCGTTCCGCTGCCAGTGGTTGCGGAAGTAGTCCCAGAACGTGTAGATGCGCTCGTCCGGGTGGATCGCACGCAGCGCGTCGACCCACCCTTGCGCGAGCAGTCGCTGATAAGCCGCGCGCGTCTCGGGCTGCAGCAGCGCGTCCTTCTCCCACCCTTTCGTCGTGTAGATGTCCTCGTCCGTCGGCACGACGTTGTAGTCGCCGGCGAGCACGACAGGCTCTCCGCAGTCGTAGAGCGTCTTCGCGTGCTCGATGAGCCGCTCGAACCACGCGAGCTTGTAGTCGAACTTTGGGCCAGGCTGCGGATTGCCGTTCGGCAGGTACAACGATGCGACGATGATCCCCTTCGCTCTCGCCTCGATGTAGCGGCTGTGCGTGTCGTCGGGATCGCCCGGCAGGCCTCGACGGATCTCGACCGGCTGTTCGTCCTTCGCGAGGATCGCGACGCCGTTCCACGAGCGCTGGCCGTGCCAGACCGCGCCGTAGCCGAGCGCCTGGATCGGCATGATCGGGAACGCCTCGTCGGGCGCCTTGAGCTCCTGCAGGCACGCGATGTCCGGCGCCTCCTTCTCGAGCCACTCGAGGAGCCGCGGCAGCCGGCTCGCGATACCATTGACGTTGAACGTAGCGATCTTCATTCCTGCTTCGAACGGCGCAGTCCGTGAATCCGGGCGTCAATGGTCGCATTCCATAGCCCCGCTTACGAGCCCGGACTTATGCGATCGTCCCGGCGAGCGCGCTTCCGCTGTCGATGGACGCCCCGTTCGATCGACTAGGGAGCGGTCGGCCGATACGCGGCCATACCGATAATCAGGAGAACTCGCGTGAAAGCAGCTCATCCGTACCTGAACTTCAACGGCAACGCCGAAGAGGCGTTCAACCACTACAAATCCGTCTTCGGCGGGGAGTTCGCGATGGTTCTGCGCTTCAGGGACTTCGGCGAGGCCGCCGGCGTCGCCGAGAACGAGCTCGACCGCATCGCGCACATCTCGCTTCCGCTCGGCGACACGATGCTGATGGCGAGCGACGTCCCGGCCTCGCAAGCCGGCTCCCACGTCGTCGGCAGCAACTGCTACATCTCGCTGACACCGGACAGCGCCGAGGAGGCCGAACGCGTTTTCAACGGTCTCGCAGCCGGCGGCACGGTCGAGATGGCGCTGCAGCGCACGGAATGGGCCGAGAAGTACGGAAGCTGCGTCGACAAATTCGGCGTACGCTGGATGGTGAACTACGCCGGCAACGTGCGCTTCGGCGCCTGAGGGTTTCGAAGAACGGTGCGGCGCGGCGCCGGCGAGCGTGCGGCGCCGCGCCGAACCTGAAACCGCGCCTAGAGGATGGCGAGGTAGCAGGCGAGCCTCGTCGTCTCCGCGTCCACGCGCCAGCCCGCAGCGCCCGTCGCCGCCGCGCGATGAGGATTGCGGCGCGCCGAGCGGGCGGCGAGACTTCCTTCCGAAAGGGCACCCTCGCATGACCAGCATCGTCGGCGTCATCTCGGACACGCATGGACTGCTTCGGCCCGAAGCGGAAGCGGCTCTCGTCGGCTGCAATGCGATCGTGCACGCGGGGGACATCGGCAAGCCGGAGGTGCTTCGCGGCCTCGAAGCGATCGCGCCGCTTACGGCCATTCGCGGCAACGTCGACAAATGGGCCGACACGCTTCCCGATACCGCAGTCGTCGAGATCGAAGGCCGCCTGCTATACGTCATTCACGACGTCAACGAGCTCGACCTCGACCCGCACGCCGCCGGTTTCGATGCGGTCATCTCCGGCCATTCGCACATGCCCGGCGTACGGCAGAAGGACGGTGTCCTCTACCTCAATCCCGGCAGCGCCGGGCCTCGCCGATTCCGGCTGCCCGTCGCGCTCGCGGTGCTCCGGGTCTCCGCGAGCCGGCTCGACGCGGAGATCATCGAGCTCCCGGTCCCGGCCCGGAGCTGAAACGCGGAAAGCCGTGTCAGACACTCTCTCCGATGGAATCGGTGCCAGGCACCCTCCATCGGAGATCGGTGTCGAACATCTTTGCGCCGAGTGTCGGTATCAGGCCCCGTTTCTCGCGGCGAACTCGGGCAGCAGCTCGTCGAGCCGCTGGTACGTCATATCCATGCCGTCCGTCATACCGGTCGCCATCGCCGCGTCGAGCGCTTCCTTCGTGTAGTAGTCCATGAGCGTGGACATCGTCGTGACGCCGTCGGTCTCGGTGAACTCCACCGTGATCAGCGCGCCGTTGCCCATGTTGCCGCCGACGTCGCCCGGATCGTAGTGCTCCGTGTGCACGAGCCGACGCGCCGGCTCGACGATTCGATACTCGCCGTGAAAGCCGAACTCCTGGCCGTTCTCGATGCTGCGCCAGCGCCAGCGATACGTGCCTCCGACCCGAACGTCCATCTCGCAAACGGGCATCGTCCACCCCGGCGGCCCGAGCAGCCATCGCTGCAACAGCTCCGGCGTCGTGTAAGCCTTGTACACGAGCTCCCGCGGCGCGTTGAACGCACGAATCACCTTCACCTCGTGATCGCTCGGCAAGATCACCTGGGTCTTCGAAGTGGCAGACATCGCATTCTCCCGACCAGTGGATTCACCCAATACGGTCTCGAAAGGCTGGCGATTCAACGACGCCTCTTCCTCGCCGCAGGCCGCGACGAGCCGGCCGCTGTCCCCTCTTCCGACGCGGCCCGACTCGACGGTTCGCGCTGCAGCTCTTCGAGCAGCGCATCGAGCCGCTCGAAGCTCGCCTCCCAAATTTCCCGATATCGCTCGAGCCAGTTGCTCGCCTCCGCGAGCGGGCGCGGGTCGATACGCCGCGGACGGCGCTGGCCGTCCTGGCCGACCGAGATGAGGCCTGCACGCTCCAGGATCTTCAGATGCTTCGAGATCGCCGGCTGGCTGATCGAGAACGGCTCGGCGAGCTCGGCGACCGAGGCTTCGCCCTCTGCGAGACGCGCGAGGATCGCGCGCCGGGTCGGATCGGCGAGGGCCAGGAAGGTGGCGTCGAGGCGGTCGGAAGCGTTCATCGAGTCGCAGTGCATAACCCTTCGGTTCAATAACCTTATGGTTATACACTCGCCGCATGCCGTCAAGCCGCTAGCATGTAGGGGTGGATACCCGGAGGGCCGAGCGGAGCGGACAGCGGCGATGAGCGTTGTGATCTACGGAATCAGGAATTGCGACACGATGAAGAAGGCGTGGGCATGGCTCGACGAGCATGCCGTCGCGTACACGTTCCACGACTACAAGAAAGAAGGGATCGACGCGGAACGGCTCGAGCGCTGGTGCCGTCGAGCGGGCTGGGAAAAGCTCCTGAACCGCGCGGGCACGACCTTTCGCAATCTGCCCGATGCGGAAAAGCGCGCGCTCGATGAGCGCAAGGCCGTCGCGCTCATGCTCGCGAATCCGTCGATGATCAAACGCCCCGTGCTCGAGGTCGATGGCCGCGTGCTCGTCGGCTTCGACCCCGTCGCGTACGAGACGGAGCTCTTTCCCCCCACCCGGAGCCGCCCATGACCACGCCGACCGACACCGACGTCATGACCGCCGGGCGCGACACCGCAGAGCCCTCGCGGCCGGAGGCCAAGCCCAAAGGCGCGATCAGGCTGCGCTCGTCCGACGACATCGCGCGCGAAGCGGTGCGCCGGCTGCCGCGCTTCCTCTCCGAGTATCTCGTCGGCGGCTCTTTCTCGGAGCACACGCTGCGGCGCAACGTCGAGGATCTCGCCGGCATCGAGGTCCGTCAGCGCGTGCTCAACAACGTCGCCGAGGTCGATACGACGAAGACGCTCTTCGGCCGCCGCTGGGCGTTGCCGGTCGGCCTCGGCCCGATCGGCATCTCCGGCATGTTCGCGCGTCGCGGCGAGGTGCAGGCCGCGCAGGCCGCCGAGGCCGTCAACGTGCCGTTCTGTCTTTCGACGGTGTCGATCTGCAGCCTCGAGGAGGTTCGCAGCGCGGTCCGCGAGCCGATTTGGTTCCAGCTCTACGTGATCCGCGACCGCGCGTTCATGCACGACCTGATCGACCGCGCGACCGCGGCCGGCTGCACGGCGATGCTCTTCACGGTCGACATGCCCCTTCCCGGCATCCGCTATCGCGACTACAAGTCAGGGCTCGCGGGAGAGACGCGGTGGACCGGCGCCGCGCGGCGAGTCCTGCAGGCGCTCGGCAAACCCCGCTGGGCCTGGGACGTCGGCTTGCACGGCCGCCCGCATTCGCTCGGCAACCTGCTTCCCGTGCTCGGCAAGCACAGCGGCCTCGAGGACTACATCGGCTGGATGGGGCGCAACTTCGACCCGTCGGTCACGTGGAAGGATCTCGAGTGGATCCGTGCGAAGTGGAAGGGTCCGCTGCTGATCAAGGGCATTCTCGACCCGGAGGACGCGCGGCAGGCCGTCGCGCTCGGCGCCGACGGCATCGTCGTCTCGAATCACGGCGGCCGGCAGGCCGACGGCGTGCGCTCGACCGTCCGCGCGCTGCCCGGGATCGTCGATGCGGTCGACGGCCGACTGACGGTCCTCGCCGACGGCGGCATCCGCACCGGGCTCGACGTGCTCAGGATGCTCGCGCTCGGCGCGGACGGCGTGCTGCTCGGGCGCGCGTGGGCCTATGCGCTCGCCGCGGGCGGCCGCCGCTCCGTCGAGGCGATGCTCGACAACCTCGGCCGCGAGCTCAAGGCAGCGATGGCGATGGCGGGGAAGACGAGCCTCGCGTCGCTCGATCGCTCCGTGCTCGATATCTGATCCGCATCGTTCATAATCGCCGAAGCAGCCCAAGCACGAGGTGAACCTCGCCGTGCCCTCTTTCGACGTCGTCTCCGAGCTCGATCGTCACGAGCTGACCAACGCGGTGGACCAGGCGAACCGCGAGGTCGACAACCGCTTCGACTTCCGCGGCACCGGCGCGAAGTTCGAGCTGACCGACTGGGTCGTGACGCTCGAAGCGCCGAGCGCGTTCCAGGTCCAGCAGATGCTCTCGATCCTCACGGACAAGCTCGCGCGCCGCGGCATCGACGTGCGCGCGATGGCACCGGAGAAGCCCGAGGAAGCGCTGCACCGGACGCGGCAGAAGGTCGTGATGAAGCACGGCCTCGACGCGGACGTCGCCCGCAAGATCGTGAAGCTCGTGAAGGAGTCGAAGCTCAAGGTTCAGGCGGCGATCCAAGGCGACCAGGTCCGCGTCACCGGCAAGAAGCGCGACGACCTGCAGGACGTGATCAAGCTGCTCAGGCAGAGCGAGCTCGAAGTGCCGCTGCAGTTCACGAACTTTCGCGATTGACGGCCGCGCACGCGGTCATTGCCCGGCGGCACGGCGCTCGATGCACCGGCGCCGCGGTGCGCTCGAGGTGCCGACGCCGATCGGCGCGCGCATATCGCATTTCCGACCGGGGAACGCGCGCGGGCGCGCCCGCTTGACCCCGGTCCGTGAACACGCCGATCATTCGAGCCTCCGACAAGAAAACCTAACGAGTCTCCCATGAAGAACAAGATCGCTGTATTCGCCGCGCTCGGCATGCTCGCAGGCTCTCCTCTCGTGATGGCCCAGGAGCCCGTCGTCGGGCACCCGGATCCGGAGTCGCTGTTCGTCGACGACGATCCCGTCCTGCACCGCAACAAGCAGGCCGCGCTGCACATCATGCGGGAGCTGCTGCAGTGCAATCAGTGGGACCGCGCCGGCGAGTGGATCACGGACCGCTACATCCAGCACAACCCGAATGCGGCATCGGGGCTCGAGGGTGTCGTGACCTTCTTCACGCAGGTCATGCGGCGGCCGCGCGTCGACGATTGCGGCAAGCTGACGACGCCGGTCGTCGACGTGATTGCCGAGGACGACATCGTCGTCGTGATGATCGCGCGCGAGTATCCGGATCCGCGCAATGCGGGCCAGACGTACTCGACGACGTGGTTCGACGCGTGGCGCTTCGTCGACGGCAAGGCCGACGAGCACTGGGACCCGGCCACGATCACCGCACCCGCGGGCCGGTAAGCCGAATCGTGTCCTAGCGGCCGGCCCGAAAGCTTCACAGAGCTTTCGGGCCGCCGCTTCCCTCGTCCTCCGTCCACACCGAACGACGCGTTGCGGCAGCAACGCCTCACCTCACTCTCGACGTGAGCTTTTCTACTATCGCATCGCTGCTCGGCGGCATCGGCCTCTTTCTGCTTGGTATGCAGATGATGACCGACGGCCTGAAGGTGGCCGCCGGCAACGCGCTGCGCTCGATCCTCAAGTCGTGGACGAGCACGAATTGGCGAGGGCTCCTCGCCGGCGTGCTCATCACCGCGCTCGTGCAATCGTCGAGCGCCGTTACCGTGGCCTCGGTAGGCTTCGTGAACGCGGGGCTCCTGACGCTGTCGCAGGCGGTCTGGGTCCTGTTCGGCGCGAACGTCGGCGCGACGACGACCGCATGGCTCGTCGCGCTCGTCGGCATCAAGGTCGACATCGGCATGCTCGCGCTGCCGCTCGTCGGGATCGGCATGCTGCTCAGGCTCGCGGCCGGCGGCAAGGTACGCCGCGCAGGCTTCGGCGCCGCTGTGGCCGGCTTCGGCGCGTTCTTCCTCGGCATCGGCATCCTGCAGGCCGCGTTCTCGGAGATCGCGCCGCGAATCGGCGAATGGTCGATCGGCGCGACCGGGTGGTCGGGCTCCATCGCGTTCGTCGGCATCGGCATCCTGCTCACGCTGCTGACGCAGGCGTCGAGCGCGACGGTCGCGATCACGCTGACCGCGGCGGCCGGAGGCGCATTGCCGGTCGAGCTCGCGGCCGCGACGGTCATCGGCGCGAACATCGGTACGACGTCGACGGCATGGTTCGCGTCGCTCGGCGCGACGCCTCCGGCGAAGCGCGCAGCGTGGGCGCATATCACGTTCAATCTCGTGACCGGCGCGGCCGCCGTCATGATCCTTCCGCTGCTGCTCGCGGCGAGCACGGCCCTCGTTTCGATGTCCGGCGCGGCGACGGACGTGCCGGCCACCCTCGCCGTGTTCCATACGCTCTTCAACGTGCTCGGCGTCGTGTTGATGGCGCCGTTCGCACGGTCCCTCGTTCGTCTCCTGTCGGCGCGCTTCGTCACGGCCGACGAGGAGATCGGCCGGCCGACGCACCTCGACGCGACCCTCGCGAGCGTGCCGGCGCTCGCGCTCCGCGGGCTCGTCCTCGAGCTCGAACGAATGAGCGGGCTCGCGTTCGAGCTCGCGTCCCGCCGCCTCCGCGGCGTCCAGCCGGAGCCTGCCGGCCGCCAGCAGGCGGAAGGCCTGATCCAGCTCGGCAACGCGATCCGCGACTTTGTCGGCGAGATGAGCGCGGGCGTGCTGCCGGACGACGTCGTCGCGGCGCTTCCGGACCTGCTGCGGGCGAGCCAGCACCTCGAGGACGTCGCGACCGAATCCGAGGCGTTGCGCGGCCCGCGGCCGGCTCGCCCGTCCGACGCGGTCCATGCGGAAGGCGCGTCACCGGACTGGGCTGCGCTCCGCGAGGCCGTGCTCGCCGCGCTTGCGCCGGACGGCGCGCCGGATCAGGTCGACGCGCTCGCACGCCGGCTCGAGCTGCACTACGAGGCGTTGAAGGCCGCGCTGCTCAAGGCCGGCGCGCGGGGTCGGCTTCCGGTCGATGCGATGGAGGAGGATCTGTTGCACGCCAGGCGCATGCGCCGCGTTGCCGAATCGGCGCTGAAGGCGCGCCGACGCCTCGCGCCTTGGCTCGCGGTGCTCAACGGCGCACACGTCGCCGAGGCCGAGGCGGAGCCCGCCGCCGACGCCGGCAAACGCGCGGCGCCCCGCTACTCGACGGATTGATCGCCGCTCGCCACGACGCGCGGCCGCCGTGATGCGGCCGCAGCCGGTGCATCGTGGATCGGACCTGCCCTAGAGCGCGTGCGCGGTCGCGTAATGCTCGGCGAGCACGTCGACACCAAAATCGTTCGTCAGGTCGCGCCACACCGAGTGCACGTGATTCGCGCCGCTCTGCGTGTTGTCGTACTCGATCAGGAACGTCGGCCCGTGGATCCGATAGTAGTGCGGCGCGCCGACGTCGGCGCTGCCCGCCCACGCGAAGTGAATCGCACCCGTGTCCGCGCGCATGATCTTCTCGAGCTCCGCCTGCGCGAGCTCGGGCCGCATCCGGTCCAAATAGACGCGGATCAGCCCCATCAGCGCATCCGCCTGCTGCGGCGCCATGTCGCGCACGGCGAGCCCGATCGGTGCACCGATGTCGACGCGCCGCGAGTTGCTCGTCGCGATGTCGCGCGGCGCTTCCTCGGCGAACACGACGCGGGCACGCGCTTCGCCGTCGAAGAGGCCGAGCAGCGCCCTCGCGAGCCGCTGCTCGTCCGCGAGCAGCTCGAGCCCCGCGTGCGGCCCGTCGCGGACGATCGCGGGATTGCTGCCCATGAACGCGGGCGATGCGGAGACGAGCTGCCCGTCGCGCAGCGTGAAGTTCAGCGACAGGTGGTGGCCCTCGATGCGCCAGCCCCATGCGCCCTGCCCGCCCGGTGTGCCGAAGATCGATATGAAGTACCGGTCCGGATCCCGGATGTCGCGGCCCTCGCGCTCGAACAGGATCTGGTCGAGGAACATGATGCCGAACGCCTTGTCGAGGCCGTCACGGCTCAAGCCCGATGCGAGCAGCCGATCCGCGAGACGGCGCTCGCCGCGCGTCAGCTCGCGATAAGGAAGGCCTTGTCGGTCGACCGGCGTGAAGTGCCAATTGAAGCGCTCTTCGTCGTCGAACGCGAACGTCGCCTTGTCGCGCTTCGCATCGTCGAGCGCAGCGAGGAAATGCTTCGCGTGCTCCTGCATCTCGCGCGCGACGTCCTCGAACGCCGCGCTCCACGCCGCCGTCAAGCCGAGCCCGCCGCATGCGAGCAGGACGATCTTCGTTCTCATCGCGCTCCCCCTCGTCGTTTCGTTCGAGCATACCGCCGGCGCGTCCGCGCTGCCAGCAGCGCCGCAACGATCGCGTCGCCGCAACCATCGTGCGCAGTGAAATTGGGGTCAGAGCCCTTAGACTCGGTAAAAGGGCTCTGACCCCGATTTCGGTCACGCGTTGCGTGGGGGCGCAGGCGCGAAGTAGCCGACGACGAGCAGCAGCGCACCGACGCCGAGGAACGAGACGACGCGCGCGACGGTCCCCGTGCTGCCGAGCTCGACGACGAAGAGCTTCACGACGACGACCGCCATCAGCGCGGCGCCTGCGATCCACACTTCGCGTACGCTCTTGCGTGCGCCGAGCAGCATGCCCCCGAGCGCCGCCGTTCCCCAGACGATCGACAGCGCGGCCTGGAAGATCGTCGAATCGGCGAGCCGCTCGAGATCGAACGGCACGCCGCCCAAGTGGTGGACGGCCCGTCCGACGGCCGCGGTCAGCAGCACGAGGCCGAGCGCCGCGAACACGAGCCCTGCCCTGTCCGGTCGAACGGGCACGAACGCGCGCGCCGCGCGCAAGCCGCGGTACGCGGCGAACACGACGAACGCGCTCGCAAGCTCGAGCGGATTGGCGAGCGGCACGTACGGCAGTGGCGACGCGTCTCCGGGCGATACCGCATTCGCAACGAGCGTCCCCGCGACGAGCATCGCGAGCGCGCCGCCGCACGCGTACGTCACGTAAGCATTTCGATGCGCGGCGAGCGGCCATGGCAGTCGGTCGCCCAGATCGAGCGTCAGCAGCACGAATGCCGCAACGGCCGCGAGGGCGGCGGCACCCGGCCACGCGCCGTCCGCGACGCGGTCGACCAGCCACGCGGCCTCGAGCGCGACGAGAAACACGATCGACCAGTACGACAACACGTGCGCGAGCGTTCGTGCGCTCGGGAATTGTTGCTCGCGGAGGCGCAGGAACACGTAGTGCGCGCCGAGCAGCATCGGCCATGCCGCCCAGCCGAAGCGCGCCAGCGGATGCGCATGCGTCAGCGGCGACGACAGCGCACCGAGCACGATCGCGGCGGTCGCGACGAAGCCGACTGCGTTGAGCCGGGGCCATTCGAGCCGCGGCGCCGCCAAGACCGCAGCGAGCACGGTCACGCCGACGAACATCATCGCGACATCGGCGTAGCTCCGGAACGTCGCGTGCCGGTCGATCTCGAAGAGACCGGCCGCGAACCACCACGCCGTGCCCCACACGAGGTAGGCCGCAGCGAAGAGACTCGCGTTCGCACCGAGCGCTCCGAACGGATACCGATCGAGACACCGGCTCGAGAACGCGCCGGCGATCGCGACCATCGCGGCGCCGAGCGTCGCGCCGGCCAGCAGACCTTCGTCGACGGACGCGGTCATGCCGTGATCCATCAGCACGGCACCGGCCGCGAGCTGCAGCAGCGCACCGGCCGCGACCGGCAGCCGCCGGCGCTGGCGCATGCCGAGCCACGTCATCGCGGCGCCCTGCAGGGCCCACGCGGCCGACGTCCAACGTGCGTCGAGCGCGAGCGGCACGGCGAGCGCAAGAAAAGCGGCGCCGAGACCGACCTCGGCATCGGCGAGCACCGCGAGGTTCTCGTCCCGCGCGCGTCGCAGCCGCCACGCGATGACGAAGTACGCGGCCGCGAGCACGAGCGCGCTCACCGCGAGCCCGTAACGCGTGTCGCCGACGAGCTGCGACTGCAGCGCGAAACCGACGAGCGGCGTGCCGAACACGAGCGTGCCATCGACGAAGCCCTTGAGCTCGGGTCGCGCTCTCGTCGCGAACAGCACCGGAATCGCCATGTAGATCGCGACGAACAGCACGAGGAACGGCTCCGTCGATGCGAGGAGCTCCGGCCTGTATGCGTCGACGCCCCACAGCGTCGCGATGCCGAACGTGAAGAAGAACCCGAGCAGGTTCAGCGCGCGCCACGCCTTGAACCACGCGATGCCGAGGATCGCGAGATCGAGCAGCGCGTAGTAGCTGAAGAGCACGACGTGGCTGCCCGCCTCGGTCGACGTCAGGATCGGCGCAAGAAAGCCGCCGACGATGCCGAGCACCGCGAGCGAGCGCGCGTCCTCGAGCACGGCGAGCGTCGCGCCGGCCACGGTGACGGCGAGGAGCAGCGTGAATGCGGCGACGGCAGGAAGGAGCCCATACACCGCATGCGCCGCGTAGATCGTCACGTACAGCATCGCAATGCCGCCGCCCTGCACGCTGACGGCATAGACCGGATTGCGCTCCCGAAGCCGCCAGCCGAGCACGAGCAGCGCGACGCCGAACAGCGCGACGAAGACGAGGCGCAGCTCGAGCGGGACGAGGATCCAGTTTCGATCGATCGCCTCCTTGACCAGAAAGCCGACGCCGAACACGGACACGAGCACGCCGACCTTCACGGGCACGTTGCCGGTCGTGAACCAGCGGGTCAGCGCGACGAGGCCGCGCTCGATCATCGACGGCTCGGTATCGATGACGAGGCGCGAGCGCTTCGGTGCCGCCGGAGGCACGGACGCGGTTCGATCCGCGTCGCGTCGGGACGCCGCCTCGGCGGCCGTTCGCTGCGCGTCGGCCGTGGATGGGCCAGGCTCCGCGCCCGCTCGGCCCGGCGCGGCGCTCGGCTCCGACGCGTGCATCGTGCGGCGCGCTAACGCCGCGATGTCCTGCTCCAGCCGGCCGACGCGCGCCTTGAGCTCCCCGAGTGACGCGGCGACGAGGCCGAGCACGGAACCGAGCACGATTCCGGTGACATGCCCGCCGGGCAGGAGGCCGCCGACGAGCCCTCCGATCAGCGCGAACAAGACGGCCTGCATCAGCGGCTCTCCCCGTTCCGGTGGCCCCACGCGGCGACGAGCGTTTCGGCCGTCGCGTCGGGATCGAGCGCCGGCAGCAGCGCCGCCGCCTGCCAGCGGCCGCCGAGGTATGCGACGTGGTTCCCGCGGTGACCGAGCTCGCGGTCGGCCGGCGACCAATACCATTGCACGACCTTGGGATCGTTCGTCGCGAAGCCGACGGCGCCCGCGCTGTCGACGTACTCGCGATCGATCGTGCCGAACGTGCGGGTTCCCCAGCCCACCTGCAAATCGCGCTCGCTCGCGTAATTGACGACGAGCTCGCGGACGTGCGGCAGCACGTCCCGCTCGAGCGGATAGTCCGGCGAGATCGCGGGCGCGATGAGGATCAGCCGGTCGATCTCGACGCCGTCGGGCAGCGCGGCGGCGACGAGCACGGCCATGCCGCCGCCCCCCGAGTAGCCGACGAGATAGAACGGGTCGGCGGGATGCGCCGCGCGCCATTCGGCGATCTCGGCGGCGAGCGCGGCCGCCGTCGCGACGTTACGCTCGTGCGCACGAAGATTCGCGAGCGGCAGCAGAGGCGTCCCCCATCGACGGACCTCGACGTCGAAGCCGGGCAGCCGTGCCTCGGCACGCTCGACGAAGCCCGAGAGCTGGAAGCGGGTGTTGTAGACGCCGGGAAGCACGAGGATCCGGCCGGGCGAGCGGTCCGCCCGTGCCGGCGCCGCCTGGGAATCAATGCATCGCTCGGACGTGGAATCGACGCACGGCGCGGCGTCGACTCGGCCGCAGACGGCGGGAGAGCCGACAACTAGCAGGGTCAGCAACAGACGCGCGCGCCTCGTCACGAACGGGATGAGTGTCATCGTCGCGCTCCCGGATCGAAAACGGTCGCGAGTCTGTCACAGGTAGCCGGAAATTGTCCCCTTTTCCGTTCAAGTCGCATAGAATGCGGCCAATCGGTATCGTTTTTTGCTACTTTCGACCGTCCCACGTCCACCGGGGCCGCAACCGGCGCGCAGGTCGGTCGGTCCGGAGCAGTGCGCGATGGCCCAGGCAGCGTTCCTGATCGACGAGCTCAAGCGCTTCCTGAAAGCGCAGGGTGTCACGTACGCGAACGTCGCGCAGCGGATCGGCGTCAGCGAATCGAGCGTGAAGCGGATGTTCGCGCGCCGCAGCTTCTCGCTGCGCCGGCTCGAGCAGATCTGTCAGGCCGTCGGCATCGAGATCTCGGATCTCGTCGACATGCTGAACGCGCGCCGCGAGTACCTGACGGAGCTGACCGTCGAGCAGGAGCAGGCGCTCGTCGCCGAGCCCAAGCTCCTGCTCCTGACCTATCTGTTGATCAACGGCTGGCCGCTCGACGCGATCACCGACGAGTTCGCGATCGAGCCGGCCGAGCTCGACGTCCTGCTGATTCGGCTGCACCGCGCGAAGATCATCGAGCTCCTGCCGCTCAATCGGGTGCGGCTCTTGACCGCGCGCAACTTCGCGTGGCGCCCGAACGGGCCGGTGCAGAAGCTTCTCGCGCGGCAGGTGAAGCTCGAGTTCCTCGACTCGCCGTTCACGGGCCCCGGCGAGCAGTTCCGGTTCGTCGGCGGCATGCTGTCGGATGCGTCGCTCAGGCAGATGCAGCAGTCGATCGAGCGTGTCGCGCGGGAGTTCGACGACCTCGCGCGGCGGGATGCCGCGCTGCCCCTGTCGGAGCGCCGCGGCTGCGGCGCCGTCTTCGCGATCCGGCCGTGGGAGTACTCGCTGTTCGCCCGCCTCCGCCGGGCTCGAAAAATGTGTCAGACACCTTTTCCCCCGGAAAAAGGTGTCTGACACATTTTTCGCCCTCGCGACATTTGACAGCGTCCTCGGCGCGACGATACTGGCCTTCGAGGTTCGGGGGACTCGAGGACGACTACAATAATGAGCTCGAAGCGTTTTCTCCTGCCGGCCGCCGCCGGCGCGCTGGCCCTGCATGCCGCGCCGGCCTGGTCGATCACCGCCGAGCAGACCGAGGCCGGACGTGCCGAGTACCAGCAGCACTGCGCGATGTGCCACGGCGCGGACATGCGGCTCTTGCCGACCGCGCCGCTCGTCGGTCCCGAGTTCGTCAACCGCTGGCGCGGCCGCAGCACGAACGAGCTCCTCGCGCAGCTTCGCGCGACGATGCCGCCGGAAGGCCCCGGCGCGCTCGGCGAGCAAACCTACGTCAACGTCATCGCGTACCTGCTCGCGCAGAACGGCGCCGCGGCGGGTGCCGAGCCGTTCGCCGCGACGAGCACGCTGATCGGCACCCTGCTGCCGAGCGCCGCACCCGCGCAGGCCGCCGCGCCGAGAGAGGCGCCGGCTGCGGAGCCGACCGGCGTGATCGTCGCGGGCACCGTCCCCGACTTCGTCCCGCTCTCGGACGAGCTGCTGCGCAATCCGCCGCCGGGCGACTGGCCGATGCTGCGCCGCGACTACGACGCATCGAGCTTCAGCCCGCTCGACGAGATCACGCCCGAGAACGCTCACCGACTGCAGCTCGCGTGGGTCTGGCCGATGCGCGACGGCGGCACGAATCAGCCATCCCCCCTCGCCTATCGCGGCACGATCTTCCTGAACAATACGGGCGGCATCGTCCAGGCGCTCGACGGCCGCGACGGCCGCCTGATCTGGGAGCACCGCTTCGAGGACAACGTCGCGATGCGCGGCATGGCGCTCTACGAGGACAAGCTCTACCTGCAGAGCGCCGGCCGCCTGATCGCCCTCGACGCGCGCACCGGCGAGACCGTGTGGAACGTCGCGATGCCCGACGGGCGCGCGAGCAGCAGCGGACCGCTCGTCGCGAACGGCGTCGTGATCCAGGGCATGGGCGGCTGCTCCCGTTACGAGGAGCAGAAATGCTTCATCAGCGGCTACGACGCGGACACCGGCGAGCAGCTGTGGCGCTTCTCGACGATCGCGGTCTCGACCGATCCCGGCGGCGATTCGTGGGGCGATCTGCCGGACCTTTACCGCGCGGGCGGTGAGACATGGATCACCGGCAGCTACGATCCGGAGCTGAACCTCACGTACTGGGGCACCGCGCAGGCGAAGCCGTGGATGCCGGCGAGCCGCGGCATGGGCACGCTCGACGTCGCGCTCTACACGAGCTCGACCGTCGCGCTCGATGCGAGCACCGGCAAGCTCGCGTGGTACTTCGCGCATGCGCCGGGCGAGGCGCTCGACCTCGACGTCGTGTTCGAGCGCGTGCTCGTCGACTCGGGCGACGACAAGCTCGTCTTCACGGCCGGCAAGGACGGCATCCTGTGGAAGCTCGATCGCCGCGACGGCCGTTACATCGACCATGCGGAAACCGTGTTCCAGAACGTCTGGGAGAGCTTCGACCGCGAAACCGGCCGGCCCCGCTATCGGCAGGATATCATCGACCACAAGGTCGGTGAGTGGATCGACGGCTGCCCGAGCACCGAGGGCGGCCACAACTGGCAGGCGATGAGCTTCCACCGTCCGACGCGGCAGATGATCATCCCGCTGTCGCAGAGCTGCATCTCGATCCGCGCGCAGGCGATCGAGCAGCGGCCGGGCGGCGGCAGCGCGGGCGGCGCCGACCGACGGTTCTACGAGATGCCGGGCAGCGACGGCAACATCGGCCGGCTCGCCGCGTTCGACGTCGACACGATGGAGGAGAAGTGGGCGCTCGAGCAGCGCGCACCGTTCCTGACCGCCGCGCTGTCGACGGCCGGCGGCCTCGTGTTCGTCGGCGACCTCGACCGCGAGTTCAAGGCGATCGACGTCCGCGACGGACGCGTCGTCTGGAAGACCCGCCTCGCGACGTCTGTGCAAGGCTTCCCGATCAGCTTCGAGGTCGACGGCAAGCAGTACGTCGCGGTCACGACCGGGCTCGGCGGCGGCAGCCCGCGCCTCGTGCCGAACCTGATCGCACCCGAGATCCAGCCGCCCACTCGCGGACACGCGCTCTACGTGTTCGCGTTGCCGGACGACTGACGCGGCGCGGCGCATGCAGCAAGAGAACGGGCTCGACGCGCTGCTCGAGGGCGCGGGTCTCGCGGACGACGCGGCGCAGAGCGGCGGCCCGCGCGTGCTCGAAATTCCCGTCGACGCGCTGACGCCGGGCCGCTATCAGCCGCGGCGGTACGTGTCTGAGGAAAGCCTCGTCGAGCTCGCGGAAACGATCCGCGAGCAAGGCATCCTGCAGCCTCTCGTCGTGCGGCGCATCGGCGCGGACGCGGCCAACGCGCCGCACGACGCGGACGTGCCCGCAGGAGCGAACGACGCGCGCTTCGAGATCGTCGCGGGCGAGCGCCGCTGGCACGCGGCGAGGCTCGTGGGACTCCGCACCGTTCCGGTCATCGTTCGCGAGCTCGACGATCAGTCGGCGCTCGCCGTCGCGCTGATCGAGAATCTGCAGCGCGAGGACCTGAATCCGATCGATCAGGCCCATTCGCTGCAGCGCTTGGTCGACGAGTTCGCGCTCACGCACGAGCAGGTCGCGAAAGCGGTCGGCCGCTCGCGCGCGTCCGTCAGCAACATGTTGCGGCTGCTCGATCTCGATCCCGTGGTCAAGGACATGCTCGTCGAGCGCCGAATCGACATGGGCCACGCGCGCGCGCTGCTCTCTCTCGACCGCGACCGGCAGATCGAGATGGCGCGCAAAGCGGAGCGCCGCGGACTGTCCGTCCGTCAGGTCGAGAAGGCCGTGCGCGCGCTGCTCGACGCGCAGCCCGAGCACGACGACGATCGCACGCGGATCGACCTGCAGACGCGCTGGCTTCAGCTCCAGCTCGCGAAGGAAGTCGGCGAGAAGCTCACGATCCGGCGGGCGAAGAACGGCACGTATACGTTGAGCATCGCGTTCAACGATCTCGGCAGGCTGCAGCGCGCGCTGCAGCGCATACTCGAGCTCATCATCCGGGTCCGCGAGGCAGCGGGCCCCCGCGCGCGCGACGCGAGTTAGCGCGCTTTCTTCAGCACACGGAGGTCGACGAATGGATCAGGCATTCGAGCGCGTGCTCGACATTTACAAAAGGCGCATGGACGACGAGGCCGCGAAGTCCGCAGCGCTGTCGCCCGACGAATTCGCGCGCCAACGTAACGACTTCCTGCTTGCGGTCGGCGAGCCCGCCGCCCGTTTCCTCCACTCGCTCGCGATCGGGATCGGCGCGAAGCGGATCGTCGAGCTCGGCACGTCGTACGGCTTCTCGACGCTCTTTCTCGCGGATGCGGCGCGTGCGACCGGCGGCAGGCTCTACACGTACGACAACGTCGAGAGCAAGCAGGCCTATGCGCGCGAGCGCATCGCCGAGGCCGGCCTCGCGGACTACGTCGAATGGCGCGTCGGCGACGCGCTCGAGCTCTTGCGCGATCAGCCGGGCCCGGTCGATCTCGTGCTGATCGACATCTGGAAGGATCTCTACGTGCCGTCCTTCGAGCTCGTCTACCCGCTGCTCGCGGACGGCGGCGTGGTCATCGCCGACAACATGATCCATCCCGAGAGCGCACGCGAGGCGACCGCACGTTACGCCGCGGCGGTCAGAGCGAAGCCTGACATGGAGGCCGTGCTCCTTTCGATCGGGCACGGCCTCGATATCGCGTGCCGGCGCAGCGGGCCGCCGTCGCTCAAACGCTGAACCGCATAACGCTCACTGCGCGGCGGTCAGCTCGGGCGTCCCCTCTTCGGCATTCGTCTGCTCGACCGGCATCCGCGCGGTCTCTCGCGCGATCTGCCCGAGGATCTCGGCGAGCTTCGCGAGACCGAATCCGACTTCGCGAACGCCGGCGGTGCGCAGCAAATGCCGGCTCCGTGCGGCCTCGTCACCGCCGCCGAGCCGACCGACGATGACTGCGACGCCCGGCACGCGCGCACGCAAGCGCTTCGCGGCGTGCCGTGTCGCGGTCAAGTCCGCCGGCGGCAGCGTCAGCACGCACACGGCCGCAGGACGCCGCGCCTCGACCTCTGCGATCTTCTCGCCGACGAGCGCCTCCGCGGCGATGATCTCGAAATCGCACGGCTCCTTCTTGAGCAGGACGCCGAGCATCTCGAGCGCGATCTCGTCGACGCGATCGCGGACCGGGAGGCCGACGATCAGCGCACGACGTGCCGGCGCGGCGGCGAGGTCAGGGGCTTCCGCGTCCTCCTCCGCGCCCGCTTCGGCCAGCTCGTCGACGAGCTCGTCGAGCGCGCTCGCGACGAAGTCGCCGTCGTCGCGCACGATGCGATCGGCCGCGAGGTCGCGCTTCAGCGCGAGCAGCGCGCCGAGTAAGAGGTCCTCGCACGTCTCCTCGAGCGAGTGCGTCTCGCGATACTCCTCGACGATGTCCGCCGCCTCGTCCTCGTCGCGTGCGAGGAGCCGCTGATACAGCGACAGGTGCGGCTTCAGCGCGGGCCCCTCGCTCAGCAAACGGTCGATGAAGGCGAGTTCCGGGATGTAGCGCGCGAGCACGACGATGCACGCCGTCATCGGCGTCGCGAGCACGAGCCCGATCGGCCCCCAGATCCACGTCCAGAAGATCGCCGAGACGATCACCGCGATCGCGGACAGCCCGACGCTCTGCCCGTAGAGCAACGGCTCCATCACGTTGTTGCTCAAGAGCTCGAGCACGACGAAGAGCGCGACGACGATGACGACCTGCTCCCAGCCGGGCGCCGTGATCACGCTGACCGCGATCGGCAGGAGTGCGGCGATCCACGGACCGACGTACGGCACGTAACGGAGCACCGCGGCGGACAGGCCCCACAGCGCCGCGTACGGCACGCCGATGAAATAGAGCCCGATGCCGACCGCGAGCCCCATCGTCGCGTTGATGATGAATTGCATCAGCAGGTAGCGGGAGATCCGCTGCCCCGCTTCCGCGAACGCCTTCGTCGTCACGACGATAGACGTGTGACCGGCGAGGCTGACGAGCCGGTTGCGCAGATCCTCGCGCTTGATCAGCATGAAGATCGACAAGAGCATCGTGAGACCCGCGGTCGCGGCGACGCTCGCGACGGGCGTCAGGAACTCCGCTTCGCCGAGGAATCTCGACTCCTCGATCCGCACGCGGACGGGCTCGTCGATCACCGCCCCTTCCGCGGCACCGCCCTCGCGCCCCTGCTCCACGGCGACGTCGCTCTCGACGTCCTCGCTGATGTCGCGAATCGTGCTTTGCACGCGCTCGATCGTCCCGCCGCGCGTCAACGCGCGAAGGTCCGCGAGCTTTGTGCGAATGTTGTCGCGGTACTCCGGCAGCTCCTCTGCGAGCTGACCGAGCTGGCCGACGACGAGAAAGCCTACGCCCGTGAGCGCGCCGGTAACGACGCCGGACACGACGAGCACGGCGAGCACGCGGGGCAGGCCGAGCCGGTCGAGGCGCGTCACGAGCGGGCTCATCAAGAAGGTGACGATCGCGGCGAGCGCGATCGGAATCAGCACGGCCTGCCCGACCCAGAGCGCCGCGACGACGATCGCGATGCTGACGAGACGAGCGGCGACGTGGAGCGAGCGAGGACCCTCGCGAGAGGCAGCGGCGACCGGCATGGCAGACCTTCGGATCGGTTGAGCCGCTTCGAGCAGAGCCCGGCGGCCGTGCCGCCCGCTGCACGTTCCGTGCCACGAATATATGTGTCGGGCACCATTTACGGGGCAAATCGCGTCGGACACGATTCCCGGAACCGGCGCTCCCGCGCGTCGTACGATCTCGGAACCACGTCGGAGGAACCCGCGATGAGCCTGCTCCTTTCCTGGCTGATCCTGTCCATCGCGGTGTGGCTCACGGCCGCGGTGCTGCCCGGCTTCCACGTCAAGAATCTCCCGAGCGCGTTCTTCGTCGCCGCGATCTTCGGCATCCTGAACTTCCTGCTCGGGTGGCTGCTGTTCGCGCTGCTCACCATCGTGACGCTCGGCCTCGCGTGGCTCCTCGCGTTCATCACGCGATGGATCATCGATGCGATCGTGCTGATGCTGACGGACCGGCTGACGGACGCGCTCAAGGTCGACGGGTTCGGCTGGGCGCTCGGCGGCGCGCTGATGATGTCCGCGATCGGCACGGTCGGAGAGTGGCTCGTCCGGAGCATCTTCTGACGGCGACGCCGCACCGGCGCACGGCGCCGCGTCCCGGTCGGTGACGCCGCCGCGCTCCTCGGACGGTACATGCGTGAGCAGGGTTTGCCGGTGCCGCCGTCGTCGCAGCCCGGACGCGAAGGACGAATCGACGAGGCGCGAGCCGCGGCGTCAGCGGCGCCTGAATGCCGCCGAGCGAGTGAAGCCGGAGGCAGGACGCGACGCGAGCCTGCGGTCAACGCCCCATGTTCAGGAGCAGGCCGACGTGCTCGGCACGCAAGCGGCGGAGCTCGTCGATCCTCGCTCGAAGCGCCGCGACCGTGGCTTCGTCGAGCCCTTCGTACGGGTCGCCCCACGCGGCCTGAGCTTGCCGCAAGTTCTCCTCGACCTGCGCCCGGAGCTCGGGCGGCATCTTCGCAAGCTCTTCCTCGCTCGGCATTGACTGCCGCACCGTCTCGCCCATCTCGAGCTTCCCGAGCACGTCGTTGACCGCGCTCGCAATCCGCTCGTAGCGTTCCTCCGCGAGGCTGCTCGCGGCCGCCCCCGCCTGACGAAGCCGCTGCGGTTGGATCTCGTCCAATATCTCGAGCTGGTCCTCGCTATTCGCGGCCTGGGCAAGACGCTCCTTCGCGCCCGCGAGCATTTCCACTTCCCGCCGCAAGCCTCGTTCGTATGCCGTGATGTCCGCCGCGGTCAACACGAACGTCTGCGCGGTTAGCTGCGGCGACGCGGCCGCGGGCGCACGTGCGTCGCTTCCGCTCGTCGCAGGAGCCTCCTCGAGAGCCGTGCTCTCCGCCGCGGGGCTATCGTCCGCGGGAGACGCGCCGCCGGGGTCGGCGCCTCCGCAACCGGCAAGCTGGAGAATCAGCAGCACGGCGGGAACCGCGCGAAGGTGCAGGAACGACTCGTTCATGATTGCGTCTCTCTTCGTGTCGCCGCCGAGGCGGCTCGGGCTGCTCGACTCGCTTACGACGACGGCGATTGAGGCAGCGGCTCGTCGTTGCCGCGCATCGCACCGCTTTGCGCGGGGGTCCACGTCGCCGCGCGCTCTTTGAGCTCGCGGAACTTCGACGTCACCTTATCGAGGCGAGCCTCCCACTCGGGATCCGCCGCCTGCCCCTCCGTGACCTTGAAGAACACCTGCATCAGCGCGGTCATCGCGAAAGGCTCGATCACCGCCTGCTTCACCCCCCACGCGAAGACGACCGCGATGGCGACCGTGAGGATGCCCGCGGAGCCGGGGAAGAGCGCGACGACGGCTGCCGCCGGCGCGAGCGCGACGAGGAACACGACCAGCGTCAAGCCCCAGATGAAGAAGGCGAGAATGAACGCGTTCTTGAGGAACGCCTTGTAGCTCTGCGCGTAGAGAATCAGCGCCGTCTGAGCGGATCGCCACGGGTTCTCGGCTCGAGTGCGGATGTTGTGCGCGAGAATGACCTCGTCGACGTAGGTCAGCGACAAATTCACCACGGTGTTGACGACCTTCGCGACCGCCTCGAGTCCGGGGATCGGGATGAGCGCGGAGATCGTGAAGAACGTACGATTGAACGCGCGCAGAATGCCCTTGATCAGCTGGTCCAGCCCGAACAGCACCGAGGACTCCGCGAAACGCTCGCGCACGACTTTCTGTGCATGGTCGATCTGCGAACGTCCCTCGGGCAGCTCTTTGCCGTCCATGAGCTCGACGAGCACAGCGATGTGTCCGGCCTTCACGAGGTAGAGCAGATACTCGCGCAGGAAGTAGACGACGCTGCTCACGAGCCCGAAGCCGAACACGCCGCCCCATACGCTGAAGGCGCCGGGATCGTCGCCGATGTAGCCGACGAAATAGCCGATGCCCATGCCGACGCCGGTGCCGACGACATAGGCGACCGTGATGCCGAAATAGATCAGGAACCGAAAGACGAGGAACGGCAGCGTGCGCTTCAGCAGGCCGATGACTTCGCCGACGTTGAAATCCTTCACCGTCACGCCCCTCCCGGCAACGGCTGATGAAACCGCGCGGAGGATACCCTCGAATCTGCGGCGCGTTCAATGTAACAGAACGCCAGCGGCGCCAGGATTGCGCGCATTGCAGGTCGGGCCCTACACTGATCCGCGCGCTCGGTCGGAGCCACCACGTCCGCGGAAAGGGCTGCGCCCACGACCATCGGCCTCGTTGCGAGCTCGAGTTTTCCCTTATCTGCCTGGGCGGACGCAGGCGAACGATAAGGGGAATCCATCATGGCCCAACGGCCCGCGCCCTACTCTCATTTCCGTCTCGACTTCGAGCAGCAACAGAAGCGGGCGAAAGACCTGCTGAAAGCGGCCCGCGCAGGTGACGCGGACGCGCTCGCCCGCTTCAGATCGTCGCCGCCGAAGCTCGCGGAGGCGCAGTACCTGATCGCGCGAGAGCTGCGCTTCGACGACTGGGCGCATCTGAAGCGGCACATTGCGGCGATGACGCGGGAGCGCGCGGCGCTCGAAGCGCTCGCGTCGTCCGCAGGCGTCGCGGCTGCGCCGACGCGCACCGAGCGCACGGCGGCGCTCGACGGCAACCTCCGGACGCTGCACGTCCGCTGCGGCAGCGACATCCGGCAAGCCTTGCTCGAAGCCGGGTTCCGCGGCGACTTCTACGAGCACAGCTACCCGTATCTCTCAGGACCGGTACGTGAAGGTGCCGGCAGCCTCGCGCAGCGGGCGCGCTTCGTCGTCGAGAGCTACGCGGATTCCCGAGAGCCGCCGCTCGAGCACGACCACGTGCTCGAAGGATTGCAGCGCGACGAGCAGCGGTTGCACGACTCCGCAGATTACGATCGCGTCGTGATCTGGTCCGAGCCCGACTGCTACGACCAGCTCGTGCTGGTGAGGTTGCTCGCCCACTACGCGCGTCATCGCCGGCCGCGGCGGCTCGAACTGATCAACGTCGGCACGTTTCCCGGCGCGACGCGCTTCGTCGGGCTCGGCCAGCTGCCGCCGGAGGCGCTGCGGATCCTGTGGGCGACGCGCGGACCCGCGTCGCCCGCGCAGCTCGAGCTCGGCCTCGATGCGTGGCGAGCGCTCGCAAGCCCCGATCCGCGCGCACTCGCCGCGCTGATGCGCACGGGCACGCCCGCGTTGCCGCTGCTCGCTCCGGCGCTGCATCGTCATCTGCGCGAGCTGCCGTCCGTCGAGAACGGGCTTTCGCTCACGGAGAGGATGGTCCTCGAGCTGCTCGCCGAGCGGGAGCAGAGCCTCGAGCGTGTCTTCGTGCGGCTCAACACGGTCGTCGATCCGTTGCCGGGGCAGGGAGACCTCGAAGTGTGTCGGCGCGTGCTGATGATGCAGCGCGCGAGCGAGCGCGTGATGACACGCCGCCCCGGCGTCGATCGCACCGGCAAGGCGCGCCCGCCGTGGACGGACGAGCTCACGATCACCGAGCTCGGTCGCGCGGTGCTGCGCGGCGACGTCGACTTCCGATCCCTGAAGCCTCCCGCCCGCTGGGTCGGCGGTGTGGAAGTCGGCGCGGGGAATCCGGACTGGCGGTGGGACGAGCGCCGGAAGGACGTGCGCTTGCACTCGCGCGGAAACGTTTCGTGAACGATTCTCGTTGGAGAAACGCTTCCGCGGAATCGGCGGAAGCCTCGGCCGGGAACCCGAGCACGACGCGAGCGACAAAGACCTCATGACGCTCGCGAACGCCCTGCGATTGCTCAGTGTCGTGCTCGTTGCGTTGCCGATGGCGGCGGGCCTCGCGCACCTCTATGCGTTGCCGAACAAGATCGATCTTCCGGCCGACGAGTATTTCACCGCACAGCAGATCTATGCCGGCTGGTCGCTGATCGGCATTCCGATCTTGGGCGCGATCGCGTCGACGCTCGGGCTCGCCGTGCTCGTGCGGCAGAGCGGCGCCGAGTTTCGGCTCGTCGTCACGGCGCTCGGATGCCTCGTCCTCGCGCTCGCGATCTTCTTTGCGTTCACGTTTCCCGCGAATCAGGCGACCGAGAACTGGACGGCCCGCCCCGCCGACTGGGAGGCGCTTCGGTCGCAGTGGGAGTACTCGCATGCGGTGGGCGCGCTCCTCTATCTGATCGCGCTGATCGCACTGACGCTTTCGCTGATCGACCGCGGCAACCGCGCCGAAAACCGTGCCGTCCGCCGCAACGTCGACGTTGGTTGACAGTCCTTCCGCCCGCGGCCGAACATGTCGGAATCCTGCCCCCGCCGGGAAATCGGGGTCGGCGCCCCTTTTCCTGGGAAGGGGCTCTGCCCCTCGCGGAGGGCCATTCGTCGGAAATCGGGGTCGGAGCCCTTTTTCCGCGGGAAACCGGCATCGGGGCTCCCTTTTATCGGAAGGGCTCCGTGCCCCGCCGCAGGGCCATTCGAGCTACAGAGAGGACCGAGACATGAGCGCAGCGCTCCAATCGAACGAGATCCACGTCAAGGCACACGACGCATTCTTCATCGACGGCAAATGGCAGAAGCCCGCCGGCAGCGGTGTGCTGAACGTGATCTCGCCGGTCACCGAGGAAGTGCTGATGACGTTCCCGGAGGCGTCGCCGAAGGACGTCGACAAGGCCGTCGCGGCCGCGCGCGAGGCGTTCGACAACGGCCCGTGGCCGCGCCTGTCGCCCGAGGAACGCGGCAACTATCTGCTGAAGGTGGCGGAGCTCTTGAAGGCCCGGCTGCCCGAGCTCGCGCAGGCGTGGACGACGCAGGTCGGCGCGCCGATCAGCTTCACGCGCTACGTGTCCGGACAGCCGTCCGAGCTCTTCGAGTACTACGGCACGCTGATCAAGACCTATCCGCTCGTCGACGAGCGGCGCCGCGACAACGGCGGGCTCGTGCGCGTCGTCAAGGAGCCGGTCGGCGTCGTCGCGGCGATCACGCCGTGGAACGCGCCGCTCGTGCTGCTCTGCTACAAGGCCGCGGCCGCGCTCGCGGCGGGCTGCACCGTCGTCGCGAAGCCGTCGCCCGAGACGCCGATCGACGCGTATATTCTTGCCGAATGCATCGAAGCGGCGGGGCTCCCGCCCGGCGTCTTCAACGTGATCCCGGCCGGCCGCGAGACCGGCGACTACCTGATCCGTCATCCGGGCATCGACAAGATCAGCTTCACCGGCAGCACGGCCGCGGGACGACACATCGCGGCGGTTGCGGCCGAGCGCCTCACGCGTGCGAGCTTCGAGCTCGGCGGCAAGTCGGCCGCGATCGTGCTCGACGACGCCGACATGGGCCAGGTGCTGCAGAGCCTCGTGCCGTACTCGATGCCGATCACGGGCCAGGTCTGCTTCTCGCTGACCCGTGTGCTCGCGCCCGAATCGAGGAAGAACGACGTGCTCGACGCGTACGTCGACGCGGTCAAGCACGTGAAGGTCGGTGACCCGCAGAATCCCGAGACGCAGATGGGCCCGCTCGCGATGGAGCGGCAGCTGAAGCGCGTGCAGGGCTACATCGAGAAGGGCAAGCAGGAAGGCGCGAAGCTCGTGCTCGGCGGCGGCCGGCCGAAAGGCCTCGACCGCGGCTACTTCGTCGAGCCGACGGTCTTCACGGACGTCGATCAGAAGATGACGATCGCGCAGGAAGAGATCTTCGGTCCCGTCGTGTCGTTCATCTCGTACAAGGACATCGACGACGCGGTCCGCAAGGCGAACGACACGATCTACGGGCTGCACGGCGCCGTCTACACGAAGGATCCGGAACGCGGCTACGAGATCGCGCGCCGGATGCGCTCGGGCAGCGTCACGGTGAACGGCATGATCGTCGATCCGAAGATGCCGTTCGGCGGCTTCAAGCAGTCCGGCATCGGCCGCGAGGGCGGCATCGAGGGCCTCGATCTCTACTTCGAGACGAAGACGATCTACTTCGCCTGACGCTCGAGCATTTGCAGCGGGCCGGACGGCCGACGAGGCCGCCGGCCCCTGCTCGAAGGCCGGCGTCCCGGAACGTCAGTAATCCCACTCCCCGGCGCCGCTGTCGACGGTGCCGCTGTCGACGGCATCGTCCTCGCCGACGACCTGACCGCGAATCTCGCCGGCCGGAAATGCCGTCGTGTGCACGTTCACGTACGCGGCGCCCGAGCGGATTCCGCGGACCAGCTCTTCGAACTCTCCCGCCGCGATCCCCTGCTCCGCGGGCCCGACGATCGAGTCGGCCGTGATCGTGCCGTTGATCGTCGCCGTCGTCTCGGGACAAGGCTGAGTGTCCGCCGGACCATTGCCGAGGTTCGAGCACAGGAACGCGCTGATGCCGCCGTTCGTATGGCGCTCACCGAAATGGATATGCGCCTGCTGGACCGGGGCCGACAGATCCTGATACGTCAGCGTCCACACGATCAGCCGACCCTCGTCGTCGATCTCGGCGGCGAAGGTGCCGATCGCGGTCGTCGAGATGCTCGGCACCTCGCAGACGCCGTCGAGTCGCGCCGAGACGCGCCGATCGTCGAGGTCGTCGCTACCGTCACCGATGAGGTCATCGAGGCCGATGTCGTCGTCGGGCGCGCAGCTCGTATCGTCGTCCTGGACGGGCCCGCCGCCGTCCTGGGCGGCCGCGCCTACCCACCAGGACGAGCACAGGGCCACCATCGCAAACCGTCCGGCAGACCAACGTTCCATCTCGCACCTCCTGCAGGTCGACCCATCCCTCGCGAGCGCTTCGGAGCCGTCGCGATCGACGCGCTCCGAGATTCGTATTGGTGACCGAAAGGGACGACGAAGTTCGCTCGTAGGGGGCCGTGCCTAGCAGGCGGAATGCGCGATGGCGCCGCGGCGCCTCGAAGGTCTCGAGGCGTCGGCGGCGCCGGCAAAGCACATAGGAGTCGTCAGAAGAACGTGTAGGTGAGGCCGAGCGACACGCTGTCGATCGAATCGCTGTCGATTTCGAACCGCTCGTACTCGAGGCGCAATGCGAGACTCAAGAACCGGAGCTGCGCGCCGACGCCGTAAGTGAGATCCGTGCCGCGCTCGGTGTCGCCGAAGAACCCGGCATCGCGGTCCGACTTCCAGCGCGCGACGCCGACGCGTCCGAAAAGATCGACGAACGGCAGCGAGTAATAGCCGACCGCCGAGACCGACAGCGCCTGCGCGTCGAAGGCGGCCGAGGCCGGGCACGTGCCGCCCGCCGCAGGCGGGCACGCTGCGGTCAACGTCAGGTCCACCTCGCCGAGGTCGACGTAGTTGAGCTCGAGCCCGATCGGGTCGAGCGGACGAATGCCGCCGATCAGCTTGAACCCGCTGCTGTCGTCGTCGATGCGGTAAGCGGACGAGGCAACGCCGAGATCGAAGTCGCTCGACACGTCGGAGACCGCGGCACCGATGAAGATGCCGTTGTCCTGTGCGTAAGCCGCACCGCACGCGAGCGTCGCCGCGACGGCGACGAGCGTTTTCATCCGGTAACGAAACTTGCCTTCCATGCTCACTCCTCGCTGAGTGCGTCCCGCGTTCGGGCCGCAGTCCTCCCACGGTGTCGACCCGTCGAGAGGGCTCGGCAAAGTATACGGTCTCGACGACGGCGGACGAGGAAGGGGCTGTGACCGAGTTATCGTTTTTGCGAAACGCAGGCTCTCGCGCTCGCGAGCGCGCTCGAGCGGCGCTCATGCAGGGGCGCTCAAGCGAGCCGCGATCGTCCTGCCGAGCGACTCGAAACCGGAATCGTCGACGCGGCCCGCGTCGATCAGCACGACTGCGAAGTACGCGGCCCACGCGCGGGCGCGGACGAGGCGGTCCGGCGTCGCGCGTCCGTAGATTTGCCAGATGCGTCCGTGCTCCGCCGGATCGAACAGCAGCCACGCGGAGCAGAGATCGACGCTCGGGTCGCCGACGGTCGCATCCCCCCAGTCGATGACTCCGCGCAAGCGGCCGTCGATCGTGATCACGTTGCGCGGATGAAGATCACCGTGCAGCCAGCACGTGTCCCCGTCGAAGGGCGACGCGAGACCGGCCGCCCACGTGCTCGAGAGCATCGCTCGCTCGCCGATACGGAGTGCCGCGTCGCGCTCGAGCCGCTCGAGACGCTCGCGAAACGCGTCGTCCCGCGCGGCGAGCGACTGCCCCCGATACGGATTCTCGGGCGGCGATTCCGGCGTATCGATCGCGTGCAGTGTGCGCAGGAATCGCCCCCATGCAGCGGCCTCATCGCGACGGAGCGGCATCTGCGACGCCGGCAAGCCGGGTATCCACGCCACGATGCTCCACGGCCACGGATAGCCGCACGCCGGCGTGCCGACGCGCACCGGGACGGGCGTTGCGACCGGAAGCGCCGGCGCCAGCCGAGGAAGCCACCGCTGCTCGATGACGAGGCTCCGAGCGCCGACCTCACGCCGCGGCAAACGCACCGCGAGGTCGGGCCCGAGCCGATACATCACGTTGTCCCATCCGGACGCCGCAGGCTCGGTCCCGAGCTCGAGGGCCGAGAGGTCCGGATGCTGCGCGCGGATCAGCTCCGCGACGAGACGCGCGTCGATCTCGACCTCGGCCGGCGGCGTGCCGAGGGCGGGGCACATGACGGGTCAGTTCGTCCTCGCCGGCATCGCCATCAGCTCCGACAACGGGCCGATCACGGCCTTGGCCCAGATCTCGTAGCCCTTCGTCGACGGATGCAACCCATCGCTCATGACATCCGCGGGGATGTTGCCGTTCTCGTCGAGGAACAGGTCGCCGATGTCGAGGTAATGCACCCGATCGCCGTCGTGGAGCTTCGCGATCCTCTCGTTGATCTCCGCGATCGTGCCGCGCACCGGATCGTTCGCTCGGCCGCGCGGGAACACGCCGAGCAGCAGGATGCGAGCCTCGGGGAAGCTCTTCTGGAGCTGCAGCACGACGGCACCGATGCCTTCCGCAATCTCGGCCGCCGAGTTGCGGCCCGTGTTGTTCGTGCCGATCATCAGCATCACGGCGCGCGGGCTGAAACCTTCGCCCTCGCCGTTCTGCAGCCGATAGAGCACGCCCTGCGTCGTGTCGCCGGCAATCCCGAAGTTCGCGACCTTCCATCGGCCGAAGTACTCGTCGAACACCGGCTTGCCCGCAAACTCCCCTTCCTCGTTGCGCCAGAAGTCCGTGATCGAGTCGCCCATGAACAGGAGCTCGATATCGCCGCCGCGCGCCACCTCGACGTTCGCCTGGTGCCTCGCCTGGAAGAACGGCGCGAGGTTCGGAATCACGGCCGTGTTCGGCGGCGGCACTCGCACCTCGAGCAAACCCGGATACTTCTCGACGATCGCGCGCGTCTCCGCGTCGGCGCTCGCGAGGAAACGCTCGAGCGCGCGCCGCGCGACGTCGACCTCTGCGGACGTAGGCCGAGGAATCGCGACGGCCGCGGGGACCGGCGCAGGCTGTGCGCCGGGCGGCGGCGTGCCCTGCGGCTGTGCGTGCGCTCCGCTCGCGAGCGCGATCAGGAGCGACGCCGCGGCAATAAGCGGCCGGCGGCCCGACACGTGGACGATGCGATCAGTGAAGCGGGTCATCGTGTGCTCCTTTTTCGATTCGAGTCGTGCAATCGATAGTCAGCGCGCGCTCGGGTCGGCGCGCATCGGCGTGCCGTCCGGGCCCGGCGTATAGCCGAGCAGACGGCTTGCCCACGGGATGAAGTGCTTCCAGTTGGGGCCGTCGGTGTGGCCGCCGTCGTGCTGGCGCCACGCGAGATGCCCGTCGAGAAGCCCGACGTTGACCGGCGGCATCTTCTCAGCGTTGTAGTCGTCCGAGGTGCCGAGATCCTTCACGCCGAGCAGCCGGAACACGGGACCGGCCGCGACCGCCGCCATGAAGCTGCCCTGCTGATCGAGCCACAATGCATCGCCGCGCTCCGGGACGCCGTAGCTGATGAACACTGCGCGCGGCGCGCAGAGCGCGATCAGCTGATGCGCGTCGACCGGGAGATCGCCGGCGTTCATGCTGCCGAACGACGCTTCCTCGGCGCCGTACTTCAGGAAATTGCCGGCCATCCAGTGATACTCGCCGGGCGCGGTGAGGTTCTCGACGGCCTCGCCGAAATTGCGCCGGTGCAGCTTCGCGCCGCCCTCTCCGGACGACCCGACGAGCACGACGGCGAAACGCTCGTCGAACGCCATCGTGATCAGCGCGGCCTTGCCGTAGCGCGAGACGCCCTCGATGCCGACGCGCGTCGCGTCGACGGCGGGATCCGTCTCGAGATAGTCGAGCCCTCTCGACGCGCCCCATGCCCATGCGCGCAGCGCGCCCCAGTCGTCGGGCTTGCGAGGCCGGCCCCGGTTCACGAGTCCGATGATGCCCTTCGTGAGCCCGGCGCCGTTGTCGGCCTGGATGCTCGTCGGATCGATTTGCGCGTAGCCCCAGCCCGCGGCGATCAGCTGCTCCGTCGCGGGCGGATCGTTGGGGCCTGCGCCGGGCGGCGGCCCGAAGCCGCGCGGTCCGCGTCCGTCCTCGGGCTCGACGCCGCCGGGAATGCTGCGCGCGCCGCCGAACATCATCATCACGGGCACGGGGCCATCGGCATCGGCCGGCGTGACGAGCGTCATTCGGATCTCGACGCCGATCTCCGGGTAGCTCGAGTTGTCGACGCGGCCGGCGAGGCGTCTGCCGCGGACCGGCCTGCGCGCGACCGTGGCTTCGGCCGTCTCGACGACGACCCACTCGACGCCGGGAACGTTCTCGGGGACTCGCCCGACGACCTCACGCTCGAAGTCCTCGACGATCTCCGGACGCCGCTCCGCGTACCACATCTCGGCGGACGTGACGGGACGCCCGTCCTTCATCGTCAGCGGATCGGGGAGCTCGGGAAACGGATTGGCGAGCGCTTCGTCGTAGTTCGCGGCGTTGGGCGCGGCGGCGTCCGGGCTACGACCGGGACGGAGCCTCGTGATGCCGAGCTGCTCCATCAGGTTGCGGTGGTCGTCGGCGGTGGTCCAATCGCGCGTGACGCCCCCGTCGATCTCCCCGCCGCTCGCTGAGCGGGGTTGCGCATCGGCCGTTGCGGACACGAGCAGTGCGAAGACCGCGCACGCGGAGACACGCCGGCGCACGGACCTCGTGAAGCCCATCGATCGATACCCTCCCCCGGGGACGCTCGCCCCTTTTGCCATGGGCCGCGCCTCGGCGCAAGTCTCGCCTGACGTCGGGACATTCCCGCGACGTCAGGCGAAATGCGGGATCGCAGCCGGCCGGCCGACGGCCTGCGCGCCGACCGTGCTGCTCTCCGGGAGCGGGACTAGTTGACCATGTCCTTGACGGTCTTCAGCGGCAGCACGCGCACCTTCTTGCTGGCCGGCTTCGCCTTGAACATCATCTTCTCGCCGGTGAACGGGTTGATGCCCTCGCGCGCCTTCGTCGCCGGCTTCTTCACGACCTTGAGCTTCATGAGGCCGGGCATCGTGAAGAGTCCATGGGAGCGCAGGCTCTTGCGCATGATCCCCTTCAGCGACTCGAACACCGCATTCACCTGCTGGCGCGTGAGGCCCGTGTCCTTCGCGATCTGTGCGAGCACTTCTGACTTGGTCGGCGGATTACCTTTTGCAGCCATGTTCCATTCTCTATGAAGGTTGATGAAGGTCGGCGCCCGGGCGCCGAGTGAAACCCGGCGCGGAAAATATCACAATTGTGCGCCTTGGAGTTCAACGGGGCGCGAGTTTTTGCCTATTTTTTCCGACTCGCGCGCATCGTCGGGCTCGAAAGGGTCGGTCGGTCGGACGAGATGCGTATCGTCAGCTGGAACGTGAACGGGCTTCGTGCCTGCGTGAAGAAGGGCTTTCCCCGCTTCCTCGACGAGTCTCGGGCGGACGTCGTCGGCATTCAGGAAGTGCGCGCACAGCCCGATCAGATCGATCGCGACGCATGCGTGCCGACCGGATGGCATGCAAGCTTTGCGCCCGCGAAGCGGGCCGGTTACAGCGGCGTCGCGATCTACTCTCGCACGATGCCCGACGACGTCGAGATCGGACTCGGCGAGCCGCGCTTCGACGACGAGGGCCGGCTCGTGACCGCCCGCTTCGGACGCCTCTTCGTCGTCAACGGTTACTTCCCGAAAGGCAGCGGCCGCGAGCGCGACAACAGCCGCGTGCCGTACAAGCTCGACTTCTATCGGGCGGTCTTCGAATACGTCGAGCGCCTGAAGCGCCGCGGTCCTGTGTTCGTGATCGGCGACTTCAATACGGCTCACGAAGAGATCGACCTCGCGCGGCCGAAGGACAACACGAAGACCAGCGGCTTCCTGCCGGAGGAGCGCGCCGAGTTCGGTCGCTGGATCGCCGCGGGCTGGGTCGACACGTTCCGCGCGCGGCATCCGGGCGAGGCCGGTCACTACACGTGGTGGCGGCAATGGGGCGGCGCGCGCGAGCGCAACATCGGTTGGCGGATCGACTACGTGCTCGCATCGCCGGCCGCGGCAAAGCGCGTGACGGATGCCTTCATCTGGCCGCACGTGCTGGGGTCGGACCACTGCCCCGTCGGCGTCGATATCGCCTGATTCCGCTCGGTGCAGCCCTGTCGAGCCGTCCCGCCGCCTGGGCCGGGCCGACGTTCGACAGGAGGCGGGCGATAGGAAGCACGTGAAACTAAGCACCGCCCGGAAACGTCGCTGCGCATGGAGCAAAATCAGTTGGTGCGCTCCGTGCGCGGCAGTAAGCTAAACGCTTTGGCGGCAGTCGAATTCAGGATCGACGGAAGCGGCGCACGGCTGCCCTCCTCGCCCGAGCCGGCACTGAAACGGATGCGAGCGCCGCGCGCCGACAGGCCTCGCTTCTTTCAACATAGGGGATTGGGGGAATGACCGACCATAGCGAACGCGGACGCTTCATCTGGCACGAGCTCATGACGCCGAACCCTTCCGGCGCACGCGACTTCTACGCGAGCGTGATCGGCTGGGCCGTCGAGGCGTCCGAACCCGATGCTTCCCAAGGAATGTTCGCGGGCCCGTCGGGGCCGATCGGCGGCTGCAGCGCGCAGTCGCCGACGGCGGTGCCGAAATGGGTTCCGTTCGTGACGGTCGCGGACGTCGACGATGCGCTCCGCTCGGCGCAGGCACTCGGCGCACGCACCGTCGTCGAGCCGACCGCGCTCCGGAACGGCGGCCGGTACGCCGTGCTCGCCGACCCGCAGGGCGCGGCGATCGGCATCTACTCGGCGGACGACTTCGGGCCGGATCGAGCGCCCGATCCGGGCGAGTTCTCGTGGCACGAGCTTGCGACGACCGACCTTCGCGCCGCCTTCGATTTCTATAGCGAGCTGTTCGGCTGGGACAGGATCACCGAGGTGGACATGGGCCCGGCGGGTGTGTATCTGATCTTCGGCCGCAGCGGACAGCGGCTCGGCGGCATCTACAACAAGGCGGATGCCGGCGAGGACGGCGAGCCCGGCTGGCTCAGCTACGTTCGCGTCACGGATCTGCCCGGGACGCTCGAGAAGATCGAGGCCGCTCGCGGTTCCGTGCTGAGCGGTCCGATGGACGTGCCGGGCGGAGACCGGATCGCGCGCGTGCTCGATCCGTACGGCGCGACGTTCGCGCTGCACGCTTTGGCGGCGGACACGAAGACATCGGGTGCCGCGGCGGAAGACGTGCAGGCAGAGGACGACGCGCCGGCGCAGCACGATGCGAGCTCGACTCCGGTCTGGACCGATGAGCCGGTAGAGGCCAAGCCGGCGGCGAAGAAGACCGCAAAGAAGAAGGCCGCGAAGAATAAAGCACGGACGACGAGCGCGTCGACGGAACAGGCTGCCGACGAGAAAGCCGCGAAGACCGACAAGAAAGCCGCGAAGAGGAAAGCCTCGACGAAGAAGGCCGCAAAGGCCACGACGACGAAGAAGAAGGGCAAGAAGGCGGCCGCGAAGACCGGAAAGCCCGGCACCGGCAAGAAGGCGGCGAAGAGGACCGCGAAGAAAGCGGCGAAGAAAGCGGCGAAGAAGACCGCAAAGAAGACCGCAAAGAAGACCGCAAAGAAGACAGCCAAGAAGGCAGCCAAGAAAGCGGGCAAGAAAACCTCGAAGAAGGCCGGAGCACGTCGCGCGGGCGGCACGGCGAAGAAGTCGGGCGCGAAGAAGCGCGTCGCGAAAACGACCGGGAAGAAGGCCGCGAAGAAGAAGACCGCAAAGAAAAGCTCGAAGAAAGCGCCCGGCAAGAAGAAGACGTCCGGCGCCAAGGCGCGCGCAAAGCGCGGCGGGAAGTCGTCGAGGCGATAGCGCTTCGGGTGCGCCGGCGAGCGATCAGGCTCGCCGGCCGCGGCCAGGGTCCGTCGCCGCCGGTCGAAGCGTCAGCCGATCACAGCACGCCGGCGGCGCGCATGACCGCCTCGCACTTGTCGCGTATCTCCGCGGCGACCTCGAACGGGTCGCCGTCGACGAACTCGCTGCGGAAGAGCTCGACGGACAGCGGGCCCGAGTAGCCCTTCTCGTCGAGCTTGCGCAGAATCCGCACGACCGGCGCGACGCCGTCGCCCGGAATCAGGCGCCAGTCGTTGTCGATCAGCTCGCGGGGGCCGTCCTTCAGGTCCTGGAAGTGCACGTGCGCGAGCTCGCCGGGCTCGAGCAGATCGAGATCGTCGAACTTGCTGAGCCCGGACCAGAAATGGAAGAAGTCGAGCATCGGCCGGACGTTCGGGTGCGCGGCCTCGCGGATCACCGCGAGCGTCGACGGCAGCGTCGCGAGATGCGTCGACGTGCGCGCGAACTCGATCATCGCCGTCAAGCCGAACCCGCGCGTGATCTCGCCGACCTCGCGGATGCAATCGGGCGTCGCGGCAAAATCCTCGGCCGTGACGGGCCGCGACGTGATCGACGGGCAGTAGATCCGGTCGAGGCCGAGCGCGGCGAACTGCTCGCAGCGCAGGCTCCACGTCTCGAGCGACGCCTCGCGCTCTGGGCCGGGGATCCACACGTCCGGCAGCACCGCCGCGGCCGACACCGGCGTCAGGCCGAGGTCTGCGAGGAGCCTCCGCGCGCCGTCGAGCGTGTCGCTCGCGAGGAACTCGTCGAGCATCACGTCCGTCAGCTCGACGTAGCGGATGCCGGCGCGTGCCCATCCTTCGAGCGAGCGACGAAAGCCCGATGCGGCCGACGTGTTCTGATGGAGCGCGAGCTGCATGCGGCTCGCCGGCTGCGAGGGCTGCGCATGGAGCGGACGCACTAGACCGGCCACGGCCGGAAGCGCGAGAAGAAGGCGACGCGTCAACATGCGCGCACTCTAGCGCCGAACGGGCCGGGTCGCCATAGCCCGATCGTCCGCTCGCCCGTCACGCGATGCGCACGTGCCGCGCACGCCATGCGAGCAGCACGCCGATGAGGAGCACGCCGAACACGAGCACGCCGAGCGTCGACCTGTCGACGCGTGCCACGGTCTGCGTGCGGCTCTCGGCCTCGGCCGGCTCATCGCTCGCGACGGACTTGAGCAGATAGCCCTTGAGCTCCGCGGAGTCGATCGACTCTTCCGTGACCGTCTCCGGGCCCGGAACGGCCCGGCTCGCGATCCGCGCGTCGTTCTGCCGTGCCCACGCCTCCGCGGCCGCGGCGAGCTGCTCGATCGGCGCTCCGATCGCGCGCTCGAGCGCGTCGACGTAGGCCTCGATCGCCGGCACCGGCACGCCCGCTGCGGCGGCCTGCTCGACGACGAACTGGAGCAGTCGCGGGTTGCCGCACGTCGTGTCGGAGCACGAAACGCCGTGCTCGACGACGGTCGAGACGTGCGCTTCGACGAGCGCGGCGAGCGTCGCGTCGTCCGGGCTCCAGTAACCCTTGCGGACGGTCTCGAGCATCCGCGCCGTGACGTCCTGGAACGCGGCCGGCGAGTGCTCGTCGAAGAACTCCCGCATGCCGAGATCATGCTTGTCCGCGACGTAGACGTCGAAGACCTCCTGCCACATCGCGGCGTCGACGACGTCCGTGACGGTGGCCTCCCATCCCCACAGGTACTCGACGAACTCGCGGATCGCGCCGGCGCCGGCATAGCCTTCGGCCTGCATGCCCTCGATCCATGTCGGATTCACGTAGCGGCTGCGGAACTCGCCGCCGATGAACTTCTCGAGCGACGTCATCTCGGGATTCGCGGGATCGCGCGTGTTCGTCACGACGAGATCCGGCGTCTCGCCGTCGAGGTTGCGGATCGCGCTCGCGAGCCCGCCCATGTACATGTAGAAGTCGTCGTTGTCGAGCGTGCCGTACAGCATCGTCGAGCTCGAGTGGACGACCTTCTCGGTGCCGGAGAGCGCGAGCCGGAACACGTCCTCCATCGGCTCGCCCCAGAAACCGTTGCCGAAGCCGTGCCCCATCCGGCGCAGGTAGTCGTCGCCGAGCGCGCGGTCCGAGTCCCATGTGCCGCTCGCCTCGGCGATCTTCGACACCGCGAGGTTGTACGTTCCGGGCGGCTCGTCGAAGATCCGGACGCCTGCGCGCCGGTCGGCCTGCTCCTCCGAGTAGCCGCGCTCGAGCAGCGCCGCGCGCGTCGCGAGGTAGTGGCGACGCACGAGATTGTCGGCCTCGTCGAGCATCTTGACCCGCTGCACGGCCTCGTCGATCAGGAGCGTCACGTTGCTGAACATGCCTTCGGCCGCGCTCGCGACGACGATGTCTACGCGCGGCCTGCCGAGCTGGCTCCGCGGCACGACCTCGACGCCGATGACCTTGTCGCGCTCGTCCCAGACCGGATGCGTGCCGAGCAGATGGAAGATCTGTGACTCGACGATGCCTTCGTGCCGCAACGTCTCGTCGCCCCAGATCACGAACGACACCTTCTCGGGATAGCGGCCGTGCTCCTCGAGATGCCGAGCGAGCATCTCGTCGGCGAGCTTCACGCCGAGCTCCCACGCGGCGCGCTTCGGCACCTTCTCCGGGTCGATGCTGTAGAAGTTCTTGCCGGTCGGGTACGCGTCGGGATTGCGGATCGGCTCGCCGCCGCTGCCGGTCGTGATGAAGCGCCCGTCGAGCGCGGCGACGAGGCTGTCGAGCTCGCGCTCGGCCGAGCGCGCGATCCGTGCCCGCATGTCGTCGGCGAGGACCTTCGCGTCGTTCGGCAGGAGGCTCCGGTCCGTCGCGACGATCGCGGCGACCGTCGACTCGAGCGCGTCGCCTTCGGGCGCGGTGCCGAACGTGTGGAGCCCGTACGGGATGTTCTGGCCGCGGAGCCCCTGGAGGTACCCGATGATCTCGTGCACGGCCTCGTGCTCGAGCAGCTCCCCTGCTCCGAGATCCAGCCCGAGATCCTTGTCGATGCCGAGCGCGACGACCTGCTCGCGGATCTGCTCGGCGAACGCCTCGGCGAGCACGGGATTACGGTGCAGCGCCGCGTCGTAGTCGTTGATCCGCTCGTTGAGCTCGGCGAGCTCCGCGTAGAGCCCGCCTTTCACGAACGGCGGCACCATGTGATCGACGAGCGTCGCGAGGCCCCGTCGCCGCGCGACGAGCCCCTCGCCGACGACATCGACGTTGTAGATGTAGACGTTGGGAAGGTCGGCGATCAGCGCGTCGGACGCGTCCTCCTCCGTCTGCCCGACCTCCTTGCCGTCGAGCCACTCGTGCGTGCCGTGCGTGCCGACGTGCACGATCGCGTCCGCGCCGAACACGCGGCGCAGCCATTCGTACGTCGCGACGTACTGATGGTGCGGTGCGAGGTCCTTCGCGTGGTAGAGCTTCTCGGCATCCTCGCCCCACGCGCGCGCGGGCTGCGGCAGCAGCACGACGTTACCGTAGCGGACGAGCGGCACGACGAAGCGCTTCTCCGCGCCGTCGCCGACCGCCATCAGAGTCGACTCGGAGGGGGCGCCCCAGTCCGCCACGATCTTGTCGCGGAGCGCAGGCGCGAGCTCGCTGAGCCAGCGCTCGTAGTCCGCGACCGGCACGAGCGCCGCTTCGCCTTCCGCGACGAGCTCCGCGAGCTCGCCGGGCGCGTAGCCGCCGAGATTCCGCGCCTTCGTCGTGATCGCATCGAGCACGGCTTCGGGCGAAAGATCCGGCGCTTCGCCGAGGTCGTACCCCTCCGCCGCAAGCCGCGCGAGGATGTTCGCGAGCGACTCGGCGACGTTCAGATAGCTCGCGCCGATGTTGGCCTTGCCCGGCGGATAGTTGTAGTACATCAGCGCGACGCGCTTCTCGGCGTTCGGCTTCGCCTCGAGCGCCGCGAAGCGCAGCGCCCGCTTTACGCCCATCGCGATCCGCGACGGGATCGGCTCGCTCGTGACGATCGACACACCGGTCTCGAGATCGAAGCGCCGCTCGCGGCTGCCGACGACGATCGGAGACACGAGGCCCGCGAGCTCCGGCACCGCGACCTGGAACGTGCCTTCGAACATCGAGAGCCCGGTCTTCGAGTCGCGCCATTCGCGCTCGCTGCGCCCGTAGAGCGTCACGAGGTTCATGACCGGCACGTCGAGCTTCGCGAGATGGAGCGCGGTCTCGAAGTCGGAAAAGCGGAACAGGAACGCCATCGCGACGTCGACGCGCGGCGCACCCTGCTCGTCGATCAAGAGCTGCTCGAACGCGTACGCGCCGGGATAGCCGAACACCGGAATCGCCTCGGCACCCTGCCGCTCGATCTCGGCGATCACGGCATCGAGCGCCTGCGTGTCGCCCGAGTAGTAGTTCGCCTTGTAGAACCCCACGGCGATGCGCGGTGCGCCCGGGCGGTCCTTGCCCGCGGCCCGCCTCCACGTGTCGAACTCGTCCCACGACGCGAAGACGTGGTCGCCGGACGCGCTCTGCGGATCCGGATAGTAGTAGCCGAGCTCGAGGCTCCGCTGGGGCTCAGGCAGCTCGAGCCCGCCGATGCCGGCCTTCGTCAGCGCGAGCTTCACGAGCCCGACGTGGTTCGTGAAGCCCGAGCTCTGCCAATACGCATGCGCGCGCTCGTCGAAGACCGCGCCCTTGCTCGTGAACTTCTCGGTCGGGGAAAGACCGACGCCGACCGCGAGCACCGCGCCGCGCGATGCGACGTGCGCGATCAGGTCGAGGCCGTGCTCCGCCCCGACCTGATCGAGCATCTGCTCGTTCATCATGTCGACGACGAGCACGTCGGTCGAGGCGAGCGCTTCGGTCTCGAGCCCCGCGCGCGTCGATTCCGTCACGAACGCGAGCTCGACGCGGCCGCGGAGCTCCGGATGCTCGGCGAGCACCGCCTTGAACGCCTGCAGCGTGACCGGCATCTGGCCGTCCGAGAAGAGATACGTCAGGCGGATCGAGTCGTCCGCGCGAGCGGCGCACGCGAGCAGCGTCGCCGCGGCGAACGCGGCGATGCGACGGCCGGCCCGGCAACGAGCCAGGAAGCCTGCGAGCACGTGCCTAGTCCGGCACATAGATGATCTGCCCGTTCGCGAGCCGGTATGCGGAGCCGAGCCGCTCGCCGTCGCCGGAGAGCGTCTCGCCGGTGACCTCGTACGCCTCGATCTCGGTGCCGCGCTTCACGATGATCTCGCTCATCCCGTTCGGCTTCGTCATGACCATCGTGAGCTCGGCATTCGGATCGAGCAGGTCGCCGATCCGGTAGACCGAGAAGAGCGTCACCATCAGCGCAACGATGAACACGACCGAGACGTCGAACAGGTTCGCGACGCCCGAGAGCGGATCGTCCTCGGCCTCGCCTTCGGGCGGCGGCAGCTTCAAGAACTTCGCCATGCGTGCATTCCCCCTACGCGCTCGCCGCGTCGAGCTCCGCGGCGACGCGCTCCGCGACGAAGCGGAGCTCCCTCACCGTCTCGCCGACCCAGCCCTGCCGGATCGTCAGGATCACGAAGGCGATCGTGCCGCACACGATGCCGATGATCGTCGTCGTGAACGCGACGATCATCTGCCCCGCCATCGCCTCGAGGTTGCCGCTCGCGAGCGCGGCGAGCGCGGTGCCCATCGGGATCAGCGTCCCGACGAGGCCGAGGCTCGGGCCGACCTTGACGAGCATCCGCGGCGCCGTCACGCGTGCACGGATGCGCTCCTCGTGCGCGAGCAGAATGTGCTCGAGCCCGCCGTTCGCGAGGCCCGCATCCGCATGGGCCGACTTGATCTGCGCGAGCAGGCGCTTGAGTGCCGCGGGGAGCTCCGCTTCCCGTGACGCGTTCGCGTCGAGCACCGGGCCCGCCTTGAGCCAGCGCTCGACGTCGAAGCCTTGTCGCTCGCGCCGCCTCGCGAGCGCGTCGATGATCGCCGAGCCCGCCATGAAGAGCGCTGCAGCGACGCAGACCCAGAGCAGCGCCATCACCGGCAGCCGCAGGATCTGGCCGAGCGCGAAGAGTCCGTTCTCCAGCATTGCGAGAAGATTCATCGTCGCCTCCATAACGCATGAATCGCGCCGCAGATCATCGCACCTGCGGCAAGCACGAACGCCCACGCCGCCGATCCGACGGCCGGCGACTCGAGCGTCGAGCCGTGCAGCGCCGCGGCCGACGTCCATCCCGCGCCGATCGCGGGCGACACGGCGACGAGCACCGCGAGCGCCGCGACCAGCACGAGCGCCTCCTCGCGCAGCGCCGTCGGCGCGAACGACGGACGGCGCGCCGCGAAACCCGCCGACGCCGCCGCGACGACGGCGACGAGCCCGTACGCGACGAGAAGCGGCAAGCCTTGCGCCGCGAGCACCGATGCCCAGACCGCCGCGATCACGCCGCCGCACGCGAGCGCCGCCCACGCGGCGCGAGGTCTGCATAGCGCGGCCGCGGCACCCGCGGCGGCGAACGTGGCACCCCAAACGGGATCCGGCACGCGCGACGGGCCGATCGCGACGGCCGCGACGACGAGCCCCGCGGCGAACGCGACGCCCGAGCGAAGGCGGCGCGGCTCGAGCGCTGCGAACGCCGTGACCGCGAGGCCGCAAACGATGCCGAGAATGTGGAGCAGCATGACCCCGTCGATCCGCCCCGAAGAAGCGACCTCAGAAGCGCAGGCGCACGCCGCCGTACAGCGATCGGCCGGGCGTGCGGTAGCCGATCAGCTCCTCGTACTCCTCGTCGCCGGCATTTTCGATCCGGCCGTAGAGCTCGATGCGCTCGCCGAGCGCGTACGCGGCGGATATATCGAGGACACCGTAGTCGTCGAGCGTGACGGTGCCGATGTCGATCGAATCCTTCGAGATCCTGTAGTTCGCGGAGATACGCAGACGCTCGTCGAGCGCCGCGTAGAGCACGCCGACGTTCGCGATGTGACGGGGCCGGCGCCGACGCTGCCGATCGTCCGTGTTCCGCGTTTCGTTGTAGGTCCAGTTGCCGAACACCTGCCAGCGATCCCCGACCGGTCCGCGCGCGGCGAGCTCGACGCCCTTCGACGTGCTCGTGCCGGGCGACTGCAGGTAACCGGAGAAGGCGTCGAGGTCGAAGAAGATCTCGTCCGTCACGCGCTGGTCGAAATACGTGAGCTCGGCGTGCAGGCCGCGCGGGCCGTCGTACTCGACGCCGACGTCGTAGCCGCGGCTCTGCTCCTCGCGCAGCACCGTGCCCGCTGCAGGCGGAGTCTCGCTGTCACGGTTGTACGCGACCTCGAAGAGGCTCGGCGCGCGGAATCCGGTACCGTAGCTCGCGCGATATTTCAGCGTCGCGCCGGTCGCGAAATCCCGAACGTACGCGGCGCTCAGCCTGACGCTCGTGTGCGTGCCGAAATCCTCGTTATCGTCATAGCGGGCGCCGGCCGACACGTAGAAGCGATCCGCGAACGCGCCCTGATACTCGGCATAGTAGCCGTGCTGCTCGCGCTGCTCCGTGCCGGTCTCCGTCGTCATGCGCTCGTCCTGCAGATCGACGCCGTACGCGATCGTTGCGCCGGGCGTCGGCCGATAGCTCCCCGAGTACTCGAACCGCGCGAGCTCGCCTTCGGTGCCGAACGCGAGCTCCTCGTCGGCGAAGTGGTCGCGCACGATGTCGATCTCGCTGTATGCGATCCTGCTCGTGAAGCGTTCCGTGCCGTGGTCGGCGGAGATGCGGTACGTCGTCTGCTCGGTCGTCCCCGCGCAGACGTCCGTCTGACCTGCGTCGCCGAAGCAGTTGTCGTACTCCGTGAACGCGTCGATGTCCCTCGCGACGACCTGCAGGCGAAGGTTCTCCGTTACGTTCCAGCCGAGCTTCGCGTGCAGCGTCGTGTTCTCCGCGCCGTCGTCGTCGGCGAGGACGGCATCCCCCGTCGTCGCGTTGAAGCCTGCGGTTTCGAGGTCGGTCACCGACACGTAGAAGTCCCCGCGCTCGCTTCCGGCCGCGACGCTGCCCTCGAGCTTGCGCGTATCGAAGCGTCCCTGCTCGATGCCGACGCGGCCGTCGAGCTCGCCTTCGCCGCGGCGCGTGATCACGTTGACGATTCCGCCCGCGTCGGCGCCGTACATGAAGCCTTGCGGCCCCCGCAGCACCTCGACGCGGGCGAGGTCGCCCGTCGTCAGCAGGCTGTCGAAGACCGGTCCCGCCTGCACGCCGGTCGGGTCGATCGCCTTCACGCCGTCGATCATCAGGAGCGTCCGGTGAGCCTCCTCGCCGCGGATCCTGAGCGAGGTCGTCTTGCCCTGCCCGCCGCTCGTCGTGACGCTGATCCCAGGCTGCGTCCGGAGCACGTCCGCGAGCGAGTGATAGCCGCGGAGCTCGATCTCGCCGCCGTCGATGACCGACACGGCGGCGCCGATCTGCCGCCGCGGCGTCTCGACGACGCTCGACGTGACGACGATTTCCTCGAGGCGCGATGCCCCCTGGGCGTGGACGACGCCGGGACCCGCCGCGGCGCAGACGGCACCGACGAAGACCCCGACCCATCGCGGCGCGGACGCGCCGAGCTGCTCGCTAGACGACATCTTCGTTTTCCGACAACCGAACCGACGCGACGGACGGAATTGCCAGCCGCGCGGTCGTCTTGTCGGAGAGCCTAGCGACCGCGCATTCCAGGTTGAGTAATTAACGGTAGGCTTAACGTTATTAACGAAGCGAAATCAGCGAGTTCGGTTTGAACGCCGGCGCGAGGAGCAACGACGCAGACGGTCGCCGTCGTTGCACCGGCCGCGTCCGGAGCGCGCGACTTCGGCGCGCGAGCGCAGGGCCTCCGTCCGCAGAAACCGCTAGAAAAAAGAGCGACAAGTGATTGTATAAGAAGGCCCTGGGGGCCGACGGCCGACCGGCCTAGCGGAGCTGGCTGTCCTTGTTGCCGCGGCGGTTGTAGCCCGAGCTCGGAACCGGCCGCTGCACCTTGTCGATCTCGGCCTGACACGTCACGCAACGACGCACACCCGGCAGCGCTTCGCGCCGCGCCTGCGGAATCTCGTTGCCGCACTCCTCGCAGTGCTCCAGGCTCTCGCCGCTCGGCAGCCTGCTGCGCGCGGCATTGACCGCGTCCTCGACGTTCGCGTCGATCTGTTCCTGAACGGCCCCGTCGCGGGCCCAACCCACAGCCATGGCGCGAGAGTAGCGTCGGCGCGAAGGATCGGGCAAGACCGTGGCGTTCGGCTCTGTCGACGAGCGCGAAGTGCACGTCCGACCGAGCCGTCGGCTTCCCGGGACGCATGGCACGGAACGTGAAGAACGAACGCATGCCGACCCGGCGCCAGACGCCCGACGCGACGGAGCAGGCGCGATCCGCTCCGACGCGCAAGCGCACCGCGGCCCGCGAGACCTCCGATCACGAGCCCGACGCAGAGCGCGCCGCCGCCCGCGACGCCGCAACCTCCGCCCGCGACTTTCTTCCGGCCCGTCGCACGCTGCCGTCCTTGCGACGCGCTGCGGCCGCGTGCCGCGGCTGCCCGCTCTATCGGAACGCGACACAGACGGTCTTCGGCGAGGGCGCGGCGACCGCGCGGCTGATGCTCGTCGGCGAAACGCCGGGCGATCGCGAGGATCTTGCGGGCCGGCCGTTCGTCGGCCCGGCCGGGCGGCTGCTCGACGATGCGCTCGAAGCCGCCGGCATCGAGCGTCGCGACGCTTACGTCACGAACGTCGTGAAGCACTTCAAGTGGGAACCGCGCGGCAAGCGGCGGCTGCACCGCACGCCGACGATCGCCGAGATCCGCGCGTGCATGCCGTGGCTCGAAGCGGAGATCGAGCTCGTGAAGCCGCACGTGCTCGTGTGTCTAGGCGCGACCGCGGCGAAGGCCCTGCTCGGCCGCGACTTCCTCGTGTCGCGCGACCGCGGACGCTTCGTCGACTCGACACTCGCGCCGCGCGTCAGCGCGACCGTGCATCCGTCCTCTCTTCTGCGGATGCAGGACCGAGTGGAGCGCGACGCGGCGTTCGAGCGGCTCGTCGCGGACCTCGCAGCGGTCCGCGCCGTGCTCGACGACGACGGATGACGAAACGAAGCCGGATCAGGCCTCGACCGGCTCGTGCGCGTCGACCGCTCGCACCGCGTCCGCCGCGCACCACTCGAGCGGCGCAGGCGCGGGCTTGCCGAGGATCATGTCGGACGCCTTCTCGGCGATCGCTACGATGCTCGCGTTCGTGTTGCCGCCGACGACGCGCGGATAGATCGATGCGTCCGCGACCCTCAAGCCCTCGAGGCCGTGCACCTTGAGCTCGTGATCGACGACCGTATCGTCGCCGCGCGGTCCCATCCGGCACGTCGAGCCGGGATGATGCACGGTGACGAGCGTCTCCCTGATATACGCCGCGAGCCCTTCGTCGTCCGTGACGCTTGCGCCCGGCGCGCGCTCGCGCGCGTGGTACTTCGCGAACGCATCGTCCGCGATGATGCGCCGAGCGAGCTTCAAGCCGCGAATCAGCGCGTCGAGATCGGCGTCGTCGCTCAAGAGCGCCGGATCGATCAGCGGCGGCGCGAGAGGATCGGGCCCGGCGAGCCGCACGCGCCCGCGGCTCTTCGGATAGAGACACACGATCGCGACGACGAAGCCGTGCCCGACCGGGATCGGGAACGGCTTGATGTTCCGCCTCGCCGGCTGGAAGACGACCTGCATGTCGGGCCGATCGAGACCGGGCTGCGTTTTGATGTATGCGTTCGTCTCGAACAGGTTGCTCGCGAGCGGCCCCGTGCGCGTCAGCAGGTACTGCGCGATGTTCGCGATGTCGCGCGGCAGCGCCTTCCACGACACGCCGTACGACGTCGGATCGTCCATGTCCATCACGACGAACGCGGAAGGGTGATCGTGCAGGTTGCGGCCGACGGCCGGAAGGTGATGCCGAGGCTCGATGCCCCAGGACTTGAGATCCCGCTCGTCGCCGATGCCCGAATGGAGCAGCACGTGCGGCGAATGGTACGCGCCTCCGCAGAGGACGACTTCCTTGCGGACGCCGAGCCGCTGCACGCGGTCGCCGGTCTGGATCTCGACGCCGACCGCACGCTTACCGTCGAGCAGGATTCGCCGCGCGAACGTCTGCGTCAGCACCTGCAGATTGGGCCGCTGCATCGCCGGCCGCAGATACGCGCTCGCGGTCGACACGCGGCGGCCCTTCCAGATCGTCCCTTGCCGGTAACCGTAGCCGTGCGGCTCGGGCGCGTTGAAGTCCTTGCACTCCTCGTAGCCGAGCGCGGCGATGCCGGCATTGAATGCTTCGCAGAGCGGGTTGCGGCTCGTCGGGAAGCTCACGCCCATCGGGCCGCCGGTCGAGTGATACGGCGAGCCCGCGTACTCGGGGTTGTGCTCCGATCGCAGGAAATACGGCAGGAGCTCCGCATACGACCAGCCCGGATTCCCCATCGCGGCCCAGTCGTCGAAATCGCGCGCCGGCCCGCGGTAGTACGCCATGCCGTTGATCGAGCCCGAGCCGCCGATCACCTTGCCGCGCGGCAGAGGGATCCGCCGATCGTTCACGTGCGGCTGCGGCACCGTCGTCAGCCCCCAGCCGAACTTCGGGCTCATGATCGCGGCACCGACGGCCGCGGGGATCCGAATGAACGGATGCTGCTCGGATCCGCCCGCCTCGATCAGGCAAACGCGATGCCGCGAATCCTCGGACAGCCGCGCCGCGAGCACGCAGCCTGCCGTGCCCGCGCCGATCACGACGTAGTCGAAGTGCTGGTCGAATTGCGTGGTCGTGCTCAAGTCGCGCCCCCCGTCGTCGTCCGCATCGAGCTCGACGCGCGGCGCTCGCGCGCCCGCGCCGCAGTATAACGAACCGATGACCGCCAATCAGACGCGGGCGCGCTCACAGCGCGGCCGACGCGGCGATGTCCGACAGACGCTGAAAGCGCTCGATGTTCGGCGCGGGCTGCATGACGCCCGCAGTCAACGCGACGAACGTCATGTCGAGCTCGGGATCGACCCAGAACAGCGTCGAGCCCGAGCCGTAGTTGCCGAACGTGCCCGGCGACGTCAGCGTGCCGAACAGATTCGGGCAGACGTTCTCGCCGGCGAGGCCGAAGCCGAGCCCCAAATAGGCCGGATACGGCTCCCACCCGTGATTGATCGCGATGCCCTTGTAGAGCTCGTTCGGCTTGTCGCCGGTCCAGTTGCGCGTCGCGAGCTTCAGCATCGCAGGCGACACGATCCGCTTGCCGTCGAGCGTGCCGCCGCGCCGCAGCATCTCGGCGAAGCGGAAGAGATCGGGCACGGTCGAGACGCCGCCGACCCACGGCATCTCCGCGTGCTCGTCGGCGAAGGCGCCCTGTGGGCCCGGGCAGTTGCGGCTCAGGTGCTCCTGCGGCGGCTTGCCGCGGAAGTCCGGGAAAACGTGCCGCTCGGCGAGATCCTTACGAACACCGATCGCGGTGTCCTTCATGCCGAGCGGCGTCAGCACCTCGTCCTCGAGCAGCTGCCGATAGCTTCGGCCCTGCGGATCGCAGCGCCGCACGGCCTCGCCCATCAGCGCATGATGCACGAGCGGCGAATAGTGGACGCGCTCGCCCGGCGGCGCGATCGAACGGATGTTCGCGCAGATCGCTTCGATGATCTCGTCGAGGCGGTCGATGTACATCCCGGGCTTCGGTATCCAGACGGGCGGAAGCCCCGACGTATGCGTCAGCAGGTGGAAGAACGTCACGCGCTCCCGCGGCCCGCCCTTGAACTCGGGGATGATCTCGCTCACGCGCGTCGTCAACGCGAACTGCCCGAGCTCGATCGCGCGGAACACGAGCACGTTGGTGAAGGCCTTCGTCAGCGAGAACAGCGAGAAGACCGAGTCCTTCGCGAGCGGGAGCTTGCCCGCCTCGTCGCCGTAGCCGATCGCCTCGAAGAGGCCGAGCTCGCCGTGCCGAGCGACCGCGATGACCGCGCCGAAATAGCGGCCCTCGGCGATGTCCGCTTCGATCACGGCCTTCAGATGCGCGAGACGGTTCGGATCGAGACCCGATGCATGTCGAGACACGGGCGACTCCCCTCTTCCTCGGGTTTCCGCGTGCTTATACCGAACGGGCGGCCGAATGGTAAGCCTCGTGCGCGGCCGCCCGTCGCGGACTACTTCGCTCGCCCCGTGTAGCCCTGCGCGATCATCGGGATCGCGACGACCTGATTGCGCGCGCTCGGCGTGCCCCAGCCGCCGTAGAACACGATGCCGAAGAGCGTCTTCTTGTCGTGGCCGCCGAACGCGACGCCGTGCAGGCCCTGCGGTCCGGGGATCGAGCCCAAGAACTCGCCGTCCGGCGCGAAGACGTCGACGGACGCTCCGGTCGACACGTAGAGGCGTCCTTCGGCGTCGACCGCAGATCCGTCGCCGTTGCGCCCGCCGCGGAGCCGCCCGTGCTCGCGCCCGTTGGTCAGCGCGCCGTCGTCCTCGACGTCGAACGCGAGCACGACCTCGCCGTTCGTCACGTAGAGCGTCTTCTCGTCCGGGCTCAGGACGACGCCGTTCGCGCCCGTGATCCCTTCGCCGTGCTGCGTGACCTCGCCCTGCCGGTTCGCGTAGAAGAGCCCCGCTCCGGTGATCGTGAAGTAGACGCCGCCGCGCGCGTCGGCCGCGAGGTCGTTCAACACCCCGCCGACGCACTCGAGCGGCTCGCCGCGGAACGTCGTCGCGAAGTTCTTGCGCTCGGGCTCGAGCTGAATGATCCCGGATCGCAATCCGCGCGCGGCGACGAACAGCGCGCCGGTCTTGCTGCGCGACAGCGCGCCGCCCGTGCGCGTGTTCTCGTGAAGGATCTCCGCGAGGCCGGTCTTGGGATCGACGCGCATCACGTTGCTCGCGTCGTTGTTCGCGAAGAGCACCGTGCCGCCTTCACCGGCGATGATCCCGTCCGCGTTGTTGCCTTCCCATGACCAGACGACCCGCCACGTCTCGCCGCCGGCGATGACGCCGGGAATCTCGGTCGACGTCGGCAGCGCGGGCGGCGGAGGCGGCGCGGCGTTCGCGGCCGCACCGCCGCCCCCGCCGAGCGAGAACGGCCGCGGCCGCGTGCTGCACTGGTCGAGCACCGCGGGAAGGCCCGGGTCCTGCCAGGCTTGCAGGCTGTTTCCGCGGTCGAACGCGGAGGACGGTTGCTGCGCTGACGCGGCCTGTGCCGCGCAGCCGAGCAGCACGGCGAGCGCAATTCTTGTTCTCATGACGACACCAGGAAATATGCTGAGCTTCGGTGCGTAGTCTAAGCCCCGATCGCCGAAAAGAGTCAAAGTCGGGTTTCGTCGTACCGTATCATTGCGGCCCAGGAATCGCGCGCGATGATCAAAACGGTAACCGCCACCCGCTACGTGACGCCGCTCCGAGAAGGCGGCTCCCTGCCCGCGATCGTCGAGGCGGACGACGAGGGCATGTACGTGCTGAAGTTTCGCGGCGCAGGCCAGGGATCGAAAGCGCTGATCGCCGAGCTCGTCGCCGGCGAGATCGGCCGCACGCTCGGGCTCCCCGTGCCGGACATCGTGCTCGTCGAGCTCGACGGCGACCTCGCCCGCACGGAGCCGGACCCCGAAATCCAGGATCTGATCAAGGCGAGCGCCGGCCTCAACGTCGCGCTCGACTATCTTCCGGGTGCCGCGGCTTTCGATCCCGTGATCGAGCGCCCGTCGGCCGAGATCGCGTCGGCGATCGTGTGGTTCGACGCGTACGTCACGAACGTCGACCGCACGCCGCGCAACACGAACATCCTGCTCTGGCACGGCAAGCTCTGGCTGATCGATCACGGTGCCGCGCTCTATTTCCATCACGACGAGAGCGGCGACCCGGTCGCGCAGAGCCGCACGCCGTTCTCGAGGATCAAGGACCACGTGCTGCTGCCGTTCGCGAGCGAGCTACTGGACGCGGACGCCGAGCTCTCGCGGCGTCTCGACGACGACGTCATCGCGCGCATCGTCGCCGCCGTGCCCGAGGTCTGGCTCGCCGCGAGCGCAGTCGAGCCGGACGCGATGCGGCGAATCTACGTCGAGTATCTGTCGAACCGGCTCCGTGAGCGGCGCGTTTTCGTCGAAGAGGCCATCCGTGCACGCGCACACCTATGACTACGCGGTGATCCGCGTCGTGCCGAAAGTCGAGCGCGCCGAGTTCGTCAACGCCGGCGTGATCCTGTCGTGCCCGAGCCTCGATTATCTCGACGCGCTGGTCGAGCTCGACGAGGCTCGGCTCCTCGCGCTCGATCCCGACGTCGATCTCGCGCTCGTCAGGCGCCAGCTCGACGCGATCCCGATCGTCTGCAGAGGCGGCGACGACGCGGGAGCGATCGGACGGCTGTCGCGTCGCGAGCGCTTCCACTGGCTCGTCGCGCCGCGCAGCACGATCATCCAAACCTCGCCGACACATACCGGCCGCTGCAGCGACCCGCGGCACGTGCTCGAGCGGCTGCTCGAGACGATGGTGCGCCGGCCTAGGACGCGCTAGCGCGCACGGCCGCCGCTTCCATTGCCGCCTCGGCCGCAAGGCTTTCGACGTCCCTGCGGATCGTCGCGACCGCGTGCGTCGCCCCGCCCCGCTTGTAGCGAAGCACGCAGTCCTTCGCGGCGACGTCTCCCTCGACGTCGATCTCGTCCCACGCCGCTGCATGGCCCACGTAACTGATCCGCACGTCGTAGTGCCGGCTCCAGAAGAACGGCACGTCCGTGTACTTCTCGCGCGCGCCGAGCAGGTTGAGCGCCGCGGTCTGGCCCTGCCGTGTCGCGACGACCCAGTGCTCGATCCGGATGCGCTCGCCGCTCGGCGGGTACGGGAAGCGCGCGATGTCGCCGGCGGCGAAGACGCCGGGAAGGCTCGTCTCGAGGTACTCATCGACGACGACGCCGCGGTCGACGGCCGCGCCTGCCCGCTCGGCGAGACCCGTGCGCGGACGAACGCCTATGCCAGCGACGACGAGATCGGCGTCGAGCGTCGCGCCGCTTTCGAGCCGCACGCGCGGTCCATCGATCGCGACGGCCTTGTCCTCGAGGTGAAACACGACGCCGTGCGACTCGTGCAGCGTTCGGACGAGATCGCCGAGCGCGGGCCCCAGCACACTCTCCATCGGCCGCTTGTCCGGCGCGACGACGTGCACTTCGAGCCCGCGCGCTCGCAGCGACGCCGCGACCTCGAGACCGATGAAGCTCGCGCCCATCACGACCGCGCGGCGAGTAACGCCCGCGCGCGCGATGATCGCACGGCAGTCGCCGAGCGAGCGCAGCGTGAACACGTGCGGCGCGTCCGCCCCCGGGATCGCGAGCCGCACCGGCTCGGCGCCGGTCGCGAGCAGCAGCCGGTCGTAAGGCCATCGGCTGCCGTCGCGGAGCACGACGTCGCGGGCCCGCGGATCGATCTCGACGACCTCGCTGCCGAGATGGAGCTCGATCGCATTCTTCTCGTAGTAGCGCGCGCTGCGGAGCGGCAGCCACTCGTCCGGCGCCTTGCCCGCGAGATAGTCCTTCGACAGATTCGGCCGGTCGACGGGTGCCGCGTCGTCGTCGCTCAGCATCACGAGGCGGCCCTGATAACCCACGCGCCTGAGCCGCTCCGCGGCCGCGAACGCGGCCGCGCCGCCGCCGACGATGACGATCCTTTCCGGCTCGCCGGGCGACTTCGCGCGCGGCACGGGTTTCGGCCTCGCGCGCTTCTCGCGCACGAAGATCATGCCGTCGCGCTGCTCGCCGGCCCAGCACGCGAGCGGGCTGAAGGCGGGCGCACGCGCTTCGCCGGTGCGGAGATCGAAGCACGCGTGGTGCCACGGGCACCTCACGGTATCGCCGACGACGAGCCCTTCGCCGAGCGGGCCGTGATAGTGCGTGCAGCGCGCATCGACCGCAAAGATCTCGTCGCCGCGCCGCACGAGCAGCACGGGCGCGTCGCCGACGTGGCCGACGAGCTTGCCGCCGTCGGGAAGCGCTCCGATCGGGATGCCCGCCGTCAGATCCGGTCCGCCGTCGTCATTCATCGCCATGACTATCTCCCGCGCGCACTGAATATCGCCGAACCTTCGAGTTTGATCTTGCCGCCCGGTATGACAACCGACAAATGTCGACACCACCTATCGACGCGGCCGATGCATCGCGGACCGCACGGGTCGCGGCGACGACGAGCTACGGCCGCTCGAGCCACCACCGGCGCGGACGACCGGGGAACGGATCGGGCCGGAAATATGCAATCACCCGCTCGCCGGTCGCACCGGCCGTCCATGGCGCGACGCCGTGCAGCGCGAGACGGTGGATCAGATACGCCTCGCCGGGCCGTGCGAGAACGGCGACGCGGCGGCACACGGTGAAGCACTCACGCCGCGCCGCGACGTAGGCCTCCGTGATGTCCTCGTCGACCCAGCGCTGTTCCGGCACGTCGCGGAGCCGCGCCCGCAGCGCGCGCCGGATGATCTCGTGCGAGCCTTCCCATACGACGAGCGGCGCGGCGTCGGCCGCCGTCTCGGTCAGCGGCACGCCGAGGATGAACCCGTGGGGCTCACCGAGCCGGCGCCTGCGGCCCTCGTGCCGTCTGATCCCGTCGACGTGCGCTGCATCGCGATCGCGGCGGAAGCGGAACGCGGACTCGGATTCGGCGGGCGACGGCTGCGGATAGCCCGGCCAGCACACCGACACCTGCGCCCGGTCGAGCGCGACGTCGAAGCCGAGGACGCTCTTGATGAAGCCGATCGGCGGACCCGCGAGCGGCGGCACACCGGCCTCGGCGACCGCGCCGGACGCGTCGTTCGGGAAGACGTTCACGCCGACGAACCACGTGCCGCCGCAGCGCAGCCACCGCGCACGCTGCTCGGGGTCGGCCACGCACGCGTCGGCGATCGGCCGCGCGCGGGCGGCCCACTCGGCGACCGCGGCATCGTACGGGAACCGGATCCAGCCGGACGAGAAGAACCGTGCCGCGTCCATGGCGGGACTATGGCGAGCCCGCGCCGGTCGGGCAAGGCTCGGGCTCGCCTGCTGGCGCAGCCGTCCGCGCTCCGCTCGGAGACGCGGGCGAAACACCGGGTGATCGCGGAGGCGGTCGTTACTTCGGGCTTCTAACCGCGTTTCGGGTTTTCCAATTTCCGGAAACTGCATCTAGGCGCCGCGCCGACGCGTCCGGCCGGCGCGCCGCCCCGATGGATCAGAGGCGCCAGGGCCGGCGCGGACCGCCGCACCGCATCGGCTCCTCGCTGATCCGGAGGTTCAAGAGCGGCTTCACGTCCCGTCCCTCGAGCCGGAGCCGCTGCCGGGCTTCCTCCAATCGCTCCATCAACGCCTGATCGACATGATTCTGGGGCCGCCGAAGCTCTCGATGCCCGCCGATGAACAACCGAGGAATGAGTTGCATCGTTGTTGTTCTCCTCTGCGTCCGACATTGGGAACTTTGCAAAGCCCGTGCCGTTTCACCGAGCCGTCGGGTTCCCGAGGGGAGGCAGGCGGAGGCTCCACACCGCCTCGCCGGCAGGCTTCGAAGGCGGTCCGCACGCTCGACGCGGTGGGTCATTTCCGCCATGATGCCGGTCCTGACGCACCGGCCGGGGGCGCCGGTTCGGGGCCCGGCTCGCGGTCGCGAGCCGACTGGCGATTCGAGTCGTGTGCCGGCCGTTACACTTTGCTTACGAAGCCGAGACAGAGTTTCGCAGTTCGCTTGCGACGCTTCTGCGATGATGCCCTGCGGCGGGCGGCCGGCTTTGCGGCCGGCTGGCTCGCCGCGGGGATTGCCGCGTGCGCGGGGATTGCGCACGCGGAGGACAGTGCAACGCTCACGGTGAAGCCCGTTCTCTGTGTCGCGGACCGGCGCGAGGAAGGCTGTCCGCTGTCGCTCACGGTATCGTGGCGGAGCGAGCAAGAAGGCAACTACTGCCTCTACAGCGGTCTCGCAGAAGAGCCGATACGCTGCTGGGAGAACGCGGCCGCGGGGACGATCGTCGAGGAGCGCGTGGTTCGCGAGACGTTCAGCTACTGGCTGACGAACGGCGCGAACGCGAAGCTCGCCGAAGCCACGGTCGAGCTCGTGACGACCGAATCGGACGATCGCCGCCGCCACCGCAGGCGCCGTCACGTATGGGACATCCTATGAGCGCGAATTCGACCGACGTACTCCTGGTCGAGGACGATGCGCGGCTCGCGGAGCTGACGAGCCGATACTTGAGGCAGAACGGTTTGACCGTCGAGGTCGAATCGGACGGCGCGGCGGCCGTCGCACGCTTTCACGCGGTGCGACCGCGCCTCGTGCTCCTCGACCTGATGCTGCCCGGCAAGGACGGGCTCACGATCTGTCGCGAGCTGCGCCAGACGTTCACGGGCCCGATATTGATGCTGACCGCGAAAGACGCGGACATCGATCAGGTCATCGGCCTCGAGGCAGGCGCGGACGACTACGTCGCGAAACCGGCCGAGCCGATGGTGCTGCTCGCACGCATCCGCGCCTTGCTTCGGCGAGCCGAGGCCTCTCAGGCCGTCGCCGACGCTGCCGCTTCGACGGAGATCGTCCTCGGCGGCCTGCGCGTGAACGAGGCGTCGCACCGCGTGTGGCTCGACGGCGAAGAGATCTCGCTGACGACGCAGGAGTTCGAGCTCCTTCGCGTGCTCGCCCGCTCGGCCGGCACGATCCTGAGCCGCGAGGAGCTCTTCAAGCGCGTCCGCGGCATCGAGTACGACGGCCTCGACCGGTCGATCGACGGACGGATCTCGAAGCTGCGCAAGAAGCTCGGCGACGACGCGCTCGCGCCGAAACGTATCCGCACGATCTGGGGCAAGGGATACCTGCTGGTGCCGGACGCCTGGTAGCCCCGATGGGCCCGTTCGCGCCGCGCCGGCACGGCCGGCTCCTGCTCCGCACGTACGTCGTCATCGTCGGCGGGCTGATCGTCACCGCTGCGCTTTTCGATTACGGCTTCGGCCGCCTGCAGGAGGCCTTCGCCCCTGACCCGGCTTCGAATGCGTGGGTCGACGGCAACCTGACGCTGATCGAGCAACGGCTCGCCGAGCTGCCTGCGGACGAGCGCGAGGCGACTGCGGCGGCGCTCGAGCGCGAGCTCGGCTTCCCCGTGCGGCTCTTGCCGATCGATGCGGTGGTCCGCGTTGGCGACGCCGCGGACGCTCGCACGACCGAGATCTTCGACGAGCACGGGCGCTCCGCTTTCTTGAGGATGTCGGAGGCGCTCGGTGCGGCGATCCGCGTCGGTCCCGTCGACGCCGACGAGACACCGCGGAGCCGTCTGCTGAACGCGGTGCCGCACCTCTTCTATCTGACGATCTTCGTCCTCGTCGCCGTCTGGCTGTGGCCCCTGCTCCGCGACGTGGACCTGTTGACCCGCGCCGCGCGAGCATTCGCGGCGGACTACCGCCAGCCGATGACGACGCACGACAAGGCGACGACGCTCGGCGAGCTCGCCGGCAGCTTCGACGAGATGTCCGCGCGCATCCGCGGGCTGATCCAGGGCCAGAAGGATTTGACGAGCGCGCTGTCGCACGAGATTCGTACGCCGCTCGCGCGGATCAAGTTCGCGATGGCCGTGATCGCGTCGAAGGAGCCGATCGCGGACGAGCTCGACTCGATCAGCCAGGACGTCCAGGAGATCGACCGGCTGATCGGCGCGATGCTCGAGTTCGCGCGCCTCGATCACCCCGACACCGAGGTGAAATGGCAGCCGACGCCGGTCGCCGAGCTGATCGAACAGGCCGCCGGCAAATGCCTGCTCCGCGACGGCCAGCGCGTCGACTACGACAAGCCCGCGGGCCTCGTGCCGATGGACCCGAGAATGATGGATCTCGCGCTGTCGAACCTCGTCGTCAACGCGTGCCGCTACGCGGCCACGCGAATACGTATCGCGTTCGAGAGCGACGACAAGGGCTATGCGCTCGCGGTCGAGGACGACGGCCCCGGCATACCCGAGGCGCAGCGCGAAACGGTGTTCAAAGCGTTCGCGCGGCTCGACGACAGCCGCAATCGCGATACGGGCGGATATGGGCTCGGGCTCGCGATCGTCGCACGGATCGCCGCGCTGCACGGCGGCTCGGCTCGGGTCGAGCGCTCGGCGCTCGGCGGCGCGCGCATCGTCGTCGCGTGGCCCCGCCGTGAAGACGTCGCCGCCGCCGATCAGAACCGATAGCGGATACCGACGAAGCCGCTCCGCACGGTGCGCTCGGCGACGAGCGGGCTCGCTGCCGCCTCGCTGCTCAACCGCTCCTGCTCGGCGGCGAGCAGCAACGACCAGTTGCCGGTGAGCATGTAGCTCGTGACGAAGCGGGCGTGCGTGTTGAACCCGGAGCCCGCGCGATATTCCGGAAGGAAGACGCCCGCCTCTTCCGGGCGCACGCCCCAGTAGTAGTCGTTCAGATCCGCGCTCTTCCACGCAAAGCCGAACGACGGCTCGAAGTACCAGCGGCCGCGCCGAATCGGCCGGCCGTAGCTCGCGTAGACCTCGAAGCCGTGATGACGGTCGCTGACGTCATGGTGAGCGGCGAGCTGCAGGTATCCCCAGTCACCGTCGGTCAGGAGCTCGGCGCCGACCTCGAACGCGTAGTCGCGGTCCGGCACCTCGATCTGCGCGACGGTCGCCGTGCCGAACGAGAAGATCGACACGTTCTCCGTGTCGGTCTTGCTGAAGAACACGCGGTCGCTGTTGACTCGGCCGATTATGTTCAACGTGTAGCGGTCCGAGTCGCGCAGCGTGTAGCCGACGTCGCCGTTGTCGAAGAACCAGCGTTCGCCGAACCACGCGATGTCGATGTCGACGAGGATATCGATGTCGTCGGATTGAATGAGCGGATTGGTGCGCTCGCCGTGGCCGAACGCAATGCCGATGTCCCAGCGCGATCCCCGGTCCTTGTCCGCGGCGTCGTCCCCGCGGACGGCGGGCGGCGCGGCTGCAATCGCAACGGCCGCCGCGGCCAGGAACGCATTTCGGTTGCTCATTCTCGGAGTGCACCCCTCGGGGCTCCAGATGGCAGCTGAGGATTCCCCAATCCCCCGCTCGAATCTGTAGCGAAATTGTCGACCGAGGCGCCGGCCGGCGGCGGCGCTCGGGCCGGCACGGCCGGGATTGTATGCGTCCCGCGCGGCCCGCCTCCATCCCCGGTGGCACGGCGGCCTCGACGGGTGCCGTCGCGCGGGCGCGCGCCGCGGCCACCCCGAAGCTCACGACAAATCCGACCAACAATCGAAACAGATTCCGCGCTCGCGCGGCAGTACGTTCTCGCACGGCTCCTGCAACGACCGAACAGGGAGTGTCGATGAAGAACGCAAGCGTCTGGATCATCGGGTCGGCCACCGCATTGTCGCTGATCCTCGGTCTCGTCGCGCCGATCGAGGGTGCCATGCAGAGGCAAGCGAGCGCGCCCGATTTTGCCGGGAACGGCTCCTGTGTCCCATTCATTGCCAACGACGTGCGGTACGCCGAGGTCGAGCTGCGTCTCGATGCGCCGGAACGCCGCCCGAGCTTCGGGTTCTGACTATGACGCGGGAAGTTTTCACAATCGAGAGACGCGTGACGCGTGCACGTGGGATCGCGTCGATCGTCGCCGCGGCGGCGGCCGCCTGCGCCTGCGACGGCGGCGGCTCGATCGGCCCGGCGCCGGGCGACGACTGGTCCTGGAGCGACCTCGGCGGGCCGGACGCGCCGACGCCCGACCTCGTCGCGAATCACGAAACGCTCGTCGTCGCGGGCGACACGCTCGTCCTCGGCACGGCCGACGGCGTCTGGCGCCGACCGCTGACCGGCGTTGCCGCGTGGGCGCGGAGCGGACTCGACGGGAAGGCGATCCATGCGCTCACGGCGACCGCGAACGGCGGACGGCTCATCGCCGCGGGCTACGACCCGAAGGACGCGTCCGGACCGACGGTCTGGTACTCGACGACCGGCGGGCTCGACTGGATCCCGGCGAGCACGTGGCCGAAGGGTGCGCCCGGCAGCGTCGCGGCCGGCCTGTCGTTCCGCTTCGCGTCGCTCGAGGCCGATCCGCTCGACGCCGACGTCGTGTACGGCGGCCTCGACGCCGACTCGATCGCCGTGACCGTCGACGGCGGCGCCACGTGGGTCATGACCGACGGCACCACGCAGCCGAACTTCGGCTACCCGTGCGTGCAGCACCGGCCTCGCGGTGCGCTCGTGCTTCTTCAGGGCTGCGAGCTCCCGCTCGACATCGCATGGGTCGGCGCGCGAGACGTCGTGACGGCGGACCGCTTCCGGCTGCCCAACTTCCGCTTCCTTTACGGCTATCCGGATACGGACGAGCTCGGCAACCGGCGCATCAACGCGATCGTCGCACCTCCGGCCCGCAACGATCGCGTGCTCGTCGGCGTCGAAGGCGGGCTCGTCGAGCTGACGTCCGAGGACGGCGCGTGGAAGGACCGCGAGAACGTCGCGGCACGTTGGATCTTCCGCAGCGACCACGAAGAGAGCGACGTGCCGTACGCGTACATCCGCGCGATCGCGCCGCTCGGCGGCGACGGCCGAAGCGTGCTGTTCGGCGGCACGGTGAACGGCGTCAACGAGGTGCTGTCGCTCTTCGAGAGCAACGGGACCGGCATCGCGTGGCGGGTCGAGCCGCCTTTCGAGCTCGACGATCCGCGCGTGGAGCAGGCGGTGCGCCTCGCCGCGAACGACGTGCTGCTCGTGATCAGCGAAGCGGAAGACGGCGAGGAACGCACGTCCAAGGTGTATCGGCTACGGCGGCCGTGATGCCGATGTGTCAGACACCTTTTTCGCTGGCGAAAAAGGTGTCTGACACAAGATCAGCCGCGGCGGGCCTGCGAAGCGTCGAGCTCGATGAGCTGCAGTCACGGCCGGAATCGATAGGGAGACATTCGAAAATGATACTGGTCGAGAACGTCATCCCATGGTGCTCCGTCGAGCGTTCGGCGGACCCGAGGTGTGTGTCGGGCGACATCCACATCGTCGCGAGCGATCTTGGCCGCGCCGTCCGTTTCTATTCGCGGGTCTTCGGCCTGCTGCCTGCCCCGCGCTCATGGGGAGAGAGCCTCGCCGTCATTCCGGTGACGCCCGACGCGAGGCTCGTGATCCACGACGCGCGGGCGACACTGCGGCACAGGGCGCGATGCATCCGGCGCTGGGGCTTCGTCGTGAGCGACCTCGATCACGTGCGCGGGCTCGTGTGGGAGCTCGGCGTCAAGGTGGCGCGGGACAGCGGCGCCCCCGACCACATCTATCGCTGGTCGAGCGGCCGCTCGCTGTACGTGCAGGCGCCGGACGGCCACGAGATCGAGCTGTTCGAGATTCCGAACCGAGCGGTGGAGATGCTTCCTCGTCGCGCGGCAGCCTCGTGAGCGCCGCTTGACACCTCGCCTGGCGGCTGACACGGTAACCGGTGTCGGCGCACCGTCGCACCGACACCGCGCCGATCGCGAATGCGCGCGTCATCGTCGACGAGGAGAGGCAATATGAAGCGTTTGATGTGCGTATTGCTCGCTGCCGTCATCGTCGCCGTCGCGGCACCGACCGTCATCGCGCAGGAACGGAGCGCGCGCACGGCCGTCGCGACCTTCGCCGGCGGCTGCTTCTGGTGCGTCGAGGAGGCGTTCGACAAGGTGAAAGGCGTCATCTCGACGACCTCGGGCTACACCGGCGGGCACGTGCCGAACCCGAGCTACGAGCAGGTGACGACGGGCAGGACGGGGCACTTCGAGGCGGTCCAGGTCGAGTACGACCCCGACGTCGTGACGTACGAGGCGTTGCTCGACGCCTTTTGGCACAACATCGATCCGCTGGATGCCGGCGGGCAATTCTGCGATCGAGGCAACCAGTACCGCAGCGCGATCTTCTATCACGATGCCGAGCAGCGCGAGATCGCCGAGCGCTCGAAGCGGGAGCTCGAGGAAAGCGGAGCGCTGCCCGGAAAGATCGTCACGGAGATCGTCGCGGCCGGCGAGTTCTACCCCGCCGAGGACTATCACCAGGATTACTACCGGCGCAACTCGCTCCGCTACAACTTCTACAAGTTCACATGCGGGCGGCCGGCGCGTCTCGAGGAGCTTTGGGGCGCTAAATAACTCGTCGAGCGCTGCGTACGTCGAACGAAGGCCACCGTCCGTGCATGCCGCGCCCGACGTGCCGATGACCAGCTCGAAACGACGCCGTTGGCTCGACGCATTGCAGCTCGCGACGGCCGTCGGCACGCTCGTGCTGCTCTTGCAGATCTATTCGAGCGGCACTCTACTCGTCTTCGCCGTCACCGTGGGTCTGTGCTACATCGCCGCGGCGGTCCTCGCGATGCGCGACACTCGCGTCGGCGTCTGGATCTCGTCTGGCTTCACCCTCGCGGTCTTCGCGTTCTCGGCGTGGGGCGTCTACCGCTACCTCGACAACGGCTTCCAGTTTCTTTCGGGCAACTTCCCCGGCCGCAGCGGCATTCACTGGCCGGCGTATCTTTTCCTGCTGATCGCGGTCGGCTCGCTCGCCGTGATCGTGCTGCGCGCGTCGTCCTTCAGGAACCCCTGATCCGCGCGTCGAGCGATGCCGCGCCGCCATTCGTTCGAATCGACGAGTCCACGACCCCGGGCCGTCTGATCTCGACCTCGCGCAGGAACGTTTCCTCGTCGTCGGGCGAGATGATCACGAATCGTCGGCCGCCGTATTCGATTCGCAGCCTCTTCAACGACAGCGCCGGGCTCGACAGCGGGTTCGAGGTCCGTGATACGCGCTCGATGTCCTTTAGAAGGACCGTCCAATGGAAAGGACCCGAGACGATCCTGAGCTCCGTCGGCGTCAACGTGTAACGCGTAGACCGCAACAGCCAGAGCGGCAGCCCGACGGTTACGGCCACGATCGGGATGAACAATGGGATGAAGAACAACGCCGCCGGACCGGACTCCAGGATGCCGATCGCCAACGCCAAAACAACCACGAGGATCGAGAGCGCGGATGTCCCGACCATCACGACCAGAAGCCAGCGGTCGACCTTCGAGCGGAACTCGAGCGTCTGCGTCATCGGACTCGCTCGTTTCGTGGATCGGGCTGAACGCGTTCGCCGAAAGCGTCCGTCTACTTCCGTACGTCGTAGCAGAGAGCGACGATACCGTTCCTGTAAGCCTTCACCTCGACGAGGTGCAACGGCACGTCCCGGCCGAGCCCGGCGAAGAACGGGATGCCGTCCCCGATCACGACCGGCAGGATCGAGTACCGGACCTCGTCCGCCAGTCCTCGCCGAAGGCATTCTCCGCAGACCGCACCGCCGCCGACGACCCAGATGCTGCGGAATTTGGGCTTCAGTCGCTCGTTCACGAGCCGTTCGAGGTCTCCGGAATAGAACTCGACGCTTTCCCGGGATTTCGGCAGGTCGCGGTGAGTCAGCACTAACGTCGGCTTATCGCCGTACGCCCATCCGAGCCCCTTCGCTTCGAAATCCAACGCCGTCTCGTAGGTTCGGGAGCCCATCACGTAGCAGTCGATCGTCTCGAGAAACTTCGCGACGTATTCGGGATCCATGCCGATCCCGTCCTCGAACGTGTCGCTCGTCTCCATCCAATCGACGGCCCCATCCTTTCGCGCGATGAAGCCGTCGAGGCTCGCGGCCATATGGATCGTCACGCGGGAATCGTCGTTTTGCATCCGGCTATACCGCTGTCACGTGAAACACCGGGCGCCGCCGCTATGACGAAGCGGAACCCTTTCGCCACTCGGAGGACAACAAGCTGTAAACGACGTCGATCCGGTGCGTGCCGACGATTCCGACGACCCGTCCGCTCCAGCGGATCGCCGTATGAAAGCCGTTATCGCTCGCGATCTGCGCGAGAGTCGTCGAGATGAACGCCTCGATGTCGTCGACCGACTTCGTGGAGCCCACCCAAGGCATCCACGGCCGAAGGTGGTCCCGGTTCCGGTCGACTACGTCGTAAAGCTCTTGCGCGTGCCGGGGCGCAAGCAGATCGAGCGTCAGCTCCGAGTCCAGGCGATGCGGAAACATTGCTGCAGTTCCGCTGCGTCTTCCTGCTAACGATCAGGTATCGGGAGCGGTGGCGCTTCCGCGTACTGCGGCAGGCCGTCCGTGATGTCGAACCACACCGCTTTCGATGCCACGAAGATATTCGCCTGAGGGCGAATCCCCGGATCCGTGTCGAGCGTGCCGGCCGGGATGCCGACGAGGCCGAGCTCCTTGATATGGCGCGGCGCGCCGCCGCCGCAGCGCGTGCAAAAGGTGACTGCGAATCGCTTCGCGTCGGGCACCTTGTACTCGGCGATCAGCTCTGCGCCGCGAGTAAGCTCGAAGTCCTCCGGCTCGACGAAGACGTTCGTCGCGTGCGCGGCGCTTCTTCCGCGGCGGCACCGGGAGCAGTGACAGTTGTACATCCGAAGCGGCGCCCGGAGCTCGTAGGCGACCCCGCCGCACAAGCAGCTTCCCAGCGTGACGTCGCCGCGTGCCTCGACCGGCGGACGCTCGAGCCCGAGGCGGCCGCCGAGCGCCGGAGGATACCCTTCGTGCTGCGGCAGCGAATCGGTGATCGTGTACCAGGGCGCCTTCGAGCCAACGAAGATGTGCTCCTGCGGGCGTACGCCCGGGTCGCCTTCGAGATTGCCCGCGGGCGCGATCGCGAGGTCCGTTCCTGGCAACGGCATAGGCGCGACCGACCCGCACCGCTTGCAGAACGTCCGATCCCCGCGCTCCGACGACCGGTATCGCCCGATGGCGTCCTCGCCAGCAAGCCACCGCAGCGATCCGGCCGGCGCGACGGCGAACGTCGCGAACGACGCACCGTTATGCTTGCGGCACATCGAGCAATGGCAATTCACGATCGCGACGAACGGTTCGACGAATTCGTATCTGACAGTCCCGCACAGGCAGGCTCCATGCGTCATTGCCGGGCTCCTTCCGTTTGCGCTCGAGATGTCGTCCGAGGCCAGCCGCAGCGTACGCCGGACGCGCATCGACCGCAAACCGCGCGCGGCCGTCCCCGGTATGGAAACGTCTCGTGCAACGCCGGTCCGCCTGCCCCTCCGTTGACGGCGTGTGCGTTTTCGGCTCAGATCGCAGTGGCCTGAGTCCGTACCGGCCCGATCGTGCCCGCGTGCTCGCGAGCCGAACGCCGTGGAACCCAAGACACGACAGCAACGATGAGATCGTCGAAAACGTCGCTCGGCTCGCTCGGTGGCCTCGTCCTCGTCCTGCACGCAGCACCCGCGCTGCCGTTCACGTCCGAGCAGGTGGCCGCCGGCCAGGCGGCATATGCGCAGCACTGCGCGGCATGCCACGGCGCGACGCTACGCCAGCTTCCGGACGCGCTCCTCGCCGGCCGGGAGTTCGTCGCGCGGTGGGGGAACCGGCCGACGAACGAGCTCGTCGAGCGGATTCGCTCCACGATGCCGCCGACGGCCCCCGGCGATCTTGCCGAGCCGGTCTATCTCGCGGTGACGGCGTTCCTGCTCGACGTGAACGGCGGCGAGGCCGACGACGTGCCGCTGACCGCGGCGACGGTCGCGAGAATCGGCGATGGGCTGACCGGGGAGCCTCGCCTCCCCGTCGCGCAATCGAATGCTCGGCCCGAATCCCCGATCGGCGTGACGGTCGCCGGACGAGTCCAGGATTTCGTGCCGGTCACGGACGAGATGCTCCGCAACCCGGCCCCCGCCGATTGGCTGATGATTCGCCGCGACCACGCCGCGACGAGCTACAGCCCGCTCGACCAGATCCATGTCGACAACGTCGACCGGCTTCGGCTCGAATGGGTATGGCCGATGCAGGACGGCGGCACGAATCAGCCCGCGCCGCTCGTCTACGACGGCACGATGTACCTCGCGAACACCGGAGGCATCGTGCAAGCGCTCGACGCGAAGACCGGCGAGCTGATCTGGGAGCACAGCGCCGGCGCGGAGATCGCGCCGCGCGGTCTTGCGCTCTACGACACGCTGCTGATCTTTCACAGCGCGGAGCGCTGGGCGATCAACGCGCAGGAGGCCTATCTCGTCGCGCTCGACGCGCGCACCGGAGAGCTCGTCTGGGATGTCCGGATGCCCGACGTCTACGCGTCGAACAGCGGCCCGATCGTCGCGAACGGATTGATCCTCCAGGGCATGGGCACGTGCTCCGTCTACGAAGAGAAAAAGTGCTTCATCAGTGCTTATGACCCGGTCACCGGCGCGCAGCGCTGGCGCTTTCGCACGATCGCGCTGACCGGCGAGCCCGGCGGCGACACGTGGGGCGGGTTGCCGGATCTCTACCGGGCCGGCGGCGAGACATGGATCACCGGCAGCTACGATCCCGAGCTGAACCTCACGTACTGGGGCACGGCGCAGGCGAAGCCGTGGATGCCGGCGAGCCGCGGCATGAGCGCGAACGACGTCGCGCTCTACACGAGCTCGACCGTCGCGCTCGACGCGACTACGGGCGAGCTCGCATGGCACTTCTCGCACGCGCCCGGCGAGGCGTTCGATCTGGACGTCGTGTTCGAGCGCGTGCTCGTCGACGCCGGCAACGAGAAGTGGGTCTTCTCCGTCGGCAAAGACGGCGTGCTGTGGAAGCACGACCGTGTCACGGGCGACTACCTCGACCACGTCGAGACCGTCTTCCAGAACATCTGGGCAAGCTTCGATCCCGAGACCGGCCGTCCGACGTATCGGCAGGACATCATCGATTATGAATTCGGCGAGTGGATCGACGGCTGCCCGAGCACCGCGGGCGGCAAGAACTGGCATGCGATGAGCTTCCACGAGCCGTCGCGGCAGATGCTGATTCCGTTGAGTCAGACGTGCGTATCGCTGCGCGCGCACGTCATCGAGCAGGTGCCGGGCGGCGGCAGCGGCGGCGGAGCCGACCGGCGCTTCTACGAGATGCCGGGCAGCGACGGGAACGTCGGCAAGCTCGGCGCGTTCGACGTCGACACGATGGAAGAGACGTGGGCGCTCGAGCAGCGCGCGCCGTTTCTCACGTCGGTGCTGTCAACGGCGGGCGGCCTCGCGTTCGTCGGCGACATGGACCGCCGCTTCAAGGCGGTCGACGTGCGGAACGGACGCGTCGTGTGGGAGACGCGGCTCGCGACGTCGGTGCAGGGCTTTCCGATCACGTTCGCGGTCGACGGCAAGCAATACGTTGCCGTCGCGACGGGGCTCGGCGGCGGCAGCCCGCGCGGCGTGCCGGCCGTCGTGACGCCGGAGATCCGCGTGCCGAACCGGGGGCATGCGCTATACGTCTTCGCGTTGCCCGACGACTGAAACGGCAAGAAGGCGGCGTCAGGCGGCTCTTCAGGGGAGAACGAGCGCGACGGTCAATCGCGCCGCCTCTCGACCTCGCGTGTCGCGATCGACGTGCCCCGCCGGCTCAACGTGCTGACGAGATCCCGCAGCACGCCGATCTCGGCCGGCTTCACGATGTGGTGATCGAAGCCGGCCTCGCGTGCCCTGCGGCGGTCCTCCTGCTGTCCCCACCCGGTCAGCGCGACGAGCGTCGGCCGCCGATCCGGAAAGTCGCGGCGGATGCGGCGTGCCACCTCGTACCCGTCGATCAGCGGCATCCCGATGTCGAGGAACACGATGGCAGGCGACCACGCAGCGAACTTCTCGAGCGCCTCCGCGCCGCTGCACGCGACCTCGGTCTCGGCGCCGAAGCTTTCCAGGATCATCGCGAGGGTGACGGCGGCATCGCGGTTGTCATCGACGATCAGGATCCTGAGCGGCTCGGGCCCGGCAACCGAGGCACTGCCGCCCGCCGCAGCCGGACGCTCGCCCTCGGGCGCCTCCGCGAGCGGCAGGCGCACGACGAACCGGCTGCCGGCTCCCGTGCCCGCGCTGTGCGCCTCGATCGTGCCGCCGTGCATCGCGACGAGCCGCTGCGAGAGGGACAGGCCGATGCCGAGACCGCCGCCCCGCATCGCGCTGTCGGTGCCCCGCCGAAACATCTCGAACACGCGCGGCAGCGTCTCCGGATCGATGCCGATACCCGTATCGATGACGGAGATCTCGGCCGCATCGCCTCGCTTCTCCGCACGCACGATGATCCGTCCGCGATCCTCCGTATAGCGCGCGGCATTGTTCAAGAGGTTCGCGACGATCTGCGCGAGGCGCACGGGATCGCCCTCGAGCCACAGGGGCTCCTCCGGCAACGTCACGGTCAGCTCGTGGTGCGCGGCCTCGATGAGCGGCCTGCTCGTCTCGACCGCATTGCGCACGACGTCCGCGACCTGGATCCGTTCCTTGCGCAGCGCAAACGTTCCGCGCGTGATGCGCGACATCTCGAGCAGATCGTCGACGAGGCGAATCAGGTGATCGAGCTGGCGCTCCATGAGCTCGATCAGCGACGGCGCGGACGCCTCGGCCCCTCCTGTTCCCAGCAGGTGCAGCGCGCTTCGGAGCGGCGCGAGCGGGTTGCGCAGCTCGTGAGCGAGCGTCGCGAGGAATTCGTCCTTCGCGCGGTCGGCGGCGCGGAGCGCGTCCGCATGCTCGCGGATGGCCTGCTCCGCGGCCTTGCGATGCGTGATGTCGCGTGCCGTTCCGGCGACCGCCGAGACGCTGCCGTCGGACGCGACGACGGGCACGAGGATGTAGTCGTAAACGCGCCGGCCCTCGGGCGCCGTGAAGGGCACCTCGCTGCGGACGGTAAGCCGCGTCGCGATCACGTGGTCGATCTCCTGCGCGTGAGTTTCTGCGTGCCACGGCGGGTAGCCGAGCTCGAGGCAGTCCCGGCCGATAACGTCCTCGCGGCGCTTGCCGAGCATCTTGAGCAGCGCCTCGTTCGCGTACGTGAATCGCTTGTCGACGTCGACGACATACACCAGGTCCGGTGTGCTCGAGAGCGCCGCCTCGTACATCCGGCGCAGCTGCTCCGACTCGGCGGCGAGCCGCGCACGCTCGGCCTGCGCCTCCATCTGCTCGGTCACGTCGCGGAAGTAGACCGCGATGCCCTCCGCCGCGGGATAGGTCTGCATTTCATACCAGCGAGCGTGGTCCGGATAGTAAGCGGTCACGCTGTCCGGTGTGACTCGCTCTCCCATCGCACGGCGAAATGCGGCTTCGAACCGGCTGCCGCGCATGCCCGGGTACTCGGTCCAGATGCGTTTGCCGATCAGCTCGTTCGGCGCACGCCGCAGGATTCGCTGCGCCTCCCTGTTCACGTACGTGAAGCGCCATTCGGGGTCGAGGGCGAAGAACCCCTGCGTGATGCTCTCGAGGATGTGCATCGCGCGAAGGTTGCGCTCGGCGGACACGCGCTCGGTGATGTCCATGCCCGTCACGAACAGGAACATCACGTTGCCGTATTCGTCCTTGATCGGCATGCACGCGAAATCGACGATCCGCTCCGTGCCGTCCGCGCGGTAGTAAACGGAGATGCCGCGGAACGTCTCGCCGCCGAGCGCATGCTCGATCGCGTTCTTCACCCAAGTCTGGACCTCGAGCGACCGGTTCCACCAGCCGCATTCCCAGAACGGCTTGCCGATGACCTCCGTGGCCGTGTAGCCACACTGCTCGAGCGAGGACCGGTTCGCCTCGATGAGGTTGCCGTCGAGATCCAGTCGTCCGGCGAAGATGCCTTGGTCGTAGATCGCGCGGAACTGGCTGACGACCTCACGAAGCTGCCTGTTCGCCGCGGCGAGCTGGCGGCCGCGCTGGAGAATCTCGAGCCGGAGCGCATCGTCCTCCGTCTGCATTTCCCTCGACGAGTGGACGAATTCGGTCACGTCCGCGATCGAGTGCACGATATAGAGGAGCCTGCCGTGGCGCGAATGGACGGGCGCGTTCACGGCCGACCAGAACCGTTCGACCGTTCCTCCGCCCTCCTCCGGAGGGCGGAAGACATCGAATCGCTGCACCGGCATCGGGTCGGGACGCCCGGTCGAGATAACCGTATCGAGCGACCTGCGCAGCTTCGCGGCTGCCGGGCCTCGCGTTGCGACGGGCTCCTTCGGCAGCACGTCGAAAAGGCCCCTTCCGACGAGGTCCTCGCGGGTCGTGAACGTCGCGCGCAGATACGCGTCGCTCGCGTCGACGATCGTGAACGACCGGTCTGGCTCGAGAACGAGAAACAAGCCCGGCAGCTGCTCGAAGAGGCTCCGGTAGTCAGGATCGACTCGTTCGCTCATTCACCGGTCCCGGTGCCCACCGTCCGGATGGAGGGACCAGGGCACCGCCGAGCTCCTTTGCTCTTCCGTGTGCCGATGCCAACAGCGTGCCAACGTCCGCGATCACGCTCGATCTCTCGAGTAGAAGTCCCGCAGGGGTCGTGTGCGCTTCCCAGCCGATCTCGCCGCTTCCGGCGCAGCACCTTCGCGCCTTGACGCCGCGGCGCGCTTTCCGCCACCCTCGCGGTCGGCGCGGCCTCGAGGCGGCGCCGTGTCATGCGGCCCACCGCGGGCCGAAAAGGGAGAGGATCGTGATGAACAGGCGGGAATTCCTGCAGACGGCTGCGGCAGCACTATCGGCCGCGCCGCTGGCGGGCCGGGCGGCGTTTGCCGACGGCCGCGGTGCGTTGGCGTTCGATGCCGTGATTTTCGACGCGCGCCATGCCGAGGCACGCGATTTCGGCGCCCGGGCGGCGCTGCTCGGCGTGCCGATGCGCGCGATCGAAGGTGACATCACGGAGGTTTGGCAGAACGAGCTGTTGCCGCTGTGGCGGAACGCGCCCGCGGCGATCGCCGGCCTCACCGAGCGTCCCGCCCTCTTCCTGCTCGAGCGGCTCGCGTGGGAGCACGACCTCCGGGTCGTCTTCGAGGCCGAGCATGCGTCGGACGCCCACGCCGTGGCAACGCACCGGGTTTTGCGCAGCGGCGATCCGCGTCTCGCCGATGACCTCGGCTTCGCCGGACGCCGCTGGCCGAGCGTGCTCGCCGACGTGCTGATCGCCGGCGGCCGGGCACCGGCTGCGGACACCCGTCCGACGGACGCCGGGCTCGCCGCGTACCTCGGCGAGCCGACGAAGCTCTACTCGTGGATCATTGCGCCGCGGGCGGCAGTTAGAAAGGAGATCTAGATGGCCGTTCTGCCGCCAGGCATCAGCGAGAGGGATTTCGCCGCAGCGCTCGACGAGTTCCGCGACGCGGTCGGCGCCGAGTGGGTGTTCTCGTCCGACGAGGACGTCGCGCTCTATCGTGACGCGTATTCGATCTTCTGGGGCGAGCCCGAGGAGCGGCTCGCGTCCGCGGCGGTCGCGCCGTCGACGGTCGAGGAGGTGCAGGCGATCGTGCGGCTCGCGAACGCGCGCCGCATCCCGCTCTATCCGATCTCGACCGGCCGCAACCTCGCGTACGGCGGCGCCGCACCCGTGCTGTCGGGCAGCGTCGTGCTCGATCTGAAGCGAATGAATCGCGTGATCGAGGTCAACGAGCGGAACGCCTATGCGCTCGTCGAGCCGGGCGTCAGCTATTTCGATCTCTACAACCATATCGAGGAGCGCGGGCTCGACCTCTGGATCGATCCGCCGGATCCCGGCTGGGGCAGCGTGATCGGCAACGCGCTCGACGGCGGCGGCGGCTGGACGGCGTATCCGTTCCGCGACCACTTCGGCGCGCACTGCGGCATGGAGGTCGTGCTCGCCGACGGCGAGATCGTCCGCACCGGCATGGGCGCCGTGCCGAACTCGAAGACGTGGCAGCAGAACAAGTGGGGCTACGGTCCCTGGGTCGACGGGCTGTTCCGTCAGGGCAACATGGGCATCGTCACGAAGATGGGCTTCTGGCTGATGCCGCGCCCCGAAGCCTATATCTCGGGCACGGTTCAGGTGTTCAACGAGCGCGACATCATTCCGCTGATGGACACGTTGAACCTGCTCGAGAATCAGCACGTCGTGAACGGCTCGACGCAGCTCGGGGGTGGGGGCGGCTTCGGCCAGGGCGGCGGCGGTCCCGCGTGGACGCTGCAGGTGCCGATCTACGGGCCCGAGAAAGTCATTCGCGCGCAGCTCGAGTACGCGCGCGAGAAGTTCTCCGCGATCGACGGGGCCCGCTTCATCGAAAGCGACCTGATCCGCACGCCGCTGTCGCCGCAGGACCGCGAGCGGGTTCGCCTCGTGAACTTCGGCATCCCGAACCTCTCGACCTTCTCGATGCTCGGCCGGAGCCCGATGCAGCCGAATCCGCCGGGCGGGCACATCGGCTTCTCGCCGATCATCCCGCGCGACGGCGAGGAGCTCTTGAAGTTCCGCGACTTCTACCGGACGAACCTCGCGGACGTCACCCGCGGCGAGAACCTCGGCATCGTCGGCCCGGTGTTCATGACGAACTGGGAGCGCTCCCTCGTCGCGCTGATCATGTTTCCGGTATTCAAGGACGCCGAGCAGAACCGCAAGATTCGCGCGGCATTCGAGCGCTGGGTCGAGCTCGCGGCCGCGAACGGCTGGGCCGAGTACCGCGCGCCGACGGTGTACCAGGACATCATCTCGGACACTTATTCGTTCAACAATCACGCGCTGCGCAGGCTGCGCGAGAAGATCAAGGACGCGGTCGACCCGAACGGCATCCTCGCTGCGGGCCGTTACGGCGTGTGGCCGAAGCATCTCAGGGAGGAGGCTTGAGCATGTCGCGCCGTTCGACTTTCGCCGTTCGCGCGTTGCGGCTGTCCGCGCTGACGGTGCTCGTCTTCGCGGCCGCCGCGTCGGCGCAGGATTCGCCTGACCTCGAGCGCGGCAAAGCGGTGTACGAGCACTGGTGCGCGCCGTGTCATGCGGCGGGCCCCGGCCATCCGGGCACGCAGTCGCTGCAGCTCAAGTACAACGGCAGCCTTCCGGCGGTTCTCGCCGAGCGCACCGATCTGACGGCGGACACGATCAAGACGTTCGTGCGTCAGGGCATCCTGATGATGGCGCCGTTCCGCAAGACGGAGATCACCGACGCCGAGCTCGACGCGCTCGCCGCCTACCTCACGCAAAAGTAGAAGATCGGGGTCAGAGCCCTTTTCGAAAGGGATTGGGGTCAGAGCCCTTTCGAGGAGGAATTGAGGTTCGAATGCCGGAGTTCGGAGCTTTGCCGCGGGAGGAATTAGGGTCAGAGCCCGATCCTCGAACAGGCTCCGAACTTTGTTGCCCCCGATTCGTTTTCTGAAAAGAGCTCTGACCCCAATTTGCCGTTACTCGATTCGTTCTTTTGAAAAAGGGCTCTGACCCCGATTTAGCGGCTTTCGGAGAAAGGGCTCTGACCCCGACTTTTTGTCGCCCCCGATCCTTCTTGACAACCGCGGCACGGCGGCGAGATCCTGCGCGACAGCTGCGCTGCTGGGGCGCCTCCTGTCCGCGGCAAGGGTTTCCCACCCAGCCTCGTCGAAGACACGAGTCTCGACCTTCTTTCGTGCCCGTGCACCAGCGGACCTCGGGCGGCATTCGACGAAAGGAGGTTCTCATGCGACGGCAATCGTCGTCCGCTCGTCTGACCGAGTTTCGCAAGCGCGCAAAGCAAAGGCTCAAGGCGCTTCGCGCCGGGGATCCCGCAGCGCTCGACTGGCTCGAGCGATTCGTCCCCCGCCATTCGGTCCCGCCGGCGCTGCGCGAGGCTCAGCACGCGCTGGCCCGCGAGGAAGGCTTCGCCAGCTGGGCGAAGCTCAAGGAGCACATCGAGCTCGCCGAGCTCCGCCGCCTCGGAAGTCAACGCGTCGTCGACGAGTTCCTCGAGCGCGCGTGCTGGTTCGGCAGCGGCGACGGGCCCAAGAAATGGCAGCGTGCACGGGCGATCCTCGATCGATATCCGGAGATCGCGACCGCCAGCCTCCACACGGCCGTGGTCGCCGGCGAGCTCGATCACGTGCTGCGGCTTCTTGCGGAGGATCCCACGCTCGTGTGGCGCAAAGCGGGACCCCAGCAGTGGGAGCCGCTGATGTTCCTGTGCTACAACCGTCTGCCGAGCGACAAGACGCACGAGCATGCGGTCGCGATCGCAGAAGCGTTGCTCGATGCGGGTGCCGATCCGAACGCGTTCACGACGGACGGACACAATCACTTCACGGCGTTCTGCGGGCTCGTCGGGCACGGCGAGACGCGTCAACCCGAGCATCCGCGCGCGAAGGAGCTTGCCCGCTTGCTGCTCGAGCGCGGCGCACGGGTCGACCAGGGCCAGGCACTCTACAACGAGCATCTGCAGGACGACGACGACACGTGGCTGAACCTGCTCTTCGAGTTCGGCCTCGACGCGAAGACGCCGTTCAACTGCGACGGCAATGCCGACGCACCGCCCGCGTTCGACTACCTGCTGCCCCAGGCCTGCGCGCGCGGACACGTGAAACGCGTGCGCGCTCTGCTCGCACGGGGCGCGAATCCGAACGCACGCAGCAACTACGACAATCTGCCGTGCCATCGGATCGCGCTGCTCGGAGGTCATGCCGAGATCGCCGAGCTCCTCGCCGAGCACGGCGCATCGCGCGAGCCGCTGACCGGCAAGGACGCATTCCTCGTCGCGTGCCGCGAAGGACGCCTCGACGAGATTCGCGCACGAGTCGCGGCGCAGCCGGAGCTCGTCGAGCATCAGCGCGCGCTGATCGACTGCGTTCAGCTCGGAAAGTTCGACACCGTGCGCCTGCTGCTCGAGCTCGGCATGTCGCCGAATACCCCGTCACCCGCGCTCTACTCCGCATGCCAGGACGAAGCAATGTCGCGGCTCCTGCTCGAGTACGGCGCCGACCCGCGCGTGCGCGTGTTCGGCAAGCACTCGCTCGCGGAAGCGTCGCTGTGGCACGGCAGCCAGGAGATGGCGCGCTTTCACGCGCGCCTCACCCGCGACATCTTCGACGCCGTGATGTCGGGCGACGTCCAGCTCGTCGCCGACCTGCTGCGCGAGTCCCCGCGACTCGCGTCGCGTCGGAGCGCCGACGGCAACACGCCGCTGCACGTGCTGCCGCGCGCCCCTGACCTCGCGGAGCCGATCATCGACGCGCTGCTTCGCGCCGGCGCCGATCCTGCCGCCGAGAACGACGCCGGGCAGACGCCGCTCGCACGGCTCGTCTCGCAGGGCGAGGACGAGCTCGCGGACCTGCTCGATCTCGCGCTCGACGCGACCCGCAACGGCGCCTGACGCACTCGCCGGGACGCGACGGCCGGACCGCTCCACACGGCCGCGTCCGTCGCCGCCCCGCTCAGCGCCGCGCCTCGAGAATCAGGTTGAACGGCGTCGCCTTCGCGCGGCGAAAGCGCGTGAAGCCGCTCGCCTTCGCGATCCGCGCGAGCCTCGCCTCGCCGGCCTGCGCGCCGAGCACGTAATCGCCCCGCTCCGAGATCGCGTGTGCGCAGCAGAGCGTCGTCGACGCGGCGTAGTAGAGGCGGCCGACCGGATTCACGTTGTCCTCGACGTTGTCGTTCGCGAACGGCTCGACGAGCATCACGGTGCCGTCCTTCGCGAGCGATCGTGCCGCATGCTCGAGCGCGCGATTGGGATGGCCCATGTCGTGCAGGCAGTCGAAGAAGCAGATCAGGTCGTACGGCGCGGACGGATAGTCCGTCGACCGCGCAACCTCGAACGTCACGCGATCGGCGACGCCCGCGTCGCGCGCGAGCCTCTTCGCCTCCTCGATCGAACCCTCGTGCACGTCGAAGCCGAAGAAGCGCGACCTCGGGAATGCCTTTGCCATGATGATCGTCGAGTGCCCGTGACCGCAGCCGACGTCCGCGACGGTCGCGCCCCTCTCGAGCTTCGGCACGACGCCGTCGAGCGCAGGCAGCCACTCCTGAACGAGGCTCGCGACGTAGCCGTTCCGATAGAACGCCGCGACGCCGCAGTAGAGCCGCTCGTCGTGATCGCCCCAGCCGATCCCCTTCCCCGTGCGGAACGCTTCGAGCGCCTTCTCCTCGTCGAACCAGAGCGACGCGACGACATCCCAAGCGCACGGAAAGAACACGGGGCTCTCTTCGTCCGCGAGCACCATCGCCTGCTCGCGCGTAAGCTCGTAGGTCTCGCTCGTCGGGTGATACGTGACGTAGCCGCCCGCGACCTGCGAGTTCAGCCATTCGCGCACGTAGCGCTCGGCGCAGCCGCTGCGCCTCGCGACCTGCGTCGGGCTCAAAGGTCCCGCGCCTGCCATCGTCTTGTAGAGCCCGAGCTTGTGCCCAAGGCTGATCATCACGCCGCCGTAGCCGGCGGAAAGATCGCTCAACGCCGAGCTCACGATCCTGTCGAGCTTGCTCCGGTCGATGTTCATCGTTCGCCTCCGTGTCGTCGGGTAACTGCGCGAGGCGACACGATGCCGCTTGCCGGCCGGCGGCACGAGAGCGTAACCTGCCGCGAAAAGGTTCAAAACGGACATCGCCCAGGACATGCCGAAACCGCTTCACGTCAGCCTGGTCGCGATTCCCGATGCCGCCATCTCCACGTTGCACGGCCTCTACGACGTGCTGAACGCCTTCGCGCTGTTGAAGGGATTCGATGACGCGTTGCCGGATTCACCGCCGTTTCGCGTAGAGATCGTCAGCGCCGCCGCAGGTCCGGTGATGCTCGCGAGCGGGCTCTCGACGGCGGCGCATCGGAGCGTCGGCGATCTCGACGGGACCGACATCGTGATCGTCCCGTCCGTCCTGCTGCCCGACGGCACGTGGCCCAAGGGACGCTACCCCGAGCTCACGGAATGGCTGCAGGACGCGTACGGGCGCGGCGCAACGATCTGCTCGGCCTGCTCCGGCGCGTTCCTGATCGCGGAGACCGGCATGCTGGACGGCCGCGAGATCACGCTCCACTGGAGCTTCGCGGCGAAGTTCCGCGGGCTCTACCCCGACGTCGTGCTGCTGCCCGAGCAGCCGCTCGTCGTTTCCGGCGAGCGCGGCCAGCTCGTGTCGTCAGGCGCCTCGATGTCGTGGCACGACCTCGTGCTCTATCTGATCGCGAAGCACGTCGGACGCACGAGCGCGCAGATCGTCGCGAAATTCTTCGCGTTGCAGTGGCACCGCGACGGCCTCGCGCCGTACATCGTGTTCGAGGGCCGCACCGATCACGGGGACGGCCCGATCCTCGACGCGCAGCGCTGGCTCGCGAAGCACTACTCTGTCGCCGATCCCGTCGAGAAGATGGCGCAGCAGTCCGGGCTCGCGGAGCGCACCTTCAAACGGCGCTTCCTGAGCGCGACGGGCTACACGCCGCTCAACTACGTGCAGCAGCTCCGCATCGAGGAAGCGAAGCGGCGCCTCGAGCGCACGGACGAATCCGTCGAGCACGTCGGCTGGCAGGTCGGTTACGAGGATCCGGCGTTCTTCCGGCGCCTCTTCAAGCGGATCACCGGCGTGACGCCCGGGCAGTATCGCCGGCAGTTCCAGGTGCCGGAGCAAGGCACCCGCGTCGCGCCGTCGAGACGTCGAGCTGCCCCGGAAAAGGTGCCCGACACGACTCTTGGAGCTCGCCGCGCGAGCAGCGAGAAGAGCGCGGCTCCGCGGCGTCCCGCTACGTGATCGCCGCGAAGGCGCTTCGTCAGAAGCGCAGCATGCGCCGCACGATGCCGTCGTCTTTGAACGCGTGGTAGACCGCGCCGCCGATGTGCACGGCGACGACGGCGAGCAGCGCCCAGCACGTCCAAAGGTGGATGTCCGAGAAGAAGACGTTGAGGTCCTCGTCCTCGTAGCCCCAGTTCGGTAGATCTATCACCCACCACAGCGTCGTGCCCCATCCGCTGAAGGACGACGAGAGATAACCGCTCACGCACGTCGCGACGATCAGCACGTAGAGGGCAATGTGATCGATGGCCGCGACGCGCTTCATCCACGGCGAGAGCGGCAGCTCCGGCGGCCGGTGCCTCAAGCGCACGTAGAGCAGGATGCCGAGCAGCACGACGAGCGTGATACCGACGTTCTTGTGCAGCTGGAAAGGAAACTCACGAAACCTGAACACGGCGGACGGCAGCGGCAGCGCGAGCATCCACCAGCTCGACGCGAACAGGAAGAAAATGGAGACGGCGATCAGCCAGTGCACGATGACGGCCGTTCGGCGGTAGCCTCTGTTTCCGTTCGTGTTCCCGCTTCGGTCGGTCATCGCCGTTCCCGTTCCTGCCGTCCCGTTCTCAAGCCACCGCGTCGACGGACGACCGTCCGGCTGCAGCGCCGATCGTCATCATGAAGTGCACGAAGAACCAGACGAGCGCATTCCACAAATAAACGTCGCGCAAGATGGGCCCTGTGTTCAATGCGGCGACGAAGCCCGCAGCGTCGATCAGCGCGAGCGCGCCGAACACGACGACGGCCGCACCGGGCGCCCAGCGCCGCCGGTCGACGAGCGCCGCACCGATACCGATCGAGACGACGGCGAGCACCGTGCCGATCGCGGCGAGGCTCGACTGAAATCCGGGGAACCACTCCGGCGCGGAGACGATGTAGCGTCGCACGTTGCTGACGAGCTGCTCGCATTCCTCGACGGAGAGCCCCTCCTCGATCAGCTCGTCCTCGGGACACTCCGCGGCCGGAAGGACGCCCCCTTCGGGCGTCGCGTGGACGAGCACGCGCTGCTTCGTCCATTCGGTGCCGTGTGCCGCGGTAAGCAGCACGCCGAGCACGACGGCAACGGTCCCGAGCCAGCTCTGCCACGCGGGGCCGACGCCCGCCGGGCGGGACATCGTCACTCCGCGCTCGGTGCCCCGATGCCGGTCGAGGTCACGTCCAGGCTCGAGCCGTCGGGCAGCTTGACCGAGGCGCCGCTCGCCCTGAGCGCGCCGTCCTTCGACCGATATCCGAGCACGGTCACCTCCGTGCCGGGCGGCAGGGAGTTGCGATTCCAACCCCGCCGGATCAGCGCGTTCGGCGCGCCGCCCTCGATCGCCCACTCCTGCACCTCGCCGCTGTCCGTCGTGACGCGCAGATAGATCCACGAATGCGGATTCGTGAACTCCATCCGGATGACCTCGCCGCTCAGCTGGATCGGCTGGTTGATGTCGAACTCGGCAGCGAACGAGTGATGTGCGGCCACGGGACCTGCGGCGCCGAGCATGACGGCGGCGAGCATTGAGGCGGCGAATGCGGTGCGTGACATCTCAAGGACCTCGTGTATCTCGAGTCGAAGGACACTTCGCTATTGCGCGATCGGCTCCTTCGTCATCAACTCCCCGTACAGCAGCTCCTCGGCGAACTCGACGCAGTTGAACTCGAGAAGCCGCGCGTTCTCCTCCATCCGGCGATAGAGCGGCATGCGGATCGTCCACGGCCGCGTGAACACCTCCGGATCGTCGATCGTCGCCTCGTACTGCATGACGTGGTCGTCGATCGGCGTGTAGCGCTCCGTGACGACCATCGCGGAGCTGTGATAATTGCCGGCGCGATCGAGCCACGTCTGGTCGATGTTCGAGTTGACCTCGATCACGAGCGTGTCGCCTTCCCAGCGACCGTTCGACCGGCCCATCCACAGATCGACCGGCGCGATCACGTGATCTTCCGGATTCATGTAGACAGGGCGGTTCGCGTTCGCGTACTCGTAGGCGAACAGAATGATGTCGCCCTCGCCCTGAACGATCTGGAACGGATACGGCATGTACGTCGCGCGCGGAATGCCCGGCATGTAGCACTTCGCTTCGGGATCCGACGCGGGCCAGCCGGCCCGGTTCTCGTCGCGCTTTGCGAGCGCTTTCGGCTTGTACGGGATCTTCCCGCCGACGACGACGCTTTGTCCGGCCGGGATCGCAGCAATCGCTCCGAGCTGCCAGAACGACGGGATCGCCTCGGCGGAATGACCTTCGAGATTCCAATGCGCGGTGTTCATCGCCTGCCAGATGCCGTTCAGGTTCGGCTTGCCGGCAATCCGCTCGGGACGCTCCCGCTGCTGGGCGCCGACGGACTCGGGCAACGCGGCTGAAACGGTGACGGCAGCGGCGACGGCGGCCAGTAGAAGTCCGTGGCGCATGCGCTTTACCATACCCCCTAAAGGCTCTGCGCGGGAGGAAAGAGTATGCGTACCCTAAATGAGACGGTCAATGCGCGTAAGAGCGTGTCGCCGACCGTCGCACCGCCGCTCGCCGCTCGTTCTATCCGCATGCCGCATCGAATGCTCGCCGCGCTGACGGGCCTCGCCCTCGCCGTAGGCCTCGTGCTCGCCGCGAACGCGCAGCAGGAATCCGATGCAAGAATTCCCGCAGAGCAGACCGCCGCCGCGTTCAAGGATCCGAACTGGCGTGTGCCGCGCCTGTCGTGGGGCGATCCGGATCTGCAAGGCACGTTCACGAGCCGCGACATGAGCGGCATCCAGATGGAGCGCCCGCAGCAGTTCGGCACGCGGCAACGCCTGACGCCGGAGGAATTCGCGCAACGCCTGTCGGGCGGCGTCGGCGGCCTCGCCGCCCTCCGCCAGGGCAACGACGGCAGCCGCCTCGAGCTCTCCGCGCTCGACTCGGCCGAGACCGGCACGCGCACGTTCGGCTACACGTCGTACATCATCGACCCAGAGAACGGACGCATCCCGGCGCTCACCGAGGAAGGCCGGCAGCGGCAGGCGAGCGGGCGTCGCGGGCAGTCGAACGGGCCGTTCTTCACGATGGAAGATTTCTCGTACTACGATCGCTGCATCACCCGCGGCATCACCGGCTCGATCCTGCCGTCGCTCTACGGCGATGCCATGCGCATCGTGCAGTCGCCGACCGAGGTCGCGATCACGTACGAGATGCTGCACGACACGCGCATCATTCCGCTCGACGGCCGTCCGCCGGCCGATCCCGGCGTGCGCCAGTACATGGGCTCGTCGGTCGGCTACTTCGAGGGCGACACGCTCGTCGTCGAGACGACGAACCTCACCGACAAGCTCGGCATCGGCCGGATGGCGCACAGCGAAGACTTGAAGCTCGTCGAACGCTTCACGCGCATCGATCCGGAAATGATCGACTACGTCGTGACGGTGCACGATCCGCGCACGTTCGAGCAGCCGTGGACGTTCCGCCTCACGCTGACGACGCAGCCCGACTACGAGGTTCTCGAGTACTCGTGCCACGAAGGCAATTTCTTCGTCGCGAATGCGCTCAGGGCCGAGAAGGAATACCAGCGCCGCGTCGCGGAAGCGCGTGCCAAGGGCGAGCCGACCCCGGAGCGGCCCACCGTGGCGACGGGTGCGGGCCTCGAGATCTATCAGCCGCCGTCGCCCGACCAGGCGATCAAGATCAACTCCGCGAACTGAGCCGCCGGCTCGAAGCGCGGTCGCGGCCTGCGCGACCGCGTTGCTCGCGCGTCCGCGCCGAGCACAATGTAAATACAAACCGGCGACATCTCCGGCATGGCGTCGCATGCCGCGACGCACAACAATCTAGCGACATAACGCCTCCGGCGTCTGTGCCGGGACACGATGGAGGGGTCGCGATGACGTTACGCCGCAGCGAGAGTCTCGACGAGCGCGCGATACGGGCGCTCCCCCGCTATCTCGAAGAAGCGTGGAACCGCGGCGACGGCTTCTCCTACGCCGCGTTGTTCACCGAGGACTGCGACTACGTCGCTTCGGACGGCACGCGTCTCGAAGGCCGGGCCGCAAACGCCGCTTATCACCAGAAGCTGTTCGACTCCGTGCTGTACGGGTCTCGGCTCGCCGTCGCGGACGTCAGCGTCCGATTCATCACGGCCGACCTCGCGCTGCTGCACGCGGAAGCGTCCGTCTTCATGCCGTGGCAATCGGCCGATGCCCGCAAGCGCCGATCGTTGCAGACTTGCGTCGTCGTGAGGACCGACGACGGCTGGCGCATCGCGGCGCTCCAGGCCGCACCCGTTCGCCCGCTGTCGATTCCGCGCGGCTGGGCGCTCAGGCTGCTGCGCGCGACGTTCAGGCTCCGAACGGCGCTCGCCGCCGCGCGCGGCATGCAGCCCGCGGGCGGATGGTAACGCCATCGAAAACGGTCACCCTAGTCGAGCGCGATAGCCGTCGTCGAAGCGCGCCTCGAGCGACTCGGGCTCACCCCTGTTTCGGCAGTCGCTTCGAGACCATCGGCGCGACGATGCCGGAGAAGATGATGATCAGCGCCCCGCCGATGCTCGCAGCGTAAGGCACGTCCTCGAACGCGCCGGGCAGCGTCATCGTCCAGATGACGAACGCGATCGTCGACAACACGAGCTGCCAGGCTTTGCGCACGTCCTGCCCGAAGCGAAGCCAGATGGGGCACAGCACGAGCAGCACCCCGAAAATCGACCACGACAGTCAGATCGGCGTCTCCGGATTCGCGTTCAACATCGCGTTGATAGCGAGGTACGCTCCGACGATCTCGGAAGGGATGTTCTTGAGAAGCCGCTTGCTGTACTCGGACTCGTCGTTAACCATGATGGCTCTGGCCACGATCGCACTCCTCGCCGTCTTGCAAAGAGCGAGCAGAATATCCCGGCCACGAACAGAAATCCAAGAAAAGACAACGAGTTCCGCTTATGAAACATGTTGCATTGGGTAAACTTCTATCGCCTTCTTGAAAATTTCACGAAAACGGCGAATCCTATGCCTGCCGGTTTGCGCTCCTGGCTCGGGAGGAGTCATGGGCACCCTTTCCCGCCGTCGCTTCACGTCCGCCTTGGCCGCCATGGGCGTCTCTCGCATGCTCGGCGGGACGCGCCTTCCATACATGCAAGCGCTCGCGGTCCCCATCCGCGACGCGCCGCCCGAGCTCGACGACGCGGCGCTCCTCCGGATCTTCGTCGACAACTCCGAGCCGCTCGAGCAGGAGTACGTCGTCAAGGGCCTCAACGACTGGCCGCTCTGGTGGGATCACCAGCCGCTCGAGATGGCGGTGTGGCCGGCGGATCCCGAAACGATCGACTATGCTCATTTGCCTGCGGGTGACGACGAGTCGTTCGTGCTGAACGACGCCGCGCTGCGGCGGATCCTCGAGAGCCATTCGTACTCGCGTCTCGTCGCCGGGCAGCCGCTGGTCCTGTTCGGGATCCGCGGCGCGCGGCGCACACAGGCGGCGCCGGCCGAGCCCGTGTTCGAGGACGTCATCGAGCTCGTCGAGGTGCCGCCCGATCACTTCGACTACAAGTGCGTGCTCGGCGTGTGGGATACCGCCGCCCGGAAGGTCTGGGCCACGTTCGCTTCGACGACGCCGCACGTCGCCTATCTCTTCGCGCAGCGCGAGGCGAGCACGTTCTCGAACGAAGCGAACATGATGCCGACCGGCCTGTACCGCTACGCCGTCGGGACGCACCGGAACGCGACGTCGAGCACGCAGCCGGGCGCGTTCCGGCCGGACAGCAAGGCCTTTGCCGTGCTGCGCTGCGTCGACGACGGCCCGATCACGATGAGCCGGCATCAGTTCTGGGATACGCGCCCGACGAATCACGGCGACAACATCCATGCGGGCACGTACTCGAGCCGCGCGGATCGACCGAGGTACTGGTCCGCCGGCTGCCAGGTGGTCCCCGGCTTTTACGACGCCGACGGGCCGCAGGGCGACTGGGCGCGGTTTCGCATCGCGGCGGGTCTCAGGCGCTCGCCGCGCATCACTCGCAACGAGGAGATCGCGCCCGGCCGGTTCGACGTCGCGACGAGCGAGGACGGGCGAAGATACAGCTATCTGCTGACGACGGGCCGCGACGTTCGGCTCGCGTCCGAGAATCGTCTCGCACCGACGCTCCGCTTCGGTTCCTCGGGCGCGAAAGTCCGTGCCCTGCAGGCGGCGCTCGGCGTGCCGGAGGCAGAGCGCGACGGCATCTTCGGGCTCGACGTGCAGACTCGCTTGCTCCGGACCGGCGAGACGACGACGCCGATCGTCGACGAGAAGCTGGCCCGTACGTTGGGGATCGTCCTGTAACGGAGGAGGAGCGGATGAAGCGCAACTTGCCCGCGGCCGTCGGCGTGTGCGCCGCGCTCGCCTCGATCGTCCCCGCCGCCGCATCGGCGCAGCTACGCCCGCGGGACCTCCCAGACAGGATTCGCGAAGCCATCGAGAGAATCGTCGCCGACCGAAACACCTCGGACGCCGGCGCGGACGTTCCGGAGCCGATCCGCGACGTCGCCGCGAAAATCGGCGCAGCGAGCCTCGAGGTCACGCGCAGGCCCGAGGACGACGTCATCGGCCGCCGTTTCGTCGTTCGAGTGGAGTTTCCGCCGGAGCGCGAAGGCTTCAAGGCGTGCCCCGACCACTACCCCACTTATTTCGTGCCCATCGATGGCGCTTGCCCGTCGCTCGTCGACAACGCTCCGCCCGCGCCGGGTTGGACGATGTGTCACGGCCAGTTCTACGCCCCCGAGGAAATCGGCTGCCCGGAGATTCCGCCTGACCCGGTCGCGCCGGCCACGATTCCTCCGCCGCGGTGCGACTTTGCACCGGAACGATGCGAGATCGAAACGCCCGGCGGACCGGTGTTGATCCGGACGCTGCAGATCGACCCGAATGCGATCGCCGTGCAACGCGCCGAGCCGGTCGCCGGGGACCGCACGAGCCCCGCGCTCGAGCAGGCCGCGCGCACACCGCAGACCGCCGTTGCCGCCGATCGAGCGAACGCCGGCGTCCGCGTCGCGCTGCCCGACGGCGTCCGACTCGAGGAGATCCCTTCCCCGCTCCGCCGGCTCGCGCAGGTTCGCGACCTGACTCCGGTGCGGGCACGCCTGCGCTGCGCCGACGGGCGTTGCGACTGGGGCGGAGGCGACGCACCGATGACGTTGCCTCGGCCGCCGATCGCGCCGATCCGGCACGTGCCGTGCGAATACGAGTATGCGTCTTTCTACGTGCCGGAGAACCGCTTCTGTCCGCGTGAAGAGGCAGGCGAACGGCCCGCGCCCGGGACGGCCTTGTTCATCTCGTGGTCGCCGCAAACGCCCGACGCGCCGCCGCATCTCTTCTACATGCACGCCGAATTCGACGACATCCCGATGACCGCGCGGATGATCATCGGCGATTCCGACGATCGCTTCCTGATCACCGAAGCGACGGAGCGCGAACGGGAGGCAGCGCGCTCGACGGCGATGCTGGTTAAGAACGATCGGGTGTCGCCGGCCGAGGACGGCTTCGTCACGTTGCGGAACGACCCTTCGTGGCGTCCGCTGTGCCGAGACGAACGCTTCGCGGACCTGCCGCAGCCCGGGCGCTGCTCGGGCGTGAAGATCGGCGACAGGCTCGTCGCGACGTCGGCGCACTGCGTCCGCAACACTCGGCAGTGCGCGGAGACCTCGGCGGTCTTCGGCTACTTCGGCGACGGGGACACCTCCGGCGTCGACACGGTGCCCGCGTCGAACGTGTATCAATGCACGGCCATCGTCGCGTCGCGCAGGCCGGCGACGATCGGCGAGCGCGGCGCCGACTGGACGATCTTCGAGGTGGATCGCGATATCGATGCGCCGACCGCGTCGCTCGCGGGCTCGTCCGAAGTACGCCCGAGCGTCGTCACGACGGTGATCGGCCATCCGCTCGGCCTGCCGTCGGTCGTCACGCGGTTCGGCGTCGTTCAGGTCGTCGCGAGCGAATATTTCATCGCGAACAGCGACACGTTCGTCGGCAACTCGGGATCCGCCGTTTTCGCCGCCCAATCCGTCGAGGACAGCGAGCCGCGCGTGCTCGGGCTCCTCACGGGCGGCGGCTACGACTTCGTCGAGACCGAGGAGAACGGCGAAGCGTGCGTGCAGGCGAAGTGGTGCCGGGGTCCCGAATGCTTCGGCGACGACGTCATCTATGCGGACGATCTGATCGAGGCCCTGCTCACCCGAGACGGAGCCTCGGCGGAAAACTAGACGAACCTCGACGACCGATATCGGTGAAAGGACGCGCTTGTTCGATATCGAGTTGATCCCGGGCTGGGAAGCGGCGCTCGCCGTGTCGGCCGCGACGGGACTCGTCGCGACGCTCGTCGTGCGGCTGATCCAGAAGGCGGACGCCGCGAAGACCGCGGTAACGGTCGTCGAAGGCACGTCGTACGCGGTCCTCGGCGCGCTCGGCGGGCTGCTCGGTGCCCTCTTCTTCACGTACGTGCTGCCGGCGAGATTCTTCGCGATCGTCGCCTTCGCGCTCGCCGTGATGTGCGCCGCGGGGATCGTGCTCGGCCTGCTGCACGGCACCGGGAGCGCGGCACGCAAAGCGATCGGCATCGTGGTCTATGCCGTGCTCGCGGTGCTGCTCGTCCTCGGCGGGCTCGCGCTGTGGGATACCGGCGACGACGCATCGCACGTCGTCTACGTTGCAAGCTTCCTCGCGGCGACCGGCGCGTCGATGGGGATATCGTTCGCCGTCTATCGATCCGCGCATTGGGCGCTCGGGTGGCTCCTCGCGTTCGTGAACGGCTCGTGGGGCGCGCTCGGCACGCTGACCGGCATCCTGCTCCACGTCGGCACGTGGACGTTCTTCTCGCCGGATCCGTCGGCGCCTTCACCGGGCGCGGCGCGCGTCCTGCCGAACAGCGAGCGGCGCTTCTTCCACTGCTGGCAGAACGGCATGCGGGTGATGCCGCAGTATTTCTTCAGCCAGGGCCCGGTCATGACCGCATGGACCGCGCACGGCATGTGGCACGAGGCCGTGCACGTCTTCCAGCACTACGTGTTCGGACCGCTGATGCCGATCAGCTACGTCGCATGGGCGGCCGTGATGGGCCTCGTCGGCGCGATCGTCGGCCTCGTCACCGGCCACGGCATCGTCCACGGCGCGTTCGCATGGGCCTACGTGAACAATCCGTGGGAGGTTTGGGAATACAACAGCGCGTGGGGCTCGTCGAGCCCGACGCCCCGTGCGGTCAGCAGCACCGTCGTGAAGCCCGGAAAGTCGGCGACCGATCTCGTGTTCGGCAACGGCCTCGCGTGGCCGTTGACCGTCGCGTGGATCCTGCTCTGGGTCGTCGGCTTCGTGCTGCTCGTTGTCTTCGCCGGCGGCCGGCCCTAGCGGCTAAACTTCGCACCGCAAGGAGGTTACGCATGGGCGCACGCACGCTGTTCTTCGTTCTTGCCGCGCTGGCGATCGTGCTCGTCGTCGCGTTCGAGCTCGCGACGCTGACTTTCGTCCGCAACGTCGCGGGCGGCGAGTCCGTGCGGGGCCTCGGCGGACCGTACCTCGCGCTGCTCGACGGGATCCTGCTCTATCTCGTCGTGCTGATCGGCATTCAGTACCTGCCGTTCAAGGCGATCACGGCGCGCGTGTCGTCCGTCGTCACGCTGATCCTGTCGTTCGTCGCGCTCGTCGTCACGATCGTCCTGATCGGGATCGCGTTCGGCCTCCTCCTGCTGATGCTCGGGCTCCTGATGGCCGTGCCGTTCGGCACGCTCGCGTATCTCGCCGGCTTCGCCGATTTTCCGCGGAGCGAGGCGATCGCGGCGCTGACGTTCGTAATGCTGCTGAAGCTCTTCTTCCTCGTGATGCTCGCGCTGACGGATATCGGCTACCTGAAGAACAAGGGACTCATGTTCCTCGTCGGCCTGTCGCTGCTCGCGACGTGGCTCACGAGCGTCCTGATCGCGTGGCCGCCGCCGTTCCTGTCGAGCATCACCGACGCGGTCGCCGCGCTGATCACCGCGATCATCGCGCTCGTGATGCTCGTGCTGATCTTCATCATGTCGATCGTCGGCGTCGTGCGGGCGCTGCGCGTGCGCCCGGCGCCCCGTCAGGTCTAGCGGCGGCGCTCGTCCGGTCTAGCGCTGACGGACCGTTCCGCCGAGCGGACCGAGGCCGGTGAACCAAAGCTTCCCCGTCTCGCCGCCGATGACGATCTTGCCGAGATTGCCGTCGGCCGGGCATCGTCCGCCGGCCGGACGAAACCCGTCCCCGCACATCGAGAAATGCTGGAGGTCGAGCGGCGCGTTCGCAGGACAGAGGCAAACGGCTTGCTCGCAATCGTCGCCGTCCGAATCGCAGCCGTAGCGAATGCGCACGCCGGTCCCTGCGGTCAGCTCGAACTTTGCGACGAGCCCTTCGCTTGCGTCTCTGAACGTGAAGTCCTCGTCCGCGCCCGCCGGGAACGCGTGCGTGTCGTCTTCCCATCGCAGGTCGAGCCGCTGCCGAAACGGATCGAAGAGCCGCTCGAGCGTCGCACCGACGGGAAAAGCGGCCGCCGGATCCCAGTCGCCGTCCTCGACGGCCTCCTTGCTCGGCTGCTCGCCGCCGCTCGACGACATGTTCAGGCCGACCGCACCGAGCTGCAGCAGGACGACGACGACGCAGATCGCTATCAGCAGCTTCATCGTGTCGAGAACGCGGAAGTCACCGCTCCCGCTCGAGGATCCGCCGCACCGCTTCGCTCTGCCGATTCCTCAGCAGCTCGAACTCCTGGAGCGCGATGTTCGGATCGATGTGCAGGCCGCCGACGATCGGTGCCTGCCATCGCATCGACAGCACGATGCCCGTGCCGGCGTCGACCTCTCCGGTCCGATTCGGGCGGTCGACGACCGGGTAATGGTTCGGCGAGGGTGCCGGCGCGGCGAGGGGCTCCGCCCCGAGGTAACGGAGCCCGTTGTCCTCGATCAACTGAATAGCATCTGCGAGCCTTTTCCCGCTGACGTCCGGCACCGTCACCTTGAGCGGCCGCCACTCCCAGATCAGGCTGACGCGCGAGCCCGGCGCGACCATCAGCGTTCCGTCCGAGGGCGGATCCTGATCCTCGACCCACTGCTGATAGAACCTCGTGGCCAACGCGGGCGGCTGCCCGGACTGGTGACGCTCCTCGACGACGAGCCCCAGCTCGGTCAGCGCGGCACGCGCCTCGCCGAGCGGCTGGTTCCGGTAGTCCGCGAGCTGCACGGTCTCGTCCGGACCGACGATCTTCGGGATCGCGACGATGGCGGCGACGACGAGAATCACGAGAGCGGCCGGCGCCGCGATCATCCACCACTTGATGCCGCCGCCCGACTCGAGCGTCGGCGCGCGGAACGCGATGGTAGAGCCGGCTTCAGCGTCGTTGTCCGGGTCCCTCAGATTCACCGCGACGGCGTGAAACGACAGCTTCGGCCGCTGGTCCTCCGCTGCGCCGCCTTCGAGCCGTTGCCCCGGAACGGAGAGCTCGACCGCGAAGTTCTCGGTCGCGCCGGGGCCGATGTCCCGCTCCTCGCCGCCGCGCACCGTGAACCACGTTTCGTCGGCGCCTGCGCCCGGCTTCACGCGCAACGCCGTGCGCACGGTCACCCCCGACGTGTTCGTGACCGTGTAGGTCACCGTTCCCTTCGCGGTTTCCTTTTTCCTCACCTTCGACGGGCTCAGCGTGACTTCCGCGGTAGGGGTAGTGATCGTAAAGCTCGACATGGTCTCGTTTCCTCGAGTCAGACGCCTTGAAGTGCTCGACTGAGCGAATTCTTCTCGAGCCGATCGCGCCGACGATACGCCCGAACACGCGATCGTTCAACGCGCTCTCGCCCGTGCGTTCGCACGGCTAACTAATTTTCCACCGGGCCCGCCTCGGATGCGTCGTGCTCGCCGCCCGGGCTCCCGGGCGCGGGCTCGAAGCGCACGTCGCACGTCGCAAACGCGGGCTTCTCCGCCGCGACGATCCGCCTGACAAGCCGCTCGAACGTGCGTGCTTCGTACGGCGCGATCAGCCGGAAATGAAACGGCGCGGCGGAGTCCATCTCGACGCGATAGCCGCCCAGGCCCGTCGCCGTCTCGAGCATCCTGATCAGCGCACGCTCCGTGCCGCGCTCGCGGCCGTTGCGCGCGACCGCGGCGACGAGCTCGCGCAGCCTGCCGACGCCGCCCGGGAAATACGGTGTCGCGGGCGAGCCTTCAAGCAGGTAATCGAGATCCGTCCAGCGCGCCAGCATGTAGACGAAGCGCGGCGGCGCGGTCCGCGGATCCAGGTATTCAGCAAACGCGGCGATCGCCGCTTCCGCAGGCTCGTGCAGCGCCTCCTGTGCGGCGAGAAAGCCGTCGAGCGGCCCGCCTCGGCCTACCGTGGCCTGAAAAATCTCGGGCAACAGACGCGCGATCTTCTCGGCTTTCATACGACGGTCAGATGGCCTCTTCCGACACGACCTCGACTTCGTGCGGCGCCGATGAGAACAGCCACCCTTCCGGCAACGCGACGTAGTCCTCGAACGTCGTGCGCGACGCGTCGTGGAACGTCGCGCCGCCGTCGCGGCTGCGGAACACGCCGGCCGGCCCTCCCGCCATCACGATCGGCGAGCCCTGGGTCAAACGCGCGGCGACGTCGTTCACCTCGTGGAACAGCCGCTGCTCGTCGCGGATCGGGAGCCCGTTGTCGATCGGGCTCGAGATCCAGCCCTGCTCGAGATGCGACGTCGCGAGGCGCAGGATGCCCGAGCGATTGGAGGCCGCGAACACGTGTCCGCCGGCGAACGCGATCGCTTCGCAGCTGCCGCCCTTCCAGCCCTCGCCGAGCTGGCGCCAGCCGCCCGGGTCGACCTCGAAGCCGCGGAGCTCCAAGCGGGCGCAGCCCTGCCCCGTAGCGCCGCCCTCCGCCGCGAAACCGGCCCACAGAAACGCGCGGCCGCCATGGAACTCCGTCTCGAGCACGCGCACGTCGTTGCCCTGCAAGCCGCAGAGCCGGAACTTGTGCGACTGCGCGCCCGCAGTCGAGAGCCACACGCCCTTGCGCTCGCCGGCCGCGACCGCGATCGTCGTTGCGCCATAGAGCGGCGGCGCGGCCGCGACGGCCCAGAAGCCGTACTTGTCGTCGTCCTCGATCACGATGATCCGGCGCGGCGGATCGCTTTTCAGCGGGTGGTAGGCGAACAGGCCCTTCGCGGTCGCGAGAAAAAGCTCGGGCTCGTCGCCCGACCCGGACCAGGCCGCGTCGTTCACGCCGAACGCGAGCACCGCCACGTTACGCCGCCACGTGTCACCACAGTCGACGGAAAGGTGGATCGAGCTCGAGCCGTCCGCGCGGACGCTGATCGCGGCGAGCCATCCCGCGCGGAGCGGATGCGGCTGGCAGAGCAGCGCCGTCTCGCCGTCCTCGAAGCGCAGCGTCTCGACCCAGCTGTCGCCGTCGTCGAGCGACCGGTAGATGGCGGAGCCGCTCGCCGCATGCCACGTGCGCGGTTGGAAGAAGTCGGCGCGGACGCTGCGGCACTCGCGTCGCGGCGACTCCTCGACGACGAAGCGCAGACGCTCGACGTACCGAACGCCCGGCTCCTTCGCGACGAGCTCGTGGATGTCCGAGGCGCGGAGCGGCTGCCCGAAGTCCCGCGCGGCGAACGGAGAGATCGCGGCGTAGATCTGCTCCTCGAGACGCCGCTTCACCGCGTCCGGGCTCTCCTCTCGAAAGCACGCGACGCGCAGCTGCACCGCGACGGAGCGCGTGCGCGCCCAGCCGACGGCCGTCCTGACGCCGAGCGGCGCGCGGCGCGCGACGACGGCCTGCACGCGCTCGAGCAACGCGGGCGATTGGTGCGCTTCGAGCGTCGCGGCGAGCGCACGTTGCGCGACCGGCATCCGCTCGTCGACGTACGGCACGAGCTGGATCTCGACCGTGCCCGGCTCACCGTGGCGCCACGTCTGCGAGCGTGCGAACGCGCGCGCACGGACCGCGACCCGCGTCGCGAGCGCGGCGCGCTCGAAATCGCGCGCCGTGACCGCGGTGTCCATCGCGCGCAGCGCGTGTGGGCCGCGCGCGAGCGCCGTCTGCAGCGATTCCGCATCACGGCCGCCCGCGGCGCGCGCGGGATTGTCGACGTCGACGCCTGGATTCGCGCCGTCGATCGTGTCGAGCATGTGCGGCGCGAGATTGCCCGAGTTGCCGCCGCCGCAACGGTACCACGCGCGGATCTCGCGGCCGGCCGGCGGGACGCGCGCGAGTGCCGCCGCCCGCGCGCCGGCGTCTACGAAGTCGCCGCCCTGCTGCACGGCGGGCGCGAACATCACGCGTCCTTGATGCCGGTCGCAGACGTAGACCGATGCATTGGCATCGGCCGACCAGAATCCCTCGACCTCCTGCCACAGGCGAAACGCCTTGCCGCCGAACTCGCGCGAGCGGGCGTTCGCGGGGATCTCGTCGGCCGGCTCCTCGACGCCGATGATCAGATCGAGCCCGTCGCCGGTGTCGGCGATGACCGGCGCGCGCGCGAGCTGAAAGACCTGACCGGGCGCACCGGTGCTGACGCCGAGCTTCTCGCCTTCGACGATCTCGCAGTGGAGCGCCTTCCCTTCCGCTTCGCCCTCGTCCGCGGCGAGCTTCACGGTCTCCGCGAGCACGAACGTCACACCCGGTCCGCTCGCCTTGATGCGCGTGCCGGCGGGGATCTCGAGCGGACCGACGACGTCCCTCCGGCGCGTGAAGCGGACCGTGGCGACCGCGGCCGCGGGCGGGCCGATCGACGCGCCGATCAGATTCAGGAACGCGACATACGCCTTCTCCGGCATGCGGTTCACGCGGTAGATCAAGAGGTCCGTGAGGAACGCGGACGCCTCGAGCAACGCGATCATCGGATCGCCCGCGGTGCGGTCGGTCCACTGCGGGCACGCGCGCGCGGCGGCCGCGATCGCTTGCGCAACCAGGTCCTCGAACGAACGGTCGTCGAGATTAGGCGTTGGAAACGGCATCGAGGTCCTGCCCATGAAGATCGAGGTCGAACTGCAACGCGGCGATCTCGCTCGTCGCCCGTATCCGATACTCGAGGCGCACGACGAGGCGCCCGCCGGCCGCGTCGACGTCGCTGCCGGGCTCGGCCGTCAGCGAGACGATATCGATGCGCGGCTCCCAGCGCGTCAGCGCCGCGCGGATGTAATGCATCGCGAGCCCTGCGGTCGCGGCGTCGTTCGGCTCGAACGCGAGCCGGTGCAGCGGACAGCCGTACTCGGGCCGCATCACGCGCTCCCCGGGCCGCGTCGACAACAGGATCATGATCGCCTGCCGAATCGCGTCGGCGCCTTCGACGAGCGTCAGTCCGCCGGACGGCGAAAGACGCAACCCGGACTCGCTCGGGCCGTGATCGCCGCCCGCCTCGAACGGCAGGTCGAAGCGCAACGCGCGTAGTCTCTTCATCGCGTTCACTGGCCGCGCACCCAGCCCTGCCCGCTGCGATGCACACGATAGCGGACGACGCCGGACGGCGTGCCGTCGGTCAGCCCTTCGACGCCCGACAGGCAGACGAGACGGCCAGAGATCCTGATGAAGCTCGAGTAGCCCTTCTCGACCTTCAGCGTCGTCGTGCACGGCTTCATGCCGGCGGGCGGATTGAAGTTCGGGCACATGCTGATCGGCCGTCCGACCGGGTCTCCGTGCACGAGCACCGGCGAGCCGTCGATCGTCACGTAGGACTGACGGGCTTTCGGATCCGCTCGCCCGTCGTGCTCGCAAAGGAAGTACGCGTCGAGTGTCAAGAGCAGCACCGCTCATCCTCTCTTGAAGTCGATCTTGTCCGCGACGATCGTGATCCGCCGGCCCGGCGCGGCGATCCGGAGATCCGCACGCGTCTCGAGCACGACGCCGTCCGGATCGAGGTCGAGCACGCCGCCGCGCGACGTCAGCGTGACGGCGCCGGCCGCATCGTCGAGGCGCAGCTGCTGACCGTCGCGCGTGCGCAGCGAGCAAGGCCGCGGCCGCGCGCGAGCGACGTCCCGGTCGTGCAGCGGATACGCGCCGAACAAACCGCCGAGCACGACGCCTTGCGCGGGGTTGTCGTTCACGAACGCAACGAGGACGTTGTCGCCTTCCTCCGGCTGCGCGACGAAACCCTTGCCTTCGCCTGCGCCGAGGCTCATCACGTTGAGCCAATCGGATTCGACGTCGTTGAACGCCTTGAGGCGCACGCGGACGCGGCCCGCATCGTCCGGATCGTCCGTGTCGATCACGACGCCGAGCGTGATGCCGGGGGCCGCGAGGCGGACCGGATCAGGCGGCGCCTCGGACGAGATCGCGGAAGTGAAGCCCGCTTCCGGCGTGTACGCGTGCTCGACACGCGTCAGCACGAACTCGCCTTGGAACGCGTCGTCGGCGCCGCCGAGCACGATCCGCGTGCCCGGCATCAGTCTCGGATCGCCCTCCGCGAGACCGTCGAACGCGTGCGCGCGCATCGCCGCGCGCTCGAGATCGGCCTGCGCGACGCGCGACACGACGTCCTCGTCCTGCGGTCCCGCGCCGCCGATGATGTCGCGCGCGACTTCCTTGAGCTCGGCCGGCGCCCGCTGCCACTCGGGCACTGCATCGAGCGTCAAGTCGATCACGGTCGCGGCGTACGCCTCGACGCGCAGCGGATTCCATGCGCACGCACGTGCCTCGGTCCGGAGACCGACGGCGTTCGACAGGATCGCTGCTTCGAAGAGGTCGCGCTCCGGGTCGAGCTCGACCGCGGGGTTTTGCGAGCCGTGCAGCGACATCAGCCGCAGCACGCCGCCCTCGAGGAAGAAGTACTTTCCATAGGCCGCGCAAAGATTCGCGAGCCAATCGAGATCGTTAGCGCCCCACTGCACGATCAGCGGCAGGCGCGGACCGTCCTCGTAGGCGTCGACGTCGACGCCGAGCGGGGCGACGACCGCCGAGACGAGACCGGCGAGCGTGTCCGGCCGGCGCACGGCGAGCGCCTGCCGGCGCCGCAGCTGCTCGAGCGCGTCGTGCGCACGCACGGTCAGCACGCGCAGGCCGTCCGCGCGCTTCTCCTTGCGGATCGACGTCACGGCGCCCATGAAGATCCGCGTGCCGTCGAGGTCCGACAGCTCGCACGCATCGCCGAGCGCGAGCGCGCCGATGGTTGCGGCGGACGCATCGTGCAGCGTCAGCTCGCAGATCGACGGTCTCGACAGCTGCTGATACACGCGCCATCCCGAGAGCGCGTCCAGGAACGCGTCCGACGCGGCGCGCCCGCCGATGCGAAGCGTGAATCCGGGTGCGTGGAGATCGAACGGCGCGCTCATGGCTCTTGGCTGCGCAGCACCGAGGCCGGAGGCGTCAGCAGCGTGCGTCCGGGCTCGAGCGACCAGAAGTCGTCGATGTCGTTGAACTCGAGCAGCGCGTGCATCAGCCTGAGGTCGCCGTACACGCTGTCGCAGATGAGATCCGGCCGCGAGCTCGTGACCGGATCGGTCAGCAGGACCGATTCCGGCAACGATTCGTCGCTCCGAGCGGCGGCGCCGCGGGCCGGCGTATACGACCATTCGTCCGCGGGCTCGGGGCGCGTCGGCAGATGCGTGCGGCGCAGATGAATCCGCACCCAGCTCCTGAGCGGCGTGCCGTCCGCCGCGAACTGATCGAAGCGCTCCGCGACGCTCAGCACGACGCATGGGATGTTCCACGCGGCGCCCCAGATGAAATGCACGATCGGCGGCCCGAGCGCGGAGCCGTCCGCGCCGCCGTTCTCGGCAAGCCGCCACAGCGGTCCGCTCAGCTCGCGGACGTCACGCACCGGGAGCGGTGCCGCCGGAGCGGCGCGGGCATCGTCGTCCGGGACGGGCGCCGCCGGATCCGACACCAACGTCGGCGCCTCGGTCGGCGACGCCTGCACGCCCGTGCGAACGTCCGCCGGCGGCGCGAAGGACGGAGAGCTTCGCGCGAGCAGGTCCACGTCGAAGAGCAGGTTGAGCTTCAGATCCGTAATCCCGCCGCCGACGACGATCAGCGGGTCGTCGGAGCGCCGCGCGACGGCGAGCGGCCGCTCGTGCCGATTCCGCATCCGCACGCCGGAGCGTCGCTCGAACGTGAGCTCCTCCGGGTTGATCAACGCGAACACGCGCCCGCCGTCCGGCGTCAGAAAGGCAACGCGTTCCATCGCTCGGGTTCCTCGCGGGGAAAGCGTCCCGCCGCAATGTGGACTTCGGTTTCGACCGGATCGAGCGCCTCGGGCAGCTCGGGCCAGCGCGGATCCTCGGACGCGAAGACCGGTCCGGCCGCGGCGGCCGAGCGACCGAACGGCGTCGGTGCGTGGTCGAGCCGTGCGCTCGCGCCGGGCATCGCCTTGCCGTCCTGCAGCTTCGGCGGTGCGGCGATTCGCGGCCGCTCGACTCGCGGAGCGGTGCGTGCGTGCCATGCCGACGTCGGATCCGACATCGGCGCAGCAAGCCGGCTCGCGGATCGAACACGTTGCGCTGCGTGAGTCGAAGGCACATCGAGCGCGGGCCGCTCGAGCGGGACCGTGGAGTCGATACGCGAACGCGGGCCGCGCGAGCCAGCCGCTCGCGACTCAGAAGACACGTGCCCGGTTACGGGCGTGTGCTCCGGCCGCACGGCGCGCTGCGGATCGATGTGTCGGTCCGCGAACGCGTCCCGACGCAACGCTTCGATCGGCGGCCGAGAAGCCTCCGGCATCGCGCTCGCTTCCGTTGACGGAGGCGGCGGCACGTGCCCGTAGAAGCGCGGCCTCGGGAGCCTGAGCCCTGCGCCGACCGTCCGCGCGGCTTCCGAGGTCGGCGCGGCAAGCCGGATCGCCGGACGAGCGGGACGCGTGGATGGCACCTCTGCAGAAGGCAGCGTTGCCGCCGACGGAGTAGTCGTCGGAAGCACGGCGCCCGGCGTCGGAGCCCGGAAAGCGGGCCGAGGCTCGATCGCCGGACGCGACGCCCGAGCGTCGCCCGGCGACTCTTGCCGGTGCGCGTCTTGCGCGGCTCTCCGCTCGTAGGCGTTCGATTCGACCGTCGGCGGAAGACCGCCGTGCCGATCGGCGAGCGGTGCGCTCCCTCGCGCCACGGCCGGAGCGTCCCCGCTCCCGCGCACCGGCTCCGCAACCGGTCCCGCATCCGCCGCCGCGGCACCTTCGGGCATCCGCTCCGCGACGAACCGCAGCCAGTGCTCCGGCGCATCGGGATAGCGCTGTCGGAGCCGCGCGAGCGTCGCTTCGAGCGGATCGGATTCGTTCGCCGCGTGCGGCTCGCCTCGCTCGAGCGCGGCCGCGGCCGCACGCAAAGCACGCGCCAAAGCCCTGCCGAGCGCGTCGAGCGCCCGCCGGCGCGCCACCGCCTTCCTCACGTCAGCCGCCCGTCGACGCGTCTCTCGAGATGCCTTCGTAGATCAGCCTGATCTCCTCGATCGCCGCCTCGGAGCCCGTGGCAATGTACTGAGGTGCGGTCAGCTGCGTGATCCACGCGCCGAAGAGGTTGATGGTGAACTCGGGCGTGACCCCGTCGGGCTTCAGCATCACGACCGACACCTCGCGCCGGCGCACGACGCCGCGCATCGACTCGCGGAACCAGTCCCAGATCACGTCGGCGGACCGCGTCACGCCGTAGCGGAACGTCGCCTCGCTGTAGTCCACGCGGCCGGGCAGATAGCGCACCGTCTCTCCCGCGCCGCCCGAGCGAAAAGCGATCGGCGTTACGCGCGCCCCGAGCCCGTAGCATTCGGTGAACAGCACCTGTGCTCCGGCGCCGATATCGACGATGAAGTTGTAGTTGCGAAGCGGCTCGAGTCTCGCGACCGTCGCCGATTGAGTCTGTTGTCCGTTGTCCGCCACGCTTCGTCTCCTCGGGTGCTGCGATTACGCCGCTTCGAGATACGCGCCCGTCGGCGTCTGGCCGATCCTGAAAATGACGAACTCGGCAGGCTTCACGGGCGCGACGCCGACGACGGTGATGACTTGCCCCGCGTCGATCGTCTCCGGCTGGTTCGTCTCGGCGTCGCATTTCACGAAGAACGCCTCCTCCGGCGTCGCGCCCATCAATGCGCCCTGCCGCCACAGGATCGTCAGGAACGCCGAGATGTCGCGCCTGATCTTCGCCCACAGGAACCGGTCGTTCGGCTCGAAGACGACCCAGCCCGTGCCGCGCTCGATCGACAGCCGGATCAGCATCATCAGGCGCTTCACCGGGATGTAGCGGTTCTCGCTCGCCGACGCCGCGAGCGTGCGCGCGCCGTAGAGCTTGACGCCCTCGCGCGAGAAGAACCTGAGCGCGTTCACGCCCGCCGGATTCAGCACGGCCTGATCGGCCTTCGTGATCGCCTGCGTGACGTCGAGCGCGCCGCGCACCGTTTCGTTCGCCGGCGCCTTGTGCACGCCGCGGCGAAAGTCCGTGCGCGCGAAGATGCCAGCGACGTAGCCGGACGGATACGTCTCGACGATCTTCGTCGGATCGAGCGCGTCGCGCGCGACGATGCCGAACGCGAACTGCGCACCGCAGCCCTGGTCGGATTGACGAGCGCGCAGACCGCCCTTCCCTTCGCCGTCCGGCGCCGGCGGCGCATCGGACACCCGCGCGACTTGCGTCAATCGATTGATGTCCGCGACGCGCAGCGGGGAGTCGAGGATCGCGAATCGGTCGCCGGTGGTCTCGGCCGACGTGAGCAGCGCGTCGTAGGACTTCGCGTCGATCTTCCCGGGCGCCGCGATCAGCGAAACGTCGTCGATCCGCTCGAGCACGTCGAGGCCCTTGCCGCCGCCCGCGATGACGTCCTCCGAGCCGGTGTTGACGATGTAGGCGCGCGCGCCGCCGTTCAGGAAGAAGCCGAGCACCGCCTGCGCCAGAGGCGTCGACTTGTCCTTCTCCCCGACGTAGATGTTGCGGAACTGCGTCCAGCTCGTGACGGCCACGGCTTCGTTCACACGCGCGTCGAGCCGGGGCGCCTGCCCGACGAATCCCGCGGTGCTCGTTCCGACCGCCTCGATCGGGCGCGCGCCCGATTCCACTTCCTCTACGTACACTCCAGGGCTCAAGTACTCAGGCATGCTCGCTCTCCTTGGGGATCACGACGACGAGCTCGGTCTCTCTCTCGAGGTCGACCGACACATCGACCGATTTGTTGCGGGCGGTCACGGTCAGAGAAACGGTTCCGGCTGCCGGCACGCCGACGATCGCGAAGCGACCGGCGGTGTCCGAGATGACGCTCTTGCCGAGGTCGGGCGCTTCGATGCGGGCCAGCATCACCGGTGTGCCCGCCTCCGTCACCACTTTGCCTTCGAGGCGCCCGAGGGCGCGCAACCGCACGTCGAGGGGCTGCGTGACGATCGCCGCCGCGGCCGCCTTCGGGGGTCGCACGAGACGCGCGACGATCGACAGAGACGCGGGCTCCGCTTCCTCGGCCCGCGACGCTCCCGCCTCGCCGGCGCGAAGAGCTTCGACGTCGAGGTCCGGGTTCTCTCGGGCGCTGAAATAGATTCGACTGAAGACGTGCTGATTCGCGAGCGGATCGGGACCGACGACTCGAAGCCGATACGTCAGCGCGAAGACCTCGTCTCGCTGAAGGGAGCCGCGATCCGGCTTCCGATGCTCGATCGACTGAAAGCATATCTCGACGCGCGGCCGTTGGTCGTCGGCCTCCGCGTCGTCGCCCCCTGGCCCGAAACGCGAGACGAACGCGATGTCCGCGTCCGCAATTTCCCGTCGCAACCAGTCCTCCACGCTTCGGCTGACATCGTCAATGTGCATGGCGGGTCCGAAACGACGGACGTTTCTCGGGCAGGACCGCGTAACGCCGACGGTCAGCGGCACTGCATGATCTAAGGATTTCTCGCGTGCGCGGCGAGGTCACTGCATCGTGCTCGAACGGAGGCGTTACGTCAAGATGTGACATAGGTCGAACATACATCTACTCGCGCTCATCCATTCACGGAATATGTGATCGCGGTAACGGCGGCTTCCGGCACCTCCGGCTACGCTCCGTCGACCGATTCCTCGCCGAGGTGTATCGAATTGGAAACGCGCAAGTTGAAGCGACCGGAAGCATCGCCGAGCGAGAAACCGTCCGCTCCCGGCCGCGTCGTGTTCGACAGCCGCGGCAATCCGGTGTGGGAATGGAACATTGAGGCCGGCGACAGCACGAGCGTGCTGCTGAAGCAGCTCGAGAACGCCGAGCTCGCTCTCGAGCCGACACGCAAGTTCCGCTCGATCGGTGAACGAGATCGCCCCGAGCGAAAGGACGCGCATCCTCCATCGCGCGGACGGCCCGCGAGCAAGACGACCGAAGAGAATGCCTTCGAGCTCGAGCGTACGTCCGGCAAGGGATTCGATCCGTACAACCGCTCCTGACGCGCGCCGCATCCTCTTCGCGGCTCGATAACTCCCGCGCAGCACCCGCCGCCACGAGCGGGTACACGAGACCCCGTTTCGATTCAAGGGCGTCGGCACCTCGTTACGCCGCCCCCTCTCGACGTCGTAAACTGTAGTTAGCCTTGCGCGCGGCTCCACCATGCGGCCGGCCCCGGCCGCGCAGGCTGGCGCCACCCTTCGAGCGGATCCCGATCTCTGCGCCGCGCGCTCCGAGTCGACGGAGACTGCCGAATGTTTCGCTTCTTCGAGAATCTGATCGATCCGTTTCCGTCCGAGGAACCGGGTCAGCCGCCGCGGGAGCTGCTCCCGTTCCTGCTCTATTGCTCGCGTCCCGTGCTGCCATGGCTCGTGCTGATGTCCGTGCTGACGGCGCTCGTCTCGACCGCCGAGATCGCGCTCTTCGGCTACATGGGTGCGCTCGTCGATCGCCTTGCGGATGCGGATCGCGGCACGTTCCTCGCGGAGAGCGGCCGTGAGCTCCTGACCGTCGCGCTGCTCGTCGCGATCGGGCTGCCGGTCCTCGTGTTCGCGCAATCGCTGATCATCCATCAGACGATCTTCGGCAACTATCCGATGCTCGTGCGCTGGCTCGGTCACCGGCACATGCTGCGGCAGAGCCTGCGCTTCTTCCAGGATGAGCTCGCCGGGCGCATCTCGCAGAGAATCATGCAGACGGCGCTCTCGACGCGCGAAACCGTGACGACGCTGATGGACGTCATGGTGTACGTCGTCGTGTACTTCACCGGCACGCTCGTGCTCGTCGGTCGGACGGACCTGCTCTTGACCCTGCCGCTGATCGTGTGGCTCGGAGGCTATGTCGCCCTCCTCGTCCACTTCGTCCCGCGGCTCAGAAGGGTCTCGATGGCGCAATCGGACGCGCGTGCGACGATGACGGGGCGTATCGTCGACAGCTACACGAACATCCAGACGATCAAGCTGTTCGCACACACCGACCGCGAGCAGGAATACGCACGCGGCGCGATGAGCGAGTTCATGACGACGGTGCATCGGCAGATGCGCCTCGTGACGGGACTCACGTTCTCGCTGCAGACGTTGAACGCGCTCCTCCTCGTTGGCATCGGCGTCGTCGCCGTCTGGGCGTGGTACCGTGCCGCGGCGACGCTCGGCGCGATCGCCGTCGCGATCGCGCTCGTGATGCGCATTCGCTCGATGTCGAACTGGATTCTTTGGGAGATCGCGCAGCTCTTCGAGCACATCGGCACGGTGCAGGACGGCGTCAAGACGCTGTCGCAGCCGCTGACGGTCACCGATCGCCCGAACGCGCGCGAGCTCGTCGTGACCCGCGGCGAGATCCGCTTCGAGCACGTGAGCTTCGACTACGCGGCGGAAACCGGCGTGATCGACGATTTGACGCTCGAGATCCGTCCCGGCGAGAAGGTCGGCCTCGTCGGACGCTCGGGCGCCGGCAAGTCGACGCTCGTCAACCTGCTGCTTCGCTTCTACGACGTGCAGGCGGGGCGGATCCTGATCGACGGACAGGACATCTCCGAGGTCACGCAGGAGTCGCTCCGCCGGCACATCGGCATGGTCACACAGGACACGTCGCTGCTGCACCGCTCGATCCGCGACAACATCCGCTACGGCAAGCCCGACGCGACCGAGGAGGAGATCATCGAGGCGGCGAAGCGCGCGCACGCGCACGACTTCATCCTGGACCTCGTCGACAAGCACGGCCGTAGGGGCTACGACGCGCACGCAGGCGAGCGCGGCGTGAAACTCTCCGGCGGGCAGCGTCAGCGCATCGCGATCGCGCGCGTGCTCTTGAAGAACGCACCGATCCTCGTGCTCGACGAGGCGACCTCGGCGCTCGACTCGGAGATCGAGGCGGCGATCCAGGAGCAGCTCTATGCGCTGATGCAGGACAAGACGGTGATCGCGATCGCGCACCGCCTGTCCACGATCGCCGCGATGGACCGGCTCGTCGTGATGGACGAGGGCCGCATCGTCGAAAGCGGCACGCACGAAGAGCTGCTCGCACGGGGCGGGCTCTACGCGACGCTGTGGCGCCACCAGTCGGGCGGCTTCCTCGCGTGCGACATCGACGAAGCGGACACGACGCGAGCGGAGGCCCGGAAGCGCGCATAGCTGCGGGCGCACGTGCGAGCCGGCGGCGCGAGGGCTCCGCGAAATGAGGACGGAGACTGTCCGCGTTAGGGCATAGAGTTCCAAACATCGCGCTCGACGCTCTCGCGTCGTGCCGCGGTCACAGAGGAGCTTCGTTCAGCCAGCGGAGATGCACACATGTCGATCGTCTTCTACGCCGCGCCGATGTCGAGCGCGACGCCCGTGTCCTGGGCCCTCGCCGAGCTCGAGGTTCCGCACACGCGCGTCCACGTCGATATCAACGCGGGTGATCAGCGTAAGCCCGAGTTCCTGAAGCTGAACCCGAACGGCAAGGTCCCGACCCTCGTCGTCGACGGCACGCCGATGTTCGAGGCGCTCGCGATCATGACGTGGCTCGGCGACCGCTACGGCGTCGCGAAGGGCATGTGGCCGGCGGCGGACTCGCCGGCGCGGCTCGAGGCGCTGTCGTGGGCAACCTGGGCGTACGTGAGCTACGGCAGCGTCGTCAATCGGCTCAACTTCGCGACGAGCCAACGGATCGACGAAAGCCTCCGCAGCGAAGGACAGGCGAAGCTGGCTCGCGACGACCTGCACACGTTGTCGAGCGTGCTCGAGGCGAGGCTTTCGGCCGCCCCTTACGTGCTCGGCGATCGCTTCTCGCTCGCCGACGTCATCGTCGGCTCGGTCGTCTGGTACAGGACGCTCGTCGGCGGCCCGGTCGACGCCTATCCGTCGAAGAAGGCGTGGCTCGAGCGATGTCAGGCGCGCCCGACGTACAAGGCGGTGATGGAGCGCGAGCTCGCGAAGGCGTCTTAGTCGGGCGAGCGACGGGCGGATGCGCTGCCGCGCGCATCCGCCGGATCGCCGGCTGCGGGCTCCGGCGATCCGCGGCGCGGTCCGTGTCGCTCAGCGGTTGAAGATGCCGCGAATGCGTCGACCGACGTTCTCGCGAACGCCCTGTCGAACGCCCTCGGTGACCCCTTCCCGTGCGGCTTCGGCGGCACCCTGCGCGACCTCCTCCGCGAAATTCGGGTCGTCGGGCGCGGTCGCGCCGCTCGGCGCAGGCGCGGGCGCCGCATTGCCGGGCATCCCCTGGAACGCCCCCGCGAGGTTCCCGAGGTTACCGAGCGCGAGGCGGGTGTAGCCCGCGGGCACCTCGAAAAGCGCATCCGGCTGCGGGCCGACCTCGATGTCGCGCAACTCGACGACGACGTGCTCGCCGCCGTCGACGACCATGTCCATCTTGACCGGGATCCTCTGCGCCGTCGTCCACAACGTCCCGGCCGCGGTTCCGCCGGCACGGTCGCGGATCGTGACCTCGTACTTCGTCGTGCGCTGCCCGTTCACGTCCTCCGTGCCGAGCTCGCGGCTTTCGACGACTTCGGAGCCCTCGAACGCGCTGCCGCCGCCGGACTCCGTCCCGTCGAGCGTCACTTCCATGTACATGTTCTGCTGCGGCATCAACGTCCAAATGAGCTCGCGATCCTCGCGGACGATCGCGGTCAACGTCTGACCGCCGATCGTCATCTCGGACCGGTGCCTGCCGGGCGCGTAATGGTAGGGACCTTCGATCACGGCGCCGCCCGCGCTCGTGACGCGCCAGGCGGAAAACGAAACGGTCGGCTGGAGCAATTCGGGCTGAGCGTCGGCGCTGGACGCGAGCAGGAGCGCGAGCGACGCGACGGCGGTCGTCTTGTTCATTGGTTTACCCTCCGTGCCGAGCCGACTATAGCACGACGGGATCCGTCCGGCCGACTTCCTCAACGGTGCTCATCACGCCGCGCAACGGCAATCCGGCTCGCGGCCGTTGACGTTTTATCGAGGTGGAGACGAACGAAACGAACGAGCTGCGGAAATCGCCGACCTGGCAGCATTCACGGAGTCGAGCATGACTGATCGGACCCTGCTGAGGAAAATGGCCCGCGACTCGATCGCAAATGGCAGTTTGCCGAATGGCTCGCCGGAAGAGACCTGGGGCGGACCCGGAACCGGAACGCGCTGCGCGCTGTGCGACGCTCCCGTCACGAAGGACGAGCTCGAGTTCGAGGTCGACATCGGGGGCGACCGCTATCATCTCCATCTCGCGTGCTTTTCCGCCTGGGAAGCGGAGCGCAGGGGCGAAAGCGGGAATCCGCGCATGCGTGAACCGGTCGCCGACGCCGAGCCGCAATCCGCATCGGCGAAACGCGCGGAAGCGTCGTCGTGCAAGCATCGCGGCTTGCCCGACCGCTCCGTCGACGGCAACATGGCTGACAATGGAGGCGAAAGAGCCTACAAGCCAGGAGCCGCATAGCGCAAAGAGCGCGACCCTCGGTGACGTGCTCTATGCCGACGAGAGTCAGACGTTAGTTCCCGAGACCGAGTGGGTGCAGCTCGTTCGTGCGGTGGCCGAAGGAAACCACGACGCACTGCATGCGCTCTACGAACGCACGCATCACCTCGTGTTCACGTTGATCGTGCGTCTTACGCAGAGCAGGGAGACCGCCGAGGAGCTCACCGTGGACGTGTTCCATGACGTGTGGCGACGCGCGCCGGCCTACGATCCCGCCGACGGGACGGTCGTCGGCTGGATCATGAATCAGGCGCGGTCGAGGGCGATCGACCGGCTGCGGTTCGACAACCGCAAGAAGCGCACCAATCCGTACCCGGAAGCCTCGGAAAACGAAGCGACCGACGCCGGTCCGCACGATGCGCTCGACACGAAGGAACGCGGCCGCGTCGTGCGCGACGCGCTTTCGGTGCTGACCGAGGAGGAGCGGAAGGCGATCGAGATCGCGTTCTTCGAGGATCTCACGTACGCCGAGGTCGCGGAACGGCTGAACGAGCCGATCGGAACGATCAAAACCCGCGTACGCTCGGGGCTCGGCAAGCTTCGCCGCGCGCTCGCGCACACGGAGGCCGGACGATGAGCACGGGCTCCGCACTACCTTCGTGCGAGCATCTCGACGACGTCTACCTGTACGCGGTCGACGCGCTGCCCGAGAGGGAGGCTCCGAGCCTCGAGGCTCACGTCGCCGAGTGCGAGCGCTGCCGTGCGGACCTCGACGCGCTCGGACCGGTGCTCGACGCGTTCGTCGCGTGGCCTCGCGACGTCCTGCGTCCGCCGAAACCGTTATGGGATCGGGTCGCCGAGCGAATCGCGGACGCGACGGGCGAGCGGCCGCCGGCACGTCCCGCGCGTGAATGGCGAGAGCCAGACTGGAAGGAGGTCGCGCCCGGCATCTTCACGAAGCTGCTCGGGACCGACCACGAGTATCACCGGGTCAGCATGCTCGTGCGCCTCCTGCCCGGCGTCGCGTATCCGCCGCACACGCACGCAGGCGTCGAAGAGCTGCATCTGCTCGACGGCGTGCTGATCGTCGACGACAAGACGCTCTATCCCGGCGACTACATCTACGGCACGCCCGGCTCTGCCGATGCGCTCGTGACGAGCGAGACCGGCTGCACGTGCGTGCTGATCACGTCCACCCGAGACGAGCTGCGCTGAACGGAGGGAAATCGATGGCGAGCGGCGACTTCAAGGCGAAGGCTTATATCAAGGAGGGCTGCCCGTTCTCGTTCAAGTTCCTGCTGTTCATGACCGAGGCAGGGCTGCTCGACCGCATCGAGATCGTGCGCATGGACCCGAAGGATCCGTCCTTCGAGCCGACGAAAGCGCGTCTCAGCGAAGGCCTCGGCAAGCCCGCGACGTTCCCGACCGTCGAGGTCGAGCCCGGCCGGTTCATGTCCGACTCCGACCGGCTGATCGAGCATTTCGCGGCGCGCGAGAACATCCGCGCCGACGCGCTACCGGTATTGTCGTTTTACAAGGAAACCATCTTTCCTCAGCTGCTGAAGCTGCACGCTCCGAAGTAACCGCTCGGAGTGGCAGGTCGGCGGCGCCCGCAACGGTCAAGGAGGTCGCCATGGCCATCGAACGCACCGCAACCGGAACCTGGCGCGGGACGCTGAAGCAAGGAAGCGGCACGATCGCGAGCACGAGCGACGTGCTGCGTGACGTTCCGTTCTCGTTCGCGACCCGTTTCGAGAACGCGCCGGGCACGAATCCCGAAGAGCTGATCGCGGCTGCGCATGCCGCGTGCTACAGCATGGCGTTCGCGAACTATCTCGACGGTCAGGGCCACAAGCCCGAGGAGATCACGACCCGCGCGACGATCACGCTCGACGGCACGGTGATCCGCAAGATGCATCTCGCGACGCAGGGACGAGTGCCCGGTCTCGACGACGCCGAGTTCAAGCGGCTCGCGGCCGAGGCGGAGAAGAAGTGCCCGGTGTCGAACCTGCTGCGCAACGGGCTCGAGATCACGCTCGAGGCGTCGCTCGCGAGATGACTTTTTGGGGTCAGAGCCCTATCGTGACCCGCCTGAACCGAGTCAAAGGGCTCTGACCCCGATTTCGTGACGTTACTGCTGCCCCCAGTCCTCGTTCGCGCGCGCGATCAGATACGCGTGCACATCCGCGACGTCCTGCTCGGATAAGAGCCCCGCGAAGCTCCCCATGCCTCGCTCGACGAGCGTGCCTTCGAGCACGATGTCGCGGAACGCCGCGTGCGTCTCGGGACTCATGAAGCGCAGGTCCTTCACGCCGCCGATCGCGAGCTGACCGTGGCACTGTGCGCACGTTTGCGCGTAGACGCGCGCGCCGCGCTGCACGGAGTCCTCGCTCGCGCGAAGCGGCGGAGGATTGGGCGCAGGGGGCGCGTCCTCGAGCGGCGGCAGCTCCGCGGTGCCGCCGAGCTTGAACACGAGGAGGCGCGCAGGGGCCCGATGGCGCGCGATGCCGGTGCTGCGCTCGACCTGCGCGGCGCCGCCGCCGAAGCCCGCGTTGACTGCGATGTACTGCTCGCCGTCGACGAGATACGTGATCGGCCCAGCGACGGGCGACGTCTGCACGGGCATCTCCCACAGGAGCTCGCCGTCGGTCGCGCGGAAGATCGACAACGTCTGCTTCGTCGTGCCCTCGACGACTAGATTGCCCGCGGTCGTCAGCACGCCGCCGTTGCCGTGACGCGGCAGCGGCACCTTCCACGCGGCCCTCTGGCGAACGGGGTCCCACGCGGTCAGCCACGTGCGCTCGAGCTCGGGGATCAGCCGCTGCAGCGCGAGACGCTTCTCGAGCGCCGGGCCGCTGTAGCCGCCCCACCCCGAGTTCGACCGGAACGTCACGGGCTCGAACGCGTCATCCCGCGCGTACACCATCCAGTGCTCGTACGTCGGGAAGTACGCGAGCCCGGTGATCGGATTGAACGCCATCGGGAACCAGTTGTGGCCGCCGCCGGGCCCGGGCGCGACGAGCACGGGCTCGGTGCCGTAGCGGGCCATCGGGTTCTCGACCGGCCTCCCCGTCTCGAGATCGATGTGGCTCGCCCACGTAACCGGCACATATTCTTCGGCCGAGATCAGCTCGCCGGTCGCGCGGTCGATCACGTAGAAGAAGCCGTTCTTCGGCGCATGCAGCAGCACCTTGCGCTCGCGTCCGTCGATCGTGAGCTCCGCCTGCACGATCGACTGCGTGCAGGTGTAGTCCCACTCCTCGCCAGGCACCTCCTGGTAGTGCCAGCGGTACTCGCCGGTGTCGGCATCGAGCGCGACGATCGAGCACAGGAACAGGTTGTCGCCGCCGCCGGGGCTTCTGAACTCGCGGACGAGCGGCGAGCCGTTGCCGGTGCCGATGAAGACGAGGTCGAGCTCGGGATCGTACGCGATCGAGTCCCAGGCCGTGCCGCCGCCGCCGAGCGTCCACCACTCTCCGTTCCACGTCTTCGCCGCCATCTCCATCGCGGCGTTCTCGAAGCCGTCCGCCGGATTGCCGGGCACGAGATAGAACTTCCAGAGGAGCTTGCCGTCGTCCGCGTCGTACGCGCTGACGAAGCCGCGCACGCCGAGGTCCGCGCCGCCGTTGCCGACGACGACCTTGCCGTCGAAGACGCGCGGCGCGCCGGTGATCGAGTACGGCCACTCGTCGCCGAACGTCTCCACGGACCAGCGCGGCTCGCCGGTCTTCGCGTCGAGCGAGATCAGTCGGCCGTCGAGCGTCGCGATGATGATCGAGTCCTTCCACGCGGCGAGCCCGCGCGAGACCGGCTCACAGCACGCATACCGCCCCCACTGCCGCGGCACCTCCGGATCGAACTTCCACAGAAGCTCGCCCGTCTTCGCGTCGTGCGCGTACGTGACGTTCCAAGCGCTGATGTTGTAGAGCACGCCGTCGATCGCGAGCGGCGTCGCCTCGACGCCCCGCAACGTGTCGAGGTCGTAGTACCACGCGAGGCCAAGATCCTTCACGTTGTGCTCGTTGATCAGATCGAGCGGGCTGAACCGCTGCGCGCTGTACGTGCGCCCGTCCATCAACCATTCGCCGGGATCGTCGTCGGCAGCCGCGAGACGCTCGCTCGTCACGCCCTGCGCGGCCGCCGTCGATGCGGCGAGCAACGCGTACATCGAAACGCCGGCGGCGCGGCGGACGAGCTTTCCGAGCGAGTCGACCGGAAGGCCGCGACCGCGAGCCCGCGGCGGCGCCGCGGCGCGGCGGGTCTCGACGGGGCGCACGGCGGCAATCTTGCGCAACTGCTTCATGTGTGGGTCTTTTTCCAGTGAGCGGAGGCGCCATGTTAGTACAACGCGCGAGATGCGGCAGCGTCCCGGCGCATGCTCGACGGGTCGTGCGGCCGCGCCGGGTGCGGTTACAATCCCGGGCGGCCCCCGGACGCGGCGGCCCACGATAACGACAACTCGTTTCCTCGAGGCTCAAGCATGCCCCCGACGCACCGCTGCTCGATCCTGTTCCTGTCGCTGCCGCTCGCGCTGCTCGCCGCATGCAGCGAAGCGCCCGCACCCGGCGGAGCAAGCTCCGACGGCGCTGAAGCCGCAACGCCCCGCTCGTTCGGCAACATCACGTGGCAGCGTCTGCTCGCGGCCGACAGCGAGCCAGGGCAATGGATGACGTCGGGGCGAGACTTCGGCAAGAGCCACTACTCGACGCTCGATCAGATCAACGTCGACACCGTCGGTCGGCTCGGCTTCGCGTGGGACTACGCGCTCGGCACGAGCCGCGGGCTCGAAGCGACGCCGATCGTCGTCGACGGCGTGCTCTATACGTCCGGCACGACCGGGCGCGTGTACGCGCTCGACGCGGCGACCGGCGAGGAGATCTGGAAGTTCGATCCGCAGAGCGACGGCCAGGTCAACCGCTACACGTGCTGCGACGAGGTCAACCGCGGCGTCGCGGTCTTCGAAGGCATGGTGTACGTCGGCTCGCTCGACGGGCGGCTCTTCGGGCTCGACGCCGCGACCGGCGAGGTCGTCTGGGAAGTCGACACGCTGATCTACAAGGATCGCGCGTACACCGTGAGCGGCGCGCCCGAGGTCGCGGGCGACGTCGTCGTGATCGGCAACGCCGGCGCCGACTACGACGCACGCGGCTACATCTCCGCGTACGACCGCACGACCGGCGAGCTCAGGTGGCGCTTCTTCATCGTCCCCGGCGATCCGGCGAACGGCTACGAGCATCCGGAGATGGAAATGGCCGCGGCGACGTGGGACCCGAACAGCCGCTGGGACGTCGGCGGCGGCGGCACCGCGTGGAACGGCATGGCGTACGATCCGGAGCTGAATCTCCTCTATGTCGGCACCGGGAACGCGGCGCTCTTCAACTGGTACGAGCGGAGCCCTTCCGGCGGCGACAACCTGTTCCTCGCGTCGATCCTCGCGATCAATGCGGATACCGGCCGGCTCGCGTGGCACTACCAGCAGGTCCCGCGCGAGAGCTGGGACTACACGGCGACGCAGCCGATGATCCTCGCCGACCTCGAGATCGACGGCGAGGTCCGCAAGGTGCTGATGCAGGCGCCGAAGGCCGGCTTCTTCTACATCCTCGACCGCGCGACCGGCGAGCTCCTGTCCGCGGATCCGTACGTGCCGGTCAACTGGGCGACACACGTCGATCTCGAGACCGGCCGTCCCGCGATCAGCGACGAGGTCGACTACAAGGACGGGCCCGTGTACGTCGAGCCTTCCGGCATGGGCGGGCACAGCTGGAACCCGATGGCGTACAACCCGGAGAACGGGCTCGTCTACATCCCGGCAATCGAAGGCGGCGCGATCACGTACGACCCGACCGACGGGCACGTGTATCGGCCGAAGCAGGCGAACTCCGGCAACAGCACGCTGTTCGGCGACATGCTGCTGCAGGATCCGGCGACCGTGCCGGGGCCGCTCGGCGAGAAGCTGCGCGAGGTGCAGGCCGCAGGCAAGCACACGTCGCGCGCGGTGCTCAAGGCGTTCGATCCGAAAACCGGCGAGGTGCGCTGGGAGCAGGAAGGCATCGGCTGGTGGGATCGCGGCGGCGTGCTCGCGACCGCGGGCGGCCTCGTGTTCCAGGGCACGGATACCGGTCACTTCCGCGCGTTCCACGCGGAAACCGGCGAGCTCTTGCTCGATCTCGAGGTCGGCACGTCGATCATGGCCGCGCCGATGACGTACGAGATCGACGGCGTGCAGTACATCGCGGTGATGGCCGGCTGGGGCGGCGGCGGATGGTTCGCGCCGCACGACACGAGCGCGGTCATTCGCTACGGCAACGCGAACCGGATCATCGCGTTCAAGCTCGACGGCGGCCCGGTCCCGCTGCCTCCGCCCGTCGAAGCGGTCGGGCCGATTCCGGAGCCGCCGGTCGCGCGTCCCACCGATGCGGAAACCGTACGCCAGGGCCAGACGCTGTTCGCGCGGAGCTGCGCGATCTGTCACGCGAACGTCGACTACGGCTTGACGCCCGACCTGCGGCGCATGAGCGCGGAGACGCACGCGCAGTTCAAAGCGATCGTGCTGTACGGCGCACGCCGCTATCGCGGCATGCCGCAATGGGACGACGTGCTGAACGAGGAGCAGGCGGACGCGATTCACGCGTACCTGATCGACCTCGCATGGAACGCGTACGAAGCGCAGCAACGGGACGCCGGTGCGCCGGGAGCGGCGAACTGACGGCGATCCGGGACGCGCGTCAAGCGCCGCCAACGAGAAAGAATACGGGAGCTCGAACGCATGCAAACGACGATGGAGAACACGGGCAGAGGACGCAGTGGCACGACGAGATTGCGGGCCGCGCTCTTCGCCGCGCTCGCGCTCGGCGGGTTGCCGGCCCTTGCGCAGACGACGGCCCCCGGTATCCGCATCGGCGACACCGACGTCTTCCCGGAAAGCGTCACGTCGACGTCGGACGGCACGGTGTACGCAGGCAGCATCAAAGGCAACGTCTATCGCGCCGTGCCGGGCGAGTCCGTCGCGCTGCCGTGGATCCACGCGAGCGACGAGAACGGCATCCTGACGATCCTCGGCGTCTTCGCCGACGAGGCGAGCGGCACCCTCTGGCTCTGCTCCGTGCCGAACTTCTTCGGTCCCGAGCGCTCGCAGGGCACGAGCAGCCTGATGGCATTCGACCTCGCGACCGGCGAGCAGAAGGGTGTCTATCCGTTCCCGCCGCCCGCGTCCGCATGCAACGACATCGCCGTCGCGCCGGACGGCAGCGTGCTCGCGACGGATACGCCGAACGGCCGCATCTTCAAGCTCGCCCCCGGCGCGGCGTCGCTCGAGCTCTTCGGCGAGAGCCAGGCGCTCGTCGGCGTCGACGGGATCGCGTTCGGCGCGGACGGCACGCTCTACGTGAACAACGTGCGCACGAACGAGATCCTGCGCATCGAGACCGATCGCCGCGGCCAGATGACGGGCGTCACGAAGCTCAGCGTGTCGCACGAGCTCGGCGGACCGGACGGCTTCCGCCACATCGAAGGCAACCGCTTCCTGCAGGCCGAAGGCAACATCGGCCGCGTGAGCGTCGTGACGATCGAAGGCGATACCGCGACGCTCGACGTGCTGAGCGACGAGTTCACGTCGACGCCCGGCGCGACGGTCGTCGGCGACACGGCCTACGTCATCGAAAGCCAGATCGGCTACCTCACGAACCCCGAGCTGCGGGGTCAGCAGCCGGGTCCCTTCATGCTCTACGCGGTGCCCATGCGATGAACAGGAAAATCGTGTCAGACACCCTTTCTCGCGCAGCCGGCGTCGTCGGCCTGCTCGCGGCCGGCGCGGCCCTGGGCCAGGCGCCGGGGCAGCCGAGCGCGGTCATCCACGTCGATTGCGATCACGCGTGCCTGATCGACTTCACCGAGCGCTACCTCGACGCGCTCGCGCACCGCGACACGACGCGTGCCCCGTTCTCCCCGCGCGTGCGATTCACGGAGAACAACGTCGAGATGCCGCTCGGCAACGACGGGCTGTGGGGCACGATCAACGCCGTCTGGGAGGACTCGATGTCGATGGCCGACGAGGAGACCGGCAACGCGGTCTGGTTCGGCATCGTCGAGGAGCACGGCAATCCCGCGTATCTCGCGCTCCGGATCAAGGTCGAGGACCGGGAGATCACGGAGGTCGAGACGATCGTCAACCGGCTGCCGGACATGCCGAAGCCGTTCGGCGATCCGACGCGGTTGTTCTACGACCCCGCCTTCTCCGAGGTCGTGCCGCCCGAGGAGCGCGTGTCCCGCGAGCGGCTCGTCGCGATCGCGGACGGCTACTTCAGCACGGTCGAGCTGAACGACGGCACGATCTTCACGCCGTTCCACGAGGATTGCGGCCGCGTCGAGAACGGCATCCGCACGACGAGCGGCGGCAGCGGTCCGGGCTCGGCCGGCTCGATCGCGCAAGGCTGCGAGGAGCAGCTCAGGCTCGGCATCTATCGGATCAACAAGCGCATCCGCGAGCGCCGCTACCCGCTGATCGACGTGGAGCGGCAGGTCATCGTCGCGACCGGCTTCTTCGATCACGCGAACACGTTCGATCGCTACACGCTGACAGACGGACGCGAGATGCGCACGGTCCTGAAATGGCCGAACTCGATCTCGCTGATCGAGGCGTTCAAGATCAAGGACGGCAAGATCCACCGGATCCACGCCGTGTTCACCTACGTGCCGTATTTCATGCACTCTCCGTTCGCACGGCCGAACCTCGATTTTCAGACGCGATGAAAAAATTCAATCCGATGCGCAACACTGCCTGTCGCGCCGCAGAAACCCTGCTCCGTTCGGCCGCGGTCGCGGTCGCCCTCCTCGTCGCCGCATCGCCCGCAGGCGCGCAGTCGTCGTCGCCGCGCACCGCCGCCGTGCCGTCGTCCGCGCGCTCGGACTGCGATCGAAGCTGCCTGATCGACCTCGCGGACCGCTACATGGCCGCGCTCGTCGAGAAGCGCTTCGCAGAACTCCCGTGGGCCGAGCGCGTGCGTTTCACCGAGAACGACGTCGGGCTGATGATGGGCGACGGCGTCTGGGGCACCGTGACGAAAATCGACGACGCTCCGTTCAAGCTCGCGGACCCCGCGACCGGCAACGTGCTCTGGGTCGGCATCGTCGAGGAACACGGGCAGCCTGCCTACTACGCGATGCGGCTAGCGATCGAGAACGGCAGGATCGCCGAGGTCGAGACGGTCGTCGCGCGGGAAGGAACGCCCGCGCACTTCGCTCCGACGGCGGGCTACAAGGTCGACGACACGTTCTCCGCGTCGCTGCCGGCGGCCGAGCGCCGTCCGCGCGAGCGGATGATCGCGCTCGTCGAGGGCTACTACAACACGATGCAGCTGAACGACGGCCAGCTCCTCGGCGAGTTCTCCGACGACTGCAAGCGGGTCAGCAATGGCGTCGACATGACGCACGGCGAGAACGTCCCCGCGAAGGGCTGCCGCGCACAGTTCGAGATCGGCTACTACAAGCCGGTCGACCGGGTCCGTGCACGCCGCTACCCCATCGTCGACGAGGAGCGAGGCGTCGTCGTCGCGTTCGCGCTGCTCGATCACGCGGCACGCTACACGGAGTACCAGACGCTCGACGGCAAGACGCAGTCGATACCGGTCGAGTATCCGAACTCCCACCGCGTCATGGAGCTCTTCAAGATCCGCAAGGGTGCGGTCGAGCGCGTGGAAGGTTTTGCGGTCTTTCAGCCGTACCTGATGCCGTCGCCGTACTGACGCCTACGCAGCACGGCGCTAGGTATCGCCGCCGTTGTGATTCGTCGCGTGCGGCGGGGTATTCTCGCGGCATGAAAATACTGATAGGGCTCGACGACTCGCGATACTCACTCGGCGCCGTCCGGTTCGTCGCCAGCTACCTCGCGGCCGACGACGAGACGGAGGTCCACCTCGTCCATGCGCTCCACGACACGCCGGTCGGGCTGGGCGTTTGGCCGTCCAGGCGCACGCGCGACGTGCGGAGAATGCCGCCCGAGGTCCGCAGGATCTTCGACCGTGCGACGAAGCGGCTCACGTCGAAGCGGCTGTCGATCGAGACGCGCGTGCGCCGCGGGCCGCCGACGGCGGTCCTGCCGGAGCTTGCAGCGGAAGGCGGCTACGATCTCGTCGCCGTGGGCGCGAAAGGACGAAGCGACGCGCCCTTCCTCGACATCGGAAGCGTCGCGCTCGCGGTGCTCGAGCACGTGCCGATGAGCGTGCTGATGACGAGGGAGCGCGAGCCGGGACGCGGCTGGCCTAGGCCCACGGGCGGGCCGCCGGACTTTCACGTGCTGTTCACGACGGACGGCTCCGCGTACAGCAGGGCCGCGGCCGCGGCGTTCTTTCGATTCTTCGATATCCCCGCGCTCGAGGCGTCCGCCGTCGCCGTCGCGGAGTTGCCGGACGCGGCGATGCTGAGGCGCATGTCCGCCCGCCGGCGCGAGGAATTCGTGACGTTGATCGAGAGCGCCGCCGACGATTGGCTCCGCCGGCTCGAAGCTCAGCTCGAAGGGTACGACGTCCGCCCGAAGAGCCGGATGTTGCGCGGCCGACCGGCGAAGGCGCTGATCGACGCGGCCGGCAAGCACGGCGTCGATCTCGCCGTGCTGGGATCACGTGGAACGCGCGGCACATGGGGTCCTCGGCTCGGGAGCACCGCGCTCGGCGTTGCGAGATCGTCACCGTGCTCGGTGCTGATCGTCCGCTCGCCGGGGCGGCGCGCGACAGCCCACTAGAGTACTACGGCGCAGCTCCCCTCCCTCGTTCCTCGGAGTCGCGGATTGTCCCTATCCCCGGCCCGGGCCGCGGCGCGCGACAATTCGTTTCCAATCGCTCGCGAAGGAGGCCCGCCATGCCGCTCAGAGCCTATGTTCGGCCGCGCCTCGTGATCCTCGCTCCGCAAGCCTCCGCCATCGAGGCGGCCCGCGCGATCGAGAAGAACAACATCGGCGCGGTCGTGGTCCAGGACGCCGGACGCGTCGTCGGGATCGTCACGGACCGCGACCTCACGATACGCGTGCTCGCGCCCGGTCTCGATCCGGCGAACACGCCGCTCTCCGAAGTGATGACGAGCCCGGTCGCGACGTTGTCGCCGTCGGACAGCCCGACCGACGCGATCGCGCTGATGCAGAAGTGGAACGTGCGGCGCATTCCGCTCGTCGAGCGCGAGCGCCTCGTCGGCATCGTCACGCTCGACGATCTGCTGCTCGACGAGACCGCGCCGATCGAGCAGCTCGGCGCGATCGTGCAGAGTCAGATCGGCGAAGGCGGTCCGTTCGACGAGCGCTCCCCGCAGAGGCTGCGAAGCCTCGCGCGCGCCGAAGCGACGCTGCAGCGGATGATCGCGAAGGTTCGGGTCGCGGCCGGTTTCGACGGCGACGAGATCGCCGAAGCCGCGCTCGAGACCGTGCTGACGATGCTCGTCCGCCGGCTCACGCCGGACGAGGCGAAGGACCTGATCGCGCAGCTACCGTCGCTCCTGCATGCGACGCTCCGTCGACAACCGTCGGGGCCGGACAAGGAGATCACACGACACGCGATCGAAGAAAGCCTCGCTCGCCGTCTCAACATCGGCTCCGACCGCGCCGCCGAGGTGCTCGACGCCGTCGGCTCGGTGATCGCGGAGAGCGTGACCGAGGGACAAATGGACGACGTGCGCAAGCAGCTTCCGCAAGAGCTGCGCGGCGCGTTCTCCGTTCGCTCCGAGCCGGCACAGGCGGACGCGCGCGCAACGCCGTAGGACCGGCCGTATCGACTCACGCACTATCGCACCGTCACGACCGACGCGTCGTGTGATGCCGTCACGCCGCCGCGCAGCGCGACGAATGGGCCGGCTTCGGCTTGACGATCCGCGTCGCGAGCACGCATGCTCCGACTCGTTCGCCGCTCGCGCGCAGAACGAGAGCACCATCGATGGCCCGGATCGTACTCGGACTTTGGACCGCGCACGGTCCTCAGCTCAGCACAACGCCCGAGGAGTGGATGCTGCGAATCCCTGCGGATCGCGCGCGGAGTCACTGGTTCAAGGGCAAGCGTTACACGTTCGACGAGCTGGTCGAGCTTCGCGCGGACGAGAAGCTCGGCGAGCAGGCATCTCTCGAAGCGCGCACGCGTCGTCATGCGGCTTGTCAGGCCGCGATCGCCAAGGTCGCTGAGATCTGGGCGAATGTCGATCCCGACGTCTGCGTGATATTCGGCAACGACCAGCGCGAGCTGCTCTTGCCGTCGCTGCAACCGGCCTTCACCGTCTATCACGGCGAGACCTTCTGGAACGGACCGCTGCCCGAGCGGCGCGCGATGAAGCTTCCGCCCGGCATCCGCGAGTCCGAATGGGCGAACCGGCCGGATCACCGCGTCGACTATCGAGGCCTGCCTGATCTCGCCGAGCGCGTCATCGAGCGCGGGCTCGACGAAGGCTGGGATTTCGCCGCGTCGAGCGCATGGCCCGAGCACGCACCGGACCATCACCACGAAGGCACGCCGCACTCGTTCGGATACATCCTGCGTCGCGTGATGCAAGATCGGGCCGTTCCGGTCCTGCCGATCATCACGAACACGTTCTTCCCGCCCAATCAGCCGCGGCCCTGGCGCTGCTTCGAGCTCGGCCGGCTCGTGCACCGCGTGATCGCCGAATGGGATGCGGACGTACGCGTCGCGATCGTCGGCTCGGGCGGCATGTCGCACTTCGTAATCAACGAGGAGTTCGATCAGGCGCTGATCGGCGCGATCCAGCGCCGAGACGAGGCGTTCCTCCGCGCCATCGATCCGAGGCTGATGAAGGACGGCACGTCCGAGCTGCTGAACTGGGTCTCGGCGTCGGGTTGTCTGTTTCAGACGGAGCTTTCGGGCGACCTGATCGACTACGTGCCGTGCTATCGATCGGAGGCCGGCACGGGCACGGCGCAAGGATTCATCGTCTGGACCTAGGCCCGCCGCAGGTCGGGCTCAACCGAGCTTCTCGAGCATCGTCTCGTAGTCGCGCCCGACGACCTCCGTGATCCGCTCCCCCTCGCGCAGCGCACGCACCATCAGCCGCTCCCGCTCGGCGATGCGCTCGGCGCGCGCGACGATCTCGTCGACGCGCTCGGCCGGCAGAAACACGGCACCGCTCGCATCCGCGAGCGCGAGATCTCCGGGCCGCACCGTCACTCCGCCGATCTCGATCGTGCAGTCGTAGTCCTGCTCGCAGACCCGCCCGCGTGCCGTTCGAGCGCATGCGCCGCGTGCATACAACGGGAACTGCAGTGCGCGCGCTTCGTCGATGTCTCGAGCGAACCCGTCGATGATCACTCCGGCCACGCCTTTCAATTGGGCGCCGATCGAGAGCACGCCTCCCCAGCCCGCGCACTCGGTGCCCGACGAGTGCTCGATCACGATCAGGTCGCCCGGCTGCGCGGCCTCGATCGCAGCGGTGCCGAGGTGACGGCTGGTGCCGCCGGGCGGCTTCCCCGGCGCGAGCTTCACCGTCCTGACCGGCCCCGCGATGCGGCGCGACGCGCCGAGCGCCACGAGACCCGTCACGGCCGGAGGCAGCCCGAGGGAGTCGAGCGCATCCGACACCGCACAGCTGTCGAGCGCGGCGAGGCGAGCCAAGTACACGGACGTCCTGCTCATCGGCGACTCCTCGTGCTCCGTGCCCTCGTGGCCTCTACGACTCGCGGCTCATCGGTCGTTCCGCGACTGCAGGCGGTGGTAGCCGACGAGCTTGCGCGCCTCGTCCAGTCGCTTCCCGGCGGCGATCAGCTCGCGGATCTGCTGCTCCGCCGCCTCGATGGACTCGGCGAGATCGAGCACCTGATCCTCGTGCGAGCGTGGAATGACGACGACCCCGTCCGCGTCGCCGCGCAGCAGATCGCCGGGCTGCACGCGCGCCTGACCGATCGTGACCGGCACCTGCTCGGCATCGACCTGCACGCGATCCTTGCCGGTGCGCATCGAGTAGCTCCTGCTGTAGATCGGATACTTGAGCTCGAGGCAGAGGTGCGTATCGCGGTTCGCTCCGTCGATGACGGTCCCGGCGAGCCCCTTGCGATGCGCGACCGCGGTCAGAATGTCGCCCCAGACGGTCGCGTCCTCCCGTCCGCCGTTGTCGAGCACGACGACGGTGCCCGGCTCGAGGTCGTCGATGTAGTCGCCGACGGTACCGGGCTTTCCCGCGTCCACCGGGCCGTACAGCACGGTGAACGCTCGGCCCGTCATGCGGAACGAATGGTCACGCGGCTTGATGCCGAGGCATTGCCCGGCGATGCCGAGCCTGTCCAGCGCGTCGCTGATCGACGCGGTGTCGAGCCTGGCCGCCCGCTCGATGTTGTCATCCGCCATGATCGGTTCCGTCGATCCTTACGCTGCTATTCCCGCGTGATGCGGAAGTCGTGCTCGACGCCGCCCTGCGTCCACGTGCCGACGATGTATCGATTGTAGGAGCCGATTTCCTCGAGCTTGCCGGAGATGACGATCTCGTTGTCGTCGGGGCCGACCGCCTCGATCCGAACGGTCCACGTGCTCGGCTCGAGCTCGGCGTGTTGGAACGGGATCGACCTCGGGCCGGGGTTGATCATCCCGTTGATCCGCTCGCCGTCCCAGCTCATGACGATCACGACCCGGTTCCGGCTCTCGCCGGTCGAGCCCCATTCGCCTCGCCACGTGCCGTCGAGCGGAAAGCCTTCCTGCGCGACGGCGGCCGCCGCGACGGCAAGGCCGATCCCCATTCCCGCATGACGAATGATCGTTGGTATTCGCATCGTCTTGCCTCGTATCCGACTCGAGCCTCGAGCGCTTCCCAGTGTGGTCGATACCGACGGGCACGGTCGAGCGACCGCGCCTTCCCGGGGTCCGGGCCGATTCTAGTGCACGCGGCGGAAGCGGCCACGTGAAGATGCTCGGCACGGTCCTGGCTTTTCGATCATACCGCTGCGCCGCCCTCCTGCCGCCCTGCCCGCCGGCGTGTAGCCGGCCCTCCGCGACGCTATGGCGATAACGCCATAGAGAGGCGCCGAATCCGCACTGGCAAGCGCGCCGATGCGTTCGTAGCATCACGGGCAACCGGAACCGCACGGAGCGGCGACGCTCGAGCAGCCGAAGGCAGCACCGAAATGTGTATCGTCCGGATCAAACGATGGGCACTCGCGGTCGCGGGCACGCTGCTTGCGGCCGCCCTCGCGACGACCGCCGTCGCGCAATCGGCAGGCAGCCGCTCGCAGGCGGGGCCCGCGGACGGCGCCGCGCGCCCGACGCCGCGCTATCCCGACGGCACGGTCAGGCTCGACCGGCCGCCGGGCGAAACGGGCTTCTGGGCGAACCCGAGCGTGAGCTCCTTGTTCGAGCGCGGGGTCGAGGTCGAAGTGGACGAGCGCGGCCTCCTCGCCGACATCGACGACGCGCCCGAAGTGGCACCGTTTCGGCCGTGGGCGCTCGCGCTCTACCGCTACCGCCAACAGAACGGCCTGAAGGACGACCCGTACACGAAGTACTGCATCTCCCCGGCCGGCCCCCGGCACCTGCATACACCCGGCGGATTCCGCATCATCCAGGACCGCAACTACGAGCGGATCTATGTAATGTTCGGCGGCGGGAACCGCAACTGGCGTTTGATCCACATGGACGGACGGCAGCCGCCGAATCCGGAGGAGGTTTCCGGCACGTACTACGGTCACTCGACCGGTAAATGGGAAGGCGACACGCTCGTCGTGCAGTCGAGCGGCTTCAATGCCCGCTTCTGGTTCTCGAATGGAGGGCTGCCGCACACCGAGGCGCTGCGGCTCACGGAACGCTTCTCGCGTCCGGACTTCGATACGCTCAAGTACGAGGTCACGATCGACGACCCGCATACGTACACTCGGCCTTGGACCGCCGAATGGACGCTCGAATGGGTCGAAGGCGATATCGAAGAACGGTTCTGCGAAGACAATCGCTAGCGGCGGCCGCGCCGCGCAGCCGGCGGGGCCCCTCGGGGGAGAGTAAGAGATGAAAGCGATCAGGCTACGTTACGTTCTCGGTGCCCTGCTGCTCTCGGCCGCAGCCGGGACCGTCCAGGCGCACCATTCGTTCCGCTCGCAGTACGATGCGAACCAGCCCGTCACGCTGACCGGCGTCGTCACGAAGATCGACTGGATGAACCCGCACGTCTACTTCTACGTCGACGTCGAGAACGCCGAGACGGGCGAGGTCGAGAACTGGGGCTTCGAGATGGGCCCGCCGCACATGCTCGAGCGGCGCGGCTGGAAGCGCAACACGATGAAGATCGGCGACGTCGTCGAGGTGCACGGCACGCGCGCCCGCGACGGGAGCCTGACGGCGAACGCCCGCCGCGTGACGATGACCGCGACCGGCGAAGTGCTCGGCGCGGCGTCGAGCGAAGAGCAGACGATCGGCAGGGGCAACAACAACTGATCGATCGAGCCGGAGAACCGTCGTGTCGCACCGTCATCGCATAGCCGCCGCGGTCGCGCTCGCGCTCGGATACGCCGCGTCCGCGCCTCCTGCCGTGGCGCAAGACGCCGAAGCGGACCGAACGCGCCCCCCGCCCCGCTGGCCTAACGGCATCATCAGCTTCACTGGACCGCCGGGAGAGATCGGCAACTGGGAAGGCCGCGCAGGTGCCACGCTCTTCAACAACAACCGCGAAGGCGCGCTCGACGATCCGGAGCTCAACCTGCTGACGAACCTCGACGTCGACGACGTGCCGTTCCAGCCTTGGGCACGCGCGCTGTACGACCATCGGCAGTCGACGTTCACGAAGGACGACCCGCACACACGCTGCATGCCGTCGGGCGGCGCGCGCATGTTCCACACGCCGTACGGCTTCGAGATCCTGCAGCTCTTCGACTCGCAGGAAGTGATCTTCGTCAGCGTGGGCTCGCCCCACTCATGGCGCGTCGTCCACATGGACGGCCGCGGTCATCCCGAGGATCTCGAGCCCACCTTCTTCGGCCATTCGATCGGCTGGTACGAGGGCGACACGCTCGTGATCGACACGGTGGGGTTCAACGAGAAATTCTGGTTGAGCCGCGAAGGCGTGCCTCACACGTCGCAGCTGCACACGATCGAGCGCATCTCGCGTCCGGACTTCTATCGGCTCCAGTACGAGATCACGATCGACGACCCCGGCGCGTACACGGACACGTGGACCGGCGGCTGGTACATCCAGTGGGTACCGGAGAACGAGCCCTTTGATTACCTCTGCCAGGAAAACAACCTCGACGCGGAACGGATGATCGGTCCGCAGGAGTAGCGGCCTTCCCGGCGGCTACGGCTTGTCGGCCGTTCTAGCGGCCCACGGCGACGCTCGGCTGCCCCGCGAGAATCTCCCGCTCTCGCTGCGCCGGCGGCGTCCAGTAGCGAGGCTTGATCCACCAGATCGTCAGCGTCGAGAGCGTCGCGGCGCTGCCGAACACGATGATGCCGGTGCTGAAGTTGCCGTACGTGTCCGCGAACCAGCCGAAGAGCGGCGGCCCGGCCGCGAAGCCGAGATTCACGCACACGGACATGATACCGATCGTCATGCCCATCCTCTCCGTGCCGAAATAGTGCTTCGTCAGGATCGGGACGTCGACGATCAGGCCGCCGTGGGCGACGCCGCGCACGACGATGAAGAGCAGCAACGATAGCGTGCCGGCGACCGGCAGACCGAGGAAAAGCGAGATGCCGAGCAACAGGTAGAAGTACGCGATGCCGCGGATCGAGAAGCGGTCGTAGATCCAGCCGGAGCCGATCTTCGCGACGACGCCGACGATCGCGAGGAGCGTCCCCGCCCACGAGATCGTCTCGCGCAGATCGAGTCCCTTGTCGACCCGCAGGAAGTTCACGTAGTTCTGCATCAGCGCCTGATCGACGGCCGACACGATGAAGATGCCGGCGGCGATCAGCCAGAACGCCGGCTCGCGGCTCATCGACTTGAAGTGTTGCCACATGCTCGTGCCGCTCTGCGACACGGTCGGCGAGTCGAGCATCTCCCGCGTGTGCGGCTCGGTCTTCGCGATGAAGACGAGCCACAGCGGCACGCCGATCAACAGCGGACCGACCGACATGATCGCGATGATCTGGCGCCAGTTCATGATCTCGAGCATCACCGGCCAGACTTGCGGCATCACGACGCCGCCGAAGCTCGTCGCCGTCAGCACGATCCCGATCGCGAGCCCCTGATTCGTCGAGAAGAGGCGCGAAATGACGACCTTCATCGCCGCGACGATCGAGGCCGCGGAGAAGCCGAGCAACGCGCCGGCGAGGTAGTAGATCGGCAGGTTCGTCGCGAACAGGAACAACGCCATCGCGATGCCGCCGACGGCGGTGCCGGCGAGGACGGTCCAACGGCTGCCCGCCTTGTCGATCAGCATTCCCATGCTGATCGCGGCCACCGCGCCGATCAGGAACTTCGCCGTGGAAAGGAAATTCGCCTGCGCGTTCGTCCAGCCGAACTCCTCCATCGCGGCACCGTACATGAACGGCAGCGAGTAGGTCGGCACGCCGAATGCGAAGAATATGAGCAGACAGGCGACGGCCATCATCGGCCAGTTGTGCGCGAGCTCTCGTCTCGCTGTGCTCATCGTGACGCTCCCCCGCGGGCCGCGCGATGGTTGCCCGCCCTATCACGCTCTTCGAATGCTACGAGGCGTGCGAACGGCCCGCTAGTGCCAATTCCGCCGGCGGACGTGGCATTCCCGCCACATCGAGGGGGCAAAACACCCGATACGGCATTCCCGGGTCCGAGAGCATCGACCGTCCTCGAGGTGACGAAAGCGTCACGGCCCTGTCGGGCATTTTCACATCGGGCTCGGGGGGTGCTGCCTAGAATCGAGAAAAAGGCGGCACGGACGTCGTGACGGTTCGATTGGCGGGCGTCGGCGCAAGGTACGCGCGTCCTGCGACAGGGGGAAATCGTGACGACACCACTCGCAACGTCGAAGCGGGCCCTTGCGATCGCATGGCCCGGCCTCACGGCGCTCGCGGCGGGGCTCGCCGCGGCCCAGGAACCCACCCGAAGGGCCGTGATCGAGGAAGTGACCGTCACCGGCTCGCGGATCCAACGCGACGTCGGTTTCGCGTCGCCGGTCCCGGTCACGGCCGTGGACCGCGACGAGCTCTCGATGTTCGAGCCGGGCCTCGGCGTCGCTCAGCAGCTCGAAACCCTGCCTCAGTATTTCGGCAACGTCAGCTCGGACGACATCGCGAACCGTGTGAGCGCCGACGTCGGTCAAAGCCAGCTGAACATGCGCGGCATGGGCGGCGAGCGCACGCTCGTGCTCCTCGATGGGCTGCGCATCGTGCCCTCCGACCGGCGCAGCTCCGTCAGCGTCGACTATCTGCCGAGCGCGTTGATCCGCCGCGTCGAGGTCGTGACCGGCGGCGCGTCGGCCCAGTACGGAGCCGACGCGCTCGCGGGCGTCACGAACTTCATCCTCGATCGCGACTTCACCGGCCTCGATCTTTCGTTCAGAACCGGCATGAACGAGTTCGGCGACGGCGAATACGTGCGAGGCTCGGTAGTCTGGGGCGACGACGTCGGCCGCAACGGTCGGCTGCACCTCGTCGGCTCGCTCGAGTCGAGAGTCAACGACGGCTATCGCCGCGGGACCCGCGGGGACGCGTACGCCGTCGATTGGGACAAGGATCAGGGCTACGTGCGGAACCCGGAATGGTTCCCCGGCGCACCGCCGGGCATCCCGCAGCGGCTCACGAAGGACCACGTCTACAACACGGAGTTCTCGCCGACGGGCCTGATCCGCCAGAACAACTTCACGTTCAATCGGTACCACTTCACCGAGGACGGCAAGAGCGTCATCCCGTTCGAGGAAGGGGAATTCGCGTCGCTGCCGAGCCAGCCCGGCACGCTGCAGAGCCAGGTCGGGCAGCCGCCGGGGGACTACCAGTACGACTTGTGGAGACGAACGCATCCGCAGACGTTCGAGCGCGTCGGCGTCGAGCAGCAGACCGCGTTCCTCGCCGGCGATTTCGACCTGACCGAGCGGACGACGATCTGGGGTCATGCGCTCTACGGCCGCACGAAAAACACCGTCGAGCCGAGCTCGTCCGGCGGCTCCGGCACGTTTCTCGGCCACGCCGGCCTTGCCTACCTGATCGTGTACCCGGAGAACCCGTTCCTGCCCGACGAGGTCCGACAGGCGATGCTCGACGAGGGCGTGTCGTCGATCCGCATCGATCAGCACGGCTACCTCGACTCCGATTGGGGTTATCGCGAGCAGCCGGTTATCGTGAACGACCTCTGGTCGGTGACCGTCGGCTTCGACAGGGATTTCGGCGGCGACTGGAACCTGCGCGGCTCGTATCAATACGGCGAGGCCGTGAAGCTCAACGAGAACAGGAACTGGGAGCGGCTCGACAGGTTCTATCTCGCGCTCGATGCGGTCGAGGATCCGGAGAATCCTGGCGAGATCGTCTGTCGCATTCAGCTCGTCGCCCGTGAGCTGGCACGGCAGGGACGCGATCTCGAGGCGGAGCTCCATCAGTGGGCGCTCGAGAACACGCTCGTGCTGCCGACCGATCGGCTCGACGTCGACCCCTCGATCCCGATCCCGATCGACTATCCGATCGCCGTCGACAGCATCGACGGCACGATCAGCGATTGCGTGCCGGTCAACGTGTTCGGCAACGGCAATCAGTCCGAGGCCGCGATGGACTACGTCTTCTCGGACCGCCACAAGACCGGCGAGTCGCGTCAGAAACAGCACTTCGCGGAGCTCCTCGCGACCGGCACGCTGCACGAAGGCTGGGGTCCGGGCCCGATCTCCGGCGCGTTCGGCGCGACCTATCGCAAGGAGTCGATCCGCCAATACATCCTCGACTCGGCGATCGACCGGCTCGGGCCGATCTACAACGTGACGCTCGACGACGGCACCGTCGCGGTCCGCGGCATTCCGCCGTTCCTGCATGGCTCCGCAACGAACCTGCACCGCTTCTCCGACCAGCCGTCGTTCGCTGGCGGATTCGACGTTTGGGAGGTCTTCTCCGAGGCGATCATCCCGCTCTTCTCGACCGCGCGCGGGCGCTCGGCCGAGCTCTCCCTCGCCGCACGGTACGCCGATTACTCGCGCGCCGGAGGCATCGCGGTCTGGAAGGGAGGCTTGAGCGTGCAGCTGACCGAAAGCCTCCGCTTCCGCGGCACGTACTCGCACGACATGCGCGAGGGGTCGTTCGAGGAGCTGTTCGTCCAGCAGGGACGCGGCGCGTCGATCGCCGATCCGTGGAACGAGAACGAGGTGTACACGACGTTCAATCTGACCGGCGGCAACCCGGATCTCGAGCCCGAGGAGGCCGACACGACCGTCATCGGCTTCGTCTACCAGCCCACGTTTGCACCGGGCTTTCAGGTTTCCGTGGACCGCTACTCGGTCGATCTCCAATCGGCGATCGGCACGTTCTCGGAGCAGGAGATCGTGCTCCAGTGCTTCGAAACCGGAGCGCTCTGCGATCGCGTGCAGCGTTCGCCGGAAACGGGCCGGATCACGAGGATCAAGACGCTGTTCGTGAACATCGACTCGGCCAAGGTCAGCGGCTACGACTTCGAGGCTTCGTACCGGATCGAGCCGGACTTCCTCGCCGACCGCTCCGAATCGATGTTCGTGCGGCTGATCGGTGGCTATCTGGAGGAAAACTCGTCGACGCCGCTCGGCGGAGTGAAGATCGACCAGGCAGGCGGGCCGACGCTGCCGAAGAAGACGCTGACCGCGACGATCGGCTACAACGCCGGCCGGTTCGGGATCAACCTCCAACAGAACTGGCGAAGCTCGACGAAGCGCAACGTGACCTGGGTCGAGGGCGTCGACGTCGACGACAACAGCGTCCCGTCCGTGAGCCTCACGAATCTCGGCGTGTTCTGGTCCGGCACGACGGCCGGCGGCAACGGGTGGCGAGCGTCGCTCAACGTGAACAACCTGTTCGACCGGGACCCCGTGATCGCCGGGACGACGATCGTCGGGGACGTGCTCGGACGGCGCTATTCGATCGGCTTCGAGTACCAGCTCGAGTGATCGAACGAAACTCGACCCGCCGAGTCTGGGACGGGGCGCCGCGCGGAGCGCGTGGCTTTGCAATATGGCAGCATTACCATAGGCTCGTCCGGAAGCGGCGGCCGGGGACGGGGTGGCCTGAGCGAAGAACCATACCGGCGTCGGCGATATTCACGCCGCTGCCGGAGGTGCTGCAATAGAATTCGAGGTCGGAGGTCGCGGTCACGCGAGAGGAAACGATGGGATCGGGGACACTCAAGTTGGCGACACGGGTGGGCCTGTGCCTCGCCGCCGGCATGGTCGCGCAGAACGCGGTCGGACATCACTCGTTCAGCGCGCAGTACGACGCCTCCAAGCCGGTCTCTCTGACGGGAGTCGTCGTGAAGATCGAGTGGCTGAATCCTCACGCCTACTTCTATATGGACGTCACCGACGAGAAGACGGGCGACGTCGTCACGTGGGCGGCCGAGATGTCGTCACCCGTCGCGCTCGCGCGGCAGGGCTGGTCGCGCAACTCGATGAAGATCGGCGACGTGATCGTGGTCGAGGGTGCCCTTGCGCGTGACGGCAGCCCGTCGTTGAACGCGCAATCGGTCGTACTGACGAGCACGGGCCAACGCCTCTTCACGCGCTCCGCCTCGGACGCGCGCGCGGCCGAGAGCGAGCGCACGAACTGACGCGGCAACCGCGGCGGCCGAGCGCTGCTCGGCGAGCCGTCGTCTCGCCGTCGTCGAAGCGAAGCCCGAGGAGATCAATCGATGCGCATCGTTGCAACGCGCACGTCGCTGCGGCTGGCCGCGGTCATCGGCACGCTCCTGCTGTCGTGCGGAGCCGCTCTGTCTCAGGACGCGACTTCCGGTGCGTCGCGGCCGACGCCGCGGCTGCCCGACGGCACGCCGAACCTCGGTCCGCTCGAAGACGGGTTGGGGTATTGGGACCGAGGATCCGGTCCCGCGGTCGGCGGTGCGGAGTTTCCGCCGCCGGACGAGATCCCGTTCAAGCCGTGGGCACGCGCGCTGTTCGACTATCGCCAGCAGACGCTCTCGAAGGACGATCCGCACGTGCGGTGCGCGCCTCCGGGAGGCCTGCGCCAGTTCGCGGTCCCGTTCGGCCTGCAGATCATCCAGGTACCGTCGATCCAGCGCATCTTCATCCTGTCCGGCGGATCGACGCGGCCGTGGCGCGTCGTCTACATGGACGGCCGTCCGCATCCGGATCCCGACCTTTTCAATCCGAGCTACTTCGGCCACTCGGTCGGTCACTGGGAGGGAGACACGCTCGTAATCGACACGGTCGGCTTCAACGAGCGCTTCTGGCTGCATCGCGACGGCTATCCGCACACCGAGGCACTGCATCTGATCGAGCGGATCTCGCGCCCGGATTTCGACACGCTGCGCTACGAGGTGACGATCGACGACCCGCGCACGTATACCCGGCCGTGGACGACGTCCTGGTCCAAGCGGTGGACGCCCGACGAGGAGATCATCGAGTACTTTTGCCACGAGAACAACCGCGACCAGTACCACATGGTCGGTCAGTGAGGAGTGCCCAGCCGGGAGCGTGATCACTTCTCTCCGCGCAGTCACATCGCGCGCCGTCCGGTCCCCGAATCGCCGCCGCACGAAACACTCAGGTCGAAGAAACGAAGACAATGATCATCGATTGCCACGCTCACCTCTCCGGACCGAAGGCGTACTGGGCCTACAAGGCGGGGCTCGTGTCCCACCGAGGCTCGCATGGACGCGGCGGTCTCAGGCTGAGCGACGAGGACATCATAGCGGCATGGAACGCGAAGGAGATGGCGCCGACCGGCCACCTGGACCACATGAAGGCCTGCGGCATCGACATGCAGTGCATCTCGCCGCGGCCGTTTCAGATGATGCACTCCGAGCGCCCGGCGAAGATCGTGCACGAATGGACGGAGGTCACGAACGACCTGATCCATCGCAGCTGCCGGCTGATGCCCGACAAGTTCGTCGGCATCGCAGGCCTGCCTCAGGTCGCGGGCGCGCCGATCGAGGACGCGCTACCGGAGCTCGAGCGCTGCGTGAAGGAGCTCGGCTTCAAGGGCTGCATTCTCAATCCCGATCCGTACGAGAACGGCGGCGTGAAGGCCCCGCCGCTCGGCGACCGCTATTGGTATCCGCTCTACGAAAAGCTCTGCGAGCTCGACGTCGTCGCGCACGTTCATGCGAGCGGGTCCCGAGAGCCCGAGCGCGAGCCCTATACGCTCCACTTCATCAACGAGGAGACGACGGCCACGTACGGGCTCATCAACTCGACCGTGCTCGACGACTTTCCCGACCTCAAGATCCTGATCTCGCACGGCGGCGGCGCGATCCCGTACCAGCTCGGCCGATTCGACTCGGCGTCCGCGCGGGGCCACGGCGAGCGGTTCCGCGATCGGATGCGAAAGCTCTACTACGACACGGTTCTTTACACGGCCGAGGCGCTCGAGCTGCTGATCAAGACGGTCGGCGTCGACCGCGTGCTTTACGGCGCCGAATGCCCGGGCGTCGGCTCCGCGATCAACCCGGATACCGGGTTCACGTTCGACAACATCGTGCCGTTGATCCGCGGCATCGAATGGTTGTCGGAGGAAGACAAGAAAAAGATCCTTTCGACGAACGCGCAACGCCTGTTCCGCCTCGACGTCCAGGCGAAGGCCGCGGCGACGGGAAGCTGATTCGCCGCGGCACCTCCGCGACCCGACCGCGCCGACGATCCCGTCCCGCCGGCACACTCTCCGCCCTTTCGGAGCGCCGCGAAGACGTCGCTCCGGCTTCTTCGTCCGCGACGGTCGCAACCGCGCGGCCATCTCCCGTGAGCAAATAGCCATATCGACGCCCGGGATATTCACACCGTCACCCTTCTGCGCGTGCCTAGAATCGGTGCGCGGAGTTACGCGCATCGATCCGCGCATCCGCTCGTAACGGATTGCGCCACCGGCGGGATCTCTCTTTCCGTCCGGTCGACGAGAACGCGCGCCGCTTAGAGAACACGGAGGGGGGGCCATGAATCGTTCAGCGTACAAGACACTTGCCGCCGCGATCTCCTTGAGCCTGGCGAGCGCAGCGTGGCCGCGCTGGGTGCTCGCCCAGGAGCGGCCCGACGAGGAAGTCATCGTCACGGGCTCCTTCATTCAACGGTCCGCGGACCGGCCTCAACCCGTCACGATCATCACGAACCAGGATCTCAGGTTCGAGCAACGAGGGTCGGTGGCAGAGATCTTCAAGAACTTGCCGCAGAACGTCGGCTCGATCTCGATGGTGAACACCCAGCAGGGCGGCGGCGCCGTCAACATGGGCAACTCGCCGACCAACACCATCAACCTGCGCGGCCTGGGCGCACGTGCCACGCTCGTGCTGCTGAACGGCACACGCCAGACGACCGACGGCGGGTTCGGCTACGTCGACGTGAACAACCTCGCCCCCGCGATCATGATCGAGCGCATCGAGCTCCTGACCGACGGCGCGTCGGCGCTCTACGGAAGCGATGCGGTGGCGGGCGTCGCCAACTTCATCACGCGGCGCGACTTCGAAGGCATCGAGTTCAACGTGGAAGCGCAAAGGATCGCTGACTCCAACGCGGACCGGCCCGATCTCAACGTCGGGATCCTGTTCGGCACGCGCAGCGATCGGACGTCCATCGTCGCGGGCCTCGACTATGCGTCGACGGAGATCCTGCTCGTGGAGGATCGCTACGACGACGATCGCCTTCGCCTCGGGCTGTCGTCGGGTTTCGGCAACCCGGCGACGTTCGCGATCCGAAACCTCGACGGCTCGGAGCGGCCGGCCTCGCAGTGGCAACCGGATCCGCTCTGCGGGAGCCCGCTCCTCGGCGGCGGGCTCGCCGCGGGCGAGCTGAATCCTCAAGGCAACCAGTGCCTGCTCTACAACGCCCTCGGCAGGGCGTCGCAGCCGGAGTCGACGCGGATCGTCGGACTATCGACGCTGACTCACGAGCTCACGGAGCGGATAAGCGCCGAAATCGAGCTCGGCTTCGCGCGCACGCGCTATGCGATCCCGTTCGGCTACGTCACGCCTGCCGGCACGACGCCGGCGACGCAGTCGTTCGTGCCGTGGGACAACCCCGGCGCGCTCGCGACGGCCGCCGCGTTTCCGGACTTCCCTCATCCGAACAACACGGGGAATCCGAACAACGCAAACATTTCCGGCTACACGTTCCGGGGCCGAGTCTTCAGCCCGGCGGGCGGCCCGGATCAGCAGAACATCCACAATACGTGGCAGGACACCTTCCGGATCGTCGGTCGGCTCAACGGTGAGTTCGGCGATTCGGGCTGGACGTGGCGGGCGATGTTCACGGACTCGTGGAACGACACGGGCTTCCAGAGCACGGACACGCTCGTCGCACGCCTGCGCGCGGCCCTCAACGGTTACGGCGGGCCTTCATGTGCATTCTCGCCCGCCAACGATCCGACCGGCGCGCAGCGCGGCGTCGGTCCGTGCCAGTTCTGGAATCCGTTCGCCAACCAATTCCTCGCCTCCCCCGGCGATCCGACCTACAACGATCCGGCACTGACGAAATGGCTCACCGGCCGACGCACGACGCTCGATTCGGGCGAGCTGAAGACGTACGACTTCATCGTCACCGGAGACCTCTGGGAGATGGCGGGAGGGTCGGCCAGTGTCGCGCTCGGGCTGCACCGACGCGAGCAGGACTTCCGTCAGCAATGGGACGATCTCAGCAAGAGCGTCGGCAATTGGGCCTTCAACGGTGCGTTCGCCGTATCGGACTTCGGCGGCTCGAGGGCAACCGACGCCGCCTTCGCGGAGCTCGTGATGTTCCCGTCCGACAGCGTCGAGATACAGCTCGCCGGGCGATACGAGACGATGGACAACCTCGACACGTTCGATCCGAAGATCGGGCTGTTGTGGACGCCCACCAGTCGTCTCTTCGTGCGCGCTTCCGCGGGAACCTCGTTCCGGCAGCCGGGCGAGATCCAGGTGTTCGGGATGGGCCCGGGCGGCGCCTCCACGGATCGCATCGGCGGCGACACGATCAACGCTCGGGGACTCCTCGTCGGCAATCGGAACTTGAAGCCCGAGACGTCCGAGAACTGGACGCTCGGTGTGACCTGGGATGCGACCGATCGCTTCACCATGGAGCTCAACTACTGGAGCGTCAAGTTCGAGGACCTGATCAACCAGGAAAATGCGCAGGCCATCCTCGTGCTCGATCGGGCCGACGGGTTCATCACCGATCCGCGCATCGTCCTCGTGCCGGGCGCACCCAACGAGGTCTGCGAGGTCACGGGGCGATGGTCGGGTAATCCGGCGGATCCCCGACCGGACGACTGCATGTCCGGATTCGACATCGAGCTCTTCAGGACCACGTACATCAACCAGGACTTCCAGGAGACGGCCGGCCTCGATTTCGTGTTCGACTACGACTTGGAGACGCGGGGCGGTCAGTGGAACGCACGGCTCGTCGGCTCGTGGACGCACAAGTACGACATGACCGTGGCCGGCACGCTCGTCGACGGCGTCGGCAGCTACAACGATGCGACGTTCGGGTCGCCGAACCCGGAGTGGCGTGTGAACCTGATGCTCGGCTGGAGCCGAAACAATCACGTCGTGAGAGCCACGCTCCGCCATCTGTCGAAGATCACGCTGCGGATGCCGACGCCGAGCAACATGTTCACCGAGCAGAAAGCGTTCGATACGGTGGACCTGCTCTACGCGTACGCGCTGCCGAACGGGCGCAGCGACTTCACGTTCTCGGTCACGAACGCGTTCGACAAGGACGATCCCGTGCTGCACGGCGCGCAGACGACGTCGACCGGCGGGCTCTACGAGATGCGCGGCCGCGTCTACCGCATGGGCTTGACCTGGGGCTTCTGAGCGGACCGAGACGCCGATGCCCCGACGTGTCCGCCGGACACGGCGGACACGTCGCGCGCCCCACCTCATGTTGTCTGATATCGGAGCTTCCATTGGGAATATTGATCTCGATCGAGCAGTCGGCCTTCGCGGAGTGGGTCAGGGTCTCCGCGTTCGGCTATGCGCTGATGATCACGAGCCATGCCGTCGGCATGGCGGTGATGGTCGGGCTCGCCCTGGCGATCGATGCGCGCCTGCTCGGCTGGTGGCGGGATATCTCGTACTCAGCGGTGAACCGGTTCTGGGGCATCGCCTGGGCCGGTTTCGGTGTGAACTTCCTGTCGGGCAGCGCGTTGTTCACGACGCAGGCGACGTCGTACATCGAGAACGTGCCGTTCCTGCTCAAGCTCGCGTGCGTGTTCGCCGGCATGATCACGGCGGCGCTGCTGCAGTCGGCCGTGACACGCGACGCCGACGGCTGGGGTGACTCGCCTCCCGCGAAGGTGAAAGCGCTTGCCCTCGCCTCCGTGGCGAGCTGGACCGGCGCCGTCGTCGGCGGACGCCTGATCGCGTACTTCTAGTTTCGGAGCATAGACATGACCTCCGTCGCCGACTGGATGGAGTCCACCTGGCTCAGCCAGTTCGTGATCAATCGATCCTGGACGTGGCCGACGCTCGAGTCGCTGCACTTCCTCGGCCTGTGCGTCCTGATGGGCGCGGTGCTGATCATGGATCTTCGCCTGATCGGCTTCCGGCGCGAGATCCCGCTGCGCGCGGTGCACAGGCTGATGCCCGCGGCGATCGCGGGCTTTGCCGTCAATCTGCTGACCGGCGTGATATTCGTCTTCGCGGAACCGAGGCTTTATCTCGAGAACCCGGCCTTCCAGATCAAGATGTCGCTCATCGTGCTCGCCGGCCTCAACTTCCTGCTCTATCACTACAAGGTCGACCCGCTGTTGGCGCGGCTCGGCCCCGACTCCGCGACGCCCCCTCTCGCGAAAGGCGTCGGCGCGGCGTCGCTTCTCTTCTGGTTCGGCGTGCTGGCTTACGGGCGGCTCCTGCCCTATTTGGGCTGATCGGCACGACGCGATCCCCCACCGTCGTCCGCGAGTGCCACACCGTGGGCTCTGATGCACGAGCGGCAGGTCACCGTGCCCCTAAAGCACCGAATTTCAACGGGCTGCTGATGCATCCAATGCTGGTACTACATCTACCTCACTGATATGGTATTCGGGCCACGTCGGGTTCGCCGGTCGGCTGGAGGACCACCGGATGACCAAGAACCAGCAAACGATCAAGCACATCCTGCTGACCCGGTTCCGGATGCGTCAGCTCGTCGCGTACATCGCGGTCTACGAGCATCGCAACATTCAAGCCGCCGCCCGTGAGCTCGCGCTCGATCACTCGACCGTCTCGAAGAGCCTTTCCGACATGGAGGCGGTGCTCGACGCGCAGCTCTTCATCCGTCATACACGAGGCGTGACGCCCACGCCCGCCGCGGACGTCCTTTATCGGCATTGCCGGCAGATCGTGAACCAATGCGCGCGCACGGCAGCGGAGCTCTCCCGCATCAGCATCGGAGCCTCGACGCAGATCGTGATCGGCTGCGCGTCCTATCTCGATACGGTTGCGGTCCGGGCGCTGACGCATTTCAAGGCGCAGCGGAAGGAAGGGCAGATCATCCGGCTGATCTTCGGCCACACGAAGGACCTGCATCGGCGCCTCTCACTCGGCGAGATCGACCTCGTGATCAGCAGGCTCGGCGTTCTCGAGGAGAACGCCGAGCTTCAATATCTCAGGGCGTACGACGTCGGCGACGTGATCGTCGCGCATCGGAATCACCCGTGCGCCGGACGCACGGACATCACGCTCGAAAGCCTGATTCAGTACCCGTGGATCCTCCCGCCGCCCAACAATCCGTTCAGAAGCTATCTCGAAGGAATGTTCTACCAGGAAGGCCTGCAGCTCCCGAGCGACGTCCTGGAGATCGCGTCGATGTTCGCCGCGCGGGAATTGCTGGTTGCGAACGAGAACCTGGTCGGCACGTTGCCTTCGAAGAGCCTCGACAGGGAGATCGCCGAAGGGCTCCTGGTCCAGCTCAACGTGCCGATCCCCCTCAATCCGCCGCCCGTCGGGGTCCTGTACAAGCGCGACCCGACGATGGATCGCTATGCCGAGGAGCTCGTCAACTCGTTGAGGGAAACCTCGCCGTAGCGAGCGTCGGGCAGCGCTCCGCGCGACGCTCCGGTGCGCCGGAGAAACGACGGAAGCCCGAGCGCGCACCGTCCGTTTCAGTGCCGGGCCGATCGCCACCGGAGCGGCGGTGCATCGTGATCCGCGTCACTTCTTCGGCACTTCCCGACGCCGAGGCAAGCGGCCGGTACGCTCGGACAAAGACACGATTCGGCCCTCGTGCAACGATGGCGTCGGCTGGGAACGCTCCTTGGACGTCGAGGGTCGCGCGCATCGCCCTCGGCGCCCGCCGCTGTTCCGTACGCCACGACTCGCCGGTGGCCCGGTGTCGATGCCGCCTCCGCGTGAAGCAGCACCGGTCACGCGCCCGCACGTCATCAGGGCCGCCGGCGAGATATCCTCTCGAGCTGCCCGCCCCTCTCCTGCAGGGGCGCCGATTCACGCGCCGCTTTGTGACCCAATCCGACGAACTTTGCACGCCGATTTCGATAATCGGCGTCGGCGCGAACGTCGGAAGGCCACGACGGTTCGACGGCACGCGCCGCAGCGGGGAGGAGACGGGGGAGAAGCCATGGCGGCCGTCGCAACGATACCGACGACGACCTTCCGGTCGATCGACTATCCGAGCACCGATCAATTCGAGGCCTGGAAAGAGCGCATCTCCGTAGTTTTCGATGTCGCTCCGCTCGCGAAGAAGCACGGCGGCGCCTTCGCCGCGGAGGCGCACGCCTTCCATCTCGGCGAGATCGTCGTCGTGCGGACGCGCTTCGACGCGCAACGTTTCCTCCGCACGCAAAAGCGGCTTCGGTCGGATCTGCTCGATCACTACCTCGTGCAGCTCTACCGGCACGGGCGCTATGTCGGCGATGTCGACAGCCGAAGCATCGAGATCGGCCCCGGAACGGTCTCGATCCTCGACATGGCTCGGCCGCTCGAGACGCGGGCAAGCGCGGCGGATTGCTCGACGCTCGTCGTGCCGCGCGACGTGATGCACGAGGCGCTGGGCTGCCAGCCCGACCTGCACGGCCTGATCTTCGAAGGGGCGAGCGCGGCGTTGCTCGCGGACTACATCGTCGCGCTCGAGCGGCGTCTGCCCGAGCTCCACACGGACCAGGCGCCGCATATCGTTCGCGCGACGTGCGACTTGCTCGCCGCGTGCGTGCGACCCACGGCCGACCACCACGAGCGCGCGCGAGACACGATGCGGGCGTTGGAGCTCGAGCGGGTCACGCGCTTCATCGACGTGGGGCTCGCGTCCCGGGATCTCTCTCCCGAGAAGATCTGCGCGGCCGTCGGCGTCTCGCGAACACGCCTCTATGAGCTGCTGAAGCCGAAAGGCGGCGTACAGCGCTACGTGCAGACGAGACGACTGCTGCGCGTCCATGCCGCGCTCGCCGATCCGAAGGAGACACGGCCGATCATGGACATCGCCGCCTGCTACGGCTTCACGAGCCACGCGCATCTGACGCGTGCGTTCCGTCAGCACTTCGGCTATCCGCCGAGCGAGGTCAGGCGCGACGGCGGCGTGCTGCTGCGGGCGTCGGCGGGCGCGCAAGGCGAGGCGCTCGCCCCGGAGGCCGGACGTCGCGCGGTGAGACCGAATTTCGACGACTGGGTCCGTTCGCTGCGGGCGTGACCGGCACCTGATCGACGGCTACTTGGCGCCGCGCCGCTCCAGCAGCGCGATCGTCTCGGGCTTCCGCACGGGGAAACATGGGTCCCGTCTCGAACGCGGAGCGTCGACGCGCAATAATGGCCGCGCGAATGTCGCGAGCGCACGACCGCCGAATCGTGCTCTTCGCGAAGGAGCGCGGGCGGTCGCCGAAGCATCACGTCGAGCGGGAGGATGCCGTGAAGAGAAACCTGATCCGTGTCGCCGCAGTCTGCACGCTGACCATCGCCGCCGCTCGCGCACAGGCGCCCGCCTCGCTCGAAGCCGATCTCGCCGCGATCGAAGACTTCAACCGCCGCTACGTGCAGGCGATCAACGACGGCGACATCGACACCCTCGCCGAGTTGACGACGGATGATCACATCATGCTCGCGCCGAACCGCCCGCCGCTCGCCGGCAAGACCGCCCTCGTCGAAGCGATGACGCGCGCCTTCGCGCAGACGGAGATCGACGAATCGTGGACGCCGGTCGAGACCGTCGTCGAAGGCGACCTCGCGTACCAGCGCGGCACCTACGTCGTGCGCTCGCGCCCCAAAGGAAGCGACGCCGAAATGCGCGCGACGACCGGCAGCTTCCTCCGCATCTACCGCCGCCAACCGAACGGCGAGTGGCTCATGACCCGCGACGTCTTCAACACTCACCCGCTGCCCGAACCCGACAGCAACACCGACTAGCGCGCAGAGAGAACCCCGCATAGAGAGAACACTGCGCAACGAGAACGCAGCGCGAAGAGAACAGAGCGCAGAAAAAACGCAGGGCGCAGAGCGAACCAGAGGGCAAGAAATGTAGAGCGCGAGGACGCTGGACCACAGAGAACAGCGCCGTCGCTCAACACCCCGACATCAAACAATCCGCGTCGTTGCGGCGCGTTCCGTCTTCGGCATGAACGGCACACCACATCGAGCGGTCTTCGTCACATCGGCATTTGACGGAGCGTGCGCGCCAGGGATGGCGCGCCCGCAGCCTCCAGGGAAGGATTCACGGCGGTCCGTCAAATGCCGATGTGACGAAGGCCGCGACACCGCCGCAGCACAAACGTTCATGCCGAAGACGGAACGCGCCGCAACGACGCACCGACCCTCACTCCGAGGGCTGAATGTTCTCCGCCGATCCCCCGAGAAACAGCCTCTCGCCGTTGCTCAACAGAAACGAGCGCCCCACGGCGGTGTTGCTCCCATCCCGAGCCTGATACCCCTCGACCGTCAGCTCCGTCCCGGGCGGCACCGACTGCGCCGTGACGCCGCGGCGGAACAGCGCATTCGGGCTGCCGCCCTCGACCATCCACGTGACCTTCTGCCCGTCCTCGCCGGTCACCTCGAGATGGAACCACGAGTGCGGATTTACCCACTCGATCTTCGTGATCGTGCCCTTGAGCTCGACCGGCCTGTCGATCGCGAACTCCGCCGCGAACGAATGATGCGCGGAAGCCGAAGCGCACGCGAGCGCGGCGCCGGCCGCCGCCGCGGCGAGGACCGTTTGAATGAGTCGCCTATGCATCGAAATCCCTCGTCAATCTCCGATAGTCCGCGGCACGCGAGTGACGATTGCGCGACGCGAGCATCACGGTCTACTTCGCCGCCGCCGCTTCGCGCTGGCGCTGCTCCTCGGCCCGCGCGCCGGCGAGCGTGTTCCGCACGCCGTAGTTGTGCTCGTGGCACGCCGACTCGAAGATCGGGCCGACCGTCTTCTCCATCGGATACTCGCCGGACCACGGCCGCACCCACGTATGCGGATCGTCGACGGTGAACTCGTAGCGGATCCGATCGTCCGAGATGCGCGTCAGACGCTCCGTCACGACCAAATGCTCGCTCGCGCCGCGGAACGCCGTCTCGCCGGTGAAGTTCGCCGTCGTGATCACGAGGGTGTCGCCGTCCCAGTAGCCGCGCGACGAGCCCTTCCACTGCTGGATCTCCTCCGGCAACGGTGCGCGCCCATCGAGCGGAATGACGCGCGCGTCCTGCATCATCTCGACGAGGATCATCACGTGATCCTGCGACTGCACGATCTGCAGGTTGCTGTTGTAGCCGATCGGCATCAGCGGCGGATTCGCGCCCCAGATGATGCAGCGCGTCGCGAGCGCCATGTTCTGCACGCGATCCGTGATCGGATTCTCACGGCGGGCCTGCGCGCGCGCGGCCGCCCGTGCCTGCCCTTCCGGCGTCATCGGCGGGATGCGGCCGTTCGGCGGATCGACGACGATCGACGTGCGGTTGTTGCGCACGAAGCCGTCCTGGCCGCGCGTGAGGCCGAACTGCGAGAAGTCGTAGTGGACGTCCTCGACGGTGCCGGGCTCCGTCTGCTCGAACCCTCGCGCAACGCCTTCCGCGATGATGCGGTCGAGCTCCTCGTCCGTATAGAACGCTTTCTCGCCGAGCGCCTCCGGCCGCTCGACCGGCGTGAACGACGCGTTCGTCCAGTAGCCCTGCAAGTCCGGGTGGCCGTACGGCGTGCGCGGAACCTGCCACTCCCGGTCCTGCGCTTCGGCCTGCGTGCCGATCTGCGCGGCGCCGAGCACGCACGCGAGCGCGACCGCGCTCCGGACCTTCGATGAACGACCCGATGAGCGATTCATGGGGCTTACTCCTCCGGCTTTGCCAAGTCGCCGTAGATCAAATCCTCGACGAACGGCACGCACCTGAACTCGAGCAGCTCGGCGTTCTTCTCGAGCCGCCGATAGAGCGGCATGCTGATCGTCCACGAGCGCGTGAACACCTGCGGATCCGTGATCGTCGCCTCGTATTGCAGCGCGTCGTCGCTCAGGTGCCGGAAGCGCTCGATGACCCGCAGGTTCTCGCTGTGGAAGTTGCCGGCCCGGTCGAACCACGTCATGCCGTTGAAGCCGGTCGTCTCGATCACGAGCGTGTCGTCTTCGAACCAGCCGTTCGACCAGCCCATCCAGCTCGGCGCCGGCGCCGGCTGGTGGTCCTTCATATAGACGGTGCGCACCGCGCCGCGATACGCGTAGAGCAGCATGATGTGCTCGTCGCTCTGGATCACCTGGAACGGGTGCGGCATATACGTCGCGCGGGGCACGCCGGGCAGGTAGCACTTGATCTCGGGATCGAGCTCGAGCCGCTTCGCGTAATTCTCGTCACGCTGCTTCAGCGCCCAGTCCTGGTACGGAATTCTCCCGCCGAGGACGTAGCCGACGCTCGCCGGCTCCGCGTACGCGGCGCCGAGCTGGAGCACAGGTCCCGGCCTCGCGTGCCGCGGCTCGAGGCCCCAGTTGGCCTCGTTCATCGCCTGCCAGATCCCGTTGAAGTCCGGCTGGCCGGAGGCCGTGCGCGGCGGCTCGTACGTCTCCCCCGCCGCGGCGCTCAGGGTCCAGCACGCGATCACCGTGACGAATGCGGCTCGCGCGCTCCTCGATCCGTCGGTCATGTCAGCTCCCCTCGGCCGTCAGCACGCGGCGCAGGAAGGCCTCCGCGCGCGCCCAGTGCTCTTCGTTATAGAAATCGGCTCCGCCGTGTCCCGCACCGTGCACGACGTCGAGCTCGGCGTCGAGCCCCGCCGCCTTGTACGCGCCGTGCAGCTCGTGCGCCTGATTGATCGGCATCTGCGGATCCTGATCGCCATGCAGCAGAAGCAACGGCGGATCGCTCTCGTCGACGTGAAAGACCGGGCTCGCGAGCCGCGCGACGTCCGGCACGTCCGCGGGCACCCCGCCGAGCAGCCGCTCGAGCGCCGGAACCCGGATCTCGATGCCGCGCGGCGTCGACTGATCGAGGATCGACGTCAGGTTCGACGCGCCGAAGTAGACGAGGATGGCTTGCACGTCGGACGGCACGTCGGTGTGCTCGCCGAGCGTCCCTTCGAGCTCGGCGACGCCGTTCGTCACGCCGACGAGCGCGGCGAGGTGACCGCCGGACGACGCGCCCGAAATGCCGATGCGGTCCGCCGAGTAACCGAACGCTTTGGCGTTCGCGCGCAGGTAGCGGATCGCGGCCTTGATGTCGTGCACCATCGCCGGAAACCGCGCTTCGGTCGACTGGCGAAACTCGACGCTCGCGAGCGCGAATCCCGCCTCGACGAAATTCGCCGGCGGATTCGCCTTCGACCCGAACTGCCATGCGCCGCCGTGGATCCAGACGACGAGCGGCGGCGACTCGACGCCGTCCGGCACGTACAGATCGAGCTTGAGCTCCTTGTCCCCGACCTTCGCGTACGTGAGATCGGTATGCGTGGCGGCTGCGGCCGACGCCGCCCAGATCATCGATAGGAACGCGACGGCCGCCGACTGGGCCGGGCCGCGCAGCCCGGCAGGTCTCCGGTCTTTCATTCTGGTTCGTTCTCGTTAGTGTTCGTGATCGATCGGCACGGGAACACCTCCCCCCGTATGCCGACGCGGACGAGCGGCTGCGCGCTCGCTCCGTTTCCGCCGCATTGTAGGCCGACGCATGGAGCGAGATACAGCCCGACGCGCGACGATGGGCGCGTGCGGCGGCACTGCGGCGGATGGTCACGCCCGCGAATGACCGTCGATCGAGACTTTTTATTATTTTCAATAAGGTATCGGAACTTCTTGCAGAATACCTTCAATCCTGAGAACGACGCCGGTACCGCCGGACGGCGTGCCCGTATCGTTCGCGAGGACGTACGACTCGCCTAGCACGTCCCGACCGAAGCCGAGCACGCGCTTCCCGAAGCCGCCGTCGACCGCTAGCTCGCGGATCGCGCCGTCCGCCTCGAGCACGAACAGCCTGCCGCCCGCGTCGGTGCCGTAGTCGCCGAACACGTAGCGGCCGACGAGCGAGGGCACGCGCATCCCGCGATAGACGTGGCCGCCGACGATCGCGGCGCCTTCGTCGTGGTCGTACTGCGCGACGGGATCGATCAGCGTGCCGGCTACCGGCGGAGCCGCGCCGGGCTCCGCCGTGACGAAGCCTGCCTCCTCGCCGTTCGGATCGAAGAAGAACGTGCCCTCCTTCACGTTCCACCCGTAGTTGCCGCCGGGCTGCACGACGTCGATCTCCTCGATGTCGCTCTGCCCCGCGTCGCCGACCCAGAGCTCCCCGGTTGCGGGATCGATCGAGATCCGGAACGGATTGCGGAAGCCGAACGCGTAGATTTCGGGCACGGCGTCTGCCCTCCCGACGAATGGATTCGTGACCGGAATGCCGTATCGGCCGCTCGGCGCATCCGTGCCGAGCGGATCGATGCGGAGGATCGCACCGAGCGGATTGCCGAGATGCTGGCCGTTGCCGCCGGCGACATGACCGGGACCTTGATCGTCGTCGCTGCCGCCGTCGCCGAGCGCGATCAGGAGCAGCTTCTCGGCATCGAAGAGCAGCGCTCCCGCGTTGTGATTGAACTGCGGCTGATCGATGCGCAGGACCTCGCGCACGGCGACGGCGTCCGGGACGCTCGCGGGATCCGCGGGCACGGGCACGCGCCATTCGAGGATCACGGATTGATGATCCGGCACTTCGCCTTCGGCGAGCGTCGAGAAGTCCGCGGGGACGCTCGCGGGCTCCGACGTGTACGTGTACAGCAGACCGTTCGCCGCATAGTCCGGATGGAATGCGAGGCCGAGCAACCCCCGCTCGTCGGACGTGCCCGGCCCGAGCACGCCGAGCGGGACGAGCCGCGCGGAGACGTCGAGGAACAGGCTCGCCTGACCGGTCGCGAGATCGACCGCGTGCACCTGCCCGGTCTGGTCCGCGACGAACAGGCGTCCTGCGACGCCCGGCGCAGCCGTCGCGGAGTTCGGCGCGTTCAGGCTCGATGCGACGGGCACGAGCCGCACGGCGATGCTCGAAGTCGTGATCTTTTCCGGGATCGGATCCGCGAGACCCGGCTCCCCATCCGACCCGCCGGGCTCGACGACGATGACGGAGCCGCGCATGCCGAAGCCCTGATGTGGCACGCAGAAGTAGTCGTAGCGGCCGGGAACGGTGAACGCTTGCGTGAACACGCCGCCCGGCGCGATCGAGCCCGAGTCGAACGGCGGCGCGCCTTGCGGGAGACTCACGAACGTCGGGTCCGCCGCGAGCGCCGGATCCGCGGTGACCGTGTGCGGGACGTTCGAGACGTTACGCCACTCGACCGTCGCGCCGACCGGGACTTCGACGGTGCCTGGCGAGAAGCTGAACTCGGTCGTCATCTCGACGACCGCCCCAGGGGTCTGCGCCGAGCCCGCGATCGGCACGGCGATCACGAGCAGACACGCGAAGGCTTCGAGCAGCGGGCGGAAACGAACGACCGAACTTGCAGCGGGCGTCCTCATTGCGGATCCCTCCACCGGACGACATTGGGAGCCGCCGGCGTCGACGGCGGAGCCGCCCGATCGTCGCCGGCCTCCGGGGTGAGTGCCCGGGGGCCCGCGCCGCGTTCATCCCGATTCTGCTATTCGCTGCCCTCCGGCATCAGCGTGACGCGGACGTAGTGCTCCGGGTCGAAGTACCTGCGGGCGCCCTCCCGGATCGCTTGCGGCGTCAAAGCTTCGATGCGCTCGCGCTCGGCGAGGAACGACTCGGCGCCCGGCGTCTCGTCGTGCTGATACGAGCGCACCAGCGCGCCGAGCCATGCGCCGTTTTCCTCGATGCGCGTCTCGTATCCGCGCAGCATCGCCATGCGGACATCGGCCACGTGCGCGGGCGCAGGCCCGTCGCTCTTGAGTCGCTCGATCTCGTCGAACACGACCTGAACGAGCTCGTCCATCCGCTCCGGATCGCTGCCGAACGTCAGGGCGGGCAAATACGTCGGCTCGTCCTCGAGGAACGACAGGATGCCGACGCCGACACCGTACGTGCCGCCGAGATCCTCGCGCATGACCTCGCGCAAGCGTCGCTCGAGCACCTGCGTGACGGCGGTCATCAGCGTGCTCTCGCGGCGGAAGTCGAGATCGTCGGGCGGCGCCCACGCGATTTGCGTCTCGGCGCGCGGCTCGCGTCCGAAGCGGATCGTCGACTCCACGACGCCGCTCGGGAAGCGGACGCGATGATCGCGAGGCGCTTCCGTCCGGCCGTTCGCCGGCAGCGCGGCGAGGTAGCGCTCGACGAACGGACGCAGCGTCTCCGGAGAGAAGCTGCCGACGAACACGAACGTGAAGTCGCTCGCGTCGGCGAACCGATCCGCATAGATCGCGAACGAGCGCTCGAGGTCCGCCTCCTGCAGACGCTCGGCCGTCATCGGCCGTCGTCGCGGATGATCGCCGGTCAGGAGACGCAGGAACTCGTCGCGGTAGACGACCGCGGGATTGCGGTCGCGGTTCACGAGCTGCTGATGCTGCTGCGCCTTGAACGCCTCGAAGAGATCGCGGTCGGCGCGGGGCGCCGTGAAGCGCAGGTACGTCAGCTCGAACAGCGTCTCGAGGTCCTTCATCGAGCCGCGTCCGGACAGCCCCTCCTCGTCCTCGGCGATGAACGGCTCGACGCGTGCGAGCTTGCCGGCGAGCGCCTTCTGCAGGCTCGTCGTGTCGAGATCGCCGACGCCGCTCGCGCCGATCACGGTCGCCGCCGTCATCGCCGGGATCAGGTCGGCGTCGTCGACGAGGGACGTGCCGCCCGGGCTCCACGCGTAGAACTGCACCTCGTCCTCTTCGAAGTCGGTCGGCTTCAGCACGACGCGGACACCGTTCGACAGGTCCCATTCGATGATGCCGCCTGCCTTCTCGCGCTCGGCAACGATCTCGCCGGGCTCGGGCGCCTCCGTCAGCAACTCGACGTCGGCGCCCTCGTCGACGTAGGGCTCGAGCTCCGCGTCGTCGACGCCGTCGAGCACCGCGGCGAGTTGCTCCTCCGTCGGCAGCTCGACGCCGGCCTTCTCCGGCGCGGTGACGAGCACGACGCGGCTCGACTCGTGGAGCCAGCGCCGGCCGGCCGCCTCGACCTCGTCGACGCTGATCTCGGGCACGAAGCGAGCGAGCAGCGCGTACTCGATCTCGATGCCGGGGATGCCTTGCTCGTTGATGACCGCGTCGACGTACTCGGCGGCGTAGCTCGCGGAGCTCCGGCTCGCGCGGTTGTCGAACTGCCGCTCCGCCTCGCGCAGCATCTGCGCCTTCGCACGGCGAAGCTCGGTCTCGGTGAAGCCGAAGCGGTCGACGCGCTCGGACTCGCGCATCAGCGCGGCGAGGCCTTCGACGATCGCGTCCTCGGGCACCTCGGCCGCGAGGAGGTACGCGGACGTCGAGCGGACGAGCTGGCCCGACGTCGACACCGGCGAGCGGAACGGCGGATCGGGCCGGCGCGCGATCTCGACGAGCCGCATCTGCAGCATCCGGTTGTAGAGCGACTCGACGACCATCTGCCGGTAAGCGCCGACGGTCTGCACGGCGTCGGGCGGAATCTTGTGATAGATCCGGATCGACGCGGTCGTCATCTCCGGATCGGCCACGATCGAGAAGAGCGTCCGCTCGTGCGCGGGCAGCGCCGGCACGGTGTGCGGACGCGCGGGCTCCGGTTTCTCGAGCGCGGCGAAATGCTCGACGAGGAGCGATTCGACGTCCTCGGCATCGAAGTCGCCGACCGCGACGATCGTGATCAGATCCGGACGGTACCAGTCGCGATAGAAGCGCTCGAGCGCGGCGCGGTCGAAGCGCTCGAGGCTCTCGCGCGTGCCGATCGGGAGGCGCGTCGCATAACGCGAGCCCGAGAACAGGATCGGATAGTGCAGATCGCCGACGCGCGCCTCCGCGCCTCGCCCGCCCCGCCACTCCTCGATGACGACGCGCCGCTCCTGCTCGATCTCGTCCGGTTCGAGCGTGAGCCCCTGCGCCCAGTCCTGCATGATCCGAAAGGCCGTCTCGAGATTCGCCGGATCGTCCATCGGCAGAGTCAGCATGTAGATCGTCGCGTCGAACGAGGTGCTCGCGTTCACGCCGGGACCGAGGCGCATTCCGAGCGACTCCATGAACGTCACGATTTCCTGCTTCTCGAAGTTCTCGGTGCCGTTGAACGCCATATGCTCGAGCACGTGCGCGAGGCCGAGCTGATCCTCGTCCTCGAGAACCGAGCCCGCCTCGACGACGAAGCGCAGCATCGCGCGATTGCGCGGCTCGGCGTTCTCGCGAATGAAATAGCGCACGCCGTTGTCGAGGCGCCCGTGCCGGACGGCAGGATCGACCGGCAGCTCGGTGTCGAGCGACGCTCGTTCCACCCAGTCGGCGGCCTCGGGCGTCGGCTGTGCGCGGACCTCGCCCGCGCCGAAAACGACGAGGGCCGAGGCGAGCACCCAAACGAGGCGGAACCTGAATTCGGCTGTCATGGCGAGGCTCCTCGGCGGCGCCGGCCGCCGTGAAGCACGTTAGCATAGAACTCCACCGGAGACGCCCGCGGCCGCATGACAAGGAGCCCGCGGCTCACGTATCCTCGGCGCTCGTCGCGCGATGCGTGGGCGCCGTGCCGGCCGAGAAGGAGCAGAGATTCCGATGAAGCGCCGATCCGTCCGTTCGAGCTCCGCCGTTGCCGTGCTCGGCTTCGTCGTCGTGGGCCTCGCCGGCTGCACCGGCGAGCCCCAGGCGACCGCGCAGGCCCCGGATCAGGCCGCTGCCGCGCAGCCCGCGACACCGTACAAGCCGGTCGCGACGAACCGCGAGCTGATGGAGAGCCTGATCGCGCACGCGGCCGAGGAGTACTGGGGCTCGGTCCGGATCGTCGTCGATGCGGAGGGCGAGCACGAGCACTTCCCGGAAACGGACGAAGACTGGGAAGAGGTCTGGGCGGCCGGCCTGAGCCTCGCGGAGGCCGGCAACCTGCTGATGATGCCGCCGCGGGCCGTCGATGCGGAGTGGGTCCGGATCTCCGGAAAGCTCGTCGACGTCGGCGTCGAGGCCGCGGCCGCCGCGCTCGCACGCGATCCCGACAAGGTGCTCGAGGCCGGCGAGCGCGTGTACAACGTGTGCGTCGAATGCCATCAGCGCTACGTGCCGGACGCGGTACCCTGAGCGCGGAGATTCTCGTAAGCCGGCGTTGAGTTACACTGCGCGCTGGCAGTCCCGTCATCTTCGTTGGGGGGAGACTTCATGACAGTCAGGGTGGCACGGGCTACGGCCCAGTTCGGCGTTGCGGCATGCGCCATCGCGCTCACCGCGTGCGCCCAGGAAGGTTCGGCGGATAACGACCAGGCGTCGGCCGCCTCGGCCCAGCAGCAGAGCGCGGTCCAGGTCGCCCAGCAAGACGACGAGGCCGCACTCCTCGAGCGGGGCGATTATCTGATGAACAGCATCGTCGCATGCGGCAACTGCCATTCGCCGCGCGACGAGAACGGCAACTTCATCGAAGGCATGGAGCTCGCCGGCGCGTTCGTGATCGAGGAGCCCGGTTTCAGGGCCTATGCGCCGAACATCACGCCGGACATCGAGACCGGCATCGGCTCATGGACCGACGAGCAGATCATCCGGGCGGTTCGCGAAGGCATTCGTCCCGACGGTCGCGTGCTCGGGCCTCCGATGGGCTTCCCGTTCTATCGCGGCATCTCGGACCGGGACATTCGCGCGATCGTCGCGTATCTGCGCAACGTGCCCGCCGTCCGCAACGAGGTTCCGCGCTCGACGTACAATATTCCGCTGCCGCCGAACTGGGGCGATCCGGTCGTCTCGGTGCCGGAGCCCGATAGGAACGATCAGGTCGCGTACGGCCGTTACCTCACGCACAACCTCGGCCACTGCACGGACTGCCACACGCCGCTCGTGAACGGCCAGCACGACTTCTCGCGCACCGGCGCCGGCGGCAACCTGTTCCCGATGCCGTTCGGTTACGAGTGGAGCGCCCTCGCGGCGAACATCACTCAGCATCCTGAGCTCGGCATCGGCAGCTGGACGGACGACGAGATCAAGCGCGCGATCACGCAGGGCATCAGCCGTGACGGCCGTCAGCTCCTGCCGTTCATGGCGTTCAGCTTCTACAAGAACATCAGCGCCGAAGATCTCGACGCGATCGTCGCCTATCTTCGCACGCTGCCGCCGTCGACGGCGGAGCCGCCTGCCGAGCACTGACCTTCGTGTCAGACACCTTTTTCGCGAAAAAGGTGTCTGACACATTTTCTCGCGACACGTTGGTGTCAGACGCCCTCTGTGTCAGACACCTTTTCGTTCCGAAAAGGTGTCTGACACATTTTTCGGCGGCGTCAGCTTCCTTCGTCCTGGAGCGCCTCGAGCAGCCGCGCCGTGTCCTCGTGGACTTCCGCGACGCCGCGTCCGCCGCTCCCCGTGCCGAGTGCGTAGTCGAGCGGCGTGCGGCCGGCCGCGTCCGCGGCGCGCGGATCGGCGCCGCGCGCGACGAGCAGCCTGATCATCTCGTTCATGCCCTGCGACGCCGCGCCGTGCAGCGCGGTGCGGCCGCGGTCGTCTTTGACGTTCGGATCCGCACCGGCGTCGAGCAAGAGCCTCGCGGCCTCGACGAGCTCCTCCTCCCGCGTGAACTTACCGCGCGTATCGATCGAGCGCCGATCCAGGCCGGCCGCGATCATCAGCGCGGTCATTCCGCGGTCCTGCGGCAGGTCGACGAGCGCGCCGCGCCCGAGCAGCAGCCGGATCGCGCCGAGGTCGGCCGCGCGCGCCGCACGGATCAACGGCGTCGTGCCGATGCCGAGCTGCCCGTCCGCACCGCGGTCGGCGCGCAGGCTCCGGTACGGCGGGAACCTCTTGAGCTGCGCGTTCGGATTCGCGCCTGCGTCGAGCAGGAGCTCGATCGCCTCGAGGCCCGTCGTCTCCGAAAGAGACGGCCGGTCCGGCCGTCCGCCGTGCGGCAGCGTGTTGAAGTCGACGGCCGCGTAGAGCGGCGTGCGGCCCCACAGATCCCACTGATTCACGTCCGCGCCCCGCTCGACCAGCAGCTTCGCCGCGTCGAAATGGCCGTTCAGGAGCGCCATCAGGAGCGGAGCGATCCTTTCGGGGCTCGTCTCGTGAATGTCGGCGCCGGCGTCGAGCAAGAGACGCACGCACTCGACGCAGCCTTGTCGCGCGGCGAACAGGAGCGGCGTGAAGCCGCCCGGCGCGATGTCCTTGAGGCGCGGCTCGGCCGTGACGCGCCGCTCCCAGTCGTATTCATAGGAACGCGCGCCGACGTCGGCACCGAACTCGAGCAGGAGCGCCACCATCGCGGGCCGGCTCTGCGCGGCCGCCCACATCAGCGCGGTCTGCCCTTTGCGCCGCTCGACGGCATTGACGTCCGCGCCGCGCTCGAGCAAGAGCCGCGCGGCCGCGACGTTGTCCGTGCGCGCGAGCACCATCAGCGCCGTCTGCCCGTCCGCGTTCGGCGAATCGACGTCCGCGCCCGCGTCGAGCAGGAGCTCGAGGATCTCGACGTCGCCGCGGATCGCGGCCTCCGACATCGGCGTCGCGCCGTAGTCGTTCGCGGCCGTGACGTCCGCGCCGGCCTCGATCAGCCGACGGACGAGCTCGACGTCGCCGTGATACACCGCCCAGTGCAGCGCGCGCGTGCCGTCCGGCGCCGCTTCGTTCGCCTGCGCCGCCCCTTCGGCGAGGAGCGCCATCGCGCGCGAGACCTCGCCTCGCTCCGCGAGCTCGACGAGCGTCGTGCCGTGCGCCGCGGCCGCCGCGAGCGCGAGCGAAACGGCGTATGCGATCCGTGCCGCCGATCGACGGCCGGGGTCTCTCGATTTGCCGAACCGACGAGCGCGCGACACGGCTAGACCTCCGAGAACGTTCCCGTGCTGTCGCCGAGCGAGTCGACCTCGACTCCGGCGCGGTGCAGCACGGTCAGCATCAGGTTCGAGACGGGCGTCCGATCCGCGGCCTTGATGTGCTGCTGGCCGCGAATCGCGCCGCAGCCGCCGCCGATGATCGCCGACGGCAACGGGAAGTGATCGTGCGCGTTGCTGTCCGACATATTGCTGCCGTAGACGAGGATCGTGTGGTCGAGCATCGACCCTTCGCCGTCCGGCATCTCGGCGAGCTTCCGCACGAAATCCGCGAACACGCGCGAGTGATACGTCTGCACGCGCAGCAGCCGCTCGAGCTTCGCGGCATTGTTCTGATGGTGCGACAGCGCGTGGAACGCGTCCGGCACGTCGACGTGGTTGTACGTCATGTTGCTGACCTCGGCGGCCATCATGAACGTGACGACGCGGGTCAGCCCCGCCTGAAACGCGAGCGCGACGATGTCGAACATGAGCCTCAAGCGCTCGTCGAAGCTGTTCGGGATGCCTACCGGCGCATCGGGCAAGTCGATCTGGGAAAGATCCCGCGCCTCGAGCTTCTGCACGCGGCGCTCGATCTCGCGGACGCTCTCGAGGTAGTCGCGCACGACGACGCGGTCCTGCGGTCCGAGCCGTTTCTCGAGTGCTGCTGCCCGCGCGCCGATCGCGTCGAGGAGGCTCGCGTACTCGGCCGCGAGCGCGGCACGCTCCTCGGCCGTGTCGCCCTGGCCGAACAGCCGTTGGAAGAGCTTCCGCGGATTGAACTCCATCGGCAGCGGCGTCGACGGCGTGCGGAACGAGATCGTCGCGCCGTAGCTGCAGCCGTAGTTCCGATCGCAGGCGCCGCCGCCGACCGGCTCCTCGGTCGCAATCTCGAGCGACGGGAACGGCGTGTCCTGACCGATGTGCTGCGCGGCGATCTGATCGGCCGTGATGCCGCCGTAAGGATCGTGACTCACGCGCGGCGCGACGCCCGAGAGCCACGTGCCCGGCGTGATCGCGTGCGTCGGTCCGTACGCGTGCTTGTTCTCGAGCCCGCTGACGACGGTGAGGTAGCGCTTGAACGGCTCGAGCGGCGCGAGCACCGGCGGCAGGTCGAAGTCGCGGCCGACGGACTTCGGCGTCCACTCCTTCATGATCGCGCCATGCGGGAAGTAAATGAATCCGACCTTCGGCTGAGGCTTCGCGGCCGTCTGCGCGAGCGCGGTGCCCGCCGGGATCATCGCGTCGAGCAACGGCAGCGCGATCGTCGCGCCGAGACCGCGCAGCACGGTTCGGCGCGGCAGATACTTCTTCGTCAGGAACGTCATCGTCGGTCTCCTTCCCCGTTCACCGCCGAATAGCGCTCGGGCTCGTCCACGGTGTCCGGCACTCGCGCGAAGCGGAACGCATCGCTCGTCACGATGCCTTCGATAAGTGCCGAGAAGCGGTAGTCGTCGGCGGCCGCATCGCGCACGATTCGCCGCACGGTCGGCATATCGTAGTGCTCGAGCGCGCGGCCGAGCGCGAAGATCAAGAGCTTCTCGGTCAGCGTCTGCACGAAGCTTTCGGGCCGCGCGAGCAACGCGTCGCGCAGCTCGCCGGGACCGTCGACGACGGTGCCGTCGGCGAGCCGACCCGAAGCGTCGATCGGCTCCCCGGCGTCGCGATCGCGCGTGCGCCACTTGCCGATCGCATCGAAGTTCTCGAGCGCGAAGCCGAGCGGATCCATGACGCCGTGACAGCCGTTGCAAGCCGGGCTCTCGCGATGCGCCTCGAGCCGCTCGCGCACCGTCTTCGGCTGCTCGCCCTCCTCGGTTTCCGGGAACGCCTCGACATTCGGCGGCGGCGGCGCGGGCGGCGTGCCGATGATGCGCTCGAGGATCCACGCGCCGCGCAGCACCGGCGCCGTACGGTTCGGATACGACGTCGCCATCAGGATCCCGCCCTTGCCGAGCAGGCCGAAGCGATTGGGATCGCGGAGCGTCACGCGGCGGAACTGATCGCCTTGCACGTCGCCGATGCCGTAGTGGAGCGCAAGGCGCTCGTTGACGAACGTGTGATCGGCGCGCAGCAGGTCGAGGACGCTGCGATCCTCGAGAAAGATGCTTGCGACGAAGAGCTCGATCTCCTTCTCGAAGCTCTTGCCCAAGTTGTAGTCGAACTCGGGGAACACGACCGGATCCGGGTCGATGTCCGCGACGCCGCGCACGTCTAGCCACTGGAACGCGAAGTTCGTGACGAGCGAGCGCGCCTTCGGGTCCGCGAGCATCCGCCGCACCTGCGCTCCGAGGACGGCTTCGTCCCCGAGTCTGCCCTGCTCCGCGAGCGCGAGCAGCTCGTCGTCCGGAATGCTGCTCCACAGGAAGAACGAGAGCCGCGACGCGAGCGCGAAGTCGTCGAGCGCGTAGATCGTGCCCGGCGCGGCGTCTTCGGGCACCTCTTCCGTGATGAACAAGAAGTCGGGGCTCGCGAGGATCATCGTGAGCCCGGAGCGTATGCCGTCTTCGAAGGCGCCGCCGCGCTCCCGTGCGGCGTCGTAGAAGCGCAGCGGAAGCTCGAGATCGGCGGCGTCGACCGGACGGCGGTACGCGCGGCGCGCGACGCCAGCGAGAATCTGCTCTGCGCACGGCCGTTCCGCATCGGCCGAGTCGGGCTGACAGACGAAAATGCGCTCGCGGCTCGGCGTATCGCCTATTCCGTACGACTCGAGCGGACCCGTGATCTCGACGCGCTGCACCTTCATCGGGCTCGGCTCGCCCTCGACGATGCCGACCTCGCCGCCGCCCGGCACGAGCGGCTCGAGCACCGTGTCCTGCTCGGACAGCGTGCGCGCGACGAACGTGACGGCGACCCGCCGCGGTCCCGCCGCGACCTTGATCGGGATGTTCTCGAAGCGCGCGGCGATCTCGCCGACGGCCGGAGCCTGGCGCACGTCGATCGCGGCCATGTCCTCCTTGCCGCCGATCTCGCCTTCGAACTGCTTCACGCCGTCGACGATGACCATCAGCCGGTGCCGGTACTCCATGCCTTCGACGTACCGCGCACGGGCGAGGCCGCCGATGCTGACGCGGTACTCGCCGTCCGCCGGGAAGTAGTGCTCGATCAGCAGGCCGCCGCGCGTGCCGAGCGGCATCCCGTCGACGTGGCGATTCTGGTTGAGCAGCGGATCGGCGTAGTAGACCGTGCTGTCGAGCTTCGGCTCCGGATTGCCGACGGCCTTCTCGCTGACGTAGCGCGCGGCGGCGAGGTACTGGTCCAGGAACGACGGCGAGAGCTTTAGCACGTTCGCAACGTTGTCGAACCCTTCGCTCTCGTCGTCCTTCGGCAGGAGCTCGCTCGCGTCGACGTCGAGCGCGAGCAGGTCGCGAATCGCGTTCTGATATTCGGTGCGGTTCAGCCGGTGCAAGACGACGCGGCCCGGGTTCGGATCCGCGGCCGCCGCGGCGTCGAGACGCGTTTCGAGCCACGCGACGAATCCGTCGTACTCGCGGCTCGTCGGGATCGTGGCGCCCGGCGGCGGCATCATCCGGCCGCGCAGCTTGCGGACGACCTCCTCGAAGAGCGCCGGCTCCGCGGTGATCGCGTCGGGCGACAGCCGGTCGAACGCGATGTCGGCCGTGTAGTCGGACGCGTTGTGGCAGTCGATGCAGTAGCGCTCGAGGAACGCCCACTCGCCGTGCGCGTTGCGCCCGCCGCTCGGCACGAGCCACCACGCGGCGCCGATTGCGGCGGCCCCAACAACGGCCGTGACCAATATTCCGTTACGCGTCATGCGCCGTCCCCACGGCGAACCGAGTGCGCACCGTTCCGCCGTTGGTGGCGGTGATCACGAGACGCCGAGCTCGCGCGCATTGTAGTACCCGCCGTCGTAGATCAGCGTGAGGAACAGGGTCGGATCGCCGCGCCGCGGATCGAGGCGTGGCGCGGCCGCCGCAAGGTAATCCTCGAGCGTGCCGCCCGCGCGGTACGTCGCGACGACCTGCGCCATCGCGGTCTTGCAGAGCTCGAGCTGCGCCTCGAGCGCCGGCCGTTTCTGCGCGCCGCCTTCGGCCGGAACGATCACGCTTCCCGCGTCGGCAGCGCCGAGCAGCACCTCGCTCGCCTCGACGAATCCGCCGATCCAGCCGCCGGTCTCGTAGTCCGGAATCGGGAAGCCGTCGATCGCAAGAAGATCGCTGACGGCGAGCACGTTCTCGCTCGGGAAATGCACGAAGACGTCGCCGTCCGTATGCGCACGCTTCACGTGCCCGTAGCGAACCTCGACGCCGCCGAGCTCGAGCCGTCCCGACGTGTAGAACGTATGCGTGGGTAGCGCGTCGGCCGGGCGCGGCGCGTGCTTAAGCCCCTGCCACTCGACCTCGAAGCGCGCCCCCATCCACAGCTTCGTGTTCTCGTGCGCATGGATGCGGGCGCCCGCCGCGCGAAGCGCCTCGTTGGCGCCGGTGTGCTCTGGCCGCCAGTTCGTGTTGAAGACGTCGCGGATCGGCAGGCCTGGCCAACGATCCCGCAAGAGCGCAATCAACGCGTCCGCGTGCTCGGCGCGGCCGCCGTCGACGAGCACGAGGCCCTCGTCGGTCGCGAGCACGGTGACGTTCGCGCCGGCGCCTCGGACGACGGCGATCCGCTCGCCGAGCTCGACGAGCTCGAGCGCCTGAGACTGCGCAGCGACGCGCACGGCGGGTAACGCGAGCCCGCCCGCCGCCGCGACGCCGACCAGCAGATCTCGACGGGTAACAACCGCTTGCACGTGCCGATCATACCTCACCCCTGCCCCGGGGCGGATGGTGCGGCATGCAGCCCCCCCGGACCGACGTGCGTCCCTATCGATAGCAGGGCTTGGAAACCGACGACCGGTTCTCTCGATGCCGCGAACCGAGCGTGAAGCAATTCGCGGCGATTTCCGAGACTATCCGGCACTCTGGAGGAAAGTCGTAGGCGAAGGCTCGTCGGAGCGATTGGAAAGGCGCCTGTCCGTGCGGCCTGATAGCGACACGCGAAAACTCGCGATACGACAGACGGATGCCTTCGATCTCGGATGGGATCACGGCATTTACCGCGTGTCGCCCGATCCCGATCTCCCTCCTGCCGTGCGCGAAGGCTATCTCGCGGCCTTGGACGCCAGAGGGCCGAAGCATCCCGATCGCTACGTGCGCAAGTGGCTGCAAGTGCGTGCGCACGCGATGCTCCGCGGCATCCACGTCGACGCGACGATCACACGGTTCTTCTCGTCGCATCTCGGGCTGGCCGACGCAAGGGAACGGCTGCGCGGAGCGAAGCAATAGCGTGTCGTGCCAGCGCCATCGATCCACGGCTCGAGGTAGCCGCGTCGCGCTCGGCCGCTTCCCCCTGATCCTCGCGCAAAGGTGCGAGGACTCGGCGTCGAGACCGACCTTCGACGCGGCAAGCCCGCCGAACATGTCCGTTACGCCTGAGCGACCGCCTCCCCCTTCTCGTACCTCGCCGCCGCGCTCTGCATCACCTCGGACAGGATCACGTAGGCTCGCGTCCACGCCTCGCGGGTCTCGGCGGTGAACGCATCGCCGAGCCCCTTCTCGAGCGTCCACAGGAGCGCCGAGCCGACGGTCTCGTAGTGCGCCGGCTTCACGCCGTAGCCGACGTGACGTCGCCCGAGGTCCTCGATCGCCGGCACGATCGTGCTCAGGTTGCGAAGGTTCGCGACGACCGTGCCGATCATCGACGTGAGCTTGCGCCCCTGCGCCTTCATGTCGCTCTTGAAGAGAGATCGGAGGGACGGGTCGAGCTCGAACAGGCGCGCGTAGAACGTCGCGGCGGCCTGATCCGCGATCGGCACGACCTTCGCCCAGCTTTCCCGCACGAGGTCGATCTGCTTCGGTGTCATTCGTGTAGCTCCTCTATCGGTGACTCAATCGAGAGGGATCCGGATCACGACGCCGCCCATGACGTCGCCGAGCTTGAAATCGCGTCGCGGCGAATCGGGGTGATCGTTGTGACAGGAGACGCACGCCGGTGCGACTGCGACGTCCGGATAGACCGCCGTGAAGTAGCGGACGCCGCCGAGCGTCTCCTCGGCGTAGTACCGCTCGCTCGGGTTCGCCGCGACGTACTCGAGGCCCGCCTTCTCGGCTTCCGTGCGCGGCAGGTTCTGCTTGTTGACGGCCCACTTGGACTGCAGCGAATAGCTGAAGGCGTCCGTCTTCGAAGCGACCATCTCCGCGCCGAAGCGAAACATCTGCGCCGGCAGCGCGAGCGCCTGGTCGTCCTCGAAATGCTCGCTCGCGGTGATCACCTTGTCCTGCAGCGTCAGACGATTAACGATCACGCGCGTATACACGGTGCGGTCGGACTCCATGACGAGATGGAGCATGTCCGCGAGCTGTCGGGGCGTGAACGTGGCCTCGTCCCCGGGCGCCGCGGCCGCGACGGCGGCGACGGCCGCGGTGCCGACTGCCGCTGCGAGTTTGCTGCTATGCCTCATCGTGCTTCTCTCCTGTGTGGCTGGGTCAATGAATCGCGTCCGGTGAACCGGTCTGCGTGAATTCGGGCTCCGCGCCCCGCTCGCGCTGCCGCTGACGCTCGATCTCGCGTCGGCGCTCCTCGGCGAGCGCGATGCTCTGCACGGTCGCTCGCGGCGAGCCGCGGAAATTGCTGCGAACGAGCTCCGGGTCCGCGAGCGCGCTCAGCGTGAATTCGAGACCGTGGCAGCTCATGCACACGTCCCGGACCATCTTCTCGTTCGGACGAAGGTTGTCGCTCTGGTTGTGCTGCACGAGCACGTGCACGTACGCGCCCCAGTCGTACGACTGCTCGACGCGCGGCATGTGACACGTCGCGCACGTAACCGGCGACTCGCGTTCGTGGTTCGCGGCCCGCGGGATCAGCGAGTGCGGCGAACCCTGCCGCACGAGTCGTAACCGGGTCTGTCGCGCCATTCGCCCGCGGCGTTCTCGTGACACGCCGAGCAGTTGACGCCCGCGGCCGCATGCGCGGTCGTCGCCCAATCGATCGTCACGGCGGCATCCGCCGGGCCGTCCGCAGCGTGCAGGTCGAGCGCCTCGAGCGGGAAGCGCTCCTTGGGATACGCGTCGAGGTAGGCCGCGATGTCCCTGAAGTTGCGCTCTGGCAAGGCTCGCGTCTCGAGGAGCGGCGGCTCTCCGGCGTGCTTCAGCAGGAAGTCCTCGTAGAGGGCGCGGTTGTCGTGATAGTTGTGGCAGCCGCCGGACGCACAGGTCGCGAACTCGAGCTCCGCGTGGCTCGGACGCTCCTCGCCGATGTCCGCGTGACAGAGCACGCAGAAATCGTGCGGAAGCGTCACGCCCATCGCACGCGTCGCCGTCGGACGATGCTCCGCATGACACGTCGTGCAGTAGCGCGCGTCGAGCATCGCGGTGCGATCCGCGTTCCGCGGGTCGGTGAACTTCGACTTCGGGTGCGAGTCGCGCGCGGCCTTGAGCGCATCCAAATGACAGCCTTCGCAAGCGGCCTGCATCGCGTCGCGGCCCGCGAACGGGGACGAGTGGCACGCCGTGCACGCGAGCTCGATCTGATAGTGGCCGTCGGTCATCTGCGCCGGCACGAAGATCCTCTTGTCCTCGCCCGTGAGCCGGTACGCGAGCACCGAGACGAGCCCGACGGTCCCCGCAGTCCATACCAGCCAAAGCCGCTTGATGGCGAGTGGCGACATCGGCCGCGATCAGAAGTAGTAGGACGCGAGCACGTGAAAGCAGAGCAGCGCCGGCAACGGCGCGAGCAGCAGCAGATGCGACCAAAGCGCGGCCGAGCGCACGCGCTTCGGAACGCCCGCATAACGTTGCGCGAACGCGGTCGCCCCGCCGCCGACGGCGCCGGCGAGCAGCGACCCGGTGAAGCAGAGCATCAACGCCATGTCGAGATTCGCGCCGAAGCGAAAGCCCGTGTGCGCCGCGAGCACGGCGAGCGCCGCGACGCCGCCCACGACGTGCGCGAGCCGCCACGCCGGAAAGGCGAGCCATTTGAGCCACGCGGCGCGCTTTCGCACCGACACGAGCGACAGCAGAAGCGCGAGGCCGAGCAGCGAGAAGCCCGTGACCTGCTTGAGCAGCGGGTCCGTCCACAGAACGTCCCAACGCGGACCCTGCATCGACGCCACGTACGGGATCCGAGCCGCGAGCGCGACGGCGCAAGCGACGGCCGCGAGCACGCTCGCGCCGAGGAGCATCCGAGGCAGCGGTGGACGCCCGCTTGCGCCGATGAGATCGGTGATCAACGGCCGACACGACCCGCACACGGTCGATGCGCCGGTCCGTTCGGCGAGACCGGCGACGCCGACGGCCCCCGCCTCGAGTGCGGCGTCGAGCGCGCCGCGCGTCACGCGTCGGCACGTACAGACGATCGCATCCGCGGCCCACTCGGCAACGTTCGCGCCGTCGGCGGACCAGAGCGTCCCGCGCTGCGCGAAGCGGGCGAGCTGCCACGGCCAGACGCGCCGACCATCGAGCGCAATGTTCCGGATGCGGGATGCCGAGGCGAACTCGCCGACGGCCACCGCGCCGATCACGCGGCCGCGGTGCACGTTGAGCCGCCGATACACGCCCGGCGCCCGAAAGACGTGCACGTCGAACGAACGCGCGCTGTCGTTGACTTCGCCCAAGCTGAACACCGGGCAGCCGACGACCTTGAGCCGGCTTGCGACCGTCGAGCCCGCGTATTCCGCGCGAATCCCGGCGATGTTGCTCGCGGCGACCGCGGCCTGCTCGAAGCCGGGCTCGACGAGGCCGTAGACGATACCGCGATGCTCCGTGCACTCGCCGACCGCGTAGATCGCGGCGTCGGTCGTCTGCATCCGATCGTCGACGCGAATGCCCCGGCCGATCGCGAGCGCCGCGTCGCGCGCGAGCTCGATGTTCGGCACGATGCCGGCCGCGACGATCACGGTGTCGCACGCGATGTCGACGCCGGTATGGAGGCTCACGGCCTCCGCACGGACGCGGCCGACGATCTGCCGGACCCGCGTGCCGGTGTGCACGTCGATGCCGAGCCGCTCGACGTGCTCGCGAAGAAGCGCGGCGGCTTCGTCGTCGAGCTGATGGAACATGAGCCGGGGCTCGTGCTCGACGACGTGGACGCGGGTGTGGAAACGCCGCATCGCCCTCGCGGCCTCGAGCCCGAGCAGGCCGCCGCCGATCACGACGATCGAACGGCTCGCGACCTGTCGCGCGAGCAGGCGCTCCGCGTCGGCCATGCTGCGGAACACGTGGACGCCGGGCAGCTCGATGCCGGGGATCGAAGGGATTCGCGGCCGCGACCCGGTCGCAAGCACGAGGTGCTCGTAACGCCAGACGTCGCCGCTCGCATCGTGCACGGCCTTCGCCGCCCGATCGATCCGCACGACGCGCCGCCTCGTGATCACGGTGACGTTCGCACGCCCGCGGAGGGCCTCGTCCGTGTAGAGCGCGCCGGCCGGCACCTCGCGCGCAAGGAGCGACGACAAGCGCACGCGGTCGTACGGCCGCCCGGGCTCGTCGCCGAGGACGACGATCGTGCGATGCTCGTCGACGCGGGACAGGCGCTCCGCGAACGCGATGCCGGCCGGCCCCGCGCCTACGACGATGCAATCCGCCGCTCGCACTGCGCGCTCGTAGCCGTCCGATGTAACGATCCGCTCCGGCGTCATCCCTCTCCTTCCGCTTCGCATCCGCTCCGTCGCATCCGCGGGTCCGCCGAAAAAAGAAGCCGCCGAAGCGCTTCCGCTCAGGAAGCGCTTGCGGCGGCTTTGCCAAAGGTCCGGCCTTGGACCCGGGGGGATGCTCGGGTGACGCGCTTCCGCGCGTCACCCGCTGCGTCGATTACAAGCAGCGTGCCAATGTGCCGGAAGCGTGCTAACAGATTGACGAACGCGGAATTTCGGACCTACCCGAGCGCCGAGCGCGATGCGCGCTGCACCATTGCGGTGAGGTCGGAGGCGTGCGCGGCATCGTGATGGAGCGTCGTCACGTGGCATCTCTTCCCGCTCGCGAAACGAAACGCATCCACGTAACATTCTCGAAAAACGCCGACGGGAGGATACGCATGCTTCGAAGACGCACGCTGCTCGAGTCCGCGCTCGCCGCAACCGCCGTCGGCGCGCTCCCCCGCCTCTCGCTCGCGCAGCTGTCGGGCGGGACGAAGATCTTCGACTGTCACGCGCATTTCTATACGAACGATCCCGAGCGATATCCGTTCAACGCGCGCACCGCGCGCTATGGGCCGGAGCGGATGATCGCAAAGGCCATGGCGAATCCGATGACGCCGGAGGTCGTCTTCCGTTTCTGGGCTCGGGCCGGCATCGAGCGCGGGCTCGGCGTGCAGTACTCGAGCACGTACTACACGGACAACAGCTATCTGCTCGACATCTCCGCGCAGCATCCGGATCGGATCATTCCGATCGTGATCCTCGATGCAACGCTTCCCGAAACGCCTCCGACGCTGGAGCGCATGGCGCGCGAGAACCGGATCGCGGGCGTGCGCTTCACGGGCGGCGCCGATCGATCCGGCAACTTTCCGTATCTGACGGACGCGGCCTTCGACGCCTGGGAAGTGTGCGACGCGCTCGGCCTGTCGATCACGCTGATGCCGCTCGGCGGGGCGCCCGGCGCGGCGCTGCCCCGCGTCGCGGAGCTCGCGGCGCGCTTCCCGAACGTCACCGTCGTGCTCGACCACATCGGCTTTCCGGTCTACTCGCGGAGCCCCGACACGTTCGGCTTCACGCCCGAGCATCTCGCGCTCGCGGGAATCGACAACATCGTCTACAAGTACACGACGTTCCTGATCGAGATGCTGCTGTCGGACCAGACGCCCCTCGGCGAGTTCTGCGAGTTCTGCGCCGCGACGTTCGGCGCGGATCACATGATCTGGGGCTCGGACATCGGCAACAGCGAGGTCGACGATCTCGAGTACGTGCAGCACGCGCTCGATTCTGCGGCGGGGCTTTCGCAGGCGGATCGGAGCGCGCTCTTCTACGACACGGCGGCGAGGGTCTTCGTACCGGGCGGCCGCCGCGGCTGACGGCGCCGCCCTGCCGGCGGGCGGCGCGACCTATGAACAAGGCGCTCCGCGCGCGACGGCGCGTGCTTCGGTCGACGCGCGAGAGTCGTCCCGCGCTTCACTCGTCGACGGTGAACCGCCCCGCCGCCTCGCGGTCGCACGGCACGTTCGAAGGCTTCTGCTCCGGCCGGTAATCCCATTGCGCGCGATGGGTCACCGGCACCGCGAGATACTCGGGATCCTCGACGATGGCTTCGTAATCGATGTGCTTGCGATCGGCCGTCAGCGTGAAGCGCTCGACGATGTGCTTCGCGGCGCTCGACGGCAGGTCGAACGAGTAGCCGTCGGGATGCGCTTCGAACCCGATCGTGTCGACGACGAGCGTGTTGCCCTCCCAGCGTCCGATCGAATGGCCGTGCAGCGACGGCTCGAGGTCGGCCGGGTGCTCGGTCCGATCGAGATGGACGATCCGCTCCGCGCCCATCACGTCGAGGCGGAACCTGACCTCGGTCTCGCCGACGTCGACGATCACGGCCGACGGCAGCAGCATCAGCGCGGGCGGCCCGAACGGAATGCACGCCGAGCGCGACGCGTCGCGCGCTTCGCGCGTCGCGTCGATCGCGGCGCGGCCGGCCTCCGTCAGCGGCCACTCGCGCGCGGCCACCGCGAGCGCCGCGAACCCGGTCGCCTGCGGCACCCACGTGCCGGCGAGGCTCGTCGCCTCGGCGGCCCCCGGCGCCGTCGGCGGAATCGCCCGGACGTGCAGCGGGATCGCGGTGCCGTCGGCCTTCGTCAGCAACCAGCCGAGCGCGATGAGGTTCCCGCCCCGCCTGTTCGGCTTCGCGTGCACGACGACGCGCTCGCCGATCTCGACGGCGCTCGAGTCGAACCCGAGCGCCGCCATGTTCGACGCGCCGCCCGCCTCGACCCTGCGCGTCACGGGCTTGCCGTCGGGACCCGCGACCTCGAGCTCGAAATAGACGTGCGGATTGCGCCACGAGACGTCGCTGATCGTGCCCTGCAAGAGCTCGTCGCGGGTCAAGTCGAATTGCGCCGGGCTGTGGTGCGCTGCGGCCGGCAACGCGGCGAGGGTCAGGACGGCAAGCGGGCAGGTACGGACGGCCTTCTTCATCGTTCGAGTCACCACGGCTGACGTACGCGCAAGGATACCGCTATAGTTTCTCGAAAGGACAATCGTCTCAGGGGGAATCATGATCCACGGACGCCGCGCGCTCCTCGCGCAAGCCGCGGTCCTCGTCGCCCTGGCGTGCCACGGCCCCACCGCAAGTGCCCAATCCGGCCCGTCGCCGGAAGCGATCCGCGTCGACCGGCTCGCGCAGAACGTCGAGCGCGCGGAGGCGGTGCGCCACGTGAAGCGCCTGCAGGACACGTACGCGCAGTATTCGCAGTTCGGCCTCTGGGACGAAATGGCCGCGCTCTTTTCCGACGACGCCGTGCTCGTGCGCGGCGACGATACGGTGACCGGCCGCGACGCGATCGCCCAGTATTTCCTCGAGACGTTCGGCCGCGGACGCCACGGGCTCCCGCCCGGAGGGCTGCACACGCAGCTCGCCTTCAGGCCGCTCGTCAACGTATCGGCCGACGGGCAATCGGCGAAGGGCCGCTGGTGGGAGTGGTCGATGATCGGCCGCCACGGCGGCGACGCCGAATGGGCCGGCGGCATCTACGAGAACGAGTACGTGCGCGAGGACGGGACGTGGAAGCTCTCGCGCATGCACTATTACCCGATGGTGGCGGGTCCGTACGAAACGGGCTGGCACAACGTCCACGACGACCAGAAGATCGTGCCGTATCACTTCACCGTCGACGAGACCGGCATACCGGTGCCCGATCTGCCCGACTCCGCGCCGGTGCTCGACGCGACGTCGGATCCCGAAGCGCGCCTCGCGAGTCTCGAGCAGCGGATCGCCGCGCTGAACGACGAGGATCAGGTTCGGAACCTGCAGAACGCATACGGTTATTACGTCGACCGGAAGATGTGGGACGACGTCACCGATCTCTTCAGCTCGGACGGCGTGCTCGAGATCGCCGACGTCGGGATCTACGAGGGCCCGGCCGGCATTCGGCGTGCGCTCGAGCGGATGGGACCCGCAGGGCTGCAGCACGGGGAGCTCAACGATCACATGCAGCTCGACATGATCGTCGCGATCGAGCCCGGCGGGCTCGAAGCGCGCTCGCGCGGCATCGAATGGGGCATGCTCGGCGATGCCGACGACCGTACGGCCTTCTTCACGCTTGCGGTGTTCGTGAACCGCTACGTGAAGGAGGACGGAATCTGGCGGATACGCGAGATGCGCATCTTCCCGATCATGAAGACCGACTACTACGAGGGCTGGGCGAAGAGCGCCGTCGCCGATCCGCCGCCTTCCGCCGCGCACGCGCCCGACCGGCCGGTGCCTACGGGCGACCGGATGACGCCGGGCGCGATCCCGGCCTTCTTCGCGCCGAATCCGGTCACGGGGAAGCCCGTGCGCCTGCCGGACGGCGCAAAGGTCGTCGGCGCCGAGCACCTGCTGCCGGCACCTCGAGTCGCGCGCCAGGCGGAGCCCGAACGCACCCTCGACGCGCGCATCGCCGAAGCCGAGCGGCGCCTCGCAGTGTCGAAGGCATGGGACGGCGCCGAGAACGTGTCGTCCGCGTACGGGGACTACCTCGACGATCTCGATTTCGGCCCGCTCGCGGCGATCTTCGCCGAGAAGGGCAACAAGCAGATCCCGTTCACGGGCTTCTACGTCACGCGCGAGCGGATCGCGGAACGCGACCGTGGCCGCGCTGCGGCGCAGTCGAGCACGCCGCGCCCGCGCACGACGCTCGCGCTGCACCTGCGCACGCAGCCGGTGATCCACGTCGCCCGCGACGGACGCTCGGCGGCGATCCGCACGCGGCTGTTCCAGCCGGGGTCGAGCCGCACGCGTGCGCTCGGGTTCGGCTCCGGGATGTACAACGATCAGGCCGTGCTCGAGAACGGCATCTGGCGCCTGTGGAGCGTCGCGATCGACGAGCACTATTTTCAGTCGGCCGGCTATGCGGGCGGCTGGGCCGGCGTCGAGCCCGCTGACCCGGAGGCGCTGCAGCGGCAAGGCGCCGCGGTCTCGAGCGACTACCCGCCCGACATTCCGCTGACCGAGCTCGGCGAGCGCGAACGCGGCTTTCGCGGCGGCACGGGCCAGACGCTCGCGTGGCCGTCGATCCTGCCAATGTGGTTTCACTATCGAAATCCCGTCTCCGGCAGAGTGCCCGAGCTCTACTGGCCCGACTGCGTGCCGTGCGTGAAGTACCCCGAGACGAGCATGGCGAGCCACGGGTATCTGCTGCCGCCGAACTAGCCGATGCTTCTGCAGCCGCGCGAGAAGCGGACAGGCTCGTTACGAGCCTCTCCGAGCGTCCAGTGCGAACGAAGCGTCTGACGGCTCGCCCGCGTTGCCGCCTTCGACACTCGGCATCTCGAACCGTATCCATCCAATAAGGATTCGCCATGCACACGATAAGGACCGCCCTCGCCTGCCTCGCTTCCGTCGTTCTCCTGGCCGGCACGCCCTCCGCTGCCGACGCGCAGCCGGGAGCGGCACGGACCGACGAGCCTCGTCTCGCGCCGATCAGCGTGTCGGGCGCATACTGGATCGAGCTGTCGCCCGTCGTCGCCGCGGCTCAAAGCTTCTATCCCGAGCCGCTCGTCGTCGGCGAAGGCGGCATCACGCGGATCACCGCGGGCGAGATCGATCTCGCGACGAATGCCGAGACGCAGCTCCTGCGCGAAACGGTCCGAAATCCGGACCTCCGGATCATCATGACGGTGACCGAGAGCTTCTACCGGCTCGTCGGCAGGCGCTCCGCCGGCATCGAGACGCTCGCGGACTTGAAGGGCAAGCGCGTGATGCTGCCGCGGCGAACGTCGGCGAACTATTTCCTCGTCGCGATGCTCGAGACGGTCGGGCTGACCGAGGACGACGTCGAGATCGTCCCGCTGCCGCGTGCCGACGACGTGAAGGTGTCGCTCGACATGATGTCGGACGCCTTGCTCAGCGGCGAGGCCGACGTAATCTCCATCTGGGAACCGGAGCCCGAGGACGCGATCCGGAAGCTCGGCGACGACGCGATCGTCTTTCAGGATCGGAGCGTGTACCGCGAGGTCTTCAACCTGCATGCGACGGCCACGGCGCTCGCCGATCCCGAGAAGCGCCGCTCGATCGTCGCGTTCGTCCGTGCCGTGGCCGACGCGACGGCCGCGCTGCAGGAAGATCCTGCGAAGTACTGGCCGCAGATCTCGAGCGTGATCGGCTACACCGAGGCGCAGATCGCGGACGGCTGGCCCGAGATGGAGTTCCCGATCGAGATCATTCCGGACATGCTCGACGTGCTCGAGGCCGAGGAAGTGTGGGTCGCGAAGGAGCTCGATCGAATGCCGCGCTCACGCGACGAGCTCGCGAAGTTCATCGACCGATCGGTCGTCGAGGAAGCGCTCGCCGGCCGGTGACGAGTCGCGGCGCGCGATGACGGCGGCCGGAGCGCGACGCGCTCCGGCCGCCGTGGACACGCCATCAGTCGTCGAGCGCGACGAATGCGAGCGCGTTGTGGTTGTTCATCGGAATCACGAGCTGGTTCTGGTTCGAGTCGTAGCACATCGATGCTGCGCTCGGGATTCCGGCCGCGATGATCTCCGCCTCCTCGCCCGGACGGATCCGTGACACGCTGCCGAAGCGGACGCTGCTGACGTACTTCGTGCCGTCCGGCAGCACGACGACACCGTCGTTGCCGCTCTCGACCGCGTGCTCCGTCTTGACGAGCCGGCCGCTCGTGTCGAACGTCAGCACCTCGTTGTTCGCGATGTTCACGACGACGATGTTGCCGTCCGGATCGATCGCGACGCCGTTCGGCACGGCGAGCGGCGAGCCGTCGACGAACACCGAGACCTCGCCTCGCGAGGTGATCTTGTAGACGCGCTCCGGCGCACGCGTGTTCGAGACGTAGATCGTGCCGTCCGAGCTCACCGCGATGCCGTTCAGCACGCTCGCCTCCGGCACCTGGAACGCGTCGCGCGGAGCGCCGGTCGCGAGATCGAACGTGCGGACCGTGTCGATGTCCGCGACGTAGAGCAGCCCGCCCTGGATCGCGCTGCCGAGCGGCTGGTTCAGCGTGAGCCCGTCGCGCGTCTCGCCGATCCATTTCGTCGTGTGCACGGTGCCGTCCGGATTGATCAGCGACACGTAGCCGTCGTTCTCCTGCATGTCCTGTGCGACGCCGGCGTTCATCGCGAGGATCAGGTTGCGCTCCGGATCGAACGTGCAGCTCTCGGCGAAGCGGAAGCTGCCGAAGACCTTGACGTTCCCGGTCAGCGGCGTCCACTGTCCGGCTTCGTTGGCCGCACCGAGCGGCTCGCCCGCGCGAAATTGCCCCGATCCCCCTCCGCCCTGCCGCGGTTGCGTGAGCGCGGCCGTTACGGCAATGGAGAGCCCGAGACACACGGGCAGAGCAAGCGTCTTCTTCATGGCGTGATTCCTCGTTCTTCGTTTGCGCCGATTGTTCGATGGATGGCATCCGCTGCCGCGCCCAGTGTAGCCGGGACGACGGCCAGGCGTGACGGTTTCCCGGTGCGAGCCGTCGGGCGCGGAACGAATCTTGCTGCGCTGTCGCCGCTCCGCCCCCGTCCGGGCGTACGCCGGAGCGTTGGCTCCCTACTCCGCGCCCACGGGCTCACATTCGCCGCCTGGACCTTTATGCTGACGGTTATCGCGAGAATCGGAATCGAGGAGCGTGTCCATGACGTCAAGGATCGTGAGGCTCGCGGCCGCCGGCGCGGCGTGTGCCGCGGCCGCAGCCGTCGCCCAGCCGCCGAGCGAGCCCACTCCCGTGCGGAATGAGGACCGGATAGAGACCGCGGAAGGCGCGCCGAACCCGCTGCTCGCGCCGAGCACGCTGCCGCTCGGGTACCCGCCGTTCGACCGCATCGAGGACGGGCACTTCGCCCCGGCGCTCGAGCGCGGCGTGACCGAGCACCTCGCGGAGGTCGAGGCGATCGCATCGAACGCGGAGCCGCCGACCTTCGAGAACACGATCGTCGCGCTCGAACGGTCCGGGCGGCTGCTCGATCGTGCGGCGACGATCTTCTACAACCTCGTTGGCGCCGACACGAACGACGCGCGCCAGGCGATCCAGGCCGAGTTCGCGCCGAAGCTCTCGGCGCACGAGGATGCAATCCGGCTCGACGAGCGTCTCTTCGCACGGATCGAAGCGCTCTACGAGGCGCGCGATTCGCTCGGCCTCGATCCCGAAGCGTCGCGGCTGATCGAGCGGTACTACGTCGATTTCGTGCGTGCGGGTGCGAAGCTTTCCGCCGAGGACAAGGCGCGGCTTCGCGAGATCAACGAGGAGCTGGCACGGCTCGGCACGCAGTTCACGCAGAACGTGCTCGCAGAGGTGAACGCGTCGGCCGTCGTCGTCGACGATCGCGCGTCGCTCGCGGGGCTTCCCGAAGCGTTGATCGAGGCCGCGGCGGACGCGGCCGCGGAGCGCGGGCTCGACGGGAAGTACCTCATCGCGCTTCAGAACACCACCGGCCAGCCGCCGAACGCCTACCTGCACGACCGCGACCTTCGCCGGCGCATCCACGAGGCGTCGATCGCGCGCGGCAGCCGCGGCAACGAGTACGACAACCGCGGCATCATCTCGAGAGTCATCGAGCTTCGCGCCGAGCGCGCGCGGCTCTTGGGCTACGCGAACCACGCCGAGTACGTGCTCGCGGACGAGACGGCGATGACGCCTGCCGCCGTCGACGAGATGCTGCTCGCGCTCGTGCCGCCGGCGATCGCGAACGCGCGGCGCGAAGCCGAGGCGCTGCAGGCGATGATCGACCGCGAGCAGGCCGCGAAGGGTGAGCCGTCGTTCGAGCTCGAGCCGTGGGACTGGGCGTACTACGCCGAGAAGGTGCGGCAGGCGTCGTACGATTTCGACGAGTCGGAGTTGAAGCCCTATCTCGAGCTCGACAGCGTGTACAAGAATGGCGTGTTCTACGCGGCCGAGCGGCTCTACGGCATCCGCTTCGAGGAGCGGGACGACCTGCCCGTCTACCACCCGGACGTGCGCACGTTCGACGTCTTCGACGCGGACGGGTCGCACCTCGCGATCTTCCTCCTCGATCCTTATGCGCGGCCGTCGAAGCGCGGCGGCGCTTGGATGAATGCGTACGTCGCCCAATCGAAGCTCCTCGACGAGCGGCCGGTCGTCGCGAATCACCTGAACATCCCGAAGCCGCCGGCCGGCGAGCCGACGCTCCTCACGTGGGACGAAGTGACGACCGCGTTCCACGAGTTCGGCCACGCGCTGCACGGCATGTTCTCGAACGTCACGTATCCGTACTTCGCCGGGACCCGCGTGCCGCGCGACTTCGTCGAGTTTCCGTCGCAGGTGAACGAGATGTGGGCGGACTGGCCGGAAGTGCTCGCGAACTACGCGCGCCACTACGAGACCGGCGAGCCGATGCCGCAGGATCTGCTCGACAAGGTGCTCGAGAGCGCGAAGTTCAACCAGGGCTTCGCGACGACGGAGTATCTCGCCGCCGCGCTGCTCGATCAGAGCTGGCATCGGCTCGCGCCGGACGAGGTGCCGGCGGCTGACGACGTGATGGCCTTCGAGGCAAGGGCACTCGAGGCGAACGGCACGAGCTACGCGCCCGTGCCGCCCCGCTATCGCACGCCGTACTTCAGCCACATCTTCGGCGGCTACGCCGCGGCGTACTACTCGTACATCTGGTCCGAGGTGCTCGACGCGAACACGGTCGAGTGGTTCAAGCAGAACGGCGGCCTCACGCGCGCGAACGGCGACCGCTTCCGTGCGACGCTGTTGTCGAGGGGCGGCAGCGTCGAGGCCCTCGACCTCTTCCGCGATTTCGCGGGCCACGAGCCGCGCATCGAGCCGCTCCTCGAGCGCCGCGGGCTCACGCCGACCGCCGACGACACCGCCGCGCCCGAGCAAGGCGACGGATCCGACGGCTAGAATGAAAAATCGGGGTCAGAGCCCGATTTCACACTGCGATTTGGGTCAGAGCCCTTTTACCGAGTCTAAGGGCTCTGACCCCGATTTCCCGGGGAGGACGACAAGAATGAGAAGGTTTTTGGTCGCGCTGACCGCGGCCGCGCTCGGCGTCGGCGCGCTCGCAACTGCAAGCGCGCAGCCGCGTGGGCCCGTACGCGAGATCATCCACATCACGGGCGATCTTTACCGCGCGCGTAACGGCAACTGGTACACGATCTTTCTCGTGACGCCGGACGGGATCATCCTCGGCGATCCGATCAACCCGGGATTCGCCGAGTGGCTCGCGGGCGAGCTCGACCGGCGCTTCGGCGTGCCGGTGCGCTACGTCGTCTACAGCCACAGCCACTTCGACCATGCGGCAGGCGGCGCCGTGTTCGCCGACACGGCCCTCTTCATCGGACACGAGAACATGCTGCGGAACATGGACGGCCGCTATCCGCAGATGCCGGGCGACATGATCGATCGCGACAACAACGGCCTGATCGATCAGGACGACATCATGATTCCGACGAACGCGGCCCCCGGCGTCTGCGGCATGGGACCGAACTTCATCGCGCAGTACGACAAAGACGGCGACGGCGCCCTGACGCCGGCGGAGCTCCAGGCCGACATCGTGCGGCCGAGCATCGTCTACTCCGACCGGATGCAGATCGAGCTCGGCGGCAAGCGCGTCGAGCTCCTCCATCCGGGGCTCAACCACTCGGACGACGCGACGGTCATGTACTTCCCGGCCGAGCGCGTCGTGTTCGCGACCGAGTTCCTCGCGGACGCGCTCGTCACGGACAACATCTACTCGCTGCCGAGCGCGTGCGGCCCGTTCGACGGCAGCCCGATGTCCGAATGGATCCGCTCGTACGAGAGCGTCGAGGCGCTCGATTTCGACGTGCTCGCCGGCGGCCACGGCGCGCTGTTCGACAAGGCGGCCGTCACGGCGACGCGCGAGTACTTCGAGGACCTGAAGGCCGCCGTGTCGGCCGGCATGGCCGAGGGCAAGTCCCTCGACGAGCTGAAACGCACTCTCGAGCTGCCGAAGTACCGCGACTGGGTGAACTACGACCGGCTGCGCGAGAAGAACATCGAAGCCGCGTACTTGAACCTCAAGCTCTATCGCTGATCACACGCTTGCACGGCGCGCGCTGGCCGGCCACGCCCGTGCTACGCTACCGACACCGGTAGGAAGCACGAGCGGATTCGCAATGAGCCGACGACGCGTGATCGCCATTCTCGTCTTCGCGATCCTCGCGAGCCCTCTGCGCGCAGAGCTCGCGGCGCCGAACGCCGCCGGCGTCGCGATGGGGCACCTGCACTACGTCGTGCGCGACGTGGACGCGAACAAGCGCTTCTGGATCGCGCTAGGCGGCGAGGAGAGGCGCATCGGCGACGACGACGTGATCGCCTTCCCCGACGTGCTCGTCTTTCTCACCGAAGGTGAGCCGACGGGCAACACCGAGGGTTCCGTCGTGAATCACGTCGCGTTCCGCGTGCGCTCTATTGCGGACATCGAGGCCGCGGGATTCGCCGTCACGCATCTCGAGCAGTTTCCCGGAGTGTCCTACATCTACACGCCCGAGGGCGAGCGCATCGAGCTCTTCGACGACGAGCTCGCGACGAATCTCGGCTTCACGCCGCAGGGTCCGACGTCCGAGCCGTCGGTCGAGCGCCACAACCGCAAGCTCGAAGCGCCGATCGTCTCGCATCACGTTCACCTCTACGTGCCGGACGGCGAAGTCGAAGCCGCACGGGACTGGTACGCGGCGCATTTCGGCGGCGTGCCGGGCATGCGCTGGCGCTACGTCGCTGCGGACCTTCCCGGCATCAACTTCAATTTCTCGGCTGCAGCGGAGCCGCTGCTCCGAACGCGCGGACGAATGCTCGATCACATCGGCTTCGAGATCGCGAATCTGGAAGCGTTCTGCGCGGCACTCGAGGCGCGCGGCGTGACCCTCGACGTCCCGTACTCGCGCTCGGAGTCGGGCATCGCCCGCGCGTACCTGACCGACCCGTGGGGCACGTACATCGAGCTGACCGAAGGACTGCGGGGACGTCGACCCTGACGGGACGGCGGCACGCGTGCTCGACGCGTCGGTGCGTCAGCTCCTCACGTTGATCGAGTACCCGCCGTCGACCGCGAGCTTCGCGCCGTTGATGTAGCTCGCGCGGTCCGACGCGAGGAACACGACCGCATCGGCGACCTCCTCCATCGTGCCCCAGCGTCCCGAGACGATCCCCCACTCCGCGCACGTGCGCTCGAGGAACGCCTGCTTCGTCTCGCCGCGCTTGCGCGCCGAGGCCTCCGCCCACGATTCGCGCCATTCGGTCGCGATCAGCCCCGGGATCACCGCGTTCACGGTGATCCTCGCAGCGGCGAGATCCGCGGCGAGGTACGACGTGACGTGATTCATCGCCGAGTTGTTCAGGCCGTGCGTCAGCGCGCTCGTCAGCACGCTCGAGCCCGCGATGCCGCTGATGTTGATGATGCGGCCGGTGCCGTCCGTCGGCATGTATGGGATGACACACTGCGTCGCGCGCAGCATGCCGAGGATCTTCGTCTCGACGTCGTCGCGCCAATCGCCGTCCGGCCACGTGATTTGACGCTCCGGCCGCTTGATCGGACCGCCCGCGTTGTTCACGAGGATGTGCAGCGTGCCGAGCTCCGCGTGCGCGCGCTCGACGGCGGCACGCACGGCCGCGGCATCGCGAATATCGGTCGGGATCGGCAACGCGCGCACGCCGGTACGCGCTTCGATCTCGCTCGCCGCCGCCTCGAGCACGTCGACGGTCCGCGCGAGAAGCGCGACGCGCACGCCCTCGCGCGCGAGCGCCATCGCGATCGCCTTGCCAATGCCCTTGCTTGCGCCCGTGACGAGCGCCGCGCGACCGTGTAACCCCAGCTCCATCCGGACACCCTCCGCTTCGGCCGAAGTATAGCGACGCACGACGAGCGTGACGAAAAGGCCGCGCGGGTCGGCAGATGCGACATCGATCGCCTATACTGCCGCGTCACCGCACGCGTTGGAGATTCCGAAAGCAACCCGATCATGGCCCGCCGACCGCTGAAGAAGAAAGCACGCAAGACGTGGAGCCCCGGCGACTACGAGGCCGAGCTCGTCCGCCTCCTGAAAGGCAATCGACGCGAGGCCGAGCGGATGATCGCGGAGGAGATGGAGCGGTCCCCGACGCTGTCGCGCCAGGGCGCGGCGCTCGCGCTCGTGACCCGTATCCGGCACGAGCGCGCGCCGTACTCCCGAAGCCTCTGACGCACGCGCTTCAGCCCCGCGGGCCGTTTTTGACAGCCCGCGGAAGCGTTGCCTATCCTCAGACGTTTCGATCAGGAGCGCCGCGGAAGGCGCGATCACAGAGAGGGATTTCACCGTGAACACTCGATACGGAGCGTTGAGCACGTTGTCGGCGGCTGTAGCGCTCGCGGTATGCTCGGGCGCGGCGGCGCAGCAGCCGGGCGCGCATGCGGGCAAAGCGGATTCCGGCGCCTATACGGTGCCGCGCACGCCATGGGGCGATCCGGACCTGCAGGGCAAGTGGCCGCTCGACTCGGTCGGGCAAACGCCGATGCAGCGTCCCGTGGAGCTCGGCGAGCAGGCCTACCTCACCGACGAGCAGTACGAGGCCGCGCTCGCGGCGGCGGCCGATCTCGCGGCGAACTACGCGCGGGAGCAGGCCCAGAACCGACTCGGCTCCGGCCATTGGTTCGAATGGGGCAAGCCGCTGCGCCAGACGTCGCTGATCCTCGAGCCGGCCGACGGACGCATCCCGCCGTTGACCGAAGAGGGCAAAGCACGGGCCGCGGCGATGAAGAGCAGCTGGACCGGAGAGATCTTCACCGACATCTCGGACTTCAACGCGCTCGACCGCTGCATCACGCGCGGGCTGCCCGCGTCGATGGTTCCGTTCCCGTACAACAACGGCGTCGAGATCTATCAGACGCCGGGCTACGTCGTGATTCGTCTCGAGCTGATTCACGAGACGCGGATCATTCCGGTCGACGGCCGTCCGCCGCTGTCCGAAGAGATCCGTCATTGGATGGGCGAGTCGAGGGGCCGCTGGGAAGGCGATTCGCTCGTGATCGAGACGACGAACTTCAACGGCCTTTCGCCGATGGTCATCGTCGGGCCGAGCAATCCGCCGATCCCGACGAGCGAATCGCTGCGAATGACCGAGCGGCTGACGCGCACCGGTCCGAACACGATCCAGTACGAAGCATGGATCGACGACCCCGTCGTTCTCACGGCGCCGTTCAAGCTCGAGTTCCCGTGGACGCGCAACGACGGCTACAAGATCTTCGAGTACGCGTGCCACGAGGGCAACACGGTCGTCAGGAACTACATCGAGACCACCGATCCGCGCTTCGTCGGCGAGGAGAATGCGGGCACGAACTTCCCGGTCGAGGAATGGCTCCGCATGACCGTCGACCGGTTCATGGAGCAAGAAGACGACTGACCGCTGCGCGCGGGCGGTCGTTCGACCGCCCGCGCCGCCGGCCCTCGAAGCCCTCCTCGAGACCTCCCCCCGCCGCGCGCAAGCCGGCACCCGGCGCCGCTGCAAAACGCTACCTGGAAGAGCGCAAAATTTTCCTACCGCCGGCAACTGGGCTACCGCTATAAAGTGCATGCGGCATGCATGGAAGCCGCTGCACAGATGGGAAAGAACCAGGAGTACCGCCGTGAAGTTCGGACGCATGTTCATCGGTAAGCACACGGAGCTCGCCCGCCCGGTAAATCCGGTGGACGAAAACCTGATGCGGCGTATCGCGGAGGCAAAGCAACGGCTGATCGAGCGAAACATCGAGCCCGTGCCGCTGCTGCGCGTGAAGCCGACGGTCCGGCCGGTGCACGCGCACCGATAGCCGACCCATCGCAGGTAACCGATAACGAGCAGGCCGCCCCCGGTCACCGCTCCTCGGCCGAGGCGGCGGCCTGCTCTCCGCACTTGCGCGTCGACGGACACCTTCCCACCCCATACCCTCCGAAAGCAGCGCGGGCATGATTCTTGCTCTTGCGTGAGCAAGAATGAACGAGAACCCCGTCGCGCGGGCCGGCACGCCGGTCGTAACGCAAACGCCGACACGTGAACGCGACCGTCGCCGCCGCGGCGACATTGCGTCGGCGATAGTGTCCCGTATTCGCATCGTCTCTTGCGCCCGGTCGGCGACGCGCTTCGCTTGTCTCGCCGTCGCGTTTCTAACGTCGGCCGCCGCCACGGCCGACCTCGTCTTCACGAGCCGGCCGCCGCTCGATGCGAGCGTCGACCAACCGTACGCCTACACGATGACGGCGGCGGACGACGACGATCGCCGCGGTCCGGGGCCTGGCTTGCGGTTCCTCGCGCTGCAGCAGCCGTCATGGCTCGAGCTCGATCGCGACCGGCTCGTCGGCACGCCGCGCGAGAGTGACGTCGGCGAGCACCGCGTTCGGCTGCTCGCCCGGCGCAGGGGCGAGACCGCGACGCAGGACTTCACGATCACGGTCCATCCCCGCGCTCCCGCGCCGCCTGCTCCCGGCCCTCCGCCGGGGGCACCCGCAACCGCCGACCTCGCCGCGTCCGTCACGGTCTCGCCGAATCCGGTGCTCGTCGACGCACCGCACGCGTGGACGGTGCGGGCAAGCCACGTCGGCGGCGCCGATGTCGCGAACGTCGAGCTGTCGATCAGGTTCGACGGCCCGCCGTCATACCGCATCGAGAACGTTGCGGATGCGGCATGCGCGCCGGGCACGGCAGCCGCGATCACGTGCCGCTGGTCGTCGCTCGCGCGAGGCACGTCGCGAGCCGCGACGCTCGAAGGCCGCGCTGCCGAGCCGGGAACGATCTCGGCATCGGTGACGGTCTCGATCCTCGACCAAGGCGTCGTCGACACGGTCCGCGCCAACGACCGCGCAACGGCCGGGCTCGACGTCGCCGAGACGATCCCGGTCCGGCCGATCCAGACGCTCGCGGCGCCCGGCGCTCGCGGCGTCGCGGTCGCGGACTTCGACGGCGACGGCCGCGACGATCTCGCCGTCGCCGCGACCGACGCCGTCCTCGTCTTCACGAATTCGCCCGACGACCACGGCCGGCCGTTCGGCGCCGCCCCGACCGCGGTCGGTGCCGGCGCAGGCGGCGCAGGCATCGCGGCCGCGAAGCTCGACGCGGACGCCGGCATCGACGTCGTCGTCGCGAGACCGAATGCCGCGAGCGTCGTGCTGTTCCGCACGACGGACGGATTCGAAGCCGTCGAGCTCGAGAATTTCGCCGGCGCGCGCACCGTAGCGATCGGCGACGTCGACGGCGACTCGCTGCCGGACGTCGTGCTCGCGAGCGACGCAGCGACGGTCGTCTATCGGAATCTCGGCGGACGGGTCTTCGCCGCGCCCGAGACGGTCGTCGCAACCGGCGGCGTCGCGCTCGGCGCAGCGGACCTGACGGGCGAAAGTCGCGCCGAGATCGTCGTCGGCGCACAAGGCATCGACGTGTATCGGCGCAACGGCGACGGCTACGTGCTCGCGGCATCGGCCGCGGCGGCGTCCGCGTCGTCCGTCGCGCTTGCCGACGTCGACGGCGATGCGACCGCCGATCTCGCCGTCGGAGATCGATCGGAGGCGGATCGCGTGTTCCTCACCCGAAGCGGTGCATCCCTCGCGTTCTCGCCCGCGGCAAACCTCGATCCGTCCGAGACCGCAGGCGTGCTCCTCGCGGACTTCGACGTCGACGGCAGAGTCGACGTCGCGACGATCGGCGCGAGCGGCATCCATCGCGTTCATCGGCACGACGGCGCGGCACCGCCCGGCTTCGCTCCGTTGCAGCAGCCGTTCGCGGGCGCTCGAAACCCGCTCGGCTCGGCGAGCGGCCTGTTCGACTTCGACACGATTCCCGACGTCGCCGTCGTCATCCGCGACGGCGTCGAGATCTTCATCAACGTCGGCCAACCGCTACCGCCCGGCGCACCGAGGCTCGTGCTGAACGGCGACGCGACGGTCGTTCTGACGGTCGGCGACGAATACGTCGACCCCGGCGCGAACGCATTCGACGACGTCGACGGCAACCTGACCGATCGCATCGTCGTCAGCAATCCGGTCGACACGAAGACGATCGGCTCGTACGTCGTGACTTACGAGGTCGAGGACAGCTCCGGCAACAGAACGACGGCGACCCGGACCGTCGAGGTGCAGGCGCGAGCCGCGACCGGCGGCGGCGGAGGCGGCACGATCGGGCTCGACCTGCTCGCGCTGCTCCTCGTTCCACTTGCCGCGCGCAGGCTGTGGCTCCCGTGACGAAGAACCGGGCTCGACGAGCCCGGTCCCTTCTCCGCGTGTTACGACTTCGTCAAGGCCCGGGCTGGACCGACAGATCCGCGCGCATACGCAGCATCTGCGTTTCCGAGTGGTCGACGAGCGCATCGCCGCGCAGCATCAGCTGCTGCGCCCCCTCCTCGCCGAGCGCCTCGACGAGCGGGGAAGGCCCGTCGAGGACCTGCCAGCCCGGCAACGGCACGGCGTAGACCCACGTCCGCCCCTCGGTTCCGAACATCAGCTCGGTCGTGTAGACCGCGTCGATATCCGCCTGCTTCAACGCGGGAAGGAGCTCGTCGCGGACGAAAGCCTCGTACTCGCGCGTCTTGCCGGCCATCACCGTATCGCTGATCAGCATCAGGAGCTCGCCCGACTGCTGCGCCTGCTCGGTCGGAACGGCCTGCTCCGTCGGAATGATCGACAGCTCCGGACGCAAGCGCCCGATGATCACCGTGTGAGAGTCGATCGTGCCTCCGATACGGTTCAGCCAGTTCGCCCATTCGACGGGCTCCATCGGCGGCTGCTCCATCTGCGCCAGCGACGCGAACGAGTCGAGCTCCGTCACGAGGTGGTACGTGTTCATGTCGCCGACCTCGACGCTCCATGCCGTGAAGCCGGGCCGCCCCGATTCCTGTATCGCCGCGCGCAGCTCCTTGATGAGCCCCTCGAACTCGCCGACCTGATCGGGCTTGACCTCGAGGACCCGCACGCCCATCAGCATCGGCTGCGCCTGCTGCTGCGCAGGCGGCTCCGCACGCGCGATCTCGACGTCTCCCTGCTGCGGAGCGATGCCTCGAGACTGCTGATCCGCTGCGCCGGGCTGCTGCCCCGGCTGCGGCGGCTGCTCCGCGGGTTGCCGACCCGGCACCTGCTGCTGCGGCTGCTGCGCGCCCGGCTGCGGCGCGGGCTGCTGAGCGAGCACGACTGACGAAGACAACACGATCGCGAGACCCGTCAACGAAGAGTTGAGAACGCGTCGTGAGCCGATACGTTCGACGATCATCGCTGTGCCCTCTTGTGAGCGTCGGCTGCCTGCTACCGATGCGAGGCAGGCGAACGCGGGTGGTGTGGGACTGAGCTTCGGCAGCCCGGCCGTCTTGGGTCCTTCGAGCGACGGCCGTCGCTCGGAGGAAGCGAGGACCCGTGGCTTTCCGCCCCCGCCTTTCGGTCGAGTTCGGCTTTGTCGTCGACAGCGTACGCCGGGCCTCGACGAGCGACAAGGACGCAATAAGGATGCCGAACGCGGCGGCGCGCGCGACGAGCGCACGATCGCGGCTCGCCTTGATGGAGCATCGCCTACGCGCTATAAAGACGCTCGCGCAGGGCCGGCATCGCGGCCGCCGTTTCGCACTCGCTTCCCGTTCCAACTCACGGACGCCACGCATGACCGAGGCTCGTGCCTCCAGGCCAGTACTGGAATTCAAGGGTCGAATGATGACCCTGACGATTCTTCGACTGATGCATTCTTCGGTCGAGCTGCTCGCACGCGAGGTCGACCGGCGCGTGAAGGAGGCACCCGGGCTTTTCAAGCAGCTGCCGGTCATCATCGACGTGTCCGAGGTCGCGAGCACCGATCTGCACGCGGACCTGCCCGGCTTCGTCGAGCTTCTGCGCACGCGCGGCCTCGTGCCGATCGGCATTCGCGGCGGCGACTCGCGCTTTCGGGAAGCGGCCTTCACCGCGGGGCTTTCGGTTTTCTCGAACAAGCATCTGCCGGATGCCTCGACGGGCGACCAGGAGTCGGAACGCGAAGGCGGCGCGCGCTCGCCCGGCAACGGCGGAAAGCCGCGCTCGGCAGCCGACGCCGCACGCAGAGAGTCGCGCGCCGCCGGTGACGATGCGCCGGCGCCCGCCGTGGGCAGCCTCACGGTGACGCAGCCCGTTCGCTCGGGACAGCAGATCTACGCGCGCGGCACCGATCTCGTGATCCTCGCGGCCGTCAGCCCGGGCGCCGAGGTCCTCGCGGACGGCCACGTGCACGTCTACGGCGCGCTGAACGGCCGCGCGCTCGCGGGCGTGCGCGGCAACACGAACGCGCGGATCTTCTGCAAGAGCTTTCGCGCCGAGCTCGTATCGATCGCAGGAATTTACGGGCTCAGCGAGCAATTCGACGCATCGCTCGTAGGCATGCCGACGCAGGTGTCTCTGCAGGGCGACACGCTGCGCATCGAGCGGCTTTGAGCGGACACTAACGCGGCCGCCGTCGCTGGCCGGGGTCATTCACCGAAGGAACAGGACTAAAGTGGCAAAGATCATCGTGGTCACTTCCGGTAAGGGGGGCGTCGGCAAAACGACCACCAGCGCCGCCATCGGGGTCGGGCTCGCGCAGGCGGGCCACAGGACCGTCGTCGTCGACTTCGACGTCGGCCTGCGCAATCTCGACCTGATCATGGGCGTCGAGCGGCGCGTCGTCTACGACTTCGTGAACGTCATCAACAACGAGGCCACGCTGCATCAGGCGCTGATCCGCGACAAGCGCGTCGACAACCTGTCGATCCTCGCTGCCTCCCAGACGCGCGACAAGGATGCGCTGACGGACGAAGGCGTCGAGCGTGTCCTGACCGAGCTGTCAAAGGATTTCGACTACGTGATTTGCGATTCCCCGGCCGGCATCGAGCGCGGCGCGCTGATGGCGATGTACTTCGCCGACGAGGCGATCGTCGTGACGAACCCCGAGGTCTCGTCCGTGCGTGACTCGGACCGGATCCTCGGCATCCTGTCGAGCAAGACCCGCCGCGCCGCGAACGGCGAGCCGAAGATACGCGAGCATCTGCTGCTCACCCGCTACTCGCCGGAGCGCGTGCGCCGCGGCCAGATGCTGAGCGTCGACGACGTCAAGGAAATCCTCGCGATCGAGCTGCTCGGCGTGATCCCGGAAAGCCAGTCGGTGCTGAACGCGTCGAACGCCGGCATCCCGGTGATTCTCGACGAGGACTCGGACGCGGGCCAAGCGTACCGGGACGCCGTGGCTCGCCTGCTCGGCGAGGAGCGTCCGCACCGGTTCCTCGAGCCCGAGAAGAAGGGCTTTCTCGGCCGCCTGTTCGGGAGCTGAGGATAATGAGCCTGCTCAGCTATTTCCGTGCTCAACGCAAGCAGCGCACCGCGAGCGTCGCGAAGGAGCGTTTGCAGATCCTGGTCGCGCACGAGCGCGCCGCGCGCAACGGCCGCGACTGGCTCCCGAAGCTGCAGGACGAGCTGATCGCGGTGATCAAGAAGTACGTCGACATCGACCGCGACGCGGTCCAGTTCCAGCTCGACCGCGAAGGCAACTGCGACATCCTCGAGCTGAACATCACGCTGCCCGATCGTTGAGCGGCCTGCCGTCGCGGTCGGCCGCTGCGATCGGCCGTCCCGATCGGCCATCTTGATCGAAACGAGGCGCTCGGGTTGCCGAGCCCCGGCCGCCGCCGCAGAATCTACGCGATGAACGCGTGAGCGACCGGAGTCCACAATGAGCTACATGCTGCTGATCATCGAGCCGTCCGGCCAGCGCGCCGAGCGCAGCGAGGCCGAAGGCCGCGCCCTCTACGAGAACATGATGAGGTTCAGCGACGAGCTGAAGGCGCAGGGGCTGCTGAAGATCAGTCAGTCGCTGAAGAGTGATTCGGCCGGCGTCCGGGTCGAGGTCCGAAACGGCAAACGCGTGACCCACGACGGGCCGTTCGCCGAGACGAAGGAGATCGTCGGCGGTTTCTTCCTGCTCGATTGCAACAGCCGCGAGAAGGCCGTCGAGATCGCGGCGCGATGCCCGGCCGCGCAGTGGGCGACGGTGGAGGTCCGCGAGCTGGGCCCCTGCTTCATGTAAACGTGTCAGACACCTTTTTCGCGTAGGCGAAAAAGGTGTCTGACACAATTAACCGAAAGGGCTCAGCCCCCCGGACGGCTCTGACCCCTGATGGCTACGCCGCCTCGAGGATGATGTTGCCGACGGCCGTCGACGACGCCGGCACATGGTAGAAGCGGTAGACCTCGCGGACGCGGTCGCCGAGCGCGCCGCGCATGATCAGCCACATCACGAGCTCGATCGCCTCCGCGCCGGCCTCGCGCAGGTACTCGATCGGCGGAATCCGCGCGAGCCCCTCGGGATCGCGGGTGAGGCCGTCGAGGAACGCCGTGTCGAATTCCTTGTTGATCAATCCGGCACGCGGCCCCTGGATCTGGTGCGACATGCCGCCGGTGCCGAAGATCACGACGCGCAGATCCTCGTCCCAGCTCTCGACCGCCTTCTTGATCGCCTTGCCGAGCTGGTAGCAGCGATTGCCGGTCGGCGCGGGATACTGAATCACGTTGACCGCGAGCGGAATCACCCGCAGAGGCCAGGCCTTCGGCTGACCGAACATCAGCGTCATCGGCACGGTCAGGCCGTGATCGACCTGCATCTCGTTGCAGATCGTGATGTCGAACTCGTCGAGGACCAGCGACTGGACGAGGTGCGCCGCGAGCTCAGGATATCCCTTGACCGGCGGCACCGGCCGCGGCCCCCAGCCCTCGTCCGCGATCGGAAACTCTTCCGCGCAACCGATCGCAAAGGTTGGAATGATCTTGAAGTCGAACGCATTGACGTGATCGTTGTAGACCACGATCGCGACGTCGGGCGCCGTCTCGGCCATCCACTTCTTCGACGGCTCGTACCCCTTGAACAGCGGCACCCAGTACGGCTCGCCGGTGCGTCCGTTGTCGACGGCGGCGCCGATCGCCGGGGTATGGGACGTGCCGACGCCGGCAATGATCCTCGCCATCAGTGCTCTCTCCTCTCCGATTTCGACCGCCAGCCGTCCGGCGATCGGCCGCCGGCCAGCATCATCTTCACGTATTCTTCTTCGGGAACGCCGACCATCTGCGACGCCATGTACTGGTAGGACTTCTTGTCCGTGAACGCGAGCTTCGCGAGCGCGTACGACACGCCGCCGAGCTCGAGCAGCCTGTTCCAGTCGCGTTTCACGACCGCCTCGCGCTGTTCCTCGGTCATCGGAAACTTCATGAGGTACTTGCGCTCGTCGGCGAGAAACTCCTCCCGGTTCTCGGGCTTCATCAGGGAGTAGAGAAACTGGTTCAAGTGATAGCCCTTCCGGGCTCGCTCGGCGTCGAAGACCCAGGTACCCGGGATGTCCTCGTACTCTTCCGGTTTCTTGCTCATCGTCGAACTCGCTGTATGCGGCATATGCCGCGTTCGTTTCGCGGCCGGAACGCGTGCTCGCGCCCGGGCACCCGCGGGGGCGGCAGTAAACCCGCTGGCCGGAGGCCGTGTCAACACGCAGTGACCGAAAATGCAGGCCGCCGTCGCCCGATCGGAAGCCACGGAGCATGCAGCCAAAAGGATAGGACCGCCAATAGCGCGACGCATTCCGCCGCCGGGCTTCGTAGTAAGATGGCTTCATCGACGCGCTCCTCCGGGGAGGTTGCGATGCGATTCTCGCCGCCCGCAAGTGCGGCGAACGCCGTGGCATGTCTCCTGGCCGCGATCGCCGGGGAGGGCTTCGCGCAGGCCGATGCCCGTCTCGAGCCGAGCGATTCTTCCGCCCGGGGCCGGCTGTCGTCGTTCCTCGAGGCCAGGGCTCTCGCCGAGCGCCGCCGCGCGGCGATCGAGGCCGAAATCTCGGCCAACGGCCCCTACTCCCCTGCGCTGGTCGACAAGCTCAATGCGCTCGCGTTCCTCTATCGCGAGATCGGCGAAGAGGAGCTCGCCGTGCAGAGCCTCAGGCAGGCGCTGCAGATCGTGCGGGCGAACGCGGGACTCTTCTCGCTCGACCAGGTTCCGCTGATGCTCCAGCTGATCGACGGAGAGCGGACTCTCGGCAACGCAGCGGCCGTCGCGGAGCTCGAAAGTCAGCTGCTCGGCCTCGCATACCGTCACCCGAACGACTTGCGCTCCGCCGACATCCTGCGACGCGCCGGCGATCGGCAGGTCGAGCTGTTCCAGCTGTACGTCGACCGCGCTCTGCCGCCGCAAATCACGATCGAAGTCGGCCCGGAGATGGCCGGACGCCGGCCCCTGCCGCCCGCCCGGTCGGCCGCGATCGGTGCCGAGAAACTCTACCTCGACGCGATCGCCGTGCTCCATCGAACCGGCGCGTTCGACCATGAGGCGCTGCCGGAGCTCGAGAGGAAGCTGGTCTCCACCTATTACACCGAGCGGACGCAGACCGGGCCGGACCGCGGGCGCATCGAGGCGATCGAGAGACTCGGCAGGCAGGCTTACGAGCGGCTGATCGCGTACGCGGCGGCGGGGAGCGGCACGCTCGAAGAGCGAGCACGAGCGCTCGTCGAGCTCGGCGACTGGGAGCTCGTGTTCACGAAGAATGCCACGGCGCTCGACCGCTATCGCGAGGCGTACGCAATGCTCGCCGACGCAGGGGGGCACGACGCCCTGCTCGCCGAGCTCTTCACGCCCGATACGCCGATCGCGCTCCCGACGTTCGTGCCGAACCGCTTCGTTCCGCCGTCGACGAGCGACGCGCGCTACGTCGAGCTCGAGTTCGACATCAGCAAGTATGGTAAGACCCGCGCGATACATGTGACCGACCTGAACGGCGACGAGGCGGAGCAGGCGGCGCAAGCCATGATCCGAACGATCGCACGCCGCCGGTTCAGGCCGATGCTCGTCGACGGCGAGCCGATGCGTGCGTCGTCGGTCGTCGTCCGCTACGGCTTCTGAGCGCGGCGGCGATCGATCGTCGCGGCAGGCCGCCCGCCCGGCGCAGCTGCCGGCCGCGGCCGTGCGGCCGTCGAGTACAATCGCAGCCGGTCCGCCGACCCCGCGCGCCGGCACCTGCAGGGTGCAGCGCCGTCGGTCCGCGCGGCGTTTCATGCCGGACGGAGGATTCGATTCGATGCGATGCCCCCTGACCCTGCGCGTCGCCGCGCCGCTCCTGCTGCTCGCGCTCAGCGCTTGCGAGTCCGACACGCGTACCGGGCCCGCGACGTCGAACGACATCGGCTCGCCGCCGGGCGAGCAGACCCGGGCCACCCAAACGACGGAGAACGCGGCAAGCGCCGGGACGCCGATCCCGCATACGCTCGTGCCGCTGCCCGGCAAGGAGGGCCAGGTCCCGGTCCTGACTCGCGCATCGACGGTCGTGCTCGAGACGACGCTCGGCAGCGTCACGATCGAGGTCTATCCCGAGGCCGCACCGAATGCCGCGGAGCGCTTCGTCCAGCTCGTCCAGTCCGGGTTCTACGACGATACGCCGGTGCTGCGCGTGATTCCCGGCTTCGTCGCGCAGTTCGGCATCAACTGGCGCGCGCCGCATCGCGGCTGGCGGGACCGGCCTTTCGACGACGACCCGACGCTGTTCGCGCTCGAGCGCGGCACGCTCGCGTTCGCGAAGGCCGGTCCGAACACGAACTCGACGCAGGTGTTCATCAACTACGTCGAGAACAATCGCCTCGCGGCGCCGGAATACAACTTCACGGTGTTCGGCAAAGTCGTCGACGGGATGGACGTCGTCGATGCGTTCGTGCCGCTCGAGCTCGATCAGGGACGGCTGTGGGGCAACGGGGCGGACTATATCGAGTCGCTCGACGTCAAGCCGACGATGATCGAGCGCGCCTACGTGCGCTGAGCTGCGTCTGCGCGCCCCGCGCGCAGGCGCATCCGCGTCAGTAGCCGAGCCGACGGCTCGCGATCTCCGCGCCGGCCGACAACGCCTCGAGCTTCGCCCACGCGATCTGCGGATGCACGCGCAGGCCGAGCCCGCAGTCGGTGCCGGCGATCACGTTCTCGCGGCCGACGAGCTCCGCGAAGCGCACGATGCGGTCCGCGACGAGCTCGGGATGCTCGACGACGTTCGTCGCATGGCTGATCACACCCGGGATCAGGATCTTGCCTTCCGGCAGCTTCGTGTCGACCCAGACTCTCCATTCGTGCTCGTGCCGCGGATTCGCGGCCTCGACCGAATAGGCGCCGGCCTTCACGCGGAGCAGCAGGTCGACGATGTGCTCGAGCGGCAAATCGTGCGTGTGCGGGCCGTGCCAGCTACCCCAGCAGATGTGATAGCGCACGCGATCCTCCGGAATACCGTCGAGCGCGTGGTTCAGCGCGTCGATCCGGAACGTCGCGAACTTGCGGTACTCGTCGATGTCCGGCGGCGGGACGAACATGTCGTAGGTGTCGGGCAACGCGGGATCGTCGATCTGCAGGACGAACCCCGCATCGACGATCGCGCGATACTCGTGCCGCATCGCCTCTGCGAGGGCGAAGACGAACTCCTCGTCCCGATCGTAGAACTCGTTGTGGAAGAAGTGCTCGAGCCATCCGGGCGCGAACGCGCTCATGAACAATTCCTCGAACTGCGCGTTCGCCGCGTCGAGCGCTGCGCGATACGTCTCGATCTCCTTCTGCACCTCGTCCGCGCCGATGTACGTGATCGGCCCGGTGCAGATGATCCGCTCGGTCGGTCCGGTCCAGCCGAGATCCTGGTAGAAGTCGGCGAACTCGAGGCGCTCGCCCGTGCGCTGCGACATCCAGGCCGGCTCGCCCTCCTTCACCTTGCGGCTCGTGAGACCGGAGAGGCGGCGCCCGTAGTAGGAAAGCCCGTAGCCGTAACGGCCGAGCTCGCCGTTGCTCGCGACGTCGATCCCGGCCTCGGCCTGTTTCTCGAGCACGTAAACGATCGCGTCGCGAAGCCGCGGCTCGATCGCGGCCGGATCGGCGTCGCGCCGCTCCCGCACGGTGCCCATCAGCTTCGTGAACTCGGGCGGCCCTTCGAGCCTGCCGGCATGCGTCGTCAGGATGCGTTCCGTGCTGCGTTTCATCGCGTCCTTCGCGGTTCTCGAGCCGGTTCGCGCGAGCGATCGACGCCCGTCGTCGACGTGGCGCGCGGATCGCGTTACTTCGGCCGACCCATGAATCCCTGTGCCTGCATCGGCAACGCGTAGATCGTCATCGCGACGTTGCGGACGCCCTCCGGCGTGCGCCACTGCTTGCCGTCGGGCCCGATCGCGCCCATGGACGGCGCGTACAGCGTGCGCTTGTCCGCGCCGCCGAACGCGACCGTGATCGGCCGGCGCGGCGTCGGGATCAGACCGAGGTGCTCGCCGGTCGGCGACAGCACGTGCACGCCGGCGTTCGCGGTCACGTAGAGCCGGCCCTCCGCGTCGATCGCCATCCCGTCGCCGCCGTCGTCGCCGTCGAGCGTGCCGAGCACGCGCCGGTTCGACGTCGAGCCGTCGTCGGCGACGTCGAACGCGACGACCTCCGTATTGTTCGTTACGTAGAGCGTTCGGCCGTCGCGGCTCAACATCACGCCGTTCGTGCGGATGTCCCCTTCGGCGACGACGCGTACGTCTCCGCTGGCGCTGACGTGATAAATGCCGCCGGACGTGAAATACGCGCCGCCGTTGCCGTCGGCGATCAGGTCGTTCAGCCGGCCGAGCGGACGCCCGTCCGGGAACGCATACGCGAGCACGCGCCGCTCGGGAAGGAGCTGCACGACGCGCGTGAGCTCGCGGCACGTCGCGAGCTCCGGGTTCAGCGGCTCGGTGCACGTGCGCTCGACCGCGAAGAGGCGGCCTTCGGCGTCGAGCGACACGGCGCCGACGCCGTAGGAGCGCGCGACGACGTGCTCGTTGCCCTGCGCATCGAGCTTTCTGACGGTGTCGGTCTGCTCCTGCGCGAACAGCAGGCCCCCGTCCGGCGTGCCGACGATGCCGTCGGCGGTGACGAAGTCCGCCCAGACGCGCTGCCACTCGACGCCGGCCGCGACGACGCCGGGGATCGCCTCGATCTCGACGCTGCGCTCGCCGTCGAGCAGCGGCTCTGCCGCGAGCGAACCGGCCGCGACGGACGCTCCGAGGAACGCGGCAACGATCGTCGCTCTCATCGTTCGACCTCCGACATCACTCGAGCCCGAGGTACTGCTCGATCTGGCCCCGCTGATACATGTCGCGGTAGTGGCTGTTCGGATCGCAGGGCTCGCTCTCGATCAGCTCGCCGCCGGGCGCGCGGCGCTGCGAGCCGCGCGTGCGGACGAGCGGCGCCGTGTAGAGCGGATCGTGCACGGTCAGCGTACGGTCCATTGACAGGCCGTCGTCCGCGACGGTCCAGCGCTCGACGATCCGCGTCGCATCGCCGCCCGACATCGGGTAGCCGGAGCCGTCGAGCCAGCCCGGCGTCAGCTTCGTCGTCTCGATGACGAGCGTGCGGCCTTCCCAGCGGCCAGTCGAAAAGCCCATCGACGTCAGCGGATGGTCCGAAGGCGCAGTCCGCCCGTCCATCCAGATCCACCGCGGCGTGTTGTCCTGCAGCGAGAGCACCATGTAGTGCGTGCCCGCGTTGAAGATCTCCATCGGGTACGGCGAGCCGAAGATGCGCGGCAGGCCGGCCGGCATGCAGCGCAGCACGTGGTCGTCGCCGAACTTCCGCGACTCGTAGATTTGGCGCGCTTCGGCCGTCATCGGCATCGGCTTCGGCTCGAAGTCGTCTACGGTCGTTCGGAACTTGTAGCGGTTGTCCCAGAAGCCGGTGATGTCGACGGGAAACTCCGCGGGCTTGTAGGTGTAGTCGATGCCCGGATCCGCCGTGACCCGGGTCTCCGCACGCGACGCGTCCTCGTTACACGGACCGAGACGCCTGCCCCGCTCGGGTCCGCTCTCGAGCTCGATGCACGTCGCATACAACCGCTTCGCGCCGTCGCGGCCGAGGTTGCCGGTCGCGCGCACGATGTATCCGGCCTGCACGGTGTCCTCGAACCAGTTCTCGCGCCGGTAGCTCGGCAGATTCCCGGGCGGCGCGAGCGTCCACTCCTCGACGGTGCCGTCGTCGCGCGTGACACGCACGTCGTAGCGAATGTGCGGATTCGCCCACCATACCTTGAGCACCTCGCCGCGGACCTCGCCGGTGAGGTTCGCGTCGAACTCCGTGCTGAACGCATGGTGTGCAGCGGCTCCTGCTGATAAACCACACCAAAAAACCGCCGCAAGACATTGAAGTTTGGATAGTAGTTTAGACTCGCGACTCATCTGATCTCCCCCGTCTCGGCGCCCCTCCGACGAGCCCCGCGGCGTCGTCCGAAGGCCAGTATAGTCCCGTGCATGAGCGCCGCGCAGCGCGGGGCGCATGCGGTTTTCCATAACTCGGGGGCCGCTGCCGCCGATCGCGCGGGATCCGCCGCACGTCCGCTAGCGCTTTGCGGCGGCTCGACCCGAGCGAACAATGGCGGCGTCCACGCTGCCGCCAGGAACAACAACAATGATCTCGCTGTTCGCCAGGCCGAAGGAGACGCCGCTCAACCTCCTGAAGCTGCCGACGTACGTCGTCGCCCAGAACGAGTCGGATACGCTGGCCGCGAAGCGCGAAGCACAGCTCAAGTGGGTGCGCGAGAAAGGCATGAGCTATCTCGGCGATCCGCTCGAGCGTGCGGAGCTGCGCGCGAAGCGCCGGACCGGGTTGCGAGTGGTTCGACTCGTCCGAATCGACGACGCGCAGAGCGGCGGGCAAACGCCTTAGACGGCTCCGGGCCGCGGAGCGGCAGACAACTTGCATCAAGCGTCGGCGACCGTCGTCGCCGACACGCGCGATCGCGTGCACTCGCGACGGCAGGACCGTATGGGTGCCGACCTCCGCAAGTACCGCGCGAAGCGCAATTTCGATCGCACGCCCGAGCCTGCGGGCGAAGCCGCGCGATCCGTGTCCAGCCGCCCGCAGTTCGTCGTCCAGATGCACGCTGCGCGGCGCCTCCATTACGACTTCCGGCTCGAGCACGACGGCGTGCTGAAGAGCTGGGCCGTGCCGAAGGGACCGAGCCTCGACCCGCGCGAGCGCAGGCTCGCGGTGCAGACCGAGGACCACCCGATCGAGTACGCGACGTTCGAGGGCGTGATCCCCGAGCGGGAGTACGGCGCGGGACCGGTCATCGTCTGGGACCGCGGACATTGGGTGCCCGAAACCGATCCGGAAAAGGGTCTCGCGAAAGGCAAGCTCGATTTCTCGCTGCACGGCGAGAAGCTGCGCGGCCGCTGGACGCTCGTGCGTCTCGCGCCGCGCGGCAAGGAAAAGGACAACTGGCTCTTGATCAAGCGGCGCGACCGCGAGGCACGCGGGGGCGACGAGCCCGAGCTCGTCGACACGCTGCCCGAGAGCGTGCTGACCGGCCGCAGCCTCGCAGAGGTCGCCGCGTCCCGCGACCGGATCTGGCACTCTAGCGGCGACGGCGAGGCGTCGCCTCCCGAGACGCCGAAGGTCGGCCGCCCGGACACGGTGCCCGGCGCGCGGCGTGCCCCGTTCCCGCGCAGCCCGGCGCCGCAGCGCGCGACCCCGGCGAGCGAGGTCCCGGACGGGCCGGGATGGTTCCACGAGCCGAAGCTCGAGGGGCTGCGGCTCCTGTGCCGTGTCGCGGACGGCCGCGTGACGCTTCGCGCGGCGGGCGACGCGGAATCGTCGGCGGCTGCGCGGACGTCGCTCGCGTCCTCCGCGCTCGGCGAAGCGCTCGCCGCGCTTCCGTGCGACGCGGCGCTCCTCGACGGCGTCGCCGTCGTCTTCGACCGGAACGGCGTCAGCGACACCGCGCGGCTCGAGCGCGCCTTGACGAACGCGGACATGCGGGACGAGATCGTTCTCGTCGCCTTCGATCTGCTCTACCTCGACGGATGGGACCTGCGCGGCGCGGCCCTCCGCGCGCGCAAGGAGCTGCTGCGTCTCTTGACGAGCCAGTCGCGTGCCGGGCTTCGCTACGGCGATCACGTCGAGGGCCGCGGCGCGACGTTCTACCGAGAAGCGTGCCGCCTCACGCTTCCGGGCGTCGTCTCGAAGCAGGCCGACGCGCCGTATCGTCCCGGCGCGTCCCAGACGTGGCTCGTCACGCCGTGCCGGGCCGCACCGAACGCCGGCGCACGCAGGCGCAGACGAGCGAAGACCTGACACCCGCCTTGGCCCGCTCGATCGTTGTGATAGAGTGACGACGGACGCAAGCGCGGGCACGTGGCCGGCGTGCCTGCTGTCGTGAAGAATCTCGATTCGAGGGGGAGCATCATGGGCGGACTCCGAAGCTTGGCGCTGGTTCTCGTCGCCTCCGCGCTGCCGTGCGCGGCGCTCGCGCAATCACGCGACGCGGAGCCGGCGGGACCGCCGCGCGGCACGCAGACGCCCGCGGCCCAGCGAAACACTCAGCCGCCGGGCACGTACGAGGAGCGGCTGCGTGCGATGAGCCGGCTGATCCCTTCGCAAGGCCGTCTCGGCGCGCTTTCGCCGGAGAACCTGAACAAGGAGCGCCCCGAGCCGCCGTTCGACCTGACGGGCACGTGGTTCATCGACCTGAGCCGCGCGTTCTCCGACTTCATGTTCGGGCCGCCCTACCCCGAGTTCATCGGGCAGGCGAAGGAAGACTTCGAGGAAGGCCAGCGGCGCCGGGCCGCGGGCGAGTCCTACCGTGACGTGATCGGGCAATGCTGGCCGGCCGGCCTGCCGATGATCATGACGCGCGTCTGGCCGATCGCGATGGTGCAGCTGCCCACCGTGATCTACATGGTCTCGAACTTCAACAACAGCTTCCGGCAGATCTTCCTCGACGGCCGCGACTACTCCGATCCGGACACCATCATCTTCACGTACAACGGCGAGTCGATCGGCCACTGGGAAGGCGACACGCTCGTCGTCAACACGAAGTACATCGAGCCGTACAATCACTACATCGACACGGGCATCCCGATCTCCGATCAGTTCGAGGTCCAGGAGCGCATCCGGCTGCTCGACGACGGCCGGGTCATGGAAATCGAATACATCATGACGGACCCGCAGAACTGGGTCGGCGAATGGCGCAGCACGAAGTATTGGCTGCGCGTCGACAATACGGACATCGGCGAGGTCGAGTGCCTGCCCGACCTGAACGACTACATTCCGAGCGCGCAGCTCTCTCGGCAGGATCTGACGGAATGAGCATTCGAAGGAACAGGACGATGAAGACGACTTTGAAGGCCTTCGCTGGTGTCATCGCGCTGTCGGCGGCGTTCGGCGCCGCGCGAGTCGACGCGCATCACTCGACGGCCGGATTCGACACGAGCCGCGTCGTGAAGATCGAGGGCACGGTCACGCAGTTCCTTTGGAGGAACCCGCACGCGGCGCTGAAGATCGAGGGCACTGCGAGCGGCGACGCGCCGGACGGTGTCTGGACCGTCGAGATGACGGCACCGAACGTGCTGATCAACCAGGGCTGGAAGCGCACGTCCGTGAAGGCAGGCGACAAGGTCACGCTGTTCGTGAATCCTATGCGTGACGCCACGTTCAAGCTTCAGGACGGCAGCCACGGCGGTCTCTACGTCGGCGTCATCCTCTCGGACGGCAGCACGCTCGGCCGCACCGACGGCGGCGGCGCGGGCACCGCAGACTAAGAGAATCGGGGTCAGAGCCCTTTTTCGGACCGCACCTGGGGGTCAGAGCCCCTTTTCCGTCGCCGCTGTCGGCTGCTGCAATGTGAGGTCAGCGAAAGTGGGGTCAGAGCCCTTTTTGATCCGCGCTGCAACGAGATTCTTGGCGCCGCAGCGGAATGAGGCTTTGACCCGGGTGCCCGGGCTCCGCGACCGAAAAGGGCTCTGACCCCGATTTCCCTCCCTAGCGCTCCGCCAAGCGCCGGAACACCGCCTGCATCTCCCGCACCTTCCTCAGGTACGCGGCGAGATCGTGGCTGCCGCAGCGCTCGCCCGGCCGCGGCGCGAGGCCCTGGCGCGCGAAGCGCAACGCCGCGCCGCGGCCGCACAAATGCACGACGGCCGCGAGCGTCTGCTTGTCACGAAGCGTCGCGTCGCGGATACCGGCCCGCGCGAGCGTCTCGGTGACGCTCCGGTCGAGGTACGCCGACGTCATCTCGATCGCGTGCGACGGGATCACGCGCGTGTAGAGCGCGTTGAACCAGCACGCGTCGAAGTCGTTCCATGCGCCCTGCTCGACCACCGCGTGGTCGCGGATACAGTAGCGGCGCGCCTCGGCGAACGTGCCGTCCGTGATCTGATACATGCCGACCGCGCTCGACGCGGGCCGATAGATCTCGAACGGCTCGTACGTCATCTCGAAACGCCAGTACGTGCGCGCGACCGGGTTGCCCGAGCCCTCGACCTGCGCGAGCGCCGCGAGGAGATCCGGCGTCATCACGGGCGTCGAGTGGCGACGGAAGAGCAGCGCGTACGTCGCCCACGTCTCGGACGGCGTCTTGTAGAGCGCGCCGCTGACCGGGAAGAAGAGCTCCGACGGTTTGCGGATGACCTGATAGAGCGCATTCACCGGAACCCATGCCGCCAGGACGACGGCGATGCCGACGACGACCTGCACACCGAGCGGCAGGCGCGCGAACGCGCGATAGGCACGTCTTCGAGCCGCGCGCCCCGGCACGAGTCGTCTCGCGAGCCTCGGCGATCGCGCGAGCAGCCGGCCGACGCGACGCACGCCCCGTCCGAGCAAACGGAAGGCGCCGGCAGCGAAACGGAACGCGATCGACGCGGTGCGCGCGCGTCGGCGCGTCCGGGTTCTCGCAGCAGACGTCGCCTTGCGGCGCCGAGCCGTGCGCGTCTTGCGGTTGCCGGCGGTGCGCGCCATGTGTCGGTCACGCGCCTTCGGCGCGGTCCTCGCGCGTCCCGAGCGCCGCGAGAACGATGACAACGACGGACGACATGCACGGCTTCGTCGACATGGCCGTCATTCTATCCGCGACGCTCAGAGGAGCGGATCGGGGTCGGAGCCCTTAGACTTGGTAAAAGGGCTCTGACCCCGATTTTTTTATGGACATCGAAAAGCTGCGAGCCGACACACCCGGGTGCGCGAAGCGCGTGCACTTGAACAACGCGGGAGCCGCGCTGCCGCCCTCCCCCGTGATCCGCGCCATGCAGGAGCATTTCGCGCTCGAAGCGGAGATCGGCGGCTACGAGGCGGCGGACGCGCGTGCCGAAGCGATCGACGAGGCCTACCGCTCCGTCGCGGCGCTGATCGGCGCCGAGCCGCGCAACATCGCGTTCACCGAAAGCGCGACTGCGTCGTACGCGCAGGCGCTCACGTCTATCCCGTTCGAGCGCGGCGACATCATACTGACGACGCGCAACGACTACGTCTCGAACCAGCTTCAGTTCCTGTCGCTCCAGTCCCGGCTCGGCGTCCGCGTGCGGCGGGCGCCCGACGCGCCGGAAGGGGGCGTCGACGCCGACGCGGTCGAGCGCATCGTCCGAGACGCGAAACCCGCAGCCGTCTGCGTGACCCACGTGCCGACGAACTCGGGCCTCGTTCAGGACGTCGAGCGGATCGGACGCATCTGCAGGGAGCACGACGTGCTCTACGTCGTCGACGCGTGCCAGTCCATCGGCCAGATGCCGGTCGACGTCCACGCGCTCGGCTGCGATTTCCTGTCGGCGACGTCGCGCAAGTTCCTGCGCGGCCCCCGCGGCGCGGGCTTCCTCTACGTCTCGGACCGCGTCCTCGAGCGCGGCCTTGCGCCGCTCATGATCGACATGCACGGCGCCGAATGGATCGCCGAGGATCGCTATCGGCTCGTCGCCGACGCGAAGCGCTTCGAGACGTTCGAGTTCGCGTGGGCGCTCGTGCTCGGCATCGGAGCGGCCGCACGCTACGCACGAGACGTCGGCCTCGACGCGATACGAAGCCGCGTGCGCGCGCTCGCCGAGAGGCTAAGGCGCGGGCTCGCCACGATCGACGGCGTCCGCGTGCTCGATCGCGGCCCCGAGCTCTGTGCGATCGTGTCGGCCGCGACCCCGCGCGACCCGCGCTCCGTGATGCTCGCGCTGCGCGAGCGCGGCATCAACGTGAACGCTCAGGCGCGCCCTTCGGCGCTCCTCGATTTCGATGCGAAAGGCGTCGCGGCGACGCTCCGCCTCTCGCCGCACTACTACAACACGGAAGCCGAGATCGACACCGCGCTCGAAGCGCTCCGCGACGTGCTGCGCGACCGCTGACCGCGATCGTCGCGTCGTGACGCGTCAGTCTGAGGGTTCCGCCGCACCGCGCTCCGCCTGACTGCGTTCGAGGCCCATCGCCATGTACGCGTCGAGCAGCTCGTAGCAGAACACGAGCTCCCGCGTCTCGGGCAGCCACATCGCCTGCGGCAGACGGCAGCTTCGCATCACGAAGGTCGCCGGCTCGTCGAGCGCGACGACCTCGTTGAAGAAGCGGAACGTGCGCTCGACGAAGCCCTGGCGCTCGATCGCGTCGCGCATCCGCACGCTCGTCAGCGTCGGCGGTTGCTCGAATCGAATCTCGACCGGTGCACCGGGCGGATCCGTCGGCTTCCTCGCGTAGGTGTCGAAGAGCCAGTCGATCGCGTGCGCGGCCCGCTCGTACTCGCGGACGCACGCGCGAGCACGAGCCTCCGGCATCTCGAGCCGCTCGACCAAAATCGAGAAGCGCTCAGGGCTACTGCCGTACAGCAGGCACGCGAGCGTCGAGAACCGCTGCACCGTCAGCGAATGGTTGTCCCAATACGGCAGCTCCGCGCCGATCCGCTCGCGGCGCCGCCACGCGAGCGCGAAGCCTTCGGCCGTGCTGACCGCGACCTGGAGCAGCGCGTCCGGCCCTTCAGGCGGAACGGTCCGCGGCCGGATCAGCATCATCGCGGCGATGTAGTCGGCCGCGCTCTCCTCGGGACCCAGGATCGGCACTTGCTTCTCGTCGATCACGAGGTGCGCGAGCTCGTGCATCAGCACGAACTGCGCGTTCGCGACGACGAACTGCTCCGGCGTGCTCTCGAAGAGCCGCGCCGGGTCGTCGCCGTCGTCGCGCTGCGCGGCAACCGTCGCCGCGGCCAGCGTGCCGACGAGGAGTGCGACGACGCGCGGGATGCGCCGCAGGCACCGGGCGCCGCGCACGAGATTCGATCGGCAGAAGCCGTGCGGCGTGTCTGCCGCCGCCATCGGGTCACGCTTCGACATCGCAACGCCGATCGTACCGCCCGCTCGAGGGCGGCGTCTGCCCCTGTACGGGCGAGCGTGTCCGGCGAGCGACGGCGTGCCGCCGAAGGAAGCGTCTTCGCGTTCGACTATACTGAACGCCAACGAGCCCGCTCGACTCGGAACGCCGTCGAACACAACCGGTGGAAATCAACAGCGCCTTCGACGAGCGCGCCGCGGTGCACGCCGCGCGGCTCGACTGGATCCCGTCGCCGATGCCGGGCGTCGAGCGGCGCATGCTCGACCGGATCGGCGGCGAGATCGCGCGCGCGACGAGCCTCGTCCGCTACGCCGCCGGGAGCCGCTTCGCCGCGCACGTCCACGGCGGCGGCGAGGAGTTCTACGTGCTCGAAGGCGTCTTCTCCGACGAGCGCGGCGACTATCCGGCCGGCACGTACGTCCGGAATCCGCCGACGTCGCGGCACGCGCCGAGCTCGGCCGAAGGCTGCGTGATCCTCGTGAAGCTCTGGCAGTTCGAGCCGGACGATCGGCGCGAGGTCGTCGTCGACACGCGCGGGCTCGCGCCGATCCCGGCGGCCGGCCGCCCGGGGGTGTCCGCCGTCCCGCTGCACGAGGACGCGCACGAGTCCGTGCGGATCGAGCACTGGGCCCCGAACGCGGCGATCGAGCTGGCGGATCACGGCGGCTTCGAGGCGCTCGTCCTCGAAGGATCGTTCCGCGAGTCGAGCGAGGAGTTCGTCCAATGGTCGTGGCTCCGACTGCCGCCCGGCATGCCGCTACGCGCGACGAGCGGCCCGCGCGGCGCGAAGCTATGGGTCAAGACAGGACACCTCTCCCGCCCGCAGCGCGCGCCGACCGCTTAGGCACGCGCCGCCCGGACGACCACCGCCGATGCACGTCGTACTGCTGATCGCTCTCCTGCTGCTCCTCGTCCTCGGGCCGTCGCTGTGGGTCAAGTCCGTGATGACCCGCTACAGCGTGCCGAAGAACCGGTACCCGAAGACGGGCGGCGAGGTCGCGCGCGAGCTGCTCGACGCGCTGTCGCTCCGTCACGTCCGGACCGAGATCACGGACGCCGGCGATCACTACGACCCAGTGGAGAAGGTCGTGCGGCTGTCGCGCGCGAACTTCGAGGCCCGCTCGTTGACGGCCGTCACCGTCGCCGCGCACGAGGTCGGCCACGCGCTGCAGGACGCGGCCGGATTCGGCCCGCTCCGCTGGCGGACCCGTCTCGTCCGCGTCGTCTCGCCGATCGAGCGCGTCGGCGCCGGGATGCTGATGATCGCGCCGTTCAGCGTCATGCTGACGCGCGTGCCGGCGGTCGGCCTTCTCACCTTCTTGGGCGGCCTCCTGACCCTCGCGTCGGGCGTCGTCGTCCACGTGCTGACGTTGCCGACCGAGCTCGACGCGAGCTTCGTCCGCGCGTTGCCGCTCCTCGAACGGCGGAGGCTCCTGCGCGACGAGGACGTGCCGCGGGCTCGCAAGCTCCTCGCGGCCGCGGCGCTCACGTACGTCGCGGCGGCGCTCCAGAGTCTGCTGAACGTCGCGCGCTGGTGGACGATCCTGCGGCGGGGATGAGCCGCCCGCCCTTTACGCCGGCCCGAAGCTGCGGTAAGGTGCGCGGCCGATGTCCCCTTCGATTTCGAAGCGCACGATCACGACGAAAACGTCCCGCGGCGGGGCGGCGGAGGATCGTGTGCGCTGAACGAACCGAAGTGCGCAAATCCGAAGGCCCCGCCGGCTCGCCGACGGGGCCTTTTTCGTTTGACGGGCCGCCCTATCTCGTTCGACAGATTGACCAGGTATCCGGAGCCGGATACGCACCCGTGGAGTGAATGACCGATGAACGCCTCTGATCCCGTCGTTGCCGTCGTCGGCGCCACAGGCGCCGTCGGGGTCGAGCTGATCCGCTGTCTCGAGCAACGCAACTTCCCGCTCTCGAAGCTCAAGCTCTTCTCGTCCGCGCGCTCGGCCGGCAAGAAGATGGCCTTCCGCGGCAGCGAGCTCGTCGTCGAGGAGCTGACCGAGCAGAGCTTCGAAAGCGTCGACATCGCCCTCTTCTCCGCCGGCAGCGGCATCTCGAAGAAGTTCGGCCCGATCGCCGTGCGCCACGGTGCCGTCGTCGTCGACAACTCGTCCGCGTTCCGCATGGACGAGTCCGTGCCGCTCGTCGTCCCCGAGATCAACGCTCAGACGATCAAGCAGCACAAGGGCATCATCGCGAACCCGAACTGCTCGACGATCATCTCGATCACGCCGCTCTGGCCGATCCATACGCGGAACCCGATCCAGAGGCTGATCGTGTCGACGTACCAGGCCGCGTCCGGCGCGGGCGCCGCCGCGATGGAGGAGCTGCGAGAGTCGACGCGTGCGTATCTCGCCGGCGAGCCGTTCGAGCCGAAGGTGCTGCCCCACCCCTACGCGTTCAACGTGTTCAGCCACAACACGGCGATCGACCCCGCGACCGGTTACAACGAGGAGGAAGCGAAGGTCATGCGCGAGACGCGCAAGATCTTCGGCGATCCGAACATCCGCGTGAACGCGACCTGCATCCGGGTGCCGGTGCTGCGCGCGCACTGCGTCTCGATGACCTTCGAGTGCGAGCGGCCGATCACGCCGGACGAGGTGCGCAAGCTCCTGACCGACGCGCCGGGCGTCGAGATCGTCGACGACGTGACGCGCAACTACTTCCCGATGCCGGTCGACGCGTCGGGCCGGGATCCGATTCTGGTCGGCAGGATCCGCAAGGATCTGAGCGATCCGAGCGGGCGCTCCGTGTCGATGTTCGTCGCGGGCGATCAGCTGCTCAAAGGCGCAGCGCTGAATGCGGTGCAGATCGCGGAGCTTCTCTGACGGGCGGCGCCGGCGAGTTAGCCGGCGCGCTCACAGCGGGCGGTAGAACGTCAGCATCCGCCCGCAGCACATCACGGCCGTCATGATCGACAACGACAGCGCCGCGGAGATCTTCGCGGCGCGCGGCGCGTCGCCGTACGGCCCGAGCGCGCGCACGCTGCGGTGCGGGCCCGCGTAGAAGAACGCGACGTTGAGCCCCATCAGCAGCAGGAACGCGGCCTTGAAGTGGAAGGCCGAGTTGTAGAAGTACTGGTCCGGCGTGCTCGTGACGAACACGATGCCGGTCAGCACGGAGACGACGAAGCCCAGAAGCCCGAACGGCACGAGGCGATGGATCGCCGCCGGCGGGATCCCCTTGCCGAGACCGAGCACGCGCAGATCGAACAGCCCGATCGTGCCGACCAGCAGGACGAGGCCCATGAAGTGCAGCGCCTCGCTGATCGGCCAGATCCAGCCGTACGTGAACACGAGGTTCGCGAGCGCGGTGGACTCGAGCCACTCGATCGTTCTCTCGACCACGTCACATCCCTCGCATCATGTCGACCGCCGTCATGTAGTTGTACGTGTAAGCGAGCAGGCGACCGGTCAGGACCGCGCCGGCCCAGAGCACGAGCGCCGCGCCGGCCGAGCGGCGCATCGCGGCACTCGGCGGCCGCGGCGCGTCCGCGCCGTCCGAGTCGAACAGACGGCGGCGGATCCACTGCACCTGCGTCAGCGCCGCGACGATCAGCGCGAGCTTCAGATAGAAAACCGGATCGGTCAGCGCCTTCGTCGGGTACGCGAGAAGCAGCAGCACACCAGAAACGAGCGCGATCGCAAAGCCGAGCCAGACGATCGGGAACGCGCCGCGGAGCGGCGCGGCCGGGTAGCGCCCCGCCCAGCCCAGGACCCACAGGTTCAGCGCGACGCTGACGCCCGCCGCGATGCCGAGACCGAGCGTGTGCAGAAACAAAATGAACGGGAAGCCCCAGACGGTCGGCGACTCGCGAATCAGAACGCTCGGTGCCGAGTCCTCGAGCCAGACGAGGAAGGTCGTCATCGTATCCCCTCTCGCGTACGCGACGACGTCTCTGACGTCGGCCTCGCGACGCGCGCGGTATCCGGCTCGTCAGGCACGTCGAGCTCGGGAAGTCGCATGATCTCTACACTTGTCGACCTTATATCGACAAGTGTAGTGAGCACGGTGCGGATGTCAAATGCGGCGCTCGGCTCCGTCCGGGAACAACAGCCTGCCGTCGGCGTCGTAGCGCGGGACGTCGAGCCGCGTCGCGTCCGGCGCACTTTGGCTCGGCTGCGCGCCTCCCCGTTGCGTGAGCATGAACGTGGCCGCGGCGAGCGTAACGGACGTCAGCGCGAGCGCCGATGTGAAGCGGGGTCGTATGAAGCGCATGGCCCCGTTGTCCGAAGGTTAGCGAGCTGGAACGTTATTCGATCCGAGACCGGCGCGTCGAGCGGCGTGCGAGAACCTTCATCGCGACGAGCTTCCCGTTTCCGTGTCGGCCGAAACCTGCGCCGTCGGCGTATCGATCGCGATGCTGCGCAATTGCAGCGGATCGCCTGGCAGATCCGCGTCGCCGGCCGGATAGCCGCTCGCGCTCAGGAAATACGCGAGGATGCTCGCATAGCTCACGGGCGTCAGCCCGCCCGGCTTCGCCGGGGGCATCGACAGCGAGATGTCCTGATAGACGTCGCCGAGCGTCGCACCGCCCCACTTCGCCGCGAAGTTGAGCCCGGTGTAGTTCGCCGCGTCGTGGCAGGTCGAGCACTCCTGCGCGAACAGCTGCTCGCCCTGCGCGGCCTGCGCGGGACGGAAGACGCCTTCCCGCACCGCGCGCGTCGTCAGCGCGCGCCGCGGCCGGGGCACGACGCGCGGCTCGGCGTCCGGCAACGCGAAGACCCAGAGCACGCCGGTGCCCTGCGCCACGTCGACGCCGACGAGCCGGCCGAGCGTAGTCGTCGGCGCGACGCGTCCGCCCGATCCGACCGCGACGTACTGCTTGCCGTTGACCTCGAACGTGATCGGCGCGCCGGACACGTCGCCCGAGAGCCGCGTCTGCCACAAGAGCTCGCCGCTCTCCGCGTCGAGCGCGAAGAACTGCCGGTCCGCGGAGCCGCCGAACACGATGCCGCCCGCGGTCGCGAGCGCGGACGCGGTCATCGGCGCGCCGCTCGGCGGTCGCCACACCCATTTCCGCTCGCCCGTCACCGGATCGAACGCGACGAACTCGCCGACGTAGTCGTAGCCCGGCGCGAGCGACGCCGTGTACGTGACGCCGGTCAGCCCGGTGACCGGATGGAACTCGGGCGTCACGACCTGCGCGTTCATGCACGAGTTGTTGACGCCGAGGTAGTAGAGGCGCGTGATCGGGCTGAAGCTCGGCGCCTGCAGGTTGCGCGCGCCATGGACGTGCGGACAGATCTCGAAGACCTTGCCCGAGTCGACGTCCTCGGGCTTCGGAATCGCCTTCGGGTCGTAGATCGCGCGGCCCTCGTTGGTCCACCCGACGATCGTGTTGTCGTAGGCCGTCCTGAACGCGCGCAGGAACTTGCCCGTCGCGCGATCGAGCACGACGCCCCAGCCGATCTTGCCCGTGAGGATCACCGCCTTGCGCAGCACGCCGTCGATCTCGAGGTCGACGAGCATGCCCTCGTACGCGGAGCGGTCCCACTCGTCCGCCGGCACGAGCTGGAAATGCCAGCGCATCTCGCCGGTGTCCGCGTCCGCGGCGATCAGCGTGTTCGTGTAGAGCGAGTCGCCCGGCCCGCGCGACGCCGTCGTCCACGGCGCGGGCTGCCCGGTCGAGAAGAAGACGAGGCCGAGCTCGGGGTCGTAGCTCGCGGTATTCCACGTCGCACCGCCCGCGGGCGGCCAGATGCCGTTGTCGGTCCAGGTCTCGTAGCCGGGCTCGCCGCGCCTCGGCGCCGTGTAGAGCGTCCACAGGTGCTCGCCGGTCGCCGCATCGAACGCCTGGAACCGGCCCCGCGCCGCGAAGTCGCCGCCGGTCATGCCGATGAAGACCTTGCCGTCCGCGATCAGCGGCGGATGCGCATGCCCGCCGCCCTCGGTGTAGTCGCCGGTCTTCGTCTCCCACAGCTTCTGACCGGTGCGCGCGTCGAGCGCGACGAGGAAGCTGTCCGCCGTGCCCCAGTAGATCGTATTGCCGTAGATCGAGACGCCGCGATGACGCGGATAGGCTTCGGACTTCGAGACGTCGTCGGGATACGTGCGCACGTGCGTCCAGACGACCTCGCCCGTCTCGACGTCGAACGCGACGACGCGGCCGCTGCCTTCCGATACGTACATGAGCCCGTTCGCGACGACCGGCGTCACGACCCAGCGGCTGTTGTCGCGCATCGAGTAGGCCCAGACGACGCGAAGATCTTGCACGTTGTCACGATTGATCTCGGTCAGCGGGCTGAACGCGGTGACGTCGTAGGTGCGCCGATAGCTCAGCCAGTCGCCGGGCTCCGGCGCGAGGAGCCGCTCGGCGGTGATCGGCTGCCAGTCGGCAGTCTGCCCGGCGGCCGGGCCGACGACGGCGGCGAGGAACAATGCGGACAGCGCCTTCGGCCCGTTGCTTGTCGTTCTCATCGGCCTTCCCCGGTCGACGCCTGCGTTCGCAGTATAAACGCGCGGCACTCTCGCGACGAAAACGGTGTCTGACACCTTTTTCCCGGGAAAGGCGTCTGACACGATCTTCATATGGATATGGATAACGTGCGCGGCAGCCTGCTAATGGTTGCCGCGATGGCAGGGTTCGCGATCGAGGACGTGCTGATCAAGCAGATGGCGTCCGCGCTGCCGATCGGGCAAGTGATTGCGCTCGTCGGTTGCGGCGGTACGCTCGTGTTCGGCACGCTGGCACGCGTGAACGGCCGGCGCGTGCTGGTGCGCGCCGCGCTGTCGCGTCTGATCGTCCTGCGCAACGTCGGCGAGGTTGTCGGCACGGTGTGCTTCGTCGCTGCGCTCGCTCTGACGACGCTGTCGAGCGCGTCCGCGATCCTGCAGGCGACGCCGCTCGCCGTCACGCTCGGTGCGGCGCTCTTCCTCGGCGAGTCGGTCGGCTGGCGCCGCTGGACCGCGGTCGCCATCGGCTTCGTCGGCGTCCTGCTGATCATCCAGCCCGGGCTCGCGGGGTTCACACCGGCGTCGCTCTTCGCCGTCGTCGCGGTCGCCGCGCTCGCGATGCGCGACCTGTGCAGCCGAGCCGTCCCGGTGGAGATCGCAAGCACGCAGCTCTCGGCGTGGGCGTTCATGTCGCTCGTGCCGGCGGGGCTCGGGACGATGCTCGCGATGGGCACGCCGCCCGTCCTGCTCTCCACACCGGATGCCATACGGCTTTGCGGCGTGCTCGTCGTCGGCGCCCTCGCCTATTACTGGCTCGTCGCCGCGACGAGAATCGGCGAGGTCAGCGCGGTCGTGCCGTTCCGCTACACGCGGCTCGTGTTCGCGCTGATTCTCGGCCGCGTCGTCTTCGGCGAGCATCCGGACCCGCTGATGCTGACCGGCGCCGCACTGATCGTCGGCACCGGCATCTACACGATCTGGCGGAGCGCCGGCGCGGCGGCACGCGCGCACGCGCCTGCGCCGGCAGATCCCTCCCGCGATCGGTCGCCGAAAGAAGCCGCGATCGATTCGAGCCCTTCCTCGTGACCTCGCTCGGCTTGCGTCTATCATCGCCGTCGTCGTCGCGCACCCGGAAGAGCGCATGCCCGAACTGCTCGGATCGTGGCCCTTCGCGCTGCTCGGCGCCGTCGCAGGGCTCCTGATCGGCTGCGTCGGCATCGGCGGCGTCATCGTCGTGCCCGCGCTCGTCTATCTATTCGACGTGCCGGTCCACGCCGCGCTCGCCGCGGCGATGTTCGCGTTCGTGCCGTCGGGGATCGTCGGCACGGCGGTGTTCACGCGCAACCGCTCGATCCGCTGGGACATGGCCGGATGGACCTGGGCAGGCGCGATGCCGGCGGCGTTCGCCGGCGCGATGCTCGCGACGACGGTCGCGCCGGCGATGATCGAGGCGGCAGTCGGTTTGCTCGCGGCGGCTTCGGGCGCACACGCGCTGCTCGGCGCCGGCGAGCCCGATGCGTCGCGTGAGGCCGAGCCGTCGAACCGCGTTTTGCTCGGCGCCGGCACGTTCACCGGATTCGCGTCGTCGTTGACCGGCACGGGCGGGCCGCTCGTGCTGATTCCGATCCTCGTCTGGCGGAAGCTCCCCGTGCTCGCCGCGATCGGGCTCGCGCAGGCGATCCAGCTGCCGATCGCCGTGCTCGCGACGGCAGGCTTCGTCGTCGCCGGCACGCTCGACGCCTCGATCGGCGCGTGGATCGGCGCCGGCATCGTCGCCGGAACGTGGGCCGGCGCGCGCGCCGCGCATGCGCTGCCGCGCGCGGTGCTCCGCCGGATCGTCGCGGCGCTCCTCGTCGTCGTCGGCGCGTCGATCCTCGCGAGAGCGGCGTCGGGCCGCGATGATCCTTCAGCCGAGCGGCAGGCTCACGCGCGCGATGCAGCCGTGCGCGTCGTCGCGGTTCTCGAGCGTGATCGTGCCGCCGTGGTTCTCGACGATCTCGCGGCACAGCACGAGGCCGATGCCGGTGCCGCCCGGCTTCGTCGTGAAGAACGGAACCCATAGGTTCTCGGTGCGCGCGATCCCGGGGCCGTCGTCCTCGACCTCGGCGACGAGGCTTCCGTCCGCTTCGCGCCAGCGCACACGCACGCCGCCGTCGCCTGCCGCCTCGACCGCGTTCTTCACCAGGTTGATCATGACCTGCTCGATCTGATCCGCGTCGATCGACACCTGCACTGCGGGGCCCGGCTCCACCGCGACGCGCTCGCCGTGCAGCGACGCCGCCCGCTGCACGATCGGCGCGAACTCGACGGACCGGCGCGTCGGCGGCGGCAGCCGCGCGAGCCGCGCGTACGCGCCCATGAAGCGGCCGAGCGACTCCGAGCGCTCGTGGATGATCCCGAGCCCGACGCGCGCGTCGTCGCGCCAGTCTTCCGGCAGCGGATCGCGGTCGATCAGCTTCCTCAACGTGTCGGCCATCGACTTGATCGGCGCGAGCGAGTTGTTCAGCTCGTGGCCGATCACGCGCACGATCCGGCGCCACGCCTGCCGCTCCTCGTCGCGCAACGCCCGGCTCACGTCGGAGATCACGAGGAGCTCGTGCGGCCTGCCGCCTTCGCGGAAGCGCCTGCGCCGCACCTCGAAGCGCCCGGAGCCGCCCGGGAACGCGTGCGTGACGATGCGCCCGGACGGCGCATCGAGCAGATCCGCGAGGCCGAGCTCGACGTCGCGCGAGCCGAGCACGTCGGAGGCAGAGCCGCCGAGCAGCGCCTCGCCCGCGCGGTTGATCAGGCGCAGCCGCCGCTCGGCATCGAACGCAAACACGGCGATGTCGATCTCGTTGATGACCTTCTGGAGCAGCACGCCCGCTTCGAGCGCGTCGAGCCGCTGGCTGCGCAGCATCCGGCCGAGCGCGTTCACTTCGATCATGACCTCGCCGACCGCGTCCTCGGCATCGACGTTGCGGCCGCGGAGCGAGTAGTCCTCCTCGCGAAGCGCCTCGAGCATGTTCGCGAGCGAACGCAAGGGATTCACGACGTAGCGCTGCACCGAGATCGCGGCGCCGATCATGAACAGCGTGACGACGACGAAGATCGTGATGCGCATCCCGTTCTCGAGGCCCGAGAACCAAAGCAGCACGCCCGCGAGCGCCCACGTCGGCGCCGCGGCGAGCAGCACGTAAAGCAGCACTCGGTCCTGGAACTTCAATCGCCGGCGCCCGAGGGCGCTCACAACCCGAACTTCTCCATGCGCCGGTAGAGCGCGGAACGGCTCACGCCGAGTTCGTCGGCCGCGGCGACGACGTTACCGGCGTGCCGCGCGAGCGCCGCGCGGATCGCCTCGAGCTCGATCGCCTCGAGGGTCATCGCGCGCTCCGACGTGCCCGGCATCTGTCCGCCGTCGAGCCGCAGGTCGGAAGGTCCGATCGTGCGGCCGCGGCACATCAGCACGGCGCGCTCGATCACGTGGTTGAGCTCCCGAACGTTCCCCGGCCAGCCGTAGCGACGCAGCGCCGAGAGCGCCGAATCGGTGAACCCTTCGACGTTCCGGCGGTGCCGCTGCGCGTGCCGCTCGAGGAAGCGCTGCGCGAGTCTCAGCACGTCGTCGCCCCGCTCGCGGAGCGGAGGCAGGTGGATGTGGATCGTGTTCAACCGATAGAGCAGATCGCGGCGGAAGCGGCCCGCTTCGATCTCGGCCTGCACGTCCGCGTTCGTCGCCGCGAGCACGCGCACGTCGACCTGGAGCGTGCGCGACGAGCCGAGCCGCTCGAACTGCCCGTCCTCGAGCACGCGCAGCAGCCGCGCCTGCTGCGCGACGGGGATGTTCGCGATCTCGTCGAGGAAGAGCGTGCCGCCGTCCGCGAGCTCGAATCGGCCCACTCGGTCGGTCTTCGCGTCCGTGAACGCCCCCTTCACGTGCCCGAACATCTCGCTCTCGAACAGCGTCTCCGAGAGACTGCCGATGTTCACGATGACGAGGCTCCGCTCGGCGCGGCGGGAGTTCGCATGGATGATCCGCGCGACGAGGCCCTTGCCGCAGCCGCTTTCACCGGTGATCAGCACGTTCGCGTCGGAAGGCGCGATCCGCTCGATCGTCTCGAGCACGGGCTGCATCACGGGCGATTCCGCGATGAGCTCCGTATCCGCGGCCGTGAGCTGGCGGTTCTCGGCCTCGAGCGCGCGCGTGCGCCCGAGCGCCTGCCCGAGCGCGACCTGCGTCTTCAGCACGGTCAGGAGACGCGTGTTGTCCCACGGCTTCTCGATGAAGTCCTGCGCGCCGCGCCGCATCGCCTCGACCGCGAGCTCGATCGTGCCCCACGCCGTCATCACGACGATCGGCGTGGTGCCGTCGAACGCGCGGATCCGCTCGATCAGGTCGAGCCCCTCGTCACCCGACGTCGTGTCGCGCGTGTAATTCAGGTCCATCAGCACGGCGTCGGCGCTGCGGCGTTTCAGCGCATCCAGCAACGTCTCTGGACGCTCGAACGTCTCGGCCGCAAAGCCTTCGCCTTTCAGCAACAGGCGCAGCGACTCGAGCACGTCGCGCTGGTCGTCCGCGATGAAGATTCGGGGCGAGCGGGCAGGCATCGGTCCTCCTCGTGTCGGCGGATTATAGGTCTATCCTGGGTTCATCCAGGCGAATCCTCGTGGGCCGGAAGCGGGCCGACGTAGATCGACGCCGGCCGGATCAAGCGGCCCGTGCGGCGCTGCTCGAGCGCGTGCGCGGTCCAGCCCACGACGCGTCCGAGCGCGAAGACGGGCGTGAACGCGGCGCGCGGGATGCCGAGCGCATCGAGCAGCATCGCGGTGTAGAACTCGACGTTCGTCTCGAGCCTGCGGTCCGGCTTGTGGCGGCGCAGCGCCGCGAGCGCCTCGGCCTCGACCGCGCGCGCGAGATCGAGCCTGTCGCCCGACGGGCGGAGCCGCTCGAGCGCGCGCTTCAGGACGTCGGCACGCGGGTCGCGCACCTTGTAGATGCGATGGCCGAAGCCCATCAGCCGCTCGCCGCGCGCGAGGGCGTCCTCGATCCAGCCGGCGGCGCGGTCGGGCGTGCCGATCGCGTCGAGCATGTCGAGCACGGGCTCCGGCGCGCCGCCGTGCAGCGGCCCGGTCAATGCCGCATACGCGGCGACGACGGCGCCGACGAGCCCCGCGCCGGTCGACGCGACGACTCGGGCCGTGAACGTCGACGCGTTCATGCCGTGGTCCATGACGGTCAGCAGGTAGGTGCGCAGCGCCTCGACATCGGCGTCGCTGGGCTCGGCGCCGCGCAGCATCCGCAGAAAGTCCGCGACGTGCGGCGCATTCGGGTCGGGCTCGACGGGCGGGCGGCCCGCCGCGCGTCGCGCGAGGTTCGCGACGAAGACCGGCACGGCCCCGGTCAACGTGACGTGCGCGTCCGCGGACTCGGGCAGCGACGCGAGCCCGACGCGCAAGCCTTCGGCGAGCGACAGGCCGTCGAGCGCCGCATCGAGCGCGACATAGCGCGCGAACGCAGCCGCTCGCGCCTCGCCGAGGCCGGCACGAAGCGTATCGGCGGGACGTCGCGGCGCCGCGGCCGCGGCGGCCCAGAGCGTCGCCGCGGCCGTCTCGAAATCGTGCCGCGCGACGAAATCCTCGAGCGAGTGGCCGCAGACGATGAGCCGGCCGGCCGCGCCGTCGACGTGGCTCAGCACGGTCTCCGCGGCGGGGACGCCTTCGAGACCGGAAACGAAAGCGGGCGCGGACTCGACGCGCGCGGCGGCGGTTGCACGGCTATCCATGAGCGTTCTCCTTTGCCGGGGACCGCCGTGACTTTCGCTCGAACGTGCAGAGGCGATCAATCTTGATTAAGCTTATCAACATGCAACGTTCCGAAGTGGCGACGCCGTATCTCTCCGCGCGCGAGGCCGCCGCCGAGCTCGGCGTCTCGCTGCCGACCCTCTACGCGTACGTGAGCCGCGGCCTCGTGCGCTCGGAGCCCGTCCCGGGCGAGCGCGCGCGCCGCTATCGCGCGGAGGACGTCCGCGCGCTGCGCGAGCGCCGTGCTCCGCCCGCCGGAGGCAGCCCGACCGCGACTCGGAATGCGCCGTTCTCGTTCGGCACCCCGGTGCTGTCGTCCGCGATCACGCTGATCACGGAGGATGCCCTCTACTACCGCGGCGTCAGCGCGGTCGCGCTCGCCCAGCATGCGACGCTCGAGACCGCGGCCGGCCTGCTCTGGCAGACCGCCGACTACGACGCTTTCGAGCCGCGCAACCTTCCCGTCCGCACGCCGGCGCTCCGCGCGGTGACGGACGCGATGCGGACGAGCCATCCGGTCGATCGCTGCATCGCGGCGCTCGCCGTCGCCGGCGATGCGGACGACGCCGCGTTCAACAAGACCGACCACGGCCTCGCGCGCACCGCGGCGCGGATCACGCGGCTCCTGACCGCGCTCGTCGGCGGCGGAAGCATCGACGCTTTGCCGATCCACGTGCAGCTCGCCGACGCGTGGGGTCTCGACAAGACCGGCGCGGACCTCGTCCGCATGGCGCTCGTGCTGCTCGCCGACCACGAGCTCAACGCGTCGACGTTCACGCTGCGCTGCGCCGTCTCGACCGAGGCGAATTTGTACGACGGCATGATCGCCGCGCTCGCGGCGCTCAAAGGCCCGCTGCACGGCGGCGCGACGACGCGCGCGGAGCGACAGCTCGCGAAGCTCCTCGACGGCGACCCGCTCAGGCGGATCCGCGAGCAGGCCGAGGTCGGCGAGCGCTTCGCCGGGTTCGGTCACCCGCTCTACCGGCACGGAGACCCGCGAGCGAAGGCGCTGCTCGATGCGCTCGAAACGCGCATGGGCAACACGCTGTTGACGCGCGAGGTGCCGGAGGCGGTGTACAAAATCGTCGGCGTGCATCCGAACGTGGACTACGCGCTCGCGGCGCTCGCGCACGCGCTCGAGCTGCCCGAGTTCGCAGGCATCGGCCTCTTCGCGATCGGGCGAAGCGTCGGCTGGGCCGCGCATGCGCGCGAGCAGCTTCGTGAGCATGCGCTGATTCGTCCGCGCGCGATCTATACGGGCCCCGCGCCGGCCGTATGAAGGGGGCGGACGCCGGCGCGTCGCGCGCGGCGACGACTCGGGCCGACGTCAGCGGCTTGCGATCAAATCGCCTTCGACGGTCACCGGACGGCTGCCGGACGCGTCGTCGGTGCGTTCACGCCGTGCGCCTTCATCGCCGCCGCGAGTCAACTCCTCGATCACCGCGCGCTCGCCGGAGACGATCAGGCTGTTCGTCGGATAGTACGGGACGACTCTGACCCCCGGCGGCACGATCTCCGACAGCAATGCGGCGACCTCCTCGGCGTCCGCATAGTCGAGATGGATCACCGTGACCGTCCAGTCCTCGACGCCCTCGGCCGAAGGCCCACCATTCTGCGCGAAGGCCGGCGACACGGAGAGCCCGAGAAACGCCGCGGCCGCGCCGATCGTTCGAATGCTCATTACGCCGTCTCCTCGAGCCGCCCGGGCTCGCGCGTAGGCTACACATCGATTGAACCACTCGACGTGACGTGCAACAAGGCGCAACACCCGTGACCCGGCCCGCATTACGTCAAATCCCCTTTCCGGCCGACGGCTCGATCCGCCGGTCGCTCGACATCCAGCCGTCCGCGAGCTCGATCACGCGGCGGCTGAACGCAGCGACGCGCTCGTCGTGCGTGACCTGGATGATCGTCGTGCCGTCGTCGTTCAACGCCTTCAGCATCTCCATGATCTGCTCGCCCTGCCGCCAATGCAGGCTGCCGGTCGGCTCGTCCGCGAGCACGACGCGCGGGTTCGCGATCACGGCACGCGCGACGGCGACCTGCTGCTGCTGCCCACCGGATAGCTGCGACGGGTAGAGATCCTTCTTGCCGACGATCTGGAAGCGGTCGAGGACCTCGGCGACGCGCGACTGGCGCTCCTTGCGCGGCACGTCGCGATAGGACAGCGGGATGTCGAGGTTCTCGTAGACCGTCAGGTCGTCGAGCAGATGGAAATGCTGGAACACGAAGCCGATGTTGTCCTTGTGCAGCCGATTGCGCTCCTTGACGCTCGACTTGTGCACCGGCTTGCCGTCGAAGTAGTACTCGCCTTCGAACTCGCCGTCGAGCATGCCGAGGATCGCGAGCAACGTGGATTTTCCGGAGCCGGACGGGCCCATGATGGTCACGAAGTCGCCTTCGGCGACGTCGAGCGTGATCTGCCGAAGCACCCACGTGCGTCCTCCCTTGTACGGATAGGACTTCTCGACGTTCTCGAGGCGGATCATCGCCGCGCCGGCGGTCTGCGTTTGCGCAAGCTCCATGGTTTGCTCCCGACTTCGATGCGTTCGCAACGCAATGAGCATGCCAAGCGCGCCCGGTCGCGCAAGCGATTGATTGCCTTGTTCGCCGAGGCCGCGATGCGCGGCTCGGCGGCCGCGCCTGTCCCGCTATCGCCGTCTTCCGTCCCGCTTCCGAGACGGGTCCTGAGCCGAGCTACGCTACGGTAGACTACCGCGGTCTCCGGCGCACGGCGCCGGCCGCACATGCCATCAAGGAACGACTCGAGATGCTGTACATCGTGCAATTCGAAGATCACCCGAACGTCGCCGAGCTCCGCGAGAAGCTCTTCGCGAGCCACATCGAGTTCCTCGACCGGAACAAGGACCGCGTGCTCGTCCCCGGCTCGATGCGCGAGGTGCCGAGCGACAAGCCGATCGGTGGCCTCTGGATCGTCGAGGCCGAGAACGAAGAGGAAGTCAGGGAGATTTTCAAGGACGACCCATTCTGGGTGAACGGCATGCGGGCGCGGGTGAGAATCAACCGCTGGCACAAGGCGTTTCCGGACCGGAAAGTGCCGATCTGATTTTGACGGGCCGGGTCGCCCTGCGCGCTCGTGTCGGGGACGGTCCGACGGGATACCGACATTCCTTCGGCTTCCTCGCAATCGGGCTCCAGGGGAACAGGCTCGCCGCTCAAGGGACGGGAAAAAGGGTCTCCGCCTGACATCTGGTGGGGAGGAGTACCAATGTGTTGAAAGGCGGAGACCAAGCTTTTCCTGTCGAAGAGGGCCTTTCCGGCCTGTGAGAATTATATAGATCGGCAATACAACCGCTACTCGTCGGCCCTCGCGAGCCCCGTTTCGCGGCGCGCGACGCGCCGAAATCGGGCGGTCCACGAGAGCCCTTGGACCCAGTGCCTCGCCACGCGTCCGCAAGACGAAGCTCGGGTCCGGGGCGGTGCCGCAGCGGCTCGAACGGCACCGCCGATCAGCGTTAACAATCTTCGTGCCACCCTTCCGGCGGCGCCAATGGGCTGAAAGACATGATGTTTTTCCCGGGTGACCGGATCTTCGTCGGCCGGAAGTCCCGCGATCGAGTAGCGCGGTCCCGCTGCCGGGACATCACCGTGTCGAGATCGGCGCCGCCCGAGCGACAACGGAGAGACGAAGGTCCAGCGCCTCCCGGGCGGAAAAGCCGTGCGGGCCGACCTGCCGGGAGGAAAAAAGGGTACGACGCCTTTATGCTTCACGAGGAACGACGGTTCGCCGCATCGATCTCGATCCGATGACGCACGACTTCTCCCGCTACCACCGTCAGATGCTGCTCCCGGGCTTCGGCGAGAACGGCCAGCGCCGCCTCGCCGAGGCCAAGGTGCTCGTGCTCGGCTGCGGCGCGCTCGGCACCGTCGTCGCCGACATGCTCGCGCGTGCCGGCGTCGGCCGCCTCGTGATCGTCGATCGGGATTTCGTCGAGGCGACGAACCTGCAGCGGCAGGTGCTGTTCGACGAGGACGACGTCGCGCAAGCGCTGCCGAAGGCGGAGGCGGCGCGCCGCAAGCTCGCGCGGATCAACTCCGCGGTCGACGTCACGGCGATCGTCGACGACGTGAACGCGGGCAACATCGAGCGCTACGCCGCGGGCGTCGACCTGGTCGTCGACGGGCTCGACAACTTCGAGACGCGCTATCTCGCGAACGACTACGCCGTGAAGCACGGGATCCCGTATGTCTACGGCGGCGCGGTCGGCACGACCGGCGCCGCGTACGTGATCCTGCCGCACACCGAGCGCGGCGACGCGGCATGGGAACGGCTTGCGGGCGGCAGCAGAGCGACGCCTTGCCTCAAGTGCCTGTTCGAGGAGGCGCCGCCGCCCGGCACGATGCCGACGTGCGATACGGTCGGCGTGCTCGGTCCCGCCGTCGCGATCGTCGCGAACTTCGAGGCGGCCGAGGCACTGAAGATCCTGACGGGCAATTTCGAGCGCGTCACGCCGACGATGCTGAGCTTCGATCTGTGGAGCGGCTCCTTCATGCAGCTCAAGGTCGCTCGCGCATACGACGACGGCGACTGCACGTGCTGCAAGCATCGCCGGTTCGACTATCTCGACGGGCGGCTCGGCTCGGGAACGACGACGCTCTGCGGACGCGATGCGGTGCAGCTCACGCACAGGCAGCAGGCCGGCAAGCTCGACCTCGACGAGATCGCGGCGCGGCTCCGCGCGCACGGGAACGTGACCGCGAATCGTTTCATGCTGCGGGCCGCGCTCGCCGACAACGGCCGCGAGTACGAGCTGACGCTCTTCACGGACGGTCGCGCGATCGTGAAGGGCACGCGCGAGCCGAACGTCGCGCGGAGCGTCTATGCGAAGTACGTCGGCGCATAATCCGAACGGCGTGCGCCGGAATGCGGGAATCGGGCTGAGCCACGGCGGTCCTCGATGATCTACCTCGACAACGCGGCGACGAGCTTCCCGAAACCGGCCGAGGTCACCGACGCGATCGCGCGTTTCCTCGCCGAGTCCGCCGCCAATCCGGGGCGCGGCGGCCATCGGATGGCCGTGAACGCGGAGCGGATGCTCGACGACGCGCGCGTCAAGATCGCTCGGCTCATCAACGGCGCAGACCCGAGCCGCGTGATCTTCACGCTGAACTGCACGGATGCGCTGAACATCGCGATCAAGGGCGTGCTGCCCGACGAGCGCGCACACGTCGTCACGACCGTGCTCGAGCACAACTCCGTCAGCCGCCCGCTGCAGGGGCTCGTCGACGCGGGGCGGATCGAGCTCACGCGGGTCGGCTGCGACGGGCAAGGCTTCGTCGATCCGGACGACGTGCGGCGCGCGCTCAGGCCGGATACCCGTCTCGTCGTGATGACGCACGCATCGAACGTGCTCGGCACGATCCAGGACGTCGCGGCCGTCGGCGCGATCGTTCGCGAGCACGGCGCCCTCTTCTGCATGGACGCGGCGCAGAGCGCGGGCATCGTCCCGATCGACGTCTCCGCGCTCCACGCGGACCTCGTCGCGTTTCCGGGCCACAAGGCGCTGCTCGGCCCGACCGGCACCGGGATCCTCTACGTCGGCGAGCGCTGCCCGCCGCCCGGGAGGAAATTGGGGTCAGAGCCCATTTTTCCGGCGCGAGGATCGGAGTCCATCGTTTCGCTCGCTGGTACCGAGAAAGCGGGATCTGCACCCGATTTCCTGGCCGGAAAAATGGGCTCTGACCCCAATTTCCGCGCCGCCCATTTCCGGCCGTGGCGCGAGGGCGGCACCGGCGGCGACTCGTCGTCGCCGACGCAGCCGCCCATCTACCCGTACTACCTCGAGGGCGGCACGCCGAACACGGTCGGCATCGCGGGCCTCGGGGCCGCGCTCGACGTCGTGCTCGCGCGCGGCCCGGAGACGACGCTCGCGCACGAGCGCCGCCTGCTGGAGCGGGTCCTCGCTCGCCTCGACGGCGACGAGCGCATCACCGTCTACGGCCCGCGCGACACGGCTCGCCGCGTCGGCGCGCTGTCGATCAACATCGCGGGCCTCGATCCGAACGACGCCGCCGCGATCCTCGACGACGGCTTCGCGATCGCCGTCCGCGCGGGACTCCACTGCGCGCCGTACTGCCATCGGGCGCTCGGGACGTTCCCGGCCGGAACGCTCAGGATCAGCCCGGGCCCGTTCACGACCGACGACGACATCGCGGCCCTCATCGATGCCCTGGATCAGGTCGCGGAGGCCGCCCTGTAGATTTCGGCGCCCGCCGATCGACTACGGAATGTTCAGCATCCAAAAGGAGAACCCGCAGTGACCGCAATCCGTGTCCTGGTCGGTACGAGGAAGGGGGCCTTCATCCTGACGGCCGACGGCAAGCGCAAGGACTGGTCCGTCTCGGGCCCGTTCTTCGCGGGCTGGGAGATCTACCACATGAAGGGGTCGCCCGTAGACCCGGACCGCATCTACGCGTCGCAGACGTCGAGCTGGTTCGGCCAGATCATCCAGCGCTCGAACGACGGCGGCAAAACGTGGGAGCAGCCGGGCACACCGCGCGAGGAGTGGGTCGAGAACCAAACGCCCGGCATCGATCCCGAGACCGGCGACTTCATCATGCCGAAGGGCGAGAGCAACAAGTTCGCATACGACACGGCTCGCCGGCCGCTGACGACGCACCAGTGGTACGACGGGACCCAGCACCCGTGGGAATTCGCGCGCGTCTGGCACCTCGAGCCGTCGCTGCACGACCCCGACGTCTGCTACGCCGGCGTCGAGGACGCGGCGCTGTTCCGCACGACCGACGGCGGCAAATCCTGGCACGAGCTGCCGAACCTGCGCGGCCACGAGTCGGGGCCGCAGTGGCAGCCGGGCGCGGGCGGCATGGGGCTCCACACGATCCTGATCGATCCGAAGGACCCGAACCGCATCTTCGTCGCGATCTCCGCAGCGGGCTCCTTCCGGACCGAGGACGGCGGCGAGACGTGGAAGCCGATCAACCGCGGCCTCGTCTCGCAGTTCATCCCCGATCCGAATGCCGAGGTCGGCCACTGCGTGCATCGGATCGCGATGCACCCGTCGAACACGAGCACGCTGTTCATGCAGAAGCATTGGGACGTGATGCGCAGCGACGACGGCGGCGAGTCGTGGTACGAGATCAGCGGCGATCTGCCGAGCGACTTCGGCTTCCCGATCGACGTGCACGCGCACGAGCCCGAGACGGTCTACGTCATACCGATCAAGAGCGACTCGGAGCACTACCCGCCCGAAGGGAAGCTGCGCGTCTACCGCAGCCGCACGGGCGGTCACGAGTGGGAGCCGCTGACGAAGGGACTGCCGCAGCAGAACTGCTACGTGAACGTGCTGCGCGACGCGATGGCGGTCGACTCGCTCGATCCGTGCGGCATTTACTTCGGCACGACGGGCGGACAGGTGTACGCTTCCGCGAACGGCGGCGACACGTGGGAGCCGATCGTCCGCGATCTTCCGGCGGTGCTGTCCGTCGAGGTGCAGACGATCCGATGATCCGCGTCGTCCTGCCGCAGCATTTGCGGACGCTCGCGGGCGTCGACGGCGAGGTGCATCTCGTCGTCGACGCGCCGGTTACGCAAGCGTCGATCCTCGACGCGCTCGAGGCACGTTACCCGATGCTGCGCGGCACCGTGCGCGACCACGTCACGAAGAAGCGCCGCCCGCTCGTTCGCTTCTTCGCGTGCTCCGAGGACGTTTCGCACGCGCCGCCGGACGCGCCGCTGCCCGAGGCGATCGCGTCGGGCGAGGAGCCGTTTCTGATCGTCGGCGCGGTTGCCGGAGGCTAGCCGGCATCATTCATGAACATTTGGCGTCGGTGGTGGTCGGGCGGCCTGCCGTTCATGCCGGCTAGCCTCAGGCGGGGCGGCTCACTTCCACGCGGGCGCGAAGATCTCGACGCCGATCGCCTTCTCCGCTTCCTCGCGGGAGACTTCGCGAACCAATTGGGCGAACGTCCACATGTGTCCCTCGAGGTCCAGCGCACGATACGTTCGCGCGCCGTAGAACTGGTCCTCCGGCTCCTGGACGATGACTGCGCCCGCCGCCCGGGCTCTCTCGCAGTGCGCGTCGATGTCCCGTTCGAGATCCACGTGGATCACTTGCGTGTTGACGCCGTTCGCCGAGCGGGGACTCTTGATGCGCGCTTCCCACTCGCCGCCGATCATCACGCGGCCGCGTCCGCCTGCGCTCATCTCCGCGTGCATCATGCGGTCGTCGCCGGGCGGCTCGATCAGCATCGTGAGCTCGAAGCCGAAGGCCCGCCGGAGCCACTCGAGCGCAGCCTTCGGATTCTGGTAGTGAACGCTCGGCGTGAAGACGTTGTCGCTCATGGCCGCACTCCTTTTCTTCGAGCACGGCCAATATGTAGCAGCTATCGAATGCGAATGTAAGGTCGACCTAACGACAGCTGCTCCCCTCGACGGGGGTAACCGTGTAGAGCGCGGTCATTCCGGCCGTGATGTGGTCGTTCACATGGCAGTGGAACATCCACGTGCCGACGCTGTCCGGCACCATGTCTACGACGCGCCCTGCCGCGGGCAGCAGCTCGACGACGTCCATGCGCCGGCCGTTCAGGAGCCCCGTGTTACCGTGCCAGTGCGCGCTGTGCAGGTCCACCTCGGTGCCGAGCGCGAAGATGTACCAACGGACGCGCTCGCACGCGCGCATCTCGAGCCCCTCGAGGTTCGCGAACACGACGCCGTTGATCGAGTGCATCAGGTTGCTCTCGACGAACTCGTCCGACTCCTGCTCCTCCGGCGTGATCGGGCCGAACCGCTCGATGTTCTCGTCGATGTACCAGCTCTGGTTCTCGTCGAACACGGTGAACAGCGTGACGAGCTCGCGATCGACGTCCTGCGGCGAGCCGTCCGGGCGCGCCGCGCCTCGCCGAGTGACGACGATCGCACCGACGAGACCGCTGTTCGTATCGCGGGGCTCGTCGACGTGAGAGTGGTAGAGCCACGCGATCGAGCTCGGATCCGCGGGCCCCGGACCTGCCCGCTCCGGGACCTCCCAGACGTACGTGTACGTACCGCCCGGCGGCACCGCATCGTCGAGCCTGTCCTCGTCCTTCGTGCCGTCGTTGTACGCAACGCCTTCCGACGCCTTCGTGTAGAAGACACCGTGCGGATGGATGCTGTAGGGCCGCGACGCGTTGTTCTTGAACACGACCTTGATCGTGTCGCCGACCTCGGCCGAGATCACGGGACCGAGCAGGCCGAGATGGCGCCACTTCTCGCCGCGCGCCTTAGGGGTAGAGAACGTCTCGTCCGTGTACTCGCGGAACACGGCCTTGCGGTACACGCGCCCGAGCCGGCCCTCGCCGCGCCCGACCCATACGAGCTGCTCCTCGTGGAACGCGTGCCCCATCATGTTCTCGACGCCGAGTGGAGCGTAATCCCAGTCCACTTCCTCGGCCGCGATGTAATGGACGCGCTCGGCGGCGCCGGCCGCGACCGGCAGCGTCAACGCGGAGAAGGCCACGGACAAAAGCAGGCTCCAATGTCTGATGCTCGGCATCGATTTCCTCTCGGCTGAAGGCTGGCGGACCGCGTCGTCCGCTCGACGCGTTCGCCGGACGATGCGAACGGACCGGTCGTCTCGAGCGACGATCGCCGTCACGGGCCGCCGAAGGCGGGCCGCGCGCGCATAAGGCTAGTCATCCGCTCGGCGGATCGCAAACGCGAGGGCGCCTGCCCTCCTCCACGCGGACCCCGCGTATAATCCGGGCACCTCGTAGAGTCGACGGCCGGATCACCACGCGACATGAGCGCCGATTTCCTCAGCGGACTCCTGCTCCTCGGCGTCGTTCTGTTCGGCGCCGTGTATCTCATCAAGGAATTCTTCTGGGAGTCGTTGACCGAGCTCCGGACGCGGCATCGGCCGCCGCCGCCCGCGCCACCGAACGCCCATCTCGTCGGCGCGCTCGGGCGCGTCGTCGACGACGGCGCGACGAGCGGCACGCTGCGGGTTCGTGTCGGGATGGAGACATGGCGCGCGCGAGTGATCGACGGAGACGCATCGCTGCCGATCGGCACCGAGGTCGAGGTCAAGGCGGCGGATGGGCGAGTCCTCGACGTCCGCCGGCGCGCCGCGACCGCGGACGAGCAGGCCGCCCCCGCGGATCGAGCGAAGCAGACCGAGCACGCAAGTTCCTAGAGGCGGCCCGTCGCGTCGGCGTCGTGCGTCTCGTTCAGCGAGCGTGCCCTCGCTCGAGCCCGACGTGCTGTGCGACGTGCCCGACCATGATCACGAAACCGGTCGAGCGCAGCACGCCGTCGACCGCGTAGTCGAAGACGTAAGTCCGCTCGACGCGCAGCCCGTGCGCCAGGTCGAAGCGCGGGCGCAGCGACGCGAGCGCAACCGTGCCGTCGAGCATTTGCACGTTGCTGCGCCGGCAAGCGTCGGCCGCGATCCGGTTCGCGGTCTCCCGTGCGCGGGTGTTGTCGTGCCAGATGCCGATGACGGCGGCGAGCAGCATGAGGAAGAGCAAAGTCGAGTAGTCGAACTGGACCATCGGGCGAGTATAAGGGCTGCGCGAAGCTGCCGCCCCGTCTGCTCGCCGTTCGTGCCAGCCGCCCGCTTTCGGCAGAGCCCGAAGTCGATACGCGCGATCGCGGACGTGCTCGATACCCGATCGCTTCGCCCGGCCGTCCGTCCGTTCGCAGGACGCTCTCGGCTCGGCGCCTGGCCGTTGCCCAGGTCACGCGGTCGTCGCTTGCTCCGGCACCGCCGTCAGCACCGGCTTGCGCCGTCCCAGCATCGAGCCGATCACCGCGGCGGCCAACGACAGCACGAGCGCGAAGAACGTGATCCAGGCAGCCGTGCTCGCCTCGGGCTGGATCCGCCGCGCCTGCTCTGCAAGCGCGCCGCTCGCGCGGGCCTGCTCCATGAGCTGCGCCGCACCTTGCCGCGCCGCTTCGGCGGCCGCGGCCGGATCGTCCGCGCTCGCCTCGACGCGGGCGGCGGTCTGCTCGAGGGTCGTCTGCACCTGATTTCGAGGCAGGCCCGTGACCGACGCGATCCGCTCCGCGGTCTGCGGATCCCGCAGGCGCTGGGCAATTTCTTGCGCGGTTCCGGAAGTGTCGATGTCGACGCCGCCCTGTCCCTGGACCACTTGACCGAGCGTCTCCGCGGCACCGCCAACGACGCCGAACACGCCGCTCGCGAGCGATGCGACGCCGCTTGCCGCGAGGTACGCGACCAACAGCATGCTGACGACCCAGACGAGCGCGCCCTGGAAGAACGCGGTCGTGCGGTCCGTGATTGCGCCGACCCGCGTAGCCGTGAGCCCGCCCACGAACAGCGACACCAGCAGGGAGACGGCTCCCCAGATCCCTGCTCCCGTTCCGAGTGCCGAAGCGCCGGTCTCGCCCGGCTCGACGGCCGTGATGCCGACCGCCAGCCCAAGCGACGTGAGCAGCATCAAGAGGCCCAGCGCGACGAGGACACCGCCGATGATCCCGCCCCACGAGACCTTCATGCCTTCGGCTCTCGTGAACGGTGAAGGCCAGTTTCGCCGTCGCTCGTGGTGTCGGCGCTCATGCATCGGTCTTTGATCGGCCACCGTTGCCATGACGATCCCTCCTTCGCGAAGCGGAGCCGAGATCCGTTTCGTCGTGCAAAGCGCGTGCCGGACCGCCGCAGGATCTGCCGTTTCCGGCCCGCATGAAGGCCGCCGACGGGTCGAAACGTGGTATCACCCCAGCGACGAAGGGCTGATCAGGCACCGGTAAGGCAGAAGAACGACAACGACGACGGCGGCCCTGGGACGACACCTCCGGCTTCGGGGGTGTCGTCCCATGCTTCGTCGAAGAATGCTCCGACCGCTGCCCGGCTCAGCTCCCCGGCCGCGCGAACATTCCTGGAACCTCGCACATCGACTTCAGAAGCTCAGCTCGATACCGACGTACGCGCGCCGCCCGAGAACGTCGTAGAACCCGCCGTTCGTCGCCGTGCCGCGCGTGTAGCGCGTCGCGTTCGTGTAGACCGGCTCCTTGTCGAACAGGTTGTCGACGCCGAAGCGCAAGCGCCATTCGTCCCGAAGCATGAAGCCCGCAGACACGTCGAACATGTCGTACGACGGCGTGTCGATGATGGCCGTGTTCGGGTTCGACACGATCGCCGACGGCTTGATGCTCGGCAGATGGCGCCACCGCAGCGAGACGTTCCAGTTGCCCTGCACGTAGCTCGCCGTCGTGAACGTGCGGTAGTCGAACGAGCCCGCGTTGACGCCGGAGAGGCCGGCCGGTCCGAACGTCCCCTTCCACTCCGTCCAGTCGCTCGACGGGTTGAGCTTCGTCTTCATGCTGTCGAGATAGGTCGCAAGGAAGCTCACCGTGAAGAGGCCCGGCCCCAGGTCGCGCCGCCAGTCGAGCTGCAGGTCGACGCCGCTCGTCTCGACGGACGGGTTGTTCGAGTACGTCACGTCGACCGCCGCGATCTGACCGTTCACCGGGTCACGCAGGATCTGCCGGCACGCGGCCGTGAACGGGTCGTACGTCGGGTTCAGTGCCGGGTCATAGCATTCGCGGAACACGGCCTCGCCGAGCTGCGCCGAGATGTAATCGGTGATCCGAATCTCGTACGCGTCGATCGACAACGACGTGCGCTCGCCGATCCGCAGCACCGCGCCGAGCGTAATCGTCTCGCCCGTCTCGGAGTGCAGGTTCGGGTTGCCGGTCCGGTTGCCGAGCGTGCTCGCGCCGGGAACGTTGCCGGGCGCATAGTACGCCGCGGCGCCGGTCGCACCCATCTGCGCCTCGCACATCGCACGCACCAGCGCGGCGTTCGGGTTGAGCGCCGGGTTCGCGCTCAGGCTCCCGCCCGCGATGTTGCCCGGATTGCACGGGTCGCCGAGCACGCTGCCGCCCGCGCCGACGACCTGCGTCCGCGTCTCGAACAGCTCGCCGATGTTCGGCGCGCGGTTCGCGACGTTGCGCCCGCCGCGAAGCCGTAGCCTGTCGTTGACGCGCCAGTCGAACAGGACCTTGTAGGTCTCGACCGAGTCGCTCGGGTCGTTGTCCGAATAGCGGTAGCCGAGCTCGAACGACAGCGCGTCGACGAAACGTTTATTGGCTACCGCGGGCAACAGCAGCTCTCCGTAGATCTCTCGCACCGAAGTCTCGCCCCGCGAGTTGCCGCCGGGGAAGATGCCGACCGCGCCGTCGAGGAACGACGTCTGGCTCGCGAGCGGATCGGCGTTGAAGAAGTACGAGTTCTCGCGATACGAGACGCCGGCCGCGAAACGTGCCTCCCCGGCCGGCAGATCCATGAGCCTTCCCTGCAGGTTGTACTCCGCGATCGTCTGCTCCATCTCGGCCGTGCTCTGCAGGTCCGCGACGATCGCGTCGACGCAGTCCTGAGACGGGGTGAAGCTCTCGACGATCGGGAGCCCCGTCTCGCAGCGCAACGTGCCGCCCGCGATGCGCGCGGCGCTGAACGTGTTGCCCTGGAAGAACGCGCCGCGCCCGTAGTTCGGCAGATTGACCAAGTACCGGAAGCGCTCGATCGCGATGACGCCGCCGAAGATCGTCGAGACGTCGGTCGAGCCGTGCGACACGTACGCCTCCCACGTCCAGTCCCGGCTCGGCATCTCGCCCTCGAACCCGACGAGGAACTGATACGTCTGCACGTCGTTCAACGTCGTGCGCTTGCCGGCGTACGTCGTGAAGCTCGACATGATCCACGGCGCATTCGGGTTCGGACGGCTGTCGAGGAGCTGCGTGAGCTCGGGCGGCGTCGGCCAGACCTCCGAGAGCGTGCAGCCGCCGACCGGCCCGCAGTTCAGCCCGAAGAGGCCGCCGGGCAGATAGGCCGGCAGCGTATTGCCCTCGGCATCGACGGACGGCGCGTAGATCTCGTCGCCGTGCGGCACGTACGCGCCCCAGAAGGAGCCCAAGTAGTTGTCGCCGAGCTGCGTGTCCGTCTCGTCCTCGCTGAAGTTCACCTGGAGGATCGCGGAGAGGTTGTCCGTGAGCGCGAGCCGACCGCTGCCGAAGAGCGCGATGCGGTCGAGCGGAATCTGCAGCATGCCGGTCGTGTCGATCTCGACGAGCTGGCCGTGCGGCGAGTTCGGCGGCCGCGGCTGCTCGTTGTCGACGCGGACCTTGCGCAGCATCACGTCGGATTCGAACGGTCCGTCGTAGCGGCACGCTCCGTCGGCCGAGAATTTCCACAGCGTGCCGACGCGCGACGGATCGGTCGGCTCGAGGTTCATCAGGAACTGCTGATTTCCGGCGACGCTAATGTTGCCGGTCCTGCAGTCGTCGAAGATCGCGTTCGCGACGGCCTGGTCCGGCGCGTTGTTGGCCTCGACGACGTACGCAGGCACCGTCGGCGCGAAGAACGAGGCACCGACCGACGGGTCCTGCCAGATTGCGCGCTGCCAATCCCGGTCGCGCGAGCGCACGCGTCCGCGCGACGAGTACTCGACGCCCATCAGGATGTTGCCGCGATTGTCGTCGAAGTTCGCACCGTAGACGCCCGCGAGGCGCAGCTCCTCGCCGTCGCCTTCGAGGGTCTGCCCATAGCGCACGTCGAAGTCGACGCCCTCGTAATCCCTCTTCAGGATGAAGTTCACGACGCCGGCCATCGCGTCCGCGCCGTACACCGACGACGCACCGCCGGTGATCGTCTCGACGCGCGCGACCGCGGCCGACGGGATCGAGTTGATGCTGACTGCGCCGAGAGCGTTGACCGGCATGCCGCGCCGGCCGTCGATCAGCACGAGATTACGGTTCGCACCGAGCCCGCGGAGGCTCAACGTGCTCGCGCCCGGCGTGTTCGTCGCGCTCGCCTGCACGTCCGTCGTGACGAACGGCGTGACCGCGGGCACGAACTGCGGCAGCTGATTCATGATCGTCTCGATGCCGATCGACATCGTGTCGTCGAACGCCGTTTCGTCGACGGTCAGGATCGGACTGTTGGCCTCGAAGTCGCGCCGAACGATGCGCGATCCGGTGACGATGACCTCCTCCTGGGCTGCGGCGTCCTGTGCTCTCGCGCCCCCCGGGGCACAAAGAGCGATGATCGCAAGCGACAGCGGCGCGAACGACAGTTCAGCCGCAGTAATGGCCACACGCGCGCGTTTCATAGATCCTCCTCGGTGATGCGGACTCGAAGCGATTGTGATGACGGTGTTCTTGCTTCGTCCCTGAAAGGCGCGTGCAGACGCGGACGGATACGCGGAGACGCTTCCGCGCCGGCGATCTCGAACCCGTTGATCCCCCCTTTCTGGCCGGATCTATTCCTCCGCCGCTGCTGCAGCTTCCTCGGCCCGCGCTGCGCTCAATATGTTCGCGAGCGCGTGATTCCCTTCGTGACACTCGTACGAAAGTGCTCGGTAATCCGGTCGAGTCGTGAGCGGCATCGCGATCGTGAACGGCGCCGTATAACGCCTGTGATCGTCCACGGTCAGCTCGTAGTCGATGCGATCGTCGGCGACTCGCGCGAAGCGCTCCGTCGGCCTGATCGCGGGCGTCGTCGGCACTCCGTTGCCGTTCGAGCCGATGCCGGTCTTGCCGATGAAATTCGTCGCCTCGACGACGAGACAGGATACGGGCGGCGGCGCACTTTCGCCCCGAGGACGCTTCGCCGCGCGAATCGCCTCACCCTCATGCCTCAGCGGCGGCATGCGGCCGCTCGGCGGGTCGACGATCGGCGACGTTTGCCGGAACGCGCGGACACTTAGCTCGGAAAGATCAGGATGCCCCCATGGCGCCCGCTTGGGCGTCCATCCCGCGTCGTCGGAAGACCGCGCGGCCGCGACCGCCGAAACGGCGAACGATGCAAGGACGAGCATTGCTACGCGAACGAAGGAGGCCGACCGACCCATTCTGATCCCTCCCCGCGGTCGTTGTGCCCAAGTATACGCCTTAAGTTATCATCGCAAACAAGACGACATCGGCTACGGGGGATTCGACACGCGTTGCCGATCGTTTCGTGTGCTTACGTCCGTCGCGGGCGTCCTTTTCTCGCGAGGCTTCGCGTCGTCTGCCGCGGACGTCGGCTCGACGCGGCGAAGAGTAACGCGCGAAACCCGCGCTACTCGTCACGCCGCACGACGGAAGGCTCGACCGCGAGCGCGCGCCGGAGCGGAAGATACGCGGCCGTCAGCGCGACGAGGACGAGCGCACCGGTCGCGACGACGAGCGCGCTCACGTCGACCGGCGCGACGCCGAACAGAAGACCGCGGAGGACCGGGAAATAGCTGCCGGAGACCAGCATGCCCGTGCGGCGACGGACGACGCCGTCGCTCGCCGCGATGCTCGCGTCGAACAGCCGATGCGCCGCTAGTCCCGAGAACGCGTCCTGCTCGCGCTCGAGATCGCGGAACATCGGATAGCTGAAGAGCGGAATCGGTCGCTCCGGCCTGCGTCGACGACGCGAAGCCGTAGATCGGCCCGGCGCGGTGACGTTGACGAGCCGGTCGGGCTCATGGACGTCGAGCGGACGCAGCAGGATCTGCTCGAGCAACGACAACGCCGCGACGTTGCCCCCGACGCCGAGCGCCAACGTCAGCACGATCACGCCGGCGAATGCCGGACGCTTCGCCCACGCCCCGGCACGCGTGCGCGACGTCGCCGAGGAGGCTCGCCGCGACGCGTCGTATCACGAGTGCCGCCGCCCGCTTCGCGCCTGCTCGGCGATCTGCCGATCCTCCTCCTCGCGCAGCCGGTGCAGCGTCTCCTCGTCGACGATGCGCCCGTCGAACATGTGGATCTTGCGATCCGCGTAGTCGGCGTAGCGGGGATCGTGCGTGACCATGCAGATCGTCGCGCCGTCGGCGTGTAGCTCCGACAGGAGCGCCATCACGGCCTGGCCGTTCTTCGAGTCGAGGTTACCGGTCGGCTCGTCGGCGAGCAGGATCGACGGCTTGCCGACGAGCGCGCGCGCGACCGCGACGCGCTGCTGCTGACCGCCCGAGAGCTGCGACGGATAGTGCCGCAGCCGGTGCGCCATCCGCACCCGCTCGAGCGCCTCGAGCACTCGCTTCTTGCGCTCCTGCTTGCTGAGGCCCGTGCGATATGTCAACGGCAGCTCGACGTTCTCGAACACCGTGAGGTCGCCGATGAGGTTGAACGCCTGGAAGATGAAGCCGATCTCGCGATTCCTGATCTTCGCCCGCTGCGAATGGTCGAGCTCCTCGACCGGCGTGCCGTTCAGCCAGTACCGGCCGCCGCTCGGCGTATCGAGGAGCCCGAGGATCGACAAGAGCGTCGACTTGCCGCATCCCGAAGGCCCCTCGATCGACACGTAGTCGCCTTCGTGTATGTCGAAGTGCACGCCGGAGAGCGCGTGCGTCTCGATCTCGTCCGCGTAGAAGACCTTCGACAGGTCCTCGAGCTTGATCAGCGGCTGCACCGCTTCGGTCGTCGCCTGCCGTGCCGCCTGATCCGCTGCTCGCGCCATTGCGGCGCCCTGCTCGAAACTTTCCTGACGCTCCAAAGGACTACTCCTCGGTTCAATGGATACGAATTCGGTCGTACGCGTCGTAGGCGCTCGTATCCGAGAGGACGACCCGATCGCCCGGCACGAGGCCTTGCACGATCTCGACCTGGTTCACCGACGTGCGGCCGATCTCCACCGGAACGCGGATCGCGTAGCGGCCTTCCTCGACGAGCTTGAAGAGGCTGATCGTCGAGTTCGGCTGACCGTAAACGGGGCGGCCCGTGTAGACGACGTTCTCGAGCCGCTCGATCTCGATCGTGCCGTCGACGGAGAGCTGCGGCCGCGCGCCGCGCGGCAGGCTTCCCAAGAGCTCGACGTCCACCTGCACGGTGCCGTTGCGCGCGGCGGGATCGATGCGGATCACGCGCCCGTCGACGACGCCGTTCCGCGTGTCCACGTGCACGAGCTGACCGATCTGCACGTCGCGCGCCTGCGTCTCGGGGATCTGCAGCTCCGCCTGCAGGTCGTCGGGACGTGCGACCCGCGCGATGTTCGTGCCGAGCGCGATGCGCTGCCCCTCCTCGACCTGGACCTCCTGAAGCACGCCCGCGATGCCGGCGCGCACTTGCAACGAGTCGACGAGCTCGAGGCGGCGCTCGTACGCGTTCTTCACCTGATCGAAGCGAGCACGCTGCGCGGCGAGCTGCGCGGCCATCGACGCGGCGAACTGATCGAGACGCTCCCGCTCGATGTCCATGCGAATCTTCTGCTGGCGGGCCAAGAGCTCCGAGCGCTGATACTCGATCGACGACACGACGCCGTCCTCGACGAGCTGCTTGTTCGCCTCCGCCTGGAGCCGCGCGCTTTCGTACTCCGTCTGCGCGACGGCGAGCTGCGAGCGCTGATCGAGCTCCTGGCTCTTCAGGCGCAGCTCCATCTCTGCGAGCTCGGCCTTCGCGGCCTCGAGCTGGTAGCGCGCCTCGTCGGCCTGGCGCATCAGGTCCGGATTCGACAGCTCGACGAGCACGGTATCCGGCTCCACCGCGGTGCCCGGCCTGACGAGGATTCGCTCGACGCGGCCGTCGGTCTGCGCGGCGATCCAGCGGATCTCCCGCGGCGCGAGCACGCCGGGGCCGCGCACCTGCCGCAGCATCTCGCCCTGCTTCACGTCGCCGAACCAGAGCGATGCGCCGTCGACGCTCGGGGCGGCCGGCTCGAGCCGGCTCACACCGACGGTGAGCGCCGCGAGGAGCACTACGCCGACGCCCGTGAAGAGCGCCTGCCGGATGCGCTTTTTCCTCTTTCGGTCGGGTCTCGGAATGTCCATGCCCAACCTAACGCAACGACCGTGCCAGCGTTATGGTTCGACTTAAGTCATTAAATCTACGCGCACTTCTTCCGCGCGCCCTACCCGCTCGTCGGGACCACGTCCCGCTCGCGAGCGGCGGCGTCCCGACTTCGGGAACGGTCGAAAGTGGCGCCCGGATCCCTCCCGAATCCGGTCTCGGGCGGCGCGAAGCCGGGCATCCCGGGTCGTCCGGCTCACCCGGCTTCGATGGCCACGACGAGGCAGCACAGCGCCCAGAAGAGCGGATATTCCGCGCCGCCGAAATTCCACATCCACTTGCCTTCGGAGAATCGCCAGCTCGCCCACGCCGCGACGACCAGGAAGATCGCCGCGAGTAGCGCGGCGAAGACCGTGAAGACGTCGAGCACGAGACCGATCGTCACGACGATTTCGATCGCGAATGCCGCATAGAGCCAGGCCGACGGCGGATTCAAGCCGACCTTCGCCATGAAGCCTTTGACGAAGTCCTGGTTCCTGAACTTTACGAACAAGTGCGGAATGAAAAAGACGCCGCAGAGGATCCGCAGCACGTTGAAACCGTTGGTCAGATCGAAGCTCTCGGCCATACGCGAAGCACTCGTCGAGCGGCCAGGCATGGTGGAGCGGCCGCGCCACGCACGGTAACCGCCGAACGACGTCCCTGCAACCGTCCCGAAAACGAACGAGCCCCCGAGACGGGACCGTCCCGGGGGCTCGGGCTCCGACTTCGCTCGGAAGCGCTCAGTCGATCGCGAAGCAGTAGAACATGCCCGCGCCGCCCGTCCTCTCGAGGGCCGGCAGCGAGCAGCCCTGCGACGGGTGGATGGCGTTCCACGAGTTCAGGCCGGGATTGCGGCCTAGCCGGTCGGCGTGACCGAGCATCGCCTGCGCGTCGTCCGTGCCGTCCGTCCAGTCGTTGCAGGTCAGCTCGTGCGCCGTGCCGTCCTCGTTCGAGCCGGTCAGGATGTCGTGCTGCAGCGGCTGCGCGGCAGGCGCGGGAGGATCGCCGACGAGATAGTTCGGCGCCTCGCCCCGTTCGGTCAGAGCCGTCTCGGCCGTGAGATTATTGTCGCCGTGCAACTGCTCGACGTTTTGCGCGATCAGCTCGCCCTTGACGTTGTACCAGGGTCCGTCACCGATCCGATCTCGCGCATTCTCGCTGCTCGTGCTGAGATATGCGCGCCACGTCTTGTTGCCTGCGCCGACCGCCTCGGCAAGCGCCTGGCAGTGCGCATCGGCTCCTTCGAGGCCGCCGAGATTCCCGCCGTTGCCGGGATTGCGGCTCGTGACGAAGAAGCTCATGTTCTCCGCGGGCGCTTGCGCGAGCGCCGCGATTCCGCCGAAGGCCGTCGCCGCCGCGAGCACGCTCGCGACCAGTCGTGCCTGACTCATCGTTGTTCCCCTCGTTGTTGTTGACGATCTCCAGGACCGGCCTCGGTCGGACGGATGACCGCCGCCGCGAGGCGCGGAGATTCCACCGTATATAAAGGTGCCGTCCCCGGTCAACGGAGCGGGACCGTCGCTAGGCGGCCTCCGGCACGCGCTCGCCGGGCGGACCCGGGTCGGCGAAATCGCGTAAACTCGCCGGATCGGCCGGTCCGCTCACCGCCGGCCTGGCAGACCGAGAGGATCAACCATGACAAGAACACCACGGACTCACGTCTCTGCGCTCCGTTTTGCACCGAAGCGCGTCATCGCGGCGGTCGCCGCCTCCGCCGCGCTCGCGCTCGGCACGATCGCCGACGCCCAGCCTCCTGGGCCGCCGGGCCATCAGTTCCGCGTCGTCACCGTCGCCCAGGGCTTCCGCAACCCGTGGAGCATCGCGTGGTTGCCGAATGGCGACATGCTCGTCACCGAGCGCATCGGGCAACTGCGCATCGTTCGTAACGGGCAGGTGTCGGATCCGATCCCGGGCGTGCCGGCAGTCCGCGCGCAGGGCCAGGGCGGCCTGCACGACGTCGTGCTGCATCCCGACTTCGAATCGAACCAGATCATCTACTTGAGCTACGCCAAGGCCGGCGAAAACAACCAAGGCACGACGGCCGTGAGCCGCGCACGCCTCGTCAACGATCGCCTCGAGGACGTCGAGGAGATCTTCGTCGCCGAGGCCTGGAACGATCGCCCCGGCCACTTCGGCGCCCGCATGGCGTTCGACCGCGAGGGACACCTCTTCCTGACGGTCGGTGACCGCATGGAAGGCTTCGTCGCGAACGGCTTCATGGAGAACGTCGAGGACCATCCGGCGCAGGATCTCCGCAGCCACAAGGGCAAGATCCTCCGTCTCAACGACGACGGCAGCGTCCCGAACGACAATCCGTTCGTCGGCCGCCAAGACGCGCTTCCGGAGATCTGGAGCTACGGCCACCGCAATCCCCAAGGGCTCGCGTTCCATCCGCAGACGGGTGTCCTCTGGGAGAACGAGCACGGGCCGCAGGGCGGTGACGAGCTGAACGTGATTCGCCGCGGCGCGAATTACGGCTGGCCCGTGATCGGCTACGGTATGAACTACACGACGGGAACGATGCTGCACCGCGGCCGCGAGAAGGAAGGCATGGAGCAGCCGGCCGCGTTCTGGGTGCCGTCGATCGGCATCTCGGGGCTCGCGATCTACCAGGGTGACAAGTTCCCGAACTGGGTCGGTAACGTGTTCGTCGGCGGCATGTCCGGCAACTATCGCCGGCTCGTGCGCCTCACGCTGAACGGCGAGACCGTGACGAACCGCGAGCCGCTGCTCGTCGGCGAGTATCGGATCCGCGACGTCCGCGTCGGACCGGACGGCTTCCTGTACATCGTGACCGACAACCAGTACGGCCAGCCGAGCGACATCGTTCGCCTCGAGCCCGTCAACGAGTAAGCGATCGAAGCGACCGATCAGCGGCCCTCCACCGAGGGCCGCACCTCTTCACCGACCGAAACACCGACGAGCGCGACCCGAATGCCGCGCTCGTCGGCGCTCTCGCCTTTCCGGCATCCCGTCTTCCGCAACGTCTGGCTCGCGAACGTCGTCTCGCAGTTCGGCGGGCTGATCCAGACGGTCGGAGCGTCGTGGTTGATGCTGCAGATCGCGGCGTCGCCCGAGATGGTCACGCTCGTCCAGACGTCGACGACGTTGCCGATCGTGCTGTTCGCGCTCGTCGCGGGCGCGCTCGCGGACAACTTCGACCGGCGGCGCATGATGCTCGCGTCGCAGGTCTTCATGCTGCTCGTGTCGATCGCGCTCGCAGCCGGCGCCTTTCTCGGCCTGGTGACGCCGTGGCTGCTGCTGCTCCTGACGTTCCTGATCGGCTGCGGACAGGCGTTCAATGCGCCGGCGTGGCAGTCCTCGGTCGGCATGATGGTGCCGCGCGAAGACCTTCCGACCGCGGTCGCGATGAACAGCATGGGCTTCAACGTCGCGCGCAGCGTGGGCCCTGCGCTCGGCGGCTTCATCGTCGCAGCGTTCGGCGCGGCGGTCGCGTTTACGATCAACGCGTTCACGTACGTCGGCATCATCGGCGTGCTCGCGCGCTGGCGGCCCGCGAGCGAGCCGCGACTCCTGCCGCGCGAGAGGCTCTGGACCGCGATCCAGGCCGGCATCCGTTACGTCGCGATGTCGCCGAACATCGTGTCGACGCTGCTCCGCGGCTTCGTGTTCGGCCTCGGCGCAAGCGCGGTCACGGCGCTGATGCCGTTGATCGCGCGCGACCTCGTTGGCGGCGGTCCCGTGACGTACGGCGTGCTGCTCGGGGCGTTCGGGATCGGCGCGGTCGGCGGCGCGTTCTCGTCGCATCGGCTGCGCGAGTCGCTGCGGAACGAATCGATCGTCCGCCTCGCGCTCGTCGTGTTCGGCGCCGCTGCCGTGCTCGCTGCGCTGAGCCGCTGGCTGCTTTTGACGATCCCGGCGATGCTCTTGTGCGGCGCCGCATGGGTGCTCGCGCTCGCGACGTTCAACGCGACCGTGCAGACGTCCGCGCCGCGCTGGGTCGTCGGCCGCGCGCTGTCTCAATACCAGGTCGTGACGTTCGGCGGCATCGCGCTCGGCAGCTGGCTATGGGGTCTGACGACCGAGCGCTACGGCATCTCGGTCGCGCTCGCAGCGTCCGTCCTCGTGCTGCTCTTCGGTATCGCGATCGGACGGCGCTTCGCGCTGCAGCAAACGGACACGCTGAATCTCGATCCGCTCGCGCGCTGGCAGGAACCCGCCGTCAAGCTCGAGATCCAGCCGCGCAGCGGACCGATCGTCGTCTCGGTCGAGTACCGCATCCGCGACGAGGACGTCATCGAGTTCCTCGGCCTGATGGCGGAGCGGCGCAGGATCAGGCGACGCGACGGCGCGCAGCGCTGGTCGCTGCTGCGTGATCTCGCCGATCCCGAGATCTGGATCGAGCGCTTCCAGGCGCCGACGTGGCTCGAATACGTGCGGATGAGCCAGCGCGTGACGCAGCACGACGCCGCGGTCGTCGAGCGCATCCGCGCGCTGCACGTCGGCCCCGAGCCGCCCCGCGTGCGCCGCACGATCGAGCGGCAGACGAGCGCGCCGCCCGACGCCGGCCGCGTGCGCGAGTCCTACCTGCCGCTGACCGGCCCGCACGAGCTCGGATGAGGGGCGGAGGATGTTCTTCTCTCCAAGACCGAATAACCTCGGCGTCCGCGACGGACGCCTCGCGCCTTGCAAGCCGACGCCGAACTGCGTCTGCTCGCAGGCGGATCCCGCCGATGAGACTCACTACATCGAGCCGCTGCGCGGCACGATCGCGGACGCGCGGCGCGTGCTCCGGAACCTCCCGCGAGTCAGGATCATCCGGGATGAGCCGAACTACCTGTACGCGGAGTTCCGCACGCGGCTCATGCGCTTCGTCGACGACGTCGAGCTCTACTTCGATGGCCGCGTGCTCCACGTGCGCTCGTGCTCGCGGATCGGCCGCCACGACCTCGGCACGAACCGCCGGCGCGTCGAGTCGCTTCGCCGGCTGATCGAGGGAGCGGCGACGAGCGAATAGCGGCCTCCATTCCCGTTTTTGCTCGCGGTGCTGCGCCGGCCGCCCGTTGGCACGACCCTTGCGTACTCGCGAACGGCAGCTCGCAACGCGGAGGGACGACGATGAAGCTCGAGATCGCGCTATGCACGGCGCTCGCGACGATCGCAGCGCTCGGGATGGGACCTGTGCAGGCGCAGAACGCCGGACGCGAAGCTTCGGCAAGCAGGGACGCCGATGCGGACGACGACCTGATTCTTGCGGAACGGCGCGCCGAGTTGATCCGCGAAGCCGACGCTGCGCTCGAGCAGCTGCGCGAGCGAAGCACGTCCGACGCATCGCTGCTCGAACGAGCCTACGGCCACGCCGTCTTCGACACGACGAAGGGCGGCTTGATCCTGACGGGCGTCGGCGGCACCGGCGTCGCACGCACGCGAGACGGCAGCGACGTCACGTTCATGAGGCTCGGCGCCGCCGGCATCGGGCTCGGCGCGGGTCTCGAGAACTACAAGCTGATCATGCTGTTCGAGGACGAAGAGACGTACTCGCGCTTCGTTTCCGGTCAGTGGGACGGCGCGCTCTCGGCGCAGGCGGCAGCAGGGTCCGAGGGCGTCTCGGCCGAGGAGCAGTTCGTCGGCGGCATCCGCGCGATCCGCCTGACGGACGGCGGCCTGATGGCGCAGCTCGATGCGACCGCGCTTCGCTTCTGGCCGATCGATCGGCTGAACCGTGCGGCCGAGATCGAGCAGCGCATCGCGGCGGCGTCCGGAGGCGAAGTGCCCGAAGCGATCGAAGAGAGCCTCGCGCGCGCGGACACGCCGTCCGAGCAGCCCGAGGAGGAGCCCGTTCGAGAGGCGGAGACGCGGCCCGAGACCGCGCCCGAGCCGTCGAATCCCGCGTGGCTCGACGAGATCGCGGCCGAGCGTGAGGATCTCGAGCTCTTCGTCGAGGCCGTGAAGGCGGCCGGTCTCGCGGACGCGCTGACGGGCTCCACCGAGTACACCGTCTTCGCGCCGACGAACGAAGCGTTCGAGTCGATGTCTGGCATGACGCGCGAAGAGCTGCTAGCGCCGGAGAACCGCGCGGAGCTCGTGCGCCTGCTCCGCGCGCACATCGTCGCCGACGATCTCGACCGCGAGATGGCCCGCAACATTCCGGAAGCGCTGACGATCGACGGCGGCACCGTGAGCGTCGACGTCGAAGGCAACGAGCTCAGGGTCGGCGACGCGTCGGTGGTCGGCGCGGACACCCAGCGCGGCAACCTCCGCGTGTACGCCGTCGACGGTCTGCTCACGCCGACCCGAGTCGCCGCGGCGGAGCGCGGCGCGCCGGCCGACGAGCAGACAGACGAAGAGCCCGAAGCCGAGCCGACGGACTCCTCGGCGCCGACCTCGGAGACCGCGCCGTCGAGCGCCGAGCCTTCGTCTCCGGACCGGGACGCCGCGCCGCCGCGCGCGGAGCCCGCGCCGTCGGACGAAGGCTCGCCCGACGGCCCGTCGAGCGTCAGTCCGCTGTAGCGCGGCGCCTGCCGCGGCCTCGCGCCGGACCGCGGTCCTGACCGTCGCGCGCGTCGACTCTGCCCTATGCGTTTCCGGCGGCACACGTTGCGGCGACGCGCACGGCGTTCTGCTCGGGCGTGCCCGTCCCCACAAGCGCCGTACATCGGAATGCCTTAAGATTGCCGCCTTCCCGAGTCTCGGTGCGATGGCCCCTCGCGCCGATCCGACAGGACGCCGGCATGGCCGCTCCCGCTCCCGACGCCGTCATTCCGTTCTCCGACCGACGTGCGAAACGCAACGTCGCCGTGCTCGTGCTCGCGAATGCGGTGCTCGGCTCGCAAATCGCCGTCAACATCATCGTCGCGGGCCTCGCCGGCTCGCTGCTCGCGGAGAACAAAGCCCTCGCGACTTTGCCCGTTTCGATGGTCGTGCTCGCGTCGATGTTCACGGCACCGGCGGCATCGATGCTCATGGGCCGCTTCGGACGGCGAACGGGCTTCCTCGTCGGCGCGCTCGCGGGCGCAACAGGCGCGACGATCTGCACCGGCGCGTTGCACGCCGGCAGCTTCGCGATGCTCGTCGCCGGCGCGGTCGCGATCGGCATCTACCAGGCGTTCCAAGGCTTCTTCCGCTTCGCGGCGGCGGATACCGCGTCCGAGGCGTTCAAGCCCAAGGCGATCTCGTGGGTCTTCGCGGGCGGTCTGCTCAGCGCGCTGATCGGCCCGGAAATCGTGCGCCTCACGTCCGGCGCGCCCCCCGCGACCGCGTACGCGAACGCCTATCTCGCGAACATCGGGCTCAACGTGATCGGCGCGATCGTGCTGATGTTTCTCGACATCCCGCGGCCCGCCGCAACGGCGGACGGTCGGGATTCGGGCAGGCCCCTTCGGGTCATCGCCCGGCAGCCCGTCTTCATCGTCGCCGCGCTGTGCGGCATGGTCGGGTTCTCCACGATGAGCCTCGTCATGACGTCGACGCCGCTCGCGATGATCGGTCACGGCTTCACGTCCGGTCACGCGGCGGACGTCGTCCGATGGCACATTCTCGCGATGTTCGCGCCGGCCTTCTTCACCGGCAGCGTGATCGCGCGCTTCGGTCAGCTGCCGGTCATCGGCGTCGGGCTCGGCATGATCGGCATCTGCGGCGCGATCGCCCTCGCCGGCGTCGACCTCCACCACTTCTACGCCGCGCTGATCGCGCTCGGCATCGGCTGGAACTTCTCGTTCATCGGCGCGACGAGCCTGCTCGGCACCGCGCACACGACCGCCGAGCAGGCGAAGGTGCAGGGACTGAACGATTTCCTCGTGTTCGCGTTCGTGGCAGTCGGATCCTTCGGCTCGGGCGCGCTGCTCGACGCGTTCGGCTGGAGCGCGGTGCAATACGCGATGACGCCGGCGCTCGTCGCCGCGGGAGCGAGTGTGATCTGGCTCGCCGTCGTCCGCCTGCGCCGAGCCTGATTCGCGGCCGGTCCGACTGCATCCCCGCTCGAAGCGCAACGTGCAGGATACGTGTATTCCCGCATGAGCCGGCGCAACGACGCTCTGCTAGCGTATCCGACGTTGGGCTCCAAGGAACGTGGAGGGCGAGATGAAGTCAACGATGGTCGTGTTGACGCTGCTATGGTCGGTCCTGCTCTCGGACGCCGCACTGTCGATGCCGGAGTTCGCGCGACGGTACAACCTATCCTGCTCCGTCTGTCACGACGCCTTCCCGAGGCTCAACGCGTTCGGCCAGACGTTCGCCGACATGAACTACAAGCTGCCCAACTGGCGGACTTCGAATACCCTCGAGCTCGGCGACGAACGCCTCGTGTTGCCGGCGCGGCCGCCGTTCGCAGTCCGCATGCAGGCGTACGTTCAGGCCCGCGACGGCGAGGACATCGATCCCGCGCTCGGCCCGACCGGCAACGATGCGGACTTCGACTTCCAGGCCCCCTATTTGATCAAGCTGCTGTCGAGCTCGCCGCTATCGGAGAACATCACCTACTACTTCTACGGCATCTTCGCGGAGAAAGGCGGGAACGGCGAGACGCTGATCGAGGACGCGTGGTTCCGTCACGCGGACATCTTCGGAACGGGGATCGGCGCACAGCTCGGCCAGTTCCAGGTGTCCGACCTGATGTTCCCGCGCGAGGTGCGGCTGACGTTCCAGGATTTCTACGCCTACCGTGCCGCGGGCATTACCTACGACCGCGGCGTGATCCTCGATCGAGGCGTCGGCAACTTCGACATCGCCGTGGGCGCGGTCAACGGCAACGGCATCCGGGACAACTTCGACATCGACAGCCCGGGCTTCCGGCGCCCGGACGCGATGTTCGACAACGACAGTCGCAAGAGCCTGTTCGGCCGTGTCGGCATTCCCGCCGGGCCGGTCGACCTCGGCGTGTTCGCCCTCGTCGGCGAGCAGCGGAGCGCCGGGGGCTTCGCCGGGACGGAGCGGGGCACGAGAGACACGGACAAGTCCATCCTCGGACTCGACCTCGCCGGAACGCTGCCGAGCGGCCGCGTGCACTGGTACGCGCAGCTCTTGTGGAACGAATGGGAAGACTTCCTCGATGCCGCGCCCGGCCGCGATTTCGACTGGACCGGCATGTTCGGAGGCGTCGACTACATTCGCAACGACCGCTGGACCTTCTCGGTGCTCTACAACTATGCCGATGCCGGCGACTTCGACGGCACCGGCACGGTTCACGAGGGCATCGACATCAACTCGCTGACGTTCAACGCGTCGTATTACATCATGCGCAACATCAAGGCGGTCTTCGAGATCAACGCCGATCTCCTCGATACCGAGCGCGGGGGCCCGCCGTTCGTCGGGCACCAGACGAAGGAGCACTACGTGCTCGTCGGCTTCGACATGGCGCTCTAGCGAACTCCGGCGACCCGATCTAGGCTGCTCTCGCCCGCGACGCGCCGAGCAACGACACGCCGGCCCGTGCAAGCCTCGGCTTCGAAGGAGGCTGCGTCACCAACGCGGCAGGCTCGACTGCCGGGAGGCCACTTCGAGCGACCCGCCCTCGCAGCACGTATCCGGCGCCGCCGCCCGCGAGAAAGGCCACGCCGACGAGGCCGAGCGTGACGAGCTGCGAGACGATCAGCGCAGCGCAGAGACCGAGCGCGCCGCCCGCGAGCAGGCTCACCGTGAGCAGCCGGCGCTGCGGTCGCGAGGCTTTCTCGGTCAGCGCCCGGAGCTTCGCGCTGTCGGCCGCGCGCTGCCGCGCGAGATCCGCGTGCAGCTCCGCCGCCTTGCTCGCCATCAGCTCGAGCTGACGGGCCTCGCCGAGGCGCCGCTGGTCTCGAAGCGCCGTCCAGAACCACAGGGCCGCGAGCAATCCGACGCTCATCATCAGCGCGATCCAAACGAGGACCTCGCTTCGACTTCCGTCGGACAGCACGAGCCACGCCGAGCCCGCCGAGAACGCCTGCAACAGCCAGAGCCCGAGCACTATCCGCATCGCGGTTTCCCTCCTTCGTCCCGACTCTTCGTCGATCATAGTACAGCGCGGCGCGCGACGAGCTGCATCGACGGATCGATGTGCATTGCATGCTCTTGCGTGCGCCGTCGATTCGAGCACCGCGTGCCGTGAATACCGAATGCGCGTCGTCGCAATCGAGCGACGCTCGCGACGGCGCGCGCGTGAGGTATGGAAATTGCATTTGGCCGATGTCGTTACGCGAGCCGGGGAGTCGCGGATGGAGCTGCCGGATGCGGTCCGCAAGTACGATGCGGCCTCGAGACACTACGATCGCTTCATGGACGTCGTCTTCGGCAAGGTGCTCGACGTCGAGCGGCATCGCAAGCGCGTCGTCGATCTGCTCGGCGACGTCGACGGAAAGACGGTCATCGACGTCGGCTGCGGCACCGGACGCAACTTCCCGCTGCTCGTGCAGGCCGTAGGACCGCGCGGCCGCGTCATCGGCCTCGACTGCTCCGCCGGGATGCTCCGAGAGGCGCGCCGGCGCGTGGCGCGCCACGGCTGGCGCAACGTCGAGCTCGTGCACGGCGACGCGGTCGAGCTCGACGGCGTCGACGAGCCGGTGGACGCCGTCCTTTCGGTCTGGTGCTACGGAACGGTCTACGACCTCGCCGGCGCACTGCGACGAGCGACTGACGTCCTCGCTCCCGGCGGGCGACTCGCGATCATGACGTTCGTCCGCGCGAGCCCCGAGCGCGGTCCTCTTCGCTGGCTCTATCCGTTCTACCGCTTCGCGGTGCGCTGCGCCGGGATCGATCCGGCCCGGGACTTCGACAACGCGGCGCTCGAGACGAGATGGCAGCGCGGACGCGAGATCCTGCGCAGCCTGCTTTCGGACCTGCACGAAGAGAGCTACCTGCAAGGCGCGGGGCTGATCATTGCGGGACGGAAGCCGTTGCGCGCGGCACGTCCCGCAGCGCCTCTCGCCTGGCCCGCGGAGCACGCGAGCGTCGCGGTCATGCCCACCGTCGCTGCGTGTTGCGCGGAGCGGACGGGAAACCCGGGCAGCGCGTGACGCGTCCTCGGAACGCTGCACGTCGCAGCATTCATTTCTGCAAGGGCGGCGCGAGGCTTCGATTCAGAAGGAGAGCAGATCCAACTGCCGCGCGTCGCCGATCGCCCGCTCGAAGTCGAGACCGAGCACCTCGAGGACCGGCTCCGCGACGGGCCTCACCTGCTTCTGCACGTAGTGCTCTCGATCGATCGGATGGCGGACGTCGTCGGCCGGCTCCGCGCCCGCGGTCGTCATCACGTAGCTGATCAACGTGCCGCGCTTCGACGCGGCGCCCGACTTGCGCGCGGCCGCGACGTGCGGCGGCGTCGTGCGCGTGTACTCGTCCGCCCGCTTGCGCAGCTGCTTCCGATAGACGAGCGCGTCGTCGAGCGCGCCGCTTCGCACACGCGCGACGACGTCCTTGAGATACGCGTCGACCGGCTCGCCCGTGAAGAGCCGCCGATAGAGCTCGCGCTGCACGTCCCGCGCGAGCGGCGTCCAATCGCGGCGCACGACCTCGAGCCCGACGAACTCGACGTCGCCGGTCGGATAGAGGAGCCCCGCGTAGCGCTTGCTCGCGCCCCGCGCGCTGTGCCGCGCGTGCGGCAAGAAGAGCTTCGCATACAGCTTCTCGAACTCGAGCTCGAGACGGCTCGTGACTCGCCAGCGCGTCTCGACGTGTCGGGCGAGATCCGCGGTAAGCCGATGCGCGAGCCGCGGTCCCTGCTCGAGCGCGCGCTCCGCGTCCGCGCTGCCCGACAGCACGAACAGGCTGTCGGTATCGCCGTACAGGACCTCGAAGCCGGCCGCCTCGAACCACCTCTTCGACCAGAGCAGGAGCTCGCGGCCCATCCCGGTGATCGCATTCGCGAGCGCGGGGTTCGAGAATCGGCAGGCGGGCGTGCCGAGCACGCCGTAGAACGAGTTCATCAGGATCTTGATCGCGTTCGCGGCGACGTCGTTGCCGGCGCGCTTCGCCTCGGCACGCCGCGGAAAGAGCTCGTCGAGCATCCTCGGCAGGATCGCGGGCTCGCGGCGGAACGACGCGGCCGGCGTCTCGATCAGGTCGTCCTCCGGCGAAGGCTCGGGGACGTACGACAGCGGGTCGATGTTGAACGTCCGGATGATGCTCGGATACAGGCTCTTGAAGTCGAGCACCCACACGTTCTCGTGGAGACCGGTGCGCGGCTCGAGCACGTGTCCGCCCTGTTGCGCCGCGTGCACGCGCGAGTCGTCGGACGTCACGGTCGGCGCGACGACATCGCGGCGCCAAAGCTCGCCGAGATACAGAAAGTCGAACGACGCGATGCTCGCCGCGACGCGGTCCGGCGTCATGCCGGTCAGGCGGCTCCGCTCGAACGCGAGCTCGACGAGCCTCAACCGCTCGACGATCCGGTACGCGAGCCGCGCGTCCGTGCGCGCGTAGAGAGCGAACGCATCGAGATCGTGCGCGTAGTCGTGCATGATCTCGGCGATACGGTTGCGCACGTCGCCCTTCACGGCCTTGCCTTCGCCGAGCACTTCGCGGGCGACCGCGTCGAGCGAGTAGTCTTCCATCCTCACGAACGCGCCGCGCAACAGGTCGATCCCATCGAGCGCGAGCCTTCCGGGGATCGACGCCTGACCGCTGCCGAAATAGCCCTCGGCCTTGCGGAGCCGCATCGGGCCCGGCTCGCGGCCGATATCGAGCGGATGGCCGAGCCGCTCCGCGATGCGCTTCAGCACCGTGAGATCGAAGTCGATCGTGTTCCACCCGGTCAGCACGTCCGGGTCGAACGCGGCGATCCGCTCGCGAAAGAGATCGAGCGCGGCGCGCTCGTCGGCGCAGCGGACGGCGCGCTCGGGCATCGGGCGCCCCGCGCCGTCGACGATCAGCACCTCGTCGAGCTCGCCGTCCGCGGCGAACAGCGAGATCGCGAGTAGCCTTTGGCCTTTCGGGTCCGTCTCGATATCGAACGACAGCACGCGCGGCGTGATGTCGACGTCGGCGGGCTCGAGCTCCGGATTGTCGAACACCCAAGTCAGGCCGCCGTGCCCCGGACGCGCGTCCCCGTCGATCTCGCAGCCGCCCTTGATGCCCCGCTCGATCAGGTAGCGGATCGCGAAGCGCACGTCCGCCTCGAACGTATCGACGCCCGCGTCGTGCAGGCGGTCGCGGAGCGGCGGGACGTCCGCGGGCACCGCGACCTCGATCCGCGATACGTCGTCGCCGGAGAACGTGCGCCGGCCGCACGGGACCGGCGCGGGCGCGCCGAGCGCGGCGGCTCGCTCCGCGTCCGCGCTGCGAACGTAAAAATACGGCCGCTGCCGATCGTCTCGCACGAGGAACGCGCCGCCGCCCTCGAGCGCGCCGTAGATGTGGATCACCGGGATACGGCCCCGCTCGGGGTCGGAGACGACGCGATACGTCGCTTGCAGCACGAATCCGCGGAGCTTCATCCGGCCATTATGCGCGACCTCGCATCGGCTCGCGGGCATCCGCCGAAACCGCGGTCGCTGGGGCCGGGCGAGGCCCGAGCGGCGCCCGTCCTCGGTGGGACGTGCAGCCGCGGCCGCGCTATTCCGCGGCCGCGGGCACTTCCCGCTCCCTGAACGGCACGCCGAGCACGTCGTGGATGAAATAGCGCGCGACGGGGACGCCGAGCAGCATCCCCCAAAGCCCGAACCCGTGATAGCCGACGTAGAGGATGATCAACGTCAGCACGGGGTTCAGCCTGAGATGCCGGCCGTAGATGATCGGGTTCAGCAGATAGGCCTCGAACAGGTGGATCACGACGACCATGCCGATCGCCGCGAGCGAGAGCATCGGGCCGCCGGTGTTCAGCGCGACGAGCACGATCGGCGTCGTCGACAGGAACACGCCGAGCACGGGGATGAAGCTGCAGACGAACACGATCATCGACAGCATCGCGACGAGCGGGATATCGAGCAGCAGCAGGCCGATCAGCGTCAGCACCGTGTTCACGCAGGCGATCCACGCCTGCGCCTCGATCGCGCGCCCGACGAGCATCCCGAAGCGCGCGATCGGCTGCGCGGCCTCGTCGTAGAAGTCGCCGACCCTCGAGCTCTTGAGCTGCGCGATTCCCCGCTTGATGCGCTGGAGATCGATCAGGATCAGGTAGCTGAAGAGCAGCGCGAGCAGCGTCGTCGCCGTCGCGCGATAGAGCATGTTGATCACACCGGGCGCGTAGCGGCGGACGATCTGGAACTGCTCCGTCATCAGCGCGTTGAAATAGAGCTGGTCGCGGCGGTTCCAGTACTCGGCGAGGGGGCCTTCGAGCGGAATGCCCTCGTCGAGCGCTTCGTCGATCTGCGCCTCGGTGAGGCCCAAGCGCCTGCGCTCGTTCTCGAGGCGCCGCTCGATGTTCGCGACCACGTCGTCGCTGAGGGCGCTGCGCAGGAAGCCCGTCAGCGGTTGGCGCAACGACGGATACGCATCGACGAAGCGGTTCTTCGCCTCGATCAGCCGCATCTCCGTCGTCGGCAGGTTCTCGATCAGGCGGTTCACCTCGGACGCGACGCTCGGCACGACGAAACGCACGAACGACGCGAGCAGAACGAGGAACATCACGTAGACGATCGACAGCGCGAGCCAGTGCGGCATGCGGAGTCTCCGCATGCCGACCTCCGCGAGGGGCGTCGCGACGATCGCGATGACGAACGTCAGGAAGACGACGCCGAAGAAATCTCTGAGCAACCAAAGAAGCGCGAACAGAATGACCCAGATGACCACTCTGCGGTTGCGCTGATAGAACTCCTGCAAGCTGAAAGCGCTCATGGCCGCGGTAGTCTACATGTGCGCCGCGAGCAAAGCGGGACGAAAAACACACGGCGACCCTCTTGCCCCGAGACGTCCTATCCGGTACCTTGCCGGTGCCCATTCTTGTTGTTTCTTTCTCGCAACTTCGCTGCATTTCACAGGGGTTCTATGTGTCGCTAGTTGACGACACATCTTCGCAGCGAAGCCCGCGGACACCGCCAGGCGGACACCGCGGGTAGCGAGCTTCGTCCATCCAGCAACGACAGTAAGAAAGGACTCGACATGAAACGCTTTAGCGCTTCGTTGATGATCGCGGCAGGAACGCTCGGCGCCGGCGTCGCGGCGGCGCAACAAGACTCGGTCACGGAGACCCGAACTGAATCGAAGGGCTATCTATCTGTTTTGCCCTTCTATCTTTCCGCCGACAAGGACCGCAACCTCACCGAGAACGGCAGAGGCCTTTCGATTGCCTACGGCCGCGAGTGGACCGACCGCTGGTTCTGGGAGCTGCAGACGTTCGGCAACCTGATCGAGTCCGGACAACAGGGGGTCACCGACCATTACCAGTACGGCGTGAGCCTCGACGTGGGCTATCGCTTCGTGCCGGGTCCCGGTGCGACGCCGTTCGTGATCCTCGGCGCCGGCGGCGTGCGCAACGACGCCGTCATCAAGGACGAGGACGACACGGACTTCATCGGCAACGTCGGCATCGGCTTCCTGACCGGCGAGCTCGGCAACGCAGGCGTGCGGATCCGCGGCGAGGCGCGCTACGTGCGTGACGACTTCGAGACCGGCGGGAACGACGGCATGAACGAATGGCGCATCGGCCTCGGCGTGACCGTGCCGCTCGGGCGCCGCACGATCGAGCGGGAGGTCGTGCGCGAGCGCGTCGTGACGCAGACCGAGACGGTCACCGCGCCGGCCGAGATCGTCGACTCCGACAACGACGGCGTGCCGGATCAGATCGATCAGTGCCCGAACACGCTCGCGGGCCTGGCGACGGACAATCGCGGCTGCGTCGTGGAGAGCGGTCCCCAGCAGACCCTCCGCCTCGAGGGCGTGAACTTCGAGCTGAACTCGGCGACGCTGACCGCGGACGCGCGCGTGATCCTGCAGAGGGTCGCAGAGGCGCTGCGCGGCGAACCGAACCTGCGCGCCGAGATCGCCGGGCACACGGACAGCTCGGGTGCCGATGCCTACAATCTGCAGTTGTCGCAACGGCGCGCGGAGTCCGTCCGCGAGTTCCTGATCGCGCAAGGGATCGAAGCCAACCGCCTCGTCGCGCGCGGCTACGGCGAGACGCAGCCCGTCGCGGACAACTCCACCGAGACGGGGCGCGCGTTGAATCGCCGCGTCGAGTTCCGCGTGCTGAACTGACCGGCGGCCTGCCCGCACGGCGCGGGCTCGTCGCGGCGTCCGAAGCCGCCCGAGCCCGCCGCCGATGACCTGCCCGGTGGAGCATCCTCGGTCCTCGAGGATGCTCCGCGCGGGCCCACCACGCCGGCGCCGCATGCCGGCCGTAAAGCCCGCTTCGATCGCTTCCGCACGGGCCGCCTCCGTTGCTGGACGGGGCTCCGACCTCCTCCTATCCTTTCGTTCATGAAACGATTTCCAGGCCTCGCGGCGGCCGCGGGGATGCTCGCCGCCGGAGCCTTCGTGTTCGCTCTCCACCGCGCCGGCGTCATCGGCGACCCGAGCCACGACGAGTGGGCGCTGCTCGAGACCTACTGCACGGACTGTCACAACGACGTCGACCGAACGGGCGACATCAGCTTCGACGGCATGACTCGCGGCTCGATCGCCGAGCACGCCGAAACGTTCGAGGCGGCGATCCGCAAGCTCAGGGGCCGGCTGATGCCGCCGCCCGGAAGCCCGCACCCCAGCAACGCGCGCATCGACGCGCTCGTCGCGTTCCTCGAGCGGGCGATCGACGAGGCGCCGACCGCTCGTCGGGCCGGGCACGTGCCGGTGCAGCGGCTGAACCGCACCGAGTACGCGGCAGCGGTCGAGGACCTGCTCGGCGTCGAGATCGATCCCACGGAAATCCTGCCCGAGGAGATCGAGGTCGACGGCTTCATCAACATCGCCGCCGCGCTCAGCGTATCGCCCGCGTTCCTCGAGCAGTACGTCGCCGCGGCGCGCAACGTCGCGGCGCTCGCGGTCGGCACCGCGGCGCCGAAGCCGACGAGCGCCTCCTATGCGCCGCCGCCGCTGACGATGGCGGACGACCAGGACGATTACATCGACGGCCTGCCGCCCGGCACACGCGGCGGCATGCGCTTTACGCACAATTTCCCGGCGGACGGCGAGTACCGCTTCACGTTGACCGATCTCGACCTCGACCTCTATCCGCGCGCGATCGAGACCGAGCACACGGTCGTGATGCTGATCGATCGCAAGGAGGTGTTCCGCGAGAAGCTCGGCGGCCCGGAGGATCTGAAGCTCGTCGACCGCGGTGGAGCGCCGGCCCGCGCCGCGATCATGGCGCGCTTCGCCGACATTCCGATAGCGGTCGAGGCCGGCGTGCACGAGGTCGTCGTCACGTTCATCGAGCGGGGACGCGTGGCCACCGACGAGCTGATCTTCGGCTTCACGCCTTACGGCGGCTTCGGCTACGTCGGCGAGCAGCGCGTGCCGCGCCTGATCGGCGACGTTCAGGTCGTCGGCCCGTTCGCGCCGACCGGGCTCAAGACGACGAAGAGCCGCGAGAAGATCTTCGTGTGCCGCCCCGAGTCCGTCGACGCGGAGCGTGCGTGTGCCGAGCGCATCGCCGCGCGGCTCGCGCGGCGCGCGTTCAGGCGGCCCGTCACCGACGACGACATCGCGACGCTGATGCCGTTCTACGACGCAGGCCGTGAAGGCCCGGGCGGTTTCGACGAAGGCATCGAGCACCTCGTCGCCGCCGTGCTCGTCAGTCCCGATTTCCTGTATCGCGCGATCGCGCCGAGAAGCGACGCGGCCGCGGACGGCGAGACGTTCGCGCTGAACGACTTCGAGCTCGCGTCCCGGCTCTCGTTCTTTTTATGGAGCCGCGGTCCCGACGATCGGCTGCTCGAGCTCGCCGAGGCGGGCCGTCTCTCGGATCCCGACGTGCTCGAGGCCGAGGTCGAGCGCATGCTCGCCGACCCGCGCGCCGAAACGCTCGTCACCGAGTTCGCGCTGCGCTGGCTCGATCTCGACGATCTCGACGAGGTGGTCCCGGACGAGGCGCTCTTCCCCGGCTTCGACGATGGCCTCCGCGCGGCGTTCGAGACCGAGATCGAGCTGTTCCTCGAGAGCGTGCTGCTCGAGGACCGGAGCGTCCACGAGCTCCTGACCGCCCGCCACACGTTCCTGAACGAGCGGCTCGCGCGGCACTACGGCATCGATTCCGTCCTCGGGCCGCAGTTCCGGCGCGTCGAGCTCGACGACCCGCGCCGCTTCGGGCTCCTCGGCAAGGGCGCCGTGCTGCTCAAGACGTCGTACGGCGATCGCACGTCGCCGGTGCTCCGCGGCGCATGGGTGCTCGAGAAGCTGATGGGCACGCCGCCCGCGCCTCCGCCGCCGAACGTCGAGACGGATCTTTCGACACCCGCCGGCGAGAAGCCGAAGACGATCCGCGCGCGGCTCGAGCAGCACCGCGAGAGCGCGTCGTGCAATGGTTGTCACGGCGTGATCGACCCGTACGGGTTCGCGCTCGAGAACTTCACGGTGATCGGCGAGTGGCGCGACTTCGATCGCGAGGCGGGCGCGCCGATCGATGCGAGCACGATCCTGCCCGGCGGCGTAGACGTCGACGGCCCCGTCGAGCTGCGCGAGGCGCTCATCGCGCGGCCGGATCAGTTAGTGCAGGCGCTGACCGAGAAGCTCCTGATGTACGCGCTGAACCGCGAGCTCGAGTACTTCGACATGCCGCAGGTCCGCGCGATCGTGCGCGAAGCCGAGCGGCACGGTTACCGGTTCTCCGCGATCGTCGCGGGAATCGTGAAGAGCGATGCGTTCCGTATGCAGGCACCGCGGCAGTCCGAGCCCGGCGAATCCACGATCGCCCGCTCGACCCCCGCCGTGAACGATTGAACGAGGGAAGCGTCATGGCTTATCTCACGAAGAAGCATCTCTCCCGCCGAACGGTGTTGAGGGGCGCGGGCGTCGCGATCGGCCTGCCCCTCCTCGATGCGATGATCCCCGCCGCGACGGCGCTCGCACAGACGGCCGCGGCGCCGAAGCTCCGCGTCGGCTTCTTCTACATTCCGCACGGCGCGATCATGTGGAACACGTCGCACGGCCCGGCGATGGATCGCTGGACGCCGAGCGGCGCCGGCGAGAGCTTTACCTTGAGCCCGATCCTCGAGCCGCTCGAGCCGTTCAAGCATCTCGTCGTGTCGTTCGCGAACCTCGAGAACAAGGCGAACCAGAACTCCGTGCACTCGCTCGTGCCTGCGACGTGGCTGAGCGGCGTGCGGCCCGACACGCGCGCGAGCGGCGCGATGATGGCGCAGACGATCGATCAGATGATCGCGGAGCGCATCGGCCAGGAGACGCCGCTGCCATCGCTCGAGGTCGCGTCCGAGACGACGATCCAGGCGGCGGCCTGCTCGGCGGGCAGCGGCGGCTGCTACTACAGCGCGACGCTGTCGTTCCGGAACGCGACCTCCCCTCTTCCGATGGAGTTCAATCCGCGCAAGGTCTTCACGCGTCTCTTCGGCGAGGGTGACACGCCCGAGGAGCGCGACGCGATCGCGCATCGGACGCGGAGCCTCCTCGACCTCGTCGCGGACCGGACGAAGGCGTTGCAACGCACGCTCGGCCCGAGCGACCGGGCGATCCTCGGGGAGTACCTCGACACGGTTCGCGAGATCGAGCGGCGCGTCGAGCGCGCGGAGAAGCGCGACCTGACCGGCATCGATCTGCCGGAGGCGCCGATCGGCGAGCTCGACGACTTCGACGAGCAGGTCAAGCTGATGTTCGACCTGATCGCGCTCGCGTACCAGGCGAACCTGACGCGGGTCGCGTCGTACATCATGGTCGCCGAGGGCACGAAGCGCACGTACAACCACATCGGCGTGTCCGACGCTTTCCACCCGCTGTCGCACCATGCGAACGATCTCGGGCGCCTCGAGAAGCTCGTGCGCATCCAGCGCTATCACGTCGAGCGCTTCGCGGACTTTCTCGCAAAGCTCGCGGCGATACCCGACGGCGACGGCACGCTGCTCGACCATGCGCTCTTCATGTACGGGTCGAACATGAGCAACAGCGACCGGCACAACAACTATCCGCTGCCGAACATCCTCGTCGGCGGCGCGTGCGGGCAATTGAAGGGCGGACAGCACGTCGAGCTGCCGGAGCACACGCCGCTGACGAACCTGCTGCTGACCGTGCTGAACAAGTCCGGCTTCGAGCTCGAGAGCTTCTCGGACAGCACCGGAGAGATCGCCGGTGTCTGACACGAAAATCGGGGTCAGAGCCCGATTTCCCGCCGGAAATCGGGGGCAGGCCCTTTGTTCCTGCGGGAAATCGGGCTCTGACCCCGATTTCTTTGGCCGGCGCGAGGTGTTGAAGGCCGCGATGGCGGGGTTCATCGGCGCGACGTGCCCCGGGATCGCATCGCGTGCGTTCGCAGCGGACATCGACGTCGTCAAGATCAACGAGCGGTTCGCGCTCGTCGTCGGCGCCGGCGGCAACGTGCTCGTCAGGCACGGCGACAACGGGCAGGTGCTCGTCGATACGGGGTCCGCGGAGCACGCGGCGTCGCTGCGCGACGCGCTCGCATCGTTGGCCGGCGCGGGCCGAGTCGAGCTTGCATTCAACACGCACTGGCATCCGGAGCAGACGGGCTCGAACGGCGCGCTCGGGCAGGCAGGCGCGACGCTCGTTGCGCACGCGAAGACGCGGCAGCGGCTTGCGATCGGCTATTACGTCCCGCACGAGGATCGCTTCGAGCCCGCCGTGCCCGCCGACGCCGTTCCGACCGAGACGTTCCACGACCGCGGCGAGCGGCTCGTCGACGGCGAGCGGATCGAGTACGGTTACCTGCTCGAGGCGCATACGGACGGCGACATCTACGTCTACTTCCGCGACTCGAACGTGATCGCGGTCGGCGACGCGCTGTCGCCCGCCCGGGATCCCGAGATCGACTGGTTCGGCGGCGGCTGGCTCGGCGGCCGCGTCGATGCGCTCGCGCTGCTCCTCGAGCTCGTCGACGACGAGACCATCGTCGTGCCGAGCTACGGGCCGGTCGTGCGCAAGGCGGACATCGCAGCCGAGCATGGGCTGATGCAGACGCTGTTCGAGCGGACGACCACGCTGCTCCGGCAAGGCTACAGCGCCGACGACATGCTCGCGGCCGGCGTCCTCGCCGATCTGCCGCGCACGTTCGCGGATCCCCTGAAGTTCCTCTACGACGTCCACAAGAGCCTATGGGCGCACCACAACACGATCTCGCACGACATCGTCTGACCACGGCGAGACTCGCCGCCCTCGCGTGCGCCGCAGTGCTCGCGGCACCGGCCGGCGCGGCCGATCGAGGTCTTGCGGATCTGATCCTGGCCGGCGACTCGAGCGCCGCGCGCACCCTGATCGAAGCCGGCGCGGACGTGAACGCCGCGCAGGGCGACGGCACGACGCCGCTCCACTGGGCCGTCTACCGGCTCGACGTCGATCTCGTCGACGCGCTGCTCGCCGCGGGCGCGAAACCGGACGTCGTGAATCTCTACGGATCGAGCCCACTGTCCGAGGCCGTGAAGACCGGCCATGCGGGGCTCGTCGAGCGGCTGCTCGCCGCGGGCGCCGACGTCGAGTCGCCGAACGAGGACGGCCAGACGGCGCTGATGCTCGCGGCACGCGCGGGCGCGACGGCCGTAGCCGAGGCACTGGTCCGGCACGGCGCCGACGTGAACGCGCGCGAGCGCTGGCGCGGACAGTCGGCGTTGATGTGGGCCGCGGACAGCTCGTCCGCCGAGATCGTGAAGCTCCTCGTCGAGCACGGCGCGGACGTCGAGGTGCGCGCGCTCGCGAACGACTGGCCGACGCAGGTCACGTCCGAGCCACGCGGCCAGTACCGGCCGACCGGCGGCATGACCGCCCTCCTCTATGCGGCGCGCGCGGGCTGCACCGAGTGCGTCGCAACGATCCTCGACGCGGGCGCGGTCATCGACCGGCCCAACCCGGACGGCGTGACGCCGCTGATGATCGCGATCGACAACTTCAGGTTCGATACCGCGAAGCTCCTGCTCGAGCGCGGCGCGAATCCGCACTACTCCGACTGGTGGGGCCGCACGGCGCTCTACATCGCGGTCGACATGGCGTCGTACACGCGGCGCGGACCCGCCGGACGCATCGCATCGAACGGCACGACGACCGCGCACGACATCGTCCGTATGCTGCTCGACGCGGGCGTCGATCCGAACACGCAGCTCAACATGCACAGGCCCGGGCGCGGCGGCAACAGCGGCCGCTTCATCGACGACCTGTTGACGACCGGCGCGACGCCGCTCCTCCGCGCCGCGATCGGCGCCGACGTCGACAGCGTGCGGATGCTCCTCGAGCACGGCGCGCTCGTCGATCTGCCGAACGTGATGGGCGTGACGCCGCTGATGGCGGCCGCCGGCATGGGCGTCGCGGGCCGCGACCGCAGCGCGGACGTCGAGAACCGCGTGATCGCCACGCTCGCGCTTCTGCTCGACGCGGGCGCGGACATTCGCGCGCGCGTAGCCGACACGACGAGCCGCACTGCGCGCATCGCGCGGCCGAGCACGATGACCGATCGCGAGGGCCAGACCGCGCTCTACGGCGCGATCCGTTTCGGCCATGCGCAAGTCGTGCAGTACCTGATCGACCGAGGCGCCGAAGTCGACATCGTCGACGCGCTCGGCAGGTCCCCGATCGATCAGGCGCTCGGCCGCGTCGGCGGCCGGGGCGACGTCGCCTCGGAGGAAGTCGCGGCGATCCTGCGCGCCGCGCTCGAGTGACCCCTCACGACGCACTGTCGTGCTTTCCCTCGATCGTTGACTGTTCTAACATTCCCGCTCGAGCCGAGGGGTGGTCGTTCGCGACCTGAGAGGCTGAAAGCATCAGCCAACCCTTGAACCTGATCCGGTTAGTACCGGCGTAGGAACGGGCTTCCATTCGCGATTCCCTTCTCCCGCTACTGATCCGGATCTTCTTCACCGATGGAGAAGAGCCGCGCATGGCGTTCGATCTCGTCAAGGCGGATCGCTGGCAAGACCGCGAGGAGTGGTTCTTTCAGAGGGACCTCGCGAGCGCGTACGAGCAGTGGTACGAGGGGCCGTACAAGCGCGCGGAGATCTGGCAGAAGCGCGTGCTCGGCCGATTGGTCGCAGCGGATCCCCGCGTCAGGAGGCTTCTCGAGTACGGCTGCGGCACGTCACGTTTCACGCGCTGGTGGCACGAGATCGGCATCGACGCGACCGGCACCGACATCTCGCCGTTCATGATCGCCGAAGCCCTCGAGCGATTCGACGGCGATCTCGTCCTGGCGGATTCCGCGCGGATGCCTTATCGCGACGCCACGTTCGATGCGGTCGCGTTCGTCACGACGTTCGAGTATTACCCCGATCCCGTCGCGGTCGTGCGCGAGGCGGCGCGCGTCGGGCGCTATGGAATCCTGTTCGGCATGATCCACAAGATCACGCCGCGCACGATCCGCCGGCGCGCGCAGCAGCTTCTCGGCCGCAACCCGTTCTACGAGACCGCGCGCTTCTACTCGCTGCGGTCGCTGAAGCGCGTCGTCGCCGAAGCGCTCCGCGGGGAGCGCTACACGATCACGTGGTCCTGCACCGGGCTCCCGAAGTGGTGGCCGGTGCAGGAGTGGCACGTGCCGCTCGGAGACTTCCTCGGCGTCTACGTTCGCAGAGAGCGATGAGCACGGTCACGTTTGCGAACGGCGGGAAGGTCTCCACGGAGCTCCTCGAAGCCGTCGTCTATCCGCGCTGCGGTGCGCCGCGCGACGAGGTCCGCGTCGGTCCCGCTCCCGGCGTCGACACGGCCGTCGTCGATCTGCCGAACGGCTACTCGATCGCGATGACGACCGATCCGTGCTCGCTGATCCCGGCGCTCGGGCTCGAGGAATCGGCGTGGCTCACGGTGCATCTCCTCGCGTCGGACATCACGACGACCGGCTGCCCGCCGATGTACGCGCTGTTCGATCTCAATCTGCCGCCGGATCTCTCCGCGGGGGACTTCGCGGCCTACTGGTCGCACGTGCATGCGTTCTGCGAGGAGCTCGGCTGTGCGATCGTCGGCGGCCACACCGGCCGATTCGAAGGGCAGCGCTCGACGGTAGCCGGGGGCGGCATGATGGTCACCGTCGCGCGCAAGGAGGAGATTCTGACGAGTCGCGGCGGACGGCCCGGCGACCGTCTCCTCGTCACGCGCGAATGCGGCATCACGGCCGTGTCGATCCTCGCACGGACGTTCCCGGAGACCGTCGCGGCGGCATGCGGCAGCGACGTGCTCGAGTACGGCCAGACGCTCTTCTATCGAAGCAGCACGGCCGCCGCGGCGCTCGCCGCCGTTCGCGTCGGCCGCGGCGATCAGGGCGTCACGGCAATGCACGATGCGACCGAGGGAGGCGTGCGCGCCGCGCTCGTCGAGCTCGCGACGGCGTCGGGCTGCGGGCTGCGCGTGCACGCGGAGCGGATTCCGACGAGCGATGCGGCGGCCGCCATCGCGCGGACGTTCGGCCTCGATCCGTTCGAGATCGTCGGCTCCGGCGCGCTCGTGATCGCCGCGGCGCCGGACCGCGCCGAAGCCGTCATCGACGTTCTGGCAACCGAAGGCATTCCGGCGACCGACGTCGGCGAGCTGACCGACGCATCCGAAGGCTGCTCGATCGTGCGCGACGGCCGCGCGGAGCCGCTGACGCATCCAGGTTTCGATCCGTATTGGCGCGCGTTCTATCGCGCGGTCGCGGAGGGTAAGCGTTGAGCGTCGCGATGCGGGAAGCGTTCGAAGGCCGCAGCCTCTATCTGGTCGTCGATCCGCGCCCAGGCGCCGCACGCGTGTTGCCGAAGATCGACGCGGCGCTCGCGGGCGGCGTCGACGTCGTCCAGATCTGGAACCACTGGGCGGACGGGCAGGACGCCGTCGAGTTCGTCGAGCGCACGATCGCGCTCGCGCGGCCGCGCGGCGTCCCCGTGCTCGTCCACGAGCGGCTCGACCTGCTGCGCAAGACGTCGGCCGACGGCCTCCACTACGACGAGCCGTTCCTCGACCCGAGCGAGGTCCGCGAGGCCGTCGGCCGCGACGTGCTGTACGGCGTGACCGCCGGCAACGCGCTCGAGCGCGTCGATTGGGCGGCACGCGAAGGTGCGGACTACGTTTCGTTCTGCTCGATGTTCCCGTCCCGATCCGCCGACGCGTGCGAGATCGTCGCTCCGTCGACGCTGACGGCGGCGCGCATGCGCTACCCGACGCTCACGATCTACGCCTCGGGCGGCATCACGCCTGAGAACGTGCCGCAGGTGCTCGCCGCGGGCGCCGACGGCGTCGCCGTGATCAGCGGCATCCTCGGTGCCGCCGATCCCGAAGCGGCGGCGAAGCGTTACGCGGACGCGATTCGCGCGGCGCGCTCGACTCGATACGCCACCAGGACGACGACATGACCAAGGATCTCTACGACAAGCTCGCGTGCCCCTACGACAAGACCGCGCCGCTGACGCTCTCCGTGTTTCGCATCGCGGGCGACGAGATCGTGCAGGGCCTGCTCGAGTGCACGAGCTGCGAGCGCTACTTTCCGATCATCGGCGGGATCCCGGTGCTCTTGCCCGACGAGTACCGCGATCCGAAGCTCGAGATGCCGTTCCTGCTGCAGTGGCGGGAGACGATCGGCGAGCGCCTGCTCCGGGGCGAAGGTTTTCGCCTGCCCGCGCGCAGCGTCGCGAGCGATACGGCCGCGTCATGAGCGAAACGCGGCGATCGACGCCGCTCCCGCCGCCGTCGACGCTCTCGCGACTTCGTCCGCTCGACTCGGATCGGGGATGGTCGTATGATCCCGCGCATGACATTCCGTGCCCCCATCATGGCCATGCGCATGACCACAGCGAGACCGTGGGGGTTGCGCTCGACCTGATTTAGTAGCCATTAGCTGAAGTCACGAGAAAGCCGGGCCGTCTCCTACGAGGCGGCCCGGTTTTTTTTGCCTGGAGAAAATCGCCATGAACACCCGATTCATATCGACCGCGATCCCGTACGTGAACGCGGCCCCGCACATCGGCTTCGCGCTCGAGCTCTTGATCGCGGACGTGCTCGCCCGGCACGCGCGTGCCGCGGGACGCGACGTCTACTTCCTGACCGGCACCGACGAAAACGGGCTCAAGAACGCGCTCGCGGCCGAGCGGACCGGCGTGCCGGTGCAGCGCTTCGTCGCGGACAAGGCCGCAGAGTTTGCCGCCCTCGGCACAGCGCTCGGCGTCGGCGCCGACGACTTCCTGCGCACGAGCGCCGATCCGCGCCATGCGCCGGCGGTCGAAAAGCTGTGGCGCGCATGCGAGGCGAACGGAGACATCTACACGGCTGCGTACTCGGGCCTCTACTGCGTCGGCTGCGAGCAGTTCTACACCGAGAGCGAGCTCGAGGACGGTCTCTGCGCGGAGCACGGCACGCGGCCCGAGCTCGTCGCCGAGCGCAACTACTTCTTCCGTCTCGGCCGGTATCGAGACGCGCTGATCGAGCTGATCGAGCGGCGTCGCATCGCGATCCTGCCGCCGGCCAAAAGAAACGAGGTGCTCGCGTTCCTCGCCGGCCCGCTCGAAGACATCTCGATCTCCCGCAACGCCGAGCGGGCCCGCGGCTGGGGCCTGCCCGTTCCGAACGATCCGTCGCAGGTCGTCTACGTATGGTTCGATGCGCTCGCGAATTACATCAGCGCCCTCGGCTTCGCGCACGACGAGGAACGTTTCGCACGCTACTGGAACGACGGCGCGCGGATCAGCCACGTGATCGGCAAGGGCATCGTGCGTTTCCATGCCGTCTACTGGCCCGCGATCCTGCTGTCCGCAGGGCTACCGCCGCCGACGGAGATCCTCGTCCACGGTTACGTGACGTCGGAGGGCTCGAAGATCGGCAAGTCGCGCGGCAATGCGGTCTCGCCGTTCGAAGCGAGCGCAAGGCACGGCCGCGACGCGCTGCGCTACTACCTGCTGCGCCACATCGGCAGCCATCGAGACGGCGACTTCTCGTGGCAGCGCTTCGACGAGGTTTACGCGCGGGAGCTCGCGGACGGGCTCGGCAATCTCGTGTCGCGCACCGTCGCGCTCGCACGTCGATACGGCCTGCCTCCGCCGGCCGAGTCGTGCCTCGCGAAGGGACTAGAGGCACAAGTCGACGAGAGCCTCGAGCAGTTCGGCGTGCACCGCGCGCTCGACGCGATCTGGGCCGTCGTCGCGGAAGCGAACGCGTACGTCAATCGGACGGAGCCGTGGCGTCTCGCGCGAAGCGGCGAACGCGAAGCGCTTCGCGAGGTGCTCGCCGAGCTCTGGGCGGCGCTCCACACGGTCGGCCGCACGCTCGAGCCGTTCCTGCCGGAGACGTCGGCGAAGCTCGTGCACGCGCTCGAGACGTGCTCCGCAGAGCCGCTCTTCCCGAAGTACCGGCCGGTAGGCAACGAGCAAGAGCGTAACGTCGAAGCGGCGGTATGACGGAAAATTGGGGTCAGAGCCCTTGGGGTTGGATGTGCCCGGCCCTTCTTGGATATCGTGGGAATCGGCGTCAGAGCCCGTTCGTGAAAAGGGCTCTGACCCCGATTTTCGGCACAGATACGCTAGCGAGGCAGCGCGAAGACGAAGACGCCTTCGTCCCCCGGAGGCGCCGTGCCGCGCCCGCTCCGGGCCGCCGTCACCGCGACGTACTGCCGGCCGTCTTGCCCTTGGTACGTGATCGGCACGGCGGTGACGTTGTACGGCATCTCGTACGACCACACCTCGTCGCCGGTGCGCGAATCGAACGCGCGGAAGCGCCGGTCGGTCGTCGCGCCGATGAAGACGAGGTCGCCGCCGGTCACGATCGGCCCGCCGAACCCCGGCGAGCCGACGTTCCGCTTGCCCTCCGGCAGCCTCTCGTCGACTCCGAGCGGCACGGACCAGACGATCTCCCCTGCCTCGGCGTCGATCGCGAGCAGACTCGCCCACGGCGGCGCATGGCACGGCACGTTGCCGCTCTCCGAGCCGTCACCGAGCGGCGCTGCGAACTGCGGACCGTAGCCGAGGACATACGGCTCCTGCTCGTACGCCGTCTCCTCGCTGTAGCGCGGGTTCGGTACCATCCAGCCGATCGTCGGCTCGTCCTTCGAGTTCACGAAGATCAGCTTGCGCTCGGGATCGATCGCGACGCCGCCCCAGTTCACGCCGCCCGTGAGCGACGGGAACAGCAGCGTCGGCGCCTTGCCCTCCTCTTGCAGCCGGAACGGCGTGTACGGCCCCGCGTTGTAGTAGCCGACCTCGTCCCACAGCGCGCGGCACGCCGCCGCGTGCGCGTCGCTCGTTTGCTCCGCGGTCACCATGTCCGTCTCGGGATCGAAGCTGACGCGCGCAACCGGCGGCGGCTTCAGCGGGAACGGCTGCGTCGGCGAGTACCACTCCCCCGGCACGTCACCGGCCGGCACCGGCCGCTCCTCGACGCCGAACACGGGCTCGCCGGTCAGGCGGTTGAGAATGAACATCCACCCGGCCTTGCCGGTCTGCGCAAGCGCAGGAATCCGCTCGCCGTCGATCTCGAGGTCGATCAGCCCGGGCGCCGGCGGCAGGTTGTAGTCCCAAAGCTCGTGATGGATCGTCTGGAAGTACCAGCGCACCTCGCCCGTCATCGCGTCGAGCGCGACGACGGAGTTCGCCGGCTCGTTGTTGCCCGGCCGATCGCCGCCGTAGTAGTTCGCGCCGGGCGTCGAGACCGGCATGTAGACGAGCCCGGCCTCCTCGTCGAGCGTCAACGCGAACGCCCAGACGTTGTTGCCCGTGCGGTCGCGCCAGCTTTCCTTCCCCCACGTCTCGTGCCCCGGCTCGCCGGGCTGCGGAATCGTGTTGTACTCCCAGACCTTCTCTCCGGTGATCGCGTCGAACGCGCGCGAGTTGCCCTTCTGCCCCCGCGGATCGGTCAGCTGCGGACCGATGTGCACCTCGCCCGGCCCGAAGAAGTTCGCGCCGATGATGATCCTGTTGCGGTAGATCGCCGGCGCGCCGGAGTACGGCACGTCGAGCGTGATCTCGCCGTTCGTGCCGAAGCCTTCGGCGCGCGTGCCGTCCGCCGCGTTCAACGCGATGATCTTGCGCAGCGACGTGAAGAAGATCCGCGGCGGGATGTCGCCGTCGCCGGGCCAATAGCTGACGCCGCGGAACGACGCGAGCCCCTCGTCGAGCTCGTGCACCCAGATCTCCTCGCCCGTCTCGGGCCGCAGCGCGACGACGCGGTCCCCCGACGGCATGTACATCACGCCGTCGACCACGATCGGCGTGATCTGCTGATAGAGCTCGAACGCGGAAGGCCCCCTGATCGGGCGGCCCGGCCGATTGAACCGGTAGTGCCAGACGAGCTCGAGCCCCGCGACGTTGTCCGGCGTGAGCTGGTCGAGCGGCGAGAAGCGCGTGCCGGCGAGGTCTCGATGATAGTAAGGCCAATCGGCCGCGGCGCTCCGGCCGCTCGCCGCGGTGCCGGACGGCCCGCCGCTCTGCTGCTGCGCGACCGCGGTGCCGGCGCACGCGAGCGCGACTGCGGCGGCTATTAGATGAAGCTTCGGGTGCACGAACGAATCCCCTCCTTGTGATTGTTTTCCCGATTGTACGCGGCGAACGCCGCCCTACTGCGTCGCGACGTCGTCCGTGGCCGCGGCCTGCTTCAGCACGGGCTCGAGCACCTGCCACACGGTGTCCGCGATGATGCGGTGTCCCTCCGCGTTCGGGTGCACGCCGTCGCTCTGATTCAGCTCCCGCACGCCGCCGACGCCTTCGAGAAGGAACGGCACGAACGGAAGATCGTTACGCTCCGCAACGCGCGGATAGATCGCCTCGAAGGCCTGCGCATACTCCGCGCCCATGTTCGGCAGCGACCGCATGCCGGCGAGCACGATCGTGACGTCCGGCCTCGCCTCGCGGATTCGATCGATGATCGCCTGGATGTTGCTCTCGGTCGACGCCGGGTCGATGCCGCGCAGCATGTCGTTCGCGCCGGTCTCGAGCACGACGACGTCGAAATCCTGCCGCAGCAGCCAGTCGATGCGCCGCAACGCGCCGGCCGACGTCTCGCCGCTGACGCCCGCGTTGACGACGTCGAACGGGAGCCCCGCGTCGCCGATCCTCTGCTCGATCAGAAGCGGATACGACAGCGCCTCGGGAAGCCCGAGCCCGGCGGTCAGGCTCGTGCCGATGAAGAGCACGGTGCCCGCGGCCTCGTCCGCCTTCTCCGCCGAACCGTCCGCATGCCCGCGTTCCGGGGCACGTTGCGCGGCGCCCTCCACGCCCGCCGCGACGCGCTCCGGCGAGTTGCTTTCCGCTCCCCCGCAACCGATCATCAACGCGGCGACCAGCAGCGCAGCCGAGCGAACGGGAGCAGTCCATTTCATGCTCATAGCCAGGGGCCTCGAGAAAACCTATCGCAGCGGCGATCGAACGCTGACGGTCCTTCGTGACGTCGACCTTGATATCGAAGAAGGCGACTTCGTTGCAATACTAGGCCCGTCCGGCAGCGGAAAGACAACCCTCCTCGGCCTCCTCGCCGGGCTCGACACGCCGACCCGCGGCTCGGTCCGGATCGCGGGGACCGATCTGACCCCTCTGACCGAGGACGAGCGCGCGCGGTTTCGTCGGGCGACGGTCGGCTTCGTGTTCCAGTCGTTCCAGCTGATCCCGTCGTTGACCGCCCGCGAGAACGTGCAGGTACCCCTCGAGCTGCGCGGCGACGGCGACGTCGCGCGCCGCGCCGCCGAGCTCTTGCGCCGCGTCGGCCTCGGCGACCGCCTCGACCATTATCCCGCGCAGCTTTCCGGCGGCGAGCAGCAGCGCGTCGCCCTCGCGCGCGCGTTCGTCAACGAGCCCAAGATCCTGTTCGCCGACGAGCCGACCGGCAACCTCGACGCCGGCACCGGCGAAGCGATCATCGGTCTGCTCGAGGAGCTGAACCGCGAGCGCGGCACGACGCTCGTGCTCGTCACGCACGATCCTCACCTTGCCGGGCGCGCGCGGCGCACGATCCGCCTCGCGGACGGCGCGATCGTCTCGGACACCGCCGCGGCCGCATGACGCTCCGCCGGCTGCTGTCGCTCGCCCTCCGCGAAAGCCGCTTCTCGCGCCGGCGGCTGTTCCTGTTCCTCTCCGCGATCTCGCTCGGCGTCGCGGCGCTCGTCGCCGTGCAGGGCTTCGCGTCGACGATGCAGCGTGAGGTTCGCGAGCAGGCGCGGGCGATGCTCGGCGCGGACATGCAGCTTTCGAGCCGCGAGCCGTTCGGCCCGATGAGCAGCGAGCTGATGGGGCAGTTCGCGGCGCAAGGAATCGCCATCTCACGCGTCACGTCGTTCACGTCGATGGCGCGCCATGCGAGCGGCGGCGCGACGCGCTTCGTGCAGGTCCGCGCGGTCGAGCCGGGCTTCCCGTTCTACGGCACCATCGAGACGAGCCCGCCCGGCCGCTGGGAGGCGCTCCACGACGGACGCCACGCGATCGTCGACCCGGCGCTCCTCGTCGCGCTCGATGCCGCGATCGGCGACACGATCTCGATCGGCGAGACGGAGCTCACCGTGATCGGCACGCTCGAGCGGCTGCCCGGTGACATCGAGATCGCGTCGTCGTTCGCGCCGCGCGTCTTCATGCCGGCGGCGTTCCTCGACGAGACAGGGCTGCTCGGTTTCGGCTCCCGCAGCGAGTACGACGCGTTCCTCAAGGTCGACGACCCCGAGCTCGCCGAGCTGATCGACGACCGGTACCGCCCCGTCTGGCGCGCCGAGCGGGTCCGGTCGCGCACGCTCCGCGAGCAGCAGGAGCAGATGGACGAGGTGCTCGGCAGCCTCGGCCGCTATCTCGGACTCGTCGGCGTGTTCGCGCTCCTGCTCGGCGGCATCGGCGTTGCGAGCGCGATGGGCGCGTACATGAGCCGCAAGGTCGACAGCATCGCCGTGCTGCGCTGCATCGGTGCGACGTCGGGCCAGGTCTTCGCGATCTACCTGCTGCAGGCCGTCGTGATGGGCTTCGTCGGCGCGGTCGTCGGTGTCGCGATCGGGGCCGCGGCGCAGTGGCTGCTGCCGCAGATGCTGACCGGCCTCCTGCCGGTCGACGTGCCGGTGCGCATCGACATGCCGGCCGCCGCGGCGGGTCTCCTCGTCGGCACGTGGGCCGCGCTCGCGTTCGCGCTGTTGCCGCTGCTCGACGTGCGGCGCGTGTCGCCGCTCTCGGCGCTCCGCCGGCGCGTCGAGCCGCTGCCGCGCGGGCCGCGCGACCTCGTGCGCACCGGAGCATGGGCCGTGCTGATCGCGAGCGTGCTGCTGCTGATCGTCTATCAGACGCAGAACGTCGGCGTCGGCATCTCGATCGCGGCCGCGATCGGCGGCACTCTGCTGATCCTGTGGCTCGCGGCGCGCGGCGCGGCGCGAATGCTGCGCGCCGCGCCGCGCGCGTCGCTTCCGTACACGGTGCGGCAAGGCATCGCGAACCTCCATCGTCCCGGCAATCAGACCGTCACCGTCGTGCTCGCGCTCGGGTTCGGCGCGTTCCTGATCGGTACGCTGACCCTCACGCAGGCGAACATCCTGCGGCCGCTCGCCGTCAACACCGAGACCCGCTTCAATCTGATCCTGCTCGACGTGCAGGCCGATCAGGTCGAGCCCGTCGAGCGGCTCCTCGCGCGCCGCGGCGTGGACGTGCTGCAAAGCGTGCCGCTCGTGTCGATGCGCGTCGCCGCGGTCAAGGGCGAGCCGGTCCGGCCCGTGAACGTCACGCTGGACTCGCTCGACTCGTTCGACGACGGTCCCGATGGCGAGCGCGGACGCGGCGACGGGCCGCGCGGCTGGGCCGTGCGCCGCGAATACCGCTCGACGTTCCGCAACGCACTGTCCGACTCGGAGCGGCTCGTCGCCGGCAGATGGTGGGGGAACGATTCGGGCGAAGGCGCACGGCGCCCGGGCACGGAAGCACCGTACGAGGTTTCGCTCGAGCAGGAGATCGCCGACGAGCTCGGCGTCGGCCTCGGCGACCGGATCGACTGGGACATCCAAGGCGTGATCGTCCCGACCGTCGTCACGTCGATCCGCGCGGTCGACTGGGCGCGCCTCGAGCCGAACTTCTTCGCCGTGTTCGAGCCGGCCGCGCTCGAGGCCGCGCCGCAGATGTGGGTCCTCCTCGCGCACGGCGAGGACGCGGACGCGCGCGCGCTCGCGCAGCGCGACGTCGTCGCCGAGCACTCGAACATCTCCGCGATCGATCTGACGCTCGTGCAGGCCACCCTCGACGAGGTCGTCGGTCGCGTGTCGGTCGTGATCCGCTTTCTCGCCGGCTTCTCTGTCGCGACGGGCTTCGTCGTGCTGCTCGGCGCGGTTGCGACGGGCCGGCTCCAGCGGATCCGCGAGAGCGTGCTCCTGAAGACGCTCGGCGCGACGCGACGGCAGATCGGCGCGATCCTGCTTTCCGAGTACGCGGCGCTCGGCGTCCTTGCCGCGATCGTCGGCGCCGGCCTGTCGCTCGCCGCGGCATGGGCGCTCGCCCGCTTCCTGTTCGACGTGCCGTTCGCAACCGAGCCCGTTTCGCTCGTCGCGCTCGCGGCCGGAGTTGCCGTGTTGAGCGCGTTGATCGGCCTATCCGGCAGCCGCGAGGTGTTCCGCTCCACGCCGATGGAGGCGTTGCGGGAGGAGTGACTTCTCCGGGGCTCGTCCCTATTGCCCGTTCTCCGACGCAGCACCGAGACTCGATCCGAACATGTCGTCTGCTGCGACGCCCTTCTGCGTCGAGCACGTGATCCGTTGGGATCGATCATGCACGGAGCACGCGATGGAGCACCGAGCACGAATGACGCAACGGCCGCTCGTTCACGCCGCGCTCGCGACCGCGGTCGCCGCGGCGCTGCCGGCGAGCGCACAGGTCGGCCAGTCGGACGACGAGCGGGTCGCCCGCGCCGAGCAGCCGCGTGCCGAGGACTGCCGGCCGATCGAGACCCGCGAGCCGAACGTCCCCGAGCAGCAACCCGCATTTCCTGGACAAACCCGCGCCTGCGCGATCGAGTCCGACGTCGACTTCGAGGTCACGGTGCTCGCGACGGGGCTCGAGCATCCGTGGGCCGTCGAGCCGCTGCCGAACGGCGATCTGCTCGTGACGGAGCGGCCGGGGCGGATGCGGATCGTCACGGCGGACGGCGACATCGGCGAGCCGATCGAAGGCGTGCCGGAGGTCGAGACCGGCGAGCAGGCTGGCCTCCTCGACGTCGCGCTCGGTCCCGACTTCGAGACCGACAGGATGATCTACTGGAGCTTCTCGGAGCCGCGCGACGGCGGCAATGCGACGAGCGTCGCGCGCGGCGTGCTCTCCGACGACGGACGGCGGCTCGAGCAGGTCGAGGTCATCTTCCGCGCGATGCCCGCTTACGACGGCCTCCTGCATTTCGGCTCGCGGCTCGCGTTCCACCCGGAGGACGGCACGCTCTTCATCACGCTCGGCGAGCGTTCCGATCTCGTGATGCGGCCGCAGGCTCAGGATCTCGACAGCCACATGGGCAAAGTGATCCGGATCAACCCGGACGGCTCGGTCCCCGCGGACAACCCGTTCATTGACGAGGCGAACGCGATGCCGGAGATCTGGACGCTCGGCCACCGCAACGTCCAGGCATCCGCATTCGACGAGCAGAACCGATTCTGGATCGTCGAGCACGGCCCTCAAGGCGGCGACGAGCTGAACCTGATCGAGCGCGGCAAGAACTACGGCTGGCCGGTCGTCACGTACGGCGAGGAATATTCCGGCGAGCCGATCGCGGGCTCCGTCACGCAGCTCGAAGGCTACGAGCAGCCGGTCTATTACTGGGATCCGGTCATCGCGCCTTCTGGCGCCGAGTTCTACTCGGGCGATGCGTTCCCCGAATGGAAGGGCAGCCTCTTCGTCGGAAGCCTGAAGGACATGCTTCTCGTGCGGCTCGAGCTCGAGGACGACCGCGTGGTCGGCGAGGAGCATTTGCTCACCGAGCGCGGCCAGCGCGTGCGTGACGTGCGCGAAGGTCCGGACGGTGCGCTCTACGTCGTCACGGACGAGGCGGACGGCGAGCTTTGGAAGATCGCGCCGGGCGGATAGCCAAAGCCGCTATAACTGCAACGCGGTCGGCGAAGGCTCAACCGTTCAGGAAGTCGAGAAGCTCCGCGTTGACCCGGTCCGCGTGCGTCGCGGTCAATCCGTGCGGAGCGCCTGCGTAGTAGACGGCCCTCGCGCCTTCGATCAATCCGACCGACTTCCTCGTCGTGACGTGCACCGGGACGATCTGATCGTCTTCCCCGTGCACGAGCAACGTCGGCACGTCGATGCGCTTCAGGTCGTCGGTGAAGTCCGTCTCCGAGAACGCCTTGATGCAGTCGTAGACGTTCTTGAGGCCCGCCTGCAGGCTCCACAGCCAGAACTGATCGAGCACGCCCTGCGACACGTTCGCGCCGGACCGGTTCGCGCCGTAGAACGGTAGCGCGAACTCCTTCCAGAACCGGGCGGGATCCGCGGCGAGCGCGGTGCGCAGCGTGTCGAAAGCCGCGAGCGGCAAGCCATCGGGATTCGCGTCGGTTTTCAGCAGGATCGGCGGCACGGCCGCGATCAGGATCAGCTTCGCGACGCGCGCCGTGCCGTGGCGCCCGATGTAACGCACGACCTCGCCACCGCCGGTCGAGTGACCGACGAGCGTGACGTCGTCGACATCGAGCGCCTCGAGCAGCGCGGCGAGATCGTCCGCGTAGCCGTCCATGTCGTTGCCCGACGAGGCCTGCTCGGAGCGCCCGTGACCGCGTCGATCGTGCGCGACCACGCGAAAGCCCTGCTGCGCGAGGAACAGCATCTGCCCGTCCCAGGCATCGGCGTTGAGCGGCCAGCCGTGCGAGAAGACCACGGCCGGTCCCCGGCCCCAGTCCTTGTAGTAGATCTGCGTGCCGTCGTCGGCCGTGATCGTGCTCATCACCCGGGCTCCTGTGAGTTCGCCTTCCGCAGCGACACCGCGTTGATGCAGTAGCGCAGACCCGTCGGCGGCGGGCCGTCCGGGAACACGTGCCCGAGGTGCGCGTCGCAAACGTTGCACGTGACCTCGATCCGATGCATGCCGTAGCTCATATCGACGTCGTACGCGACGACGTCGGGCGACAGCGGCGCCGTGAAGCTCGGCCAGCCGGTGCGGCTGTCGAACTTCGTCGTCGAGTCGAACAGCGGCGTGTCGCAGCAGATGCAGTGATAACGGCCCGGCTCGAACAGGCCGCAGAGCTCCGAGCTGAACGGCCGCTCCGTGCCCTTGAGCCGCGTGACCTCGTACTGCTCGTCGGTCAGCTGCGCGCGCCATTCCTCGTCGCTCTTCTCGACGCGCCGCGGCGGCGGCACATTGCCGCTCTGCGCGAGCTCGACGACGCGGCTCCACGTGAGGCCAGGCGATGCATCGTTCGGTCGTGTGTTCATGACGTCCCTCTCGTTCGCTTCCGTCGCGTTCGCGTCTTCTCGCTCGTGCCCTTCAACCCGTGCGCGCGCTCGCCGCGCGTCGCGGCAGCCGCCAGTTCGGCCGTGGGAAGTGGCACGTGTAGCCGCCGGGGTTCTTCAGCAGGTAGTCCTGGTGCTCCGGCTCCGCTTCCCAGAACGGCCCGGCCGGCTTTAGCTCGGTGACGACGGGCCCGGGCCAGAGGCCGGACGCGTCGACGTCGGCGATCGTCTCCTCCGCGACGCGGCGCTGCTCGTCAGAGAGGTAATAGATCCCGGAACGGTACGACAAGCCGATGTCGTTGCCTTGCCGGTTCTTCGTCGTCGGGTCGTGGATCTGGAAGAAGAACTCGAGCAGCTCGCGATAGGAAAGCTTCTCTGGGTCGAACTCGATCTCGACGGCTTCCGCGTGCGTCCCGTGATTGCGGTACGTCGCGTTCGGCACGTCGCCGCCGGAATAGCCGACGCGGGTCCGTATCACGCCCGGGAGCCTGCGGATCAGGTCCTGCATGCCCCAGAAGCACCCGCCTGCGAGGATCGCTGTTTCGGTGTTCGCCATGATCGATGGTCTCCTGTGAGCGCTTCACGCGCACATGCGAGCATCGTGCCGCATCGGCGTCGTGTCGATCGAGCCGTGTCGATTGGGCAATGTTCTCGCCTGCGTAGCGAATGCGGCGGCCCGAGGTGAGGGAGAGTCGACAGCGTGCGCCGGCAGGACGCTGCCCCGTGTCGACGAGGCACGTTGCCGCCTCGAGGAAGATGGATCGACGACGAACCGGGCGGCCTCTGCCACTTCCAGATTATCGCTCATAGGGGGGCTTGTCGGAAGGCCGGGTTCGTGCGTCACGATCGCGCGCCTGGGTTCGGAGCAGGCGCAACCACGAGGAGCGAGTCATGACGGAGCACGCGATAGTGATCGTCGGCGGTGGACCTACGGGACTGATGCTCGCGGGCGAGCTCGCGCTCGCCGGCGTCGACGTCGTAATCGTCGAGCGACGCCGCGACAACTCGCTCGCCGGCTCGCGCGCGGGCGGCCTCCATCCGCGCGCGATCGAGGTGCTCGATCAGCGCGGAATCGCGGAGCGCTTCGTGTCGCAGGGACAAACGCATCCCTTCGTGCATTTCCAGGTGCCGATCGACATCAGCGACTTGCCGACTCGGCACAACTACACGCTCGCGCTCTGGCAGAACCATATCGAGCGGATCCTCGCCGAGTGGGTCGACGAGCTCGACGTGACGATCCATCGCGGGACCGAGGCCGTTGCGATCGCGCAGGACGACACGGGCGTCGACGTCGCGCTCTCCGACGGTCGTTCGCTTCGCGCCGAGTATCTCGTCGGCTGCGACGGCGGCCGGAGCATGGTTCGCAAGGCGGTCGGCATCGACTTTCCCGGCTGGGATCCGACGACGAGCTGGCTGATCGCGGAGGTCGAGACGGCGGACGAGCCGAAGTGGGGATTTCACGAGAATGCTTTCGGCATACATGCGATCGGCAAAGGGGACGACGGAACGACGCGCATCGTGCTGACCGAGCCCGAGCTCGAGCTCGGCACCGAGCCGACGCTGGACGACCTGCGCGAGACGCTCGTCGCGGTCTACGGGACCGACTTCGGCGTTCGCCGTCCCACGTGGCTCTCGCGGTTCACGGACATGACGCGCCAGGCCGCCGCCTATCGCAAAGGGCGCGTGCTGCTCGCGGGCGATGCCGCGCACGTGCATCCGCCGATCGGCGGACAAGGCCTCAACATGGGTTTGCAGGACGCGGTGAACCTCGGCTGGAAGCTCGCGCAGGTCGTCGAGCGGACCTCGGCCGACAGTCTCCTCGATACCTACCACGCGGAGCGTCACCCCGTCGCCGCACGCGTGCTGCGCAACACGATGGCGGCGGTCGCGCTTCGCCGCACGGACGAGCGCACGCGAGCGCTCGGCGAGTACGTCGCCGAGTTCCTCGCGATGGACGAGCCGCGCCGACGCATGGCAGCGGAGATGACCGGTCTCGCCGTTCGTTACGACCTCGGCGACGGACACCCGCTGCTCGGCCGCCGCATGCCCGATCTCGACGTCGTGACCGCCGACGGCACTTGCCGAGTCTATACGCTGCTGCACGACGCGCGGCCCGTGCTGCTCGACCTCGGCGAGCCCGGCTCGCTCGACGTCACACGCTGGGCGCAGCGCGTTCGTTGGGTCGAGGCCCGTTACGAGGGTGTCGTCGAACTTCCGGTGCTCGGTGCGGTCACGCCGCCGCCCGCCGTGCTGATCCGGCCCGACGGCTACGTCGCCTGGGCAGGCGAACGCGGCCAGGACGGTCTCGCCGAGGCGCTCAGAACGTGGTGCGGATCCCCGGCCGCGGCGTGACGGCCGACTCGACGCTCGCTGCGTTCGAGCCTATGCGGCGGCGCGCGCGGCGACGCGCGCCCGCCGCTTCTTCAGCGGCGTAGCAATCAGCCGGCGATACGCGAGCGCGAGGCCGGTCCAGACCATCACGAGGCTCGTCAGCGACACGAAGCCGGCGATCGTCTGACCGACGATGCCGAGCGCCTCGCCGGTATGCAGGAACCTGACCCAGCTGCGCGCCTGCCTCGCGGGCGTCTGGCTGCCGAACGGCTCCCACGACTCGACGTCGCCCGTCGCGGGATCGAGCACGAGCGTGTGCCGTTTCTGAGGCTGACCGCCGTTGCCCTGGTCGATCCCGAAGCGTGCACCGCGATCGGACACGGGCCAGTCGATCGTGATCCGCCGCCATGCGTCGACGTGCTCGGCCGCGATCGCAAAGAGCGCGTCCGGCGCGAGCGCCACGCCTCGCGACTCTGCCGGCGTGACTCGGCCCGCCGCAGCCGACGCGTCGGCCGATGCAACCCGAGGCGGTCCGCCTCGCCCGCGCGCCGGTGGCTCCTCGCCGAGGCTCCGGTAGAGCAAGTCGTTGGCCCACGGGTACGAGAAGACGGTCGCGGTCGCGACCACGACGGCGAGCGGGATCGCGGTCCAGAAGCCGATCACGTGATGCCAGTTGTAGTCCCGCGCCTGGCCCGTCGTCGCCTTCGGGTTGAACAGCACGCGCGTGCGGAACGTGACCCATTTCCACGTGCGCGGCAGCCACAGATACAGGCCGCTCAGGATCAGGAACAGGAACGCCAGGTTACTCGCACCCGTGATCGCCCGCGCGAGCGCACGGCGCTCGCCGTCGACGTCGAACCAGCGATGCCATCCGGTCACGGTCCGGAAAAACTCGCGCAACCGGACAGCACCTTCGCCGAGCACGTCTCCGGTGTAACCGTTCACGTAGACCGATGTGCCGCGTCCCGCCGAGACCTGCACCGGCGCCGCGGGGTCGGCGGAGACGCTGATCGACGTCGGCTCGAAGCCCGGCTTCTGGGCCCTGACCGCGGCGACGAGCGCGTCGAGCGGCAACCGCGCAGCGCCTGCCGGCGGCTCCGCGCGCAGATCCCGCTCCGCCCATTCGACGAGCTGCCGCTCGTACGTGAGGATCACGCCCGTCAAGGACATCATCGCGATGACGAGACCCGCCGCGACGCCGCACGCGAGGTGCGTCCAGAACAAAGTCTTCCGGAACATACGGTTTCCGAGCTCGCAGGATCGGATCAGAAGTCGACGTTCAGCGTCACGACCGCGGAGCGCGCGGGGCCGAGCGCCGCGTAGTGGTTCGAGTACGGACGCACGAAGTACACCTCGTCGGTCAGGTTCTTCACGTTGAGCTGCAGCTGCATCCGCTCGTTGACCTCGAGCGAGGCCATCGCGTCGTACGTCGTGTACGACGGGATCCAGACGGTGTTCGCGGCGTTGCCGTAGCGGAGATCCACGTAGCTCGCGCCGGCGCCGAGCGTCAGCCTGGGGCTCACGGCGTACGTCGCCCAGATGCTCGCGGTGTGCTCGGGCGTGTTCGGGAACCGATTGCCGTCGTTCCCTTCGATCGGCCCGTCATCGACGATCTCGCCGTCGAGGTGCGCATAGTTGGCGAAGAGCTGCACGCGGTCACCCACGTTGCCGATCACGCCGAGCTCGAAGCCGTCGACGACCTGCTCGCCGAGGTTCTGCTGCGGCGCGCCGCGGCCCGGCTCGATCGCGACGCGCGCATTGTCCTTCTCCATGCGGAAGACCGCCGTCGTGAGCAGCATGCGCCGGTCGAGCAGCTCCCATTTCGCGCCGAGCTCGAGCGTCCGCGTGCGCTCCGGATCGAGGTCCGCGTTGCTTTCGGAAAGGTTCTCCGTGCCGTCGCCGAGCGTATTGCCGGACGGGCTCGACGACGTGCCGGACGAAAGATAGATGCTGCCGTTCGCCGCCGGCTTGTAGACCAGGCCGACCTGGTGATTCCAGAAATCGGCGTCGTTCTCGACGAGCACCGGGGCATCGATCGCCCCCGAGAGCTGGCGGATCGAATAATCGTCGTAACGGAGCCCGAGGTTCAGCAGCCAGCGCGCGCCGAGCTCGATCGTGTCGAACGCGTAGATCGACGTCGTGTCCGCCTCGACCCGGGTCGCGCTGTCGGCTGGCTCGATCGTGCCGCTCCACGGGTCGTGCGGGTTCGGATCGGCGAGGGTCGTGCAGTTATAGCCCGATACCGGGCCGACGACGCCCGGCGCGCTGCACGAGCTCGCGAAGTCCGCGTTCACGTTCGCGTTGAACCGGCTCTCGACGCTGTAGCCGCGGTTGTACATCTCCTCGCTCGAGACCTCGACGCCGGCCGCGAAGCTGTGCGCGAGCCTGCCGGTCTGCGCGTCGCCGAAGAGCGTCGTCACGTTCGCCTTCGTCGTCGTCTCGGAGTTCCGGCTCTTCGCGTTGCGGACGACGAAGCCGTTCGCGACGTTGCCGCGGCCATCGTCCGGGTTCGTCACGATGTAGTCGTTGCTCGTCACGCCGTAGCGCGTCGTGTTGCGCAGCGTCAGCCTGTCGCCGAAATCGTGCTCGACCTCGAGCGTGCGGATGTCGGCGCCGGTCTTCTGGAAGTCGCGGTTCAGGAGCCCGTAGAAGTTCTCGCGGTCGACGTCGAGCGGAGGCCCGGACGCAGCGCTGTTCTCCGCATTGCGGCCGTACGGGATGCTGTAGTCCGGCATGTCGTCGGTGCGGTAGTAGTAATAATCGAGCGCGACTCGCGTCGGCTTGCCGAGGCCGAACGCGAGCGACGGCGCGGCGCCCCGGTGCGAAAGGAACACTTCGTCCCGTCCGGGCACGTCGCTCTCGTGACTCATCACGTTCAGCCGGAACGCGGCGCCGTCGCCGAACGTCCAGTTGCCGTCGAGCGCGGCCCGCGCGTAGGCGTCCGTGCCGGCGCCGACGCGTGCGGCGAGGAACGCTTCGTCGCGCGGCTTCTTCGTCACGAGGTTCACGCTGCCGCCCGCAGCGCCGCGGCCGGCATACGCCGAAGCCGGGCCCTTGACGACCTCGACCTGCTCGAGCGCGAAGACGTCGCGCGTCTGCGAGCCGGGATCGCGTACGCCGTCGACGAACACGTCGGCACCCGCGTCGAAGCCGCGAATCTTCAGGTTGTCGCCGGCCGGAGCGCCGCCCTCGCCCGCGTTGAACGTGATGCCGGGGACCGACTGCAGCGCGTCGACGAGCGACGTCGCGCCGCGCGCCTCGATCAGCGACGCCGGGACCACGGTCACGGACTTCGGCGTGTCGAGCAGCGGCGCCGTGAACTTGCCGGCGAGCGGCTCGGCCTCGTGCGCGCGGCCTTCGACGACCAACGTCTCAATTCGCGGGTCCGGCTGCGGCGCCGGCGACTGCGCGTGGACCGCCGTCGAGCAGAGGGCGAGCCCGACGGCCGCTGCCAGATGGCCTCGCGCCAGGTCGTTCTTTTCCTTGTTCATTGAGAGCTCCTTCCTCCGCAGAGCCGTACGGGGCGGGGATGAAACGATAACGATTCTCATTTGTCTGGTCAATGAGAATCGTTCTCATCCATGTAACGCGACCGACGGCCGGGTCGCGCATGAGCGTCACGGCATGATCGAGATAGCCGGATGTAATGGTCTGCGCGGAGCCGCGACCTTAAGCTTCGAGCTCACGTTGGAGCGAAGGGAAGCGATGTCCACGCGAACTGCGATCACCGCCGCACTGCTCGCCGCCGCCGGCCTCGTGCCTGCCGCAGCGCTGTGGGCGCAAGGGAGCACGGCAGCCGCGCGCTCCGACGCGCGGCCGAGCTTCGAGGGCGTATGGGCGCCGCAAGCCTGGTCGACGGACGAGTGGCCGCTCGAGCCGCCCTTCAGCGCCGCGGGGCGCGAAGCACAGGAGCGCTGGGCCGCGAACCCGGACGAGGATCCTTCCTATCGCTGCATCATCCCGCTCGGCCGGATCATCTCCGCACCGTTGCCGTTCGAGATCATCGAGCAGCCCGAACGGATCACGATGCTCTACGAGTACGATCACCAGGTGCGCCGCGTCTTTCTCGACGGACGCGATCACCCGGACTCGTATCCGACGCTGATGGGTCACTCGATCGGGCGGTTCGAAGGCGACACGCTCGTCATCGAGACCGCGAACGTGGAACCGGGGCTGCTGCGGCCGCAAGGCATGCCCTACTCCGACCAGCTCCGCCTGACCGAGCGCCTGACGCTGCTCGACGACGGCGACCGGCTCAGGGTCGACCTGTCGATCGACGACCCGGCGTATTACACCGAGCCGTGGGCCGTCACGAAGTACTACGGCCGCACGACCGAGGACATCAAGGATTACGAATGCTTCATCCGCGAGCACCTGTCCGCGGAGGAGCCATGAACGGAGGCGACACGGTGATGCGCAAGCTTTTGATCGCTGTCTGCGCAGGGATCTTCGGTTTCGTCGCGAACGCAGAGGCGCACCACTCGTTCCTGCGCGAATACGATCCGGAGAAGGTCGAGACGATTCGCGGCACGGTCACCGAAGTGTGGTACCAGAACCCGCACAGCCGCGTCTACTTGAAGGACGCGGACGACGTGCTCTGGGAAACGGAGACCTATCCCCGGAACATCCTCGACCGCCGCGGCTGGAAGCATGACGACCTCAAGGCGGGCGACGAGGTCATCGTCACGGGCCGGCGAGCGCGGAACGGCAGCCCGCGCCTGCAAATCCTGTCGATCGTCAGGCCGTCGGACGGCTGGGAAGGCGTCGGCTTCAGCCCCGACTCGATCGACTGACCTGTCGGCCGCACCTGGCCGTTAGATAGAAGCGACGAAGGCGGGTCCCGACGGGACCCGCCTTCCGCTGCTCGGCCGATCAGTTCGTCGAGACGGGCCGGGCCGCAGGCCGCAAGCCCCGCTCGAAGCGCGACGCCTCGATGAAGTTGCGGACCGCCGTGTTGCCCTCGTGGCACGCGTACTCGAAGAACTTGTACTCCGGATCGAGATACATCGGATAGCTGACCGTCCATTTGTCGGTCATCACCTCGCGATCCTCGACCGTCATCTCGTAGTCGATCTGCGTGTCGCTGATGCGCGTGAAGCGCTCGGTGATCTTGAGCCCCGGCGTCGTCGGCGTGTCGCCGCGGCGCCCGCCCGGGATGCCGACGATCACCATGCCGACCTTGCCGTTGAAGTTCGTCGTCTCGACGACGAGCGTCGCGCCGTCCCAGTAGCCGCGCGACTCGCCCATCCATTGCTTGATCTCCGAATCGAGCGGCGGACGGCCGTCGACCGGCACGATGCGCGCCTCGTGGATCATCTCGAGCGCGATGATCACGTATCCCGGCGCCTGCATGATCCGGATGCCGTTGTTGTAGTTGTAAGGCAGCATCGACGACGGCAGGCCCCGCGTGATGCAGCGGTCCCACGCATCGAAGTCCTCCGGCGTATCGAAGACCTGCTGCGTGTCGTCGCTGCGGAAGTACGGCACGAGCTCTTCTCCGCGCGCCGTGAGCTCCGGCAGCCGGCCGTTCGTCGGGTACGAGATCAGCGACGTCAGGCGAGTCGCGTCGGTGCGCGTCGTCGACTCGGCCCAATGGCCCATGCCGAGCCTGCCGCTTCGAATCTCGTCGTAGTAGCGCTCGTCGCGGCTCCGCAGGACGCTCTGCGCCCGCTCGTATTCCTCGTCCGTCAGGAAGCGGCGCTCGCCGTACTCGGGATTCCGCTGCAGCGGCGTCGCGAAGAGGTGCATGATCGGCCACATGCCCTGCAGATCCGGATCGCCCCACGGCGTCATCGGATGCGGCGTGCCGTCCGGATACGTCAACGCTTCCCGTTGCTGGGCCGCGGCTTGCCCGGCGCCCGCCATCACTACCAGACTCGCGCTCGCGACAAGCAGAATTCTCGCGAGTATCCGTTCGTTCATTCGACCTCTCCCCTCTCCATCGCGTCGTCGACCGGTCCTGACGGAAGTATAGGACCACGCGAAGGGGTCGGTCGAGGCGACCGGTGCGAGCGGATCACGACTGGCCGGGAGCACGGCGCCGCTCACGCGGCCAAAGCCCGCGCCGTGTCGCGCGCTATGGCGGCGGCGGATCGAAGAGCATCGAATCCGCGACGCCCACGACCTTGTGGACCGGCAGCACGAACGCCATCCCGCGCCCTTCGGCGTCGAGCTCCGCCGCACGCACGATCTCGTCGAGGATCGTGTCGACCTGATCCGCGTGCACCATCGTCAGCACGATTTCCTTCTCGGGCTCGATCGACATCCCGAAAATCTTCTCCTTCTCGTGCACGCCGACGCCGCGGCCAAGCAGCACGGTGCCGCCGCGCGCGCCCGCCTTCACCGTCGCCTGCAGCACGCTGCTGCCCCAGCCCTTGCGGACGATGCTGACGATGAGCGAAGCGTTAGTGTTCATCGCTCGAACCCCCTGATCTGCTGCTCTTAAACCGAACGATGAGACCGAGCATCATGACCGAGATGATCGGTGCGAGTGCAATGAGCGCGACGAGACCGAGACCGTGCACCAGCGGATCCCGGCCCGCGACGGCCGCCGCCGCGCCGAGCGCGAGCGCCAACAGAAACGTGTTCGCGAGCGGCCCGGTCGCGACGCCGCCCGAGTCGACGGCGATCGCGACGAACGCGCGGTCGCTTGCCCAGATCAGCGCGATCGCGAGCACGTAGCCGGGCACGAGGATCCAGAGCAGCGGCAGATCGTACGCGATGCGCAGCATGCCGAGACCGACTGCGACCGCCACGCCCGTGCAGACCGCGAACAGCACGACCGGCTGGCGAATCGATCCCGTCGACGCCTGCTCCACCTGATCCGCGAGGATGCGCACGGCCGGCTCGCCCCACGTCGTCACGAAACCGAGCACCGCACCGAGCACCGCGACGAGCGCCGTGTTCCGCATCGTGCCGACCGTCTCGCCGATCGCGCGCCCGAACGGCATGAACCCCGTAGCGACGCCGAGCAGAAACAGAAAGAGACCGGCCGAAGCCATAAGCGTTCCGCGGGCGATCCGCGTGACCTCCACGCGGGGCAGCCGGAGGAACAGCACCTGAAACACGGTGAACAGGACCGCGAGCGGGAGCACCGCGAGCACGACGCCCCGCGCGGTGCGGACGACGTCCGTGACGAAAGGCAGGTCGTTCATCGGATGAGCCAGCCGATCAGCAGGATCACGATGATCGGCCCGATCGACGCGACGCCGAGAAGACCGAACGCATCGTTCACGGCGGAGCGCCCCGCGATCACCGAGCTGACGCCGAGCGCGACCGCAAGCACGACGGGACCGGTCAGCGCGCCGGTCGTCACGCTGCCCGCGTCGTACGCGAGCGGCGCGACCGTCGCCGGCGCGAGGAAGGTCAGCACGATCATCACGGCGTACATCGCCGTGAGCTGCCACTCCATCGAGAACCCGAGGACGACGCGCAGGAAGCCGATCGCGACGAAGAGCCCGACGCCTGCCGAGATGATGTAGACGACCGGCCCGCTCGGCAGCGCGCCCTGCGACGCCTCGTCGACCTGCCCCGCGAGCACGAGCACGTCCGGCTCCGCCGCGGTCGTCGCGAAGCCGAGCGCGAACGCGACCATCAGGAGCTTTGCGAGCGAATGTTGCTCAGCGAGCTTCCCCCCGATGAACCTTCCCATCGGGAGGATGCCGTAATCGATGCCCGTCAGGAGCAGCAGCAAACCGACCGTGACGAGCACGGATCCCGCGGCGAACTTGAGAAACGTCGCGGCCGACGCGTCTACGACGGTGAGCTGCAGCACGCAGACGACGAGGACGAGCGGTGCGACGGCTCGCAGCGTCTCGGAGAGCTTGAGCTTCAACAACGCGACCATCGCCTACCGCCCTTCGTCTTCCCCGCCGATCTCGGAAAAAAACGCACACGCTTACGATTCTCGTTCGGCTCGCCGCGCAGGCGTCGACCGGTCGCCCGCCCATCGGGCCGCACGGCCGAAGAGCGAGCGCGTCGCGAACGGAGCCGCGTCACCTTACACTTGCTCGATCGACGTGTCGATTCGTCGTCTCGTGTTCGTCAGGAGTCTTCGATGCGCGCCATCCTCGTCCCCGTCGCCGATCGGCCCGAGTGCCAGGCCGCGTTGCGAATCGCGTTCGACCTCGCGACGCGCCTCGGCGCCGACGTGCTCGGCTGCCACTTCCAAGCTACGCCGATCGAGCCCGGCAACTGGGACCTCGCGGACCTCTGGACCATGCATCCGCGGCGAGCCTGGCCCGTGCCCAACGCAGACGCCGGCGAGCGCGCCGCGCAGGCCGCGAAGCGGCTCTTCGAATCCCAGGCGACGGCTGCGGGCCTGACGGTGTCGACTGAGCCCGGCAGCAAAGAGCGCCCGCATGCCTCTTGGGAGACGATCGTCGGGGCACCGCTCGACGTCATGCCGGCCGTCGGCGGCAGCAGCGACCTGATCGTCGTTTCGCGCGCGCCCGAGCACGGCGGCGAGAAGGCGTGGATCGTGCTGACGAGCGCGCTGCTCGACTCGTTGCGTCCCGTGCTCGTCCTGCCGCAGAGCCCGTCCGGGACGATCGGACGACGCATCGCGATCGCGTGGAACCGCGGCCGCACCGAGACCCTTGCGCTGCACGCGGCGCTGCCCCTCGTGAAGGCGGCCGACGACGCCGTGCTGCTGACCGTCGGCCGCAACACGCGCGGGCGCGGGCCCGACGCGGAGCAGATCCGCCGTTGGCTCGCGCGCCACGGCGTCGATGCGCGAACCAAGCACATCGACTCTGCGGACGAAGGCGCCGCGCTCGTCGAGCACGCGCGCGCCGAAGGCGCCGACGTCCTGCTCGCCGGCGCCTACACCCGAGGCCGGTTCAGGGAGATGGTGTTCGGCGGCGTGACGGAATACCTGGTTTCGAAGACGGACATGCCGGTCGTGCTGATGCATGCATGACCGACGCGCGGACGCCTCCGGGTCAGTGCGCAGCGCCGCCCTGCCCGTCGAGATGCATCGTGTAGATCACCTGATGCACGTCGTCGGGATCCGGCCGCTCCTCGAAGCCGAGATGACGCGCCAGGCGCCGCATCCGATGGTTCGTCGCGGAGTCGACGGAGTAGAGGCGCTTGACGCCCTTGGCGCGGGCGTGCTCGATCAGCCGCGTGAGCAGCAGCGTCGCGAGCCCCTTGTGCTGCCAGGCGTCCGCGACGGCGACCGAGATCTCGGCCTCCTCGCACGGCGCCTGCGTCGCCGCGTAGCGGCACACGCCGACGTGCTGCTCGCCGTCGGGCGTGCTCGCGACGGCGACGTACGCCATCTCGCGAGTCTCGTCCGGCGCGCAGAGACGCTCGAGCTCCGCGTCGCGGAGCTGCGCGACGCCTGCGAGAAAGAGCAGGTGTTTGCTGTGCGCAGACAGTTTCTCGAAGAACGCGGCCTGAGCCTGCGTATCCTCGGGCCGGATCGGTCGTATCGACACGCGGGAACCGTCCCGCAGCGTCTCGACTCTGGACTCGCTCGTGGCAGCTGTCATCGAACCTTCTGCGGGTTGGATCATTCGTGCAGATAGTAGCGCAGCGTCACCCGCGCGGGGTCCTCGATACGGCCGTGCGTCACGATCGGGCGAAACCGAGCCAGCTTGATCTGCTCGACGAGCTGAGCCTGTGCCGCCTTGCTCGCGTTCGCCATCCCGACGACCTCGATGTCGTGGCTCTCGCCGTACTTCGTGATGTCGAATGCGACGTCGATGTATCCGGTCGTCTCGGGCGTCTCCGTGGAGACCAGCGGGTTCGGCATGAAAGCCGGCAGCACGACCGGCACGTCCGGCGAGAAGATACGCTCGATCGCGGTTCTCTCGACGCCGGCCTCCGCGAGCTTGGCATACGCCTGCTGATACACGTCGAGCGCCGAGTTCGCAACGATGCGATCCCGCGAGAACAGGAGATCCCAGTCCGCGATCTGCACGAGGGAATTGGCCTGCGTGACGATCGGCGCGGAGTTCTCCATGTTGTACGCGAGCATGAAGCGGAGACTGTCCCTGCCGAGCCTGCGCCGACCGTGCTCGTAGCTCAAGCGCGCGAGATCCATCAGCATCCCGGGGAGCTCGTCGTTCGAGTAGCCTTCGGTCCGCAACACGGTCTCGATCGCGCTCGTGTAGTACGACATGGCCTCACCGAGCAGCGAAGCCTTCGCCCTGCCGCGGCTCCCGGACCTGCAGTCGCCGGTCTCACGCGTCGCGTAGTAGCAGCCGAGAATGATCTCGGGCGGATACTCCCCGCGCGTATAACGCTCGAGGATGTCGATCCTCCTGTCGGCGATCTCGAGCAGAATCGGCACGACCCGTATGTCGTTGGGGTGGCGCCTCACGAGGTTCAGCAGCCTCTGCTCGACGTCCCACGCGCCTTCGGGATTGCCCCGCGCCCGCTCGGCGCGAATCCAGTCGCGCAACAGCGGCGCTTCCTCGAGCGAGAAGAGCCCGTAGTTGACGCGGACGACCTGTCTTGCTTGCTGAAGCGCCGCGATTGCGAGCTCGGGGTCGTCCTTCTCCTGGTAATAGTGCGCCAACGCCGTGATCGGACCGATCAGCTCGGCGGAGTGCACGCCCTCGCGCTCCCGCGTAACCTCGATGGAGTCGGCGAGCTGGTTCAGCACCTCGTCGCTCGATCCGAACTGGGAGAACGCGACCGTCGGGATGGCGACCAGCAACAGCGCGATGGCCGGCACCTTCGTCAGCCGCCTTGCTTCGAACGAGACCATGGCCCCCTCCGACGCTGTTCCGAAAACGAATCGGTTTCGAGGATAGCACCCGCTTTGCGAACGTTCGCCCTGTGCTGATGCCGATGTTGTCTTCGCGGACGACGTCGCGCGCGGACACGACGTGAGCGATCGTTGCATAGCCGAAACCGTGGCTCGGCAGCGACGCCGCAACCCGTGGAAAAGGAATGAAACAACTCGCTTCGGGCGCATCATTGCGACGTTACTCTGCAGATTCGGCCTTTCCATATGCAATTCGCGCTACCCGAAGTGCAAAGCAATATCGAGCGGATATCGGCGCTCATGTCGAGCGGGAGAGCGCAACGTGCGGAGCTTCTCCGCTCGCCACCGCACCCCGCAGCATCACGTCGGTATTGAATGCGAACGCGATGTGCCCGCGCCGATCGACCGCGATGAGCCCGCCTTCGCCGCCGAGGCGCGCCACACGCTCGTGGATGACTCTGTCGGCAGCCGCCTCGACGTCGAGGCCGACGTACTCCATCAGCGCGGCGACTTCGCGCGCGGCGGTCGCGCGAATGAACATCTCGCCGTAGCCGGTGCACGAGACCGCGCACGACGCATTGCTCGCGAACGTGCCGGCGCCGATCACGGCGGAGTCGCCGACGCGGCCGACCGCCTTGTTCGTCAGCCCGCCGGTGGACGTGGCCGCGGCCAGGTTGCCGTGGACGTCGAGCGCGACGGCGCCGACCGTGCCGGTCTCGCTGCCCGCCGTCGGGCCGGTGCCCGGCCGCCCGCTTCGTCTCGCGTCCTCGAGCTCACACTGCCGCCGCTCGGTCACGAAGTAGGCCGGCTCGACGCGCTCGACGCCGTGACGCTCGGCGAAGGCCTCGGCGCCGTCGCCTGCGACGAAGACGTGACGGGAACGCTCGAGCACGAGCCGCGCTAACCGAATCGGGTTCTTCACGGTGCGCAGGCCCGCGACCGCGCCGGCTCGCAGCGACGCGCCATCCATGATCGATGCGTCGAGCTCGGCCTCGCCGCGCTCGTTCAGCACCGCGCCCCGGCCGGCATTGAACAGGGGCGAATCCTCCAGACGCACGACCGCGTCCTCGACCGCATCGAGGGCCGCGCCGCCCGCGGAAAGCAGTCGGGCGCCGGCATCGAGCACGTCGGCGAGCGCCGCACGGACCTCGGCCGCGAACGCCGCCGCGTCCGCGCCACGGCGCCCCGCGCCGGCCCCGCCGTGTATCGCGAGAGCCCAGATCCCCTCGCCGGCCCGACTCGCGCTCATCGTTGCCTTCTCGCCGGCGCACGCGCGCCGGTCTGACCGAACGCAATCGCGCATCGGCGGCTCGGCGGACGAGCGGGCTGCCGGCTCCCCGACGCGCGCGGATCAACCATACCGCATGCGCGAGCAGCGCGCCGCGGAGGATGTACTTTACCTCGAACGACACGCCATCGACGTGCTGGCGTCGTACGGGCGCGTCCGGATCGGCACCGACGTGCACGGTAGAATCGCCGGATGCCGCTCTCCTTGACCTGTCACCGCGACACCCCGTGCGCCGCGCTCGAGCGGATCGAGGTCGAGCTCGTCCCGGCCGGCGGCGGCGCGTTGCGGATCATCTATAGAATGCTCGGCAGCGTGGAGCACGTCCTGGCCAGGACGCTTGCATCCTTCGAACGACCGCGTCGCCGCGATGAGCTCTGGCGGCACACCTGCTGCGAGCTCTTCGTCCGCGACGCGACCGGCGACGGGTACACGGAGCTCAATTTCGCGCCGTGCGGCGACTGGGCGGCCTACCGCTTCACCGGCTATCGCGCCGGCATGGCTCCGCTCGAGATGGCCGAGCCCGAGGTAGCGATCGAGCGCTCGCCGACGGCGCTCGAGTTGACCGTGACGCTGCCTGATCAGCCGTTCGCCGCGCTCGGCGGCCGGAGCATCGGCGTCGCGAGCGTCGTCGAGACGACGTCGGGGCTCTCCTACTGGGCGCTCGCGCATCCGTCCGGCCGGCCGGACTTCCATCACGCCGACGCATTCGCCGTCACGCTCCCGTTCCCGCATACTGCGCCTTCCTTGGGTTAGCCTCGATACCGTCATGCGCTTCGGCATCGATCGTTTGCTGGACGAGCCCGAGCTGCGGAAGCCGCTCCGCGGCCGGCGCGTCGCGCTGCTCGCGCACCCCGCGTCCGTGACGCGCGAGCTTACGCATTCGCTGGACGCGCTCGCGGCATGCGGCGATCTTCGCCTCACGGCAGCGTTCGGCCCGCAGCACGGTCTGCGCGGCGACAAGCAGGACAACATGATCGAGTCGCCGGACTTCGTGGACCCGGTGCACGGCATTCCGGTGTATAGCCTCTACGGCACCGTGCGCCGGCCGACGGCCGAGATGCTCGATTCGTTCGACGTGCTGCTCGTCGACCTGCAGGACGTCGGCTGCCGGGTCTACACGTTCGTCACGACGCTGCGCTATGTCCTCGAGGCCGCCGCCGGCGCCGGCAAGGCCGTCTGCGTGCTCGACCGGCCGAACCCGGTCGGCCGGCCCGTCGAGGGGGTACTGCTCAAGGCAGGCTGGGAGAGCTTCGTCGGCGCGGGTCCGATGCCGATGCGCCACGGCCTGACGCTCGGCGAGCTCGGCGCATGGTTCGTCGCCCGGCTCGGGCTCGACGTCGAGTATCGGGTCATCGAGATGCAAGGCTGGGAACCCGACGGCGGGCCCGGCTACGGCTGGCCGCTCGGCGAACGCACGTGGGTCAACCCGAGCCCGAATGCACCGAACCTCTGGATGGCACGCTGCTACGCGGGCACCGTGATGGTCGAAGGCACGACGCTGTCCGAGGGACGCGGCACGAGCCGCCCGCTCGAGCTCTTCGGCGCGCCCGACGTCGATGCGCGTGCCGTGATCCGCGAGATGCACCGGCTCGCGCCCGCGTGGCTCGAGGGCTGCCGGCTGCGCGACTGCTGGTTCGAACCGACGTTCCACAAGCACGCGGGCACGCTCTGCAGCGGCGTGCAGATCCACGTCGAGGACGGCGCCTACGACCACGGCGCGTTCAAGCCGTGGCGGCTGCAGGCGCTCGCGTTCAAGGCGATCCGGCGGCTGCGGCCCGACTATCCGCTGTGGCGGGACTTCGCGTACGAGTACGAGTACGACAAGCTCGCGATCGACGTGATCAACGGCGGACCGCTGCTCCGGGAGTGGGTCGATGACCCGGCGGCGACGCCGGCCGACCTCGAGGCCGCCGCGGCCGCGGACGAGCGCGCGTGGCTCGAGATGCGCGCCGCGGCGCTCTTGTATTGACTGACGACCTTATAAACCGGCGACCGTCGAGCACGCCCCGGAGCCCGTCCGCGCTGTCGCTTCCCGATGGCGCATGCGGTATGCTCGTCGCATGCCGCTCTACGAATACCGTTGCCACACCTGTTCCCACGAGTTCGAGCAGATCGTGAAGATCGGCGAGACGCCTCCGTGCCCTCACTGCGGCGCGGCGGACCCGGAGCGTTTGTTGTCGCTCTCGGCTCGGGTAAGCACAGACAAGACCCGCAAACGCGCGCTCGCGGACGGCCGTAGAAGGGGCCGCGCCGTGCGGCTCGAGAAGGAGCACGCGCAGCGGGAATACGAGCGGAACTACATCAAAGAGCACAGCTGACCGTCCGTTCGGACGTAGTCAGGCGCGCAACGCCATTCGGCCGCAGGGCCTCTCGAAGTGACCTTGAGATCGACGTCGTCGGTCACGCTGATCGTGACGCTCGTGCTCGCGACGGCGCTCGGGCCGCTCGCGATGTCGTCGTTCATCCCGGCGATCCCTTTCATTCAGGCCCACTTCGCGGTCAGCACGACCACGGCGCAATTGACGCTGACGCTGTCGATGCTCGGGATGGCCGTTGCGTCGCTCGGCTACGGCGGGCTCGCCGACCGCTACGGCCGTAAGCCCGTGCTCCTCGGCGGCGTCGCCGTCGCCGTGGCCGGATCTCTCGTGTGCGCGGCCGCGACGAACGTGTGGATCGTGATCGTCGGCCGCATCCTGCAGGCCATAGGCGCCTCGTCCGGCCTCGTGATCGCCCGTGTGATCGTCCGCGACGTCTACGGCGATGAACGGTCGGTCAGTATCCTCGCTTACGTAACCGCCGCGATGGCCATCGCGCCGCTCGCGGGGCCGATCCTCGGCGGCTACGTGATCGACTACTTCGGCTGGCGCGTGCTTTTCGTTGCAGTGGCGCTCTTGGCCGCGCTCGTGATGGCGCTGCTCGCGCTGCGCCTGCCCGAGACGCGCCCGGAGCTCCCGAACGCGGCCCCGGCCGGCCGCGATTTCGCCGCGGCGCCCTACGTCGCGTTGCTCGCGCACTTCCCATACGTCCGCTACACGATTTACGGCGCGATGATGCAAGGCGTCTTCATCGCGTTCATCGGCGGCGCACCGTACGTCGCGACCGAGGTATTCCACATGTCGGCGGCCGCGTACGGGTGGCACTTCATGGTCGCGCCGATCGGCTACCTGACCGGCAGCCTGATCGCCGGCCGCTTCGGCAACCGGTTCTCGCGGGAACCGCTCCTGACGGCCGGGGCCTGGCTCGCGGTGCTCGTGTGCGTGCTCGCGCTATGGATGACGCTTCAGCCGTGGTTCGGCCCGTGGAGCTTCTTCATGCCGATGTGCGTGCTCTCCTGCGTGATCGGCGTCGTGTTCCCGAGCGCGCAGGTCGGGCTCCTGATCACCGGCGGCGAGCAGTCGGGCGCAGCCTCCGGTCTCTTCAGCTTCGTGCAGCTCGCCGCCGGCGCCGTGCTCGCGCAAATCGTCGGCGCATTGCTGGACCTCGGGCCGATCGCGGTCAGCGGCGTGATGACCGCCGCCGCGGTGACCGCGCTCGTCGCTATGACGATGCGTCCGCGCGCTCAACCGCTACATACGAGAAGTTGAAGCACATCTCGTCGTCGGATCCGAAGCCGCCGAACACCGGTGCGTCCGTGTCGTTTCGGTAGGCGCACTCGACGACGAGCCGCGTGCCGCGGAAGCGCTCCGGCGGGACGACCTTCGGCTCGATGAACGTGAAGTCGCGTTGCCAGTTGAGGTCCCAACGAGGAATCGAGAGCAGCGTCTCCTTACGTCCGTTCGGATCGACCAGGCTCACGATTCCGGCGGCGCCGGACTTGTGCATGTGCAGATTGGCGGAGTGCACCTCGAGCCCGCGAACGCTCTCCCGGGCGACGCCCGTATAGCGCGCCGCGTACGCGGCGAGGTCCTCGAACGTGATCGATGTCTCGTAGCGCGCCGTGCCGTGCGGCGGCACGACCATCGAGCCGTTGTCGGCGCCGTAGAGCCAACGGTCCTGCGACAGCGGCAGGTGCAGCGCCGGCCTCTCGACGTCGTCGCGAAGCTGGAACTGCATCTTCGAAGCCGCGTCCGTCTCGCCCGGCGCGTAGGCCGAGTAGTAGTGCATCTGCGCGACGACCACCATGCCGGGCCGCATCAAGATGCCGGTGCCTTCGGGGAAGGCGTAGCCGTCCATCCCGGGCGCCCAATGCGCAAGCCAGAAGTTCGCGTCGTTGAGCTCGCGCACGCCGTTCGGGTGATCGCGCTCGTACGCCGCGCGCGCTTCCGGGTTGCCCAGCCGATCGGGCACGGCACCGCCGAAGCACTGATAGCCCGGCCCCTCCTCGGCCGCTTCGAGCGCCTTGAAGCGATCCGCCGCCTGCGGCTCGACGGCGAACAGCACGAGGTGATGAGCGATCTTCCGGTTGCCGGGCAGCGCACGGAAACCGGTGATGTACGCCGGCCGATCGAGCGGCCAGTCGATCACGAAGCAGCGGTAGTCGTCCTTGCGGGACGGGTTCGGCAGATACGGCTGCCCGCCCGTCACGTCGAGCGTCAGATCCGCGGCGAAGTGAGCATGCTCGACAGGCGCCGAGGCCGTCTGCGGACGAGCGTCGCCTTTCGGATAGCCGCGCTCGGCCCACGCCGCGATCAGCCGCCGCTCGTCGTCGGTGAGCGACGGGTCGTGCAGGTACCTCTGGTGGCCCGGCTCCGCGAGCCACGGCGGCATGCGCCGCTCCGCGACGGCGAGCGCAATCGCCGCGCGCATCGAGTACGCGGCTTCGGGATCCTCGAACGAGAACGAGACGCCCGAATCCGCATGACAGCCGACGCACTTGGCCACGATCAGCGGGCGAACGTCGGCGTAGTACTCCTGGGCAGATGCCGCTCCGGCGCAGAGCAGCAATGCGGCCGCAGCGGCCGCTGGCCTCGTATCCATGCCGCGCCCCATGCGACGGCGCTCTTGGTCGAGCGAAGAGGCCGACTATACCGGCCCAAGGTATCGAGGGCCATCGGCAGCGGCGCGCAGCGCCCGTCCGGGCATTCGACACAGGCGCCCGGCGCCAGTCGATGCGATAGGCTGCCCGAAGCTTCGGATCGGACAAATTCCCATGCCCATCATCATCCTGCTCATTCTCGCCGCGCTCGTCGCGACCTTCGGCTTCTGGGATACGGTTCAGGGGATTCTCGGGGCGATCGGCGTCGTGATTCTTCTGGTCGTGCTGTTCGCAGCCCTGATTGCGGCGGTCGCGTCGCTGCTTTGGCACCGCGGCAGACGGCGGCTGTCCGGCCGCTGACTCCGCCGCCGGGCACGCGGCGCCGCTTCGGAGCGCTCTACGACCGACAAGGGGAGTCACGGTAGTGCCGGTTTTCGCGGCCCCCCTTGCCGTGGGCTCGGTTTTCGCGTGCGTGCTCGTTGTTTTCGCTCCCGAGAACGTTCGCGGTATGCTTGCCGCATCCGCATAGAACATGAATTTCCGTCCGCATCGGGAACCGTCATGAGCAAACGCCGCATCGCTCCCGCGTCCGCACTTTCGTTCGGGTGGCCGGTCGTGACCGGTCTTGCGCTCGCGCTGGCCGCCGTATCGGTCGGCGCGCAGTCGAGCTTCTCGGCGCCCGAGGCGGCGGGCGACGAGAGCCCGAAAACCCATTGGGCGCCCTATCGCGCGTCGTGGACGCTGCCGCCGTCGGTCGACCAGCGCCTCGAGGACCCGATACTCCAAGGCGCGATCGACCTCCATGCTCATCACGGGCCGGACGCGTATCCGCGCCAGTGGGATGCCTTCGAGATCGCCGAGCTCGCCGCCTCCCGCGGCATGCGCGCGATCGTCATCAAGAACCACTGGACCGAGACCGCAGGCCTCGCGTACCTGATCCGGAAGTACGGCGCGCAGGGCATCGAGGTCTTCGGCAGCTTGACGCTCGACACGCCCGTCGGCGGCATGAATCCGCAGGCCGTCCGCTACTTCGTCGACGTCATCGGAAGCTACGGTCGGGTCGTCTGGATGCCGACGCACGACTCCGAGCACGAGGTCGACTATCTCGGACAGAATCGGCCGTTCGTGCGCGTCTCCGAGAACGGCGAGCTCCTGCCCGAGACGCTCGAGGTGCTCTCGCTGATCGCCGAGCACGATCTCACGCTCGCGACGGGACACGTGACGCCTGCGGAAACCCTGATGATCATGACCGAGGCGCGCCGGCTCGGCATCGACCGCATCATCGTGACCCATCCGCTGCTCGGCGAGCAGTACAGCTATCTCTCCGACGACGAGCTCAAAGCGGCCGTCGAGCTCGGCGGCATCATCGAGATCACGGCGAACACGCTCTATCGTGCGGGACCTGCGCGCGAGCGCGCAATCGACGTGATCCGGATGCTCGGAGCCGAGAACGTCGTCATCAGCAGCGACAGCGGGCTGACCGGCACGCCGAACCTCGCCGATGCGTTCGTGATGTCCGCGCGTGCGTTACGCGAAGCGGGATTCAGCGAGCGCGATCTCGAGCTGATGTACAAGATCAATCCGGCGCGGTTGCTCGGGCTGGATGGCGAATAGGCAAGCGGCGGCGCAAAGGCTCTGCGGACTGCTCTGCACCCTGCGCTAGGCGCCGGACGCCCGCGCATTCGTTAAGAGGTCCGCACCTCAAGCGCGTTCGCCGCCGACCACATCCGGCCTTTCGCGGGACTCGAGCAGCGCCTTGTACGCGAAGCCCGCGAGCGCCGCACCGACGATCGGCACCACCCAGAAGAGCCACAGCTGCGCGAGCGCCCAGTCGCCGACGAAGACCGCGGGGCCGGTGCTGCGCGCCGGATTCACCGACGTGTTCGTCACCGGGATGCTGACGAGGTGAATCAGCGTGAGCGCCAGCCCGATCGCGAGCCCGGCGAACCCGACCGGCGCACGCTTGTGCGTCGCGCCGAGGATCACGATCAGGAACATGAACGTCATCACGAGCTCGCTGACGATCGCCGCGACCAACGAGTAGCCCCCCGGCGAATGCTCGCCGTAGCCGTTCGCGGCGAACCCGCCTGCGACGCTGAACCCCTCTGCGCCGCTCGCGATCACGTAGAGCACGGCCGCGGCGACGACGCCGCCGACCACCTGCGCGACGATGTACGGCAGGATGTCGGATGCCGGGAAGCGCCCGCCGGCCCAGAGCCCGACGGTCACGGCCGGATTGAAGTGCGCACCCGAGATCGGCCCCAACGCATAGGCGCCGGTGAGCACGGTCAGGCCGAACGCGAGCGAGACGCCCGCGAGACCGATCCCGACCTCCGGAAACGCCGCCGCGAGCACCGCGCTGCCGCAGCCGCCGAAGACGAGCCAGAACGTGCCGAGGAACTCGGCGGTCAACTTTGCACGCATATCCCACAGCCTCCCCTGTGCAGATCGCTAGTCGATTCTAGCCGCGCTATTGCTTCCCGGTATAGATAGTCCCGCGCCCGGTACATCGGGAGAAGCCCGCAATTCCTTGCACGGTTTGCGTCTTCGCATCAACCCGAGGTTCGCGGGCCGTCCTCGTACGCGCTACTATCCGTTTCGCTTTTTCCTCTCCGGAGCAGGGACGCGTCGGAGCAGCCAAAAAACAAAGATATGTCGCGACGACGATCGCAGCCCACGAACCAGCTACGTACAAAAGGGCCTTGCGGCGAAGGGTCGGATCGAAGAATCGGCCGGTACGCGACGCGTGCATGAATCCGCGGGCCAATGCGCCCAGTGCAATCAGGCTACGGAAAACACAGCTGACCAGGGTGGCTACTGGACGCCGTTCACCCGCTCGGCCGTCGTCGCACGCACGACGACGAGCCGATCGCCCGGCTCGAGCTTGCTGGCCGCCGGCTGCCACGGCCAGATCAGACGCGGCCCACGCCGCACCGCGATCACGACGCAGTCCGGCCTCGGCTCGATCGGCTTGCCTGCCTGCTCGGGCGGCACGTCCACCTCGCGCCACTCCACGTCCCCGCTCGCGCTCAGGATGTCGACGAGCAGATCCGCGACGGGCGGGCTCTCGAGCGCGTTCGCGAGCACGTAGCCGCCGATCGTGGACGCGGAGAAGACGGCGTCCGCGCCGCTCTGCTCCATGACCGGCCGCATGTCGAGACCCTCGGAGGCGACGACGAGCCGCGCCGCGGACCGGCGCCGCACCGCGAGGCTGATCAGCGCGTTCACGGCATCGGTCCCCGCGCAGACGACGACGCCTCGGGCACGCTCGACCGCCGCGTCCTCGAGCACGTCACCGCGCGCCGCGTCGCCGCAGAGCCCGGTCAAGCCGAGCACGGCCGCGTCCTCGAGCGGCCGCTCGGCGATGTCGATCGCGACGATCTGAGACGGCGGCGTGCCGCGTGCGAGCAGCTCGCGTGCCGTCATCTGTCCGACGGCGCCGAAGCCGCATATGACGACATGATCGTGCAGCTTCGCTTGCAGGCGCTCCATACGAAAGCTCTCCACCCAACGTTGCAGCACGAGCTCGTAAGCCGTGCCGACGAAGATCATGATGAATACGAGACGTGCCGGCGTGACGAGCACGGCATCGATGAGTCGCGCCCGATCCGTGACCGGAACGATGTCGCCGTAGCCGACCATCGTGATCGTGACGAACGTGAAATAGACGACGTCGATAAAGGAGACGTCGCCGTCTTCGTAGTCGCGCAGCCCGTCGCGATCGAGCCAGAGGATCGCGAGCACGGCGGCGAAGAGCCCGAGCGCCCAGTAAAGCCGGCGGGCGAGTCGGCGTCCCGTGCCGATCGCTTGCGCGGTGATCAGCCGACGCTGGAAGCGGCGCGTCGCCGACACGCGCGCGACGACCTCCCTGAATGAGAACGCGTCGGCCACGCGGCCGCTACTTAGTCGAAGAACGGATACCCTTGCGTCGCGTAACGCCTCATCCCCTCCTCGTTGATCTCGACGCCGATGCCAGGTTTGTCGGCGACCGTGAGGAACCCGTCGTCGTCGACCATCGGGCCGTCGAACGTGACGATCTCCCGATACATCGGATCCTCGTGGAAGTAGATTTGCCACTCCATGATCATGAAGTTCGGCACGGCCGCGCACACGTGCGCGGTCGCCATCGCGCCGAGCATCGACGAGACCATGTGCGGAGCGAACGGCACGTAGTAGAGCTCGGCCAGGTTCGCGATGCGCTGCCCCTCGCCGAGGCCGCCTGCCTTCTGCAGATCGGGCATGATGATGTCGACGGCGCCCGACTCGAGCAGCGGACGGAACTCGTGCGCGAGGTAGAGGTTCTCGCCGGCGCATAGCGGCGTCGACGTCTCGAGCTGGATCTGCTTGTAGGCGTCCGGGTTCTCGGCCGGCACGGGCTCCTCGAGCCACATCAGGTTCAACGGCTCGAGGCGCTTCGCGACCCGCTTCGCCGTCGGCAGGTCGTAGCGGGCGTGCATGTCCGCGCAGATGTCGATGTTCGGGCCGACCTGCTCGCGCGCGGCCGCCATCTGCTCGTACATGCGCTCGACCTCGGCGTTGCTCGCCGTCCAGTTGTAGCGGTCGTACTTGTTCGGATCGTTCGCCTGGTCGAGATCGAACTTGATCGCCGTCATGCCGTAGTCGACCGCCTTCTGCGCGTGCTCCGCGAACTGCTGAGGCGTCGGCCGGTTGGTCTGGTAAAGGGCCGTATCCATGTAGAGCCGGATGCGGTCGCGGAACTTGCCGCCGAAGAGCTGATACACGGGCAGGCCGAGCGCCTTGCCAGCGAGATCCCACAGCGCGGTCTCGACCGCGGCGAGCGCGGCGAGGTACATCCCGGACTGCGCACCGCCGAATACGCCCGCCGTTCGTATCTCGTGGTAGAGCCGATGCACGTCGAGCGGATTGCGCCCGCGCAGCATCCGCCCCCATCCGAGCACGAGCTGCGCAGTGCCCCGCACGGCATCGGCGCCTTCGCCGTGGCCGACGATGTCCTGATTCGTGTAAATCTTCACGAACAGGTGACTGCCGCCGCGGATGTAACCGATCTTGAGGTCGGTGATCTGCAGGTTCGACGGCCGGGAGTACGGCCTCACGCCGTCGAGGCGCGACTGGGCCTCCTGGGCGTAGATGGCGGAAGGTGCCGCGGCCAGCGCTGCGGCGCTCGCTGCGCTCCGGGTAAGGAAATCGCGCCGCGAATATTTATCGTTCTTCATACTCTTCCCCTTGCGTCAGACACCTTTTTCCTCGGGAAAAAGGTGCGGGAAATTGGGGTCAGAGCCCTTTTTTCGGCTGAGCCGGTTTACTTCGCCTGATCGCTTACCCGAAAAAAGGGCTCTGACCCCAATTTCCCCCCTGACCCCAATCTCGCTCCGATACGGTTAGAACGTGCGCTCCCGGAGCAGCTCCTGGATCTGCTCCTTCGGCACCGGCAGCTCGTCGATGTGATCCTCGAGCCATTGCGAGAAGTCGCGCTCGATTTCCTGGCTCCAGCGGGTGTCGATCTGCGCCGACGTGTAGACGCCCTCTCGGATCCGCTGCTGGCCGAACATGTCGCGCAACCGTACGATCTCCGACGTCTTGACGACGCGCTCCGCGAGATGCGGCGGAATGAAGATCACGCCGCCGTCGCGGCCGAGCACGACGTCTCCCGGCATGACCATGACCTCGCCGACCCGGGTCGGCCCGTTGATCGATACGAGCGTCGTGTTGAGGTCCCCATTCGGATCGTTCAGGTGATGCGACGGATGGTAGCTCCGGAAGAACGCCGTGAAGCCCTCGATCTCCTTGAGCCCCGCGATGTCGCGCAGCGCGCCGTCGTAGACGAGGCCGTTGCCCGACCTCGCGTGGATCGCGCTGCCGACGTTATCGCCGACCGTTGGACCGTCCTCGCGCAGCCCGAACTGATCGGCAACATAGACGTCGCCGGGCTGAAGCATCTCGACCGGCCACGTGTTCTGCCCGCCCTTGCGGCCGTTCGCAATGCCGTGCGCCTGAATCGCGCGATGCACGTCCGGACGGCCAGGCATGAACACGGCCGTCAGCGCGCGGCCGACGAGCACGCCGTCCGGATTCAGCAGCTGCCAGTCGCCCGCGTACTGGTGCTTGTAGTTCGCGTTGCGAAGCACCGCCCAGGCCTCCTCGAGCGTGACGAGCTTCATCCGCTCGAGAATGTCGTCCGGCACCTTGGGGCGGCCGTCCGGGAACCGCTCTCCTTGCCACTCCGGCGTCAGCGCGATCAGCGTCTCCCTCGAGAGCTGAACCTCCTGGGCGTTCGACGCCGGTGCCGCCGCGCTCGTCAAAAGCGCCGCAAGGAGCGCAACCGGCAGGCGGGGACGTCGGAGCCCGACGCGGGTCGATCGATTCATGTGTCGCCCGTTCGTTCCTGTAGAGATGCTCGAACTCTAGCGAAATGCGAACGCCCGAAAAAGTCTTGCCCGAGCTAAAAGTGCCGCCAGCGTCCAGCGCCTGCCGGACCGAGGATCACCACGCCTCCGGCTCGCCGTCGTAGCGGACGAACTGCCCGGAGTCCTCGATCGTCGCGTTGTCGATCGTTTCGATCATCTTTCCGACCGTGAACGACACCTCGAGCATGATCGGATTGCCCCGCAAGTACTCCTGATGCTCGGTCAAGGTCGGCCCGGGGTTCAGCATCAGCACCGTGACGCCGTCCGGCCTCACCGACGACGCGACGATCTGCATCTCGCGGTTCAGCGCGGCTTTGCTCATCCGATAGAACGTCGCGCCCGGACGCGGACGCGGCAGCTCGCCGGTGATCGTGCCGTTGCTCGAGCTGATCGCGACGATCTTCTTCAGCTCGCTCGCCTTGACGTTCTCGTAGAACGCCTCCGAGACGATCAGCGGGCCCTTGATGTTGACGGCCATGATCGTGTCGAGGAGGTCGTAATCGAAGTTGCCGAACGACTGCGTCGTCCAATCGCCGGGGCAGTAGACGTCCGCCGGATCACACGCGCTCCGGTCGTTGTAGACGCCGGCGTTGTTGATCAGCACGTCGATCGGCGTGTCCGCGAGTTTCGCGGCAAGCGCGCGCGCCTGCTCCACGTTCGTGACGTCGAGCGTCTCGATGCGCACGTTCGGGAACTCCTCGGCGAGCGCCGCGAGCGACTCGGGGACCTCCCGTCGGCGATGCGTCGCGATCGTCGTCCAGCCCTTTGCCGCGTATTGTCTCGCGAACTCGAGGCCGATGCCGGAATTCGCGCCGGTGATCAGCACCGTCTCGGCGAAGAGCTGCACCGGCATCGCGAGCGCCGCAACGGCGGCTGTCAGTCCCGCGAGCGCGGCGAGCATGCGCCGCCCCCGCGATACCCCCTTTGGCACTCTGCGCGTCATGAGTGTCTCCGGCGAAGCTTCGTCTCGAGACCGCATCGTACAGCAGTCGTGAACCCGAGCAAGCGGCATTCGACCCGGTTCGGTTCGGAAGCGCGCGAGCGAGCCGAACCCGCGTCGGCGCCCGACGTGCCGCCGACCGGCAACACCTGCCTCCGCCCCGCTATTCCTGCGTTTCACCGCATGAGGCGAACGTGGCGTGGACCTCGGCGTCGGGCAGCGGTGACAGATTGGGGCCTTCGGTGGCATCGCTCAGCGCGGCAGAAGCGCTGCAGGCCGCGTGGCGACAGGCCGAACGCGAAGGTGGCACATCGATTGCAATAAGCATCGCGAGGGGGAGCCGGAGTGCTTCCGTGATGTTCAACGAGACATGGAGAAGTGACAGATGAAGAAGCTTTCCATCACGCTGTTGGCCCTGGGTTTTGCCGGTGTTGCGCTGGCGCAGGACGCGCCTTCGTTCGAGGAGGTCGACGCGAACCAGGACGGTTCGATCAGCCGTGAAGAGGCTGCGGCGGTCGAGGGGCTGGACTTCTCGACGGCGGACGCGAACCAGGACGGTTCTCTGGATCGGCAAGAGTATCAGGCGGCCACGAGCGGCGGCTCCCAGTAAGACCGGAGCCATCCGGACGGGCGGGCAGCGCGCTCGCCCGTCCACTCCCCAGGGCAAGGTCGGCGCAACGGCTTCGGTCGACGCGCCGATCACTTCGTGGCGTTGCGCGATCGGCGCTCAACGAGCGTCGTGAAAGATCAGCCCGAGCGTCATGCGGCTGCCCCGCCGGATCCGGCTGACGCCGTGCCGCATCACGACGCGATGATAGCCCCGCTTGCCGAGCCGCGGTCGCTCGCGCACGGGCACGATCGCGGCCGCACCCTGCGCGAGCGGCACGACGATCGGACGCGACTGCATCCGTGCGCGCTGTTCCACGAGGACGAGCTCGCCGCCTTCGAACTCCGTGCCCGGCTCGCTCAGCAGCACGATGACCTGGAGCGGGAAGTGGATCGGCCCGTAGAGGTCCTGGTGTAGCCGGTTGTAGTCGTCCGGCCCGTAGCGCAGCAGCAGCGGCGTCGGCCGCGTCTGACCCTCGGCGTGACAGCGCTCCGTGAGCTCGGCGAGCGTCGCAGGCCAACGCATCGCGTCGCCGAGCCGCTCCGCCCACTCGTTCGCGATCGCCGCGAGCGGCGGGTAGAACGCCTCGCGCAGCGCCTGCACCTCGGGCGGCAGCGGATAGTCGAAATAGCGGTACACCCCTCGTCCGTAGTTGTAACGCTCCATGTCGATCGTCGAGCGAAAGGCGATGCGCTCGTCGTCGAATCGCTCGCGCAGGCGCCCGCACGCCGCGGCGCCGAGCAACGGAGGCGTGACCGCGACACCCTCCTCGTCGAGGGCCCGCCCGAGCGCGGGCCAGTCGAGCAGGGCGACGTCGAGCGCCGGCCGCGGGCTCACACGCGGCCGCTCCGTCGCCGCTCGGCGTCGAGCAGCGCGCGCTTGCGATCCTTGCCCCACCGATAGCCGCCGATGCCGCCGTCGCCGCGCAGCACGCGATGACACGGCACGAGCACTGCGACGCGATTGGCCGCGCAGGCGCGCGCGACCGCGCGGACAGCCCTCGGTGCGTCGATGCCGGCGGCGACGTCGGCGTAGCTCGCCGTGCTGCCGTCCGGGATCTGCAGGAGGAACCGCCAGACCTTGACCTGGAACGCCGTCCCGCGGAGATCGAGCGGCAAATCCGGGCGCGGCCCGCCGGCCTCGACGTGCTCGACGAGCGCGTCGAGCCAAGCGTCGAGCTCCGGCGAGTCTGCGCCGGGCGCGGGCTCGAGCGACGCGCGGGGGAACTCGTTCCGGAGCCGCTCGACAAGGGTCTTTGGGTCGTCGCCGAACTCGACGAAGCAGACGCCCCGTTTCGTTGCAGCGACGATCAACATACCAAGCGCCGTGTCGCGGCACGCGTACGCGATGCGCTCGCCGGCGCCGCCCGCCCGGTACGCGCTCGGCGTCATGCCGATGGCGCGCGCCGGCACCTCGTAGAGCCGGCTGCTGGAACCGAAGCCCGCGGCGTAGATCGCGCCGGTCACGTCCTGTTCCTTTCGGAGCGCGGTCTTGAATTCCCGCATCCGCACGGCGTCCTGATAGGCCTTCGGCGAGACGCCGAATGCTGCCTTGAACACGCGCTGGAAACGCGACGGCGAGAGTCCCGCGCGCGCGGCGAGATGCTCGAGCGTCAGGCGCTCGTCGCTATGCGCCTCGATGTAGCGGGCCGCTGCGACGACGTCCGGCAGGCCAGGGGTGGCATCGTCCGGACGGCACCGCTTGCACGCCCTGAATCCGGCCGCGACGGCGGCCTTCGCGTCGGCGAAGAACCGCACGTTCTCGGGCCGCGCGGGTCGCGCCGCGCAGGAAGGCCGGCAGTAGACGCCCGTCGTCACGACGGCGTAGACGAACCGCCCTTCGTATGCGGCATCCCGGCGACGGATCGCGTCGCGCATTTCGGTTTCGGTGATCATCGCTCTCGAACCCCTTGGTGAATCAGGTTCGCAGGTTAGCCGGGCGGTGGGAAGCGCGCGCTCCGGTTTCGGCTGCGGAATCTGCCGGGAAGCCTCCGCCGCCTTTGATTCCCCTGCTATCCTTGCCCGCTTTCGCCGTGCACCGACGCCTCCGTGACCCGCTCCGACGCTCCCCGCCCCGTACTCGGCATCGCGCTCAAGCTCACGTCCGTCGTGCTCCTGTCGAGCATGGCCGCGTGCGTGAAGTGGCTCGGCGATTCGGTGCCGAGCGGTCAGATCATCTTCGTGCGCGGCGTGATCTCGATCGCCGTGCTCGCGCTGATCGCGTGGCTCACCGAGGGGCTGCACGTCCTGAAGACGTCGAACTGGCGATCGCATGCCCTCAGGTCGCTGTCCGGCACGATCAGCATGTTCTGCCTGTTCGCGGCGCTGACGCTGATCCCGTTCGCGGACGTCACGGCGATCACGTTCACGGCGCCGATGTTCCTGACGATACTCGCGATGCTCTTCCTCGGCGAGCGCATCCACTGGTTCCGCTGGACGGCGCTCGCGATCGGGTTTCTCGGCGTCGTCATCATGATCGGCCCTCACCTGTCGCTCGGCTCGGGCAACCCGCTCGGCGTATTCCTCGCGCTCGGAGCCGCCGTGTTCTCCGCGCTCGCGATGATGTTCCTGCGCAGCATGAGCGGCGTCGGCCGCGAGCATGCGATCACGATCACGTTCTACTTTTCGTTGACGTCGATGCTGTGCGCGGCGCTGACGGCGCTCTGGGGCTGGCCGATGCCGACCGCGGAGCAGTGGCTCGTGATCGTCGGCGCCGGCTTCCTCGGCGTATTCGGTCAACTGGTGATGACGATGTCGTATCGATACGCGGAGGCGTCGACGATCGCCCCGCTCGACTACGGCAATCTGCTCGTCGCCGTGCTCTACGGGTATTTCGTGTTCGACGAGATTCCGGGGCTCTCGACGTGGCTCGGGGCGCCGCTCGTGATCGCGGCCGGGCTCATCATCCTGTGGCGGGAGTATCGGCGCTCGGCGCCGCGTGTGCCGAAGCCGGCGCAGCCGTAAGGAACGAGCGCGAGGCCCTCGCGCGGCGCCGGTGACGACGATCCAGGGCAACGGCGGGCTCATTCCGCCGTTGCCCATGCCTACAAGGGTGCGGCGTCGCCGCTACCTCATCTCGGCGATCACGCCGTCGAGGCCGACGCGCATCTCGAGCCCGCCCCAGTTGAACTCGGACTCGAGCATCTTCTGGATGTCCTCGCGCGAGCGCTGCTGCGCGTTCATCTGCCGGACCATGTTCTGCGTATTGGTCAGGTACTCGATGTAGCCCTGGACGTTCGCGCGGTCGGTCACGCCGCTGTGGCCCGGAATGACCATGTCGAAGTCGAGCTCGAGCACGCGCTCGAGCGTGCGGGTCCAGTCGCGCAGGCTCCCTCCGGCGCTGTAGTCGATCACCGCACGGTACGGGCCGTAGAGGGCGAACAGGTCGCCCGTGATGACGACGCGCTCGGTCGGCAGATGCACGACGACGTCGCCGTTCGTGTGTCCGCGGCCGAAGTAGTGCAGATCGATCGGCATGTCGTCGAGATAGATCCGCATGTAATCGCGCAGCACGATGTTCGGCAGGCCCGGCTGCTGACGCTCCGCCATGATCATGCGTGCGTTCTCGGACGCGACGATCGCCGCGCCGACGTTCTGCATCGCCGGATTGCCGCCGGCATGGTCCGGATGCATGTGCGTGTTGATGACGTAGAGGAGCGGGGCCTCCGTCACCTGCCGCACGAAACGCATGATCCCGTCGTGGTCTTGCGGGAACTTGTCGTCGATGAGGACCGCACCCTCTTCACCTACGATCAGCGTCGCGTTGCCGGACGACGCGTTGCGGATCGTGTAGATGTTCTCCTTCACCTCGACGAGCGTGAGCTCGGGCGGACCGAAGCCGCCCTGCGCCTGGACCGCCGAAGAGGCCCCAAACGACACCGCGAGAATCGCGGCCGTGATCGCTGCCGTTGATTTCATTCGATGCTCCCTAAATCAGCGCCAGAACGGGTTCCAGCCGTTCGTCGAACGATAGGGCAACCTGACGCCCATCGCCTCCTGATCGGATATCCGGTACTTCTCGATTTTTTGAATGTGCGCCGAGGCAAAGTCGAACGGCTCGTAGTCCATCTGCCGCTCCGTGATCCGACCGTCGCGCCCGTAGACCTGGAACGTGTTCGTCTCGAACGCGTGGCGGAAATGCGAGAGGCTGAAGACGAGGCCCGTGACCTCGTCCGCGATCCAGACCCTCTGCAGATCGATCGACGTGATGTACGTGAAGGTGCGCGAGTTCATCTGGTCGAAGCAGCTCTGCCGCGGCAGACCGTCGAAGCCCACACCCTCGCCGCCCGCGGTGATCATGCCGTTCTCGCGCCGCTCGCAGTCGTCTGCGAAGAGCGTCGCCTCACCGTTGCTCTGCAGGAGCGCGTCGTAGTACGAGGCTGCGATCACGAGCATGAGCTCGCGCGGGATGCGGTCCCACTTCGGTAGCTCGGTGACGAGGCTCTTGCGCGGCGTCTGCAGGTTCGGCAGCACGTTCGGGTTGACGCTCGCGACGAGGTGCTCGACCTCGGTGATCTCGTCGTCCTCGACCTTGAGCCTCAGCGCGAGGAGATGGCTCTGCTGGCCGGACTGGATCAGTCCCATGAAGCCGATCTGGCGTGCGACCGGATCGGGCACGTAAATGCGAAACGTCTCGGACGCGCCGGTCGACGACTCCCAGAGACCTTGGCCGATCTCGAGAACCGCGGTGTTCTCCGTGTACTTGACGCTCTCGGAGAACGGCGCCCCGTCACGGTCGCCGGCGACCATCGCGTCGATGTACGTATCGACCATGCCCTTCAGGCATTCGCGGTCGCACGGCCCGGGCTCTTCCCAGAGCCGCGCCTGCCCGGCGGCGGTGCCGACGCCGAGGAGCGCAAGGAGCGAAAGGCCGGCCAGCGAGTACAGTCTTGTTCTCATCGTCATCGTCAAGGTCTCGGGTCCGCGGGCCGCGGACGGCGTCTTATATCACCTTCTTACGGCCGATCCGCCGACGTCAAGGATTCTTCATCTTCGTCCTGGCGCCCCGTCGGCGCATCGGCGTTTCCTGGTAAGCTCTGTCGGTGTTTCCGGTCACGGAAGGTCGCAAACGGCGGCATCGAGGCTCGATTCGCCGCACGGCCTCCCTGCAACGCGTGATGCCGTAGAAGAATAGAGATTCGGGAGAACCCTCGCATGTTCGGACGTCGCCGTGAGCAGCCCGCGCGGTCCATCGGGCTCGCAGCATTTCTGGCCCTCCTCCTCAGCCTGTCGTCCTCGCAGGCGCTCGCGCAGGAGTGCGACCGCCATTGTCTCACGGACCTGATGACGCAGTTCATCGATGCCCTCGTCGCGCACGACCCGTCGACGCTGCCGCTCGCCGAGAACGTCAAGTACACCGAGGACTCGCGCCTCGCGCGGCTCGGCGAGGGCATCTGGCAAAGCGTGACGGCCAAGGGAACGTTCCGTCAGGACTACGTCGATACGCGCAAGCAGGTCGTCGGGTCGCACGTGCATCTCTTCGAGGACAACGTGCAAGTGCTCTACTCCGTGCTGCTCCACGTCGCGGAAAGGAAGATCGCGGGCATCGAGACGCTCGTGCAGCGCGTGGGTCCGGACGGCCGCTTCCAGCCGACGGAGCTCGGTGCACCGATTCGCGGAATGAACGACCCGGTGCCGGCGGGCAGGAGGAACTCGCGCGCGGATATGGTCAGGATCGCGCTGACCTATGCCGAAGGCCTGCGGGTCGGCAACTTCACCGACGCAGGCACCCCGTTCTCGGACGACGCGTATCGCGTCGAGAACGGCGTGATCACCGCCGATCAGCGAGACCCGCGGCGGCGCATGTACGAGCAGAACATCATCGTGCACCCGGGCATCATCGCGAGCGTCGCCGCCGTGGACGAGGAGAACGGCACGGTGTTGCTATGGATGAACTTCGGCCACACCGGCAGCCAGTACGGCGAAGGCAACTCGCTCGTGACGTTCGAGGCGTTCAAGGTGTGGGGCGATCAGATCCATTCGATCAACGCGTTCTTCAAGGGCCTGCCGATCTCGACCGCGCGCTTCTGGCCGAGCACCGACCCGGTGCCGCGCGTGTACTGAGGCGGATTGCACGCGGTCGTTGCGACGCCGAGGATGCCTCGATGGTTCCCGTGAGATCGAAAGGAATCCGCGGCGTCGCGTACGACCCCGAAGCCCGCACGCTCGACGTCGAGTTCTCGTCGTCGCGGATCTATCGCTACTTCGACGTGCCGCCGTCGGTGTACGAGTGGCTCACTCGCGTCGAGTCGAAGGGGCGGTTCATCAATCGGCTCGTCAAGGACAAGTATCGGTACGAGCGGATCGACGGCCCCGCGGCCGACGATGAAGCCGACCTTCTCGAGACGCTGCGGAAGTCACTCGACGATCGCCCGGACGGCGACTGACCGCTGACCGCGGCCTTCCCCGGCCGTGCCGCGGATACCTGCACGCTCCGAGATAATGTATAAACTCGAGGAGTTCTCGAGTCGTCTCGGAGTCGCCGCGTGTCGGGCCACGCCATGAGCGCGAATGGGCAGCCTCGAGCGGTGCCGACCTGCCTGCGCCGCGCCGCCCGCACGCCCGTGCTCGCGCTCGCGGCGCTCTCGGCGGGCTGCGGTCTCGCGAGCGACGACCGAATCGAGACGGCCGCCGACGCGGCACGCACGCTCGACGAGTACTGCGCCGATTGTCATAACCCGCAAGACTATTCCGGCGACCTCTCCTTTCATCGGCTCGATCCCGCCGACGTCGGCGCGGCGCCGGAGACCTGGGAGCGCGTTCTCCGCAAGCTCCGCACGCGCACGATGCCGCCGCCCGAGGCGCCGCGGCCGCCGGCACCCGTGTACGCATCGCTCGCACGCTGGCTCGAAGCAGCGCTCGACGCGGACGCGGTGCCCCATCCCGGTCCGCCCGCGTTGCGTCGGCTGAACCGCGCCGAGTACGCGAACGCAATACGCGACCTGCTCGATCTCGACATCGACGCGGCGGCGCTGCTGCCGGCGGACGACTCCGCTTACGGGTTCGACAACATCGGCGATCTCCTCGGCGTCCCGCCTGCGCTGCTCGAACGGTATCTCAAGGCCGCCGACGTCGTGAGCGCGCTCGCGATCGGCGATCCCGCGACGGCGCCCGGAGCGAAGACGTACAAGGTGCGCGGCGATCAGTCCCAAGCCCTGCACCTCGACGGGCTGCCGCTCGGCACGGTCGGCGGGATCGCGATCGACCACGTGTTTCCGCTCGACGGCGAGTACGAGCTCGCGGTGACGCTCTTTCGCACGAACCTCGAGCACATCCGCGGACTCGAGCATCCGCACACGCTCGAGATCGCGGTCGACGGCGAGCGCGTGCTGCTCGAGGAGATCGGCGGCGAGCGCGACCTCGCGAGCGACGGCGCTACGATCACCGAGCGCTCGGACGCGATCGATGCGCGGCTGCGCGTGCGCGTGCCGATCGAGGCCGGCCCGAGGCGCGTCACGGCCACGTTCATCCGCAAGATGGGTGCGGGCACGAATCGCCTGCGTCCGTTCGAACGCAGCAACTCCGGCACGTACGACGCGACGGGGCGGCCGCACATCGAGACGCTGACGATCACGGGCCCCTTCTCGCCGACCGGCGCGGGCGACACGCCGAGCCGGCGCCGTATCCTGTCGTGCACGCCGGCGACAGCCGAGGACGAGCCTCGCTGCGCTCGAGAGATCATCGCGCAACTCGCGAGACGCGCGTATCGCCGCCCGATCGTCGACACGGATCTCGAGCGGCTGATGCGCTTCTATGACGACGGCCGCGCGAGCGGCACGTTCGAGACCGGCATTCAGCTCGCGCTCCGCCGCATTCTCGCAAGCCCGTCTTTCGTGTTCCGCATCGAGCCCGAGCCCCCGCACGTCGCGCCCGGCGAGCCGTACGCGATCGGCGACATCGAGCTCGCGACGCGGCTCTCGTTCTTCCTGTGGAGCAGCCTCCCGGACGACGAGCTGCTCGCGCTCGCGGAGCGCGGCGAGCTCGGCGACGAGCTCGTGCTGCGCGATCAGGTGCTGCGGATGCTGGCCGATCCGAAAGCGGACGCGCTCGTCGAGAACTTCGCGGGCCAATGGCTGCACCTGCGGAACCTCGACAACATCAATCCGAACTCGGACGAGTTCCCGGACTTCGACAACGACCTGAGACAGGCCTTCCGCCGCGAGACCGAGCTCTTCTTCGCGAGCATCGTGCGCGAGGACCGCAGCGTCGTGGAGCTGCTCACGGCCGACTACACGTTCGTCGACGAGCGGCTCGCGCGCCATTACGGCATCCGGAACGTCTACGGCAGCCGTTTTCGGCGTGTCACGCTCGGGCCCGAGCGCTCGGCCCGCCGCGGGCTGCTCGGCAAGGGCGGGATTTTGATGGCGACGTCGCATGCGGATCGCACCGCACCGTCGCTCCGGGGCAAGTGGATCCTCGAGAACCTGCTCGGCACGCCGCCGCCTCCGCCGCCGGCGAACGTGCCGGCGCTCGAGGCCGAGGTCGGCGCCGCACCGCGGACGCTGCGCGAGCGGCTCGAGATGCACCGCGAGGCGCCCGCGTGCGCCGGGTGCCACCAGCTCATCGATCCGCTCGGCTTCGCGCTCGAGAACTTCGACGCGGTCGGCCGCTGGCGGACGCTCGACGGCCGCGAGCCGATCGACGCGCGCGGCCGGCTCGCGAGCGGCGTCCAGGTCGACGGCGTCGACGCGCTGCGCGACGCGCTCGTCGAGGACCCGACGGTCTTCGTGCAGACAGTCACCGAGAAGCTTCTGACCTACGCGCTCGGCCGCGGCCTACGGCACTACGACATGCCGGTCGTACGCGCGATCGTCCGCGACGCCGCGGCCGACGATTATCGATTCTCGTCGATCGTGCTCGGCATCACGGCGAGCGTCCCATTTCGAATGCGCGTGAAGTATACGCCGGAAGTAGATGATGAATAGGAGTATTTTATGACGTTCATCACGCGGAAGCGCCTTCCGAGACGCAGGTTCCTGCGCGGCGCCGGCGCGGCCGTCGCGTTGCCGTTCCTCGACGCGATGCTTCCGGCGATGCCGGCCCGCGCCGACACGCCGACGTCCCCGCTCCGCTTCGGCGCCGTCTACCTGCCGAACGGCTGCCCGATGGACTACTGGATGCCGCGCGGGCCCGCCGGCGAGATCGAGATCACGCCGATCCTCGAGCCGCTCGCGCCGTTCCGGAACCGGATGATCGTCGTGAACAACCTGTCGCGCCCGGGCGGCAGGACGGTCACGGATCACGCGGTCAGCTCCGCCGGCTGGCTCAGCGGCGCCGTCGCGAAGCAGACCGAGGCCGAGGACATCCGCGTCGGCATCACGATCGACCAGGTCCTCGCGAAGCATCTCGGCCAGGACACGCCCTTCCCGTCGCTCGAGCTCGCGACCGAGGACTTCTCCGGCTACATCGGCGGCTGCGTGCCGGGCTACAGCTGCACGTACATGAACACGATCTCGTGGACGTCCGACACGGAGCCGCTGCCGATGGAGATCGATCCTCGCGCGGCGTTCGAGCGTCTGTTCGGACGCGCGGGGACGGCCGAGGAGCGCCTGCGTCGATGGCGTGAGGACCGCAGCATCCTCGATTCGGTCGCCGACGAGGCACGCTCGCTTCAGCAGGCGGTCGGCGCGCCCGACCGGCGCCGCATCGACGAGTACCTCGGCAACGTCCGCGAGATCGAGCGACGGATCGCGAGGACGATGGCACAGGGCGCGAGCGACGCCGAGTCGATGCCCGCGCCGATCGGCATCCCCGAGTCGTTCGCGGAGCACATGCGCCTCATGTTCGACCTGCTCGTCGTCGCGTATCAGGCGGACCTGACGCGCGTCTTCACGTTCATGACCGGACGGGAAGCGAGCCAGCGCACCTATCCCGAGCTCGGCCTGCGGGAGACGCATCACGACACGTCTCATCACGGGCGGCAACCCGAGAAGATGGCGCAGCACGCGAGGATCAACACTTATTTTTCTTCTCTTTTCGCGGAGTTCGTGGCGAAACTTGCAGCATCGGAAGAAGTCGACGGCTCGCTGCTCGACCACTCGCTGATCGCGTTCGGCGCGGGCATGAGCGACGGTCAGGCGCACGGCCCCTACCCGCTCCCGTTCGCAACGTTCGGCGGCCTCGGCGGCCGGCTCCGCGGCAACCGCTACGTGATTGCGCCCGAGTGGTCGTCGATCGCGAATCTGTGGCTCGGCGTCGCGGGGCTCTATGACGTCCCAATCGAGCGATTCGGCGAAAGCACGGCGCGGTTCGAATTGAGCTGATGACCAACGTGCCCAAGCCGTCGCGCCCGACGGATCGCTTCGTGCGGCCACGCCTGACGGTTTGCGCGGCCGTCCTCTTCGCGATGTCGGCGGCGGTGCCGACAGACGTCCTCGCCGCTCCGCGCGGAGAAGCGCCGCTCGTCGCGGCGATCAAGCACGGCGACACCGAGCGTGCACTGGCGCTGATCGCCGAGGACGGCGGCGTCGACGCGGCCGAGGCCGACGGCACGACGGCGCTGCACTGGGCGGCGTGGGCCGGCGATGCCGCACTGGTCGACGCGCTCCTTGCCGCCGGCGCATCGCCGACCGCTGCGAACCGCTACGGCATGACGGCGCTCCACCTCGCGGCCGTGAACGGCGACGTGCGGATGCTGCGCGCGCTGCTCGAGGCCGGCGCCGACCCGAACGCGACGCTCCCCGAAGGCGAGACCGTGCTGATGACGGCGGCGCGAACGGGCGTGCCCGAAGCCGTCGAGATCCTGATCGAGCACGGCGCCGACGTCCACGCGCGCGAGCGATGGCACGGCGAGAACGCGCTGATCTGGGCGGCCGTCGAGGACCACGCCGACGCGATCCGCGTGCTCGTGGCGAACGGCGCGGACGTCGATGCGCGGTCGGCGCGGCAGTCGTTCCAGCGTCGGCGGCTCGGCCAGTCGGTCCTGCCGCTCGGCGACTGGACGGCGCTGATGTACGCGGCGCGCGAGAACGCGCTCGACGCCGGGCGCGCGCTGATCGAAGCAGGCGCGGCTCTCGACCTCGTCGATCCGGACGGCGCGACCGCGCTCGTGATCGCGATCATCAACGCCCACTACGAGTTCGCCGCGATGCTCGTCGAAGCGGGCGCCGACCCGAACGTCGTCGAAGCGACCGGCATGGGTCCGCTCTACGCGGCCGCGGACATGCATCGGCTCGCGGTCGGCCACGGCCGGCCGAATCCGAAACCTGCGGGGCCGCTCGACAGCGTCGACATCGTGCGTCTGCTGCTCGAGCACGGTGCCGATCCGAACGCGAAGCTCAAGACGCCGATCATGCAGCGCCAGCACACGGCCGGCGATGCAGCGCTCGGCGAAGGTGCGACGCCGCTGCTGCGCGCCGCGAAATCGGGCGACATCGAGATGCTGCGGCTTCTCCTCGACGCCGGCGCGGATCCGACGCACACGATGCCGAACGGATCGACGGCACTCATGTATGCCGCCGGCCTCGGCTGGCGCAACGGCAGCCCGCTCGCGCCGTCGTTCGACCAGGGCAGCGACGCGGAGGCAATCGAGACGATCCGCTTGCTGCTCGAGCTCGGCCTCGACATCGACGCTCGGAACGCGGACGGAAACACGGCGCTCCACGCCGCGATCACCGGCCGCGGCTCCGACGCGATCATTCGCTTCCTGATCGCAGCCGGCGCGAATCCGAACATCCCGAACAACCGCGGCGAGACCGCGCTCGGTCTCGCCGAATCGAGAGCCTCGTCGGAGATCGTCGACCTGATGCGCGCACGGCGTTGAACCGCCCTGACGTCGTCGATCGACCGATGTGCCGAGGCAGCGCAGCGCTACCGGCCGTAATCGTTCCTCCAAGCGCGGTCAGCGCGCGCATTTCCCGTCGTACGCCACGACTTTCCGCATATGAGAATTTTCACGATAGTGCCTGAGCCCCCGACGTGCTGACGAAGACCATAGCGGCGGGCTCGCACCGAGATCGTGCACGACTCGCGCCGGTTGACATTTTTTGAGGGCCGGATCACGTCGAGCCCCATCGATGCCCCTAGAATACGCGGCGTCGAAACGACCTGGATACTGTCCATGACGTCAGACAACCTCGCCGCTCGAAGCATTTGGCTGTCATTGCCTCGTCATCGCCGACTCGGACCGATCGGCTCTGCGTTCCTCGCTCTCTCGGGCCTCGCCGGATGCAGCTCGTCCTCCGACGGGACGACGTTCATCGCGATCGATCCGCCGACGGCAACGATCGAAGCGGGCGACTCGATCACGCTGACGGTCGTCGCCGAGAACACGAGCATCGTCTGGCCGGACGTGGTCGAGGGCAGCTTCGTCGTCCAGGGCAATCAGGCGGTTTACACACCTCCACCGAGCGAAGGGCGGTACGAGTTCGCGGTCACGGCCGGTGCAGACGGCACCACGGCAGCGGCCACCATCGACGTATTCGTTCCTCCTACGCCCGAGATCACGTCGTTCAGTCTGCCGGGTCTCCCGCCCGCCACGATCGATCATGACGAGAACACGATCGTGTTCTCGACCCACGAATGGATCGACGGTCTCGAAGCGCCCGAGGCCGACTTTGCCGCCAACGGCACGGTGCTCGTCGGCGGTGTCGTGCAAACGAGCGGAGTCACCGCGAACAACTTCTATCGCGACGTGACTTACGTGGTCGCGACCGGCAAGTACGCGCGGCGCCGCTACACGGTGCGGGTCGAGTCGCCGCAGACGACCGGTCTGCCGATCATCAGAATCGACACGAAGGACAACGTGCCGGTCTCGAGCAAGGAGGAATACGTTCCGACGAACATCCACGTCATCGATCCGCAGAATCCGGACAACAGCTTCTCGCATACTGAGTACGAGGACGAGATCCGCGGAAGGGGAAACACGACCTGGACCTATCCGAAGAAGCCGTACCGGATAAGGTTCGACACGAAGCGCTCGATGTTCGGTCTGGCTCCCGCAAGGAACTGGGTGCTCCTCGCGAACTACCTGGACCCGACGCTGATGATGAACACGATCACGTTCGAGGTCGGCCAGCGCTTCGGTCTGCCTTTCACGAATCACTACGTGCACGTGGAGCTCTTCCTGAACGGCGAGTACCAGGGCAGCTACGTGCTGACCGAGCACGTGCAGGTCGGTGAGGGCCGCGTCGATATCGACGAGGATGCGGGGTTCTTCGTCGAGCTCGATACGTACTACGACGAGGATCCGAAATTCACCACCCAGCATTACGCGCTGCCGGTGATGATCAAGTCGCCGGACGACCTGCCCGATCCATCCGGATACGACTTCGTCAAGGACGCGATCCACGCGCTGGAAGCGGCCCTGATCGACTCGTCGTTTCCCGACAGCGGCTATCGCGATCTGATCGACATGGACACGTTCGTCGACTTCCTGCTGATCAACCAGCTCGTGAGGAACGGCGAGATCGGCTGGCCGAAAAGCACTTACATGTACAAGGACGCCGACGGACCGATCGGCATGGGTCCGCTCTGGGACTTCGACTGGGCCTTCGGCTATGGCGGAATCGGGCACCAGTACTTCCTGACCGCCGAGGGGCTCGTCTTCATGCACCCCTTCTTCGCACGGCTCTTCGACGATCCGGTGTTCGTCGCGCGCTTCAAGGCGCGGTGGGCCGAGGTGCAGGACGAGCTCGCCACGATGCCGGAATTCATCGAGTCCCTCGCGAAACGGCTCGAGCGGTCGGCGGCGCAGAACTTCTGGAAATGGCCGGAAGCGCAGAACAACGGCTTCGCTCGTGAGATCGAGGACCTGCTTGACTGGTGGCGCGATCGCATGGAGTTCATGAACGTGACGATCGCCGCGATGAACTGAGACGACGAGCACGGGCAGTCCGCACGTAAGCCGAGCCGTCCCGTACCGCTGACGCGCCCAAAACGTACGCGGGCCGCCGAGCCTATATCGCTCGGCGGCCCGCGTAACTCTACGAGACGCGCAGCTCGGCTAGATCTCGAGCCGCCCCGTGCTCTGACCGATCGAATGCACCTCGGCGCCGACCTTGTCGGCGAGCGCGACCAGCAGGTTCGCAGTCGGCTCGTCCTTCTTCGCCGCAATGTGACGGTTGCCCTTCAGCCGGCCGTTCGCGCGACCGAGCAGCAACGCGGGCACGTTGTGCCGATCGTGCAGCAGGCCGTTGCTCATGCCCGCGCCGAAATAGAGCAGCGACGAGTCGAGCAGCGTGCCGTCGCCGTCCGGCGTCGACTTCAGCTTGTCGATGAACTCGGCGAGCTTGACCATCTGGTACGTGTTGATCCGCGCGTACAGGTCGAGGCTCTCCGGCGTGTTCTTGTGATGCGACGTCGAGTGGTGCGGCTCCGGCACGCCGACGTGCGCGTAGCTGCGCCCGCTCGCCTCGTGCCCGAGCATGAAGCTGAACACGCGCGTGATGTCACCCTGGAAGGCGAGGTGGATCAGGTCGTACGTGACAGTCACGTGCTCGTCGAAGTCGTACGGGATCCCGACCGGCCCTTCGGCCGTCTGCTTCAGCACCTCGGCCCGCGCCTCCATTTTCTGCAGCTGCGCCTCGACACGCCGCACGTTCGTCAGGTACTCGTCGAGAATCGCGTTGTCGGACGCGCCGATCACCCGCTGCAGCCTCGACACGTCCTCGGTAACGGAGTCGAGCAGGCTTTGCTTTCGCTTGAGCCGCATGATGCGCTGCTCGGGCGTGCCCGGATCGCCGAACATGCGCTCGAACGTGACCTGCGGATTGACGACGACCGGCAGCGGGCTCGTGTCGTCGGCCCACGCCATCGTGTTGAAGAAGACACACGGATAGCCGTCGCACGCGCCGGCCGACGTGCCCATGTCCTCGGTGCCGAGCTCGAGCGAGCGGAGGGGCGTGTCCTCCGCGATCGCGTCGGCGATGTACTGATCGATCGACTTCTTCGACTCGACACGGTTGAACTCGCCGTTCCTGCCGATCGGCCCCGTGCCGTTCAGGAACGCGGCGCTCGCGCCCATGTGGATGCCGCCCATGTCCTTGCCGCCGTCGGGCGCCTTGAGCTGGCTGATCGTCGTCAGGAACTCACGATGCCGCTCGAGCGGCTTCATGATCGTGTTGAACTCGAAGTCGCGGCCGGTTTCCTTCGGATGCCACATGTCGGGGTAGATCCCGTTCGGCATGTAGATCACGCCGAAGCGGTGCCTCGGCCGGGCCGCCGTCAGAGACTGCGCCGTCGCCGCCGGAATCATCGCGTCGAGCAATGGCAAAGCGATCGAGACACCCATCGCCCCGCGCAGGAACGTACGGCGATCCAAGTGCTTCTTCGTGATGAACATACGGCTCTACTCCCTCGTCTGCGCGACCGACGAAACGGTCGCGTCCGGCTGCGGCTTGTTGCTGCGCATCTGGAAAGGAAAGCTGTCCACGATCCCGAGGATGATCGACATCATCCTGTAATCGTCCTCCGCCGCGCGACGCACGATGCTGCGCACGACGGGCATGTCCTGGGCCGTGAGCCCGCGGCCGAGCGCGTAGATCAAGAGCTTCTGCGTCACGGTGCGGGCGAACACCTCCGGATTCTGCACGAGCGCCTCGCGCAACGCCGCGGGTCCGTCGACCACGCTGCCGTCGGCCAGCACGCCCGACGCGTCGATCTCGAGGCCCTCGGCCGTCTTGTCGCGCCACTGCCCGACCGCGTCGAAGTTCTCGAGCGCGAACCCGGGCGGATCGATCACGTTGTGACACGTCGCGCAGTTCGGATTCGCGCGATGCAGCTCGAGCTGCTCCCGGACAGTCGACGGCCTGCCGACCGGCGCGCTCTCCTCGAGCGCCGGCACGTCGCCGGGCGGCGCAGGCGGCGGGCTGTTCAGGATCTCGGTCATGATGAACTTGCCGCGGATGATCGGCGACGTGCGGCTCGCGGCCGACGTCAGCGCGAGGATGCTCCCGTGCCCCAGGATGCCTCGCCGATTCGGATCCTCGATGGAGACTTTTCGGAAGCGCGAGCCGTACACACCGCGAATGCCGTAATGGCGCGCGAGCCGCTCGTTCACGAACGTGTAGTCGGCCGTCAAGAGCTCGTGCACGGGCCGATCCTCGCGCAGCACGTGCCCGAACAGCATCTCGGTCTCGCGACGAAACGCGTTGCGCAGGTTACCGTCGAAGTCCGGGAAGAGCAGGAGGTCCGGCTTGACCCTCTGCTCGAGGTTCCGAAGCTGCAGCCATTGCCCCGTGAAGTTCGCGACGAGCGCATCGGCGCGCGCATCCGCGACCATGCGCCGCACCTGCGCCTCGAGCACTTCGGGGTCGCGCAGCCGACCCTGCTCCGCGAGCGCGAGCAGCTCCTCGTCGGGGATGCTCGACCAGAGGAAGAACGACAGCCTGGATGCGAGCTCGAAGTCGTCGATCGGATGCGTCCCGCCCGGTGGAACGTCCGGATTCTCCTTCTCCGCGCGGAACAGGAAGAACGGGCTGACCAGAATGCGCGTCAGCGCCGCGTGGATGCCTTGATCGAAGCTGCCGCCCTCTTCGCGCTCCTGCTCGTAGAAGGCCATCACGGCGGCGACGTCCTCCTCGGTCACCGGCCGGCGGAACGCGCGCCTCGCGAGCGTCGAGATGATCTGCTCGGCGCACGGCGCCTCGTCGGCCTCCGTTTGCGGACGGCAGACGAAGATCCGTGCACGGGTCGGCGTCTCGCTGACGCCGGTCACATTGAACGGCCCTTCGATGACACCCATCTCGAGCCGCGGCATGCCCGACGGGTTGTGGATCTCGAGCGAGGCACGGAGCGACGGCTCCCACGCGTTCTGCTCCCGCGCGGTGCGCTCGCGCCACGTGAACGCGACCTCGTGCGCACCCGCGGTGATCGAGATCGGCGGAGACGTCAGCTTCTCGTCGATGACCGCCTGCGCGACGTTGATGCCCTTCTCGAGGCTGAGCTCGTGGTCTTCCTTCCCGCCGATCATCGCCGAGTACACCTGCACGCCGTCGACGAGCACGATGAACTCGTGCGGGATGTCGTGCCCCTCGACGCCGAAGAGGCCCTCCTCGACGCCGCGGATCAGCCGCCCGGAGAGCACGTACTCGCCGTCGGCCGGGAACGTGTGCGTGACGGCGATTCCTCCGCGCGTCCCGAGCGGCAGGCCTTCGAGGTGATAGTCCTGCGTGATCTCCATCGGGATCGGGTAGGTCGTCGCCGTGACGACCGCCTCGGGATTGCCGATCGCGAGATCGGCAACGCGGAACGCGACCGTCAGGTAGCGCTCGAGCAGCATCGGCGACGTGCCGAGCAGCTGCGCGATGTTGTCGAAGCCGAAGTCGCCGCCGTCGCTCGGCAGCATGCTCTCGAGATCGGCCTCGACGCCGAGCAGGTCGCGGATCGCGTTCTGATACTCCGCGCGATTGAGCCGATGCACGGTCGTCACGCCGGCGTACGGGCGCTCCTCTGCGGCCGCGTCGAGCACGCTGACCAGCGTGTCGACGAACTGCGCGCGCACCTCGGGATCGGGCTGCGGCTGGTCCCGCGGCGGCATCATGCCGAGGCTGAGCTTATGGATCGCCTTCTCCCAGACCGCGGCTTCGGCCGCGACGTTCTCCGGCCTGCGCCCTTCGAAGGAGAGATCGCCCGTGTACTCGGCGTCGTTATGGCAATCGATGCAATAGCGGTCGAGCAACGCCCATTGCGACTCGAGGCGCGCATGCGGCTCCTGCGACTTGAGGAGGTAGCCCGCGATCCCCGCGGCCGCTGCGAGCCCGACGGCTCCGGCGTAGGCCAGTCGCCTCATTGCGCCTCCCGTGCGTCGGCGACGGCCGGCTCACCAGGAACAAGTCCGCGCTCCGCCATCAGCGTGCGCAAGAGCTCCGCGACCTCGGCAGGTTGTGCGCCCTGCGGCTCGCCGGCCTGCGCGCCGGTCAGCGGCGGCGGCTCCCGCGGCGGCATCTTCTCGACGATCTCGAGCGCGGTCTCCCCGGCCTCGTTCCTGAGGTCGAGCGTCGCGCCCGCGTCCGCGAGAATCCTGATGATGTCGAGCTTGCCGCTGCGGGCCGCGAGGTGCAGCGCGCTCTCGCCCTTGTCCGGCGTGACGGCGTCCGGATTCGCGCCTGCCTCGAGCAGCAGCCGCACGGCGTCGGCCGGCGTCCGGTTCGCCTCCTCGCGGAACGGTGGCGGACGGCCCTCGCGAATGTCGCCCGGGCCGCCGGCCATGCCGACGCCCCTGCCGCCGTCCATCGCGACCATCAGCGGCGTCTTGCCGACGTTTCGATTCGCCATCGGCCCGCCCGTGCCACCCTCGACGGCCTGCGGCGACCACTCGAGATCGGCGCCGTGCGCGATCAAGAGCTCGAGCGCCGCGACGTCCGCCGCGATCGCGGCCCTGTAGAACGGGCTGCCGTTCTCGAACGTGTCGCAGCACATCGAAGTCGAGTGCATCTGGCCGACGTACGGCTTGTTCGGGTCCGCGCCGGCTTCGAGCAGCAGACGGATCAGGTCGAGCGCCGTCAGCTCGTTCGGATGATTCGCGCGAAGGCGGGTGCCGTCCTTCGCGAGCCAGTCCGTCGTCGCATCGCGCATCTCGACGGCGCGATACAACGAGCCGTCGTTCGGATCGGCGCCGAGCTCGAGCAGCTTCGCCGCGAAGTCGAAGCGATCGTTGATGATCGCGAGCATCATCGCGGTCGCGCCGTCGCCGTTCCGCATGTTGATGTCGGCGCCGCCCTCGACGAGACGCCTGACGATCGCCTCGTCGCCATTACGCGCGGCCCACATCAGCGCCGTGAAGCCGCCGGTCGGGAAATCGGTGCGCGTGCTGCGGCGGGTCAGCTCCGTGACGCGTGCCTGCATGTTCGGATCGGCACCGGCGTCGAGCAGCACGTCGACGACGTCGAGGTGCCCTTCCGCGGCGGCCCACATCAACGCGGTCTGATTCCATTGCGACTCGACCGCGTTCGGATCGCTGCCGCGCTCGAGGAGCAGAGAGACCGCGGCGACGCTGCCTGCGCGAGCCGCCATCATCAGCGGTGTCACGCCTTCCGGATGCTCGACGTCGAGCGACGCGCCGCCGTCGAGCAACGCGCGGATCACGTCCGCATCCCCGTATCGGCTCGCCTGCATCAGCGGCGTCATGCCGAACCGGTTCGCAGCGTCGGGATCGGCGCCCGCGGCGAGCAGCGCCTTCACCATTTCGACGTCGGAGTGATAGGCCGCCCAGAGGAGCGGAGTCGAGCCGTCCGGCTCGGGTTGATTGACGTCCGCGCCGGCCCCGATCAGCTGACGGACCTTGGCAAGATCTCCGTCGCGTGCGGCCGTCACGACTGCGGCGTCCGACGCGACGGCACCGCCTGCCGTGCCCAAAGCCAGTGCGGCGACCACGCTCGCTGCCAAGAGCCGCCGGACCATCGAGGCCCGGAGACCCTCGAGCACCGTCTTCTCGCGCATTCCTTCCTCTCCCCTCGCTCGTGCAAGCGCCGGCCTTCGCCGGACGCGTGCGTCAAAAAGGAAGCGTGCGATGCAATGTATACAGGTTCTCTTACGCGAGGATATACCCTGTCGGCCTACTATCTCTAGATTGGCGGAGATACCGTGGTACGAGTGTATCCAAAAGAAGAAGTAGAAGCGTCACGGCGGCGGCCGATCTCGCCTCGTTGAACGGCGCGCTTGATACTCTAACTGATTGATCCTGAGCGATTTACCCTTTCGGGAAGCGCTTCGCGAGAACGTTCTTCGACCGTACCTGCACGGCGCGCGCCGCAAGCCGGGGCACCGAGGGTCGAGAGGGGCCGCCGCGCACCTTGCGCGAAAGCCGAGCAGGGCCCGTTGCGGATGCCTATTGCTTCGCGCTCCGGCGACCGATTCGTGAACGACGCCGTGCGCTCAGTCTCGTTGCGCACTGTTGTAGAAAAGCGACTCGCCGTGACTACCGCAACTCGCCCGTCCCCTCGTGCCGCGGACGGCTAGCGTCCGGGCCGTCCCGCGCCCCGCTGCGGATCGAAGCTCACCGCGAACCAGTCGACCTTCCTCGTCAAGATCATGAACGTCGCAAGCATCGCGAAGAGACCGAACGCGCCGATCAGAAGCGCGTAGTCCTCGGCTTTCAGCGCGACGTAGAGGTACGCGTACACGAGCGCGAGCATCCCCGCGACGTGCAACGCGCGCCGCCCCGTGCCGAGGATCGCCGCACTGTAGGCGGCGACGAGCAGCGTCGACGCGAGCGCGCTCGCGACATAGGCGAGCTCGAAGCCGACGTGCTCCGCGAGCGCGAGGAGCAAGAGAAAGAACAGCGAGTCCGCGGCGCCGACCGCGAGATATTGCAACGCGTGCAGTCTCAGTCCCGAGACGACCTCGTAAAGGAAATAGACGAGGAACGTCAAGCCGACGAAGAGGATCGCGTACTTCACGGCCCGAAGGCTCGCCTCGTGAATACCCAGCGGCGGAAGGAGGTCGACCCCGAACGACGTCGCCGCGAGCCGCTGCTCGTAGCCATCCGAGCGCAGCCAGCTCGACGGATAGCCTCGACCGAGCGCGAGCACACGCCACGTGGCGGTGAAGCCCTCGTCCGTCACCGTATGCGCGACCGGCACGAACGATCCGTTGAAGCTCGGGGACGGCCACGACGACGCGAGAGTCACGTCCGTCACGTCTCCGAGCGGCAGGAAGCGAAGTCGGCTCGTGCCGCGGATCGTGAGCCGAAGCGCAAAGCCCTGCGACGTGGTGAGGGGCTCGAGCCCGAGCGCCGAGTAGCGAGCCGTGAGCCGGTCTCCGGATGGACACACACGTAGCGGGGCGACCGCGGCGGCCGCGCTCTGCGGGTGGAGGAGCACTGCCGCCGAGCCGGCCTCTTCCCCCGGCACGAGCATCCGCCCGATGAGGCTCGGCACGACGGGCGGCGACGTCGCGGCCCCGACGCAGCCGGGGCCGCCGCCCGCCTCGAACTCGGCCTCCGCATCGGCGAACCGAATTCGCACGGGCTCGGCGATCGGGCGCGCGTCGGACAGCGGCAGGACGAGCACCGCGTCGCTCCATTGAATCTCGACGTCCTGGAACGAATCCGCGAGATCCTCGAGATCCGGCGGCGGCAGCACGCCGCTGATATCGAGCGTCGCCGTGTAGACCGGGACTTCGTAGATGCCTCGTCGTCGCGTCTCGAGCTCGAGCCGGCCGTCGATGCGGAGCTGCTCCGGGAGCACGAGCAACACGTCGCCGACGCGCCTCGGCTCGCCGCCGACGGTCTCGGTATAGCGCAAAGGCAACGCGAGCATCGGTCCTCCGACCGTCTGCGCGTTTCCCCAGAGATTCCCGATCTCGGTGCGAGCTTCGGCCGCCCGCTTGCTGCGCTCGCGGATGAGTCCTTCGATCATGTTTGCCGGTATCAGGAGCACCAGCGCGAGCAGACCGATCATCAAAACCTTGAGCGTGACGCTGCCGCGAATCCGACCGAGACGTTCCTCCATGCCGCGACTCCCCGACTGAGAAGTGTCTGGATACTCGTCGGCGCCGATGGCATCGCAAGGGCGGCATTCTGGCGAAATGTGGCAACGGGGCTGATCGGGGCGGTAGCGGGCGCGGCGACGGCCGCGTCCGCCACGAAGGCTGCCGAGCTACAGCTCGCCGCGATACCAAGGTCCGGTGATCGCGAAGGTCACGCCCGGCGTCTGGATGTTGACGAATAGCCATTCGTCGAAGAACGTCGCGCCCGCCCACTCGCTGCCGGTATAGCTGCCCGCGCGGATCGCGCCCTCTCCGGATGCGACGCCCGGAAAGATGCTTTCGAGCACGCCGAGATCCGCGTCGCTCAGCACGATTCGGTTCTCGGCGAATGGAAACGCTTCGCCCTTGCGCGTGAGCCCGACCAGACGCTGCGGGTCGTTCCCGCCGTCCTCGCAAAGGATGATGCCGCCGCGCGGGCTGATCGCGATGTTGTCCGGGCCGTCCACGACGTCGGCGCTCGGCGACTCGAACAGCATCTCGAGGACGTCGCGGCGCGGATCGTAGACGTAGACCTGGCCGTGACCGTTATCGCCGCCGCTCGTCGACACGAAGTAGATGAAGCCCGAGTCGTACCAGCATCCTTCGAGCCGCGCGAAGCGCGCCGCGCCCGGAGCGGAAGCGAACGGCTCCCCGTTGGCGCCTTCCGGGTCCTCGACCCTGACCCATTCGACGCGCCACCGCTGACCGTTACGGAAGCTCCCCGTCATGTCCTTGCCGGGCTCGCCGGCAACGGCGAGCGCATACAGGTCGCCGCCGGCCGCGTATGCGCCGTACGTCTTCGGAACGTAGCGGTAGAATCCGGCCGGGCTCGCGTCCTCGGTCTCGTAGAGGTACCCCGTGCGCGGATCGGTCGCGGTCGCCTCGTGCGAGAACCGTCCCGCGTCGAAGATCGGAGCTCCGTTGCCGATGCCGAAGCCCGGCACCTCGAAGACGTATCCGTGATTGAAGCCGTCCGCTCGCCCGTGGAACGGATGGAACGTCTCCTCGCAGCTGATCCAGCTGCCCCACGGCGTCAAGCCGCCGGCGCAGTTGCGAATCGTGCCGGCGAGGCTGCACCACGATGCCTCGAACTGTCCGATACGAAGATCGAACACGAGGTTCGTCGTCCCGCCGGCTTCGTTCGGATTGTATTCTCCGCCCGGACACACGCAGCGCGGTCGAGCGCCGCTCGAGAGCTCGTGATTGCGCACCATGACGATGCGGTGGTCCTGCCGGGCGACGACGGCCATGCCGTCGTGACCGGGCGGCGTGCGTCCGCCGTCGATCAGCTTCTGCCCTCGCCAGCCGTACGACTTGTAGCGAAAGCCGCGAGGCAACGCGAGCAACGTGAGTCCGGTGGTCTCGTCGGCCGCGGGAACGAGCTCGCCGTAGTCGCGGCTCCATCGCTTGCGCCAGTCATCGTGCAATCGGTCGCGCCAATCGTCGAAGCCGAAGCCGCCTTTCCGGTTGTCGGCGTACGCCTTCGCGCCGAACGCGCCGAACGCGACGGCGGCAACGCCGAGCGAGCCGCCGCGAATGAAGCTTCGGCGATCGAGGCCGTGAACCGGAGTGGGTCTCGAGAACTGCGACAGGTAACGTTGTAATGCATCCATCTAGAGCGCCCTCGTCGTGTGAGAAACATCTCGCGGAAGCATTGAAGCAACGGTACGTGACCGGACCGCGTACGAATCGTGGCGATTCGATTGCCGCCGAAGACCAGGCCTTCTTCTACTCGAGAAATTGGCTCTGGCTACGATTCCCTCGAAATCGGGCTCTGACCCCGATTTTCCGATCGAGCTAGAATGCCGGCACGGGATGCCAGCGCATCAACAATAACAACGGGGGATTTCATGAAGAACGGATTCCGGCGGCTCGCGTTCTGCATCGCCGCTTCGCTCGCGGCCGGCCCCGCGATGCCTCAGCAGACGGCCGACATCGGCTTCGAGAGCGTCGGACGCGCGGCGCCGCTCCTGCACGACGCGAACGATTACGCGAGAGGCGGCTTCGGAGGCTTCGGCGGCTTCGGCAGAGGCCAGGCGCCTCGATCCGCGGAGCCGCCGGAAGGCATCGTGCCGCTCGAGCGGGACCTCTTCACGACGGACGACTTCTACGCCGATCGCGAGCTCTGGAGCGATCCGCGCTACTTCCGCTGCTTGAGCCCGGTCGGGATCGAGAATCTCTGGCAAGGCGGACGCGGCGGAACGAGCATCGATCCGGCTTCGGCGCCTTGGGGCGATTGCGAACGCGACTATCCGCGCGAAGCGATTGTCAGCCCGTACTCGTTCAAAACGGCACAGGAGCACTACGAGGCGCTGCTCGAGGAGACGAAGCGCCGCGGCGGACCGACGAAGCACACGTACGCCACCGTGCCGGGGGAATGGACGGGCGTGTACCAGCATCCCGGAAGAACCCGCAACAACCAGAGCTGGTACCGGATGAGCCTGAACCAGATGTCGACGATCCTCTCGCTGCTGACGCCGGAGTATCAGGCGCGGATGGTTCAGGAGGCCTATCACCACGGCGTCACGAATGCTCCGCAGTGGCCGTCACAGTACTGCTGGCCCGAAGGCTTCATGCGGCGTTGGCACGTCGCGGCGCTCTGGGAGCACTACATCATGGTCACGCCGGACGTCGTGCAAATCCTCGGCGGCGTCGCCCGCAACTTCATTACGAACATCCACGTCGGCCGCGAGTTCAAGATGGACGGCGCCGTGCCGTACCTGAGCGAGCAGGTGCCGCGCTGGTACGGCGAGACGATCGGCTTCTGGGACGAGGACACGCTGATCACGTGGACCTCGAATATTCAAGGATGGAAGGCGCACGCGGCGTTCGAGCACTCGAGCGCGATGCAGACGATCGAGATCTATACGCCGAACCGAGACGCGGACGGCAGCTTCGTCGGGCTGAACCACGAAGCCGTCTTCTACGATCCGGAGGCGCTCGCCGAGCCCGTGCGGATCGTCCGCAACTTCGTCAAGCAAGGGTCCTTCGTCGATCAGACCCCTTACGTCTTCATCGAGTGCGTGCAGACGATCTTTCCGGTGAACGGCTATGCGACGCCGGTCACACCGGGGAACGTGATCGAGTACGAGGTGCCCGACATGTACGGCCGCCCGTGGGCCGCGATCTGGGAGAAGCACTTCGAGCAGAACATGCAGCGGCCGGAGGAAGAGGACATCTTTACGTTCGAATAGCGAACGTCCCTGCCGGCTCGCACGGCGAGGACGCGAGAACGCGTTATTGCTCTCGGGCCTCGCCGGCTCGCGGCGGCGTCTCGACCGCGCTCGCGTCGAACGCGTAGCCCGCGTTCGGCACCGTCCTGAGCAACCGCGGCTCGGCCGGATCAGGCTCGATCTTGTTGCGCAACCGGTGCACGAGCTGCTTCAGGAGCTGGCGATTGCCGCCCGCGCGGCTGCCCCACACATGGCCGAGAATGCGCTCCGTCTGCACCGTGCGCCCGCCGTGCGCGAAGAGGAGCTGCAGCAGCCGCGCCTCGAGCGGCGTCAGCCTGACCGTTCCCTGCGGCAGCCCGTCGAGAGACAGCTCGTCGACGTGCAACGTCAGGCCGCCGAGCGTCAACGTGCCCTCGGCCTCGAGCCCGGCACGGCGCAGCAAAGCCTTGATCCTCGCGATCAGGATCTTCGGGCTGAACGGCTTCGTCAGGTAGTCGTCCGCGCCGAGCGACAGCGCGCGAACGACGTCGTCCTCCTCGCTTCGCACCGTCAACATCAGCACGGGCACGGAGCTCTTCTCGCGCAGCTTCCGCGCGACGTCGAACCCGTTCAGCTTGGGCATGTTGATGTCGAGCACCGCGAGATCGGGCTGCTCGCGCTCGAACGCCTCGAGCGCCCTCGCGCCGTCCGTTGCCGTCACGACGAGAAAGCCCGCCTGCTGCAGCGCAAAGCCGGTGACGGACAAGAGATCCGGATCGTCGTCCGCAAGGAGAACTTTCATGACTCAATGTTTCCCTTCGGCGGCAGCGACGCGTCCCGAATCCGCCGACCGAGACGCATCGACGGCGCGCAGCGCCTGCTGCGTGCCGTCGCCGAGCGGCAGCTCGACGCGCACTCGGGTCCGCGCCTCGTGTGTCCGAAAGAGCGCCACGCGCCCGCCGTGCCGCTCGACGATCGACTGCACGATGTAGAGACCGAGCCCGAGGCCGCTCTCGTCGGGATCCTCGCCGCCCGATCTCTGGAACTGCTCGAACAGCCTGCTCGTATCGGACTCGGGCGGTCCTTCGCCCTCGTCCTCCACCCAGAACTCGACGGCACCGTCGAGCACCTTGCCGCCGATGCGAATCGTGCTGCCCGCCGGTGCGAACTTGCCCGCGTTCGCGAGCAGGTTCACGAGCACCTGCGTCAGCCGTTGGCGGTCGCCGCGCAGCACCGGCAGGCCGTCGAGGTTCGCGATCTCGAGCGACTGCCCACGCTGCTCGAGAAGCGGTCCTATGAGCTCGACGGCCGCGGCGACGACCTCGGAGAGGACGACGTTCTGCCGCCTGATCGCGAGCTGCCCGGACTCGATTCGCACGCTCTCGAGCAGATTGTCGATCAGCCACGCGAGGCGCTGCGCCCCGCGCTCGAGCGTCGTCACGAGCTGGCGCTGCTCGGCCTCGGACATCGTGCCGATGCCGTCACGCAAGAGCTCGATCGACGCGAGTTGCGCGGCGAGCGGCGTCCTGAACTCGTGCGAGATGTTCGCGAGCACGGTGTCCCGCGTGCGCCGCACGGCCTCGAGCTCTGTCTCGTCGCGTAGCACCTGCACCTGCATCCCGTCGGCCGGCGCGGAGCTCGCTATCACGACCCGGCGGTAGCGGCCGCCGTAGGGCTCGATCCGCTCGACGGCCTGCGCGGATCCCGCCTTTCTCGCCTTCACGATCGGGCACGCGTACTCGCACGGCCGGCGCCCCTCCGCGTCCCTCGTCGGCTTCAGCACGTCGCCGCAGAATTGGCCGAGCGCGTCCTTGGCGCGCACCTTGAGCAGCCGCTCGGCCTGCGAGTTCAGGAACCGGATCCGGCGCAACGCGTCGACCGCGTACACGCCTTCGACGATACCGCCGAGCACGGCCTGCGCCTCCGCCTCGCGGCGCCTGAGCTCCGACGTCAAGCCGATCAGATTGCGGCGCATCTCCTCCATCGTGCTCGCGAGCACGCCGAGCTCCTTGCCGCGCTCCTCCGGAATCGACGCCGACAGATCGCCCGAGCCGATTCGGCGCGCGGCGTCCGTCAGGCGGAACACGCCCGAGATCCATTGCCGGCCGATCAGGATGCCGGCGGTCGTCGCGAGCAGCGCGATCGCCGCAGCGACCGTGAGGATGCGGCGCGTCGCGGTGTCGACCGGATCCATGACCTGCGCGATCGGCAGCTGGGCCTTGAGCAGCGCGACGGTCTCTCCGGTCGACACCGTGACCGGGAGGCTCGCGGCATAGACGCCCGCCGCGTCGATCCGCCCGGCGGCGGGCTCGCCGCTCGCGAGCGCATCCGAGTGCAGCACCGCGAACGGCCCGACGCCGGGAACGAACGTGGAGAAGTCGATGATCTCGATCTCGACGCCGACGCGCTGACTCAAGCTCTCCGCGAGCTCCTCGCCCATGCGCCGCAGCACGAAGGCCGTGTGGCTGGGATATCCCGGCACGGGTGCGCTCGCGCCGACGAGCGGCCACGGCGCCGCCCCGACGACGAGAAAACGCTCGCCTTGAAGCGGGCCGACCTCGAGCACGCGCGCCCAGTCGATCTCCTCGCCGGTCGCCGCGACGACGGTGCCGCCCTCGACGAGCGCGCAGCCGTCGAGCACGGCGCCGTCGCAGTATGTGTCGAGATACGGCGAAACCGCATCCATGCTCGATCCCGCGAGCAGGCGGCGCAACGTCGGCCGGTCGGCCAGCACCCTCGCCGCGGTCAGGAGATCTTCCGTGCTGCGCCTCAAGCCTTCCCGCGCGCCTGCCACTGCGAGCTCGACGCGGCTCGCGGCCTCGGCCTCCGCGAGCCGCCGCATCGACCGTATGCCGAAGATCGACACCGCCGCGACGGCGAGCGTCACGAGCAGCGCCGTCACGAGCGCGAGACGGCCGGCGAGTCCGGGCGGGTGAAGCTTCATGCGGAGACGTGCCGTACGGTCTCTTTGGCCCGGCGCGCGATCTGAGGCAGTCGCCGCCGGCGGGTCATTCCGTAGTGCTCGATGGTCGTCTTCGCGATCATCGTGAGCAGCGCGAGCAGCATCAGCAGCGAGGCGACGGCGAAGGCGCCGGTGAGATCGTACTCGTTGTAGAGGATCTCGACCTGCAGCGGCATCGTGGTCGTCAGGCCGCGGATATGTCCGGAGACGACCGCGACGGCGCCGAATTCGCCCATGGCGCGCGCGTTGCACAGGATGATGCCATAAAGGAGCGCCCAGCGGATCGACGGCAGCGTGACGCGGAAGAACGTCATCCAGCCGCCCGCGCCGAGGCTGATGGCCGCCTCCTCCGCCTCCCTGCCGTGCATCTGCATCACGGGAATCAGCTCCCGCGCGACGTAGGGGAAGGTCACGAGGAGCGTCGCGAGCACGATGCCGGGGAACGCGAAGACGATGGAGATATCCCGCGCGTCGAGCCACGGCCCGAGCCAGCCCTGCGCACCGAACAGGAGCACGAACACGAGACCCGCGATGACCGGCGACACCGAGAACGGCAAGTCGATCAGCGTGATCAGGAGCTGCTTGCCGCGGAAGTCGAACTTCGCGATGGCCCACGCGGCCGCGACACCGAACGCGGTGTTGAGCGGCACGACGATCGCCGCCGTCGTCAGCGTCAGCCGCACGGCGGCGAGCGTGTCCGGCGACGCGAGCGCCGCGAGATAGACGTCGAGCCCCTCGGCGAACGCGTAGCCGAGCACCGCGGCGACCGGCACGACCAGGATCACCGTCAGAAAGAGCAGCGACACGCCGATCAGCACGATGCGAACGAGACGCTCCTCGCGGCTCGTCGCAACGTCGACGCGCACGCTCGCATTGCCCCCTGCCATCATCGCCTCCCGAGCGCGCGCGCCGCCCGCCAGCCGTTCAGCGCGTTGATCGTCAAGAGCAGCACGAACGACATCGTCAGCATCACGAGGCCGAGGGCCGCCGCGCCGATATAGTCATACTGCTCGAGCTTGATCACGATCAGAAGCGGCGTGATCTCCGTCCGCATCGGCAAGTTTCCGGCGATGAAGATCACCGAGCCGTACTCGCCGATCGCGCGCGCGAGCGCGAGCGTGAAGCCGGTCGCGAGCGCCGGCGCGACGGTCGGCAGGATCACGCGGCGGAAGGTCATCCACCGCCCCGCGCCGAGCGACTCGGCCGCCTCCTCGAGCGTCGCATCGACCTCCGCGAGGGCGGGCTGCACGGACCGCACGACGAACGGCAGCCCGATCAGCGTCAGCGCAATGACGACGCCGACCCACGAGTACGCGACCTGTATGCCGAACGGCTCGAGCCAGCGGCCGATCCAGCCTTGCGGCGCGAAGACGGTTGCGAGCGCGATGCCGGAGACCGCGGTCGGCAGCGCGAACGGCAGGTCGATGATCGCGTCGACGATGCGCCGGCCCGGAAAGCGATAACGCACGAGCGTCCACGCGATGATGAAACCGAACACCGCGTTCAGCGACGCGGCGAGCAGAGAAGCGCCGAAGCTCAGCCGGTAGGACGCGAGCGCCCGCGGCTCGGTCGCGATGCGCCAGAGCTCGTCGAACGGGACGCTCGCCGCTTTGAGCACGAGCGCCGCGATCGGGATCAGCACGATCGCGGCGAGAAAGGCGCCCGTGATGCCGAGTGTCAAGCCGAAGCCCGGCAGCACGCTCGGCTCGACCCAGCGATGCCTGAAAAACCTGCCGAATACCTTCCTCCACGGCCGGAGGTCGGCAGCGTGCGCGCTCATCTCATGCCCGCCGCGTAGATGCTGTCGAACACACCGCCGTCATCGAAGTGCACGGCCTGTGCGTTTGCCCAGCCGCCGAAGACCTCGTCGATCGTGAAGAGCTCGAGCTCGGGGTACCGGTCGCGATAGCGTGCGGCGACCTCGGGATCACGCGGACGGAAGTGATGCCGGGCCACGATGTCCTGCCCTTCCGGCGTATAGAGGAAGCGAAGATAGGCCTCGGCGACCGCGCGTGTGCCGCGCCGGTCGACGACGGTATCGACGACGGCGACGGTCGGCTCGGCGAGAATGCTGATCGACGGCGTCACGATCTCGATGCCCTTGCCGCCCATCTCGTCGACCGCGAGCAGCGCCTCGTTCTCCCACGCGACGAGCACGTCCCCGATGCGCCGCTGCACGAACGTATTCGTCGACGCGCGCGCGCCGCGATCGAGCACGGGCACGTTGCGGTAAAGCGCGCCGACGAACTCGCGCGCTGCCGACTCCGCGCGCTCGAGCTCGTCGGCCTCCGCGCCGTAGAGCCGATCGAGGCTGCCGAGCTCGCGCTTCAACGCGTAGCCCCAGGCCGCGAGGTAGTTCCAACGCGCGCCGCCCGACGTCTTCGGGTTCGGCGTGATGACTTCGACGTCTGGGCGCACGAGATCGTCCCAGTCCCGAATGCCCTTCGGGTTGCCTTCGCGCACGAGGAAAACGATCGTCGACGTATAGGGAGCGCTCCCGTAGGGCAGCCGCGTCTGCCAGTTCGCTTGCAGCCGCCGGCTGTTCTTGTGGATCGCGTCGATGTCGTACGCGAGCGCGAGCGTCACGACGTCGGCGTCGAGACCGTCGATGACCGCGCGAGCCTGGCTCCCGGAGCCCGCGTGCGATTGCTGCACGACGACCTCCTGCCCGGTCTGCGCCTTCCAGTGCGCGGCGAACGCTTCGTTGATCTCGTGATAGAGCTCCCGCGTCGGATCGTAGGAGACGTTCAGGAGCCGCACGCGCGATCCAGAGCCGGAACCGTCGCCGCCGCAGCCGCCGGCGACGGCGAGCACCGCGAACGCGGCGAACGCAGCGAGCGCACGGAGGATCGGCGATGTCAGGGTCGTCGGCATCGTATTGCTCCTTGTGAAAAGTCTCGCGTGAAGGCGACGCGACCGGGCGGGCGCACCGGCTTCCGAGGGCGCGCGCCCGCGCCCTCTCAGCCGAGCGCGGAAGCCGGCCTCCGCAGATACGCGATCGTGTCGCTGTCCGAGTCGGCATCCGCGTTGCCGCGCACGACCAGCGTCGCGGCGGGCGGACGCTCGCCAAAGGAAGGCGAAAGCTCGTCGATCAGGCTGCGACACGACGACGTCGACGACACGCCGAGCAGCAGCAGCGTCGGCACGTCAGGGTCGAGTCGCCGGCCGATCGCTTCTGCGGGGCTGCCGTAGAACGTCTCGGTGCGCACGTCGACGCCGTGCGCGCGCAGCGCCGCATGGCGGATATCGAGCAGATCGCGGTAGCTCGTTCCGCGAACCGTGCGATCGGCCGCCGGGACGAGCAGCGTGCCCTCGACCGCCAGATGCCGGAGCAGCGTGCCGGCGGCGGCAAGCGCTGCGTCGCGCGCTGCGCGCGTCGGCTGAATATAGATAACGAGTCGCTCGACGCGGCGATCGCCGTCCGCGACGGCGAGGACCTGACGCGCGCCCTCGTCGAGCAGGCTGGCGACCCCGTGGAGCCCCGCGTTTCGACCGAACTCGACGACCGCGAGCCCGCCGAGCGCCGCGGCAGGGATGCCGCCGCCAGCGACATGCCGAACCGGCGCGATGTGCATGCGAGCACCGAGCTCCTGGATCAATCGAGAAGTCGCGAGCCGATCGAGCTCGGAGTCGGTGCGGCCGAGCAGGCGCAGGCTGCTGATCGGCGTCGGCAGCACGTGGACCCGCTTCGCGCCGATGCGAACGCGTTGACCGATCTCGAGCGGCGAGCTGTCCGCATCCCGTGCGCTCCGCGACGCCTCGAGCGTGAATGCCGCGCCGGGCGAGAGCGCGCTCGTCAGCTCCGTTCCCCCCGAGACCTCGACGCGCACGCGCTCGAGCACGCCGACGAACTCGAGCTGCCGCACGATGCCGAACCCGATCTCGCCTTGCGGAGGCGGCTCGTCGCTTCGCGCGATCACGACGTCCTCGGGTCGGATCACCACGGTCGCCTCGCCGCGCCGCACCGGGCCGCCGCCGGGCGGCGTGTCGAACACGCCGTTGCCGACGCGCACGCCGTCCGACTCGTGCCGGCCGAGCAGCAGATTCGCGGCGCCGAGGAACGTCGCGACGAACCGCGTCCGCGGACGCGTGTAGAGTGCGCGCGGCTCGTCCGTCTCCTGCAGACGGCCGCGGTCCATCACGCCGATCCGGTCGGCCATCGTGAACGCTTCCTCCTGATCGTGCGTCACGAGGATCGTCGTGATGCCGACGGCGCGCTGGATGTCGCGGATCGCGCGGCGCAGCTCGTCGCGGATCTTCGCGTCGAGCGCACCGAACGGCTCGTCGAGCAGGAGCACGCGCGGCTCGTGCGCGAGCGCGCGTGCGACGGCGACCCGCTGCTGCTGGCCGCCGGAAAGCTCCGACGGCAGACGCTTGCCGAGCCCCTGCAGCGACACGAGCTCGAGAAGCTGCTCTCTGCGTTCTCGCCGTACGGCAGCAGGAACACCCCGCGCGCGGAGCGCGAACTCGATGTTCTCGGCGACGCTCATGTGCCGGAACAGCGCATAGTTCTGGAAGACGAACCCGACCTCGCGCTCCCGCGCGCTCGTGTGGGTCACGTCACGGCCATGCAGAACGATGCGGCCTCGATCGATCGTCGTGAGGCCGGCAATCGCACGGAGCAGCGTGCTCTTACCGCTACCCGACGGCCCGAGCAGCACGAACAGCTCGCCGTCCGCGATCTCCACGGAGACGTCGCTGATCGCGGGCGCGCCATCGTAGTGCTTCGAGACCTGTTCGAGTGAGATGGACATCCTTTGCACCGCCTCCCGTTTGACCGGGTCGGAGCAGAAAAATGCTAGCGGCAGAGGGTAACCAAGTCGGTATTGACGAGGTTACATTCCGGTTACATACCCTCTGGCTATACGCCCCCGGCCTTTCGATGCGTTTCGGAATGTCATCGCATTGAAACCTCGCGGAGACCGACGCAGTCACCGGCTCTCCCCTACGATGCGCGCCTTCGTGCAGGCCCCCTGCATTCAACTGGTCATAACCGTAGTCGGAGTCAACCATGACAGGTCGTATCCCGTCAGCACTCGGCGCCCTCGCCGCGGCCGTCGCGGCGTCCCTGCCTGCTGCCGCTCAACAGCCCGGGCGCACTCAGGCTGGCCCGATAGAGGAAGTCGTCGCCGTGACCGCCGCACGCCGGCGCGAGGAGGCGGCACAGGACGTGCCGATCCCGATTTCGATCGTCGACGGCGATCTCATCACGGAAGCGGGAGCGTTCAACGTCAACCGCGTGAAAGAGCTCATCCCGACCGTGCAGCTCTATTCTTCGAACCCGCGAAACACGGGCGTCAACATCCGTGGCCTCGGTTCGCCGTTCGGCCTCACGAATGACGGCATCGAGCCCGGCGTCGGTTTCTACGTAGACGGCGTGCTCTACGCGCGGACCGCGGCGACGGCGTTCGACTTCATCGACGTCGAGCGCATCGAGGTCCTGCGCGGCCCGCAAGGCACTCTGTTCGGCAAGAACACGACTGCAGGCGCGATCCTCGTGACGACCCGCAAGCCGAGCTTCACGCCGTCGGCGAACGTCGAGGTCGCCTACGGCAACGACAACTTCGTGCAGGCGAAAGCGTCCGTCACGGGACCGCTCGGCGAGAACATTGCCGGGCGGCTGTCGTTCTCAGGTACGCGGCGCGACGGCAACGTGTACAACGTCGTGACGCAGGAAGAGGTCAACAACCTCGACAACACGGGCTTCCGCGGTCAGCTGCTCATTCGTCCGTCGGACGTGACCGACATCACGATCTCGGCCGACTACACCACGCAAGACCCCAAGGGATACGCGCAGGTCTTCGCCGGCGTCGTGCCGACGCTTCGATCCGAGTATCGGCAGTTCGAGGCGATCATCGACCATTTCGGCTACGAGCCGCCGAGCCGCAACCCGTTCGACCGGCTGATCGATCACGACACGCCGTGGAAGTCCGGCAACGACATGGGCGGCGTCGCGCTCAACATCGACACCGAGGTCGGCCCCGGCACGCTGACGGCAACGACGGCGTGGCGGTTCTGGGAATGGGATCCGTCGAACGACCGCGATTTCCTCGGCCTGCCGGTCACGACGCTGTCCCAGGCCCCTTCGAAGCACGCGCAATGGACGCAGGAAGTGCGCTGGGCGGGCGATCTCTCGCCGAGGCTGAACGGCGTTTTCGGTTTCTACGCGTTCGACCAGAAGCTGAACACCAATCCCGTGCACACCGAAGCCGCGGGCTCGGCGCTGTACCGCTTCCTGTGGACCGCGCCGAACACACCGGAGCTCGCGACGCCGGAGGCCTACGACGGACAGAGAAGCGAGATCACATCCGAGCTGAACACCGTCAGCGCGGCGCTCTTCGGGCAAATCGACTGGGCGATCACCGACCGCCTGCACCTCATGCCTGGCCTGAGGTTCAACTACGACCAGAAGGACGTCGACTACGTGCAGCGCGCGATCAACGTGCCCACGCCGACTCCCCCGGGATCGTACGGCAGCAGCCAGTTCTACGTCGACGTCGACGACACGAACATCTCCGGAAACCTGACGGTGAAGTACGACGCGACGGACCGGGTCAGCACCTACGCGACCTATTCCACCGGCTTCAAGTCGATCGGCGTGAACCTCGGCGGGCTGCCGTTGAACGCGCAGGAGCTCCAGGATCCGGCGCTCGTGTACTCGGTCGCACGCGTCCGTCCGGAGGAAGTGAAGCATATCGAGCTCGGCGTGAAGACGAGCCCGACGCGAACGACGGCCGCGAACTTTACGCTGTATCAAACGACGATCGAGGACTACCAGACGGTGGTCTTCGGCAACTCGTTCTCGACGCCGCGCGGGTACCTCGCGAACGCCGATGAGGTCCGCGTGCGCGGCTTCGAGTTCGACGGCAACGCGAACATCGGCACGTCGCTGTCTCTGCGCGGCTCGCTCGTCTACGCGGACGGCGAGTACGTCAGGTTCCCGAATGCGCCCCCGCCGCTCGAGGGAACGGGCGGTCCTCCGTCGGTCGATGCATCCGGCGGCCGGCTGCCGGGCCTTTCGAAGTGGGCCGCGTCGTTCGGCGGCGAGCACCGCGCGCAGGTCGGGCTGTTCGGCACACCGGGCGAGCTCTTCACGGCCTTCGACGTGTACTATCGCGACGACTTCTCGTCGAGCCCGACGCCGTCGCAGTATCTCAACATCGACGGTTATTCGTTGCTCAACCTGCGCGTCGGCTTCCGGTCGACCAACGGCTGGTCGCTGCAGCTCTGGTCACGGAACGCGCTCGACGAGGAGTACTTCGAGCAACTCCTCGCGGCTCCGGGCGGAAACGGCGCGGGACACTATGGCGCCGTGCTCGGGGATCCGCGCACGTACGGCGTGACGTTCCGTATGGACTTCTAGTGCTCGAAAGTGACGAGCGCCGCGGCGGATCTTTGGGTCCTCGCGGCGCTCGCACCGAACCCGCCTCCACGGCGCTGTCCGCCGCTCCGTTGGCGCGAGACTCTTCGGGGCGCAACCTGCATCCAATAGCCGCGCCTCACCTCCTGCCCGTTCGCTCTCCCGCGCACTTTGTGCACCGTGGTGCTTTCACGCGCCGCGGAACGCTTCGGCGAGCTCTTTCGTATCCACGCCGAAACAGTGGGAGAATCCATCGTCGTCGGTGACGAAGAACTCGGTCTGCCCGTAGTCTCGCTCGACGATCGCCGAGACCGCATATCCGAGCTCCTTCAAACGCTCCCTCGTCGCGTGAATGTCGGTCGGAGCCCAGTAGAGCCGAATGCCTTCGTAGTTTTCGGGCTTGACGGGTGACCCTGCGCGCTGGTTGAGCCAGAAGGACAAGCCCCGGCCGTTGTGCACCCTGCACCCGACCAGCCTGCCTTCGTGTCTCATTTCTCGATCCCTCGTCAAGCCGAGCCCTTCCTCCCAGAATCGCAGGCTCTTTTCGAGATCGGCGCTGGGGATTACCGGTGTGCAGAACTCGACGGTCATAACGGCCCTCTTTCGCAACGCTCCCGAGGCTTCGGTCTGGCGTCTTATACGCGACGCCCCATGATGACGACGTCTCTCTCGATTCCGTCGAGGATCGCCACCTTCGGTAGCTCGCCCCATCGTGCAAACCCGAACTTCGCGAACAACCGTAGACTCGGCTCGTTGTGCGCGAAGATGACGCCCAGCAACGTGGACACGTCGAGCGAAGGTGCCTCGTCTATCGCCTTCTGGAGAAAGTGCGCTCCCAGACCGCGTCTTCGAAACGACTCGTGCACGTAAACGCTCAACTCCACGGTCTTGTGGTATGCGGGGCGACCGTAAAAGGAGGAAAAGCTGAGCCAGCCGACGATACGATCGTCGGCCTCTGCCACCCACAGAGGCCGGAAGTCGGGAGCGTGTTCCTCGAACCACGCAATCCGGCTCTCGACGGAAACAGGGATTGTATCGGCGGTGACTTGGCGGGACGGGACGGTCGCGTTGTAGATCTCGACGATCTGCTCCAGGTCGTCGCGCTTCGCAGTGCGACAGACGAACGACACGTTCGGTCTCTCCCCTACTTCACGCCAAACGGCGTCGAAGCCGACGTCGCGTTCTACACGTCTTCGATCATGAGCAACTGCGTGCCGGACTGGATCGCAACCGAGCGATGTCTGCTTGCCGCACCGCTAGGAATGAACAGCCCATCGCCTGCCTTGAACGCGATCACATTGCCGTCGAAGCTGATGCTCAACGAGCCCTTCAGCACGTAGCCTATGTGACCGGCCTCGCACCAACCTTCGGCGCCGTCGCTCGTTTCGAACTCGACCAATCGAACCTGCCGAGATCCATCGCAATAGACTTTCTGGCGGACGTCCGGGCGGATCTGCTCCCACTCCATCTCGTCGAAATCGATTTTGAATGGACTCATCGTGCCTCGCCCGAACAGTGCGCCCGAGAAGCCGTTCGAAGCTCTCACCCAAGCGGCGGTCCGGCGGCAGCGCTTCCGTGTGCTCGCGCCCGCCATGAGGCGCTCCGTCGGCGCCTGAGTTTCCCGATTTACAGCCGCTTCAGCAGTATGTGCTTGTCGAATTCTCCCACATACCCGGCACCGATGCGATCTCGACGTAACCCCAACGTCGATACAAGATTCGCCGTGACGTCGCTGAGAGTCTCGCCAACGCATCGCGTGCCCCTCGCCCCTTTGCAGCCGTCTCCAGACGCCGAAGCACTTCTCCACCGACACCTCTGCCTCGCATGCAATCGGCGACCCAAAGGTACGCGATGAACAGGCGATCGAACTCGGTCCGATCGGAAGCGCCTGCAACGATTTCACTTCCGTTTCGGAGGAAGCATGCGATCGGCCTTGGGTTGCCGCCCGCCGCCTCCATTCGCCCATGGCGCGTGACGCCCTCCGACAGAACGGCCAGGTCTTACTCGGCAGACCGATCCTCGATGCTCCAAACGTACGACGACACGGAGCTTCAGTTGGCACCCTGTCCGCTTACGAACTGACATGCCGTAGCCAGCAGCTCGCGGAGCGCCCCCGGGTCTATGACCGACAGCCGAGCGAGGACGGCCGGATAGCTCGAATAGTGTTCGGTCACGTAGTAGACGTCAGGCGAGGCGGCAAGGAGTCGTGCGCGGTCATCGAAGCCGACCCGCACCATCAGGGAGTTCGCCTCGGCCGATCTGTGGATGGCCTTGCACGCCAACAGCTTGCCTCGAAGCTTCAGCGCGAAGCCGCGCCGTGTCGTGCCGTCCCTTACACCCGGCAGAGCGAGACCGATCTCTCGAACCGTTGCGAAGTCCACGTTGCCAGTCACTAGCCGACTCCTGACGCAATCATGCGACCCGGCAGCAATCCCGCTACGAAGCGCCTGCTCGAATCAGCGCCCACACGACAAGGATTGCCTGCAACACCATCGTCACGAGCACGATGCCGATTCCACCCGCAACCGGCCCCCACACGATGGACGAGAGGATATACCAACGTGTGCGGCGCTTCTCGACACCAGGCAACCGCAACGTCCATATCCAATACGCAATACAGCCCACTATCCCGAGAAGCAAACTGATCTTCGGCGCAATGCCGAACGTGAGCCACGGAAGCGCGCTGCACTCCTGCATACACAGCATCGCGAGAGTCGCCCAGAAAACCACTCCGGGCATTACGACCCACCACAGCAGGAAAAGCAGGTGGTGAGACTTGATCACGCCCGCCGAGTTGCTCGTCTCGCCTCGAGACGGGCGTGCTGCCGGGTGGGGCTTCTGCCCACGCCTGTACTCGAATAGCTCTTCCATGGCGTCCATCGAGCGGGCGGCCTCGCCTACTGCGTTCCCCGATTGCCCGAAAATGCCGCAAGGAGCCCTAGTCCGAAGTAGGCGCCGCTCGCCGCGAATCTGGCTGCCGGCATGGCCGCGCTTCCGCGCAAGAAATGAGGCGCCGCCACAGAAGCGAAGAGCGCGTACAACGTGTCGGTGCTTGCGGCGATGAAGACGAACAACGCGCCGAGAACGAGCGGCTGAAAGACGTTCGCACCTGGCGCCACGAACTGCGGCAGAAAGGCGCCGTAGAACAAGGCCGTCTTCGGGTTGAGAAGCGCTACGAAGAATCCGTCCCGGACCACCCGTGCAGTCTGGGCATTCGATGGAGGAACGCTCTGATCCAACGGCGCCCTTCGCGTCCGCAACGTTCTCCAGCCGAGATAGAAGAGATACAGGGCGCCGAGGTAGCGAACGACCTCGAAAGCCAGGGACGAGGCTGAAATGATCGCGGCAAGACCGAGAGACGCTCCGACGGCGCTGCCGAGGTTTCCGAGCGCGACGCCGAGCACCGATGCGAGACCAACCCTGCGCCCGTCGGCGATGCTGCGTGCGACGATGTAGAAGACCCCGGGACCGGGCGTGACCGCGAGTGCCAGGCTCGCGGCCAGAAAGGCCGAGAGAATCGGCAAAGGCGGCAGTAGCTCAGTCATCGATGGTGTCGCCTGACGATCAAATCGATCGGCCGTTGCGTCGCGCTAGCCGGCATCTGCTCCCTCGCGTTCACGCCATGATGATTGCTGGATGACCACCCTGTAGCCGTCCGGATCCTGGAATGTGCGGCCGTGCCGCGTCCTTTACCCGGCTCCTGCAGCATCACTCCATCGAAGCCGTCATGATCGACGAAGCGACCGATTTCATGCAGATCGAGCCCTCGGGTGTACATGGCCACCGATCGGGTGATATCGGTGACGGGACGCGCGATCCTTACGTGCTGGCTCACAGCCAAGAGTTTCCCTTTCCAGGCGAGAAGCGAGTTCTCGGACAAGCGGCACGCCAGCCATGCGAATCATGCCGCCGCGTGGCCGTTCGTTCACCCTCCAAGAGGGTCAACCATCGATCACTTCCATGAGCTCGATTCGGTTACCGAAGGGATCGGCCGCGCACCGCTACCGAACCTGACGTCATTCTACAACCTGGTACGGTTTTTCTCATTCGAATGCAACTAAATACCCTCCTGACGCGTGTCGCCGCGTCGCAGCCTCTACCGTCACTGCCAGGCAGGCGGTTGCGGGCGGCCCCTTGCAGCTCGAAAAGGGTTCATCAATACTGCTCGGCCCGCGAACGAGTCGGCACGAACACTTGAGACACAGACGGCAATCGGCATCGACGCGCGTCGCGGCGAGAGCGCTACGGGCATGACGAAAGGTCGCGTCCTCGTCGCGAGCCTCGTCGGCACGACGATCGAATTCTTCGATTTCTACATCTACGGGACGGCCGCGGTGCTCGTCTTCCCGCAGCTGTTCTTTCCTGCGGGCAACCCGACGACGGCGACGCTGCAGTCCCTCGCGACGTTCGCGCTCGCGTTCTTCGCACGTCCCGTCGGCTCTGCGCTATTCGGCCATTTCGGCGATCGGATCGGACGCAAGGCGACGCTCGTGGCGGCCCTGCTCACGATGGGCATCTCGACGGTCGTGATCGGCCTGCTGCCGACCTACGCGAGCATAGGGCTCGCCGCACCGGCGTTGCTCGCGCTTTGCCGCCTCGGCCAGGGGCTCGGCTTGGGCGGCGAGTGGGGCGGCGCCGTGCTGCTTGCCACCGAGAACGCACCGCGCGGTAAGGAGGGCTGGTACGGCATGTTTCCGCAGCTCGGCGCGCCGCTCGGCTTCGTGCTTTCGACCGGCGTCTTCATCCTGCTCACCGCCGTGTTGAGCGATGCCGACTTCATGGCGTGGGGGTGGCGCATCCCGTTTCTCGCGAGCGCCGTGCTCGTCGCCGTCGGATTGTGGATCCGCCTGCAGCTCACGGAAACGCCGGCGTTCCAACGGGCGATCGAACGCAGCGAGCGCGTGCGCGTGCCGATCCTCACGGTCGCCCGAGAGCACCCCGTCACGCTCGGGCTCGCCACCGTCTCGGCGATTACGACGTTCGTCGTCTTCTATCTGATGACCGTGTTCACGCTGAGCTGGGGCACGAGCGCGCTCGGCTACTCGCGGCAGGAATTCCTGCTGCTGCAGATGATCGGCGTCCTGTTCTTCGCGCTGACGATCCCGCTCTCGGCCATCGGCGCGGACCGCTATGGACGCCAGCCGATGCTGATCGCCGCGAGCGTCGCGGTCGCCGTCTTCGGCCTCGTGTTTGCGCCGCTCTTCGGTGCGGACAATGCCGTGCAAACGACCGCGTTCCTCGCGCTCGGCCTCGCGCTCATGGGACTCACGTACGGACCACTCGGCGCGGCCCTCGCGGAGCTCTTCCCGACCGCCGTCCGCTACACGGGCGCATCCGTGACGTTCAACCTGGCGGGCATCTTCGGCGGCTCGCTCGCACCGTATATCGCGACGTCTCTCGCGTCGGAATACGGTATCGCGTACGTCGGCTACTACTTGACCGCCGCGGCTCTGTTGACGCTCACGGCACAGCTCGCACTGGTCTACCGAGCACGACGCGCCGGCGAGGCCCCGATCGGAGACGCCGTGCTGCATTAGCCGGCGCCCCGACGCTCATCTTCTACTCGAAGTCGAACAGGTCCTCGTTCTCGTCCGGGCGCTGCATGCCCTGCTCGTGGTACTTCTCCCAGATCTGCGCCCACGGGCGGCCGAAGATATCCGGGACCTCGTACTCGAACACGGTGCCCGGAGTCAGCGGCGTCCCGACGCCGTTGACGGGATACAGCGTTTGCACGCATTCGATGTAGGCATACGGCGTGCCCGCGCCCAGCTCGCTCACCTTCCTGAAGTTGCGAACGATACGGATCGGCTCGACCAGCGCCTCGGGGTCGTAGAACACCGCCTCGTGGTTGAAGCCCGTGACCTTGCCCTGCTCGTCGCGCCACGGCGTGTAGATCTCGATCGTCTGCATCTGGTTCGAGAACTCGAACGCGCCGTGTGCGGTCCATGACTGGATGTTCGACGTCCAGGTGATCAGCACGTCGCCGTCCCAGAAGCCGATCGTCTCGCCGTACCACCGCGGCACCGGCGTGCCCAGATACGGCACCGCGCTATCCGTGTTGAACGTTCGCCCGACGTGCACCTGCGTGATGAAGTTGCGGGCGACGCCGGTGATGATCTGCACGAGATCCGGGGTCACGATCACCTGATGAGGATTGATCGCCGGATTGACCGCGGCGAAGTACCAACGGCGCATGAATCCTTCCGGCCAGCAGTACGTGGACGGCCACTGCGGTGCGTTGGTCACGGCCTGGTGGTAGAGATCCTGCACCATCCGCGTCTGATACTCGGGGGTCAGCAGCGAAAGGATCGTCGGCACCTGGTTCACCAACATCATCGCGTACCAGTGCTCGAGCAGATCCACCGGTTCGTAATTGCCGCTCCAGTCCGTCGGGACCGTCGCGTAGTCATGCTGCGTCGGACCGCCCCGCGCTTTCGTTTCCTCGAGCAGCGCCTCGTAGTGGGCCTGGGCCGACGAGAACCCGTACGGGCTGACGATAGCTTCACGCGGATAATCGCGATCGCAGTACCCCCACGCCGCCGAGCGCGGCGGATCGTCGCCGATGGTCGGCGGAGTGATCGCGCCGCGCGCCGTCTCGATCCCTTCAGGGCTGCTGCAGCGGAAATAGCGCGGATCGCTCCACAACTCCCGATCCGCGTAGAAATCCTTCGACGTAAAAAGATCGACGGGCAGCGGTTCGATCCCTTCGGGCACGTCGCCGTTCCACGCCGAGCCGAACATGAGATCGGGCACCGGCGACGCTCCTTCGGCGCCCGGCGGGCCGAGGTTGAAGCGCAGCGGGCCGACCAAGGGGAAGCTCTGCGCACCGTCGATGATCTGCCGTACCACCTCGGGGCTGGGTGGCTCCGGCCCGATAGCGTCGACCGGCAGAAAGGGCGGCAGCGCCTCGGCAAGCGGCGCGCCGCGTCCGACGCTTCTGAAGCCCGGGTCTGCGACCTGCTGCCCGAAGGCCGGCAGGCTGGTCAGCACAGTCGCTGTCAGTGCCAACGCGAGTTGGCCCGTCCGCTCGATCATCTTGCCCCCCGTCCTGGACCGCCGAGTGGCGGCAGCCGTGATTGTAGCGGGCGCCGCCGCACGGTTGTGCGGCGGCGCCCGAGCTCGCCGTCGGGACTCGAGCTTAGAACCGCTTCTCCAAGGTCAGCGCCCACTCGCGCGGCCGACCCGGCACGCCCGAGCGGTTCGACGCCGGCGCGCCGGTCGCCGTGATCGCGGCGCCGAGCTGCTGCCAGTAGAACTTGTCGGTCACGTTCGTCGCCGAGAGCGACAGCGACCAGTCCTCGCTCGCCGGCTGGAACGTCAGCCTCGCGTTCAGCAGCGTGTAGCCGGGAATGCATCGCTCGGGGCAGAAGTTGTCGACCTGCGTGCCGCCGTTCGTCCGGTGCGATTGGTAGAACGCATCGAGCCGCGGCGACAACGTGGCGCCGCCGGGAAGCCGGGCGGTCCACTGTAGCCCCGCGCTCATCGTCCACTCGGGCTGGAGCAGGAACGACGGGTGCACGTAGAGCGGCGAGCCCGGCGTCTGGTTGTCGTTCTTGTACTTCGTCTGCCCGACCGTGTACGTGACGAGCAGCTGGTCGATCGGCGTCGCGGTGAGCTCGACCTCGAAGCCTTCGAGCGTGCCCGGGTTGTTGATGTAGTAAAACCACGGCAAGCCGTTCGAGCCCGCGAGCGCCGTCCCTTCCGGGCATTGCGCGCCGGAGAGGAAATACGGCGTCGGGTTCGGATCGTTCGGCGCATCGCATTGCACGACGAGGCCGAACACCGACACCGTGCGGGGATCGTAGTCGCTCTCGAAGACGGCCGCGTTCAACCGCAGCCGGCGGTCGAGCAGATCCGTCTTCACGCCGATTTCGTACGTCGTGACCTCCTCCGACGGGATCACGCCGAGCTGGCCGATCGTGAAGATGCGCGGGTTCGCACCCTCGGAGCGGTAGCCCGTCGCGGCCTGCGCGTACAGGAAGATGTTGTCCGTCGCGGAGAAGTCGATGCTGATCTTCTGGTCCGAGCGGGAGTTGCCGAAGACGAGCGGATCGGGCACGACGATCTGCCCGTAGTGCGCGAACGTGTTCGTCTTCTCCTCGTCCGTGTAGCGGACGCCGCCCGAAAGCGACAGCCGCTCGGTGAGGGCGTAGTTGACGTGCACGAACACGGACTTGTTCTCGGTCGTGTAACCGTCGTCGGCGACGAAGTTCGGCAGCGAGCCGGTTCCCGGGCCGCCGGGACCGTAATCGAACGCGCCGAACTCGGTCGTGTTGTACGCGCGGCTCTTCGAGTCGTAATAGAACGCGCCGGCCGTCCAGTCGAAGCGCTCGCCGATGCCGCCCGTGAACTGCGCCTCGATCTGCGTCTGCTCGTGCTCCTGGAGATAGTCGGTCTGCTGGATCGGGAACGGCATCCGGTCCGTATCGCTGCTCCAGCGCGTGTCGTACGTGCGATAGCCCGTGATCAGCTTGAAGTGCGTGCGCTCGGTCAGGTCGTAGTCGAGCACGACCGACGTGCCCCACGCTTCCATGTCCGACTTCGTCGGATACATCTGACCTTCGAACGGATCGGCATGCGTGGAATAGTTCGAGTACGGATCGGGGCTCAGGAACCTGTCCGTGTTGATGAAGCGCACGCCGTAATTGGCGAAGACCATCGCGTTCTCGTAGCGCTGGTCCGCCGATGTAGGCGCCACCGACACCGGCGAGAGCTGCGTTTCGACGTTGGGATCGTCGCTCGTGCTCGTGAAGTCCGCGCTGACGGTGACCTCGAAGCGGTCGGACGGCATGAAACGCAACATCACACGTCCTGCCTGCGTCTCCTCGCCGCCGAGCGTGCCGAGCGTGCAGTCGCCCTGTCGGGGATCGCGTGCCATCGGCAACGCGAACCGGTTGTCTTCGGGGCTGCCGACCGGGACCAGGACGGGCTCGTAGGTCGGGACGAAGAACGGCGCGGTTCCGGGATCCACGAGGGTCGCGCCGCCAACGCCGTCGTTGATGCCGGCAAGCTCCGGCGTGCCGCGGCGCACCATCTCGCACGCGAAATCGAGCCTGCGGCCGTAGCCGTCCCGGCGCTTGCTGACGCCCGTCAGCCGTGCGTAGATCTTGTCGGTCAACGCGAAGTCGCCGGTCGCTCGCACGTCGAGGCGATCGAACTCGCCGACGGTGATCTGCACGTTGCCCGTGTTGTCACCGGACGGTGCCCGCGAGATGAGCCGCATCGCACCGCCGAGGCTGTTCTTGCCGAACAGCGTCCCTTGCGGGCCGCGCAGCACCTCGACGCGCTCGAGGTCGACGAGATCCATGTCGGAGCCGGTGATCGTGCCGTGGTAAATGTCGTCGATGTAGATGCCGACCGCCGGCTCGAACGAGTAGCTGAAGTCGACCTGATTCAGGCCTCGCAGCCCGATCGTGTTGTTCGGCCCGTAGTTGCCGACGTTCTTGCGGAAGAACGCGTTCGGCACGATCACGCCGATGTCCTCGACGTTGTCGATGCTGCGAAGCGTGAGCTCTTCGCCGGAGAACGCCGAGATCGCAATCGGCGTCGTTTGAATGTTCTCCTCGCGATAGCGCGCGGTGACGACGACCTCTTCGAGGCCGCCGCGCGGCTCTTGAGCGAAACCGGTCGTCGAGATTGAGGACAAGAGCGCGGCCGTGACAGCAAGCGCCAACGGCTTACGGGACGCGTACGGGTGCCGAACGTCGTCGATCGTAGACATCGAGATCTCCCCCCTGAATGCGGTCGGCCGAGCCGCTCCCAGGCTCGCCGTGCGCGCCGTTATCCCCCCGCGCACTAGTCCGCGACGTCCAAAGAAGCGGAACGTTGGCCTCGCGCCGAGTTTGCCCGAACGCAACACGAGCTACAAGGAGGCGGGAATGCGCGTTGCGCGCTGCCAACCGGCGGGCGACGTCGGCGGATGTCGTCGCAGCGACGTCCCTTCACGGGCAGCCACCAGTTACGCTTCGTCGGTCGAAGCGCAGCGGCGACGTCAGTTCGTCGGCCTCGCAACGAATGCTTGCTTTTCGTCTTGCCTGAAGCCTACGGCGCGATAGAAGTCGAAGACTGCGTCGTCTTTCCGGCCGGTCATCAGCATCACCTTGTAGCAGTTTTCGGCCCACGCTTCGGACAAAGCCTGGCGCAGCACTGCTTTGCCGTATCCCCTCCTCCGATGTCCCGCGTGCGTCACTACGTTCTCGATGACGCCATATGGGCGGCACCCGCGCGTCAGATTGGGAATGATCGTCAGGGTGCAGCTCGATACGAGCTGACCATCCACGAAGCCGCCGTAGTAGCGATGGCGCCGGCTGGACATCAGCTCATTCCACACGGATTCGAGGACGCCTCCTTCCGGCACTGGATCGTCCGCGCTATGCAGGTGCCCGTAGAGCTCGAGGAGATCCGCGAGATCGCTCGAACGAAGGTGACGTATGAGCATCGACGACCAAGGCTTTCGATCGATACCGGCTCCCGGCGGTCAGCGGCGCATCACGCATGCGTCCAAGCGCTACCACTTCGCAACCATTGACATCGGCGCCGGCACGATGCGGTACCCAAATATACCGTCACTCTTGCCGCAGCGCCTCCATCGGCGCGATGGCGGCTGCTCTGCGCGCCGGAACGAAGCTCGCGGCGAGCACGACCATTCCGAGCACTGCCATGCTGGCAGCCAGCACCAAGGGATCGCGGCCCGAAAGTCCGAACAGCAGGCCTTCGGCGATCCGTCCGACACCGATCGCTGCGACCAACCCGATCGAGAGACCGATCGCAGCCATGCCGACGACTTGTCTCATGACCATCCAACGAAGGCCGTCGGGCCGCGCCCCGAGCGCAAGCCTCACGGCCAGCTCGCGTTTTCGGGCTGCGACGTTATACGAGATGACGCCATAGAGCCCGATCGCCGCGAGAAGCGTGGCAAGCACGGCGAAACCGCTCGACAGCATCGCGACCATCCTGTCGACGTACACCCTCTCTCGCGCCTGACGCCGCAGCGTCTTCAAGCCGTCGACCGGCAGGGTCGGATCGATCTCCGCTATGACGCCCGGGATCGTTCCTAGCAGCACGGCGGGGTCGACTGCCGACTGCACGTAGAAGGTCGGGGCCCCCAAGCCGACCAACGGCGCCAGGTCGACCGAGCCCCGCGGTACGAAGAGCTGCGGCGGCACGTCGCCCTTGATCTCGCTGTACGCCGCATCGGCCACGACGCCGACGATCTCCACTCGATCGTCGAGCACCACGTAGCTGCCGACTGCGTCGCCCCCGAGGCGATACTCCCGTACGAACTGCTCGTTGACGATCGCGGTCCTGTTGCCCGCGCCATCGTCGAAATCTCGGCCCTGGAGAAGGTCGATTCCGACCGTTCTGAAGAACGACTCGCTGACGACGTTGAAGCTCGCGGAGACAGGCTCCACGGTCCCATCCGAGCGCTCGAGCGGAAACGTCGCATCGAACTCGTTGCCCACGAGCACGGGAACCAGAGCTGCCGCGACATCGACGACGCCCGGCTGCGCTGCGACGGCCTCCTCGATCCGTCGGAAGAGCACGGCAGCTTCCTCGGGCTCGTAAGCGGTCGGGTTCGGGGCGACGCTGAAGGTCACGAGCGAATCGACGTCGATCCCGAGATCGACGCGCGCCACGTTGAGCAGACTCTTCGCAAAAAGACCCGCCAGAACGAGCAGCACGAGCGAGAAGGCGATCTGAACGGTCACGAGCGCCGCACGCACTCGCGGCGCCCCCTGCCCGCCGAGCGCGCGCGCGGAGTGGCCCTTCATCGCGACCGCGGGCTCGATGCGCGCAGTGCGCACGGCCGGAAACACGCCGAAAAGCGCCGCCGCGGCGATCGTCGCGAGAACGGCGAACCAGACGGCCGTCGAGCCGACCGACATCGTCAGGTGGGCGGCGACGCCCGTCGGCAGAACCGACCTTGCGGCGGTCAGGATGAGCGACGCGATGGGAATCGCTAACATCCCTCCGATCGCTGCGGGCACGAAGCTTTCGACCAGCAACTCCGCGACGAGCCGTCCACGCGTTGCGCCGAGCGACTCGCGTACCGCGATCTCGCCCGCACGCGTCGCGCCGCGCACCAGCAGCAGATTCGCGACGTTCACGCAGACGATCAGGAGCACGAGCAGCGTGAGCCCGAGCAGCAGCGTCAACGATGCGCCTGCACCCGCAATCGACCCTTGTCCCCGCGCACCGGGCAAAAGCTCGAGCCGCTGCGCAAGGAGCTCGCGACGTTCGTCCTCCGAAGATCGAAGCGGCGCCTCGATCTCGGCCAGAATGCGCTGGTATACGGTGTTGAGACCGGCCGAGGCCTCCTCGATCGAGACGCCGGTCGGAAGGCGCCCGAACGCGAACATCCAGCTGAAGCTTCGGTTGCTCGGGCTGTCCGGTCCGAGGGAACGCCCCATCAGCTCCCAACGCATCGTAATCGGCACGAAGATTTGGGTGCGCAGCCCGAGCCGCGTGCCCGAGAACGTCTCGGGCGCAATTCCGACGATCGTCAGCGGCCGACCGTTGACGTTCAGCACGCGGCCGACGACTTGCTCATCACCGCCGAACCGGCTTCGCCAGAACGAGTGGCTCAGCACGACGACGGGCGACTCGCCGAGCCGCGCTTCGTCCTCGAGACCGATCAGCCGCCCGACCGTGGGACGGAGCCCGAGCACGTCGAAGTAGCTGCCCGAGACGAGCGCACCGGTAACGCGTTGAGGGCCTTCGCCGAGCACGACGTTCGCCGTGAACGGCGAGTAGCCTGCGATACCGGTGAGAACATCCTGGCCCGCCTCGAGATCGCGGTACATCGCGTAGCTCAGCGACTCGCCCCGCGAGAAGGCGAGATTGACGAGGCGCTCGGGCGCCGGCACCGGCAAAGGCTGCACGAGCACCTGATGGAACATCGCGAAGATCGCCCTGGCCGAGCCGATGCCGGTCGCGAGCATCACGACCACGATCCCCGCGATGCCGGGGTGAAGGATCAGTTGGCGAATCGGATGCTTCAGCAGCGTCATGATCGGCGGCCCGACGGTGGTAGCACCGTACTCCAATGGCAACCCGCGTGCCAATCGCACGGGTTTCGTAACCTGCTGTGGCAACGAGGAATCCGTGCGTCGCAGAACCGCTGCCCGACGCCGGACGTCCCGCAACCGCGGCGCTTCTTCTCGGGATCGGGACCGTCACACCGACCTGGGCTCACGCCGCGCTGCCGCCGATCTAGGCCCTCCGCGGAGGGATTTTTTGAACGATTCTCGTTTAGGAAACGTCTCCGCGGAGGCGTTGGGTAGACGCACGGTTCCGTGTCGACTCTCGGTGACCGTGAGTGCTGGACGGCGCCGAAGTCGACGAGAGTCAGGCGTCCTCTCGCCGCTCGGTGTACTTCCGTTTCAGGACGAGCTCGAATCCGTGGATTCGCTCCTCCTGGAGATCGATGTCTCTCACGAGCTTGCGCGCCGTCTGATCCGAGATCCGATGAGCACGCGCGAGCGCATAGATCGTCTCGCGCTCCGCACGGAGCGCCGCGACGCGAAGGCGCGCTTCGATCTCATCGCCATGGCGCACGCGAGCGGCGTTCTCGGCTCCCGTATGCCCCTCGAGCCGCCGCCGGTAGAGCTCCATCACGCGCGCGCCGGCCTCGGCGTACACGTCCGCATCGGTGTGCCCTTTCGCCATGTCGTGCAGCGCCGCCTCGATCGCGGGAATCGCCGCCTCGGCGGCGGCGAGGCGCGCCCAATCGATCTCTGCATCCTCGGCCGGCTCCGGCGGCTCCTCCAAGCCGCGCAATAGCGGCGGCAGCAGGACGCTAGAAGCCACGAGCGACATGATGATCACGCCGGCGGCGAGAAAGATCGTCAAGTCGCGAGCGGGAAACTCCGTGCCGTCCGTAAGCGCGAGCGGCAGCGTCAAGACGCCGGCGAGCGTGATCGCGCCGCGCACGCCGGCGACGGACATCACGGCAACGACGCGGAGCGGCAGCTTCTTCGCGACGGCCTCTCCGCGCCTCCGCGCGAGCCACAGCGTCAGATTACCCGACACCCACACCCACAGAAAGCGCAGCGCGGCGAGACCCAAGTTGATCGCAACGACATAGACCGCGAGCCACCACGGATTCTCGTGATTCGACTCGCGCACCGCTTCCATCGCGCCGGCGAAGATCCCCGGAAGCTGCTCGCCGAGCAGCACGAACATGATGCCGTTCAGCGCGAACTGGACCGTATCCCACACGGCCGTTCGCTGCACGCGAGTCGACGCCGCGGTCCCGCCGGCGAGCTCGATGTAGCTCATCGTGATGCCGGCGGCGACAGCCGCCAGGATGCCCGAGCCGCCGAGGTGCTCGGCGAGCTCGTAGGCGCCGAATGGAATCAGCAGGCTGATCAGCACGTGCGAGCCGGACTCTTCGCCGAGGCGACGGCTGATCCAGCCCTTCAGGAACATCACGACGAAGGTCAGCGCGACGCCGGCGATGATGCCGACGACCGCGAGCTGCACGAACGTGACGGCCGCCCCGGTCAGCGAGAACGCGCCGGTCAGCGCGGCCGCAACCGCGAAGCGGAAGCAGACGAGGCCCGACGCGTCGTTCAGCAGCGACTCGCCTTCGAGCACGTGCATCATCCGCTTCGGCATCGGCACGCGGGACGTGATTGCGGAGACCGCAATCGGATCGGTCGGCGACACGATCGCCGCGAGCGCGAACGCGACCGGCAGCGGCATCGCGGGGATCATCCAGTGGATGAAGTAGCCGATGCCCAAGACGGTGAAGAACACGAGGCCGAGCGACAGCTCGAGGATCATCCCCTTGTCGCGCAGCAATCCTTCCTTCGGTATCCGCCAGCCGTCGAGAAAGAGCAGCGGCGGGAGAAACAGCAGGAAGAAGATCTCCGGATCGAGGCGTACCTCGAAGTTCGAAAGTGCAGCGACGAACGCACCGAGGCCGATCTGGACCAATGGCGTCGGCACGCCGATCGGCAGCGCGCGGACGACGATGCCGCTCAGCACGACGGCCGCGAGCATCGAGAGGACGATGCCTATCGTTTCCATCCGAGTCCTGGAAGTTTAGAGGAGCGATCCTACCCCGGGATCGTGTGCCGGCGACAGCGTGTCTTCACTGGACCTTCTAGGGCCGCGCAAGGAAACCCGGCGACCGTGTGAATCGGCCGCTCCCGCCGCATGCTGCCCCACCAGCCGATTCGGCGAATACTGTGCCTTCGGCCACGAGTCGCTTCAAGTGCCGAGGCTGCCGCCGACCGAACCGCTACTCCCACTTCGAATGGCCGGCTCCACTGCATCAGCGACGCCTGCGGCATCCGCCCGATCACCGATCAGCACCGCCACGTTGCCGACCTTGTGGCCGTTATCGGCGTAGCGGTGCGCTTCCCGGATCTCGTCGAGCGTATATCGGCGCGCGATCACCGTTCGCAGCTTGCCGGCGTCCCTCATCGTTCGGTCAGATTACGCCGAAGCTCCGGCATCCGCGCACCGGCACCGACCCGCTCGAACCCGTTATCCAGGAACCACGTCGTGGCGTTCGCAATCGCCGCCTCGTCGCCCGGCAGCCACCACGGCGGCGGGCCGTCGAGCGCGACCGCACCGTTGCAAGCAGCGAGCTCGGCCGCCGCCTCGATCAGGGCCCGCGCGACGCGAGGTCGATCCGCGGCCGGCGCTACGTAGATGCACGGAATCGCCCATGCTCCGCGGCCCGCGTCGTCATCCTCGTACTGCGGATACCGACTCCGCGGGCCGACCGCGCACCACCCTATTGCCCGCTCGCCGCGCAGCGCGATCAATCCCGGCGTCTCGCCGGCAACGAGCAGCGCGCGATTCTACTACACGCAGGTGCATTTCCGGCGTGCTTCGCAATCGAGAGCCCGAAGGCGCGCGGTGCGGCCGTCGACGGCTACGCATGCCGCGCTTCTTGGCTACGCGACGCGCGAACGGGGAGGGAAATTCGGACCTGCAAGCATTAGCATCGGGTCCATGGCTTCGAGCTCGAGGAAGCGGGGACGTCCCCCGCATCCGGACGTCCTGACGCCTGCCGAGTGGCGTGTCGTTCACGCCGTGCGGCACGGCATGACCAATGCGGAGATCGCCCGGCGGCGGGGGATCAGCGTCGACGCCGTGAAATTCCATGTCGAGAACGCCGTCGGCAAGCTCGACCTCGAGAGCCGCGCAGATTTGAAGCGATGGCACGGCGCCCCGATCGACAGCGCCCTTCACGCGAAGGAGAAAGGCATGAAAGCGCCCTTCGAGCTTGGCCCCGTCGGCCAGATTTCTCGCGAGGTCTCCGATGTCGACAGGGCCGTCGAGTGGTATCGGGACGTGCTACGCCTGCCGCTGCTCGGCCATTACGGGAATCTCGCGCTTTTCGACATGGCGGGTATCCGGCTCATCCTGAGCGGTCACGAGAACGGCAATGAAGCGGGCAACTCGATCATCTACTTCGTCGTCGACGACATCGACGACGCCTACGCCGAGCTCCGCTCGCGCGGCATCGCGTTCCGCGGCGCGCCGCACCTGATCCACCGCCATCCCGACGGCACCGAGGAGTGGATGGCGTTCTTCGACGACGTGGACGGCTCGCCGCTCGCGCTGATGTGCCGCGTCGAGCCTACTCCACCCTGAAAAACCGGATCACGACCTCTTCCGGATACCGCTCGCCGACGCCGATGAACACGGAGCGGACGAGCCATTGGAGCTCGGGCGCGGAGGTCTCGAACTTCGCCTGCGTCCTGAAATAAACGAGGCTGGGATCCACCTGCTGGCCCGCATTGAGTCGCTCCATCACCTCGGGCGCCGCATGACGGATGCCTGCGTTCTGCACATACACGACGTGGCCGTCGTCAGTCTGAAGCGCATAACGCGTGTCGAGCTCCGAGAAGCCGTCCGGCTGCACGATTTGCCAATCGGCGCCCCCAGGGAGCACACGTCCCTTGATATCCGGCCCTTCGAACGTTCCCCCCAGGATCTCGATGATACGGCGCCGTCCGTGCAGCACGTCGCCGACCACGAGCGGCTGTCCGACGCGTACGCGAGCCTCGAACGCGAACGCGAGCCCCGGCGGTTGCGGAACCGCCTCGTTGCCTTGTCCGTATGCAGTGTCCATCGCGAGTACCAAGAGCAGCCAGAACAGCCGCAGCAACACGTTCATTCTCATGAGTCGATCCATCAGAACCCGAGCCCCCTGACCGTCCACCCGCCGCCCAGCCGATTGTCCGAGCGTCTGCTGCGCATTCGCGCATGCAGATCTGCGCGTCGATCGGCGAGCCAATCTTCCTTCGAGATGTCTGTCGGCAGCCCGCGATTGCGCCGGCGTTCCATCTCGGCGTCACGAAACCGCACGAACTCATCGTAGGCCTCGATCTCGTCCGCGAGGACCTTCAACACGAGCTCAACCGCAAGCGCATCGTCGAGGAATCCGAGCCCGGGCGTCTGGTCCGGGATCAGGTCGTTCGGATTCACGAAGTAGGCAAGCGCCTGCAGGATCCGATCCGTGTCGTCCTGTGACAGCTTCCACGTATCGTCCTCCACCATCGCGATGAGCTTGTGGAGCCTCTCGATCCGCGTCCGGATGAAGCCCGGCGGATTGCGCGCGGCCGCGGGTTCCACGAGCCTGCGCGTCTCCGCCAGAATCTTCTCGCGGCCCATCGATTCGGCCACCTTCCGCGCCTCGGCGAACATTGCACGAAAGCGATCGAGATCCTCGTCACCGAGCTCGAATTCGATCTTCACGCTCACTGGCTCTTTCTCCACTCAGGTGGCCGGAGCCGGATATTACCGGATTTCGGAAGGATCGCGCTCGACGTGTCGCGAGGCCGACTCGTCCTCGTCCGCCGCGGCATCCTCGTCGAGGAATGACGGGCGGATGACCAGAACGTCGCCGCCGTCGGTGCGCAGCACCCGCTCAGCCGTGCTTCCGACGACGATGCGCGCGATCGGTCCCCGCTGCACGGACCCGAGCACGAGCAGCGTCGGCTCGGCGCCGGACGAGCGCTCCGACAGCACTTCCGCGGGCTTGCCGTCGATCAGCGTCGCAGTTTCCTTCGGAACGCCCGCCCGATCCAGCAACTCACCGAGCTCGAGCACGAGCTCGGTCCGAATCGCTCTCTCTACGTCGCCCAGCGCAGCGCCGTCCTCGGTGACGAACGAGCGAAGCGGCGGCAGGCAGTGCACGACCTCGAGACTGGCGCCGTAAAGGCTCTGCATGCGCCGGGCGAGATCGAGTATTCGCGCGTCGAGATCCGCGGGCTTATCGTGGGCACGTGCAGGATCGACGGCGGCGACGACGCGCGCGTAAGGCCGCATCTCCGCGTCTCGGACGACGAGGAGCGGCGCGGGGCAGATCGAGACCAGCCGCCACTCGTCATTGGAAAGACCGCGCGCGTCTTCCGGCTCAAAGACGACGAGATCGACGTCGGGAGCGGCCGCTTCGCGCGCGACGGCGAGATGCACCGGGCGCCCCCACAAGGCCTTCGTGTCGCAGCGTATGCCTCGTGCCGCCAGGTCCTGCGCGATCGCCCGCAAGCTCGCCTGCCGCTCCCCGACGACCCGCTCGCGTAACGACGCATAAATCTCGCCGCGACCGAGATAACTCTCAAGATGCGGGTCGTAGACGACGCCGAGCAGCTTGATCGCCGCGCCCGCCCTGTCCGCGAGCGCGACCGCCCTCGCGATCGCCAGCCGTCCCGAGTCCGCGCTCTGCCCGACGGGCACGAGGATCGTCCGAATCATCTTCAATCCCTCCCGTAACTCGGGCCCCGCCGCCTGGCGGCGGCTGCGGCCCGTATTCGCAGACCGGCGGAACGGCCGCGTCCGGCTGCGCGCGTCGGGACGCGGCGAGATGGGCCGGAACGCGAATCCGCTCCGACCCCTTCCCTCGTCACGCGAGCGCCGTCTCGAACAGCGCGAGCAGCCTGCTCCACGCCCGCTCGGCCTGCGCCTCGTTGTACACGGGCATGTCCGGCGGACACCAGCCGTGCGCCGCGCCCGCGTACACTTCGATCTCCGCCGAAAGGCCCGCGTCGTCGAACGACTTGCGAAGCACGTTCTTCACGTCCGGCTCGCGCTCGTCGTCGTTCTCCGCGATCGCGATCAGGAACGACGCCTTCATCTGGGGGATCAGCAGATGCGGGCTGTCCTCGCCCGATGTGACGAGCCCGCCCCCGTGGAACGATGCGGCGGCACCGACGCGGTCCGGCACCGTGGCCGCGGTGCGCATGACGATCGGTCCGCCCATGCAGTAGCCGGTCGTGCCGACCTTCCGACGGGTGTCGACCGCTTCCTGGCGGTCGAGCCAGCCGATGAACGCGCGCGCGTCCGTGACGTGCGTCTGCGGCGTCAGCGACTGCATCAGCGGCATGACGACGTTACGCACGGATTCGTCCTGGAACGTCGCCCCTTCCGGCACGACCGGCGCGCGGCGCTGACGGTAGAACGGATTGACCGTCAACACGCTGTACCCGGATTGCGCGAGCCGCTTGCCCATCTCGCGAAACGCCGGCCGGAGGCCCAGCGCATCCGGCCAGACGAGCACGCCCGCATGGGCGCCTTGGGCCGGATGCACGAAATACGCGTCCGCGACGCCGTCGGGCGTCTCGATCTCGACGTCGCGCTCGACGACGGCCTGTGCGTTGACGACGGGCGGCAGCATCATCGCGATCCCCGCGCCCGCGGAGAGAGCGCCGAATCTCCGGCGCGTCATTCCTTTCGTATAGCGTTCGAGGTCTTCCAGAAAGTGCTCGTCACACATGGATCCTGATCTCCCCTTGACCTCCGGCCTGGCCGGAGCGCGTTTTTCTTGTTGCCAGGCACACTATACCCGACACATCGAGCACCCGCGCCTGCGGCTCGCCGCACTCGTCGCGTTCGTCCCCGGAGAGCGCTAGTATCGAGCGCACACCCGAAACGCGCGGTTTGGGCGCGCCTTCGGACCCGCACGTATCGCAGCAGCGATGCAGGAGGACTCGACGATGATCCGCGCATCGGTGTTCCTCGTTTTTTGGGTCGCGCTCTCCGCCACGTCGCTCTGCGGCGCGCAAGAGCACGAAGGTCACGAAGCCGCACCGCTTCCGGAGAAGCTCGGCAGTGTGCGGTTCGAGAACACGTGTGCTCCTGCGGTCGCCTCCGAGATCGACCGAGCCGTGGCGCTGCTCCACTCCTTCGAGTTCAGCGCGGCGATCGACGGCTTCGAGCGGGTGCTCGCGGCCGACGACCCGTGCGCCGTCGCCTACTGGGGCATCGCGCTCGCGTACTGGGGCAACCCGTTCGGCGGGGTGCGCTCCGACTCGGCCCTCGCGCAAGGGCTCGCCGCGGTCGAGACGGGCCGCGCGACCGGCTCGCCGAGCGAGCGCGAACGCGGCTACATCGACGCGGTGGCCGCACTGTTCGAGGGCTACGGCAGACTTTCGCAGCGCGATCGCATCCTCGCCTACGAGCGCGCGATGGACGACCTCGTGCGCCGTCATCCGGACGACGTCGAGGCCAAGATCTTTCATGCGCTCGCGGTGAATCAGACCGCGCTGCCGTCCGACAAGAGCTACTCGGCCCAGCTTCGCGCGGCCGCGATCCTCGAGCCGCTGTTCGACGAGTATCCGGACCATCCGGGGCTCGCGCACTACATCATCCACGCGTACGACCATCCGCCGCTCGCATCACGCGCGCTCGAGGCCGCGCGACGCTACGATGCCGTCGCACACGTTCACGCGCGTCGGCGCATGGCGCGAGTCCGTCGACACGAACAGGCAGTCGGAGCAGGTGGCGGTCAGCCAAGGTGTCGTCACCGAAGCGCTGCACGCGATGGACTATCAGGTCTACGCGCTCTTGCAGATGGCGCAGGACGACGCCGCGCGAGACGTCGTCGAGCGTGCTCCGGAGGTCGCCGCCGGGCTCGACGCGAGGGCGACGACTTCGGGTGCCGCCCCGCCGATGGCGGCGTATTACGCGCTCGCCGCGATCCCGGCGCGCTACGCGCTCGAGCGCGGCGCATGGCGTGAGGCTGCCGAGCTCGATGTGCCCACGGCCGGCACGCCGTTCACGATCGCAATCGCGCATTTCGCCCGCGCGCTCGGCGCGGCCCGTGACGGACGGCCCGAGGGTGCGCGCGCGGACGTCGAGCGGCTCGCCGAGCTCCGCGCCGATCTCGAAGCGGTGCAGGATGCCTACTGGGCCGAGCAGGTCGACATAGAGCTCCGCATCGCGAACGCGTGGATCGCCTTCGCCGAGGGCCGGGTCGACGAAGCCCTCGAGCGGATGCAGTCGGCCGCGGACGCGGAAGACGCAACGGACAAATCGGCCGTCACGCCCGGGCCGCTCGCGCCGGCCCGCGAGCTGCTCGGCGAGATGCTGCTCGAAACGGGCCGCGCAGACGCCGCGTTGCGCGCATTCGAGGCGTCGATGCAGAAGGAGCCTGGCCGGTTCCGCGGAGCGTACGGCGCCGCACATGCCGCCGAGGCCGCAGGTTCGGAGGTCGACGCGCGCACGTACTACGGGCGCGTCGTCGAGCTCGCCGCGGGCTCCGACTCGACGCGCCCTGAGCTCGAGCGGGCGCGCTCGTACGTTGCGGGAGTCGCAGAAGACTGAGCGCGTGACGGAGGCGAACGTTCGTCGTTACCGACGTTCCGAATCGCGCTCGCGGCGCCGCGAATTGTCGAGCTCCGCACCCACGATGGCCGGTTTCGCGTCGAGCAACGGTGTCGGACGCGAGAGCATCCCGTGCGGATTCCCGTTCCGGCGCGGCAAATCGGGCACTCCGCGGCCGATTGCTCCCCTTTCCGCCCACCATTAGTATCGATCGAAACGACGATAGGGGGAGATCATGAAGCTCGGACATTCGTGCCGGCACGCCGTCGGCGTCCTCGCCGTCGCCGCGCCGGCGCTCGCGCTTGCCCAGTTCGGCGCGGGCTACGGGCCGCCGCTCGAGGTCATTCCGCCTCCGAAGGAGTTTGCGACGTCCGAGGAGCATTATCGCTATCTTCTCGAGCAGGCAGGCGGCGGCACGCAGCATACGATCGAGACGGTGCCGCGCTGGGACGGCCTGTGGCAGACCGCCGGCAACACGATGATGGACATCTTCGTCGACGCGCCGGGATTCACCGGCAAGGTCCGCGAAGGCGTGCTGTCGCCCGAGTACGAGGCGGCGTACAAGGAGCGCTGGCGCGAGCAAACCGAGCTCGGCGAGGTGCAGTACGATCGCCTGGCGCACTGCGAGCCGCCCGGGTACCCGCGCTTCCTGCTCGAGCCCTACACGCACGAGTTCATCAACCTCCCGCACCAGTCTTATCAGATCAACGATTTCGACAGCGGAACGCGCCGCATCTACATCGGTCAGGAGCACAAGAACTTGGAGGGAACGCATTCCTGGTACGGCGACACGATCGGTTTCTGGGATGGCGACAAGCTCGTCACGCACACCGTGGACGTGCTGCCCGGCGATTTCACGCGCTGGGCGCCGATGACGAGCAACCAGTTCGAGTCGGTCGAGGTGTGGGAGCTGAAGCAGTATCCGGACGGCATCGAGCGGCTCGAGGTGCAGGTAACGTTCTACGACTCGTACGCGTTCGTGAAGCCGGTGCACGCCGTCTATGCGTTCCGCCGCGCGACGCAGCTCGAAGAGGCGGGCTACAGGGTCCGACACTGGGAATGCGAGCTGTCGAGCAACGCGTTCCTCGACGAGGACGGCTCGACCGGCTTCAAGCTGCCGGGCGAGGAAGGCTTCAAGGACGCGAGAGGCTCGACGCTCTTCCCGCATCTGCCGGGCCAGAGCCGAGACCCGATCTACAACACCACCTTGCCGACGTCCGAGTGAGGGAGAGGCAATGAAGAAACTCGCGTGTTGCTCCGCCGCCTTCGCCGCATCGCTGCTCGCGGCCGCCGCCGGCGCGCATCATTCGTTCAGCCAGTTCGACCGCGACGTGGAGATCGTCAAGACGGGCAAAGTCGTCCGCTGGCAGTTCAACAATCCTCACTCGTGGCTCTACGTGAACATTCCGAACGAGGACGGCACGGAGACGCTGTGGGGCTTCGAAGGCTCGGCGCCGGCATCGCTGATCGGACGCGGCATCACCGGCAGCACGTTCGAGCCGGGCGATACCGTCACGCTGATGTTCTGCCCGCTGCGGGACGGACGCCCGGGCGGCGCGATCGGCTGGGCTCGTCTCGAGGACGGCACGTACGTCAACCCGGCCGACGGCGGCTGCAGCGGCAGTCAGGCGACGATCGACCGCTGGAAGGGCTGGCTCGAGCAGGGCTACACGTCGAGCGTCGAAGCGCAGGCGCAATGACGCTCGACGTGCGCGAAGCCGGCCGCGCTACTCGAAGTTGAAGATGTCCTCTTCTTCTTCGCGCTGCATGCCCTGCTCGTTGTACTTCTCCCACATCTGAGCCCACGGCCGGCCGTACATGTCGGGCACCTCGTACTGGATCACGGTGCCCGGCGACACCGGCGTGCCCGTGCCCTCGATCGGGAAGATCGTCTGCACGCACTCGATGAAGACGTACGGATTGCCCTTGTTGTAATCGCTCGTCTTCACGTAGTTGCGGATGATGCGGACCGGCTCGACGAGCGCCTCCGGGTCGTAGAAGATCGCCTCGTGGTTGAGGCCGACGAAGTTGCCGGCCTCGTCGCGGTTCGGCGTGTAGATCTCGATCGTCTGCATCTGGTTCGAATGCTCGAACGCGGCGTGGGTCTTCCAGCCCTGGATGTTCGACGTCCACGTGATCAGCGTGTCCTCGTCCCAGAAGCCGATCGTCTCGCCGTACCACCGCGGCACCTGCTCGCTCAAGTACGGGACCGCGCCGTCCATCTTGAACTCGGCGCCGATGTA